>Ga0209060_10000102_pt1 | contig 231367 bp, 206 predicted proteins | sample Coa_R1_8_FD_187155 | JGI IMG/M metagenome (GOLD analysis project Ga0209060, IMG submission 187155) | Surface soil microbial communities from Centralia Pennsylvania, which are recovering from an underground coalmine fire - Coalmine... | ecosystem: Environmental > Terrestrial > Soil >...
TTACCGCCGCTGGTGTAAAGCAGGGCTTTGGGAGCGCATCCTCCAGATTCTGCTCCCGCAAAGCGCCTCGCATGTGCCTCCCCTTGCTCTTCCCGCTCCCTAACGGCCTAAGTGGGGCTGTAGTACTCAGAGCGTGTTTGGGAATGGTTTCTGAATGGACGTGCCCTGTGCACGCATCAGCGTAGCTCGACAACGCTTGCCAGGAAAGACAGCAGATGAAATTACACAGGTTCCTCTTTGTCAAGCGCATTTTTCAATGGCACCAGATGCTGTTGCAACGCATAAATCGCGGCCTGCGTGCGGTCCGTCAGATGGAGCTTGGAAAGAATATTTGCTATGTGGGTGCGCACCGTTGGCTCGCTGATGACCAATTCCTGCGCGATCTCGTGATTTGAGCGCCCGCGCGCGATGCTCGTCAGCACTTCTAGTTCGCGCGGAGTCAGATCGTTGAGCGGCGACTGCTGGCGCTGCTGCATCTCGCGCAGCACGCGGGCAGCGACCATTGGATGCAGCTTGCTCTCTCCACGAGCGGCGGCGCGCACCGCCTCAACCAGTTCTTGCGCGCTGCTATCTTTCAAGAGATAGGAGAGCGCTCCAGCTTTGATGGCGTTGAAGATGTGTTCGTCTTCGTAATAGGAGGTCAAGATAATGATCTGTGTGCTGGGCGCGAAACGCTTGATCTCGCGGGCGGCGGCCACCCCATCCATTGAGGGCATCAGCAGGTCAAGCAGGGCCACATCGGGCAACAGGTCGGTCACCAGCTTAACAGCCCCCAGCCCATCGCCGCACTCGCCCACCACCTGAATATCGGAGCGCTGCTCCAACATAAAACGCAAGCCCTGCCGCACCACAGTATGATCGTCAGCCAACACGACACGAATCATCAGCATCTCCTATCGGTAAGCAAACAGCAATACGGGTTCCCTGGCCGGGAGCGGTCTGAAGATCGAACATACCACGCAGTTCCTCAACGCGCTCCTGCATCAGATGGAGGCCCAAACCGTGCCGGGCCTGCACCTGCTCGCGGCAGAAGCCTCTGCCATTGTCCACAACGCTCAGTCGGACCAGGTCGCCCACTTCTTCCAGGCTCAGCGAAATGATCGACGCGCCAGCATGACGCGCAGCATTGGCGAGTGCTTCCTGAGCGATGCGCAGCAAGGCATGCTCGGCCTTGACATCAAGTGTGACCGGCTTGAGATCGGCGGTGACGGTGATGCCCAGGCGCGTGCTATAGGCATGCGCCAATTCTTTGAGAGCGCCCGTCAGCCCCAGCTTCTCTAGCTGCGTTGGACGCAGTTCAAGCAGCAGGGTGCGCATCTCGCGGGTGATATTTGCTGATGTTTGTTCCAGCAGCGCGATCTGCTGGTGCAGATTGGCTGAGGGCGCATCGGTTTGCGTCGCCTCCTGCAAGCCATCGGCCAGCATGCGCAGCGAGAAGAGGTCTTGCGAGATGGCATCGTGCAGTTCGCGCGAGATGCGCGAGCGCTCTTCCAGGCGGGCGTTCTGTTCGGCGAGATGCTGACGCTGGGAGATATGCTCGACCAGTTGCTCGGCCATCTGGTTGAACTGACGCGCCAACTGACCAATCTCATCGTGGTCGACCGAGGCGATCCGCTGGCTATAATCGCCGCTCGCAAACTGCGTAGTAGCCAGCGCCAATTGCTGCACACGCCTTACCAGACTGCGTGTCGTCAGCCAGCCAAAGAAGAGGCCAACCGGAGTCGCCAGGAGCAGCAGAGGGGTCTCCGACTCCAGGTCGCTCGCCAACCGCGCAAAGAAGCCCTCGCTCGCGGGGATGGGAGCCTGCAAAAAGATTGCGCCAATCGGCTGATGCTCCTTGCTCCAGACCGGCTCGGCAGCATAGCCCAGGGCGACAGAGGAGAGCTGTTCTGTTCCAGTCGAAGCGTGTCCAGCCAGCGCCTGATTGATAGCCTGTCTCTGCTCAGGCAAGAGCGCAGAGACAGGCATCCCTGCCGGATAGCGTAACGGATACGAACTCGCCAGCAGATGACCATCGGGGGCCATCAGCAGGGCGATGGTGACCGAGGTGGGATCAGGAGCAGCCGTCGAGATATACGGAGCGGACAGAGCATATGGCTGGCTTTGCTGGTTCGTGAAGGCAATCGAATGCGTCTGCCCAGGGATAAAATTGGTCGTGGGGTCCAGGGCCACGCCCTGAGCCTGAACCGCCGCGCTCAGAGCATAGGTTTGGGCGTGCTGCTGCATGAACGTCGGAAAGCTGCCATCCCCGGTACCCAGGAAAGCAACGAAGATGGCACGCACCAGTTCGGCCAGCAGCATGAAGGTGATGACCGATCCAATGCTGACAGCGACATAAGAAACGGTCATGCGTGTCCGCAAGCTGGCGCGATTGAAAGGAAGAAAGAGCCGGGACGGGAGGGAGGGTCGGCGGGCCTTGCTTTTCATATCGCCACCTCGCTTGCGCTGAAGGAGTCGTCACTCTGTCATACGTGGAAAAACTGATGAAGTTCCATCTGCCATCGCCACCATTTTGCCACATCCGAGAGAAGCGCGCGCTTCTCTCGGATGTGGCAGCAGCCTAGTGGGTCACGTCGCGGCGCACCGTCAGCCAGCACGCGACGCCAACGAATACGATCAGGTACGCGGCAATAACCAGGAGCGAGTGCATATCAGAATAGGGACCAGGATCGCTAAACGAGAGCGCGTGTCCCTGATTGCTGAGCAGCGACAAAAGGTTATTGCTCAAGAAGTAGTCGGGAATGGCCTTCACCACCGCCGCCAGGCCACCATTAGCACCATTGGTGAACGCAGCGATGATGCCGCTGAGTGCCGGCTCGGCGGCGAGCCAGATCAGTGGTCCGACAGTACCGGCCACCGTCGAACGGCCCACCGTGCCGAAGAACAGCGCCATCAGCATGTAGGCAAACCAGTAGAGCATCCCCAGCAGCAGGTAGAGCACGAAATGGCCGAACCAGGGGACGGTCAAGAAGCGGTAATCGGGGCCAATCCCCGTCAGCGGCCCCATTACTGCCCCGATCACGGTCCCCACCAGCATCAAGAACAGAATCGTGGGAACGACGTAGATCGCCAGCACCGCGATTTTCGCTATGAGAAACTGCAAGCGGGTTGGGCCGCGCGTGAACATCAGACGCACCGTGCCCAGGCTATATTCATTGCCCACCAGTGCCCCGGCCAGGATGATGCCCAGCGCCGCAAGCAAGTCGAAGACCAATTGCCCCTCCAGGTTCCAGACGCCTGGCATATTCAGCCGCTCTGCCGGGTAACTCAACATATATTGCTTATACTGCTGCTCATCGGCCTGGGTCGCCGGGTGGTTGATACATCCAGCGATGGTTTCGTGTGCGACACACTGCGGGGGCACAAAACTGCTGAGCGGCTTGCTCGCATAATACCAGCCCGCTATCCCCAGCCCCAAAAAGACCAGCGCGACTACCAGCGTCCCGACCAGCAGCAGCATCTTCGACAGACGCCGACGGCGCACTTTATACAGATCCATGCCGATCAGGCGGAGCAGCACGCTCAGGTAATCTGTGCGGCCCCGCACAATCGGCGCGACACGTTGGATATCAAGTTGAGCCTGTGTTGTGGTTGTCATGGTGTATCTCACTTTCTGTTCATCACACCAGCATTGGGATTGGATTTAGCGCGCATGAGCCTCTGATGGGCTGGTCAACGCTGTCATGCCGGCGTGAGCGCCCTCGCCAGCGGCTGTGCCGGTCAGTTCCAGGAAGAACGCTTCCAGGCTGGATTCAGCCTGAGAGAGTTCAGCGATAAAGAGGTTGCGCCGGGCCAGGGCGGCGGTGATCTCCTGAGAACGCGCGGCAGGCGCGTCCACAAACAGTGCGGGGAGGTCGTGTTGATCGACGCCTTTGCTCACGTTGTTCATCCAGTTCATCTCGCGCTCGGCAGCCTGTTGAAGGATGACCAGCGCCTGCTCGGTCTCCTCAGGTGTGCCCAGACGCACCACCAGGCGCTTGCCTTCGCTCAGCAGTTCCTGGACGCTCCCCTGCTTGAGCAGCCTGCCATGCTGTAAAATGGCGACGCGGTTGCAGACCTGCTGAATCTCATAGAGGATATGACTGGAGAGGAAAATGGTTTTGCCAATTGAGGCAAGGCGCAGGATCAACTGACGTATCTCGCGAACGCCAGCGGGATCGAGGCCGTTGGTTGGCTCGTCGAGCAGAATCAGTTCGGGATCAGTCAGCAGAGCCGCGCCGATGGCAAGACGCTGCTTCATGCCCAGCGAATACTTGCGATAGGTATCGCCTGCCCGCGTGCTCAGGTCCACCAGGTCCAGCACTTCATCGATGCGCTTGTGGTTGGCCCGGCCCAGGCGCATCCCGGAGGCTGCTGCCACGATGCGCAGGTTATCGACGCCGGAGAGGTAGGGATAAAAGACGGGGGTCTCGACAATCGCGCCGATCTGGGGCAGAATCTCCCGCAGATGGGTCGCGTTGTCCAGGCCAAACAGAGCGATGCTGCCTGCTGAGGGGCGGATGAGGCCTAGCAGCATGCGAATAGTGGTTGTTTTCCCAGCGCCGTTGGGACCCAGGAAACCAAAGACATCGCCGCGCAGCACCTCCAGGTGCAGATCATCGACAGCCATCAGGGTATCAAATCTTTTGGTCAGCCCAGAAGTGCTGATTACCTGTTCGCGCAAGGGTGTTTGTTCCATAACCGATTCCTTCTTTCTACAATGTGATATGTATCTCTTCGGAAGCACTCCGGCCAATCAATGACCGAAGTGGCGAGGGTTCTAGCTCCTCTACCAACAAGTGTAGCTGCTGGCTTTGGATAGGTGATCAGCATTGCGCAGATTGTGTATCATCATTTTGTTGAGAAGGGGAGATGGCTCGGTGTTTTCCTTTTCTTGATTGCTCAGGAAGAGGGTCAAGGCAGGGGAGTGCAAGGCGGAAGGACGCGGGCATGAACTCTGAGAGCGTGTTTGGGCAAGTGTCAATTCCTCCGCCCCTGGCGCGCGATCAGGAGCCGAATCATCGCCACCTCGATGAAGGTTTCGCTCGTCTGGACCTTGCGCTCATAGTCTTTACTCATGCGGCGATTCCGCGAAATCCATCCGAAGGTTCGTTCCACAATCCAGCGTTTCGGAAGCCCTCAACAAACTGAACGGCAAGAGCATGGAGTTCTATAACCGCCGCTGAGCAGATGATTTGTGAGTTGGTCGAACACTGCCATTATCAGGCGTTCGGCGGGAATGCTGTCGATGATGTCGGTACTATCCCAGAGCACCGCTGCCTCGATGCGCTGCGCCGGAAAGGGGTTCGGCTCCAGCGTCACCCCATGATGCCAGGGCGTCGAGGCCCACACCGCTTTGGAATAGACGTTGCCCGGCAGATAGGGCACGATGGTCGGCACCTGCAACGCACCAGCGAGATGACCTGGCCCCGTATCGTTTGACAAGACCAGCGCCGCGTGCCTGACCAGGATCGCCAGATCGCGCAGCGCAGGCGTGGCGCGTACCACGGTACGCGCATTCTGGCGCGTGCCGGTAAAATCAGCGAACTCTGCGGCCATATCGGCCAGCCTGACGCCCTCAGGCAGGTCTGCATCAGGCCCGCAGGCAATCAAAAAATCAAGCTGCTGCCGTGGGAAACGCCGCGCGACCTGCTGTGCCAGCAGCGTGAGCACCTCGCGCCAGCGCCCATAGCACTTGGCAGGAACGATGGATTGAAAAAAACAGACGATCAGGTGGGCTGAGGAGTGCAGCCCATAGTCATCTGCCAGGGCGGGATATCTTGCCTCGTCGGCGGCGCTTAGCCAGATGCGCGGCTGTGCCAGCGCGCCATCCAGCGCACCAGCGGGAAGCGCAAACAATGCTTCCATGAAATCGGCATAACGCCTCTGCGCGCCGCGCGTGGCATAACTCCTGACGCCAACGCGAAAGAGGCAGCCGAGCGTCGTCACCGTTTGCGGAGCCGCATGCGAAGCGCCAGGCGATGAGGCGCTGGGCCGTTCCTCAATGCGCAGGATGGGCATGCCATCGTGCGCGCCGTGCAGATCGATAATCAGGCTCTGCTTCCCTGCATGGTGCTGAGTAAGCGCTTCTGCGCGAGCAAACGTCTCGCCGAGAGGCGCGGCGTGTACATGGATGCGCGGCCAATAGCGCGCCTGGTAAAGCCGTTCATCGAAGAGATCAACCGCGCCTTGATCGATGAGCAGATGGACCGGCGTGCCCGCTTTGCCGACCACGTGCAGCGCCAGCAGCAGAGCCTCCAGCAAGCCGGTGCCCACCAGACATTCGCCCAGGCGGCCAGCACGCCCGCCCAGACAGATGATGACGCTTTCGGCCCGCTTGAGCGCGTTCTGCGCCAGGCACAGCACAGCTTGCTCATCTGGTGGGAAGCTCCGCCAGGGCTGGCCCGCGCGCTCGTGCAGGAACGCGAGCGAATGGGTCTGGGTGATCTGATTACCAGGGCGCTCAACATCCTTGACCGGCCTATCAACGAGCAGCATTACCTTTCTCCTTAGACCCCCATCTAATTTGATATTTATCTACATAGATAAATATCAAATTAGATGGGGGTCCGTCAAGCCTTCTGTGCTTTTGGCGGGCGCTCAACCTCTCTCCCCAGAAGCAGCAAGGCGGCTTCTGGGGATGCGAAGATGTGCCTTTGCACAGCGCTGCACCTGAGTTGACTTAGTCGATCAACTTTGTTATACTTAGGAGGGTTTGTTTGGTTTCCCCGCGAGCAGCGTCCTCAATTGGCCGCTATGGCAGAGAGGCCAATGTAAGTAATGGAGGTAGCAAGGCTGTATGACCCACCACGACGAATATGCCCATCCCGAGGTATTGGTTGACACCTCCTGGGCGGCAGAGCATCTCAACGATCCCCATGTGCGTATTATCGAGGCCGATGAAGATGTCCTTCTCTATGATGTGGGGCACATTCAGAACGCCGCCAAGCTCGACTGGCATGTCGATGTGCAAGACCCCCTGCGCCGCGATTTTGTGAGCAAGGCCGATTTCGAGAAGCTGGCGAGCCGCTATGGCATCTCGAACGACACCACGGTCCTGCTCTATGGTGACCGCAACAACTGGTACGCCGCGTATACCTTCTGGCTGTTCAGGCTCTACGGCCACCAGGACGTGCGCCTCATCAATGGTGGCCGCGCCAAGTGGGAGGCCGAAGGCAGGCCCTATACCCAGGACGTGCCAGAGTTCGCGTCGACCAGCTATCATGCCCAGGACGCCAATCTCTCCATTCGCGCGTTCCGCCATCAGGTGGAAGATTTGCTGGGCAAGGACGGCTACGCGCTGGTTGACGTGCGCTCCCCCGATGAATACACCGGCAAGGTGATTCACATGGTCAACTACCCGCAGGAGGGCGCGACACGCGGCGGCCACATCCCCAGCGCGAAGAGCATCCCGTGGGCCAAGGCTGCACGCGAAGATGGCACGTTCAAGTCTGCCGCTGAACTGCGCGAACTCTATGGCAACGAGGGTGTGACGCCCGACAAGCAGGTTGTGGCCTACTGCCGCATCGGCGAGCGCTCGTCGCACACGTGGTTTGTGCTGACGCAGTTGCTCGGGTATCCGAATGTGCGCAACTATGATGGCTCCTGGACCGAATGGGGCAATCTGGTGAACGCGCCCATCGAGAAGCCGTAAGCGCCAGCAAGCGAAGCGACGGGTTACAGGGGCAGCAGGAAACCGGCCAGCCAGGCCAATCCCGTGGTATAATCAAGGGAAAGGGTTCCTCTGGAGGGCTACTTGCGACATCCCGCGTAACCCGTCTTTTTCCCTGTTCGTCAAGGAGTTTTTGCATGAGCATGACCCGTCAGGAAGCCATTGAGTTTCTGCTGGAACATTATCAACATCCCTACCACAAGGGCACGCTGGAGGACCCGGATATTCACCTCAGCGGCGGTAGCCCTGGCTGTGCCGACGTGATTACCATGCAGGCCAACTTTGACGAAGACGGCCACCTGAAGGAAGTCTATTTCGATGGCGAAGGCTGCACCGTCAGCATGGCGGCGGCCTCCTACGTCAGCGAAATCACCGAGGGAATGTCTCCGGAAGAAGTCGAGGCCCTTACCTTTGAAGACCTGATTGACGCCCTTGGGCGGGAAGTGGTGATGACGCGCCCCACCTGCGCGACGACGGCGCTGGGCACGCTGAAGCAGGGCGTTCACGAGTACAAGCGCAAGAAAGAAGCCGCCGGGCAGTGACAACACTGGCGGCGGCTTCGGCTTCCTCAATCAGCCTCACTCTTCATCTTTGAAGCGGAAATACTTAAAGCCCTCGGCATATTTGAAGTCGTGCCCATGCTTGCGGGCTTCCTCTGCCGTGCTTTTTGCCCAGCTTGTCATCTCCTCTGCGGGGTTCCAGTCTTTGATCTGGCTCTTGTGCTGGCGCAAGGCTTCGATCTTCACTTCCAGCGTCTCAGAAATATCTACCCAGCGGTCCGTATGGCGGCTGCCAGCCAGGTAGAGTTCCCCGACATCGTGCGGCTCCAGCCCTTCTTTCAGCAGGTCTTGAAAGATCAGGCGCGTGCCTGCCGCTGGCATAATGGCCGCCATGGTGGCTTCGCCAGCGGCGCGGTGGTCCGGATGATTGATGTAGCCCTGGCCGGACCAGAAGGTTGTGGGGTCCTGGCAGACCATAATGTCGGGGCGAATCTGGCGAATCAGCCGGGCAATATCGTGGCGCACCTGCAACGTTGGCTCCAGCGTCGAATCGACATAATGCAGGAAGAGCGCCTCTTTTGCCCCCAGCACGCGGGCCGCCGCGCGATGTTCCTCCTGGCGCATGGGCACCAGCTTTTCCGAGGTCATGTCGGGGTCGCTGGAGCCGCAGTTCCCATCGGTCACCACGCAGTAATACACCTCGTAGCCCTGGCGTGCCCAGCGGGCAATCGTTCCCGCCGCGCCAAACTCGCCATCATCGGGGTGGGCCATCACCACCAGCACGCGCCCGGGGGTCTGCTGTTCGTTTGCGGTTTGCTCAGCCATTCTGATTGCTTATCCTTCCTGAGTGTGAAACAAAAAACCTTTATACAGCTAGGATTGATCTAACGCCAACTCCACGCGCCAACGCGCCAGATGCTCCAGCGCTTTTGCGAGCAGCGCCTGGTGCTCTGGCGCGTTCAGCCAGCGGCTCGCGCCGGAGGGATGCGGCCAGGGCAAGAGCAGGCGTCCATCATGCTCTCGATACGTGCCCACAATTTCATCCAGCCTGCCTGGCCCCCAGAAGACCTGAATTGCCAGGCCGCCCAACAGAATCAGCACGCGCGGACGCACTAGGGCAAGCTCCTCATCCAGATAAGGACGGCAGAGCGCCTGTTCCGCCGGGGAGGGTTTGCGGTCACCCGTGCCGCGTGGATTGCGGCCAGGGTCGCAGCGCGTCAGCGCCGAAAGATAGATGCGCTCGCGGAAATCTTCGGGGCGAAAACCGGCGCGCATAAACCAGCTTTGCAGCACCTTGCCGCCTGGGCCAGCGAAAGGAAGCCGCTTTTCCACAGAGAGATGGCCTGGCGCCTGACCGATCACCATCACGCGATCTGTGACGCGGCCACGCGCCCCGCCCACCGGGTTCGCCACGCGCAGATAGCCGTGTTCCTGGCAGAGCCGACAGGCCAGCACGCGTGTCATCAATGACGACAGGCGCGCCTCACGCTCCTGTACGCTTTCTGCCTGGCCTGAAGATTGCTCGATCACTCGGATGCCTCGTCAGTTCTAGGACAAATTCCTGGCCTCATTCATTGGGCAAGGCCACAGTGAAGGTGTCTTTCAGCCTGATCGTCATCTCTTCCAGGACAATGCCATGCACGCCTCGGCGGCCATAGGCTGTTTTGGGGAAGCGCTGCGCCTGCATAGACAGATGGGGGAACTGCGCTGCGATACGCTGGCCCATCCCCAGGCACGGGTCAACCTCACCTTTGATTTCAAGCACGGGCCGCTCATTGTCCTGAAGGAGCAGCGTGCCCGGCGCGAGCGTCTGGGTGAAAGGGGCATCGGACGACCAGCCGAAACAGATGTTGGCCTTGACCCACGCCGGATCGATAAACGGGATACCCAGGTCTTCGGCCACGGCCCCCAGTTCGCGCGGATTCACTGCTGTCCACTGCCGCAGGTTGGGCACCACCTCGCCGTTCTCCGCCACCTGGGTAGACCCCGAATGGCTGTCGCCCTCCACGCCGTGGTTGGGGCGCAAACGCAGTTCAGCAACGGGCGCGCCGCTGGCTCCCTCTGTGTGACTGAGGTAGAGGGCGACGACCGTCAGGGTCAGGCGACTGTTGGGCATGGGCGCTCACTTTCTGCTACGTGCACACGCTGTACACGTTCTTTTGTTCGATACTAGTATAGCCCGCGCCTGGGTTTGCTGGCAAGTTTGTTGACACCAGCCAAGCCTCAAGGGTATACTTTTTGCGAAGGTTTTTTTGCTTTGACAGAAGCCAGCATCTTATGTGAGCCGCCTTGACTCGGCTCACCCGCAGGGACAACGCTGTCCACCGCTGAAGCAGCCAATGAAGGTGAGGAAGCGCAACATGGCTATTGTTACTGCCAGCCATCAGAGCCTGGCTGAAATTGGTTTGACCAACCTGGGCGCCGTCCACTGGAATCTCTCCGTTCCCCAACTGGTGGAGCAATCCATCGCCAGAAACGAAGCCATTCTGGCCTCCAACGGCGCGCTGGTCGCCGCCACAGGCGCGCGCACCGGACGCTCTCCCAAAGATAAGTTCATTGTCCGCACCCCCGAAAACGCTGACCGCATCGCCTGGGGCAAGATCAACCAGCCCATCGAGCCTGCCGTCTTTGATCGCTTTCTGGCGCGGGTCAGCGCCTATCTCCAGGGGCGCGAGGTCTTTGTGCTGGATGCCTGGGTGGGCGCAGACCCAACCCATCGCCTGCCGATTCGTGTCGTGGCTGAATATGCCTGGCATGAACTCTTCGCCCGCCAACTGTTCATTCGCATGACGCCGGAAGAGCAGGGGACAAACCAGCCAGCCTTTACGGTGATCGCCGCGCCGGAATTTCTGGCGGTTCCAGAGATCGATGGCCTGCGCACGGAGACGGCTATCCTGGTCAATTTTGAGCAAGGCGTGATTATCATCTCCGGCACAAAGTACGCGGGCGAGGTCAAAAAGTCGATCTTCGGCGTGATGAATTACGTGCTGCCGCAGCAAGGCGTCTTTCCCATGCATTGTTCGGCCAATGTTGGCGCGACAGGAGATGTGGCCCTTTTCTTTGGGCTGTCCGGCACGGGCAAAACGACGCTTTCCACCGACCCGGAGCGCGCGATGATTGGCGATGACGAGCATGGTTGGGGCGACAATGGCGTCTTCAACTTCGAGGGCGGCTGCTATGCCAAGTGTATTAACCTTTCGCGCAAGCACGAGCCGCAAATCTGGAACGCGATTCAGTTTGGCTCGGTGGTGGAAAACGTGGTCGTGGACCCGGTCACGCGCGTTCCCGACTATACGGATGATTCGCTGACGGAGAACACGCGCGCCGCCTATCCGCTCGATTTCCTCGAAAATGCCGTGCCCAGCGGGCAGGGCGGGCATCCCTCAGCGATTCTGCTGCTGAGCGCCGATGCGTTTGGCGTGCTGCCGCCGCTTTCCATCCTGACACCGGAGCAGGCTACCTATTACTTCCTCTCCGGCTACACTGCCAAGCTGGCGGGGACGGAAGCGGGCATGGGCAGCGAGCCTGAACCGGATTTCAGCCTTTGCTTTGGCGCGCCGTTCTTTCCGCTGCCCGCCACCGTGTACTCAACCATGTTCCGCCGAAAGATCGAGGAGCATCACACGCGCGTCTATCTGGTGAATACCGGCTGGAGCGGTGGCCCTTATGGCGTGGGCGAGCGCATCAGCCTGCCCTATACCCGCGCGATGGTGCGCGCCGCCATCTCTGGCATGCTGGAGCAAACCGAGACCTGGACCGACCCGATCTTTGGGCTGCGCGTCCCAACGGCCTGCCCCGACGTTCCCACCAGCATCCTGCGTCCGCGCGACACCTGGAAGGATGGCGCGGCGTATGACCGCCAGGCGCAAGCGCTGGCGCGCAGCTTCGTCGAAAACTTCGCCAAATTCCCCGACGCCGCGCCCGACGTGCGCGCTGCCGGACCGCACAGCGCCTGAAGACACATGCGGGCGGCTGGAGCATGGTGCTCCAGCCGCCCGCCTTCTTTCTTTGACCCTCTCGGGCTGAAAAAGGTATAATGAAAGCAAGGCAACAAGAACCGTGAGCGCACAGCGGCGTGCGTCTCTCAAGCGTTCTGGATGTATCCCACCATCCCCTGGCGCATCCAGGGCCTTGGAACGAGGAGGTTTTTCATGGCTGAACGAGAAGCTGTTATCGTTGGCGCTGCCCGCACCCCCATCGGCAAGTTTCTGGGCGGATTGTCGTCTCTGAGCGCGACGGAACTGGGCGCTATCGCCATCCGCGAGGCGGTCAGGCGTTCCGGTGTGCCCATCGATCAGATAGAAGAAGCCATTATGGGCAACGTCGTCTCGGCAGGCGTGGGCCAGGCTCCGGCCCGCCAGGCAGCTTTGCATGCTGGATTGCCCGATGACCTGCCCGCTGTGACGATCAATAAGGTCTGCGGCTCCGGCCTCAAGGCGGTGATGCTCGCCGCGCAGGCCATTCGTGCCGGAGACGCTGATGTCATGGTTGCGGGCGGCATGGAGAGCATGAGCAACGCGCCCTATCTGCTGCCAGGCGCGCGCACGGGCTATCGCCTGAACGACCAGAAAATCGTCGATGCGGTGGTGCACGATGGCCTGTGGTGCGCCTTTGAAGACGTACATATGGGCAACGAGGCGGAAATCATTGCTGACAAGTTCGGCATCAGCCGCCAGGCGCAAGACGCCTTTGCCCTGGAAAGCCACCGACGCGCCGCAGCCGCCACCGAATCGGGTCGCTTCAAAGAGGAGATGATTCCGGTGGAGATCGCCCAGAAGAAAGGGACGATCTCCGTTGATCGCGACGAATCTATCCGGCCCGACACCAGCCTGGAGGCGCTGGCTGCCCTGAAGCCCGCCTTTCAGAAAGACGGCACGGTGACCGCTGGCAACGCGCCCGGCCTGAACGATGGAGCCGCCGCGCTGGTCGTCGCCAGTGAAGAACGCGCCAAAGCGCTGGGCCTGCCTGTTCTGGCGCGCATCACCGGCTATGCCTCGGCGGCGATCACGCCCAAATATATCTTTGCCGCGCCGCCGCGCGCCGTCCATCGCTTGCTGGACCGCACGGGCCTCTCGATCAGCGATTTCGATCTGGTCGAGGTCAACGAAGCCTTTGCCGCGCAGGTGCTGGCAAACGGTAAAGAGTTGGATTGGGACTGGAACCGCGTCAACGTCAACGGCGGCGCGGTGGCACTCGGTCATCCCATTGGCGCCAGCGGCGCGCGTGTGCTGACGACGCTGCTCTATGAACTGCGTCGGCGCGGTGGTGGGCGCGGGCTGGCAACGCTCTGTCTGGGCGGCGGCGGCGCTGTCGCCTTGTCGATAGAGGTTGATCGTTAAGCGTCTCGATGAAGAGAGGAGCCAGGGAGCCATGCCAAAGGTCAAAGTGAATGACATCACGATGCACTATGAGCAGCAGGGAAGTGGAGAGCCTCTCGTCCTTATCCCCTATCTGGCGGCTGACAATGCCTGTTATGCCTTTCAGGTGGCCGAGTATTCCAAGCACTTTACCTGCATCTCGCTGGACCCACGCGGAGCCGGAGAAACCGACAAACCGGCTGGCCCGTACTCTACGGAACAATTTGCCGATGATGTAGCTGGCTTTATGAGCGCTATCGGCGTCGAGCGGGCGCATGTATCGGGGCTTTCCCTGGGCGCAGCCGTTGGCATGTGGCTGGCCGCCAAGTACCCCGCCAAAGTGAAAACGCTCTCGCTGCACAGCGCCTGGCACAAAACCGACCCGTTCCTCAAAGTTGCCGTGGAAGGCTGGCAGATCATGGCGCAGGGCCTGGGCAGTGTGCCAGAGATGGTCATCAAGGGCATTTTTCCCTGGTGCTTTACTCCTGAGCTTTACACTGAGAAGCCCGATTATATCCAGGCGCTGGCCGATTTCGTCAGAGGCAGGCCAGCGCAGCCGCTCGAAGCCTTTATGCAAGAGTCGGGCGCGGTGATTGCGCACGATGCAGAGGCGCAGCTTGGCAAGATTCAAGCGCCGACGCAGATTACCTACGGCAAATACGATATGGCTACCTCCACTCGTTTTGCCGAGCCGTTGACAGCCAATATCAAACACGCCGAACTGGTGGTCTTCGAGGGGTGCGCCCACGCGCCCATTTATGAAAAGGTGGATGAGTTCAACCAGCGCACGCTGGCATTTTTGCAGCAGCACGCTGGATAAACGCCACCAGGCGCCAGGCATCCTGATCGAAGAGGCCCAAAGGAGACAATCGCATGCTCGAACAGAAACCAGCAAAAACGAGTCAGCCGCGCGACGCTGCGCCGGAACAACCGGGCACGCTCTATGACCAGAGCGAGCTGGAACATCTGAAGAGCGAAGAAACACGCTGGGAAGAGACGACGCTCAAGCGCTCCATCGAGCGCGTGCCAGAGAGCAAGACCGAGTTCACCACGCAATCGGGCATGCCCATTGAGCGCGTCTATACCCCCAACGACACTGCCGGGCTGGACTACAGCCGCGACCTGGGCATGCCTGGCGAATATCCCTACACGCGCGGCGTGCAGCCGACGATGTATCGCGCCAAGCCCTGGACGATGCGCATGTTCGCCGGGTTCGGCACCGCCGAGGAGACCAACGAGCGCTTCAAATATCTGCTCCAGCAGGGGCAGACGGGCCTTTCCTGCGCTTTCGATATGGCGACGCTCTACGGCTACGATCACGACCACCCGATGGCAATTGGCGAGTTCGGCAAGTGCGGCGTGGCCGTCTCATCGCTGGCCGATATGGAGATTCTCTTTGCTGATCTGCCGCTGGACGAAATCACCACCTCGATGACGATCAATGGCCCGGCGGCGGTGATCTGGGCGATGTACATCGCCAACGCCGAAAAGCGCGGCATCCCCCGCGCAAAGCTGGGCGGCACACTCCAAAACGATATCCTCAAAGAATATATCGCCCAGAAAGAGTTTCTCTTCCCGCCCGAACCCTCGATGCGCCTAGTCGTCGATACCATCGAGTTCGGCACGAAATACATGCCCAAGTGGAACACCATCAGCATCAGCGGCTATCACATCCGCGAGGCTGGCGCAACGGCGGCGCAAGAGATGGCCTTTACCATTGCCGATGGTCTGGCGTATGTCGACGCCACCCTGGAACGGGGACTGAAGATCGACGAGTTTGCGCCGCGCCTCTCGTTCTTCTGGGACGTGCATAACGATTTCTTTGAAGAAATCGCCAAGTTCCGCGCGGCGCGGCGCATGTGGGCGCGGCTGATGCGCGAGCGCTACGGCGCGCAAGACCCGCGCTCGTGGATGCTGCGCTGCCACGCGCAGACGGCGGGCGTCTCGCTCACCGCGCAGCAGCCCGATAACAACGTCGTGCGGGTTGCCATTCAGGCGCTGGCGGCTGTCTTGGGCGGCACGAACTCGCTGCACACCAATTCGCTGGATGAGGCGCTGGCACTGCCCACCGAAAAGGCCGCGCTGATCGCGCTGCGCACGCAGCAGGTCATCGCCAGCGAGAGCGGCGTGACCAACACCGTTGACCCCTTAGCCGGGTCGTACTTCGTGGAGAAGCTGACCGACCAGATGGAGGAAGAAGGCATGGATTATCTGCGGCGCATCGACGAACTAGGCGGCGTGCTGGCCTGCATCCACAACGGCTTCTTCCAGCGCGAGATTGCCGACGCGGCCTATCGCTTCCAGCGCGAGGTAGACGCCAAAGAGCGCGTGATCGTCGGCGTCAACGGCTATGAGATGGATGAGGAAATCAAGGTGCCCACACTCTATGTGGACCCGGCCAAAGAGAAAATCCATCTGGACCGGCTGAACCGCGTGCGCCGCGAGCGCGACCAGAGCCGCGCCACAGCGTCACTTGACGCGCTGCGCCGGGCGGCAGAGGGCAGCGAGAATCTGATGCCGCATCTCATCGACTGCTCCAACGCCTACGCGACGATGGGCGAGATGATGGGCGTCTTCCGCGAGGTCTTCGGGGAGTATATGGAATCGCCCGTTTTTTAACTGACTTTCAGGGCAGAAAAACAGAGCAGCCAGGACCCATGGGTCCTGGCTGCTCTGTTTTTCTGCTGGGCAAAAAGAAGGAGCATATAGGCATTGCTTTCAGAACGCCTGTTCCAGATACGCAAGATAGAAGAAGCCTCTTGGATGCAAAGATGGTTATACTTGCTGTGTGAGAGCGCAGATATACCAGCAATTCCTACGAGGTGTCATCTGCCGTGAGTTGCGAAGAAAGAAGAAAGAGGAGAAAGAACGCATGAGAAACATCTTTTTATTTATGATGGTTACGCTCGACGGGTTCTTTGAAGGGCCAAACCACGAAATAGATTGGCATAACGTGGATGAAGAGTTCAACGAGTTCGCCATCAATCAGCTTCACGAGTTGAATACACTCTTATTCGGGCGAGCGACCTATGAGGGCATGGCGAGTTTTTGGCCCACCCCATTTGCTAAAGAGAATGACCCCATCGTTGCTGACCTGATGAACAGGGTGCCCAAAATCGTCTTTTCAACCACGCTGGAGCAGGCCGAGTGGGAGAACTCCAGACTGGTGAAAGATCACGTTGCCGAGGAAATCGCGCAACTGAAGCAGCAGCCGGGTAAAGACATCGCTATCTTTGGAAGTTCCGGCCTGGCAGTATCGTTCATGCGCATGGGCCTACTGGATGAACTGCGCATCATGGTCAACCCCGTTGTGTTAGGCAGCGGCAAAACTCTCTTCGCGGGCATGAACGAGAAACAGAACCTGAAGCTGCTCGAAACAAAAGCGTTTCGCTCAGGGAACGTGCTGCTGCGCTATCAGGTGCTGCATTAACTGCTGGCAACAGGCCGCGCGACAAAAACCTGAAGTATAGGCTTTCAGTAATTGCTTCCACCTCTTGACTTCGTTTATATCGATTCGTTATAATCATAACGGTTCGATATAATGGAGGCAAGCGCTATGACAGCACGAGGAAGGCATCGTCCGCATGAACCAGGCCGGGCTGCTGAGCCTGACGACGACTGGCGGGCGCCTCGAAGACGAGGGCCAAATCCGATCTATGAATTGTTTGTCCTGGGTGAACTCATGGTTCAACCCATGTACGGTTACTGGCTGCACGAGGTTGTGAACCACGTCCTGGGACCGTTTCACCAACTCAGTTGGGGCACGTTGTACCCGCTCATTCGGCGGCTGGAACAGGAGGGATTCGCTACCTCCGAAACCGAACAGAAGCATGGGCTGTTCCAACACGGAACACGCACCCAGGCGCAGGCGCGCAGGGTGTATCGCATCACCGAGGCAGGCCGCGAACGCTTTTTGGCGTTCATGCTGGACCCAGGCGAATACTGCAACGCTTATCCTGATCTGTTCGCCATCAAGCTGACCAGGTTCGGCTTCCTGACGCCGGAACAGCGACTAATCGTGCTGCATCAGTATCGGGATTACCTGAGCCATCTGCGCGGCTACTGGCAAGGCGGCCAGAGCGAGTTTTCAGATGCCTCCAGGAAGAAAGCGATTGCTGAAAGCGAACGCCCGTTCATCTTGCACCTGTTCGACTATCACCTGCACACGCTGGACGCCGAAATCTCCTGGATCGACGGCCAGATTGCCTGCCTGACCGAAGAAGCCAGGCACTAAACGGCGGGACGCGCCCGCATTCAGCCTGTAAAGCCGACCCATAGAGACATAGGTAAGGAGCCACATGACACACAACAAAGCTGCCATCCTGGCCGAAGGGCTAGAGAAACGCTATGGCAAGACACAGGCCCTGCGTGGCCTTGACCTGGTGGTCGAAGAGGGCACCGTGTTTGGCCTGCTGGGGCCAAACGGCGCGGGCAAGACCACCGCAGTGCGCATCTTCACGACCCTCCTGAAGCCAGACGCCGGGCGCGCTCAGGTGGCCGGTTTCGATGTCGTTCGGCACGCCGATCTGTTGCGCTCGCGCATTGGCCTGACGGGGCAATACGCCGCCGTCGATGAATACCTGACCGGGCGCGAAAATCTGGAGATGGTCGGACGCCTCTATCATCTGTCCAAGGCGACAGCGCGGCGGCGGGCCGACGAACTGCTAGAAATCTTCGATCTGGTGGATGCTGGCAACCGCACCGTCAAGACCTATTCCGGCGGTATGCGCCGTCGCCTGGACCTGGCAGCAAGCCTGATTGTGTCGCCGCCCATCCTCTTCCTCGATGAGCCAACTACCGGCCTGGACCCGCGTGGCCGCCTGAGCATGTGGGAACTCATCACCCAACTGGTCAAAGAGGGCACAACTGTGCTGCTCACCACGCAATATCTTGAGGAAGCCGATCAGCTTGCCGACCAGATTGCCGTCATCGATCAGGGGCGGGTGATCGCCAGCGGCACCTCGGATGAACTCAAAGTGCAGGTTGGGGGCGAGCGGCTGGATGTGAGCGTGACCCAGGCCAGCAGCTTCGACGCCGCCCTTGGCGCGCTCAAGCCCTACAGCCAGGGCGAAGCACAGATCGAAGCCGAACGCCGCCACATCGTCATCCCCGTCACCAATGGGGCCAGGCTGCTGGCGAACATCATCCGTGACCTCGATGAGGCGGGGGTCCAGCTTGAGGACATCGCCCTGCGCAGGCCAACGCTGGATGATGTTTTCCTTACCCTGACCGGCCATGCCGCAGAAACGCCTGCCGCAGAAGAAGAGCACGACGCCACAAAGAAAGATCGCTCGGCTGAAAGGATACCTGCATGAGCAGCATTGAGATACCAACCAGCACACTTCAGCCACTGCGCCGCAGTCGGCTTTACTGGACGATTGCCGACGCGCTGATACTGGCAAAGCGGCAACTGAAGCAAATCCCGCGCATCCCGGAAGAGTTAGTCTTTTCGACCATCCAGCCGATCATGTTCGTCTTGCTCTTCCGCTACGTCTTTGGTGGGGCTATCGCCGTCACCGGCACCACCTACATCAACTATCTGATGGCGGGCATCTTTGTGCAGACGATTGCCTTCGGGTCGACCTCAACCGGCATCGGCATTGCCCAGGACTTGCAACGCGGGCTGATTGATCGGTTCCGCTCGTTGCCGATGTCTCGGTCAGCCGTCCTTACGGGGCGCACGATTGCCGATCTAGTGCGCAACACGTTTGTGGTGCTGGTGATGATCATCGTTGGCCTGCTGGTGGGCTTCCGGCCAGCGGGAAGCGTGCTCGGCTGGATTGCTGGCGGCGCGCTGCTGCTGCTCTTTGGCTTCGCGCTCTCCTGGCTGGGCGCGCTGATTGGCCTGTCGGTGCGCAGCGTAGAGGCCGCGCAGTCTGCGGGCTTCATCTGGCTGTTTCCGCTGACCTTCGCCAGCAGCGCCTTCGTGCAGACCAGCAGTATGCCCGACTGGCTGCGCGCCTTTGCCGATCACCAGCCGCTGACTCTGGTCATTAACACGGTGCGCGAACTCATTCTGGGCCAGCCAGTGGGTTCGGAGGCATGGCAGGCGCTGGTCTGGTGCCTGGGCATCCTCATCGTCTTCGTGCCGCTGGCCGTCTGGGCGTATGGGCGCAGAGTCTCACGCTAAGGAAAGCGGTCGGCGAAAAGATTGCAACCTTCTGCTCCAGGGCGCGTAATCTTTTATGAAGGTGTGAAGAGAGCGCAAGCCTGAGTAAGCGCTCTGAAGCAGGAGGAAGCACAAGCATGAACACAATGGACCCGCTCAACCAGCATCGACCGTTGACATTGAGCCAGCGCGATAAAAAGATCATGGGTGTCTGCGGCGGCATCGCCGAATATATGGGCTGGGACGCAACCGCCGTGCGTATCGTCGCGGTACTGCTGTTGTTCCCGCTGCATCTGACGCTGGTGATCGCTTATCTCATCCTGGGGGCGGTGCTGCCCAAGGAGCCGGTTTCCGATTATCCCCCTCAGACCCAGCAGCCACGCTACCCCAACGAGTAACGGGAGCGCCTGCTCAACGTAGGGTTAATCACCGCGAAGCATCTGGGATGGCATCCCAGATGCTTCTCTTTGTGCCAAAGGAAGGAGTGATAGCCACATGCTGCTGAAAACGCTTCGGTTTGTAAGCCTCCTGTGCGCCGCTCTGGCCTTCGGGCTTACCCTGACTCATGATTTGGAAATTCCTGGTAAGCAGATGTTGAGCGCCGCTGACTGGGTGAAGGTGCAAAATACCTTTTACGGGGGGTTTGCTCTTGTAGGCGGTGTGGCCGAAATCCTCGGCCTGATCTCCGCAGGGATTTTGCTCTTCTGGCTCGCCAGACGACCCAGCGCCTTTGTCTTGACCTTGATTGCCGCGCTGAGCTTTGCTGGCATGCTCGCTGTGTTTGCATTCGGCAACAACCCGATCAATCAGCAAGTGATGACCTGGACGCCTGCAACTATCCCCACTGATTGGCAGCAGATACGCGACGCCTGGGATAGATTCCACGCGATAAGTTCCGGGCTGGCGGCGCTGGCGCTTACCACCTTGCTCATTGCAACGCTGCGTGAGACGCCATCGTCCTTGGCAACACCACATGGTTCAGCGCTCGAAAAGGGCCATAAGCCTTCATCGCCAGGTTGATGCTTGACAGACGAGGCTTTGTGCGATAGACTGTAACAAAAGAACAGCGAATCATCCGGCCAGTGCAGCAGAAGCAATAAGCACTGGCTCGTTGTTGCAGCGATGACAATAAGCAAGAGGAGTAGGCGCGGCCCGGCTGAGAGAGAAGAGCGTCCCTGGCTGAAAGACGCTCGCAGCGTGGCCCGCCGAACGTGGCTTGCAAGTCTGAAGCGCTGAACCAGCCTGGCGTAGCTGACGCCACGCGGCTGCAAGTAAGGCTTCGCGGGAGCGCCCGTTAGCGCGCACCAGAGGCAGCGAGACGTGTTCTCGCTGCGAAACAAGGTGGCACCACGAGCGCCCTTTCCTCGTCCTTGGCGGGAAAGGGCTTTTTGTTTGCACTTGGCGCTTTTGTTCATTCTTTCTTCTTTCTTCGTAATGTAAGGAGCACGGCAGCACATGGCAATTGAATCCAAACGGCAGCTCGCCGACCTGCCCAAAGCCTACGATCCCCAGGCCGTCGAGGAACGGCTCTATCGCTTCTGGGAAGAGGGCGGCTATTTTATCCCCAGGATCGACCCCAATCAGCAGCCTTTCACCATTTCGATGCCCCCGCCTAACGTGACCGGCGCGCTGCATCTGGGCCACGCTATCACGGCCACGCTGGAAGACATCATGATTCGCTATCATCGCATGCGCGGCGAGCCGACGCTCTGGCTGCCCGGCGAAGATCACGCGGGCATTGCCACCCAGGCGGTCGTCGAAAAGCAGCTAGCAAAAGAGGGAACGGACCGGCACCAGCTTGGGCGCGAAGCGTTTGTCGAGCGCGTCTGGGAGTGGGTCCGGCAGTACAAGCATCGCATCCAGAACCAGCATCGACGCCTCGGCGCGTCCTGCGACTGGACGCGCGAGCGCTTCACCCTGGATGATGGGCTGTCACAGGCGGTGCGTGAGGTCTTTGTCCGGCTGTATGAAGAGGGGCTGGCCTATCGTGGCGAGCGCATCATCAACTGGTGCCCACGCTGCATGAGTTCGATCTCCGACCTGGAGGTCGAGGTCGAGGATACGCCGGGTAAGCTGTATTACGTTCGCTATCCCATCGAGCCGCTGGAGGGCGAAACCGAGCAGCAGTACGTCACCGTCGCCACCACGCGCCCCGAAACGATTCTGGGCGATACGGCGGTGGCCGTCAATCCGCGCGACCCACGCTATCAGGCGTTGATCGGGCGCGTCGCCATTCTGCCCGTCTTGAAGCGGCGCATCCCGATTATCGGCGATGATGCCATCGAGCCGGAGTTCGGCACGGGCGCGATGAAGGTCACGCCCGCGCATGACCCAACCGACTTCGAGATCGGCAACCGCCATGATCTGCCGCGTATCCAGGTAATTGGCTTCGATGCCACCATGACCGCCGAGGCTGGCCCCTACGCCGGGCAGGACCGCTATGAATGCCGCAAGAACCTGTTGGCCGACCTGGAGCAGCAGGGCTTGCTGGTCAAGGCCGAAGACTACACCGTGCCGCTGGGGCACTGCCAGCGCTGTGGCACCGTCATCGAGCCGCTGATCTCCAAGCAGTGGTTTGTCAAGATGGCCCCGCTGGCGACGCCCGCGCTCAACGCCGTCAAATATGGGCAGATGAAGATTGTGCCAGAGCGCTTCAACAAAATCTATAGCGACTGGCTGGAAAATATCCGCGACTGGAACATCTCGCGCCAACTCTGGTGGGGGCATCGCATCCCGGCCTGGTACTGCGACAACGGACATATCACCGTCGCGCGCACCGACCCGGCAGCCTGCACCACCTGCGGCAGTGAACAAATCACGCAGGACCCGGATGTGTTGGATACGTGGTTTAGCTCGTGGCTCTGGCCGTTTAGCACGCTGGGCTGGCCGGAGGACACGCCCGACCTGCGCTACTTCTATCCCACATCGGTCATCGAGACGGGCTATGACATCATTTTCTTCTGGGTGGCGCGCATGGCGATGGCGGGCATTCACTTCATAGGAACGGTCCCGTTCCAGACGATCTATCTGCATGGCCTGGTGCGCGACGAGCAGGGCCGCAAGATGAGCAAATCGCTGGGCAACGTCATCGACCCCATCGAAGTCATGGACCAGTACGGCACAGACGCGCTGCGCTTCACGCTGGCGACCAGCAGCACGCCCGGCAACGATATGAAGCTGGTACAGGACCGCATCATCGGCAACCGCAACTTCGCCAACAAAATCTGGAACGCGGCGCGCTTCGTCATCACCCAGACGGATGGCATCGGCGGCGGCATCCCCGCTCTGGAGGCCACGACGCCGCTGACGCTGGCAGACCGCTGGATTGTGAGCCGCGCGCAAGAACTGACGGCCAGCGTCTCCAAGCTGATCGACGAGTTTCAGTTTGGCGAGGCCGGGCGGCAAATCTATGATTTCTTCTGGTCGGACTATTGCGACTGGTATCTGGAGATTGCCAAGGTACAGTTGCAGGGCAACGAGGCCGAACGCGAACGCACAGCGGGCATCCTGCGCGCCTTGTTGGACCGCAGTATGCGCCTGCTGCATCCCTTCATGCCCTACGTCACCGAGGAAGTCTGGCAACATCTCTTTGAGGGCGAGGCCGAGCGCCCGACAGCGGCTTTGATTGTCGCCGCGTGGCCGCAGACGGATGCCAGCCAGCGTGACCTCAGCGCCGAAACGGACTTCAGCCGCCTGCAAGAGATCATCACGCGCATCCGCGACGCGCGCAAGCAGATGGGCGTGGAGGCAGCGCGGCGGGTTCCGGCGCTGATCGCCGCGCACGAGCACACCGAGACGCTGCGCAGCCAGGCGCCATTGATCGAGTTTCTGGCGCGCACCGAGCCGCCGCGCATCGAGGCTGATCTGCCCGCGCCAGAGCAGGCCGTCACCCTGATTGCGGCGGGCGTCGAGGTCTATCTGCCGCTGGCCGGGATGATCGACATCGCCCAGGAACTGGCTCGCATCGATGCCGAGATTGTCGCCGCCCGGCAGGACATCGAGCGCAGTCAGAAGATGCTTGCCAACGAGCAGTTCATCAGCCGCGCCAAACCCGATGTGGTGCAGAAAGAGCGCGAGAAGCTGGCCGGACACGAAGAGAAACTGGCGAAGCTCCAGGCGCGCCGCAAAGAACTGGAGTCGTAACGACGGTTATGTAGCAAAGGGCGGCTGGCGTATCAATCCAGCCGCCCTCTGCTCTATAGTGATGCAGAAACGCTAATCTGCTGTGCAGTTGGCAAGTTGTTGAACAATCTGAGAGAGCGGCATCGTCACGGCTGGAAATATCTCGGGCTGTTGACCTTGCCCCTCTTCCGTATGCCCGGGCTGAAGTGTGACTATGCCCTGGGCATCGATAGGAAAGGCATCATTCGCAATCATCACCGTTGGCACATCGCCTTTCCTCACCTGAAAGCCGTCGAGCATCGTGAACAGATACCTTTGCCGGATCGTCACATGCGGGTACGCTGCTTCCTCATCCCTATCCGGCCCAGCGCTCCCGCCAACCATATCAAACTCGGCGGTGGGTTGGCTGCGGTGATCAACATAGATGTGTATGAAGGAAAAGAAGAGAGGGGTATAGATTGCGTAGCTGCCCATTCCCAACCACGAAGCATCTGCTCCGGCTGGCTTGGAGCCATCCGGCGTGTTCCAATGGCCTGGCCCAACGCTGGCAACGCTGGCATCCATCACCAGCGTTGCCTTGCACATGAGTTCCGGCGTATTCAGGCTGATCTTATCAATGACGCTTTGCGTGTGGGTTGAGCCAGACAAAGCGATCTTAAGCGCATAGAGCGCTGTACAGCCGACCAGTACCAGCAGCAGAATCGCCGACATCTTAAGCCAGCGCGTAACCATCCGACGGGTGCTTGTTTGCATGACCAATTCCTCCCTGTGTCATGAGGTCGCCTGAAGGGTATGGCTTGTAAGCCATTGGTGGGGCAGCTATAATGAAGCCTGGCAAGCTTCTCTATATTACTCATACGTTTAAGAAAGCAGGCACGTCTCTTTCAATCTGCCAACGCTTCCTGGCATAGTTCCTGCGCCCGGCCTGTAGTAATTATGCCTCTCAGCGATAATACGCTTATGCGCTCATTTTATTCTCTAAGCCCGAAAGGAGCCTCCTGGTGAGCAATCGCACGAAAACACTCATCGGCCTGGGAGTGTTTGCTTTTTTGGTGATCAGCGTGGGCCTGATCGTCTTGTTCAGCATTCTGGGCATCTGGCCCCAGGTACGCGATGTCGCGCTGGTGGTGCTGGCCGTCGCTACCTTTGGCGCGCTGGGCTTGCTCTCCTATGCGGTCTTTGTCATGATCAGCCTGGGCCTTCAGGTGAAAAAAGAACTGACACCCGTGCTGGATTCGCTGCGCGATACCACTGACACCGTGCGCGAGACGGCGAAGGTCGCCAGCGAACTCACCGTGACGCCTGGCGTGCGCGTCGCCAGCACTGTGCTGGGCGCGGCCCAGATGGCCGGAATCTTCTTCGGCACAGGCCGGGCACGCAAGCGTGCCGAAAAGCGCGCCCAGCGCCGCCGGGAAATGGCCGAGAAGGGAGAACTCGATGGCTATCGCTGATATCCCCGAACCGGGATGGCTTCAAGCTATGGGGCAAGCCGCAGCCGTGGTGCTGATTATTGAGTTGTTCCTGCTCATTTTGGTAACGGCGGCGCTGGTCTTGGGGCTGGCCTTGGGGCTATTATATGTGCATAATAAGGTCGTACCCCTTCTCACCCGTTTTGCTCCGGCCATCGAGCAGCGCTTGCAAGCCGCTGACCGGGGCAGCACGAAGTTTGCCGAGCGTGTGATCGACATTCACGCGCGCACCGAAGCCGTCAAAGAGGGGCTGCTCGCCTTGATTCGGCCCAACGGCCATGACCACCGCGAACTGCCACCCGGACGGAATGGACGACACGCGCAACTGGAAGGCTACCGGACCGATGGGCCGCGTCGACTTCCGCCTGGCGAGAGGGACGGGTAATAGCAAGCAACAAGACGAGCAACAGGACGCATGGCACACCTCAAAGATCAGGCAGTTTCCTATCTCCGCCAGTTCGGGTGGATGAATCGGAATGCGCGCCTGTATCTCTTGAGCAACACGCTCAATTCAATCACTGTTGGCATTTTTGCCCTGCTCTATAACCTCTATCTGGTCGCTCTGGGCTATCAGGCCGATTTCATCGGCTGGCTGTTAGTCGTCGGTGGGGCCGGTGGCGCGCTGGGCATGGTAGCAACCAGCCCTCTCATGGCGCGCTTTGGCGCAAAGGCGACCCTCTTCTGGTCCAGCGTCGTCGCCGGAATCGCTGGCGCGCTGCAACTCCTCATTCCCCAGGCATTCTCGCTGACCCTCACCAGCTTCATCCTCGGCGTGGCGGGCGGCATCTATCTAGTGGTTGGCGCGCCGCTGCTGGCCGATGGCAGCCAGGACTCCGCCCGCAGCCATATCTTCAGCCTGAACGCCTCGCTGGCGCTCATCACCGCCGTGATCGGCCAGGTGCTTGGTGGCTATCTGCCCAGCCTGGTCAGTCTGCCAGCCATCAGCCACGCCGCGCTGTTCCACGCTGTCGAACCGTTCCTGGTCTCCGGCGTGAAGGCGCGCAGCTATGAACTGGCGCTGCTGGTGGCGGGCGTCATCTCCGCGCCATCCTTTCTGCCGATCATCTTGATGGACCCCACGCCACCACCCAGGCGGCAAGCAGCGCAGCCTGGGGCACTGACTGGCTCAGGGCTGAGTCTTGCACTTACCGAAGCACGCCAGCGTTTGAACGCCTCTCTTCGGGCGCTGAAGCTGCCGCAACTGTGGGCAGCAGTGGTGAATTTCTTGCGCGGCCCCATCGGGCAACTGGCACTGGTCGAAGGGCTGATCGGCATGGGCGCGGGCCTCTTTATCCCCTACTTCAATCTGTACTTCGTTCAGCATCTGGGTGTCAGCACCGAGGTATATGGTCTGATTACCGCCATCTCTACCGCGCTGATGGCTTTGACCACCCTGGCCGGACCGTTCTTCGCGGCGCGTCTGGGGAATGTCCGCGCCGCCGTCCTCGGGCATATGATCTCGCTGCCCTTCCTGGTCGTGCTGGGGTTCAGCCGCGCCCTGCCGCTGGTGCTGGCGGCCTATCTGGTGCGCCTGAGCCTGATGAACATGGCCGAGCCGGTGCTGCTCAGCTTCTTTATGAGCGTCGTCAAGCAAGGCGAGCGCGCCAACGCCAACAGCGCCTATAACCTCAGCTTCTGGGGCTGCTGGGCGGCAGGCGGCGCGCTCGGTGGATTGATTATCTCTGGCAACAATTTCACGCTGCCCTTTGTGCTGGCGGCGCTGCTCTATCTTTCGGCAACGGCGCTGCTCTGGCGCTTCTTCAAAGATCGGAAAGAGATCAAGGCCGAGGCAACGCCAGAGATCGCCCCAGCGGCGCTACTTGCCCGTGAGTGGGAAGAGCGTCCAGAACTCCAGCGCGCCCAGGACATTGATCACCACGCCGAACAGCCCCAGCGCAGCGAAGCGCCAGTCTATCCGCACATCGTTCAGGACTAAGAGCAGGAAGGCAAAGGGGTAGACATCGTAGAGATAGCGCACCCCGAATTGATAGCCGCCCGCGTTATAAAACAGCAGCATGGCAACCACATCTAGCCCTATCACCAGCCAGAGCGCCGCGCGGAGGGCACTGAAACGCTGATTGCGCCAGAACAGCAGCAGAAACAGCGGCGTCGTCACAAAAACGCTGATGCCGGAGCCTTTGTTGAGCAGGTCAATTTGAAGCTGGCGATTGAAGAGGTCGCCAAAGCTCACATATGGGAAGTTGAAGAACATGTTGACGAAGTTGGCGGGCACATAGCTGATGTTGAAGACGCCATCGCGCACCTGGGGATAGCGCTGTTGCAGCAGCGCGGTATAGCCGGTATCTAGCGGGGAGCCAAAGACCAGCGCGTTATGCGCCGCAAATAATACTGCCACTGCGGCCATCACCATCGCAACCGGCAATAGGCGACGCCAGGGCACTGCCACCCAATCGGGCCGATAGATGCGTAAAGAGGACACAAAGCGGCCCAGCAGCGGCTGTCGCCCGGCATCCTGCCACGCTAGATAAAGCAGCAGCAGAAAACCCAGCGCAACAGAAAAGCGAGCGAAGAACGCGCAGCCCAGCAGCGCCGCGCCCCAGCCATAATGCCCGCGCAGCGCCAGCAGCAGCGCCAGCAAGGTACACGTCATGCAGACGATGTGCGCGGTAAACCAGACCGTTCCACCCAGCGAGAGATAGAGATTGATCGTCCCAAAGCAGCAAAAGACGGTGACGAGCGCGTGCTCCGACCAGGCACGCTTACTCCAGCCGTTAAGGCGCAGTTGCTCGAAGAGCAGATAGAGCAGGCTCGTGTTCGCCGCCGAAAGCAGCGTGGTAAAGAGGATGTCGCTGGCCGAAACGCCAAAGAGCGCCACAAACGGCAGCAGCAGCAGGGCCGGGAAAGGCGGATAATAGAGATAATTTTTGCCGTTGATGGTCTCGATATCCGGCGCGGTGATCGGAATATCGACATCCCAGCGCCCATGCAGCCAACTTTCGGCCTGCTCATTGAAGTATGGCTCCGTAGAGACGCCCGTTACCGAGAGGCCAAGCCGGGATTCCAGGCTGAGCATGAACGCCAGCGCCACCAGAAACAGCGCCAGGGCTACCAATGCGTTGCGCCGCGTGAGCAGGCGCGTGCCCCGGCTCGCTTCCGCAACCAGGGCGGCTTTGTCGGCGGGCGCGTCGATCTCCTGGTCAGCAGCAGCAACCGGCATGGAGCGTGAGCTACTGACATCATTCCAAGGCGTTTGCCTCATAGTCCGGCACTCCTGGGCTATCATGGGGCGATGCTCTCGCCTCGTGTAATCGCTCCCCAGGATACTGCGTCACGTTGCGTTCGTCCAGTCTCTGACCCTTTTTATCGCTTCGGGCACTTCCTCGACGCTAGAGCGCGGTATGCCCCAGCCGCCGGTTTGCCATGGCGCGCAGGGTTTCGCCAAAGCCGCGCATCTCCAACCACTGGCGCGTCTCGCCGCCAACGATCACATCCACCTGGCCCAACGCCGCAATGGAGGGCGCGCCGCAGAGCTGCATCGCCACCTGCAACTCCAGCAGAAACTGACGCACAAAGGTCTGCACCGCCTCGTAGCTCTCGCTGGCGGCCTTCAAAAATGGGAAGGCCATGCCCACCAGCGTTGCCCCCAAAGCCAGCGCGCGCGCGGCGTCCAACCCGGTACGCACGCCACCCGTAGCGATCAACGGCAGGCCAGCCGCGCCTGCCTCCACGACGGCCACAGGCGTGGGAATGCCCCAATCGCTGAAGACCTGGCCCAGATTCGCCGCCACATCATCTCCGCGCGAAATGGCGCGATAGGTCTCCATCACCGCCATGCTGCTGCCGCCCGCGCCGCCCACATCGATAGCCGCGACGCCGCAGTCGCGCAAGAGCAGCGCCTGCTCTCGGCAGACGCCCGCGCCGGTTTCTTTGGCAATCACCGGCAGCCCGATTTCCTCGGTCAGTACGCGCAAGGCGGCACGGCAGCCAACCGCGCGTCGATCTCCCTCCGGCTGCACCGCCTCCTGAGCAAAGTTCATATGCACTGCCAGGGCGTTCGCGCCAATCATCTCGACGGCTCGTCGCGCATCCTCCACGTGAAAGGCGGGATGGCGCGACTGCGCAATCAACTGCGGCGCGCCGATATTGGCGATCAGGAACGCATTGGGCGCACGCTCGCGCACGACGCCATACGTTCCCGCCAGATCGGGCGAGACGATGCCTGCACGCTGGCTGCCCACGCCCATTGCCAGCCCAAACTCCTCAGCCGCCTGGGCCAGCCGCGCGTTGATGACCTCCACGTCGGGATGCCCGCCAGTCATCGACGAGATGAAGATGGGCGCGCGGAGGGTCTGGCCCAGAAATGACACTGACGTATCCACGGCATCCAGGTCGACTTCGGGCAGCGATTGATGGATCAAGCGCACGTCCCGCCAGGATGAAGGCTGAGGAACGGCGACATCTCGCGCAAGCGCAACGCTGACATGTTCCGCCTTGCGCTGTTTAACTTCATCGGTCATAAAAAGCATCCCATCTCTTGAAAAACTGGGGCAACAGAGGCATCACATCCAAGATACTATACAGCAGCCGTGATCTTGGCACAAAACGGGCCGAGGTTTGCGCCAGGGTGAGGCACTTGACATTTTCTGGCGGCTGGGCTAGGATGCGGGCACTTCTCAGCGGCATGCAGAGAGCCATGCTCTTACAGATACAAGGATGAGGCTTGTGGTTGTACGCCCTCTCAGATTAGCCGTGGCGGGCTGGCTCCAGCGGCACTGGCCGGTGCTGATCATCCTGGCTCTGCCCGTCTTGATCCTTAGCCCTTCGCTCTTTGGCGGCCATGCCGTCACGGCTGATGATACGCTGGTCGCGTGGCCGCCCTGGACAATAGATTTGGCGTCCGCTCAGCATGTGCCCGCCAACTCCCTCCTTTCCGATGGCCCGCTGGCAAGAGATGCCTGGCTCTCCCTGACTCGCCAGGAACTGGCTGCCGGGCGCCTTCCCTTCTGGAATCCGATGGTGGCTGGTGGCACGCCCTTGTTGTCCGCCGGGCAGCCAGCAGCCCTCTATCCGCTGACCTGGCTGGCGGGGCTGCTCCCCTATCCATCTGGCCTGACCCTTGTGGCGCTGCTGAAATGGTGGCTGGTCGGCCTGGGCATGTATGTGTTCGCGCGCTCGTCGCTCAAGTTGGACCGGCTGCCCGCGCTGGTGCCCGCGCTGGCCTTCATGCTGGGGTCGTTCTGGGTGGTCTGGCTCACGCATGAAGTCGGCGAGGCAGTCACATGGCTTCCCTGGCTGCTCTGGGCGACCGAGCGGGTGATTCGCCAGCCATCGGCGCGGCGCGCGGCGGTGCTGGCCTTGATAGCTGGTCTGATCGGCTTGACCGGCCATCCGGAGATGTCCTTTCATGTAATGTTGGGAGGCACGCTCTATGCCCTCTGGCTGGGCTTACCCACCAGCAGACAAAACTGGCGCGCACGCCTTATAAGGCTGGGGGTGTGGAGCGGTAGCGTCGTGCTGGGCATCGCGCTGGCGGCGATTCAATATCTGCCGACGCTGGCAGCATTAGGCGGCTCGCTGGCTGTTGTCACACGCAGCACGGTTTCCGTCAGCGCGCCTTTGCCGCTGACGGCGCTGCTTACCTGGGTTGTCCCCAATATTTATGGCAACCCCGCTTACAATACCCGCTTCTGGGGACCAGGCAATTATAACGAGGTGGTGTATTTTGCCGGAGGGGTCTCCCTGGTGCTGGCGATCATTGCCCTGGGAGCATTGCGCTCTTCCGCACGACGCAGCGAAGTGGCCTTCTTTGCCGGGCAGACGCTCGTCATCGGGGGATGGCTTTATGGCTTGCCTCCTTTCGTCTGGCTAGGGCGTCTGCCCATCCTCGATGTGGACGCCTGGGCACGGCTGAACGTGCTGGTAGTCTTCAGCGTGTGCTGCCTGGCAGGCATCGGGATGGAGCACCTGGCGAACTGGAAAGAGCGGCCCATCCCGGCAGCGACACAGACCCAAAAGCGCCGTTTTGCGGTGTGGCCGCTGGCCTGGACAGGTGTGCTGCTGGCCGCGCTCTGCCTTCTGGCTATCCTAACAACCTCATCCACCAGCCTGTTCAACACCTGGATTGCGCTGTGGGTGGGGCTGGCGCTGCTGATCCTCTGGGGGACGGTGCTGGCGCTGGTATCCTATCGGCGCGGCAGGCTCCCGTGGCGCAAGGCCCAGTTCGTGCTGCTGGGGCTTTTGCTCCTCGATCTGCTGACCTTTGCCGTGCCCTATATCCCTCAGCCCCCAGCCAGTTTAGCCTATCCAGAGACGCCGACGATGCTGCGGCTTCAGCAGACGGTTGGCGCGGCCCGCATGGCAGCAGCGGGGTGGATTCTGCCGCCTGATAGTGGGACGCCCTATGCCCTCCACGATCTGCGCGCGTATGAGCCATCAGCCAGCGCCAGATATATGCGCTATATGCTGAAGCTGGACCCCGAATTGGAACAAACCAGTCAGGTGATTTGCTGCGCGGTACTCACCTGCCCTTCGCTCACCCTGCTGAGCGTCGCCAGCGTGGACTATTACGCCACATTACCAGACGTTGATGCCAACCGCTGCCAGCCAGTGGCGTCTGGGCAGGCGCTGACTTCAGGCCCGCTCGTCCCGCTCTGGACACAGGGCGGCATCACACTCTGGCGCAACACCCAGGCCCGGCCACGCTTCTACTTTGCCGACCAGATTATCCCATCCAGCGGCGAAAACCAGACGCTGGCGGCGCTGCCCAGCCTCAGCGCTGATGGGCGCGACGCGATCATCGAAGGGGCCACGCCTGCGGCCAGCCCAACCACCTCCGACGCCGGAACCATTCACGCTGTGACGGACCAGCCGGGCGAGATTACGCTGCATACGCAGACCGATACAGCGCGCTGGCTGGTGATCGATGAAGGCTACGATGCGGGCTGGCAGGCCGATATAGACGGGGCCAGCACATCTGTCCATCCAGCCAACGAGATGTTTCAGGCCGTTTATGTTCCGGCGGGCGCGCATACTATCCATCTGGTCTATCGCCCGGTGGCGTTTGTGCCTGGCGCGCTGCTCTCGGGGCTGGCGCTGCTCGTGGTGCTGGGCCTGCTCGTCGCAGACGCAGTGCTGCGCCGCCGCGCCGCCGCGCATATCCCTGCTGAGCGAGAGGCAGCGCCAGTTCCTGCTTAGGAGTGATACCGAGTCTCCCATGGGATGCCAAGCATGAGGATTGCGCTTCTACGCGCTTTTAGACCAGCAACGTCGCTCTGGATGCTCATGCTGCTGGCGCTGGCGCTGCGGGTGGTTGTTGTCGCGCTCACCAGCGGCGCGGGCTATGACATCATGTCCTATGCCATCCAGGCGCAGAGCGTGCTGACGCACCACAACATCTATGCCTTCACGGACCGCTATCCCTACCCGCCGGTGTGGGTCTGGCTGGTAGCGCTGGCGCAATGGGTGGCGAATAGCACCGGCCTCTCATTCGACGGACTGGTGCGCTTTCCCGGCATGGTGGGCGATGTGGGCATCGTGGCCCTGCTGTATCGCCGCAAAGGCAATCTGGCCGCGCTGTTTTACGCGGCGAATCCCGTTGCGATCTTGATTACGGCAGGGCATGGGCAGTTCGATGGATTGGTGATGGCGCTGGTCGTGGCTGCCTGGGCACTGTGGGAGAACGAGCGGCGGCACATGGCGTGGGCAGCGCTGGCGCTGGGTGGAGCTATCGCGCTCAAAGGCTATCCGGTGCTTTTGCTGCCCGGCTTGCTGATTGGCGCTGAGTCACACCAGCGCCGCGCACTGCTCATTGGCCTGGCGTTCACGCCGCTGCTCGTCTCAATGCTCGTCTACAGCGCGTTCTTTGGCCTGGAGCCAGCGATGATCACGCACGTGTTGGGCTATCAAAGCCCCGCAATCTTCGGTTGGGGATTGTATCTCAACAAGCCGTTCCCGCAACTCGCGCTGCTGCTTGGAGGGCCAGCCCGCGTCGCCGTCTTGCTTTTTCCGGTGCTGCTGGCGCTGCGTAAACCGCACTGGCCGTTAGCATCCCACTGGCTGGCAACCTTCCTGGGGTTCTATGTGCTTGCGCCTGGCCTCTCACCGCAATACTTGCTCTGGGTATTACCGCTGCTGGCGGCGGTCGACCTCAACAAAGGATTGCTCTATACCGCTTTTGCGACGCTCGCGCTCATGGTGGCCTATCTGAAGAATTTTCCGTCAGCCGTTCCCGGCGGGCCGGAACTGGCCGCAGCCATCCCCGCCGATGTCTTGTACGTGGGACAGCGCGTCGTCAACCTCATCTGGTTGCTAGCCTGCCTCTGGCTGTTGTGGAGCATGTTCCTTAGAACGCCTCACAAAACCTGGAGAGCGGAGCAGCCGTTGCTGGCAGCGCCGCCGCGTCTTTCGGCGAACCGTTTGGCCGCCAGGGACGGCGGCGCTGCCAGCGGGGACGCCGACCTTGCTGTATTCAAGGAGACGGCACCTGATAGACGTGAAAGTTCTGATAGCTCCAGACCTGAATCAGCGAATCAGCCAGAAACTGACGAAAACCGGGCAGAAAGCCAGCCAGATAGTAATTCCCATATCCCTTGATGACAAAGTTCAAGGTCTTCTCTTCATAGACCAGGTAGCGAAAGTGGTCCTGGCGCAGCAGCGCCACGATGCCCGCTGGCGTGTGGCCTTCGGTTTCCAGATAGGGAATCCAGTCTTCGCCTGAATCAGCCACATAATCGAACCCGGGGAGGAAATAGGCGAGGCCCGCCTGGCCCACGATCAAGAGCCTGGCATCGTGCGGCACGTGCTGCTCGATATAGTCCGCCGTGGGAAAAGCGCTGCTTTCCAGCAGCACGCGCTCTTCCCACTGGCGCAGCGAGACATTGCCCACCATAACCGAGAGCGAATTGACATAGGCCCAGGCAGGCGCGGTGAACACCACCGCCAGCACCGCTGCCAGCACCACCGCTACCAATGAGAGCTTCTGTATGGCTGGCGCCAGCAGACGCAAAAAGGGCCGCTGCCAGCGCACTTGAGTGGTACGCGCCAACAGCACGGCAGTAGGGACCGACAGCATCAGCAGCCAGGGCAGGGTATAACGCCCCACCGCCGCGCCGGAGAGCAGCCAGGCAAGATAGCCGCCTGAGGCCACAACGAGCCAGGGCCACCCCCATTCGTCGCGCGGGGCCTTTTCAGCCAGAGAGGCAGACCGTTGCCTGCGCCTGCGCACTCGCACCACCGCCCAGATGAGTGGGATGAGCACTACCAGCGGATACAGGAAATTGGGAGGCACAGCCGTTGGCTCATCCGTTTGCCAGGCCCCATTATAGAGGGCGAAGAACCCGGTCAGCAGTCGCTTCCAGGCCGGGCCTTGTGGCCCAAAATGGGCAAAGGTCACCACCCCAACCTCGGTGCGCGCGGCGTCCCACTCTGGCCCACCCCAGACCAGAGGATAAATCGGATTGCCGAAGAAGGCCCAATCCCTCAGCAGCCAGGGCAACACCGCAAGCCCCGCAGCCAGGCCGCAAACGATGAGCGGTAGCAGAAGACCAGACCATAACGCAAGGAAGAAGCGTTTTCCCTGGCGACGCAGCGTTATCAGTTGGACGATGCCCACGCCGATCAAAAGTAGAGCGAGGCCAACCAGCGTTTGCCCCTCGGTATATTTCGCCCCCAGGCCGAAACCCGCAAAGAGGCCAGTCAGGCAGAGCAAAGCGAATCCTCCTGGCTGGTCCCGGTCCTCCAACCAGGCCAACAAGACCACCAGCGCGGCAACGGCATAATACGTCACTGCCAACTCGGCATAGCCGCTGATGAGCAGTCCGGCAAACAGATTGTTGCACACGCACAGCGCCAGCCCCAGCCAGGCCGCCAGGGAGCCAAAGCGGCGGGCCAGAAACCCAACAATCAAGAGCATCGCCAGCAGCCCAAAGGTGGCCTGGATGTAGGCCGCAGCCACGGGCGACTCGCACGCGAGCGCCAGCGTATTCAGCATCTCGGAATTGAAAGGGAAATTCGCGTGCGCCCAGCCAGGAAGGGCATAAATGGCATGATGCAGGAGATAGAGTTCAGGCACAGCCCAGTGATATTGATAGTCATCATAGCTGTGTGGCGCAACGGGCATCGTCAGCGCCTGAGTAGCGAGCAGCAGCAGTTCGATCACCACCAGCACCACCAGCGTGCGCAAAAACCACCCCTGCGGCACCCGCGCCCGCAGCCAGCGAACAGGCGGGTCAGAGGTCAACACGCACCAGACACGCCAGGCATCGCGCCAGCAGATCGCCAACACCAGCGCCAGACCGGCTATCAGCAGCCAGCCATAGAGCAGGTGCGCCAGCCCGATTGCCAGCACCGCCAGGCTGAGTATGCCCCAGCCCAGGCCCATCGCCAGCGCGCCCCGTTCCAGCCGCGAGAAACTGCTCAGGCGGAACGGGCGCAGCGCGCGCTTGCCCAGGACAAAGCCAACCAGCGCAACCAGACTGAAGACGCCAAAGGCGAAGACATCATCCAGCAGCGCCAGCCGGTGGGGCGTCTTGGGTTGGGGGACATAGATCGCATAGTGATAGAATGTTGCCACCGCTAGCAGGATGACAAAGCCAGCCAACGCCAGCAGCGAGCGCCGTCGTTGCCTGCCACGCTGCTCAGGGCTATCGCTCAGGCGCGGCGGCTGCGCTCGCTCTCCAACGAGAGCGCCGCCTTCAGAAGCGGCAGACGCACTGGTCATCAGTTCCTCCACGAAATCGCCTCACCAGGCTCCCAGGCGGCGGGCGGGATATTGCTTGGCAGAGTGCTTTCCCATAGAAATCGATGCTGATGGACGGCTGGCCTGCTTTGCCTGGCTGATGCTGGCTTGCCAGAGCAGCCAGGCTTGCGCAGCGGCAAAGCAGACCAGCCCCACGGTGGGCAGTCCTATTACCAGAAGCTGCCAGGACGCCGGGCTGGCAATATGCACCTGAGAGAGCCAGATCGGCAGACGGATGGCAGCCCAGCCAGGGCCAGCTTCCAGAAACAAACCGCTCACCGCCAGCGCCCACCACCAGCGCGGCGGCCTGGATAGCTGGCGCAGGGCCAGCAGCATGGCGGCGCAGGGCAACAGCAAAGTAATCAGCATCCAGTACCAGGTAATGGGAAATGCCAGGAGCAAGGCTGTCACCAGTAATCCCTGGCTGAGCAGTTCGACTGCCTCGGATGGTCCGTGTCGATGACACCTCCAGAGGAGGGCCAGCACTCCGGCCAACAACAGCACGGCAAGACCCTCCGCCAGCAGCATCGCTTCCGTCACGCTCAACCCTGGCAGCAAGGGCGGCACCTGCGGGATACCCGTCCACAAGCGCGCCACCGTGCCAACCAGCGAGACATTGGCATCCGAGGGCGCAGCCAGCGTTTCATTGAGCCGCACCGGTCCCAGATACGCGGCATAAGCCGCTGGCCCAACGACCACCAGCGCCAGCAGCGCGCCGCACGCCAGCGTTACGCCGCCAACCAGCGCTGCCCGCCAACGACGCTCTATGAACGGCAGCAGCAGCAAGGCCGCGGGCCAGAGCTTGAGCAGACCCGCCATCCCTAGCAGCCAGCCCGACCAACCATCGCGCTTTCGCCGCGCCAGGAGCCACGCAACCAGGACAAGCAGGGTCAGCAGTTGCTCGAAATTAAGAAACGTTTCGGAAAAGAGAAACGGCAGCCAGAGCACACTTCCCAACATGAACAAAGCTGCGCCGCGCAGCGAATACCAGCCCAGTTCTTTGAGCAAGAGCGCGCCCGTGACCAGATAGGCCGCCAGCGCGCACACTCCCCAGATCAAGGTTGCCTGGCTCATCGGCAGCAGCGCAAAGGGCAGCAGCAGCAGCACTGACGAGGGCGGATGCGTGTCGTACTCGTGCAAGCCATTGGGAAATGAAGCCGCGCCAGCCGAACAATGCAGGGGGATATAGGGTTGTAAGCCCTGCAACACGCGCTGCGCCGAAACATAATCGGTGCAGAAATCGGTTGGCCCCTGGCTGACTATCAGCACCTGCGCCACGGCAAAGACCAGACCCAGGCCCAGGAGGATGCCCCAGCCAGCCCGACCCAACATCCAGAGCGGGCGCAGGCGCGCGCGCGCCTGGGTCGGCGCGGCGGGCGCCGCGCTGTCTTCTGGAGCAGGCTGGGAAATACCTGCCGCCTGATCTTGCAGATGGACAGAGGGTGTTTCCATCACGCGCCTCCGCAGCGCCAGCACAAAAATGCGCCGCGCTTTGAGCAGAAAGTCAGCCGCTGTGCTGGCTGATCGATCTATCGACGGGCTGGAGTATAGCAAAGCGGTGCGGAAAACTCAAGGCCAGAGCGCGCCTGGCCGCTGGGCAGCAGCCCACTGGGTGGCTGGATTTCCGCTGCTGCAATTCCTCTGCTGCGCATTCGTCCAAATAGGCCCTCTGGGGGCTTGATTCACGCGACCAGATAGAGTATCCTACCTGTGCCTCATCAGGGGCTATCAATCTGGCTCATCAGATGCTCAAATACACTTTGTGCTGACAGGGGGGAGCGTTAATGGACCCGACAACGCATATCCGGGCTGTGACACCAGCAAAGATTTTAGAGCAGGCGGATGCCTTTGCGCGGTCGATGGCACTGCGCGCAGCCATCGAACTAGAAATCTGCGACGCGCTCGATGAAGGACTCAATACGGCGCAAAAGCTGGCGCAGAATACCAAAACCTCAGTGCGAGGCATGGAGATTTTGCTCGACGCCCTGGTGGCGATGGAACTGCTGACCAAACGCGGCGAAACCTATTCCCTGACCCAAGAGTCGGCAACATATCTGGTGCAGAGCAAGCCAACCTATTTGGGCGAACTGGTGGAACAGCGGGTACGCGATGTGGTGGCGCTGGAGCATCTGGCCGAGAGCGTGGCAAACGGCAAGCCCTGGGCGCAATGGGGAGTGCAGCACGGCGGCATCGAAAATTACTTTGCCGACATGGTGCCTGGACTCTTCGTCCTCAACGAGCCGGACGCACGCAAAGTGGCGCGGCAACTCTTCCGTGGGCAGATTGGTAACTCCGCGCGCATTCTGGACCTGGGCGCAGGTTCTGGCGTGTGGGGCATCGCCCTGGCCCAGCAAAACGCGCTGGCGACGGTGGTCGCGCTGGACACAGCAGATGTGTTAGAGGTCACGCGCCAGTTTGTGGAGGGCCACAAGCTGGAGTCGCAGTTTGAATATGCTGAAGGCGACCTGCTGACCGCCGACTTTGGCGAGGCCGAATACGATATTGTCGTGCTGGGCCAGGTCTGCTATATGTTCAGCCCGGAACAAAATCAAGCCCTGTTCCGCCGCATCGCTCGCGCCCTCAAGTCGGGCGGGCGGGTTCTCATCACCAGCACCCCCATTGATGATGCTCGCACCAGCACACCAGACACGATGGTGAGCGATCTGGTGCTGCTGCTGAGCACCGAAGGCGGGCGCAGCCATACCTTTTCGGAATATCGGGCCTGGCTCTCTACGGCTGGCTTCAAATCGATTGAACAGATGGACTTGCCGAACCGCATGACCATTATCGCCGCGCGATAAGCCTGCTCATCCCGGCAAAAACCAGATAAGCTCATCGGCATACGGCTGATAGCCCAGCGCCAGCGCCACCTTCTGCGAAGCCTCGTTGGTGGCGCTGTGCACATACAGGGGCACGCGCCCGGCGGCCAGGATGGCCTCCGTGGCGGCTGTCACCACCGTTTTTGCCAGCCCGCGCCCGCGAAGTGCCTCCGCTTCGGTGCGCACCCCAATCTCCGAAACGTACCGCGACTCATCGCGCACCCCGGCCCGCGAAAGAATCTGCGACCGCGCATCGCAGAGCGCGTAGATGCCCCGGCCATAGCGGCTTAACAGCGCCAGATTGGCAAGGTTATGCTCATCCAGACGCCGGACATGAGCGCGCTCTGGTCCCTGAAAAGGCTTGAAGGTCTCCGGCGAGACGAAACGAGCGATAATCAGCAATCCGCCGGGCGAGATCGAAGCTCCCGGAAACTCGGCATACACCAGGCGAGTAAGCTGTTCCAGTGTAGCCGCTTCAAAGAGGCGCTCCACCGTCAGCCCTGGCAGAAAGCGCCACAGCGGCTCCAGCAATTGGGGATGAGCGACCACCACGCAGGGGCGCAGCCCATTGGCAGGGGTTGGCGCGTGAACAATCAAAGCGGCGTTGCGGAACAGCGACGTGGATGATGGCCGATGCTCAAGTGGCAGCAGATCGATGCCGGATTTCCCGAAAACTTCCAGCGGCACGCCCAGCGTTTCGGCGTAATAGGCATCCAACCGTTGTCTGGCCTCTCCCTCAGTCATACCAGCCTCACGCTTGCAGGATGAGCGTCAACGCCTCCGCGTCGCACGGCTCGGCGCAGCAAAAGAGATACGCCCGGCGGGCTGTTCCCCAGGGCAAGGTCGGACCATCGCCCGCGACAAACTGCGCCAGCAGATACATCTGCCCGCCGCACCAGCGGCATTCGGGCCAATAGCTCGCGCCGAGCCAATGCGGATAGCCTCCAAGCTGGCTCTGAGCCGCCTGCTCCTGACGGCGCACCACCTCTAACTCAGCCAGATGATAGCCAACATGCAGATCATCGAGCGCGTGGGGGGCAATCGCGGTCAACTCATCGGCCACATCCTGCCAGGCGGGAACATCCAGCATCGGCGTCCCCAGGGCGCGAAACGCTGGCAGCCTGGCCTGGGCAGGCAGAACAGCCGGAGGCTCCAGCGGCGCGAGCGGCTGGTCGCGCAGGCGAAAGAGACGCAGTCGGCAGCTATCTCCGCCGGGCCGTTCGATGAGCGAGGCATGCTCGCGCTCCTGACACGCCCAACAGCAGAAGACCAGGCAGAGGTCGTAAACGCCGGGCCGCCAGTGGCCGCCGCCATCCAGGCGCATCTGGCAGACAAAAGCCAGTGGGTCGCCGCAGCTATCGCACACCGGCCACGCCTCGCCGGTCGGCCACCAGGGACGCCCACCAAAGCCAGACCCGGGCGTATCAAACGAGTGCTCGCCCCGCTCCAGCCGCAGGCACAGGCGCGTGCGGGCAATGTGCTGAAGCTGCTGGGTCAGCGCGTGTTGCAGCGCGGTTGCATCCATCATGAGGCTGATCTTTCTGCCTGCGGCATCTCTGCGAGGGGCAGCATCACGGTAAACCGACTGCCCTTGCCCTCTTCGGACGTTGCCCAGATTTGGCCGTGGTGCCGCTCGATGATTTCTTTACAGATGGCTAGCCCCAACCCCAGGCCACGCTGCGGGCCGCTGCGGGCGGTACTCGCTCGGAAAAAGCGATCAAAGATTAGGGAGAGTTCATCCTGGGGAATACCCACTCCTTCATCCTCGACGGTCAGCAGCGCTTTCTGCGCCTGGCAGGCAAGCGTCAGATACACCGGGCGGTCAGCGTCCGAATACTTCACCGCATTATTCAGCAGATTGCTGAGCACCTGGGCCAGCCGCTCAGCATCAGCCCGGATAAAGACTGGCGCGTCTCTCAAAGAGACCTCAATCCGACGCCCGCTGGTCATCTCTTGCTCTTCCGCTGCCTGACGACAAAGCGCGGCCAGGTCGCAGGTCTCCAGGCGCAATTCCAGCTTGCCAGCCTGAATCCGGCTGACATCCAGCAAGTCATTGACAAGATTCGTGAGCTTATCGGTCTGCTGGTTGATCTTGAGCAGCATCTCCTGGGTGACAGCCAGGTTCGGCGAGACGCCAGAAACTTTTCCCAGGCGTCTCTGTGCCAATTGAGCATAGCCTTTGATGGCTGAAATGGGGGTCTTCAGTTCGTGCGAAGCCAGCGAAAGAAACTGATCTTTTAGCTTCCCCGCTTCCTCCAGTGCCGCCGTGCGCTCGGTTGCCAGTCGCTCTGCCGTGCGGGCGCGCCTGCGCGCGCTCTCACGCTGCGAGGTGAGCAAGCTCAAAATCAGGCTGGCGACAATAAACGGCACAAAATCTTCCAGGTCGCTCAAGCGATCAAGCCGACTTACCGGTGATACTATGAAATAGTCCAGGGCCACCGTACTCAGCAGGGTAGCGAAAATCGCCGGACCTGCCCCCCACACAAGCGCAATGATGAACACCAGCAGAATCATCAAAGCGCCTGCAAAGAAATGTGGCTCTGGCTCCAGGATTTGGAAGAACTGTAAGGCCAGAAAGGTAATAACCGTAACGAGCACGATTGTGATGGGATAGCCTATTCCCCGCCGATGCCACCACTGGAGGGGCGAGAGATCATCCTGGCGCAGAATGCGGCGAGACAGAATCCCTGGAGCCAGCCTGGGATGGCGCATCTCAAAAGGGCGATGTTCTTCAAGAGACTCCGGAGAAGTCTCTGTCGGAGGCTTAGGCGCTGATGCTGACATACGTTCTGGCTTCTCTAGCAGAATAGGGATACCTCGTCTTCGTGATGATACGGATAGATGGTACCATGTCCTGAGTCTGGGCGCAACCGACAAGAGGCTGAAAACCAGCCTGGCAGCATCACAAACACCTGCTGCTTGACGAGCGCAAGCGGAGATGGTATAGTATTTCTGGTAGAAGTCTGGATGAGCATTTGCCCCCGTAGCTCAGTGGATAGAGCACCGGCCTCCGGAGCCGGGCGCGCAGGTTCGATTCCTGTCGGGGGTACCACTCAAAGCCTGGTCAAAAGCCTGATAGCCTGTGCTATCGGGCTTTTTGTTTGGGACACAACGGGACAGGCTGCTTGAGCAGCCATACACATATGGGGAAAGGGAAAGTGGGGTGAGCGACCAGGGACTCGAACCCTGAACCCGCTGATTAAGAGTCAGCTGCTCTGCCAGTTGAGCTAGTCGCCCGCATCCGAGTGCCTAACAAGTATAGCACATTGCCGCCCCAGCAGTCAAGATGGTTGCATCTATGCCGCCTAGCTCTCGAGCCACCAGCCCGCGCTATCAGCCGTCAGCGCCAGCGCGCCAGTGGTGGCAACGCTCAGCGCGCGGATCGCTTCTGGAGGTGGCGACGTGGACGGGCTGGGGCTGCGCGTGGTGGCCGAAGCCGGAGTCACCACAATCAGTGTCGGATGAACCATCGGCAGCAGATCAACGAGCGCCGAGTCAGCGGCGGGCGATTCGCCGGGGCGCAGCGCCACCTGCACAATGTCGGCGCGCAGATCAGCGCCGCTGGCCGCCAGCGCAGTCAAGGTCGCTTCGGTCGTCTCGCCCAGCAAGAGAACGCTCAAACCTGGACTGATGAGCCGTAAGATCAACGCATTGGTGTCTTCATTCTGCGTATCCTGCGAGAGCACCGGCCCCGGCGAGAGCACCTGCAAGGCCACATCTGGCTCAAGCTGAATGGTCGCGCCCCGCCGAAGCTGACGATAGGAGATGCCGCGCTGGGCCAGTGTCGCGCGCCAGGAAGCATAGATGGCGCTGGGGTGCAGCATGCCTGCATCGCCAGCCAGCTTCACCTGATAATGGCCCAGCGCATCAAGCAGCCCCAGCAGATGCCCCTGCCTGGGATTCGTCAGCAAAGCCAGATCAATCGTGCGCTGCCAGAACGGGAGATACTGGCCCAACGTCTCTTCCAGCGCCGCCGGATCATCGCCACCATCCAGCAACACGACATGCCCGGCTGGCGTCTGAATGAGCATCGCCTGGCCGCCCGAGCCAACATCCAGCCAGGTAATATGCAGGCGGTTATCGGGAAGTGTGGCAAGCGTCGTCACGCTGGCAGCGACGATGAGAAAGACTGCGGCAGCCAGACGCCAGCGCGCCTGCACGCGCTGCCGGTGACGGCGCTGCGCCCGCGTCAAAAAGGGCTGATCGATGGCCTTGATACGTTTGGGCCGTGTCAAGAGCCACGCCACCAGGATGCCCAGGCCAATTTCATACAGCCAGGCCAGCCAGATATCCAGCGAGCCAATTGTTATGCTGGCAAACGGCAGCGCCGCTGAGCGCGCGATGATCTGATAGACCAGCCAGAGCAGCGGCCAGCACACCCACCCAATCGCCACGCCGACTATAGGAATGATCAAGCCCAGCACCCCAACAGCCAGGCCCATCAGCAAGAGCAGCCCTAAGAGCGGCACACAAAGCACATTCGTCAATGGAGCAACCAGCGAAAATTGGCCGAAGTTGATGATCTGGATGGGCAGCGTGGCAAGTTCGGCGGCCACGGTCACCGCCAACAGTTCAGCGCCCAGCCTTCCACCCGGCACCCGTGCAAGCGGGCGTGTGAGCCAGACCACAAGCAGCGGAGAGAAAGCGATGCCCAGCGTGCCCAGCAGCGAAAGCTGAAACCCCACATCCCACAGGACATACGGTGACCACAGGCTCATCAGCAACGCGGCAAACGCCAGGGCCGTATACAGGTTATAGGTGCGTCCAAAGCGCGGAGCCAGCACCAGCAGCGCGCCCATGATGCCCGCGCGCATGGCAGAAGGTTCGGCCCCACCCAGAAAGACATAGGCCAGGATGCCTGCCAGCAGCGGGGCCAGCGCCCAGCGGCGGCCCAGCAGCCGCGTGGCAAACGCCGCCAGCAGCCCGCTCAGCACCGTCACCTTAAAGCCGGAGGTGACGATCAGATGCACCGTCCCCGACCGTTGAAAGATGGCATACTGCGCGCGCAGCACGTTCGTCTTCAGCCCCAGCAGAATGCCGATCAAGAGCGAGGCCTCGGGTTCAGGCAGTGATCTGCTGATGGCCTGGGCCAATCCCTGGCGCAGATCAAAGAGCCAGGCCAGCAGTGGATTTCCCCCGCCGCGCTCCAGAATGGACAGGCGCGGAAAGCTCATGGCCGCGAAGGTGCCCGCTGGCGCATCCACCGGCTGCAAGGCTTTAGAGGCGCGGGGAGAGGGGGATATGGCAGGAATAGGACCGCCAACCACCGGCCCCAGCAGCCCGGTCAACTCGACGCTGTCGCCATAGTCCGGTGCGTAGAGGCTATTGGTGTTGAGCATGATGACTGCAATGGTGCCATGGACATCTTGCCAGGTATCGCCGTTATCCAGGCTCACGCTGCTGGCGTCCACTTCCAGCAGCGTGCTGCGATTGCGCAGATCAGGTTCGGCGCTGATCTCGCCGCGAACAACCACCGGCCCACGCCCGATAAACGCGCTTACCGCAGACACATCGCCCACCGGACTGGCAAGCGCCAGCCGGGCCGCGCCGAGCGCCACGCACAGCAGCAGCAGGAATCCTAAGGCCAGCCAGCGCGCCTGACGCCCCGGCAGGCCAACGCGGCGCACACAGAACGCGAGCGAGCCGCAAGCCCCGGCAACCAGCAGCAGCGCCCAGAGCGAGAGCGCGGCCTCGCTGCCCAGCAGTATGCCAGCAAGCCAGGCTGCCACCAGCGCCACCAGCAGCAAGCCGCGCAAATCGGGCAGGACCGCAATCGAAAACGGCTGCTGGCGCGGGCGCTCCGATTCGGGCAGCACGCTGGTGACGCGCGCCTCCGGTGTGCCGCGCGAGGACGGCACTGGACTGGTAGAGCGCTCTTGGCGGCGATTCTGGCCGTTCAGCATCAGTGTGCCCTACCAACTAAACAGTAATGAGGTCTTTTATTTTGTCATACGTCGTGCGGCTCATCACGTTGAGCAACTGCGTGATGGCTGTATAAGGGCCGTGCGCCTCGCGATAGGCCACAATCTTATTGCACGTGGTCAGGCTGATGGGCAGCAAGGTGTGCATATCCTCGGCGCTGGCCGTGTTGATATTGACTTTGCCGGGACCGCTCCCCCCTCCCCCGCCGAGGCCAGAGGGCAGCGGTTGGCCGACAGCGGGCACAAAGACCTCTTCGCCATCAGTCACCACTGCCGCCAGATTGACACGCGCCAGATCGGCATCTGGCTTGGGGCCACCAGCCGCTTGCAGCAGCGCGTCCACGCGATCACCGCTGTGCAGCGCATAAACGCCCGGATGCACCACCTCGCCCACGATATACGCCTGGATGTCGGCGGCGGGGCTTGCCGAGGAGACGTTCACGCTGGAGGACTGTGTAATGGTCGGCTGGGCCGAAGCAGCATCCGGCAGCCGAATGACCACCACCAGCAGGGCAACCAGACCCAGCATCAGCAGCGGCGCGACGATGCGAATCAATCGGCGCTGGCGCTCTGCTTGTCGACTGGACTTCGAGCGCTCCAGAGGCTGATCACCTCTGAGCGGCCTATCAAAGTAGGGTGGAGCGGCAGGAACGATGGTTCCTGGCACGGACTCAATGAATACCTCTCGCTCTTCCTCATCTTCTGGGTGGGATGGCCGTGTGCCATCTGCCTCACCCGGCCACCATGACCAATCATCGTCAGCAGAGAAATGCTTGCCCATGCCAGTTGACCCTCCCCAGTCTCAATCTCATGGCTGATTGTAGGGAGGGAGCGAGCAGGTGTCAAGAATATTAGGAAAGATTGGCTGGCTGGATTATCTCTTCTTCAACACGCACCTTGACAGCGCCCTCCAGGGCTGGACCGGTCAACAACAGCAGCACCAGCACCCCGGCCAGCACATAGACGCCTCCCTGAATATTGAGCACCGTCACCACACCAAGGTGGTCGCCCAGCGCCCCGGCAATCGTGGTCCCCAACAGCCCCAGCAAAGCGCCCGTCGTGAAAAAGGTACTGGAGACTCGCCCACGATACGCATCGGGCGTTGCCATCTGTTGCAGCGCATTGAACCCCGTCAGCATCGCAACTGCGGGCAGCCCAACCAGCACAAAGAGCGCAAAGGTCAGCAGAAAGACCGGGAAGAAGGCAGGCGAATTGAAGATCACCAGATCAATCAGCCCAAAAGCCACCGCGCACCATCCAATCCACCAACGCGAAACCAGACGGCTACCAATCCAGCCAATCAGCACACCACCAACGAGTGAGCCTATCGCCTGCGCGCTCATCAGCCAGCCGACCTGCGCCGCCCCTCCGTGCAGCACGCGGCTAACAAACACGATGAACAAGACGCCAATCACTCCTTCCCCCAGGCTGGTAATCGCCTGAAACGAGAACAGCACGCCAAGTACCCGCTCGCGCCGAATCAAACGCAAGCCATCCAGCCACTCGCGCATGATAGCTCGCCAGGAAATGCCTGTGATCTCTGCCCTGGCTGATATTTGCTGGCTGGTTGGCACGCGGATGAAAGCGATCAACAGGCCAGCTATCGCAAATGAGGCGGCATCCACGAGAATGATGCCCGGCAGCCCAAAGAATCCAGCCACCAGGCCACCTAGCGCAGGGCCAACCAGCCGAGCCAGGTTGTTACTGAGCGCACTCAGTGAATTGGCGGCTACCAACTGGTCCTGGCTCACCAGATTGGGCACCAGCGCATTTTCAGCAGGCACGAAGAATTGTTCAATGGAGGATTCAACAAAAGCCACAATGTAGACCAGCCACACGCGGTCAGCAGTGGTTACGAAGAGCAAGGGCAAGAGCCAGAGCGCAGACAGCGCATCGCCCACAACCATGATGCGCTGGCGGTTCCAGCGGTCCACAAAGACGCCAGCGAAGACACCAAAGAGCAGGTTCGGAAGGCGCGCGGCGATCATCATGACGCTGGTCGCCAGCACAGAATGGGTCAGCAGCAGGACGTAGATGGGCAGGCCAATCATCAGCACCCAGTCCCCAGTGAGCGAGATCAATCCGCCAGACCAGAGCAGGGCAAAGTTACGCTGGCGCAAGGTGGCAAACATTGAGCGGCTCCTTCTGGGCGCGCAGCATCCCGCGCTGCCCATATTTTTAATAGTATGATTGATTTATAACATAGCATATTTTAAAAAGTCAATATATTGATTATCTTTTTGAATATTGGCCTGGATATTTCTTCTTTCTTCGTAAAGCGAAGCGGGCACACAAAAACCCCACTGGCGCGAACGTTCGCGCCAGTGGGGCTATCAGGTACAATACGGTGCTTCACCTCAGCGCTTCGACCAACTCCCGCAGGAAGAGTTCGGCATCGGTGACCAGACCGGCAGCCTGACTCGTTCCCCGGTCAGCCACCTTGGTCACCACCGCAGGATTGATGTCTACCATCACTGTCTTGACCGTCGCGGGCAGGATGTTGCCGGTAGCGATGGCATGCAGCATCGAAGCAACCATAATCGCCATCTCCACGCCCCGCACCGCCCGGCGCATCTCGCGCTGCGCGGCCACCATATCGGTGATGACGCCTGGCATCGGGCCATCGTCGCGGATAGAGCCAGCCAGCACCAGATCGACACCATGCTGCATCGCCTCGTACGTCAAGCCCTCGCGAATCAGCCCAAGCTCGACGGCACGCTTCAGCGAGCCAGTCCGGCGCACCGAATTAATGGCGCGCAAATGATGGCGGTGACCGTGTTCCACCGCCTCGCCGCTCGCCAGATTCACGCCCAGCGACGTGCCGAACATCGCCGACTCGACATCGTGGGTGATGATCGCGTTGCCGCCGAAGATCACCTGGACATAGCCCAGGCGAATCAGTTCAGCCACATATTTACCAGCGCCGGTATGGATCACCGCTGGCCCAAGGACAAACAGAATCTTGCCGCCATGCTCGCGCGTCTCGCGCATCTGGCGCGCCACTTCCTGAATCGCCAGCACCTTGGTGCGCTCGGAACTCACCTCGCTCTGCATAAAGGCAAAGAACTCGCGGTGCCGCGCGCGCTCCAGAGGAATCACCTGGATGCCGCTGTGGCCCACCACCACCTCGTCACCCACCTGCACCTCGTGCATTGGGCAGCACAGCGCCCGCCCGCCCTGGCGATCAACCACAATCGCCACATCCATTTCGATACGCTCGACCTCTACCCAGCGGCCATTCAGGCGCACCTGCGTTGGCAGGTTGGTCGTCGAATAGAAATCATCGGGCAGCACTCCCGCCTGCTCCACGCGCTCGGTGCGCGCGTCTTGCTCGCGCACAATCGTCGCGCCAAGCTGCTGAAGCTCGGAAAGCAGCGCGCGCAGCACCTCCTCATCTGGCGCGATCACCTGCATGCGCGCATAGCTCGGCTCGTCCTTGCGGCGGCCAATGCGCATCTCCTCCACCTCGAAGTTGCCGCCAAGGTCCATAATCATATCCCAGACGCGCGGCAGAATCAGTGAATCGATAATATGCCCGCGTAGTTCGATTGTCTCAGTCGCCATAAGATGCCTCACATCCACTATAAAATAAAAGCGGCGGATAGGCTTTTGCAGCGCCCATCCGCCGTATATTCTCTCATCTCGTTGGCAGGTGCAAGCCCCGAAAGGAGCGCCAACCCTCGCCTGATCTCACTTCTTGATCTTCACGGCCTTGATGAAGTTTGCCGCCAGCGTATTGAACTCTTCGCTTTCATACGCCTCGATGTTGCCTTCGTCGCAAAGCCTGGCAATCACGGGGTCGATGGGAATCTGCGCCAGCAGGGGCGAGCCAGTGGTATACACCAGATCAGGGCCGTTGCTGGGGCCAAAGACCTCCATATGCTCGCCGTTGGGCATCGTCATATACGCCATATTCTCCACGACGCCGACGACCTGCCCTTTGAGCGTCTTGACCATGCTGATGCACTTTTTGACGATCATGGTCGCCAGCATCTGCGGCGAAGAGACGATGATGACGCCCTCAAGCGGAATCGCCTGCATTACCGTCATCGGCGCGTCCGACGTGCCCGGCGGCAGATCGATCAACAGATAGTCAAGCTGGCCCCAATCCACGTCGGTATAAAACTGCTTGATCGCGCTGGAAATCATCGGGCCGCGCCAGACCACCGGGTCGCTTTCTTTCTCCAGGAACATGTTCATCGACATGACCTTGATGCCCGTGCGCGAGCGCAGCGGGTCGATGCCGCCTGTCGCGCTCTTGTTCGGCTGCCCTTTGACGCCAAACATCTTGGCAATGCTGGGGCCGGTAATGTCGCCATCCTCGATGCCCACCTTGAAGCCCTGGCGCTGCAATGACACCGCCAGCAGCCCCGTCACCAGCGATTTGCCCACGCCGCCCTTGCCGCTCATAATCGCCACGATATGCTTGATCTTGCCGCCGGTATCGCCCGCCATCGGCAGGGGAATGCCCCGGCCTGTCGGCGCGCGTTTGGCCTCGGTCAGCACCGGCTGCCCATTGGCTGCGCGGTTCAAATCCTCCAGCAGCGCATCCACATTCAGGCGATGGGTGCGCGCGCCGCCAGCCACGCTTTCGCGCGAGCCAACATGACAGGCGCTGCACGGCAAGCCATGATTTTGAAAGACCCTTTGGGCCTGGGGATATTTTTGCACCACGTCATGAATAATCATATCCGCAGTGATGACTTCGGCCATAGATGCCTCCTGGCGACGCCCGCACAGCCCTGGCGCCGCACTCCATCTTCAAGAATCTTCTCAGACTGCTTTGTCGTAGCCCTGGCAGGCCAAACGAGTGAGAGCAGAGAACTGCCATACAGTCATCTTAATTCCGACTAATCTAGTCGCATTTATTATAGCACATGGCGGCTCGCCATTACCCGGTCCGCACAGGGCCAGCAGCTTCCTGCCCAAAGGTCATGAGGAAGATGCGCGCAAAAAAACCTTTCACACGGCTTTGAAGCCGGGCTGTACCTTTCTGCTAGCCCCCTGGAGGATACTTGCAATTTGGGATACAATGCTGGAGGATTCATAAAGAAAGCGCTATGCTTCCATAAAAGAAAGCAAAGGGTTGCGACGTAAAAGGAGACAGGAGCAATGGCAATTCGGCAAGTGGCGCTGGCTGGCCTCAGCCGCGAGCAATTGCTGGGGATGTATGAGGAAATGCTGCTCATTCGGCGCTTTGAAGAGAAAGCCGCTGAAGAGTACACAAAGAGCAAGATTGGTGGCTTCATGCACCTCTATATCGGCCAGGAGGCCCTGGGGGTGGGAGCCATCGCCACGCTGAACAAAGAAGATAAAGTCATCAGCCACTACCGTGAGCATGGGCAAGCCATCTCCAAGGGCGTGAGTCCCAGGGCCGTTATGGCAGAACTCTTTGGCCGCATCGATGGGTGCAGCAAAGGCAAGGGTGGCTCGATGCATATCCACGATGAGGATGTGGGCATGCTCGGTGGCTACGCCATTGTCGGCGCGCAGATTGTGCTGGCCTGCGGGCTGGCGTTCGCCGCGAAATACCAGAACCAGAATCATCTGATTATGACCTTCTTTGGCGATGGCGCGGTGGATGAAGGCGCGTTTCACGAAGGGCTGAATCTAGCCTCGCTCTGGAAGCTGCCCGTCGTCTATATCTGCGAAAATAACCAGTATTCCATGGGCATGGCGGTGCAGAAAGCCTGGAGCGTGTCCGACCTGAGCACGCGCGCTGCTGCTTACTCGATGCCCTATGAGAAAGTGGACGGCATGGACCTGATCGCCGTCTACGAAGCCTGCAAACGCGCCACCGAGCGCGCCCGCAGCGGCGAAGGCCCCACGCTGCTGGAGTGCAAGACCTACCGCTTCCGTGGACATTCTATGACAGACCCGGCCTACTATCGCACGCGCGACGAGGCCGAGCGCTGGCGCGCCTCGCAAGACCCGATCTCACTCTTCCTGGAGCGGCTGCGCGAGGGAAAACTCATTAAAGACGACGAACTCAAGGCCATTGAAGATCGCGTCGATGCAGTGGTGCAAGATGCCGTTGACTTTGCCGACGCCAGCCCTGAGCCTCCCATGGAAGAACTTTATACCGATATTATGATGGACGATGCCAATGCCATTTCCTGGCGCTATCCCAGGTAATACAGGGGCGAGCGCGCATAGGTAAGTAACCCTGTGCGGAAGGAGAAACAAGAGTGCGAACGATTACGTACCGCGACGCCCTGCGCGAAGCGATGCGCGAGGAAATGCGGCGCGATGAGCGGGTCTTTATTCTGGGGGAAGATGTGGCGGGCTATGGTGGCACCTACGCAGTGACCAAAGACCTGGATAAAGAGTTTGGCGAAAAGCGCGTGCTCGATACGCCGCTGGCCGAAGAAGTGATTGCCGCCACAGCGATTGGCGCGGCGATGGGCGGGCTGCGCCCCATCGCAGAGTTGATGACCATCAACTTTAGCCTGCTGGCAAGCGATCAGATTGTTAATACCGCCGCTAAAGCCCACTATATGTTTGGCGGCCAGACCCGGATTCCGATGGTGATTCGCATGCCTGGTGGCGGCGGCGCACAGCGCGGCGCGCAGCATTCGCAGTCCTTCGAGTCGTGGTACGCGCATGTGCCCGGCCTGAAGGTGGTCATGCCTGCCACGCCCTACGACGCCAAAGGTATGCTCAAATCGGCTATTCGGGATGATGACCCCATCCTGTTTATCGAGCATGAACTGCTCTACAACATCAAGGGCGAGGTGCCCGACGAGGACGAAGAATATCTGGTGCCGCTGGATCGCGGCATTGTGCGCCGCGAAGGCTCGGATGTCAGCCTGATTACCTTCTCGCGCATGGTGCATATCTGCCTGCAAGCGGCGGAGGAACTGGCAAAAGAGGGCATCGAGGCCGAGGTCGTCGATATGCGCTCCATCCGCCCGCTCGACCTCGATCTGGCATTGGATTCGATCAAGAAGACTAATCGCGCGGTCATTGTTGAAGAAGGCTGGAAGTATTACGGGACCGGCCAGGGCATTGCCTCGCTGATCTATGAATATGGCTTCGATTGGATGGACGCGCCAATTCAGCATGTCAGCGGCGCCGATGTGCCCATGCCCTATGCCAAGAATCTGGAGCGCGCCGCGCTGCCGGTCCGCAACGATGTCGTGCAGGCCGTTCGCAAGATCGTCCCGCAGAAGGCGAGGGTCTAGCGGAGACAAGCATCCCTTCCTGTTGGGAGCGCATCTCCGTTCTGGAGCACAGAAACAATATGAATAAAGTGACTATGCCCAAAATGGGCGATACCATGGAAGAGGGGAAAATCCTCAACTGGCTCAAAAAAGAAGGCGATACGGTCAACAAGGGCGACGCGCTCGCCGAGGTCGAGACCGATAAGGTTAATATCGAGGTGGAAGCCTTTGTCAGCGGCGTGCTGCGCAAAATCTTGATTCCAGAGGGTCAGAGCGCGCCCGTCGGAGCCGACATCGCTCTGGTGGGCGACGCCAATGAGCCGCTGGAGCAAGCTGCACCCAAAGCGCCTGCCCAGGCAGCCACGCCAGACCGCGCCAGCGCGCAGCCTGGCGCTGCGCCCGCGCCCATGCGCGAAGCGCCGCGAGTCAGCGGTGCCGAAGCGCCTGCCGGTGGCAACGGACGTGCCGCGCCTGCTCCCGCGCCACAGCCACAGCCGGTGGCGCAGGCCAGAGCAAGCGCCATCGAGGGCGAGCGTATCTTCATCAGCCCGATTGCCCGGCGCATTGCCGCCGAGCACAACCTGGACATCAGCCAGATTCAGGGCACCGGCCCCAATGGCCGCATCATCCGCGACGATGTGGAAACCGCCTTGCGCCAGCCGCAGGCCACGCCCGCGCCAACCTTCGCGCCTGCCCCCGCGATTGCGGCGGCGCAGCCTGGCGAGGATGTGACCGTGGTGCCGCTGACGCAGATGCGCAAGACAATTGCGCGCCGGCTCTCTGCGAGCATGCAGCAAGCGCCGCACTTCTACGTCACGATGGCGATTGACATGACCAAGGCAACAGCGCTGCGCAACCAGATCAACGACTTTACCCAGACCGAAAAAGAGCCGATCAAGATCAGCTTCAACGATCTGGTCACCAAAGCCGTAGCCCTGGCGCTGGTGCGTATGCCGGAGATCAACGTCTCCTTCGATGGCGAAAACCTGCTCTTCAAGCAGCACATCAACATCGGCCTGGCCGTGGCGCTGGAACAAGGCTTGATTGTGCCCGTCGTGCGCGATGCTGATCGCAAGGGCATTCTGGAGATTGCCCGCGAGTCGCGCAGGCTGATCGACGCCGCTCATAACAACAAGCTCAAGCCGGAAGATTTCCAGGGTGGCACCTTCTCGATCAGCAACATGGGCATGTATGGCGTCGAGGAATTCACCGCCGTCATCAATCCGCCCGAATCGGCCATTCTGGCCGTCGGCGCGATCACTCCCACGCCCGTAGTCATCGATGGGCAGGTCGTCGTGCGTGACCGCATGAAGGTCACTGTCTCCATCGATCACCGCGCCATCGATGGCGCAACTGCGGCGCGCTTCCTTCAGGAAGTCAAGCGCCTGCTAGAAGAGCCGATGGGCATGCTGGTCTAGCGCCAACCAGACCCATTGATGCTGATGGAGACGAGCGCCGCTCCCGCTGTAGCAGCGGGAGCGGCGCTCGTCTCCATCAGGCAAAATGTGACATGCGCCGCATTCCGCCCGAGCCTGACCATGGTATAATCGGCACACAAAAAGCTGGCATGATTACAAGGAGAGGCTGGTCGCCGCGCGGATGAACGTCTTACGAAAATGGCTCAAGCGTATTGATAGCAGGATGCTTTGGAACGTGCTCGCAGGCTTTCTCCCAGGGGTGCTGGTTGGCGTCGGGCTGTTGTTTTTCGGGCTGATCTTGCTGGCACCTGAGCCAAACGTGCCGCCGCCGCATGAAGACAACTCTCCGGGTGATGTAGCCATCCAGTTATCACAGGACTTTCTCAGCGCCACCGCGTCGCAAAACCTGAACGGCTTTGGCATCCCCACACCGTTTGGCACCCTCCCGCTGGGAAATGTGCGCGCGCAGCCACAAAGCGGTGACCAGCTTTCGTTCATCGGCGATGTTGGTTTTCCGGTGACCGGCGCGCGCCAGGTGCTGGTGGTCACACACCCCTGCATTGACACCAATGATCACCCCGAGTTGGTCGTGACCCGTGTCTTGCTGGGAGCCCAGCCCATCACAAATCTGGTGGGACAATCCATTCAGGACAGAATCAATAATTCCTTCAAAAGTTATAATCTGAGCATCCCTCACGAGCATCTTTCACAGCTTTACACCACACCCAACGCGCTGGTCTTGATCTACAGCAGCAGCGGCAGCGGCGGGCAACCGGCATGCTGAATCGCTGAACACATGGCAGGTTCGGGGTATCGCGCGCCACAAATTCGCTCTATAATCAAAGAAAAGGCAGAAGTTTCTGCCCTCGCTTCTTAATGAGTGGAAGACAGGCGCAGCCATGGAACCGAAAATGATCTTGATCGATGGCTATAACGTCATCAAAAATACTCCTGACCTGCTGGCGGTGGAGCGCCATAGTCTGGCCGCCGCCCGCGACGCGCTGGTGCGAAAACTGATCGCCAAATACCGCCATACACCCCATCAGGTGGTCGTGGTCTTCGACGCCCAGCAGCCTCGCCAGACGGAAGAGCATGTCCAGCGTATCAAGCTGATCTATACCTGCCAGGGCGAGAGCGCCGACGCGGTGATTGCCCACATGGCGCGCGAGCGGACCAGCCAGCATCAAACGGTGGTGGTCGCCAGCAACGATCAAGAGGTGCGCAGCGCGGTTGTGAGCGCGGGTGGTCAGGCAGCCAGCAGTGCCGACCTGGCGACGCACCTGAACGCGCCGCCGCGCCTGTTGGCCCAGCGCGCGCGCTATCGCCAGGAGGTACAGCAGCGGCTGGAGTCCAAAGAGCAGGAGTACGACCCCTCGCAGCGCTTGAAAGGCAATCCGCGTCGCCCCAAGAAGCAGCGACGCGGCCCAGCGCCTCAATCGCCCTTCTAACCCGCCTTCAAGCTTACAGGTGTGAAAAACTTCACCCTGCTGGGGTGAAATAAGAGACAGTAATTTTCGTTTGCCGCAGCCTATACTGGGTGGAGAGGATGGCGCAGGATGCCAACAGCGAGCGCTTCCTCTTTAGAACGGGGGAGCGCTGCGATGGATGTTCTCACTGCTGTCTTGATCTGGCTGGCCTGCCATTTTATTGGGGATTTTGCCTTTCAATCCGGCTGGATGTCGGAAAACAAAGGCAAAAGTTGGGAGGTCAATGCCTACCACGCGGCCACGTACACCGCCGTCTTCGTGCTGTTTGCCAGAGCAACACCCGCCGCCATTGCGCTCATCTTCCTGACGCACTTTTGCATCGACCCTCTCAAAACGCGCTATCACCTCATCAAGCCCATCTGGGTCGATCAAGCGCTGCATTTCATCGTCATCTTCGCATTGCTGGCGCTGCAATTTGCCTTCCCCAACTCGATCTTTGGTCTGCACGACGCGCTGCCTGGCCTGCTCTTCAGCCGATAGCCCTCTATCCCGTACACTTCATACGCTTTATACACTTTTGCGATACACTTTTGCGCGAGCGCAGAGCGGTTGACATCTCAGGTCAAACTCAGGTATGCTCTTGTCAGAGCTAAGAGAAGCACATTTCCAGGTTCTTGTCTGAGAAGGTTGGCACATGGGGGGTATGGTCGTCGTGAAATTCATGCGCAAGTACGGTTTCCGTACCCGCTGCTGTGGGCATTGCATGGCCTCGGCTTCTCGCCCACGGCCATGCTGTGCCTTTTTTCAAGCCCAGGAGGCAAGGTTAACCTCTCTTTAGAGATGCTCGGAAATGAGGCCGTGGGTGATGAAGTAATCGCCCACGGCCTTTGTGCTTCTCTGGCCCAACCAGGAAAACGTGAGGCGAGCGTGCCAACTGCCTGCCCACGATTTCTTTCTCTGGCTGGCTCGTTCGGCGCGTTCCCTCACCATACAGCGCGACAACCGCGCGAAAGGAACGAGCATATGGAACAGCCACAAGAGCAGCAAGCATCCATACCCAGCGCCGCACGCCCGATCATCAACATCATCGGAGACAAAGTGGCGCTTGGTCCCTGGAGCCGAGACCTGGTGCCCCTCTATCATCGTTGGATGAACGACTTTGCTGTCCTGCGCACTCTTCGTATTCCACGGCCTTCGACGCTTCAAGAGACCGAAAGGTATTATGAGACCTGGATCGAGGAGGAACGCCAGCGCACCGCCGCCTACTTCGCCATCTATGTTCGAGAAATCTTGCAGCCCATTGGCATCGTTGATCTGGGGAATATCAATTACCGCGACAGCAGCGCGGATTTCGGCATCGAGATCGGCGAAGCCGACTATCGGGGACGCGGCTATGGCACCGAAGCCACGCGCCTGATTCTTGATTACGCCTTCACAGCGCTGGGACTGCACAGCGTTGCGCTGGAGACCTGGGAATATAATCTGGCTGCCAGACGCGCCTATGCCAAAGCGGGTTTTCAAGAAGTGGGCAGACGACGCCAGGCCAAGTTCTTTGCAGGGAAGTTGTGGGATATTATCTACATGGATTGTCTATCCACGGAGTTTATCAGCCCTGTGCTGAGCAAGATGCTGGTGCCCGATGCGCCGCGCCAGACAACGGTGCAGGAGCAAACCGAATAGAGGGTTTTCAGCCGCTCGTTGGGGCAGCCCCAACGAGCGGCTGAAGCGCTATGCTTGCTCTGCCTCGGTGTTGCCCGCGAAGCCTGGCTCTGGCAGGCAGAAGAACGGCGAGCATAATTCTTTAATGGTCAACGTCGAGACGGTTTTGCTTGCCAGATCAACGACGCGGATGGCGTGGTTGTTGGTGTCGGCGATAAAGAGGCACTGCCCCGCGAAGCTCAGGCCGCCCGGCTCATAGAAGCGCGGCTGCTCACCATCATCCTTCCCCGGCTTGCCATCGCCCAGGAAGCTGCTGGCCCGGCGCGTTTCGGGGTCCACGGTCCTGATTTTGTGGTTGTAGGTGTCGGCGACGTACACCGTGCCATCATGGGCGGCCACCCCCAGCGGATGCTGGAAGCGCGCCAGATCGCCCAGACCATCCACATCACCAAACTGGAACAAATCACCGCCCGCGATGGTGGTTACCTTGATCTCGTCGCCCAGCGTCACGCGGCGGATGCTGCTGATCTCGCTGTCGGCGACGTACAATACGTTCCCATCCGTCGCCAGGCCGCTTGGCTGAGCGAAGGCGGCGCGCCTGCCCACGTCATCGATGCGCGCCTCGCGTCCGCTTCCGGCAACATGGCGCAGTTCGTCTTTGGCAGGATCATACAGCCAGAGCATATGACATCCCGCCATCGCAATGTAGAGCAGGTCATCCACAAAGCACACATCCCAGGGCGAGTTGAGCGGCTGCTCGCGCGCCGGAGCCGTCAGATTCGGCCCAATTCCCTGTTCGCCTGTGCCCGCCACGGTGCTGACGGTGCGCGCCTTCAGGTCCAGCCGCCGCAGCAGGTGATTGTCGGTGTCGGCCACGTAGAGCCAATCGTGTTCAGCATCCAACGCCAGCCCCTGCGGATTGTGGAACGTCGCCTCCTCGAAGGAACCATCATCAGCGCCCGCCGTGCCGGTGCCAATCGTCTCCAGCAGCGCGCCATCCGGCGTGGCGATAACGACGCGATGATGCCCGCTGTCGCTGATAAAGAGGCGCTTGCTCGCCTCGTCGGCCAGCACCTTACCAGGATAGGACAGCGGCGTATCGATGATCGTGTCGCTTTCCAGGTGGACGGGCAGCGGTGTCTCGTTGAGCATTCCGGCCACCGAATAGGCGTTCAGCGCCGCGTCAATCACGGTATCTAGCTGCTCACGGTGGCCCTCGCCAGAGACCGAACCAAGCAGATAGCCTGAGGGGTCCACCAGCACCACCGTCGGCCAGCCGCGCACCGCGTAGGCGTTCCAGAGACGGTGATTGACATCGACCACCACCGGATGCGTAATGCCATAGCGCAGAATGGCGTTGCGGATGTTGTCGATGTCCTGCTCGTTTTCAAACTTGGCCGAATGCACGCCAATCACCACCAGCGGCTGACCAGCATACTTCTCTTCCAGATACTTGAGGTCCGGCAGGACATGCATGCAGTTGATGCAGCAGTAGGTCCAGAAATCCAGCAGCACCAGCTTGCCCTTGAGGTCGGCCAGCGTCAAGGGATGGTCGGTATTCAACCAGGCCGCGCCGTTCAGTTCGGGCGCGCGCACTGGCTCGCGTTCGATAGTTGCCATCGTCTCTTCTCACTTTCACAAGCGACAGGGTGCATGCAGCCACCGGAGCGCATGCGCTCCGGTGGCTGCATGCACCCTGTCATCGATTTATTTCGTCTGCCAGGCTGCGGCGGAGCGCTCGCGGCCATGCCGCGCAGCCACGATTTCAGCCATGATCGCCAGGGCCATCTCTTCGGGCGAAACCGCGCCAATATTCAGGCCAATGGGGCCATGAATACGCGCAAGCTGCTCATCGGTGATGCCCTGCTGGCGCAGGCGCTCGTTGCGTTCCTCGCCAGTCTTGCGGCTGCCTATCGCGCCAATGTAGCCCACATCGCTGTTGAGCAAGACACGCAGCGTCGGCTCGTCGAACTTGGGGTCGTGTGTCAGCACGGCGGCGGCGGTTGCCACATGTAGAGGAATCGTCTTGCCGAGCACTTCATCCGGCCATTCGCAGATGACCTCATCGGCGTGCGGGAAACGTTCGCGGGTGGCAAAGACGGCGCGCGCATCCACCACGATCACCCGATAACCCAGCGTTTTGCCAAAGGTCGTCAGCGGGATGGCGATGTGCCCAGCGCCCACAATGACCAGCTTGTGCGGCGGCGGAAAGGCTTCGATAAAGACCTCTGCCGTTTCACTTTGTGCCGGGTCGCTGGCTTCTGGCGCATAGGTGATCGTTTTGGCCGCGCCCTGCCAGATCATCGGGTGCGCATCCGCAGCCACCCGCGCATCAAGCGTCGCGTTCCCCAGCGTGCCCTGCGTTTCGCCATCCTGAAAGACCAGCAGCTTTGCGCCCGTCGTTCCAGCGCCGCCAAGCAGTGTGGCAAGCGCCACGGGGCGCTCCTGGGCTAAACTGGCTTTGAGGGTTTCATAGATTTCAGCCATCGGTTGTCTCTCCGATCAGCCTGCTACCAGTCCAACCGCTCCACAAACACTTTGATCTCGCCGCCGCAGGAAAGGCCAATCTTTTCCAGATTCTCCTCTTCGCTGATGCCGAAGGTCAACATCTGCGGCTTGCCGGTCCTGATGACCTCTTCAGCCGCCGTAATCACGGCTGGCTCGACACAGCCGCCGCTGACCGAGCCGCTGACCGAGCCGCGCTCGCTGACGGCCAGCTTGGAGCCTTCTTGACGCGGCGCAGAGCCAACTACGGTGGTCACGGTTGCCACGGCCACGCGCTCGCCCTGCGCGCGCCACTTTTCTACGTCGGGCAGAATGTCTTTCATGGGTGCCGCCTCCTCCTGATAAGAGTCTTGCGTGAGTCCCGAAACGTTACGGTACTATCGAACTTCTATCTGGCTGCCTGATTGGAGCGATATAGTTGGCTGCTTCCCCTCTTCCAGGCACAGGCTGTATTCACCAAAGGTGACTGTAAACATCCGGCGTCCTCACCGCCGCGCCTGGGCCGCCTGTCCCCGGCGGCTGGGGCGGCTATCGTCAATCTGTTCCAGCACTTTGCCCAGTTCCAGCAGGCTATCCAGGCTGTGGGCCGAAAGAAAATCATCGATGAACGGCAAAGCGGTTTTCATGCCAATTGTGACGGGTCGATAATCGGAGGAACCCAGCAGCGGATTCAGCCAGATCAGACGGTGGCTGCTGTGTTGCAGGCGATCCATCTCGGCTTTCAGCACTTCCGGCTCGCCGCGGTCCCAGCCGTCGCTGATGATCAACACCACCGCGCCATGTCCTAGCACGCGCCGCGCCCAGCGATAGTTGAAGTCGCGCAGGCATTCGCCAATGCGCGTGCCGCCCGACCAGTCTTGCACATTCTTGGAGACATCGCGCACGGCGTCGTCCACATCGCGCTTGCGAAGCTGGCGCGTGATGCGCGTCAGCCGCGTGCCAAAGACAAAGGCTTCGGTATTTTGCAAGCCGCTGGAGATGGTGTGAATGAAATGCAGCAGCAGGCGCGAATAGAGGCTCATCGAGCCGCTGATGTCGCAGATAATGACCAGGGGACGCGGCTTGCGCTTGATTCTGCGCCAGGTTAGCTCCATCAACTCGCCGCCATATTTCATGTTGCGGCGCACGATGCGCCGCAGGTCGGGATAGTCGCCTTTGCGCGCGGGAGCCTTGCGCCGCGTGGGGCGCTCGCCCAGATGCCAGCGCATCTCGGCCATCAGGCGTTTAGCCTCTTGCATTTCCTCCCAGCTATAGGACTCAAAGTCCTTGTGGCGCAGTTGTTCAATCGCGCTAAAAGCTGTACCCTGGGCCTCGTCGTCATCGTCGTCGTTGTCGTCGCTCTGCTCCACCTGGTCCGATGGGCGGCCCTGGCCTGGCTCACGCTGGGGCTGCATCAACTGGCGCGTCAGCCGCGCGGCCTGCGCCTCCAGTTCCTGGCGTTCGCGCGGCGGCAGACGCAAAGGGCTGCCACGGCGACCATCGTCGCTCTTGACAGAGGCATTATCGCCCAGCTTGCTCAGCCGGTGCTTCATCTGCCAGAAGTAGAAAAATGCCTGATCAAAGAGCGGCTCTTGCTCGTGGCGCGAGAGCAAGGTGCATTTGAGGGCATGATAGAAATCCTCGCGCTTCTTCACGTCGATCAAGGCAATCGTTTGCGAGGCTTCCACCATGCGACCTGGCCCAACGTCCAGGCCCATATCCCAGAGCAGCCGCCCAAACTCGACCAGCTTGCGCTGAAGCTGCTGGCCGCGCTCCAGATCATGTTCGGTGAGCAGCACATCGTCGTTTTCTGCCATCTGTTTGCTTCCGATCAAGCGCTGGCGTTGGCCGAGCCAAACTGCGCCTCCAGGCCACGCCAGACATCATCGCGCCAGGACGTATAGTTGTGTTCGCCGGAATATTCCCGATAGGTGACAGTATAACCCTTTGCCTGCAACAGAGCGCCCATCTGGCGGTTGACCGTCACCAGCCATTCCAACTGTCCGACATCCATCCAGATGGAGAGCGGCTTCACATCCTCTTGCCCAAGCGTCTCAAAAAGTGCGCCAGCAAAGTCTGCCACATGCGGATTGCCAAACGCTCCGGACTGGCTCAAGACGTGCCCGAACACTTCAGGAACGCGCAGGCCAGCATACAGCGCCATCAGCCCGCCCATCGACGCGCCCAGCACGCCATACGCGCCGGGGAATCTCTCGATGTCCACCAGATGCAGTTTTTCGCGCGCCAGCGGCAAGACATGGCGCAGCAAAAACGCAATCGTGTTGTCATTGCACCGATATTCTGCAATACGAGCCTGCCCGCCATGCGCCACCAACGCCAGCGCCAGCGGCCCAATGCGTCCCTGCGCGAAGAGGTTATCAACAATAGCGGTCAGCCGCGCCCGCCGCCGGTAATCCTGCCCATCGAAGACAACCAGCAGCGGCGCGGGGTCGCTGGTTGGCGGCTGGTAAAGCGCGACCTCGCGTTTGCCGCCTGCTATCAATTCCCCGCCTTCTACGCTGTGCCTGGTGAGCCTGCCACGCGGCGTGCCACGCTTCACATGGGTCAGCGGCGTGGGCACGGAATCAGGCATGCGAAAGAATTGATTCCACTTGCCCAGACCATTATCGACCAGGCGCGGGTTCCACACGTCGCGCGGATGTCTATCGCCATCGATATAGGTGTATTCGATATAGGCATCGCTGGGCAGCGTCACCCGCTGTATCCAGACCTCTGGCGCTATCTGTACCAGTTCAGTCGACTTCTCGTTCCCACGGCCCCAGCTATTGAAATCGCCGATGAGGCGCGGAGCGTGCGTGCCACGCCAGACGAAGGTCACGGTTTCGCCATCAATGAGCGGCGTCCCCTCGCGCTCGGCACGCTCCAGCAGCATCTCAACCGAAACGCTGGTCAGAGTCCTTGATATATCCGTTGTTACACCCGCCCCATCTCTACGCGCCCAACACTTTATGAATCAGCTTACTCAGGGCGTTGCCGTTATTGACCTTCTGAATGTCGTCCTGATATTTCAGCAGCGCGCCCAGCGTCTCGCGCACCGGGCCTTCCTGCAACTCCTGAACCTCCAGCGTCACCAGCGAACTGACCCAATCCAGCGTTTCGGCAATGCCCGGCGACTTGAACAGGTCCATCGCGCGCAGTTCTTTCACGAAGAGGCAGACCTGCCGCGCCAGCTTTTCGCTGGCTTCGGGCGCTTTCGCCAGCACAATCGCCAGTTCTTTTTCCAGTGTTGGATAGTCAATCCAATAGTACAGACAGCGGCGGCGCAGCGCGTCGTGAATCTCGCGCGTGCGGTTGGAGGTGATGATGACGACGGGCGGCTCCGGCGCGGTGAGTGTGCCGATTTCCGGCACCGTCACCTGAAAATCCGAAAGGATTTCCAGCAGAAACGCCTCGAACTCTTCGTCGCTGCGGTCAAGCTCGTCGATCAGCAGGACCGGCGCTTTCTCATTGGTGGGGTCAATCGCCTCCAGCAGCGGGCGGCGAATCAAAAACTCCGGACCAAAGATATCTTGCATGGCCGCGTCATTCTTCGCGCCGCTGGCCTCCAGCAGCCGGATATGCAGCATCTGGCGCGTATAGTTCCATTCATAGACTGCCGTATTGACATCAATGCCCTCGTAGCATTGGAGGCGAATCAGCCGGGTATCCAACATGGCGGCAAGCACCTTGGCGATTTCGGTCTTGCCCACGCCCGCCTCGCCTTCCAGCAGCAAGGGCTTGTGACGCTTGAGCGCCAGATAAATGGTCGTCGCCAGGCTGCGATCAGCGATGTAACGCTGGGCAGACAGCGCGGCGAGCACATCATCGATTGAGGCGGGAAGCGTTTGCTCTCGTTGTTCCACGTGGCCTCCAGAGGGGAAAAGAATCTCTGTCTGTAATGAGTACAGGGGAAAGTTACTCCTCCTATTGTACCACAGCCGCGAGGAGCAGACTTCCCCTGATGCAGGCAAGCCGTTAGTTGGAAATGATTTTCTCTGGATGCAGCACCACCAGCACGCGGGCGGGATCGTCGCCTATCGCCTTGAGCCGTTGCTCAAGCTGGTCGGCAGGCACGTATTTCTGGATGATGGGCCGCGCGCCTTCGCCAACATCCTGCTCGATGATCTCGGCTCGTCCGTAGGCCGCCACATATTTGTGCATTCGCAGGTCATCGACAATCAGCGAGATATCGGGATGGCGTTTGATGTTCCAATACTTGGCGCGCTCTTTCGTGGTGCAGAACAAAAAGTTCGCCCCATCCCAGGCATACCAGACGGGCGTAAGCTGCGGCCCACCTTCAGCCCGATCAACGCCCACAATTGCGTTATTTGCCTGTGAAAGCAAGGCTTGCATCTCGCCCTCGGTCATCCCTGCTGCTCCGTGTTCTGAGCCGTGACCGGCTGTGCCGCTGAAGCCTCCTGGTGGCGGCGCACGGCGTCGATAATCTTGCTGTGCTCGGGAAAGCCATCATCGCGGTACATCGAATGCACCAGTTCGCCGTCGACGGCCACCTCGAAAGAGCCGTCGTACCAGGGGACAATGGCAATCTCCGCAAGCTCATGACGGAACGCCTTCATCAAGGCTTCCGTCAGCGCCAGGGTTTGGGGTTCGTAGCCACATTCCGAGCAGTAGGTAATCGTCACTTTTACCAATCGCTTCGCCATATTTCCTCCTCTTGAGAGAGGCGCTCAGAGTACGCGGCCCTACGCCGGGACTTTCTCGACAATCTCGCGCAGGCTGCGCACCACATCCTGGTTATTGAGGGGCCTGGACTCCTCACGCCAGGTAGCCGTCGCCTCTGACAGAGCGGTTCTGATCTCTTCGGGGAGTTCGCTGATCGATGCATCTGGGGAACCGAACTCAGGATGATCGGCGTACATCTTCTGCCGATATTGGTCGTTGCGCTCAGTTACGCTGGCAGGGCGTTCGATGAAGCGCCCGATCTCGCGGAACTGGTCATCAAAGAAGACGAAGACCGGAATGGAGCGAAACTTTCCCTCTTTGAGATACTGATCGATCAAATCCAGGTTTTGATCGCGAAGGAAGACGCGCAGGTTGAGCTTGCCGCTTTCCGCAGCGATGCGGCCAAGAATGGGCAAATTATTGATCACATCGCCACACCAGTCTTCGGCAATGACGAGGACATTGAGGGGCTGCGGCAGATTTTTGAATGCGGCCACATCGGCGGGGTCGAGCGCAAGCTGCTGCTCGTTGGTGGCAAAGCGCTCCTGGTTGCGCGTCATCTGCGCCTTGTACTCGTCGTAAGTCATCCCTTGTTCAAAGCGTTCGCGGGTCACAGACATCGCTGTCCTCCTGAGGATGCGAGGCGATCACGCCTCTTGAAAGGCAATACTATACAAAGGATAGTATTGATATAATAACATGTTTCGCTGTCCTGTGCAGCAAGCGGCTGGCGCCTAACCTGCTCTGACTCAGCATTGGCCGCGCTTGACGAAGGGGGGAAAGCAGGATTATAGTTTCTCTTCAAGAGAAATCAGCAGAGGAATCAGCTATGACCTATGTCATCACACAGCCGTGTGTCGGCGTGAAAAATGCCTCGTGCGTCGACGTTTGCCCGGTGGACTGCATTCATGCCGACGCTGACGACGAGCAATATTTTATCAATCCCCAGGAGTGCATTGACTGTGGGGCCTGCGAAGCGGCCTGTCCCGTGAACGCGATCTTCGAGGAAGGCAGCGTGCCCAAGCGCTGGAAACCGTTTATCCAACTGAACGCCGACTATTTCCTCAAGCAGCGGCAGGCGAAAAAGAAGCGCAAATAGCCGCGCAGGAACGCAGAGAGAGAGCAGGCCAGCCGGTATACCGGCTGGCCTGCTCTCTCTCTGCGAACGGATACTGTGTTCTACTGGCCTGTCGTGGTACTCGTGGAAGGCACAGGAATCGCTGCGGCCACAAACGAGATCAGCACAAAGAGGACAGCAAAGACGATGGTGGCATTGAAGAGCAGTTTATCGATGCCCCGGCGCGTCTTGAAGACCGCGCCCGTGCCGCCAAAGACACTGCCCAGGCTCGCGCCACGCGCCTGCAACAGGATGCTAATCATCAGCGCAATCGAGATGATAATTTGCGCTACTTCAATCGCGCCATGATACGGTTCTAAAAATGCCAAGGCTCAATCCTCGCTTCTGTGGGAATGCTGGAGGCGATTTCACAGGGCGACAACGTCGCCTCTGGCCGGATTATAGCATCAGAAGAAGCATCGCGCAAGCAAAACCCATCTTGCGCGATGTGCTCTCCTGCCTGCCAGCGATGAACGCTGGCAAGTGATATAGGCAACATCTTTGCTATGGCATTTTTCATAGCAACTTTGCCCTCTCTTGTGCGTTAATAATGATGTGGAGATGCTGTGACACGCTGTCACGTTCTCCCAGGTTTTCGATACATGCTGGCAAGGCTGGCGCAGGTAGAGAGGGGTTCTATGAGCGATAGGACGCGGGCAACTTCCGCCAAACAGGCAGCTTCCAATGCTGGCGCTGAAGCAGCTTCAGCACCCTTCACGCTGGCCGATGTGCGCCGCCGTCTGGAGGCCAACGAAGAGCGCCTGTCGCCCCTGGCCGCGCGCAGCGCTTCATCGCGTGGGCGCGCGCGCCCTGAGGAACCGTCGCCCGTGCGGACCGAGTACCAGCGTGATCGCGACCGCATTCTGCACTCCCACGCCTTCCGCCGCATGAAGCACAAGACGCAGGTCTTCATCGCCCCGCTCGTCGATCACTATGTGACACGCCTGACGCATACCCTGGAGGTGCAGCAGGTGGCGCGTACCATTGCGCGCGGACTGAATCTGAACGAAGACCTGACCGAAGCCATCTGCATGGGGCACGATCTGGGGCATGGGCCGTTCGGGCATGTGGGCGAGCAGGTGCTAAAGGAACTGGTCTGGCCGGACTTCAAGCACAACGAGCAAAGCCTGCGCATTGTTGATGTGTTGGAAAAAAACGGCCAGGGGCTGAACCTGACCTGGGAAGTGCGCGACGGCATCCTGAACCATTCCAAGGGCAAAAGCGTGGAAGGGCGCGAGCGCGGCCACCCCAACACCCTGGAAGGCCAGGTGGTGAAGATTGCCGACAGCGTGGCCTATCTCAACCACGACATCGGCGATGCCATCCGCGCGGGCATGCTGCGGCTGGAAGACCTGCCGGAAGAGTGTCTGGCTGTGTTGGGCCGCACCCATGCCAAACGTATCGACACGATGGTCTGCGACATCATCGAACAAAGCTGGAACCAGCCGGAAGTGCGCATGAGCGCGCCGGTGCTGGCGGCGACGAATCAACTGCGCAACTTTATGACCGAGCGCGTCTATCACGCGCGCAGCGCGCTGGGCGATTCGATTCGCGCCAGCCGCCTGATGGGCGAGCTTTGCCGCTATTTCCTGGCTCATCCAGAAGACATTCCAGAGGACTATCGCAGCGGCGCGGAAGCTCGTGGCGAACCCATCGAGCGGGCGGTCTGCGACTATCTGGCCGGAATGACCGATTCCTATGCCATTCGCCGCTTTTCTGAGTTATGGATGCCCAATTATCGGGCCTAGCGTCGTTCTTTCCTTACGAATTGTACTGGGCTAGTACGAGGTTGCTGTGCCGGGAAGCATCGTGTTCCGCTGGTATGATCGCGCACAGGCGGACGAAATCTATAGCGCGTGGACGGTGGGGCAGGCGCTGGCGCGCCTGGAGGCCGACAAAGCCAACGCGGGCGCTCAAGCCGCAGGCGCTGGCGTGCCGCTGGGCAAGCCGGGGGTTGCCGCCACCGAGAGCCTGGAGCGATTGCTGGCCGACATGCAGAAGCGCGGCCTGGGCGACACGCCCATCCGGCAGCTTCCGCAGGAACAGGTATCCGACCCGCTCTTGCGGTACGAGTTGATCTGTGACGCCTGCACGCAAGCAGAATGGCGCGCCAAAGAGGCGTTTTTCATCCGGCATATTACCGGGCTGCGCACGGATGCAGACCAGGAGATGAGCGCGGTCTATCTTTCTCCAGATGACCTGGAGACGCAGTACAAGGCCAGCCGCGAGGGACGCTTTCGCTGGCGAGACTGGTCGGCACTGGTCGAGGCGCTGAAACGCCTGGACTGGAATCGCTGGAGCAAGACCTTTCGCGCCAGCTATGAGGCCGATAAAGTCACGCGCAAGGCTGGCGTGGAGCGCGCCTTGCGTGACAACTATGGGGCACTTGAAGACCTCTGGCTCAGTTTGAAGGAGGGCGAGCAGCACGGCTGGACGCTGGTCGTCTATAACGCGAACGACGAGCGGCTGCCGTTTCCGCCGCCACCTTTGCTCATGGAGGCGATGCGGCAGACCGAAGAGGAAGTCGCCGCAGCGCGGCGGGCAGCCGAGGCCACGCTGGCACGGCGCAGGCGTTTTCAGCGCGTCGTCGTTCCCATCGTCTTAATCGTGTTATTTCTGATATTGAGCTTTTTGTTTACGCAGTCCATCCTGGGCGGGCTGGTTGGAACGGCCCTGATTATCCTGATTATCGCAATCGTCGTCTATTTCATCATTCGCCCGCAGGCGAGAACGTGACTTGCCGATGACCGTCATTGAGCAGATCAAAAGCAAACTGGATGTCGTGGAAGAGATTGGCGCGGTCGTGCCGCTGAAGAAGTCGGGCAAAGCGTATAAAGGTGTTTGCCCCTTCCACAGCGAGCGCACCCCGTCTTTCTATGTCTTCCCACAAAGCGGCACCTGGAAGTGCTTTGGCTGCCAGGAAAGCGGCGATATTTTCACCTTCCTGGAAAAGCAGCAGGGACTGGAGTTCAAAGAGGCGCTGGTAATCCTGGCCGAAAAAGCGGGCGTGCCGCTGGAAACGCCGCGCGACGTGCTTCCAGGGAGCGAAGAGGAAGACCAGGAAGAGGCGGCGCGCCGACGGCTGCGCCAGATCAACGAAGCGGCGGCTATCTGGTTCCATCACCTGCTGCTCACGTCGTCCGAGGCCACCTATGCGCGCAGCTATCTGGACGGGCGCGGCGTCAACCACGACAGCATCACCCTTTTCCGGCTCGGCTTTGCGCCCAATGGCGGCGATCTGCTCTGCAAGTATCTGCTCGGCCAGGAATACAGCGCGCAGGAAATCATTGCCGCCGGGCTGGGGCGCGAGCGCGAACCGGCCAAAGGCGGCGGCCTGTATGACTACTTCCGCAACCGCATCATCTTTCCCATCCGCGACCCACGCGGGCGCACCATCGGCTTTGGCGGGCGCGAACTGGGCGGCGGCTCACCGAAATATCTCAATACGCCGCAGACACCACTTTTCGATAAAAGCAACACACTCTACGCGCTGGATTTGGCGCGCGAGGCCATCAAACGCCGCGATCAGGTGGTCATCGTCGAAGGTTATATGGACGCGCTCATCGCCCATCAATACGGCGAAAAGAACGTGGTAGCCTGCATCGGCAGCGCCATCACTGAAAAGCATGTCCGCCAGTTCAAGAAACTGACCAAACGCCTGGCGCTGGCGCTCGATCCCGACACCGCTGGAGAAATGGCGACCCTGCGCGGCATTGAGGTCGCGCAGCAGGGTTTTGATCGTATCGCCATCCCCATTCCCACCGCAGCGCCAGGGACACCCAAAGATCGCCGGGGCGAGCCGCGTGGCATGGTGCGCTTCGAAGAACAGGTGGACGCGCAGATTACCATTCTGCGCCTGCCGCCTGGCGAAGACCCGGATGAAGTCATTCGGCGAGACGTGGGGCTGTGGAAACGGGCGCTGGCTGAGGCGCTGCCGCTGGTCGATTTCCTGTTCGAGGCGCACACCGCCGGGCTGCGGCTGGATACGCCACAGGGGAAATCCGACGCGGCCAGGCGTCTGCTGCCGGTGCTGCTGGAAGTGCATGACCGCGTCAAGCAGGATGCGTATCTGCGGCGGCTGGCTGGGATGCTGCACACCGACGAGCGCGCGCTGCGCCAGGAGTTGGACCTGCTGCGGCGCGCGCAGGCGCGCGAGGGACGCAACGGTCATGTTGCGTCCGAAACAGGACAAAAGTCCTATATGAAAGAAAGAGGTGATGAGCAAGCAGAGACAACATCTGACCAGCAAGCGCAGGGGGAAAGGTCAGTCGAGCTACTTCCCAAGGGCAGGAGCCAGGAAGCGCTCTCTCAGGCGCTCGAGGAAACCTGCATCGGGGTGCTGCTTGCCTGCCCAACACTGGTCGGAGACATCTATGGTATAATAGATGATGTTGATTTCATCGGAACCGAAACGCGCGTCCTCTATCACTGCTTGGTTACAGCGCTTCAAAACGGAACCCTCTCAGACACCCAACGCATGCTCTCCGCCTTGCCTGATGTTGTGCAAGAAACTGCGGAGCGCCTGCGACAAGAGGTAGAGATGAGAGAGCGCATGGAAAGCATCAGCCGCATTCGCAGGCGACCCCTGCAACAGGGGCAGCACGCGCTGGAGGCAAACACGGTGCTAGACAAAGGTCGGTTGAAAAAGGTAGTCACCAAGGCCGCATATCGGTTAAAACGAACGCGCTTGAAAGAAGCGCACAATGAATTGATTTATCTCAGACAAGAAGCGGAACACGCCGGAGATCAAGAAGGGTTAGCCGCGCTGGACCAGCAGGTGAAAGATTTGCTGCTCCAGATGGAGACGATTGACTCGGCGGTTCCGCTTCATAGTTAGGAAAGCGAGGGAACAGTTTGACACGCAGCGCACTGCCGTAAGGTCTTATCCTTCTTTTTCTGGCGCGCCGCGTGGAAACCTGCTCTTTCGATCTCCTCCCACTATCGACATAGTAACTGTAGTACGAGCAATACTTCACATCGCTTGCTCTTCTTGAGGGGGTTGCCGGAATGGTCAAGCGCACATTCGGAGCATCAGCCAGACGCCGGGGGGCATTACGGCTTCACACACGCGCTGAGGAAGCGCCTATCACCACTAGCAGCGAGCTAGCGAATCTACCGGGTGAGGACGAGGAGGATGGTGACGAGGAGGACTTTGTCGAAGAAGACTTCGATGATGGCCTTGATGACGAAGCCATCGCCGCTGAACATGCAGAAGCAGAGGCGGAAGAGGAGCCGGAAGAAGACGAGAGCGCAGCGGCAGCCGAAGCTGAACGCTTTGCCCTTGCCAGCAGTGAGAACCACGAGGATGATCTGGCAGTTGGGGATGACCTGCTAGGCGACGAAGAGGAGAAGCCCAAACTGGCGCGGGCCAATCAACACGCCGCGCCGCGCGGGACGAAGCCATCAGACGCGCTGCTCAATGTCATCGGCGTGGAGTCCGTCCGCGAAAGGCGCGCAGGACCAGGCGGGGCGCTCGACGAGATTTTCAGAATACAGGATGGGTCAATGGGGATGGACGCCCTCAATCCCGCCAAAAGAAGCGCAGGCGGCTGGCGTGGCGATGAAGAGCCAGATGTGGAGGCCCTGACCTCCGGGCACAAGTGGGATGAACTGCACGAAGGGTTGGGCATCATCGTCGCCGATCTGGAGAGCAGCCTGGATGACCCGGTGCGCATGTATCTGCGCGAGATTGGTCGCGTGCCGCTCTTGACCGCCGAAGAAGAGATTGCGCTGGCAAAGCGCATGGAGCGCGGCAGGCTGGAGTTTCAGAACCCCTGCTGCAATCGCCGCATCGTCGAAGATGGCGAGGAGGCCCAGCGCAAGCTGACCGAAGCCAACCTGCGTCTGGTCGTCAGCGTCGCCAAGAAATACATTGGCCGTGGGATGAGCCTGCTGGACCTGATTCAAGAAGGCAATATCGGCCTCATCCGCGCCGTCGAAAAGTTTGACTATCGGAAAGGCTTCAAGTTCAGCACCTACGCCACCTGGTGGATTCGCCAGGCCATCACCCGCGCCATTGCCGACCAGGCGCGCACCATTCGCATCCCTGTCCACATGGTGGAAACCATCAACCGCCTGATTCGCATCAGCCGCCGACTCCTTCAGGAACTGGGGCGCGAGCCAACCTCCGAAGAGATCGCGATGGAGATGCAAATCACCCCCGAAAAAGTACGCGAAATCATCAAAGTCAGCCAGGAGCCAGTCAGCCTGGAAACGCCCATTGGCGAAGAAGAAGATAGCCACCTGGGCGACTTCATCGAAGACCATTCCGCGCTGGCCCCTGCCGAAGCCGCCAGCCATCAACTCCTCAAAGAGCAGGTCGAGGTAGTCCTGGGAGGGTTGAGCGAGCGCGAACGCAAAGTCTTGCAACTGCGTTTCGGGCTGGACGATGGACGGAGCCGTACTCTGGAAGAGGTCGGGCGCGAGTTCAAAGTGACCCGCGAGCGCATTCGCCAGATCGAGGCGAAAGCCCTGCGCAAACTGCGTCATCCCTCGCGCAGCCGCAAACTCAAGGATTATCTGGAGTAACCGGCATGCAAAGCTGCCCACGCTGCGGCGCCCGCGTCGGAACAGATGCCAACATCTGTCCGGCATGCGGCGTGCCGCTTTTTTCTTTGCAGGGGCCAGCGCCCAGGCACATGCCCGAAATGACGCCGCTGGCCCAGTCGCCACAAGCGCTCTCACCCAACGGCAACACGCCACAGGCGCACCCGCCAGCGCAGGGCGCACCCGCTCAGCCTGGCAGCGAGCGCTGGGGACCGGACGCCTGGGGGCCTGGCGCACCGGCAATACCTGAAGCATTCCCCGCGTCTTCGGGTGCAGAGCGCGCCGCGCCGCCCATACCAGCCCCACCGGCCACACTGCGTGAATATGGCTCAGGCAACACCGCTAGAGCTTATCCTCCCCCTCCCTATCCTGATCCAGGGTCTTTGAGCGGCCCTGTCGCGCCGCGCTATCCTAATCCGGGGTATCCACTCATTCCCCAGAACGGGCAGCCACCCGCCTATCCTGGGTACGCCATTCAGCCCGGATACGCGCCCTATCCAGGCGCGCCGGGCTACCCCTACGGATGGTACCCTCCAGTCAGGCCGCGTGCGCCAGGCGAAACCTATCGCAAGGTGCTCAGCATCATCATCATTGTGGCGGCCTCACTGCTGCTGCTGGGCGGATTAGGAGGGATAGCGCTCATCTGGCTGCTGGCCGTGTTCGGCAACGGCCAGGACCTTTCCGTGATGAACCTCCTGGTGATGGGCGCGCTGGCCTCGTTGGCGGGCGGCGGAGCCGGTCTCTATCACTCCATCTGCGCGTTGATGCGTCGGCAATCGGCACCGTTCAGCCTGCCCAGCTTCTGGGTGTTGCTCGGCCTCACCGTCATCAGCCTGGGCGCTGGCCTCGCCCTATTCGCCACCAAGCAGCCCACCGGCTCATTGTCGCTGATCGAGCCGCTGGTCTTGCTCAGTGGCATCCTGCCCAGCATGACGATCCTGGCGCTGGGGCTACAACAACTGCGGCCCCACGTCACCTGGCGGCGTGCCGCCCTCGCTCTGACGACTGGCGCAACGCTGGCCGTTGCCGCAGCTTCCATCCTGGAATTTGTGCTGGCGCTGGTGCTGCTCGGCGCGGCCAGCCTCAATGTCAATCTCTCCGACCTGAACCCCAACGGCTCCTTCGGCACGATTGCCATCCTGGTGCTGGTGGCCGTAATTGCGCCGCTGGTCGAAGAAACGACCAAACAAATCAGCGGATTCTTCCTCTTGTCACGCCTCAAGGGGCCGCAAGAAGCTTTCTTGATCGGGCTGGCCGCTGGAGTCGGGTTCGCCATGGTGGAATCCTCCGGCTATATTGGCACCGCGCAGGCCGACTGGGTGGGCATCGCGCTGGGGCGCGTGGGCGCTGGACTTTTGCACGGGATGGGCGCGGCCATGGCCGGGGTTGGTTGGTACTATCTCATCAGGGGCAAGGGCTTCCCACACCGCTGGCGCATCGGCTTTGGCTGCCTGGCCTATGCCTACGCGCAGCACGCTCTCTTCAACGGCAGCCAGGTGCTGATCACCTTGATTCCATCGGTGCAGACCTGGCACGTCAATTTCCTTGGCCTGACCTTCGACATTACCAGCGTCGCCGCTGCCATCCTTTATCTTGTCATTATCATCATCATGCTGGCGATGATACGCTGGCTGCGCCGCTCTGCGCCGACTGGCGCCAACACCGGGACACCCGGGCAACCTGCCCCCAACGTCTCGCTGGCAACATACTCCAGCAGAACAGCCGGACCAATCGCTGGCGCAGCGCCCCCGAACATCCAGGGCGTTGGCGAGCCGGGCAGTCGAGAATGGAGGGGCTACGTATGAGCAGCGGCTATCCCAACCAGCCACCCTATCCGGGCGCAGTGTTTCCGGCCCCTCAACCACCCACGCCGCAGCCCGACAAGCCCGGCAGACCCTGGCCTCTTGGAGCGGTGAATCGCTGGATGATCATCGGTGCGCTGGTGATTACCCTGGTGGCCGTGGCGCAGGCCATCCTGGCTTCTCAGATCGTGAGCAAACCACCAGCAACCGATGGCATGACACTGGCCTACCAGAGCAGCCTGACCCAGAACGACGGTGGAACGATGCGCTGGGCCGAAGGCGCTGACTGTCAGTTCACCAGCAGCGGGTACGTCGCCACAGCCCCTAACGCTAATCAAGCGATAAGCTGCCCGCTCGGAGGCAGCAGCTATCAAAACTTCACCCTGCGTGTGACCGTGGTCTACGCCTCCGAAGTCGCCATCATTGGCTTTCTTGGGGATGATCGCCTGGCAATTACCGGCACCGGGCGCTTCAGCCTCTACCGCCTCGATTCGTCGACCCAGGCCACCTCACTCTATCCGCAAGCAAGCACCGCTGGCTCGGCGGCCCTGCACCCAACGGATTTGGGCGTCAGCGACCGTGTGAACGATATTACCATTCAGGTCGTGGGAACGACCTACTCGTTTTATGCCAATGGGCAACTGCTGACCACCTATACCGCGTCGGCACAGGAAGTGCCCGGCTCCATCTCGCTCGGCGCAAGCTCCGGTCAGGCGGAGTTCAGCGATATTGCCATTTACACGCCCCGCTGAACCTCATAGACCTCGAAGCCAGAGGCGGTATCCAACAGCAGCGCTGTGGGCGGCTGTGCTAACAAGACACGCGCCGCCCACAAATCGCCCGCCGCGCCGGAGAAATTGCCGATCAACCCAAGCTGCACAAAAGGAGCCAACCCAGGCGCAAGGGCAATCAAGACAATGCCCGCCAGGGAAATTACCACCAGCGGAGCCAGGCCAACCGCCAGATAGCCGCCGCGCGTAAAGAGTTGATTGGGCGCGCCGCAGTAGAGCGCAAACGGCAGTTTCGCGCCAAAAGTGGGCCGCCCACCCAGCAGCGCAAAAACCACGCCATGCAGCCCCTCGTGCAGCGCCAACACCAGCAGATACGCCAGGATGTTGGTTAGAATCACCAGCAAGACCAGGCCCCAACTGAGTGATACGTGCGCCTGGCCCGTTTCCAGCCGAAAGACCAGCAGATTCAGTCCCAGAAAAAGAACCATGCCCACCAGAAACAGATAGAGGCTCACCCGCGCCAGCGTCTGGATGCGCTCGGGCGAGAGCACATCCCAGGAAAGCTTGCGCTCAGCGCGCCCTTCATCCACAGCTTGCTGTGCCAGGCGACGACGGCGGGGCTGGAAACAATGAGCCACACGCAACGGGGATGATGAGGACATCAGGGGTTGTTCCTCCGCAGCCAATCGGCAATAATGGCGTGATTCTGTGCAAAAGCCAGTTCAGGCAGCGCGTCGGGCGCAAAGAAGCCAACGGCGCGCGTCTCCGGGCCAACAACGAGCGCGCCGCCGCAGACGCTGGCGCAGTAGATCACCAGTGCCACGCCGCGCTCCACATCGGAATAGACGCCCAGCAGACCATCCAGGCGAATATCCAGGCCAGTTTCTTCCTTCACCTCGCGGATGGCGGCGTCTTCAACGCGCTCGCCCAGGTCCACATAGCCCGCTGGCAAGCCCCACTTGCCCAGGCCAGGATCGATATCGCGCTGATTCAGCAGAATCGCGCCGTCCCGCGCAACCAGCGCGCCCGCCGCAACTTTTGGCCCACGAAAGACCACGTGGCCGCAGCCAGGGCAAACCGGGCGCAGGCGACCAAACGCCTCGCGCTCTTCCAACTCCTGGCCGCAGCGAGGACAATGTTCCATAACACACCAGCATATTCTATCTGAATGAAAAGGAGAGCGATATTGCTGCTTGCATTATAGCGCAGACACCAATAGCCAGCCTTCGCTCCCCTTGTCAGGGCAGACTGAACAAGGTATCATGAGCAAGGGAACACATCCCGACGCCTCCATATCTGCTGCTTCGATGAAAAACGCGGGCGCATGACACATCATCCTGCCAGCAAAGCGGGCCAATGGGCCAACCGGGCTATCTGGAGGACCGAAACCTGTTCAAAACCCATGAGATAGGATACAATGAGAGTCACATACCAGGAGCGGGCCAGGTAGGGCACAAGCGGTAGAAGACATATGGAGAGAATGGCCGCAGGTGCGCTCCTGTGAGCCGGGAGGAATATGGCAGGCGAGATTCTCGGCGGTCGTTACGAGCTGATGGAACCTATCGGGCGCGGCGGCATGGCGACCATCTATCGCGCCAGAGACCGGCGCATGAATCGGCTAGTCGCCGTGAAGGTGCTGCGCGAGGTCTACAGCACAGACCGAAAATTTATCACCCGCTTCCAGATGGAAGCGCGGGCGGCATCATCGCTCACTCATCCCAATATCGTCCAGGTCTATGACTATGGGCAAAGCGCCGATAACTATTACATAGTGATGGAATTCATCCAGGGCATTGATCTGCGGCGCTATCTCAAAACACGGCATATCCTCGAGGTCGACCAGGCCGTTGCCATCGCGCACGATGTCGCGCTGGGGCTGGGCGCGGCGCATCGCCGCCAGATTGTACATCGCGATGTCAAGCCGCAAAATGTAATGGTCAACGGCGAAGGGCTGGTGAAGCTCACCGATTTTGGCATCGCCAGCATGTACAAAGACCTGAGCGCCGAGCGCCTGACCACCACCGGCATGACGCTTGGCACCGTCCAATACTATGCCCCCGAACAGGCGCAGGGCGAGATTGTCTCGCCTGCCGCCGACGTGTACGCGCTGGGCATCGTCATGTATGAGATGCTCACCGGCAAGCCGCCTTTTGATGGCGACACGCCGGTTTCGGTGGCCGTGCGCCACATTCAGGATTTGCCAGAGCCGCCGCGCAAGCAAAACCCCAAGATTCCGCCAGGGCTGGAAGCGCTGATTCTGCGCTGCCTGGAAAAAGACCCGCGTGATCGCTATGCCAACGGGGACGAACTTGCCAAAGCGCTCGATAACTATGAAGAGGAAGCGGAGACCGCAGCAGCCACCGGTCCCTATGAATATGGCCCCAAAAACGTCATCCCGGCAGGCCAGGGGTCCGGCGCGTTGCCTATGTTGCCAAAAGAGCCACCCTTGCCTCCCAATCCACGTGGCTCTGGCGGGCTGCTCAGTGGAACCGGCAGGCCGGGCAGCGGGCCAGTCAGGCCAGGCGGGTTCGCGCCCAGGCCGAGTTCAGGTCTGGGTGGGCCAGGGCGTTCGGTTTCGCGACCACTGCCCCCAGAACCAGAGGAAGAGGAAGGCGAGGAATGGGAAGAAGAACCACAGTGGGGCCAACAGGTAAACCACAACGCCCCCACTCGCCCCTTTGGCGCGGCCCCTGGCACGCAGCCGCGTTCGCCCGTGCCCAGCATGCCCATCCAGCGGCAGCGACGGCGCGCCACCACCATCACCATCGCGTTGATCGGCGCGGCCACACTGCTGCTGCTGGGGTTAAGCTGCTATCTTGCCAGCCAGCTTGGGTTTGGAGCGAACTTACTTGCATCAAGCACGCAGGCGACGCCGACGCCTTCAACGGTCGCGGTGCCGGGCGTGATTGGCCTGACAGCCGATAACGCCACCAGCATTCTGGAGCAGCATGGTTTTAAGGTTTCTCGTCAATATCAATACAGCACCCAGCCATCGGGAACTGTCGTCAATCAGCAGCCCGGCCCCGAAAGCATGGCAGCCCAGGGCAGCATTGTCACCATTACCGTCAGCCAGGGGCAGCAAACCAATACCATGCCTGACGTGCGCGGAAAGATGCTGAGCGACGCCCAGCAAGAACTGCAAAACGCCCCGTATAACCTCAAGGTTACGCCAGTGAATAGGCCGAGTACTAAGCCAACCAACACGGTGATCGATCAAGACCCCTTGCCGGGCATTGTGGTGCAGGCCGGGCAGACCGTCACGCTGTATATCAGCATCCAGGTGACACCAACGCCCACGCCCACGCCCACGCCAACACCGACACCCGTGCCGCAGCCCAGCCCAACACCGACGCCCACCCCCACGCCCACGCCACCCGGCGCGCTGGCTCCAGGCAGGCCGCCCTGGGCGCTGAGCACAGGATATGCGGGTGACGCCTAGAGGCAGCAGGGGGCATCGGCCATGTGGTATCTCTTTCACGGCACTGACGAATTCTCAGCGCGCGAGGCTCTGGCAGCCTTGCGCGCTGAGGGTGACTTTGGCTATAACCTGGACACCTTCAAGGGTACCGAGGTATCGCTGGCGGCCCTCGTTGCCACCTGCGATACCTATCCGTTTCTGAGCGAGCAGCGCCTGGTCGTGCTGGAGGGTCTGCCGGAAAAGCAGAGCGGCAGGAAAGGCGCGAGCGCAGCGCCAGCCGAGGCTGAAACCAGCAATCCTGAAGCCACCGCCGCAGAAGGCGCGCAGCCGACCCAGCCAGCCGCTCCCAAGAAAAAGGGCAGCGCCACCAGAAAGGGCCGGGCAAGCGGCACAGACCCCAAAGCCTTCATCGCCGGGCTGGTCGGCTATCTGCCCAGGCTGCCGGAAACGACCATCCTGGCGGTAGTCGTCGATGACGCGCTGGAGAGCGGCCACCCCTTGATGCAGGCCGCCAAACAGGGCGGCAAGGTGCGCCAGTTTCCCACCCCTGGCGGCCCCGCGCTGGAACAATGGATTGTCGAGCGCACGCAAAAGCTTGGCTGCACCATTACGGCGGATGCCGCGCGGGGGCTGGCAATCTACGCCGGGCAGCAGATGCGCCTGCTGGCTGGAGAGCTGGACAAACTGGCAACCTATGTAGGGCCAGGCGGGCGCATCGATGCTGCCAGCGTGCGCCTGCTGACGCCGGTAGCGCAGCAAACGCGCATCTTCGATCTGACCGACGCGCTGGCACGCCACGAGCGCGCGCGCGCCCTGACCATCCTGCACGAATTGTTAGATCACGGCGAAGCGCCCATCGGACTCACCGCTTTTATCGGCTCGCAAGTGCGCACGCTGCTGCAAGTGAAAGACCTCAGCGAGCGCGGCCTGCGCGCCCAGCAAATCGCGGAGGTCGCCGGGCTGAATCCCTTTGTGGTGGGCAAAACGCTGCCGCTGGTGCGCCGTTTTTCCCTCGCCCAGCTTAAAGCGGCCTACCGCGCCGTGCTCGGCGTAGACAACGCGCTCAAGCGCAGCCGCATGCCCGCCGAACTGGCGCTTGATCTGCTGGTGATCGAGTTTGGGGAAGAAGCCCAAAGCATCCGAGGATAAAAAGCCGCCACCCCCCTATGCAGCGCGCACGCGAAAGCGTATAATGTAAGGCGCATGCACCCTTTCCACTCAGGCAACCATGCTATCACCTGAGTCACAAGCGTCACTGATTGGGGGAAACATTGTAGTATGGATATTAACGGAATCTGGATATTGATTCTGGGGATTCTGGCCCTGCCCGGCGGGGCAATCATCACCCGCTGGATGAGTCCCATCGGCGTCAAGACCGTTGGGCTGCTGGCCGGAGTCCTCGGGGGCATCATCGGCCTTGCCATTCTGGAAGTGATTGCTGGCCTCCCGGCCTATATCAAGCCAGCCATCTCAGGCGTTGATGCGTTAGGCGGAGCAGTTGTCAGTTTCTTCCTGGTCTCAGCAACCAGCGCCGCAGTGGGTCTGCTGGTCAACTGGCTGCTTTCTTCCACGCAGACCAGGAACAGGGAAGAGGCTCTCGTCGAGTAAGGCGAGCGCCCTTCGCCATGTAGAGAGGATTGTCAGACCTATGAGCACTCCTCAACCGGGGGACAAACCCGCTGACACGGTGTCAGCGAAGATTCCCCCACCATCACCAGAAGGGCTGGCCCTGGCGCAGAAATTGGCGGTGACCCTGGGCGAAACCGAAGAGAAGCCCATCATTCAGCTTGCCCGCGCAGTGGATTACCTGGGACCGGAGAAGGCCCAGGCATACACTGACGAGGCCGTAGCACTGGCGGCAGGCGAAGGCATTCTGACCAGAGATGGCAGCCGCAAGCGCAGCCCTGGGGGCACGTTCTTCGCGCTGGTGCGCCAGCGTCTGGAGAACCCGAAAAAAGATTGGCGCAAAATCAAGCCGGTCATGAAGCAGAAGTCGATTCAGGCGGGCGCGCTGGGCGAAGAGATGCCCGGACTCATCGAAATGACCACGCGCTTGAAGGCGGGCCAGCTTGCAGGCTCCAAGACCATCATCATTGGCCGACCCGATACCGTCCAGAAGCAAGCGCAGTTTGTGGCTTTCACTGTCAAGGCCCAGAACCCGCCCGCGCTGCCCAAGGGTTTGCCCAGCTTCAAAGGGCATACCCAATACCTCATCCTGGCAGCCAGCAAGCAATGGGAAAAAGTAGAGAAAAAGATCAACGACGACAAAGAAGATCAACTCTACGTTGAAGGCTTCAGCACTGCTCAGCCCAACTTCAAAAAGGGCATCGTGCTGCTGGCAATGAACGTCAACACCATTGGTCTGATGCGCAAGCCGAAAAAGTAGGAGGGGCCATGAGCAGCAAAATCCAGCTATCCGGGCGGCCCGGGCCAATTCAGAAGCAGCGGCAATACGTGGCCTTCACCATGAAGACCCAGACCGCGCCCGCCAATCTCCCCAAAGGGCTGCCAACCTTGCGTGGGGAAACCAAGTACATGGTCCTGGTGACAGAAAAGCAGTGGAACAAGGTCGAAAAGCAGATCAACGAAGATAAAGAGGATAAGCTCGTTATCGAAGGCTTCAGCACCGTTCAACCTGATTTTCCTGGCGTGATTGTGCTGGCACAAAGCATCAACACTGCCGTGCTGATGCGCGCCAGAAAACAGCAGCAAAAAGAGCAAAGCCAAAACGAAGGCTAAACAACACGTTATGGGACTTCGGGCTGCTCAGGCATCCGCCTCGGGCAGCCGGAGTCCCAGCACTCCGGCCAGTTCGCGCAGCATGCGCACGGCAGCCGGTTCCTCGCGTTTCTGCTGGCGCGCCATCAAGATATGATCGGCCAGCGCCACCAGGATATTCAGCGCCATCGGCGTATCCAGATCATCTTCCATCGCCGTGATAAACTGGCTCCGCGCTTTTTCCGCCACCCCAGCCCCCGCCTGTTCATCATCCTTCACGCCCGCGGCGCGCTCTTTCTTGCCGATCACGCGCGGCGCAGCAGCCGCGTAGAGCTTTGTCGCTATGCGCGCCGCGTGGAGCGCATCTTCTTCTTGATATTCCCAGGCTTCGCGGTACTGATGGCCCAGTAACAGCACCCGTATGGTATTAGGAGCATACGCGCCGAGCAAATTGCGCACCAGAATGAGGTTGCCCAGCGACTTGCTCATCTTCTCGCCCTCCAACCGCACCATGCCGATGTGCATCCAATAGCGCGTAAAGGGTCGCGCGCCGGTGGCGTTTTCCGACTGCGCAATCTCGCAGCTATGATGCGGAAAGACCAGATCAGCACCGCCGCCGTGAATATCCAACTGATCGCCCAGATAGCGCGTGGACATGGCGCTGCACTCGATATGCCAGCCGGGGCGTCCTGGCCCCCACGGGCTGGGCCAGGCAGGCTCACCGGGCTTCTGCGCCTGCCAGAGCACAAAATCCAGCGGGTCATCTTTGAGTGGGTCATCGGGATAGTTGCCGCGCTCGTTAGCTGTTTCCAGCAAGCAATCATAGCCGACATAGCCTGCCGCCTCGGCAAGCTGCCCAAACGAGGAATCGCTTTTGACACTGAAGTAGACGTTGCCCTCGCGCACGTAGGCGTAGCCGCCTTTGAGCAGCTTCTCGATCAACTCGATCATCCTGGGCGTCTCTTCGGTGGCTTTGGCGTAAACATCGGGCATACGCACGTTGATAGCCGCCAGGTCTTCGAGGAAGCGCTGCGTCTCGCGGCGGCCAAGCTCGTCCCAGGTCAGGCCGACCTGCGGCGCTTTGCGCAAAATATCGTCATCGATGTCGGTCACATTCTGGACATAGCGCACCGAGAGACCGCGCCACTCCAGATAGCGATGCAGCGTATCAAAGGTGGCATAGACAAACGCATGCCCCAGATGGGTCGTGTCGTAGGGCGTAACCCCGCATACATACACCTTCACCTCTTCGCCCGCCGGAACAAAGTCTTCTTTCGTCTGGGTCATGGTATTGAAGAGTCGCATAACCTCGTTGTCCTTTTCTCGCCCGTCACTTCAGCGTGCTTCGTCTGTTTCCAGCACATGATACCCTATTGCGCTGCCCTGGCGCTATCCAGCCCAAACAGCGCGCGCGCATTGCGCGTCGTAATCTCGCCAATCTCCTCAAGCGGCAGACCGCGCAGTTCGGCCAGCTTCGCCGCCACCAGCGCCACGTGCTTTGGCTCGTTGCGCCGCCCTCGGAAGGGATGCGGCGTCAGATAGGGGCTGTCGGTTTCCACCAGCACGCGCTCCAGCGGCGCCCAGGCGGCCACCTCGGCCAGGGCCGTGTTGGCGCGATACGTCAGCGGACCCGCGAAAGAAAGATAAAAGCCCGCAAAAGCCAGGCAGTCTTCGGCCATCTGCCGGTCACCCGAAAAGCAGTGAAAGACGCCGCGCAGCCCCTGCGCGTGTTCGCGCAGCAGGCTCATCAGGTCGGCGTGCGAATCGCGGTTGTGCAGGATAATGGGCAAATCCAACTCGCGGGCCAGGGCAAGCTGGCGCCCCAGCGAGCGTAGCTGCTGCTCGCGGGTCGAAAGCATGCGAAAGTAGTCCAGGCCGGTTTCGCCAATGGCAACCACCCCTGGCTTTCCGGCCAGGGCACGCAACTCTGCCAGCGCCTCATCCGTATAGCTGGAGGCATCGTGTGGATGAATGCCAACGGCGGCAAAGATATATCCAGGGTGCTGCGCTGCCAGTGCAACCGCCGCGTGGCTGGAAGGGAGATCGCAGCCAGGGTCGACCAGCATCCCTATCCCCGCCTCAGCCGCGGCTGCGATGACCGCCTCGCGGTCATTGGCAAACTGGCGCGCATCAACATGTGAGTGGGAGTCAACGAGCAAGATACTTCATTCCTTTCGGAGCGGAGACGTGAGGCAGCAATGCCACAGCGGGCACAAGAAGTCTCTCGATGGGTAGCCGCGCTGCTTTTTTGTCGCATTGCTTTCATAAGTATAGCGAACAAAAGGAGGGCTGTCAAACAGGGGAGCTAGCGACTCGGAACTTTTCAAAAAGCCGGAAAGTCCCGCGCATCTTGACAAGATTTTCTGTACAGCCCTATAGTCTTATCCGGATTTACTGAATCTTCAGTAAGCATTTCGTCGTCAGCAGAGAACAAGGGCCTATGGAGCCAGACATCACCGGAGATGAGGTCGAGCCTCATCACGCCACAGACCGACAAACCAGGCGACACATCCTCAAAGCCGCGGAAGAACTCTTCCTGGCCCGAGGGTACAAGGGCGTCTCGATGAAAGACATTGCCGATGAGGTGCATGTCAGGCCAGCCGCCTTGTACTATCATTTTCCCGAAGGCAAGGAAGAACTGTTTGCCGAGATGCTGCGCCAAATGATCGTCGAGGCAACTGAGCAGGCGCTTGCGGCGCTTGCATCCGCGACCGACTTTCGAGAGCGCCTGACCTTGCTGACCCAGAGCCTGCTGGCTGTTCCCATTGATCGCTTCTCCATGCTCTTTCGCGATGCCCACGAACATCTCGAGAAACAGAAGGACTTCTTAGACGAAGTTGGAAGAATCTTTGCCCAGCAGGTGGCCGAGTTTTTTCAAGAGGCCGCCCAGGCTGGCGAGATCACCACGCAGATTCCACCGTCGATTCTGGCGCTGATTCATCAAGGCATGTGTATTGCCCTGCTGAATGGCAAACGCTTCGCGGCAGAGCAGGTCCAGGGAACCAACGCCACGCAACTGGCTGAGATGCTGGTCTCGGCACTGCTCGATGGCATTGCCATCACCACACCAACCAGGGAGTAACATTTCTTTACCCTTTACTTACGAAACGTTCAGTAAGTACAATGATCTGTGACCTAGACTCAATGAAGAATCAATGAATGGGCCTCGCCCAACTGAGAAAGGAACCTTCATTCTATGCTTTCGTTTCTCACCCGGCTTGCGGTGAACAAATCAACGGTCACATTGCTGCTGGTAGTTGGCATCCTGCTCTTTGGCGGCTTTGCGACCACCCAGCTTCAGCAAGATTTGCTCCCCAATATCGATTTTCCGGTCGTCACCATCCTGACCAGCTATCCAGGCGCAGAGCCACAGACGGTGGCCGATTCGGTCTCCGCGCCGTTGGAGCAGGCGGTGAGCGGCCTGCCAGGGCTACAAACTGTGCAATCGACCTCTATTAATGGCGAATCGATTATCGTTGCCACGTTCAATTACGGCACCGACATCAAGTCTGCCCAGCAAACCATCAGCAGCAACCTGCAAGGGATAACGCTGCCCAGCGGCGCATCCGTCCCGCAGATCGAGACCTTTAATCTTCAGTCGCAGCCCATCCTTCAGTTGAGCCTGACCTCCAAGACCGAAACGCCCGCGCAGTTGGCGCAACTTGCCCGCGAGCAAATCATCCCCGCGCTCAAGACGGTGGCCGGCGTCTCCAACATCGATCTCTTGGGCGGCGGCTCGCGGCAGTTATTGATTACACTTGACCCCAAGAAGCTGGCTGCCGATAACATTTCGGTGCAGCAGATTGTGGCGCTGCTTCAGCAAAACAGTCTCACCGTGCCGGGCGGCACGGTCGATAGCCAGGGCTTCAGTGTGCCGGTGGTCACCAACTACCAGTTCCAGTCGGTGCAAGACCTGTGCAATCTGGTTGTGGGCACGGTGCCGGTGACAACCGCAGGGGGCCAGAGCGCCGCCGCCAAAGCCACCACAACGCAATTATGTCAGCCAGCCGCCGCTCGCCAGCCGGGTCAGGTCTTGCTTGAGGATGTTGGCACCGTGCAGCAGAGCGACAATACCACCGATGGCATCGCCCGCACCAACGGCGTGCCCAGCGTCGGCCTCAACATCACCAAGTCACAGGACGCCAACACCGTCACCGTCGCCACTGCCGTCAAGAGCAAGCTGGATGACCTGAAATCCAAATTGCCCGGCGATGTCAGCATCGTCACGCTTCAGGACCAATCGACCTTTATCACTCAGTCGATCAATGGCTTGATCCGCGAGGGCCTGCTGGGCGCGGGCTTCGCCATTCTGGTGATCTTCTTCTTCCTGCTCAACATTCGCAGCACGCTGGTAACGGCGATCTCCATCCCCTGCTCGCTGCTGGTGGCCTTCATCATCCTCTACGCGGCCAACATCAGCCTGAACGTCCTGACGTTGGGCGGCCTGGCAATCGCCATCGGGCGCGTGGTCGATGACGCCATCGTCGTGCTGGAGAATATCTACCGCCATGTCCAGGCAGGCGAATCGATACGCCGGGCGGCCATTACCGCCCCGCGCGAGGTGGGCACAGCCATCACCTCTTCCACAGCCACAACCATGGCCGTCTTCCTGCCGCTGGCCTTCACCGGCGGTCTGGTTGGTCAGTTCTTCCAGCCCTTCGCGCTGGCCGTCGTGGCCGCGCTGGCGGCCTCGCTGCTGGTCGCCCTGACCATCATTCCTGCCCTGGCGAAATACTTTGTGCGCCCCAGCCGCAAAGCCACCCAGGCGCTGCGGCGCGGCCAGACCTTGGCCGAAGAGAATACCTGGCTCCAGCGCGTCTACACATCGATCTTGCGCTGGGCGCTCGGCCATCGAGCCATTACGCTGATCGTGGCGATTGTCCTCTTCTTCGCCAGCATAGCCAGCGTTGCCAAGATTCCCACCAGCTTTTTGAACCAGGGGTCGCAGAAGATCGTCATCGTCACCGTTAGCCCACCACCCGGCGCGGATATTCAGGCAGTTTCTGACGAAGCGTCCAAAGTGGAAGCCATCTTGCAGCACGACAGCAGGGTGCAGACCTATCAAACGACCATCGGCGGCGGCTCTTCAGAGCAGCGCCTGAGTTCCGTGCTGATCGGCGGCGGCAGCAGCAACAGCGCATCAATTACCGTCAGCCTCCAGAGCAGCGCCGACCTGGAAGCAACCGCCACCGACCTGCGCAACAAGATTACCGCGCCGGACGTGGCGGGCAAGTTCTTCATCGAGGTACAGAGCTTCAACGCCTCGAACAGTCAGTTCCAGGTGACGCTCAACAGCGACGACCAGCAGGCGCTGATGAGCGCCGCGCAGCGCGTCTTGTCCATCGTGCAAAACGAGCCGAATACGGCCAACCCCAGCAGCGATGCCTCTGCCGTTGCGCCGACGGTCTTTATCACCGTTGACCCCAGCCGGGCCGCGCTCTATGGCTTGACCACCGCGCAGGTCGGCCAGCAGATTCGCGCTGACCTGGCGGGCCAGACGGCCATCCAGGTGCAGACCAACGACTTCAACAACGGCCAGCCCACCAATGTGGTTGTGCAGATGAATACTACCAACCTGGCAACGCAGCAAGGCGTGGAAAACCTGCCGATCTTCTACGGCGCGGCTGGGCGCGGCGGCGTGGTACCGCTCGGCCAGGTTGCCACGGTGAGCATCAAGCAAAGCCAGGTGAAGGTCACGCGCATTGGCGGCCAGCCAGCCGTCACCATCAGCGCCGACATCACCAGCCAGAACACGGGGACGGTCTCAGCCGACCTTCAAAAGAAGATCAACGCGCTGAACCTGCCCTCCAGCGTCACCGTCAACTATGGTGGCATCGTTTCGCAGCTTGACACCGGGTTCAGTGGACTGATCGGGGCAATGCTGGTCGCCATCTTGCTGGTCTATATCCTGATGGTGATCACCTTCGGCTCACTGCTCGACCCGTTCATCCTGCTCTTTTCGCTGCCGCTGGCGGCGATTGGCGCGTTCCCGGCGCTGCTCATCACCGGACGCACCATCAGCATTTCCTCGCTGATCGGTCTGCTGATGCTGGTGGGTATCGTCGTCACCAACGCCATCGTCTTCCTGGATATGGTCAAGCAGCGCGAGAAACACGGCCTCTCTACACGCGAAGCACTGCTGGAGGGCGGGCGCATCCGCGTGCGGCCCATCCTGATGACGGCCATCGCCACCATCCTGGCGACCCTCCCGCTGGCCCTGGGTGAAAACGATGGCTCGGTCATCTCCACCGAACTGGGCACCGTCGTCATCGGCGGCCTGCTCAGTTCGACGCTGCTCACGCTAGTGGTCATTCCCGTGCTGTATAGCCTGGCAAGCGGCCTCAAGCGCCGCCTGGGCTTCCGCCCGCCGCACCTGGACGCGGAAGACGGCGCGGACGAGGCAACATTGACGCTGCCCGCGCTTTCTGCGAACGGAGCAGGCCAGGTGGCTCAACCCAGCGAGAGGAGCTAGGCGCAACAGCGCAGCGCCAGGCAGCAATCATCGTTGAACGCTGCTTACAGCGCGGCCTTCCAGACATTTCCGGTCTGGAAGGCCGCGCTGTATATGATATGCTGAAGCATTCAGCAAAATAGGTATGAGAAGGAGCGCCAACTATCGATGCTGCATAATTGGGATGTCTCGGTGGAAGAAGCCATTGCCATCCAGGAGCGGCTGCGCCCGCTCGTTCAGCAAAGCAATAGCGTCTCGCTCGATCAGGTTCGGACGGTGGCAGGCATCGACGCCTCGTATGGCGAGGTTGGGCAGGCGGCCATCGTGGTCTTCTCGTTTCCCAAACTCGAAATCATCGATCAGGCGACGGCCACACGCGAAAGCGTCTTTCCCTACGTGCCTGGCCTGCTCTCATTCCGCGAAGGGCCAGTCGTGCTGGACGCAATGGCAAAGCTCAAGCAGCAGCCCGACCTCTTGATATTCGACGGACAGGGCTACGCGCATCCCCGCCGGTTTGGGCTGGCCTGCCACCTCGGCCTCTTCCTCGACCGCCCCAGCATCGGCTGCGCCAAAACGCGCTTCATCGGCACCTATGAGCAACCCGGCCCCAACAAAGGCGATTGCTCGCCCTTACTGGACCAGGGCGAAACCATCGGCATGGTCGTGCGCACCAGAGCCGACACCAACCCGCTCTTTGTCTCCGTCGGCCACAAGATCGATCTGCCCACAGCAGTTGAGGCAGTGCGGCGCTGCGTGCGCGGCTATCGCCTGCCAGAGACGACACGCGCCGCCGATCATCTGGCGGGTATCATCGCGCCAGATAGAGAGCGAAAAGGCTCATCTTAGGCCAACCAGCAAACAGAGCGAGAAACGACGCCTCAAGCTGATTCACCCGGCAACATGAAGGAACCAGGCACGACGCCGCCAGACGTAGGACAGAATAAAGATGCTCAGCGCAAAGGTGAGCACATTGATGGTGATCTCGATGATCACCGGGCTGGGGTCCGCGCCACGCGGCACCTGATAGATACCGTTCTCAAGGTCGAACAAGACATCCATGCAGCCCAGGTACACACCCGCGCCACCCGCCAGCAGCGTGGAGAGCAGCCCCCACGGGCGACGGCGCGCCAGGCCAATCGCGCCGATGGTCAGCGTGATTGCCAGCCAGGCATCGGCAGCGGGAAAAGCGTTCTCGAAGGTGAAGTACGCTGGGGCCTGGCTGGAGGCCAGTATGCTGCGGTCAACGCCAAACCAGATGACCCAATACGCCACCGTGATGATGGCGGCAAAGACCATCATGCCGATAATCACTCGCAGCCCACGCGGCCTCGCGCTTGCTGCGGGCGCTGCGCTGGTGGCAATCTGCTGCTCGGCCATAAGCGCACCCTCCTGTCAAATCAAAGGATGATGTGCGCTTTATTGTACGCTTTCGCGCAGGCGTTGAATAGCCTGGGCTACCGATTCCTGGTCGCTGTAGACCGCAGAGCCAGCCACCAGCACATTCGCGCCCGCCGCCACGACCAGCGGCGCGGTTTCGGTATGAATGCCGCCGTCGACCTCCAGATCGCAGCCGGGGCGCTGCGTGTCGATCATCGCGCGCAGCTTGCGCAGCTTCGCCAGCACACCTGGAATGAAATCCTGGCCGCCAAAGCCGGGGTTCACAGTCATTGCCAGCACCAGATCAAGATCGGGCAGAATCTCCTCCAGCATGACAGCGGGCGTTGCCGGATTGATTGCCACGCCCGCGCCTTTGCCAAGCTGCTTGATCTGCTCCACGGTGCGATGCAGATGAGGCGAAACTTCTTGATGGACGATGATAATATCGGCCCCCGCCTTGGAAACATCCTCCACATAGCGTTCCGGCTCGACAATCATCAGATGCGCTTCCAACGGCAGGCTGGTGCTGCGGCGCACCGCCTCGATAATCAGCGGCCCCACCGTAATATTGGGGACAAAGCGCCCATCCATCACATCAATTTGAATGCGGTCAGCCCCGCCCGCTTCGGCTTCGCGTACCTGCTCGCCCAGCCGGGCGAAATCCGCCGAGAGGATTGAGGGAACGATTACAGCCATGCGCGCTATCCTTTATCTTTCTTCATTCAGAAACCTCTCATGAGGTCAGAAGCAAATATGCTGCCAACACCAGCGCAATCAAGACTACGCTGAAGGCCGCTGCCGGCGACAGGCCCCGGCTATGATAATACGCGCCCCGCTCCATTGCCCGCGCCGCGCCGCGATAACGCGCATAGCTGATACCAAGCAGCAAGAGCGCACCTTTTAGCGCTGCCCTGAAGCACGCTGCGTCAGGACGTTTCTGATTTCCCAGAGTTCGGGATAAAACTGATCGTTCAGGGTGTTTGCCAACTGCGGCATTGGCATCCCGCCAGTGCCAATCGAGCCAGGGCCGATCTGGCGCTGGGCCAGGCGATAATGCTGGGAACGAAAAATCTGGAACTGCTCATCGTAGTTCAGCAATCCTTCAGCGACGCCAAAGAGACCCACATAGCGGCCACGCTGTACATACACCTCTTCCAGGGTCGTATCCTCACGCTCCAATGCCTGAGTAAAATCTTTCCAGAGCGATGGCGAAATCCGCATCAACTTGCGAAAACCTGGCGATTCCTGGCCGCTGGCGCTGCCAAACCCTGCGCGAATCTCCAGAAAATCCCAGGGACTCATCGTTTCCAAAATCGACATCATGGGCAGAAACAACTTTTGAATCTGGACCACGCGACTCAGTAAACGCCCCGCCTCCAGATAATCGCCAGAGCGCATCAACGTGCCGACCGTCTGCAACTCAAAGGCGATTTGCTTAAACCACAGTTCAAATGCCTGATGCACCACCTGGAACTGAAGTTCATCGTGATTCAACATGTCCTCAGGTGGTTTCTGGAGGCTGAGTAACTCGTCGGTACGCAGATACAATTCATAGCCGGTAAGCCGACGCTGTTTGGTGTTTTCAGAAGGGTTCCCCATACTTTCAACTGCCTTTCACGTCCCAGCACCCATCAAGCTAGGGTAAGACTAACGCCGGGCACTACATATGTACTATCTGCACCCGCTGTGCCTGCACAGTGCCAGCAACCTATGTAGAGACAAAAAGCCCTGAAGAAGCGCTATAGCGTGCTCATCGGGTCAATATTCACCGACCAGCCTCGTGGCAGTTCCTCCGGCGCGACCTCGCGCAAGAGCGGACGCAGGTCCGGGCCACGCACGATGATCTGCCAGCGATACTGCTCGCGCAGACGCTCCAGAAAGGCGGGCGCGGGGCCAACCAGATCAGTGTTCGGTAGCCCAAGCGTCGCCACCAACTGCGTCAGCGTGTTGAAGAGGGCAATCGCCTCCACCTGACAGGTATAACGGTCTTCATGCCTATAAGTAAACGTGACAAAGCGTCGAAACGGTGGATAGCCATATTGCCGCCGCGCCGAAATCTCCGCCTCGTAAAACTCGCGATAGTTCTGTTCGGCGGCAGCCTGAATGCAGAAATGCTCTGGGGTAAAGGTCTGGAAGATCACACGCCCCGGCGTCGAGCCGCGCCCCGCGCGCCCTGCTACCTGGGTCAGCAGTTGAAACGCCCGCTCGGCAGAGCGATAGTCCGGCAGGTAGAGCGCCGTATCGGCAGAGATCACACCCACCAGCGTCACCGCCGGAAAATCCAGCCCCTTGGCAATCATCTGCGTGCCGATCAAAATATCGGCCTGATGATTGGCAAAAGCGTCCAACAGGCGCTCGTGGCCGTGCCGTCCGCGCGCCGTATCGTTATCCCAGCGCAGCAGGCGCGCGCTGGGAAACAGCCGCCCAACCACATCCTCAACACGCTCGGTGCCATGCCCATAATAGCGGATATTGCCGCTCAGGCACACTGGACAGACGGCAGGCGGTGCTTCCTGGCGGAAGCAGTAATGGCAGAGCATGGCATGCTCGGCAGCGTGATAGGTCAGGGGAATATCGCAGCGCGGGCAGCAGGCGACATAGCCGCACTCGCGGCAGAGCACGTAGCTTGCCATGCCCCGGCGATTGAGAAAAAGAATAGCTTGCTGCCCCGAGGCCAACACCTCGCTGAGCGCGCCCACCAGCGCCCGGCTGAGCACATTCGTGTGCCCCGCACGCAGTTCGGCGCGCAGATCAACTATCGTGACGGTTGGCAGGCCGGAGGGCGTCAGGCTCGCGTGCCCATTCGCCAATCCTTGTTCTGTACCATTCGACGAGGCTGGTCCGGCTGTGCTCTCTGAAGCTGCTTCAGGGGCTAATGGCTCTGCGGCCTGGGCCACGCGCGTGGGCAGTTCCAGCAGGGCATAGCGCCCGCTCTGCGCCGCGTAATAGGACTCGCTGGAGGGCGTCGCGCTCCCCAGCACCACCGCCGCGCCGGTCAGGCGACCCAGCGCCAGCGCCACATCGCGGGCGTGATACGTAGGAATGCGATCTTCCTGCTTATAAGCCGACTCGTGCTCCTCGTCAATCACGATCAAGCCCAGATTGGCGAGCGGCGCAAAAATGGCGGAGCGCGAGCCAACCACCACATCGATCTGCCCGGCGCGAATCCGCCGCCATTGGTCATAGCGCTCGTTGTGCGTCAGGCCGCTGTGCAGCACGGCAACGCGCCCAGGAAAACGTCCCGCAAAACGGGCCATCGCCTGGGGCGTCAGCGCGATCTCTGGCACCAGCACGATGCCGCGCTGGCCGCGCTCGATCACCGCCGCCAGCGCCTGCAAATAGACTTCCGTTTTGCCGCTGCCGGTGACACCGTGCAGCAAAAAGACCGGCGCGTCTTTGGCCGCCACAATGCGCTCAACCGCCTGGCGCTGGGCCGGTGTCATGCGCAGCGGCGCGCTGGAGGCTGCCGGGCGCTCTTCCAGCGGATTGCGCGCCACCTCGGCATCCTCGATGGCAAGCAATCCCAGGCGTTGCAGCGCGTCAAACGTTGGCGGCGTGGCCTTGGTGGCTTTGCGCACCTCGGTCAGCGTCCAGTGCTTGGCGGGCGCGCCCGGCGTTGGCGTGCGGGGAGAAGTCGCCAGCAGCAGGCTAATGACGGCAAGCTGTTTGCGCACGCTGAGCACTTTCGCCGCAGAAAGCGTATCCAGCTGCTGTTGGGTCTCTTCGCGCCAGCGCGCCGCCTCATCATACGACGTCGCCAGCCGCACCACACGCGCGCGCTGGGTGCGCAGATGCGCCGGAACCAGATCAACTACTTGATGTTGCAACAGTTCGGCAATCGCCGTTCCGGCGCGGGCAGCGCCCAGCATCTCACGCACCTTCGCCTCATCCACCGCGCCTTTTTCGCGCACAAAATCGGCCAGCGCCCGCGAGACCTCGCCCGCGAGATGATTGCTGCCTGCCGCTCCCTCGGCATCTTCGGCGCGGTCCTGCGCGCCCTGCCCCAGCACCAGACGCATGCCACCCTCCAGACGCGGCGGCAGCATCAGCAAGACGGCAGTGGGCAGCGACGAGCAGTAATAATCGGCAAGCCATTCGGCCAGCACCCGCTGATGCGGCAACAAAACCGGCGCGGCATCCAGCAGTTTGCTGATATCGCGCAGCACAAGCGGCTGGCTTTCAGCCTCCGGTTGGGCCGGTGGCGCTTCAGTGGCTGAAGCAGCATCCTCGCCTTCGGTCAGGCTCCAGATGATGCCCTGCGTGAGCCGCGAGCCAAAAGGCACAGCAACCAGATGACCCGGCTGCACCGAAGCTGCGAGCGCTGGCGGCACGCGATAAGTGAAGAGGGCGCGGCGATTGCGTCTGCCCCAGGCGCCATCTGGCACCAAAACCTCAGCAAGCATCAACGCGGGTGGCTCCTCTTCCTCCGGCACCAGAGACAGGCCGATACGGTGAACCTATGCAGGGAATAGGCGCTGAAAGCGCCATACTCGATGATACTCCAATCTGGCTGCTGCGTCAATCCGCCGCCTGTGATTGGCTCGCTTGACAAGCCAGGCGCGGCTGGGCTACTCTGCAAAAAAGAAGCAGCACATGTGCACAACGCGCCCAAGTCGATGAAAGCGAACAGTATGGCAAAGAAAAGCACCACTCCCGACGCGAGTCAGACCACCTCCACCGGCGACGCAGCGCCAACGGCTCGTCCCGCTGGCAGCACCGGCAAGCCTCGTTCCGGTCTGACCGGCCACATCTTGCCCTCGTTCTGGCGCGCGAAAGAAGCCACCAGCGCCGACAGCAGCGCGGCCCCGGTGCTGGCCGCGCCCGATGCCAGCGCCGCCAACGCGCCAGTGCTGCCCGCCAGAGTGTCGCGGGGGCGTTGGTGGCCCAACCGCATCAAGCACGGCGAGTCTGTGGGACGCGCCACCGTTCTGATCATCGTCTGCGCGACGCTTTCGCTGGGCATCTATCTCTATGGCACGCTGCGCTTTCCCCTGGCCGCGCATCTCGCGCCGCCGCCGCTAGATATTGGCAAATTGACCAGTTCAGCTTCAGGCGCGTATAACGCGCTGGCTGGGGAGTTCTTCTTGCTCTCCATCTGTCTGGTCTTTGGAGCCTGGGGCCTGGTCTGCTGGATTGCCGGGCGCATCGAACGCCAGGCCACCAGGGGCTGGTGGCGCACGCCGTGGCTGCTTGGCGGCACGCTCTTTGGCTTTCCGCTGCTGGCTCTGCTGGTGCTGCTCTTTATGTATCCTGTCACCGCCGGAGATGTCTTCGATTACGCCTCGCAGGTTCGCGTGCTGACCATCTATCACAGCAACCCATTGACGCTACCTCCTTCAAATTTCCCTCACGACCCTTTTCTGCCGCTCAATACCTGGCCGACAATACCGGCATCCTATGGGCCGCTGTGGGCATTGCTCAGCGCACTGGTTAGCCAACCGGCTGGCAATCAGGTCTTTGCCGCCATCCTCGATCAAAAGCTCTTGAGCATCGCGGCCTGCCTGGGCTGCATGGCGCTCATCTGGCTGCTGGCAAAGCGCGTCTGCCCCGAGCGCCGCTGGCAGGCGTTCGTCTTCTTCGCCTGGAATCCGCTGGTGCTGTTCGAGACCGGGGCCAACGGCCATAACGACACCATCATGGCGTTCTTCATGCTGGCCGGGCTGGCAGCTTTGCTGTCAACACGCTGGTACTGGCAAGTGCTGGCCTTGCCGCTGCTGGTGGCGAGCGTGCTGGTCAAGTGGACCAGCGTGCTGCTCATCCCGCTGGCGGTGCTCTATCTACTGCGCGGCGGGCGCATCCGCCGCTGGGGCGCACTGCCCCTGGGCATTGGCACGGCGCTGAGCGCCGCCCTGGCTATTCCGGTGATCGCGCCCTTTTGGGATACACAGCATCCCTGGGGCGTCTTGCTGCAATCAAACCTGTTTACGTCTTCGCCTCCGGCATTGCTCTATACCCTGCTGGCGTCGATCTATGTCCCGTTCAACGGGCAGGATGTGGCGGCAGGAGCGGTACGCCTCATCGGGCTGGGCGCGTTTGCCCTGGTCTATCTCTGGACGCTGGTGCGGCTGGCGTTTCCGTGGAGGAGCGAGCGGATGGGACCTGATGCCAGCTTCACCCTGTCCCAACGGCTCATCAGCGCCAGCCTCGAAAGCTACTTCTGGTACTTCGTGCTGGCGACGTTCTGGTTCCAGCCCTGGTATCTGATCGCGATGCTGCCGCTGGCAGCGCTGGACCCGCGCCCGCTGGCACACATTCGCGCCGCGCTCTTCAGCCTGGGCGCGGCGCTGAGCTATGTCATCTACATCTTCATCTGGATTATCTACTGGCGCGACGAGCCAGTCTTCACGGTGCAGCTTGTCGCCTGCTTTGCCATCTACGCGCTGCCGCTCTTTACGCGCGCCCTGGAAGGCTGGCAAGCGCGCCAGCGCCTCTATAGCACGCTGGAGTTGGCGCTCTTTCCACCTGCACCGCTTGAGGCAGGAGTGCCACGCCGCCGCAAAAGCTGGTGGCTGCTCTGAGTGGCGGATACAACCCGACTGCTGCTATACTCAAATACCTGAGCCTTCAGGCATCATCCTTGGTAAACAAAGGGAGCCTTACGCATGTCCATTGCCGAAGTTACCTCGGTCAACTCGAAGCATTTCACTGTGGAGCAGGTGGCCGAGGGGGTCTACGTTGCCATCGCCACGATTGACGGCGGAGCCGTCTGCAATGCGGGCATCATCGATCTAGGCGATCAGTTGGTCATCTTCGATACCTTTCTGACGCCCCAGGCAGCCCTGGACCTGCGGACAGCGGCAGAGCATCTGTTCGGGCGCGCCGCGACTTGCATCATCAACAGCCATTGGCACGGCGACCATGTGCACGGCAATGCCGTCTTCCCGCCAGGTATACCCATTCTCGCCACCGGCAAAACACGCGAACTGCTCGCAAAGTTTGGCATGGATGACATCATTGAAGACCGGCAACACTTTAGCTCCGCGCTGGAAGCCTTGGAAGCGAAGATTGCAGAGGAACAGGATGAAACCAGACGCGCCAGCCTCAGCGCCAAACTGGCGGCAGACCGCGAATACGCAGCGGCGTTGCCTTCCATTGAAATCCGTCTGCCCACCCAGACCTTTGAGGAGCGGCTGACGCTGCACGGCTCGCGCCGCCGCGCCGAACTGCTGACGTTTGGCGGCGGGCACAGCGAAAGCGACGCCTTGCTCTGGCTGCCGGAAGATCGGCTGGCGTTTCTGGGTGATCTACTCTTTGTGAGGCTGCAACCCTGGCTGCCAGGCGGCAACCCCGAAGAATGGATAGACATCTTGCAGCGCGTAGAAACCCTGGACATCGCCACGGCGGTGCCTGGGCATGGGCCGGTGGGCACGCTGGCAGACAGCGCCGCGCTACGTAACTATATCGATACGCTGCTGAATCGAATCAGGGAAGCTGCCAGCAGCGGCCAACCGTGGGATGATTTTAAGCAAACAGATATGTTTCACCAAATGGACCCTCCCGCGATGGCTCGTTCCTGGGGGAATCGCAGTTTTTTTCGAAGAAACGTAAAATTTCTCTATAAACGCCTGACTGAGCCAGTCTGACCTTCACTCTGTTATAATGCCGCTGCGCCCCATCAATGCCAGGCGCAATAAGGCCAGGCAGAAAGGCCGCTTTTTGAAACACGAGGAAACGAGATGGAGACGCCCGCCAAACTTCCGACGATAGAGGTCTATTCGGACCTGCGCTGTGCCTGGGGCTATCTGGCAACGTTCTGGCTGCTGCAATTGCAGACCGAATGGAACGGACGTGTGCGCCTGGCCTGGCGCTGCCTGCCGTTGGAGGTTGTGGATAGTCGCGGCACTCCCAAACACGTCCTCGATCAAGAAGTGCGCTATCTGCTGCAAGTCGAGCCGGATATTCCTTCTCGGCCCTGGCGGCGCGCCGAATGGGAATACCCGGCAACAGTGCTGCCCGCGTTTGAGGCGCTCAAGTGCGCCGAGGCCCAGGGCGACGAAGCCGCGCTGGCTTTCAACTGGGGCGTGCGCCGGGCGTTCTTTGCCGAAAGCCGCTGCATCGCGCTGCGCCACGTGCTGATCGACATCGCCCGCGAGTCCGGGCTGGACCTGGCCGCCTTCGTCAGCGACTTCGACAGTGGGCGCTATAAGCATCTGGTGATGGAAGAAAGCGATCACGGCTGGAACGTGCTCAAAGTCGCGGGCAGCCCCACGCTGGTCTTGCCATCCGGCGAGCAGCGGCCACATCCTGCCACGCCCGAACTGCTCTGGGATGCCGAAGAGCACATCATCGGCGTGAAACCCAGCGAATATCCCGAAAGCGACCCCCTGGACATCTACCGCGCCATCATCGCCGAAGCACCAGTGTAAAGATTCTTTCTCGTTCCCGGCTGTTTATAGGGAGGCTTGGGTGCCTAAAAAACTTATCAACACAAATCTTATTGCCCCTCCAGGGAACGGGTACTCAAGATGCTTACGAGCAGGGGACTTTATTTTTGTCGCCGGAACGCTCTCAACTGACCGGCAGGACAATCGCGTGGGCACAACCATCGAAGAACAAACCACTCGTACCTTGGAGAACATCAAAGAGATGCTTAAGGCGGCGGGAGCCAGTCTTGATGATGTTGTGAAAGCGACGGTATACCTGAGTGACTACCGTCTCTTCGAGCGCTACAATAAGGTCTACAAGGGTTATTTTTCCGATCCCAAGCCAACGCGCATAACTTGCGGAGTTCAACTGCTTGAAGGGTTTCTCATTGAAATTGAGGTTGTTGCTTATACTGGCAAATAATCTCTGAAGGAAGGTTTCGGCTTCTGAGGCAGCGCAGCAAGGCTCATGCTCCTATTCTGATTTCTACCAGCCGGTCCCAGCCCGCGTAATCGCTGATGAAACGGACCTGCGCGCCCGGCAGCGCGGCTGGAATCAGTTCGGCCAGCCTGGCGCGCTGATTATAACCAAACTCCAGCAAGAGCACCGCCCCAGGCTTCAAGCGCGGCGGCGTGCTCGCCAGCAGGCGGCGAATATGCCCCAGGCCATCATCCGCGCCAAAAAGGGCCAGATGCGGCTCATAGTCGCGCACATCAGGGGCCAGAATGGCGCTCTCATCGTCTTCGATATAAGGCAAATTGCCCAGCAGCACGTCCACCGGCTCCGGCAGTGGCTCCAGCAGATCGCCCTGGAGCAGGCGCACCCGCGAAGCCACGCCCAGCCGCTCTGCATTCTCGGCAGCCAGCGCCAGTGCCTCCGCCGAGATATCCGTCGCGTAGATCAGCGGCAGGCGCGGCTCGTGCGCCGCCAGCGCGATGGCAATCGCGCCGCTGCCCGTGCCCACATCGGCCACGCGCAGATCAGCCAGTGCGGCTTCGCCCCTGCGGCGCACCTCGGCCAGCGCCATCTCTACCAAGAGTTCAGTCTCGGGTCGCGGAATCAAGGCGCGGCGGTCTGTCAGAAAATCCAATCCCATAAACTCTTTGTGACCGGTGAGGTAGGCTACCGGCTCGCCCTGAAGCCTGCGCGCAATCAGCGCCTCAAACGCCGCCTGTGCCTCGGGCGTCAGCGCTCGCTCTGGGTGGGCATAGAGCGCTGCCCGATCAACGCCCAGTACATGCCCGAGCAGAACCGCCGCGTCCAGATCGGCGCTGCTGATTTCCGCCGCCCGCAGCCGTGCCCGCGCATCAGACAAAGCCTCTCGAATAGTTGGCATATTTTTCTCCTCGCAACGTATTATAGCCCCGTACTCTTGTCCCGGTTTGTTGACCTTCGCTGAAAGGCTGGCCTATAATGAAAACTCAGTGCGCTGTACCCTGGTAGGACAGCCAGCAGGAGAGAACCGATGCAAAGACCCCGACGACGGATGGGCCGACGGCGCCCCAAGAGCCGGACAGAGCGCATCCTTATTGGTCCAGAATTTGCCTTGCTCTGGTTAAAGCAGAGTGTGACTGCCCTCTGTGATGCGCTCTTTAGCACCACACTCATCCTGTGGCTTGCCACCGGCCCCAAGGCTTCGCCTCTCTCACTCGGGCTGGCCCTGGTTGCTCTGGGCATCCCTTACGCGCTCTTTGGGCCGTTCGCTGAAGCTGCCACCGAGCGCTGGAGCCGTCGCCGCACCATGTTCGTCACAGATGTCGTGCGCGGCATCCTCACATTCTTCCTGTGCATCATGGTTCTGCCTATTCTCACGCCCAAACGCGCCCTGGCCGTCATCTATCTGCTGTGTTTCTTCATCGGCCTGATGAGCCGCTTTTCGCTGGCGGCCCAGCGTTCCGCCATTACGGCGGTGGTGCGCCCCAAAGAGCACGCGCGCGGCATCTCGCGCATCCAGGGCAGCGTAGCCATCATGGGCATTGCTGGCCCCATCCTGGCGGCCATACTCTTCCTGCTGCTGGGGTCAAATCCACTGCCTGGCCTCGTCCTGGCAGGCTTCTTGCTGCTGCTTTCGGCGGGCGGCGCGCAGGCCATGGATCACGAATTCACCGCCAAAGTGCGCGCCGTCCAGACACGGCGCAAACGGCGCGCCGATACCCAGGAGGGCGAAGCGGCACAAGACACAGCCGAGGAAGCAGCGGAGGCCGAGGAAGAACCCTGGAATCCTAGTGTGCTGCGTACCGGTCTGGCCGACAGCTTCAAAGGGATTCGTCTGGTCCTGAAGCAGCGCCCGTTCGGCTCCATTGCCACCACCGTGGCGCTGGTGGCCTTCGTCGGCGGCATCTTCAACGTGCTAGAGGTCTTCTTTGTCAGCACCTATCTGGGCTATCCAGGCGCGTTTCTGGGCCTGTTGATAAGCGCCAACGCTGCGGGCGTCTTGCTGGGCAGCGCGTGGTTCAGGCAGCTTGACGCCCACCTGACACCCATTACCACCTTCACGTTTGCCGTGCTGGGCATGGGCTTGACCACCGCTGGCTTTGTATCCAGCCGTTCTCTCCACATCGCCATCCTCTGGGCCGCCGCGATGGGCGTCACCAACGGCATGATCCTCTTTTCCGCGCAGACTTCCCTGGTGGAAACAGGCGAACGCGCCTCCATCGGTCGGCTCTTTGTCGGCTACGAGACGCTGACCGCGCTGCTGGGAACCATCGGCCTGTTCATAGGCAGCCTGGCCGCGATGGTGCTGCCCATTGGCATCATTCTGGGCGTTAACAGTGGACTGCTCATCGTCGTCGCAGCGGGGGGCTGGCTGGTACTTTCGGGTAGGGCTGCCCATTTCAGATATCACAAGGCGGCGGCTCAGAATACCGATGAGCATGAAATGCCGTTCGCGTCAACCGATGAAGCCGCCGAGGACTACGAGCCGGAAGAAGGCGAACCGGCTGAAGAGCAAATGGCGGAGTTCGACGAGGCCGAGGGAGCACAGGAAGAAGTGCCGCCGATGTACCGGCGACCCTCCCGGCAATTCAGCCGCCCCTGGGCTGGGAAACCAGCAGACCAGGACGGGGCTGAGTATTATGAGGAAGATGCCGGGCAGCAGTATGCCGAGGAAGGTGAAGACCAATGGGAGCCAGCCGCGCCAGCAGAGGAACCGCCCGAGTCGCGACGCTCGCTGCGGCTGCGGCCCGCGCCCTGGGAACAATCGGGTGGGCCAGGACGCCGCAGATAGCAATGAATGACCCTTCATTCATTGAACATGAAACGATTGGCGTTTCTGGCGAGGGAGAGAAGAATGAATGACTCTTCATTCAATGAAAACCAGACAATTGGCGTGTTTGATTCCGGAACTGGCGGGCTGACCGTGCTGGTGGAACTGATGCGCCTCTTGCCAGATGAGCGCTTTGTTTTCTTCGGCGACACGGCCCATTGCCCTTTTGGCAAACGCAGCGCCGATGAGATTCGCACCTTTGCCGCCGCCGCGTCCGAGTTCTTCCTGAGCCAGCGCGCCAAACTGATCGTGCTGGCCTGCAACTATGCCTCTATCGTCGCCAGGGAAAGCCTGCGCCAACGCTATGACGTGCCTTTTGTGGCCGTGGTGCCAGCCGTGAAACCGGCCTCGCAGGTGACCAGGACCGGCAAGGTCGGCGTCATGGCAACCGATGCCGTCTCGCGCAACCCGCTTTTTCTGGCGCTGGTGGAAGAATTGCGCAATGGCGTCGAAACCATCACCATCGGCTGCACCAGGCTGGTGGAACACTGCGAAGCGGGCCAGTTCGATGGCCCCGCCGTCGAGGCCACCTTGCACGGCTATATCGACCCACTGCTGGCCCGGGGCGTGGATACGCTGGTGCTGGGCTGCACGCATTTCCCGCTGCTGCGCCCTGCCATCGAGCGGGTCGCTGGCCCTGGCGTCACCATCATCGACAGCGGCGTGGCCGTCGCCCGCCAGGCGCATCACGTCCTTGAAGAGCGGCATCTGCTGCGCAAAAGCGGCGTCTCCCTCAGCGACGAGGAGCGGCTTCAGGTCTATTGCAGCGGCGATCCGCTCGCCTTCAGCGCCGTCGCCTCTACCATACTTGGCCGCGCCGCCCACGCCCATCAAGCGCTTGCTCCGGTCCAACCGTAATTGACATCCCATCGGCAAGAGCGTATAATCGGCAGTAGGTCTGCGGATTTCAGAATCACCACGAGAGAAAAGCTATCACCATCCAGTGATGGGTGGTTACTGCCTATCCTCCTCGCGCCAGAAACCGCCGCGATTCGGACCAGGAGAGGAGGAAATGCTGTGTCGGAAGTCAAGATCAGCGAGAACGAGTCGTTTGAAGCCGCCCTGAAACGCTTTAACCGCAAGATTCAGCAGGATGGCATCTTGGCTGAGGCGCGTCGTCGCAAACACTACGAAGCGCCCAGTGTGAAACGCAAGCGGAAAGCAGAAGCCAGGAAGCGCAAGGCTCGCAAAGGGTAAACGCCCCACGAGCAATTGGCTATTTCATCCGCAAGCAGTATCGGGTGCGCCTGCCCCACAAGGAGAACTGGTGGCTTCGAGGATGGTGGCTCCTCTGCTTCACCTCCGCCAGCAGACTCATTTCCCAATTGCGTGAGCAAGCGCACCCTGCGTCTCTATTTGGAAGAAAGCGAGGCCATAGTGGCTACACGTATCTATGTTGGAAATCTGCCCTATTCGGTGGACAATGCCCAGCTTGCAGAGTTGTTTAGTGGGTTTGGTGAGGTCATCGATGCCCACGTGGTGATAGATCGCGGCAGCGGCCAGAGCAAAGGCTTTGGCTTCATCGAGATGGCGGACGAAGAGGGCACACAGAAAGCCATCAGCGGGCTGAATGGAACCATGCTGGGGAACCGGGCCATCACCGTGAATGAGGCGCGGCCCCGCCCTGATCAAGACCGTCGAGGCCGATAGGAGTCGAGCAAGCGCAGCCGCTGCTTTTCTTGCGCATCGAAACCGGGCATCGTTCCTGAAAGCTGGCTCTTTCTTTCCCTATGGCGTGACCAGGAAACCCACCAGGAAGCCCAGGATAGCGCCGATGAGCACTTGAAAGGGCGTGTGGCCGATTAGTTCGCGCAAGCGCTCTTGCTGAAGCCCCTTCTTCTCGAAGTAATCTTCCATCATCTGGTTGAGGATGCGCGCCTGCACACTCACCGCGCGGCGAACCCCGGCGGCGTCATACATCACAATGGCCGCCAGCACCACGCACACCGCGAACACTGGCGACCCCAGGCCCAATTGCTTGCCGGCGGAGGTCGCCAGCGCCGTCACAAAGGCGGAATGCGAACTGGGCATTCCGCCTGACCCGGCGATATAGTGAAAATTAAAGCGACGCTCTTGCACCAAAGCGATCAGACCTTTAGAAACCTGGGCAATCAGCAGCGCCAGCACCGCGTCAATCAGTAACCTGTTTTGCAAGAGCGCCATAACACCTTCCCAACGTTGTCGGATGCGCCAGCCGCGCGGCCAGCTTAGCCTTCACTCTCAAACGAAGCCAGGGTCAAACTGCCCGCGCTGTCGGCGAGCAGTTGCTGCACGCGCAGTTCCGCATCTTCCAGCAGGCGCTCGCAATAGCGCGCCAGCTTCATGCCTTCCTCGAAATGGGCCAGCGCTTCATCCAGCGCCAGGTCGCCGCCATCCATGGCCTCCACGGCCTGTTCCAGACGCTCAAACGCTTCCTCGAAGGTCAGCCCGGCAAACTCATTCGGTTTCTGCATGCTCATGTTGCTCATCCTCAGGAGCGATATCCCAGATCACGCTGCGGATATGCCCATCGCGCACCTGAATATCCACTTCTTCCCCGGCTTCGACCTGTTGGACACTGGTCACCGTTTGCCCGTTATCCTCGCGGCGCACCACCGCGTAGCCGCGCGCAATCGTCAGCAGCGGACTCAGCGAGTTCAGGTGCAGCGCTGCGCCGCGCAAACGTTCGCGGCGCATCCCTAGCACATGGTCCAGGCGCTCGCCCAGCGTGCGCTCCGCTTCATCCACCTGCTGGCGGCCTCGCTCCAAACGCCCCAGCGGACTGGCGCGCACCAGATCGCGCTGATAGCCACGCAGCGCGCCGCGCAGCAGCCCCAGTTTGCTCTCCATCAACTCCGTCAGACGTTCCTGGGCGTCGGCCACCGAGCGCTGCCATTCCGCCGCATCGGGCACCACCGCCGCTGCCGCAGCAGTCGGCGTGGACGCGCGATAATCGGCCACCAGATCGGCGATGGTAAAATCGGTCTCGTGGCCCACGCCGGTCACCACCGGCAAGCGCGAGCGATAGATGGCGCGGGCAACCTCTTCTTCATTGAACGCCCAGAGTTCTTCCACCGACCCGCCGCCGCGCGCTACGATGATGACATCTGCTTCGCCGTGCGCGTTGAGCAGATCAATCGACAGCGCAATCTGCGCGGCAGCACCTGCGCCTTGCACCAGCGTGGGGGCCAGAATGACGCGCACCAACGGGCAGCGCGTGCGCAGCACCCGCAGCATATCGCGCAGCGCAGCGGCCTGGGGCGAGGTGACGATGCCAATTACACCAGGCCAGCGCGGCAGCGGGCGCTTGCGTTCTTCCGCGAACAGGCCCTCGGCCTCCAGACGCTGTTTCATCTGCTCAAAGCGCAAATGGAACAGGCCAACGCCAGCTTCCTCAACCTCGTTCACCACCAGTTGATAATTGCCCCGGCTTTCATAGAGCGTCAGCCGCCCGCGCGCCAGCACCGCCATGCCATTGCGCAAGACGAGCGGCGGTTGTGGCACAAGCTGCGGCGCAAAGAGGTGGGCACGGCTGCTGTGCGCCGTGTTCGCGCGCCGAAAAAGGACACACTGCAACTGCGCGCCTTCGTCCTTGAGAGAAAAATATTGATGCCCGGCAGAAGATTGCGAGTAATTAGAAACCTCGCCTTGCACCCAGATGTCCTGCAAGAGCGGGTCTGTCTCCAGCACCTCTTTAAGATAAAGCGTCAACTGGCTGACGGCAAAGAGCTGCATCATCTACTCGGCTTGGACTAGGACGGCGATGCTCCGGTATCGATGGTCATCAGATGCTGACCGTATTCCACCGGCTGGCCGTCTTTGACGACGATCTCTACTACTCGTCCGGCAACAGGTGTCTCGACTTCGTTCATCACATTCAACGCCTCGATCGCGCCGACAATCTGGCCCAGGCGCACCTGATCACCTTCGGCCACGGCGGCTTTCGCGCCGCGTTTCAGGCTGACCCGAAAGATGCCAACCAGCGTGGCCGTCACCTTCTGAGTCGTTTCCAGCGCGACGGGCGCGGCTTCGGCGCTCTCGTGCGCTGCTGTTTCCACCGGAGCGCTTTCGACCTCGGCAGCCGCCGCTACATAAGGCGCTGCCCCGACAACCGGCGTCGGCTTGCGCAGTGTCAGCCGCAACCCCTCGCTCTCGCGCTCGATGGTCAGTTCATGGACATCGCTTGCATCCATCATCTGAATCAAGCTGCGGACCTCCTCTATACTGAGGCTGGCCCCTGGCGCGGCTGCTGCCGCCGCTGCCACTCTGGACTCTTCATGCTCTTTTGCCATTGCACTCCTCTACTCATGTCGCACGCTGACACCGTACCTGCTGCCGCCGCAAGCCTGACTCACGAGACCCGCTCAAGATAGGTTACCGTATCGGTTTTGACCCGAATCAGATCGCCCGTACTGATAAAGAGCGGCACCTGCACCGTCAGTCCTGTCTCCAGCGTGGCGGGCTTGGTGCCACCCGTCGCGGTGTCGCCTTTGAAGCCTGGCTCGGTATAGGTCACGCGCAGGTCCACTGTGATGGGCGGCTCCAGCGACAGCGGCTCCCCTTCATAGCTGACCAGTTCAAAGGTCAGCCCATCCAACAGATAATAACGGTTATCGCCAAGCTGCTCCGCCGTCAGCGGAATCTGCTCGAAACTCTCTGTATCCATAAAGTAATAGTGGTCGCCATCCTGGTACTGGAACTGGACGCTATGTTCGTCCAGGTCGGCGCGCGGAAACTTTTCGCTCGCGGCAAAGGTGCGCTCGAAGATCGCTCCCGTGCGCAGATTACGCATCTTCACGCGCACAGTTGCGCCGCCGCGACCAATTTTAATATGCTGCCATTCCAGAATGCTCATCAATTGACCATCCAGGTCAATGGTTATCCCACGCTTCAAATCAACCACCGAGATCATTCGCTTGTCCTCCTGCAAGATCAGGCTTAGTAGCTGCCGCCAGCAAACTTCAGGCGAGGCGCAGGCTTGCAGCAGCTACTAAGAGGGTATTACCAGTTCTTTTAGTGATTGGGTCAGAATATGCAAGCCGGTTGGCGTAATCACACCCATATCTTCGATGCGCACGCCGCCCCAGCCAGAGATATAGATGCCAGGCTCGATGGTCACCACGGCCCCCGCGCAAAGCACCGATTCGGCATCCAGGCGGCCCAGGCGGGGGTTTTCGTGAATCTCCAGGCCGACGCCGTGGCCCGTGCCATGCACATAATACTCGCCAAAGCCCGCCTCATCAATTGCGTTACGCGCCAAGGCATCGGCTTCCTGGCCGTTGACGCCCGCCCGCAGTCCAGCTTCACAGGCAAGCTGTGCCCGCAGCACCACCTCGTAAATCTCGCGCAGCTTCGCGTCCGGCTCGCCCAGGCAGATTGTGCGCGTCATATCCGAGCAATATCCCTGATAGCGCGCGCCCATATCGATGGTCAGCGGCTCGCCTGGCTCCAGCTTGCGCGCGGATGGTTTGGCGTGGGGGAGCGCCGCGTTGGGACCCGACGCCACAATGGAGGGGAACGCCAGGTCTTCTGCGCCATGCGACAGCATAACGCGCTCGATCTCCCTGGCAACCTCTTCTTCCGTCAGCCCGGGCCGCAGCCAGCCCAGCAGGTGGGTAAAGGTCTCGTCGGTGATCTGCTGCGCGCGCGTCATCAGGGCGAGCTCCGCCTCATCCTTGGTCTCGCGCAGCGGTTCCACCACCTCGCGCAGCGCGCGCAGTTCAAATGCCCCTTTGCTTTCGTCCAGAATGCTTTGATGGCTCGCCACCGACACCCACTCCGCTTGAAAGCCAACCGTCTGCCAGCCTTGCTGGCGAATGGTTTCGGCCAGAATGGGGCCATATTTGCTCTGGCGAATCACCAGCGGCACGCTGGGCGCCTCGCGGGTGGCCTGTTCGGTGTAACGGCCATCGGTGACCAGCAGCATGCTCTCTTTGCCAACAAGCAACTGACCGGCAATATCCAGGCCATCATCGTGGGCATAAAAGCCGCTGAGGTAATAACGGCTGACATCCTGGGTAATCATCAAGGCATCAACCTGGAGTTCCGCCATGCGCTGGCGCAACCGTTCGACGCGCTCGGCAGGTGTTGTCATACGATTTCTCCATCAGAGATAAGCTGATATGCGCGGCGCAGCATTTCTGGCAGCGGAGACGAGAAGCATAGGGATATAAAGTCAAGTGTGCCTTGAGGAAAGTATAGCACACCAGAGGAGGAACCGTTTCTCTGAGGCCGCAGTTGACACCTGACAGCCAATTGGCGTATTCTATTGTTGGATACATCTCTTATGTGAGCCAGGAAAACCGATTCTATTTCGCTTCGTTTCTGCCATCGCCTGAGGCTACCCAAGCTCCGGTCAGTGGAGGATTGGCTCATCTGTTGTCTGGGAGACAGAAGGGGAAAAGCAAGTGAAACTGACAATGAAGAGCGACTATGGTTTGCGGGCGATCCTTGATCTGGCGCAACATTACGGCCAGGGGCCGGTGCAATGTAGCGATATTGCGCGCAGACAAGATATTCCCGAATACTACCTTGACCAGTTGCTGATTTCGCTGCGCAAAGCCGGGCTGATTCGCAGCGTGCGCGGCCCACAGGGCGGGCATTTGTTGGCAAAGCCACCCACCCAGATTATGATGGGCGAAGTGATTCAAACGCTGGATGGCTCGCTGGCGCCGATGGAATGCGTCTCTGACCCCGGCTCCTGTAATCAATCGTCGTGCTGCGCGCTGCGCGAGGTCTGGGTGAAAGTCGATCAATTCACGCAGCAGTTGGTGATGAGTACCAACATCGAAGAACTTGCCAGACAGCATCACGCCGTTCCCGTCGAAGCGATGTATGATATCTAGCGCTCAGCAGGGCAGGAAAAGCGGCCTGGTGATGTAGTCATGGTCGCGCTGGCCTTCAAAGCGTTACAGCCCCGGCTAATCTTCCCCATTCTTCCAGGGAGAGCGTTTCGGCGCGGCGTCGCCCATCGATGCCTGCTGCGCTCAGCCAGCCTTCCACCGCTGACGCGGGCTGGTCCAATCCCAACATCAACGCATTGCGCAGCGTTTTGCGCTTCTGGCTGAAGCCAGCGCGCACCACCTGAAAAAAGCGCTCGCGAGGCACATCTGCCAGCGCCAGCGGTGGGCGTTCATAGACATCAATGCGCACAATCGCTGAATCGACCCTGGGCGGCGGATAAAAAGATGAGGCAGGCACGCGCGCGATCAGGCTCGTCTTTCCGTAATATTGCACACTCACCCCCAGCAGGCTCAGATCGCCCGGCATCGCCGTCAGGCGCTCGGCCACCTCTTGCTGCACCAGCACCACCAGCCGCTGGGGCGGCTGCGCGCATTCCAGAAAATGGCGCAGCGCCGAAGCAGTGATGTAATAGGGCAGGTTTGCCACCAGCGCGTAGGGCGTGCCCTGAAAGAGGTCGTGCGGCTCAACCTCCAGCAGATTGCGCGGCAGCACCACCACCATGCCCAGCGGCGCGGTCACCTCGCGCAGAATCTCCAGCACATCGCGCTCGATCTCCACAGCCACCACGCGCCCACCTGGCCCAACCGCCCGCGCCAGCGCCACCGTCAGCACGCCCATGCCCGCGCCGACCTCCAGCGCCGCGCTGCCTGGGGCCAGCGCGGCTGCCGCCACAATGCGCCCAAGCGCCTGGCGATCTTCCAGCCAGTACTGCCCAAAGGTTTTTTGCGGGCGCGCGCCATGACGCTGGAGCAGCCGCCGCACCACCGCAGGATCACTGAGATCAGGCACAGCCGAATGTTCATCCATGGTGAGCAAATCTCTCTTTCCACCCATTTGGCAGAAGATGTGCGTCTGGTATATGCTTCAGGTGAGAGAAAACGGGAAGAATGTGTCTCTAACCGTTATACCCCTCTGGAGGGTGAACAATGCAAGCATTTGAGCTTTCCCAACTTCTCAGCGAAGCTGGACCAGCCGGAGAAGTCCACTACAACGAGTTTCTGCGTCAGCCATCGCTCAGCATGGGCATCTATACCCTCGCTGCGGGCGCTCTGGACCCACAGCAGCCCCACACCGAAGACGAGGTCTATTACATCGTCAGCGGGCAGGGGTCTATTCGGGTGGGAGACGAAAACCAACTCGTGCAAGCCGGGTCTGTGGTCTTTGTCGCGGCCAATGTTCCCCATCGTTTCTTCAACATCACCGAAGATTTGACCATCCTGGTCTTCTTTGCGCCAGCAGAAAACACGTTGGCTGCCAAAACGGGGGAAAATTCCACCTCTGCCTCTTGACGAAAGGCACCATCACATAGTATACTTTTATCCGTCACCCCTACCAGGGGCCGTGAGCATATTCCTCGGTAGCTCAACGGTAGAGCAATCGGCTGTTAACCGATGGGTTACAGGTTCGAATCCTGTCCGAGGAGCCAAAAGCCTGAGAAGCTAATTCTCAGGCTTCTTTCTGGCAAACAAGCACGGTCGGTAAAGCAGAGAGAGCGTCCTCAATCACATCTCCTCTATGTGTTGCAGCGTGCCAACGCGATGAGGGCGATCAGCAGGACAATCAGGATGATCGTCATCATCCATTGCCTGCGGTGCTTTGCTTCGGAGCGTTGTTCCCGAAGCTCTGCGCGCCGGCTCAATCTTTCTTCAAGCTGCGCCTCTTTTTTGCTTTGCCTGATTTGCTTTAGCTGCGGCGGCTGCCGCCAGCCGTCATGTGAACCAGATTGCCTGCGAATAATGGTGTATTCTGGCGGGCGAGCGCTTTTCTGCGCTGCCTGACCGGTGTTTTCTCCGCTGCGCATATTCCTGCTCCTGTGTCGGGTTACAGAAGTGCCGCCAGGGGCGTCTTCGCCTCTGGCGGCAGGCTTGGAGATTGCCTTATTTTCTGGTGGCGGCGGTCTTGGTGGTGGTGCCTGACTGGGCCACATTGGAATTGTTCTTGATGGAGATGATGCGCCCATCCTCCAATTCCATGCGCTTGTCGGCCAGCCGGGCAATGGTGCGATCATGCGTCACCACCACCACCGTGCGCCCCTGATGCGCCAGTTGCACCAGCAGGTCGACGATGCGCCGCCCGGTCTTGGAGTCCAGGTTGCCGGTTGGCTCGTCGGCCAGAATGACCGATGGGTTATTTGCCAACGCCCGCGCAATGGCCACGCGCTGCTGCTGTCCACCGGAAAGCTTGCCTGGCCGGTGGAAGTGGCGCTTTTCTTCCAGTCCCACCTGACTGAGCAGTTGGCGCGCTCGTTCTTCGCGGTCTTTGTGGCGCGTGCCCGCGATTTCCATAGGCAGCATCACATTTTCCAACGCCGACAGGTTGGGGATGAGGTTGAACGATTGGAAGACGAAGCCCACCTTCTGACGGCGAAAATCATCCTCCGCGCGCCCCCGGAGCGCGGCGACATCGACGCCATCGATGAGGAGCTTGCCAGATGTGGGCTTTTCCAGGCTGCCCAGCAGATACATCAGGGTGGTTTTGCCGCAGCCGCTGGCTCCAGAAATCGTAATGAGCTGCCTGGGTGCAATCCTCAGATTCACCCGATCAACGGCTTTGATCTCTTCCCCGGCCTGGATAAAGTGCTTGCTTAACCCCTCCGCGATGATGATAGCCTTTTCTACCTTCTCGACAGGCTGAGCCGGGGCAACTTCTTGTAGCTCTGCACGTGCTTCTTGTTCTTCTTGAGGTGAGGACATCTCTCTTGCTCCTATGCCGCCTGGCGCAGTACGCGAGCGGGCTTGGTATGGGAGACAAACCAGGTCGGGATGAGGCTCGCCAATAGGGCCAGCCCCAGGCCCACGCCCAGGATGATCAGCAGCGTCTGGGCATTCAGGGTGGCTGATGCCAGATGGATGTTGCTGAGCGCGTTGGCTGATGCACTACCTGGGCCTGCGATCCTAACCTCAACCCCGCCGCCAGAACTGTTGAGGCCGGGGCCATTGTTCAGCAGCGATGACGGGTCAATATCGAACTTCTGAGAGATGAATGGTCCCAGCGTCACCAGCAGGATGACGGCTATCGCCGCCGCCATCGCGCTCAGGGCCACGATTTCGGTCCAGAACTGCCGCAGGACTTGCCAGTGGGACGCGCCCAGCGTTCTGAGGATGGCAATTTCGGCGATGCGTTCGCGCACCAGCATCACCACGGCATAAATCGTCACGACTGCCGCGATCAAGAGCGAGATGACCATCGCTACCTGGATGGTCGTTTGCGCGACCTGAAGCGCGTTGAACACTTTGCTGTATTGCGACGCCTGGGTGATGACATTGTACGCGCTTCCCAGGGCTTTGCGCAGCCTGTCTGCCACGGCGTCAACCTGCTCGTAGCTGGCGGCAGTGGCCGTAATCGAATCGACGCCGTTGATGCCGAACACTTTCTCCATCGTTGCTATCGGAATGACGATGCTGTTGTCCGTGATCTGATCCGACGTGGTATACAGCCCGATCAGCGTGAATGTTGTCCCCTTCAAGGTGAAGGTCGAGCCAACACTCAGCCCATTAGCCTGGGCCACTGCCTGGCCCATCAGAGCCACGTCGGCATTGGCGTCGATGGCCTGGAAACTGCGCCCGGTAACAAGGGTAGGTATCTGCCCGCCCGCCAGGGTAAAATTGGTGGCGTCGCTGGAGATGCCACTGACCAGCACGGGGGCGTTGACTTGCTGACCGTTCGGCGCGGTGATCGTCGTGCCTTTCAGTGTGCCATCCTGGTCGGGACGTGATAAGTTCTCCTGTGTGCTGACCACACCCGGAACATTTTTGACTTTCGACACCGCGCTGTTGGGAATGGGCGTGGGTGCGAAGAACACGGGGCCGCTTCCACTGTTTCCAGGTCCGCTGCCTCCATCAGCGATCTGCCCACTGCCCTGGGCATTGTTCGCGGCGTTCGTGGCGTAGTTAATGGTGATGGTGGTGCCAACCTGCTGATGTACGGCATCCAGTTCTGCCTGGGAGTTGGCGTTGAGGCTCACCGTCGCGGCGACAAACATCAGGCTGGCCCCCAGAATCACCATCACCAGCACCATCCTGAACGGACTGCGCAGCACATTCTTGATGCTGCGTACAAAGAGTTTCATAGAAGAGATTCCTTTGCTCGCTATCAGTCGGATATGGACAGAGGCCATCACGAGAGAGGCACAACGGCCTCTCCCGTCTCTCTGCCATGTCCAGAATAGCGAAGGGGAGCGAGGAACTATTGAGGAACTCTTAAGGAACTTGTAAGGATGGGCAGGGTTAAGGCGCTTTCAGCAACTGGCAGCGTGAAGGTAAAACAGGTGCCCATTCCTGGCTGGCTTTCGACCGTGATCTGCCCGTCGTGCGCCTCAACCAACTGCTTGACGATAGCCAGGCCCAGCCCCGTGCCTCCGGTGGCGCGGGCGCGCGAGGCGTCGGCGCGATAGAAGCGCTCGAAGAGGTGGGGCAGGTGTTCGGGCGCAATGCCCACCCCGGTATCCTGCACGCTGATCTTGATGATTGATTCAATGCGGCTGGCGGTGATGCTGATCTCCCCCTGGCAGGGCGTATGCGTGATGGCGTTGCTGAGCAGGTTGCGCAGAATCTGGCCGACCCGCTCCGGGTCGGCATCGACACAAGGAAGATCAGGGGAAATATACATATGCAGCGTCAGGTGTTTGCGTGCCAGGTCTGGCTGGGCCACCTGCTCCGCCTGGCTGACGACTTCTGCAAGCTGGATAGGCTGGCGCGTCAGGTGCAGTTGACCGGCCTCGGCCAGCGATAACTCCTGCAAGTCGGCGACAAGCCGGGTCAAGAGCGTGGTTTCTTCGTAGAGTGAGGCAAGGGTCTGCGGCGTTGGCTCAAGTACCTGATCTTGCAGCAGTTCCAGCGAGCCGCGAATGTTCATCAGTGGATTGCGTAGTTCGTGGGCGACATCGCTGACCAGATTGCGCCGCAGTCGCTCCGCCCGGCTCAGGCTGTCGGCCATCGCGTTGAAGGCATGCGCCAGCGCGCCGATTTCGCCTCTGGTTTTGATGGCAACGCGCTGGCTCAGGTCGCCTTGCTCCATGCGATGGGCGACTGCTTTGAGCGTGTGCAGCGGTTTCAGGAGCGTGCTGGCAAAGAGCAGCGCCAGCAGCAGAGCGGTCAGCCCGGCGATGAGCACGGCCAGCCAGAGGGAGTGGTTCACCGAAGTAAGAAAGTTTTCTTCTAGCGGACCACCGGCGATGGGGGATGCGTCCTGGACCTGCGCCTGATAGAAGAGAGCGCTGCCAGAACTATAAGGCGATGATGAGGGTGGATAAGGGATGAGAATGGTAGGCTCGGTATCAGGCGGGGAAGCGGAAGGAGGGCCGGAAACAGGTAGTACCTGCCCAATCAAGGTGTGGTTTGAATCGGCGATGATGCACCTGTTCTGGTCGACCACGATAATGTGGTCGTGCAGGCTGCGCGCTAACTGTTCGGTCAATGCTTGCAGTGCTGGCTGGCTCGCGTGCTGATGGTAGGCCGTGAGCAGCGCCGAGTCGATCTGCTGAACGTCCCTCGCCTGTATATAGATATGCAAGTCGTTGGCAGTCGCCTGGCTGGCAAAGAAGGCAACGGTGCCGACGGCCACCATAACGACCAGCATAAACATGACAATGAGGCGCAAACGCAGGCTATGCAACATCATCACCGCTCCTGAACTTGTAGCCGATGCCGAACACGGTCTGGATGTAGGGGGATTGGCCCGGGTTGGTCTCGATTTTCTTGCGCAGGTTACCCAGATGAAAGTCGATGCTGCGGTCGAAGCCATCATAGTCGGGGCCACAGACCCGTTCCACCAGTTCCTGGCGGCTAAACGTCCGGCCAGGGGCGCGGGCAAACGTTTCCAGCAGCTTGAACTCCTTGGGCGTAAGGTGGACCCGCTTCCCGCAGAGCCAGACCTCGTGCGCCTGTAAGTCGATCACCAGATCGCGCACATGCAGTGTCGCGGGTCGTTCCTCGGCCTGATACGTGCGGCGGAGGACGACGCGCACGCGCGCCACCAGTTCGCGCAGGCTGAATGGTTTGGTCAGATAATCATCTACGCCAAGGGTTAAGCCTAGAAGTTTATCTTCTTCTGTGGCTTTGGCGGTCAGCATAATGATGGGAACAGCCGACTCTGCGCGCACGATGCGGCAAAGGTCGAGGCCGCTGACCTGGGGTAACATCCAATCGAGAATGATCAGGTCAGGAGATATGCTGCGGGCCAGGGTCAACGCCTCGACGCCCTCGTAGGCTCCCACTGCCTCAAAGTGCGCGTTCTCCAGCGCCAGGCGAATCAAATCGACGGTTTTTCGGTCGTCATCCACGACCAGGATTTTGTATTTCATGGTGTCGCCCTTGATCATTCGAGCGGTTTCCCAGGTGCATGTTGGCACGTGAAAGCGAGAACGGCTGCTCTATCGTCTCCAGTGTATCAAAAAGTTGTGAGGTTTGTGTGAGGAAATGCTCGCACCACCCTTACACGCGGGGCTGCCGCTTCCGCTGGCATGGCTCTTGCCGCACACCTGAGAGCAAATATGTAGGCATTCAGCAGGAGCAGCACATGAGCGGATCAGGCCGCCCCAAAATTGTGATTCTGGGAGCGGGTTTTGCGGGGATGTATACCGCGCAAGCCCTGGGAGAACTCCTTCCCCACGCGGTCGATGGCGAGATTACCTTGATTGATGAAAATAACTTTTTCGTGTTTACGCCGATGCTGACCGAAGTTGCCAGCGGCGACTTGGACACGCGCCATATCGTCTGCGCAATTCGTCGCTTTTCCCGGCGCATCAACTTTATCCAGGCCAGCGTCAAAGCCATCGACCTGAAGCGCAAGCGGGTCACCATTGCCCTGGGCCGACCAGAGGAAAACTTTCCCGATGGGCAGCGCACGGTGGAGGCCGATCACCTCGTCATCGCCTTGGGTTCGGTGACGAATTATTTTGGCATCTCTGCCTTGAAAACGTATGCGCTCAACATCAAGAATCTGGGCGACGCCGCGCTCATCCATAACCGCGCGCTGGAACTGCTGGAGCGTGCCGACGCGGAACCAGACGCGGACATGCGCCGGGAACTGCTGACTTTTGTGGTCGGTGGTGGTGGCTTCTCGGGCGTGGAAACGATGGCCGCCTTGAACGATATGGTGCGGGAAAACGCCCGCAAGTATCAGCGCATTGTGCCTGGCGACATTGGCACGGTGCTCGTCGAGGGCGCGGGGCGTCTGCTGCCTGAGCTGGACGAAAAGCTGGCGGCCTATGCACAGAAGAAACTGGAGCAGCGCGGCGTTGAGGTGCGGCTCAACACACTCATCAGCAATGCCGGGGCAGACTACGTGGAACTGAAGGGAGGCGAGCGCATCAAAACCCACCTGCTCATCTGGAGCGGCGGCGTTGCGCCCAGCCCGGCGGTGGAACATCTGGAGTGCGCCTATAACCGTCACGGGGGCATCATCACCGACGAGTATTGCCGGCTGCCAGGCTATACGGATGTCTGGGCCATTGGCGACTGCGCCTCCATCCCCCAGCCAGGCAAGAACGAGCCATATCCGCCGCTCGCCCAGAACGCCACCCGCGAGGGGCAAGCGGTGGCCCGCAACATCGTTGCCACGCTGCGTCGGGAGGCACTTGAGCCGTTTGTGTACCGGCCCATCGGCGAACTGGCAATGGTGGGCAAGCATACGGGCGTGGCAAGTATCCGAGGCATGCGCTTTTCTGGCAAACTGGCCTGGTTTATGTGGCGCACCGTATATCTCTTGAAGATGCCTCATTTGAGTATGCGGCTGCGGGTCGCGGTTGATTGGACAGGCGACTTTCTTTTTGGCCGCGAGCTGGCCGAGCTGCCAGTCACGCGCAGCGCTCCTCCAGGGCCGTCAACCCCGGAAACACAGCAACCGGAACAACACGAGCAGGTCGTCGCCTGAGCTTCACCAGGGACCGGGCAGCAGCGCGCAGCGTGTCTCGCCAGCGTATAGCCTGTTGCAGGCCACCATCCCCTTGTTGCACGATATGGTAAGATAATGGGAGCAGGGGAACACTGGTGAGGCTTTCTCAAAGCCAGGCCAGATACGAGTGCAGCGAGGCAATTCAGAGCAGCGTGGACTGCGGAAGGAATGATGTATGCAATCTCAAGACGACCAACCGCCAGGCGCGAATGACGCGACGCTGGTTGCTCCACGCGCTCAGCAGGGTTCGGCCAGACTCATTTTGCGGCGAGCAGATGGGCAACTCAAAGAGTATGGACTGGACAAAGATGAGGTGACGATTGGACGCCTGGCAACCAATGATGTCGCCTTGCCTGATGATCGCAGCGTCTCGCGCCGCCACGCCGTCATTCGCCGCAGCAACGTTGGCTATGTGATTGAAGACCAGCAAAGCAATAACGGTACCTATGTGGATGGGGAAAAGATTCTCTATCCCTTTGTGCTGCATAACGGCCAATCCATCAAGGTCGGCTCGAATGAACTGACCTTCACGATGGTCAGCGCCGTGGTGAGGCCAGCGCCAGAGGGGCTAGAGAACCAGCCTGTGCCACCGGCTGCGCCAGAAGCGCAGGAGCCGTTTTACAATCCACCCATTCCACAGCCAGCTTTCGATGCGCCGCCACAGCCAGCCTTCAATGCCCCACCGCAACCGGCCTTCAATGTGCCACAACCAGGCGCATTTCCTGCGCCGCCAGCCATGGACCAGCCGCCGGGGCCTTTCGAGCAACCTCCGGCTGCGCCAGCATTCCAACAGCCGCCGCCAGGCCCGGCCTACCCACCCGCGCAGTCATTCGGCCAACCACCCGCGCCTGAGCAGCCATTCGGTCAGCCGGGCGGCGCGTTTCCCGCGCCGCCGCAGCCAGGCGCATCACCATACGCGCCAGCGCCAGGCTTCCAGGCTTCTCCAGCGCCCGCTGCATCTCCAGAAGCGGGCAAAGTGATCTGCCAGAATTGTCACCAGCCCACGATGGCAAATAAAGCGTTTTGTTTGAACTGCGGCGCGAGCATGGCCGCGCAGTCCGCCCCGCTGGGGTCGGCATCTGGCGGAATGAATCCTTATGGCGCGCCTGCCAGCTTCGGTGGCCCGACAGCCCCGCCCATGGCTGGCCCCGGATCACAGCCCTGGCCCGCGCCAGCGCCGAGCCAGCCGCAGCCCTGGCCGCCGCAACCAGCGGGGCAACAGCCCCCGCCTGGAGCGCAGCCCTGGCCCCAGGCACCTCAAGGGTCGCAGCCGGTTGGCGCGCAGCCCTGGCCGCCGCAGCCAGCGGGGCAACAACCGCCGCCAGGGGCACAGCCCTGGCCGCCGCAGCCGCCAGGCGCAGCGCAGGGATGGCCGGGCCAGCCTGGGCAGCAGCCTGGTCCGTTTGGCGCAGGACCGCAAGCGCCCGCGCCTGCCGCCGGACCATTCGATGGAACGATCTTCTTCCCCAAGGGGATGCGCCCGATTCAACCCAGCGACATCAAAGTGCGCCTCGCCGCCACACAGTTTGGCGGGCAGAGCAGCGTGCAAGCGGGCGCGAATATCACTGTGCGCGTCTGGTCTGCCGCGCAAGACGCCTTTTACTTCGCTGCGCCTGGCATCACCCTGCGGGTGCCTGCCCCTGGCGCTGTCGAGGAAGGCAGCGTGCAAATTACACCGCTGCGGCCAACTACCCCAGGCGCCACCGACCAACTGCTCTTCATGGTTGTTGACGCCAACAATGGGCAGCCGCTGCATCCCTCGCCAGTGGCAGCCGATGTCGTCATTGCCTATCAGCCCGCGCCGCCATTTGACGGACCGGGCACACTGAAATTGCCCATTTAAGCAGGCAGGACAACGCCAACCACGCAAAAGAGCGCGCCCGGGAATGGGGACCAGCGGGCGCGCTCTTTTTTGCTTTCAGCGGGCGGTTTGGAACCGCTTGCGCTCAGCTATGGTGCCAGGTCACGCTGAAGCTGTTGCCACCGCTCAGCCCGGAAGGCTGGGCCTTCACCGTGCCGTTCGATGTCTCCATGACGATCTCATCAGGATTGGGGTTGCTGGAGATCGACACGCCATTGGCCGTGCAACTGGTGAAGTTGACCGTGCCGAAATTGGCAAGCGGCAGCACACCAGAACTGGACGATGGCGCCTCGGCAATCCATTCTGCTGAGCCAAGCGCTGGATTACTGAGACTCTGATTGGTGGTAAACGTCCAACCTTTGGTGTTGTCTTTAATAGTCAGCGTGAAGCTGCTGCCACCGTTATATTTCACTTCGGCAGTAAACGAATCGCCCGGAGAGACCGGATTTGAGAGGTTGACCGGGAAAGCTGGATACATTTCATACCAGGCATAGTACGTTGGTCTCCCCCTGGAGCAGTCAGAATCCGTGCCGGTCTGCTCTACTGAGTTGGTGCCGTCGCCATCGATGCCCACCCAGAACGAAGAATAGGCCGTCTGCCGCCGACTGCATGTGACTGTTGGCTCGACCCAGGACCCCTTGACATCGCTATAGGTCGTGCCGGTGGTCGCATAGCCAGACCAGTTGCTGCTGGTGCTGTTGGAGTGCCCGTGAGAAACCCGGTTCTTCACAGGGCTGTGAAAGAGCTTTGCAGCAGAGTTGGCTGCTGCGGGCGCCGAGGCGAGAGCCATCAGAGAAAAGGCCAGAAGCGCCACCATCGCCACCACACCCAGCCGACGAGTTCCGGCCAGAGAAAGCGATTTCGCCATAAACGTTTTAACCTCTTTCGTGAAGATATATGATCGCACGAAGCCCCATTTCTTCGGAGATCACACCAGGTAAACGACGCTAGCCATGTTGAGTCATGAGCGCCATCTATCGACAGGCCAGCATCGAGGGGAGCAGTGGCCTGGCTGGTCAACCAGACCACCATGCTCTTGCGAGCGTCGAGCGATTTAGAAGCCGCCTGTGCCGTTGGGTGTCCCCAGGCCCGTCGGACCATCCCAGCCGACCCCGGCGTTACAGAGGTCGTTGCCGCAGTTGCCATTGCTGCCGCTGGTCACATCGTTCAGGCTGCTGGTGTGGCTATAGGGGAAAGAACCATAGGTCACGCTGCTGGCATTGCCCGCCAGCGCATAGATGCTGGCGATGATCGGCGAAGCCACGCTGGTGCCACCAAAAACCAGCCAGCCGGACTCGTTGAAGCTGTCAAAGACATCGACGCCGGTATTCGGGTTGGCTACCGCCGAAACATCGGCCACTGCGCGGCGGCTGCAATGCGCCGTGATGTTGGCAATGTTCTGCCAGGTTTGCTGCGCTTCAAACGCGCTGCAACCGCTGCCAGCGCCGCTCCAGGCGGTCTCGGTCCAGCCGCGCGCATTGCTGGCGCGGGTCAGCGTCGTACCGCCTACCGCCGTTACAAAGCGCGAGGCAGCCGGATACTCCACACCAAAGCCGCCATCACCAGAACTGGCGGTGATAGCGACGCCAGGGTGGTTGTAGTGGGTATCGGTGCTGGTTTCGGTGCTCGACTCTGCGCCGCCGTAGCTGTTGCTGACTTCGGTCGCGCCCAGGCGAACCGCCGTATCAACTGACGCCGCCAGATTGGCGTTGCTGTTGGAGGTCGCTTCAACCAGCAGAATATGGCAGTTGGGGCAGAAAGCGCTCACCATATCCAGGTCAAGCGAGATTTCCTCAGACCAACCGGTGTTATTGCGCGGATAGCTTCCCTGCACGCCGCTCTGATTGACTTTCTTGAAGCAGCCATTCGCGGTGGTACAGGCTGAGAGGCCAAACTGCGCGCGATAGGTTCCCAGGTCAGTTTCGGCATTGGGGTCGTTAAAGGCATCGACAATGGCAACCGTCTGGCCGACGCCGCCCGTCGAGTTGACCACGTTATACGCTGACTGAAGATCACAGGGGGTGTAGCCTGTGGCCGGATTGGTGCAACTGGTTACGTTGGGAGCGACGGCCTGGGCATGGGCTGTGGTGCCACCGAGCCGCTGGATAGCGAAGCAACGGGCAAAACCGGGAGAGGCGCTTCCGCAAGCATTGGTAAACCTGACAGGCGCAGCCGCGCTGGAGGGCGCAGCGTTCGCTACTCCGGCGAAAGCAATCGTCAGCGACAAAGCGGTGACGAGCGCAAACGCGCTGGAGAGCGACAGGACACGTCGCAAAAGGTGCATAGGTGCCGAGTTCCTCCTGTGGTTATAAGCAAGCACCCATCCACTAGAGCGCTTGCCCAGGCAAAATCAGACCTTCGACCTCGTCTTTGAGGTCAAAGGGAACCTGGCAGCAGAGCAACCTGGATAGATTCCTTTTGTCTTATCTCCAGATAGCCGTATATGCAGATGGCTGTATGGCAGCCAGCGATGCTGTTACACGCCTGGTTGGATAGAAAGAAATCGACACATGCCCGACGCAAGACATTGAACAAGAGGGCTCATCCGTGATATTGAGCGCCATTCCATTCAAGGAGTCCGAAGGAGCGGTCCAAAGAAAGCATACCATGCGGAGGGCTTTCCGTCAACCCTGGGGTGATGAAGAAACTGTAAAGATTCCACGGCAAAAAAAACTTTGATAGTGCTCCTATCAAGTATTCTTGCACGAAGTCTATCAAGATGTTATAATCTCTGAAAAAGGGGGCGCTTCTTGCTCCCGCCCGATTCCTAACTTACCTATCAGCCTGCCCTACTCTGAGCAGGAGGAGGAACGCCGATGGCGATGAAGATAGAGCGCTTCACCGAGAAGGCCCGCGACGCGCTGGGCCGGGCGCAAGAGATGGCCCAGACCCTCAATCACCCCCAGGTAGACGCCGAGCATCTGCTTTCCGCCCTGCTGGAGCAGGATGGCGGCATCGTCCCCGAAATCATTACCAAAATTGGCAGCAATCCTTCTCTGCTGCGCAGCCAGGTCAACGCAGAACTTGACCGCCTCCCTAAAGTCTACGGTGGATTGGAGCCAACGGTTGCATCGCGCCTGCGCCTGACGATTGAGGACGCCTGGAAGCAGGCCGAACAGTACAAAGATGAATACCTCAGCACCGAACACCTGCTGCTGGGTTTGGAGGGTCTGCGCGACGGCGCGGCTCCGCGCCTGCTGCGCGCAGCAGGCGCAACGCCCGACGCCACGCGCAAGGCGCTCAGCCAGATGCGCGGGTCGCAGCGCGTCACCGACGCCAACCCCGAGGGCAAGTATCAGGCGCTGGAAAAATATGGGCGCGACCTCACCGAACTGGCCGAAAAGGGCAAGCTGGACCCGGTGATTGGCCGCGACGACGAGATTCGCCGCGTCATCGAGGTGCTCAGCCGCCGCACCAAGAATAACCCGGTGCTGATCGGCGAGCCGGGCGTTGGGAAAACTGCTATCGCCGAAGGGCTGGCGAACCGCATCGTCAACAAAGATGTGCCGACCACGCTGGTCGATCATCGCGTCGTCGCGCTGGACCTGGGCGCGCTGATCGCTGGGGCGAAGTTTCGCGGCGAGTTTGAAGATCGCCTGAAGGCCGTTCTGCGAGAGGTCACCACGTCCAACGGCCAGATCATTCTCTTCATCGACGAACTGCACACCGTCGTCGGCGCGGGCGCAGCCGAAGGCGCGATGGACGCCTCGAACATGCTCAAGCCGATGCTGGCGCGCGGCGAACTGCACTGCATCGGCGCAACCACGCTGGACGAATATCGCAAGTATATCGAGAAGGACGCTGCCCTGGAACGCCGCTTCCAGCCGATCATGGTCGGCGAGCCAACGGTTGAACAGACGATGGAGATTCTACGCGGTTTGCGCATCAAGTACGAGGTGCATCACGGCATCCGCATCACCGATGAAGCTCTGGTGGCCGCCGCCGAACTGTCGCATCGCTATATCACTGACCGCTTTCTGCCAGATAAAGCTATCGATCTGGTGGACGAAGCCGCCAGCCGCCTGCGCGTCACCTTGAACAGCAAGCCAGTGGAACTGGCCGATGTGGAGCGCAAGATCGGGCTGCTGCTGGGCGAGCAGCAAGAGTTGCAACAGAAAGATGACGCCGCCAGCCTGGAGCGTCTGGCGCGCGTGGAACATGAACTCGCGAGCCTGCGCGAGCAGCAGAAAGCCATTCAGATGCACCTGGAGAGCGAGCAGGAACCGATTGCCCAGATTCGCGCCCTCAACGAGCAGTTGGACCAGGCACAGATTGAACTGGAGCGCGCCTTCCGCTCGGCCATGGAGATGCAAGCGCGCGACCCCAAAGCGAAAGAGACTGAAAATGCCTGGGCCGCGCAGCAGGAGAAAAAGAACGTTGTCTCCAGCCTGGAGCGCCAGCTTGAGCAGGCCAAGGCGCGTCTGGACGAGCTTCAGCAGAACCGGCGCATGCTCAAAGAGGAAGTGACCGCCGAAGACATCGCCGAAATCGTCGCCCGCTGGACCGGCATCCCCGTCAGCCGCATGATGGAGGGCGAGCGCGAGAAGCTGCTGCACATGGAGGAGCGCATCAAACAGCGCGTCGTCGGCCAGGACGAAGCGGTTGCCATCGTTTCGGATGCGGTGCGGCGCTCGAGGGCGGGCCTGCAAGACCCGAATCGCCCGCTGGGCAGTTTCATCTTCCTGGGGCCAACCGGCGTCGGCAAGACCGAACTGGCCCGCGCCCTGGCAGAGTTCCTGTTCGATGATGAGCAGGCGATGGTGCGCATCGATATGTCCGAATATATGGAGAAGCACACCGTCAGCCGCCTGGTCGGCGCGCCTCCGGGCTACGTCGGCTATGATGAGGGGGGCCAGTTGACTGAAGCCGTACGCCGCCGCCCCTACAGCGTGGTCCTGTTTGACGAGATCGAGAAGGCGCACACGGATATCTTCAACATCCTGCTGCAACTGCTGGACGATGGCCGCCTGACAGATGGACATGGGCGCACGGTGGACTTCAAGAACACGGTCGTCATCATGACGAGCAACCTGGGCAATCAGTGGCTACATGAACTGGACGGCCTGACCGAAGACGAACTTGCCAAAGAAATCCGCGAGCGCCTCCACGAATACTTCCGGCCAGAGTTCATCAACCGCATCGACGAGATCATCGTCTTCAAGGCGCTGGGCCAGGAGCAGATCAAGCAGATTGTCGAGATTCAGACGCGCAGCCTGCAAAAGCGGCTGGCCGAGCGCAAGATGGCCCTGGAACTGAGCGAAGCGGCCAAAGAGTTGGTGGCCCGTGAAGGCTACGACCCCGTCTTTGGGGCGCGGCCACTCAAGCGTGCCATCCAGCGCGAGATCGAAAATCCGCTCTCGAAGCTGCTGCTTCAGGGCGCGTTCAACGATGGCGACACTATCGTCGTCGACGTTGCTCCGCTCGGCGGCGGCCTGGCCTTCGAGCGCAAGCTGCCCGCCGAGGTCCAGAGCGCCTAGCGCCGCCAGTACAGCGAGCAGTGTAGAGTCGTATGGGCGTGCCTATACGACTCTACACTGCACAAGAAGTAACATCCATTCGCACTTTCCTTCCCCAAAAGTACTACTTGCTCTTGTTGAGTTGTCGTGCCTGTGCTACTCTGCACCTACCAGGAGGACAGGGGAAGGCACGCTGCTTCCGGCTGATCGCTCCTACTCCCAGAACCATGTCCGCCAGCGGTTTGGCCTTGTAGTTTCACCTGCATTGCGACACAGCAATTCTCATTCATCATCGGAACCTGTTTGATGAGCATCTTGGGGAAAAACGCGCTGAAGCTTAGCCTCATCCTGCTGGGCCTGTTTCTCGCCGCTGCGGTGTACGTGGGTGGTGGCTTGCGCTCCTACCAACTCTATCAGCAAGCCTACGCCTTGTACGGCCAGGGGTCATGCGGCGCTGAGTTCACCTGGAGCATCACTCCGCAGGCGCTGGCTGCCACCAGTGGCAACGGCCTGCCGCAGTTGCTCACCGGCTTCTATGGCAATCTGCCCACGCTGCTCACCGTACGCTATCGCAGCGCCACGCCGCAGCAGATCACACTCAGCGTCCAGATTCCCAATTTTTCGCAGATGCAGCCCATCACGGTGGATGCCACGCCTGGCTGGAAAAGTCAGGACTTCCACCCGCCGATGCTGCCAGGCGTGATTGACGCGCTGGCAACCATCCCCTATCGCGATAGCCAGGTGGTGTTGGGCGTGCGCGATGCGTCGGGCAAGTCATGTGCCGATAGCAAGCCGCTGCGGCTGCTCAGCAGCCGCGACATAAGCTGGCTCTCTCCGCAGGGACAGAACAATGCCGCGTTCCTGGCAGGCTGGGTGACGCCGCAAGACCCTGCTATTCGCCAGTTGCTTGATCGCGCGACGCTGCGCCTTCAGAACAACCCCTCACTCTATCCCGGTACCACCTCGATGGTCGGCTACGATGGCACCCGGCAAGACATCATCAATCAGATCGACGCCATCTTCGATACGCTGGAGCAGGATTATCACATTCGCTACAGCCGCATTACCATTCAATATGGCCTGCCGCAGTTACAGGATATTCTGCTCCCCAAGGATGTGCTGCAATCGGGGTTGGGCATGTGCGTCGAAACGACGTTGACAATGGCCTCAGCCGTCGAAAGTCTGCATATGCGCCCCTATATCTATCTGACCCAGGACCATGCGTTTCTGGGCGTCGCCATGGGGCCAGACAGCACCCAGCGCGAGTTCTGGGAAACCTCGTTGTTGGGACAAAATAATCTGGGGTCGCAGGCGAACCAGGAAGGCGACAGCGAAGCAGTCCAGGACGCCAGCCAGATCACGCAGATCATCGATGTGACGGCAGAGCGCCAGCAAAATAACATCTGGCCGATGGAGTGAGCAGTATGCTGATTACGGCAGACTTCCCCACCTGGTTCCGCGCGGGCTGCTATGGAGGACTGGGGTGCAGCTTGCTCGTTGCGGCAGGGGTCGCCACCTACGCGCTTGCTCGTCGGCGCGGCACGCCTCGCCAACTGGCGGGCGCGATGTTGGGGTGCCTGGCGGCTGCGGTCTGCATTCTGCCTGCCATCATCTGGAGCGAGACCCGGCTGGACCTGCAAGGCCCAGCGCTGAGCGTCTCCGAGGTATTGCTCTGGCTGGCCTGGGTCGCGGTCATCGGCTGGATGCTTCCGCTGGGCATCAGCGCGGGCTTCCTGCTGCTGGCCCCGCCCTTCGATACACGCCAGCTTCGCCAGCGCCAGGCCAGCCGCAGGCTGCGCAGCGTGGCCGCCACAGCCAGCAGCGCCGAGCGCCAGCATGAACCGCTTGGCCCTGAGGTGCCCTGGGGTCGCCTCATCCATCAAGATGAGCCTTACGCCAACCGCCAGATCGCGCTCAGCCGCCAGATCGTCTTGCTGGGCCGCGAGCGCGACAACGACATCCTGCTGGAGACTGATCTAGCCTCGCGCTATCACGCCGAACTGCGCCTGGAACGTGGCCGCGCCTATCTGCTTGATCGCGGCAGCATGAACGGCACCTCCGTCAATGGGCAGAAAATCTGGGGGCTGATGCCACTGCAAGATGGCGACCTGCTAGAAGTTGGCGGCCAGCACTTTCGCTATGAAGACCTGTTTTCTCAAGCGCAGACAAGTGCCAAGGCCGGGACACCCCCCGAAGGCGAACGCGGCGAAGGCCATGACGAGACCGCCAGACTGGTCGCCGTGGTTGCTCAGCCGCCGCCCGCCAACGTTGCGAGCGGAACGCTGCTGCTCAGCGGGGGAGCGGGCGCGGGGCAAGTCTTCGCGCTCAGCAAAGCCGTGCTCACCATTGGGCGCGACAGCGGCTGTGACATCACCATCTCCGACGCCTCGATCTCGCGCCAGCACGCGCAGATTATTCGCCAGGAAATGGGGTGGTATCTTCAAGACCTGGGCAGCCGCAACGGCACCGCCATCAATGGGCAGCGCCTCAGCGCGCCTCAACGCGTGGAAGATGGGGACGTGCTGACCATCGGCAATATCCCGCTGCGCTATCTTGCCGAACGTCCTCGAGAGGAAGCCGCTGTCCCTGAAGAACCTGTCACGGAGACGCTGCCAACCAGCAGCCAGGAACCCGCAGCCGAAGAAATCACCACGGCCACACCCACCCAGGCGTTGCCGCCGAAAACACCCACCGTTCCCCTGCGCGGGCGCGAACACCCCAGGCCGCTGCGGCTGCCCACGCGCCCGCTGGAGCCATCACCAGCCGCGCCCGAGCAGGCACCCGAACCCAAAAGCGTCGCGCCTGCCGAACTCTCCAATCATGTGTTTCGCCCGCATCGCCTGGTCGCTGACCGCGCCTTTCTGGCTCCGCTCAATCCACCACAAGCCGAGCAAGCCTCAGACGAGTAGCCCTTGCATCTGGCGCTACGAGCGACGTACCTGCTTGGCTGGCACGTTGCGCGGGCGATAGTCCGCTGCCTTGATGTGACAGCGACGCACCAGCCCAATATCGAAGAGGCGCGATTGGATACGCATATCGAGGCCCTTCAGGTCTGTGTTGGTAGTAATAATGGTGGGCATGCGATATTCGTAGCGGTAATTGATAATTTGAAAAAGCTTCTCGGTAGCCCAGGCTGTGGAATGCTCCACGCCTAGATCATCCAGCACCAGCAGATACGCCTCGCGAATGCGATCAAACAATTCATGATAGGGCATCTCGTTGCTGGGGGCAAAGGCCGTGCGCAGGTGGTCTAAGAGTTCGGGAACCGTCGAGAAAATCACCAGGCTGTCACGCTCAAGGCAGACGTTGGCAATCGCCGCCGCCAGATGGGTCTTGCCGCAGCCCACCGACCCGCTCAAGACCAGCCACCCCTGCGGGTCGTCAGCATAGGCGCGGGCCATTTTATACGCTTCCTGTACGCCAGGAACAGATTGATCGAAGGTGTCAAAGGTCTGGTCCCAATGGGAATCCAGCCGGGCCAGCCGTCCCAACTCCAGCCGACGCTTTTGCTTCAGTTCCTTCTCTTTACAGGAGCATGGCACAATCTTGCCAAAATTGGGGTCGTCCACCGGCAGGTCTTGGGACAGGTAGCCCGCGCCGTGGCAGAACGGACAAGGCTGCTCGCCCTCTTTGCGGCGCGCGCCATTTCCTGGCTGCCTGGCAGCGCTTTCTTCAGCCCGGCGCGGCCCCTGCGCGGCAGTTTCATCCAGCAGGTGATCCAGCGAAAGCTGTTCGGACGGGCCGTTGCCATTGGATGGCTGCCGTCGCCGGAGCGGATAATTACCGAGCGTATCGCCCAGGCGTTCCATGGTTTTCGCCCCCTTTTCCTTCGGTTTCCCAGCGCCGCAGAATGGCGCGAATATAGCTCCAGGTACGTTTATTTTGCTGCACGGCCTCGCGGAAGGCATCCACAATCCAGTCTTCCGGATAGTGGTCGGCGGCATCCTTGAGGTCTTCGGCTATCATCGGCGTCAGCAAGCCGATATTTTGCTCATACAGCATAAAGATATTGGGCCGGTCCACTTCCACCGAGATGGCCTCCGCTGCAAAGGCCGCGCCAGCCTCGCTCGTCGGCCCCTCCTGCTTCAACAGGCGCGTGGCGGGCAGTTCACCTTCTTGAAGCTGCGCCACCGCCTGGCGGCTTGCCTCGGTATTGAAAAAGTACCAGCTTACCAGTTCATCATCCAGGCGCAGCCGCACAGAGAGCAGCGTTCCACGCGCCACCGCCAGTTCCAGCCCAGCGCGGATGCGCTCCTCTGGCGGGCGTGGGTCACCCTTGCGCCGCAGGCTCCGCCGCAAGATCGGATCAACCGCCAGTTCGCGCTCGCTGGCGCAGCGCGGCGTGCCGCGCTTTTGCGCCAGCAGCCAGAACAGGTGCAGCGTCACCTTCAGTTCGGCGTAATCCTCGATCTCCGGCAGCAATGTCGTAAAGAACTGCTCCGGCAACGGGACAGAAGGGTTCTTCCCTGGAGGAAAACCACTGAAGGCTGGCATACAAGTACGCTCCTACGGCTGCGGCCCATGCAGATCAAGGTTGCGGAACAACGTCTGGCTGGACTTGAAATAGAGACTAAACTGCCCAATCGGCCCGTTGCGGTGCTTGGCAACGATAATATCGGCGATATTTTTGCGATCGCTTTCGGGATTATAGACTTCATCACGATAAATGAATAAAACTATATCGCTATCTTGCTCAATTGAGCCCGATTCACGTAAATCGCTCAATTGTGGAACCCGTGATTGGCGGCTCTCCACTGCGCGCGACAACTGCGAGAGCGCCAGCACCGGCACATCCAGTTCACGGGCCAGCGCCTTCAGGCTGCGGCTGATCTCTGAAATCTCCTGCACGCGGTTCTCGTTGCGCCCGCCTGCATGCCCCTGCATCAATTGTAGATAATCCACAATCACCAGATCGATGCCGCGCTCGGCAGCCAGACGGCGCGCTTTGCTGCGCATCTCCATCGTGGAGATGCCCGCCGTATCGTCGATATAGAGATCAATCTGCGAAAGTCGCCCGATGGCGTGGCTGATACGCTCCCACTCGTCATCTTCGATCATGCCGGTGCGCAAGCGCTGCTGATCGATGCCTGCATCCATCGCCAGCAGGCGCTGCACCAACTGTTCTTTGCTCATCTCCAGCGCAAAGAACGCCACGCGATTCCTCCGAATCGCCGCGTTATACGCAAGCGACAAGGCAAACGCGCTCTTTCCAACAGCCGGGCGAGCGGCCAGTATTATGAGATCAGATTTTTGCAGGCCACCAGTCATTTTATCGAGATCATGAAAACCCGTTGGCAAGCCAACCAGCGAGCCGCGTTGTTCATGCAGTTTATCGAGCTTTTCATAATAATCTTCCAGCAGCGTGCGCAGATCATCAAAATCAGAGCGATTATAGCGCTGGCTGATAGAAAAAATCAGTTGTTCGGCTTTATCGAGGGCCACATTGGCGTCGCTCTCGTTATAGGCCAGCGCCGCCATCTGCCCGGCAGCATGAATCAGCCGCCGCATGATCGACGCGCGCTCCACGATGCGCGCGTAATATTCCACGTTGGCGCTGGTGGGCACCGCGTTCACCAGCGATGAGATATAGGCCGCGCCGCCCACTTCCTCCAGGCGCCCGCGCCGCTGAAGTTCATCACAGAGGGTAATCAGATCAGCCGGACCACGATCAGCATAGAGGTCAAGCACCGCCTGAAAAATGGCGCGGTGCGCGTCGCGGTAGAAATCTTCGGGGCGCAGGAAATCAGCAACCTGCACCACCGCTTCGGGGTCGATGATGATGCTGCCGAGCACTCCCTCCTCGGCTTCGATATTCTGCGGCAGCAACTTTTCCATAGGACATGCTTTCTCTTGAGAGAAACACTGGCTCTCAGCCCAAACTATCGAACAGCAGTTCTAAAGTGATTATAGCATTAGCTTGCAAAGCACATCAGCATCTTTGGGGCCACGAAGTAGGCGGTACTTTTCTTTATACACTCGATTCCTGCGCTTTGCAACTTGCCCCGTTGAGCTAGGGCTGTGGATATGTGGAAAAATCTCCTGCCTTTGAGAGCGTTTTTCGTTGCCAAATAGCCACAATTGCCCGTTTTTGAACGCAAACGGCAAGTTACTAACAGGCATTGGGGATAAGTCGGCACTTATCCACGAATTTACTGACAAAAGTATCCACAAGGCAGCCACTAATAGCTCAGCCCAGAATTGGCAGTCGTTGACGTTCTGGGATTCAAGAGAAACGTAAAACCCCTGCCTTGAGGTAGGGGAATAGACGAGGCTTTGCTACCCTTGTTGTACTAGCATAGGATATGATATTATACCAGTATGGATACCTCACCTGAACGCAAATCACAACGCTGGATGCTCTATCTACCACCTGCTTTGCTAGCCCAGTTCAGGCAATTGGCATCTCTGCATCGACGGTCCCTGAACAGCGAACTGGTCTGGGCCTTAGAGCAGTATGCTCGCGCTGAAAAACGGAAAAGGAAGCGCGATGCTGACGAGGAAAGCCTGTAGGTATCGGCTGTATCCGACGCCCAAACAGGAGCAGCACCTGCTCTTTGTGTTGCGTCGCTGTCGGGAACTGTATAACAGTGGCTTAGAGGAGCGCAAAGCCTATTATCAGATGCGCCGCAAGAGTCTAAGCTACACAGCCCAGGCAGCAGAACTCCCTGAGATCAAAGCGGCCTATCCCGCCTACTATGACATCTACGGACAGGTCTTGCAGGATGTCTTGCGTCGGCTGGACAAAGCCTTTGCAGCCTTCTTCCGACGTCTGAGAAACGGAGAGAAGCCTGGCTATCCTCGTTTCCACGGGAGGTGAACCAGTGGTATATGATTTTTTCCTGTAAGGTGGAAGAAGAAGCCTTGCCACTCTGTGAGGATGCAGTTGGCATTGATTTGGGTCTGCTGCGTTTTGCCACACTTTCAACGGGGGAAATCATTGAAAACCCGCGCCTCTATCGCAAAGGCTTGAAGTGCCTAAAAGTGCTTTCCCAGGCTAAGGATCGGAAGAAGAGGGGAAGCCGCCGCCGAAAACGCGCTACTCTCGCGTTGACAAAAGCACATCGCAGGGTACGCAACCAACGCCGCGACTTCCAGCACAAGGCAGCACGCGCCTTGGTCAATCGGTTTGGTCTGATCGTCTTCGAAGACCTCAAGATCACCAACATGAGCCAAGCGCCTGAACCGAAGCCAGACCCAGAGCACGAGGGCGCATATCTGCCCAACGGAGCAGCGGCCAAGGCGGGCTTAAACCAGTCGATTCTTGATGCTGGCTGGGAACAATTCCAGCAGTTCTGTGTCGCCAAGGCTGCAAGTGCCGGACGACAAGTATTGTTCGTGAATCCCCACATGACAAGCCAGTTGTGCAGCGGCTGTGGTCAGGTTGTTCACAAGGAGCTAGATGAGCGTTGGCATTCCTGCGAGTGCGGTTGCTCGCTAGACCGGGACCACAACGCGGCCTTAAACATTTTGTTCCGGGGCCAGGAAGTGGCCCACAGGCTCACGGGCCTGTAGAAACCCCATGCTTTAGCAAAGGGGTGCTTCACGAGTTGCATCGGAACTGCCGGACATGTCGATCACGGCAAATCAACGCTGGTCACCGCGCTCACCGGCATCGACCCGGACCGCCTGGCCGAAGAAAAAGCGCGCGGCATGACCATCGACCTGGGCTTCGCCTGGCTGCACCTGCCCAGCGGGCGCGAGGTCAGCATTGTCGATGTACCCGGCCATGAAAACTTCATCAAAAACATGCTTGCCGGGGTGGGCGGCATCGATCTGGCCTTGCTGGTCGTCGCCGCCGATGAGGGCATCATGCCCCAGACCGAAGAGCACCTTGCCATCCTCGATCTGCTGCGCGTCAGCCGGGGCGTCGTCGCCCTGACGAAATGTGATCTGGTCGAAGACGACTGGCGAGAACTGGTGCGCGAAGAAGTGGCCGCCCGGCTTAGCACCACCACGCTGGCGGGCGCGCCTATCCTGCCCGTCTCAGCCTATACGGGGGCTGGTCTGCCCGAACTGCTGGAGACGCTTGATCGTCTGTTGGAAACCACCTCAGGCCGCCAGAACATCGGGCGACCGCGCCTGCCGGTTGATCGCGTTTTCACTATCCAGGGCTTTGGGACTGTCGTCACGGGCACACTGCTGGATGGCACCTTCAGCGTCGGCCAGGAAGTCGAGATCGTGCCGCAGGGGCTGCGCGCACGCATCCGTAACCTGCAAATGCACAAAACCAGCGTCGAAACGGCCCAACCCGGCGGGCGCACGGCGATGAATCTGGCGGGCATCGCCAAAAACGACCTGGCGCGGGGCGATGTCATCACCCTGCCGGGTCGGCTGCGCTCGACGGCCCTGCTGGATGCGCGCTTTGAACTGCTGGACAGCGCGCCGCGCCCATTGGAGCACAACGCTGAAGTTGACCTGTATGTTGGGGCCAAAGAAGTGCACGCCCATGTCCGGCTGCTGGACAGCGACGAGTTGCAGCCCGGCCAGCGCGGCTGGGTGCAGTTCAAGCTCGCCGAGCCAGTCGCCGTTGCTCGGCGTGATCGCTTTATCCTGCGCATCCCCTCGCCCAGCCTCACCATCGGCGGCGGTGAAATCATCGATACCCAGCCACGTCATCACAAGCGCCACCAGCCTGCCGTGCTGGCCGCGCTCGAAATCCTGGAACGCGGTGCACCCGAAGAAGTGCTCTTTGCCGCTCTCAATACCGCATCAGGAGCAAGCTCTAGACGCGCAGATACCAGAAAGCCGGGCGGTGTTTCGCGAGGGCAACCTGGACTTCAGGGCTACGAGGAAGAGGAAGCCATCCGGCGCAGTGGCCTGCCAGCGGCGGAGGCACGCGCCGCGCTGGAGATGATGCTGGAGCAAGGGCAGGTCGTGCGCGTCGGGCCGTTTTATTTTGCCGCGCCCGTTTGGGAGCATCTGCGCGAGGCCGCCAAAACCCTGGCCGCCGAATATCATCAGCAGTACCCCCTGCGCGCGGGGCTGCCCAAGGAAGAATGGCGCGGGCGCCTGGGGCTTGCGCCGCGCCAGGCCAACGAAGTGCTGGCTGCCCTGGTGGCCGTTGGCGATCTGGCCGAAGCTGCCTCGGCCTCTGCCGTGCGGCTGTCAGCGCACGCGCCGCGCTTCAGCCCAGAGCAGCAGCGCCAGGTGGACACCTTGCTGCGCCAGTTCCACGAGAATCCGTTCAGCCCGCCAGGACGCGCCGAAATCGAAGCGGCGGTTGGGCCAGAAGTCATCGCCGCATTGATCGAGCAAGGCGCGCTTGTCAAAATCAGCGATGCTGTGCTCTTCAGCCGCGAGGCGTATGATGAAGCTATTCGGCGCATCGTGGCGCATCTGCGCGCGCACCAGACCATCACCGTCGCCGAGGCCCGCGACCTGCTCGATACCTCGCGCAAATATATGCTGGCCCTGCTGGAGCACCTTGATGAGCGCCGCATCACCCGGCGGCAAGGTGATGACCGCGTATTGGGTCCAGCAGCCGAACGGTGGTAATTAGTCCCTTTTGACGCCCCATCAACAGGGCAGACAAAGCGGCTTCCCACCTTGTGCTGCCTGGCATTAAGCTCAACCGCGCGGCTTGCATTTGCGCGGGGCTGCATGCCATAATCAAGGATGGATTCCAACGCTTCAGGCGTTCAACATCCAGCAGCGGCAGAGTACCCCAGACATCCAGGAGGTTTGAGCTATGCAAGAAGACATTCTTGGTACGCGGCGCACCGCTTTTCCGACCAACTATGTACAGTGCGCCCGCTGCGGGAAGCCCACCTTGCGCCAAGAGGCGCGGCTTGTCCCCAGCGATGCGCTTTCTGATGAGCGCTCCGAGTATGAATATCTCTGCCCGACCTGCCAGGCCGAGCTTGATAGTGGTGAAAAAGACCTATCAGAACCGAGGTGATTGCCCATGCGCCTGCGCTATCGCTCTGTCACCTATCGTTATATTCAAGGCTCGCAGCAAGAGCTTGAGCGTCGCTATCACCAGCTTTGGCATGAATTAGTGCGCCAGAGTCAACAGCAAACCCTGATGCACCGCCCCAGCCAGTGGCGTCCGCCTGCCGACATCCACGAGACACCCGACGCCATTACCGTCAAGATCGAACTGGCAGGGATGCGCGGAGACGATATTGATGTGACCGTCTATGATGACGCGCTCGTGGTCAGCGGCGAACGCCACGACGACCACGTACACGATGACACGATCTGCTACCACGAAGCGCAGATTCGCTATGGCCCCTTTCGGGTCGAGATTATCATCCCCATGGAAATCGAACGCACAAAAGTCGACGCGGAGTACGATGATGGCTTCCTGAAGGTGCTCCTGCCCAAAGCAGCGCCCAGCGAGCCAAAGCCTATCCATCCCCCTGACAAAACCAATGACCAGAAAGCAGCAGAGAGCACGCCGAACACCTCAGACAGCGGCGAGACCGGCAATCTCCCCCCTCCCCGGCACTACCATGCTCCGGCCAACAAGACGCTGATCGTGAGCGGCAAAGGGGATACGCCCCATGCCTGAAGAGCGCAAAGATCGCGAGGTCAGACCGGTCCCAGAAGATACAGAACTGATGGAAGGCGATCTGGAAAAACTGGAAGAACTGCTGGACGAACTGGAAGAAGCCGTCAGGGGAACGTCGGCAGAGAGTGATTACAGGAACAACGAAGGCGTGCTGTTTGCCCAGGAAGAGAGAGATGACGAAGAGGAAGACGATGAGGAGCCGGAGCAGCCTGAAGCAGACGACGGGGAGGAAGAGCCTGTTCTGGAAGTGGAGGAGCCGCGCGCCCGCCCGCAGGCGGAGGAAGAGCGCCGCATCCCCATTCCAGACGTGTTGCCCATTTTGCCGCTGAAGGAGACCGTCGTCTATCCGCTGACGATGATGCCACTGGGCGTCGGCCAGGAGCGCTCGATCAAACTGATCGATGACGCCATGCGCGGCAATCGCCTGGTAGGTCTGGTGGCCCAGGAGTCGACGGAGGTAGAAACGGCTGGGCCAGACGACACGTTTAAAATTGGCACTGCGGCGCGCATTGCGCGCATGCTGCGCACGCCCGATGGCACCATCCAGATCATCGTGCAGGGGTTGGAGCGTATCCGCATTCTGGAATACACCGCCGAGCAGCCGTACCTGATGGCGCGCGTCGAGGTCGCGTCGGAAACCGTCGAAGACGGCGTGGAACTGGAGGCACTCAAGCGCAACGCCGTGCAACTGTTCCAACGGCTGGTCAGTCTGGTGCAATATCTGCCCAACGAACTGGCGCTGGCGGCCCTCAACATCGACGACCCTCGCCAGGTGATCTATCTCATCGCCAACAGCGTGCAGATGGACCTGGACTTGCGCCAGGGGCTGCTGGAGGAAGATTCCGTCCAGGAGAAGCTGCGCGTGATGACCCAATTCCTGACCAAAGAACTGGAAGTGCTGGAATTGGGCAAGAAGATTCAAAGCCAGGCCCAGGAAGAGATGGGCAAGGCCCAGCGCGAATACTTCCTGCGCGAGCAACTGAAGGCTATTCAGAAGGAGCTGGGCGAAGAGAGCGAAGAGGCCGCCACCATCAACCAACTGCGCGAGCAGATCGAACAGGCTGGCATGTCTGAAGAAGCCAGCAAAGAGGCGCTGCGCGAGCTATCCCGGCTGGAAAAGCTGCCTGCCGCCTCGCCTGAATATTCGGTCATTCGCACCTATCTTGATATTCTGGTCAGCCTGCCCTGGAGCAAAAGCACCGGCCAGAAGATCGATGTCTCTTACGCGCGCCAGGTGCTGGATGAAGACCATTACGATCTCGAAAAGATCAAAGGGCGCATCCTGGAATATCTGGCGGTGCGACGGCTCAAAGAGGACCGGCTGGGCAGCGAAAGCGGCGTCGAGGCCCAGGAAAAAGACGGCAAAGAGCAGAAAGTTCCCGTCTGGGTGGGGCGCGAGCCAATTCTCTGCTTTGTCGGGCCGCCAGGCGTGGGCAAAACCTCGCTAGGCCAATCCATCGCCCGCGCGTTGGGGCGCGAGTTTGCGCGCATGTCGCTCGGCGGCATTCATGATGAATCGGAGATTCGCGGCCATCGCCGGACCTACATCGGCGCGCTGCCAGGGCGCATCATCCAGACGCTGCGCCGGGCGGGGGCGAACGACCCGGTGATGATGCTCGACGAGGTCGATAAAGTTGGCGCTGACTGGCGCGGCGACCCCTCGTCTGCTCTGCTGGAAGTGCTGGACCCCGAGCAAAATTATAACTTCCGCGATAACTATCTTGATCTGCCGTTCGATCTTTCCAAGGTCATGTTTATCGCCACGGCGAACTCGCTGGAGCCGATTCCCGCGCCGCTGCGTGACCGCATGGAGATATTGGAGCTTTCCGGCTATACCGAAGAGCAGAAAGTCCATATCGCCCGGCGCTATCTGCTGCCGAAGCAAATTAAAGCCAATGGCCTGAAAGACGATGAAATCAGCATCGATGATGCCACCATCCGGCGCATCGTCAATGAATACACCCGCGAGGCAGGGGTGCGCAACCTGGAACGCGAGATCGCCACCGTCTGCCGCAAGGTCGCTATGCGCATCGCCGAGGGCCAGGCGGGACCGTTCCACGTCACCGCCGACCAGATGCCTGAACTGTTGGGCCGCCCGCGCTTTATGGAAGAAGTGGCCGAACGCATAGACCGTCCCGGCGTCGTGACTGGCCTGGCCTGGACGCCCGTTGGCGGCGATATCCTCTTCATCGAGGCCGCCATGACGCCCAGCAAAGAGAACCGGCTGATTCTGACCGGCCAGCTTGGCGACGTGATGCGCGAATCGGCGCAGGCCGCGCTGAGCTATGTCGAATCCAACGCGCCAGCGCTGGGCATCGATCCCAAGGTCTTCGAGGACAAAAACATCCATATCCACATCCCGGCGGGCGCGACTCCCAAGGATGGCCCATCGGCGGGCGTCACCATGACCACCGCTCTGGCCTCGCTGGCAAGTGGGCGCAAGGCGCGCTCGGATGTGGCGATGACCGGCGAAATCTCATTGCGTGGCAAAGTCCTGCCCATTGGCGGGTTGAAGGAGAAAGTGCTGGCCGCGCATCGGGCGGGCATCAAAACGGTGATCATGCCCAAACGCAACGAACCTGATCTGGAAGACCTGCCCAAAGACCTGCGCGAGAAGATGCGCTTTGTTCCGGTTTCCGATGCATCCGAGGTGCTGGCCGAAGCGCTGGAGCCTGCCCAGCCGAGCGATCTGAGCGCGTTGGGGGTCGAAGACCTGCACCCCAACGCAGACATGGCTGCCAGCCAGGGGTAGCAAAACCCAGGCTGCGGCGTATCAGGGCCTCCCCTGTACAGGGGGGCCCTTTCTTATAATGGCTGCTATCGTATCAGCGCTGGGGACGGCGCAGCCTTCTGCGCTCGCTTGCGCAGGCGCTCTGTTTGGATAAGTAGCAAGAAGCCGAGCGTGAAAAGCAGCCAGGACAGAAAAAACGTGCTGTACAAGACGTGGTAATATGCCAGGAACGCGGTAAACCAGTGGAAAATAATAAAGTATCCCCCAGGAGCCTGAGTTACAAATAGAATAGTACCCAACACCAGCAGGAACGTCAGCATAGGTTGTTGTTTCCAACACATCGGCCTCAGCAGGAAGTTGGACGCTGCAAAAAGCGTCGCGGCCACAGTAATCCAAAGCAGAAACCCGCTTCCGCCATCCTGTAACCAGAAACTAAGATCGTCGTTAGTAAGCAATTGAAAGAAAAGATACGAGGCAACACCACTCACAATGATTTGTAGCACTGTAAGCCCGACATCTGGCACTTTTTGCCAGGGCGCTATCCCATAGGAGATGACGATCAAGCTAGCAGCATTGAGGGCCGTCAAAATGAAAGGTAGGATTACATAAATCCACCTGGCATACGAAAGATCGGCAATCCCTCCTGTATCCAGGTGCAGGACGAGCGCGCTCTCGATAATATTACTTACGAGGGAGCCAGCTTGCAAGATCAAACCAGCGCGGAGCAGGTTTGAGCGCACAAAACGCAAGCCGACCAGACATATCGAGACCATTACCCCCAGAAAGACCAATGTTATCCAATCGATGGCGACAGAGGAGCTAAAGGAGTCGTTGAAGCTGCCAATGAGAATGTTCACAATCACTGTGACGACCCCACCAATGATAGCCATTACGACAAAGAGCCAGGCAAAGCCTTGAGTCCATATCTTCAGCTTCCTTGGGGCGAGAGGAGAAGGCCCAAGAATAGGGGGAGGAACGGGTGTTGCCGAGCCAAAGAACCCGGGTGATGGGGGCGGAGGAATAAAGGGTTGTCCAATCGGCGCAGAAGGAGCAGGCGCTGCTCCAGCCAGCGTCGGGCCAGCAGGAGAAACCGGCGGGATCGCCGCTCGCAATGTGGGGTCAAGATACACCTGGGCGCGCTGCGTCGGCTCAGCCGAGCTCGCGAATTGAAGCATTTGCCCACCCAATGCAGCCCTGAAATCAAAGAGCAGCTCGCCCGCGCGCCCATAGCGCTGCTCGGGCTGTTTCGCCAGCGCTTTCGCCATGACGGCATCCAGCGCCACCGGCAAATCTGGCCGCGCGACCCGAAGCGATGGCGGCGGTTCGGTCAGGTGCTTGCGCATCACCGCTGCCGGAGTAGACGCCTCAAAGGGGTGTCTGCCCGCCAGCATCTGATAGAGCATCACCCCCAACGCATAGAGGTCGCTGCGCTGGCTGGGTTTGCCATCGAAGTGTTCGGGAGCCATGTAGAGGGGTGACCCAAATTGTAAGCTTGTTCCGCCTTCGATGGCCCCCTGCTCCATCAAGTGCGCCAGGCCAAAGTCGGAAAGCAGCAGCCGCCCATCCCGATGCACTAACAAATTCAGCGGCTTCAGGTCCAGATGCACGACGCCTTGCGCGTGCGCATATCCCAGCGCCGAGCAAATTTGCTCGAGATAGCGCGTCACTTCATCCACTCCCAGTGGCCCCGAACGCGCTTTAAGGATGTCTTGCAGCGTGCCACCGCTGATATAGGGCATCACCAGATAGATCAAATTGCCTTCCAGGCCAATATCGTCCACATGCACAATGCTGGCGTGGTCCAGCGCCCCCAATGTGCGTGCCTCGCGGAGGAAACGATCACGAAATTTTTCATCGTTGAAATGCTCCTCCAGCAGCACCTTTACTGCCTGCTGGCGATGGAGCATCTGATTTTCTGCTTTATAAACTGCGCCAAAGCCACCCTTGCCCAGCAATTCGCCCAGCAGATACTTGCCACCCAGCGTCTGGCCGGTCAGCGGCCCCTGTTTTAGCATCGGCGCATCCTCCATGCACAAGTATGCTCTGGTTTCAAACAAACCAGCCCCACATCGACCCGAGTATAGCAGACGTGAGGCGAGGTGTATAGCCCGTTGCCAGCGGCAAAAGGGCCCAAAAAACTACATCGGCAATCTCTGGTGAACTGCCAAGCAGCGGGTCCATTCAGTAGCCCAGCAATTCCTGGAGGGACTTCTCCGATTGCCTGCTGAGGGGGGATCAACGTCTCCTCCTGGTCATCCAGGAGCAGCAGATAGCTGCCACGGGTGTATTGCACCACGGCTTTGAGATGCTGGAGATTGACGGGATAAGCACGATGGGCCTTGAAGAAGCCACGCCCGGTGAGACGGGTCTCCAGTTCCTGCAAGGTGCAGTGGGTAAGAATCTCTTCCTCAGCGGTCCGCAGATACGTTTTGCTGTCGCGGCTGGTGGCATAGAGAATAGCGCCAGGATCGTAGAGGAGAATGCGGTCCTCTTTGTTGGCGGGCACTTTGAACGGCGTCAAGCGTTCTACCGTCGTGTTCTCGGTGCCGAGGCTGCTGCGCGTAAACGCATAGCTCTTGGCGACCTGACCCTCTTGCAGTTCCAGGACGCGCGTACAGCAGGTGCTGGCCCAGGTCAGATCAGCATCGGTCACCAGAATCATGGAGTCTGCTTCGGCGGCCTGGCGAATTAAACGCGCCATGAGCTGCTGCGTCTCCAGATCCGCGCGCAGGGTCGGCTGGTCGAGCAGGAGCAGCTGGCGCTGCCCCAGGAGGATGCGCGCAAAGGCCAGGCGACGCTGACCAGACGGGGTCAACTGTTTCGCGGCGGTCTGCGCCTGGTCGCTGAGACCGATCTGCGCCAGCACCTCGCTGATCCGACGGGTGGGCAGACCCTGCCACTGGCAGGCGAGCACCAGGTTGCGCCAGACGCTGAGCCGCTCGTAGAGCAAATCTTCCGCGAAGAGCACACTCATCTGCTCCCGCATCCGGGTCGGTCCAGACACGAGCGGGTTCCCATCCAGCAGGATCGTTCCCCCACTGGGCGGCAAGACCCCGGCCAGGAGCGCGATCAACAGGGACTTCCCAGCGCCAGAAGGGCCAAGCGCCGCGACTACGTCGCCTGCCTCGATGGCGAGTGTCTCGATGGCGAGCACACAACGCCCATCGATGAGCTTTTCCAAATGGTGGATCTCTAACATGCACGGTGTCCCCCTGAACGGATCTGGCTGTATTGTATCAGCCCAACAAGCAGCCGTGCTGCGCTGCACCATTCAGCCCCGTTTTTGCACCGGTTGGCCTCGGTTTTACACCACGCAGCCATTTTTTGTCGCGTACGGACAATCCTCCATGTTACAGTGTCCTCTAGCCAGGTTCGCCAGACAATGCACACACACAAGCAGGAGGTAAGGCCTCCGCTCTGAGCCCTGCAACGAGCACAGGAGCGGCAGATGGGTGGACCGATCTTCCGGCAGGAACCTGCTCGCTGTGGGCGTGCTCCAGGCGACTATGTTGGTCGTGGTCCTGATCGCTATCTGGATGCTTTGCCGTCGGGCGTCCGTGGCGGGGACCAGCTCGTCAAGTAGGAGGAACCTTCATGTCCCCGCGCATCATTCGGGCCGCTGTGCCTGGTCCTCTGTTCGTGCTGCTCCTGCTCCCGCTGCTTGGTCTGGCCGCCTGTGGATCAGGATCAGCCACCACGCCCTGCCATCCCTCGGGCACGGCGACCGGTACGTGGCCGCAGGCCAACGCTGACTATGCCAACACCCGTGACGCTGCCGCAAGCCTCCTCTCCACGCACAACGTCAAGGCGCTCTGCGTGGCCTGGACGTTCCAGGTCTCAGGCATCGCCGCCTCTGGCGCGCTGGCGACCAGCCCCATCGTGCAGAGCGGCATCGTGTACCTGCAAGACCTCCAGAGCAATGTGTACGCCATCACCCTGTCCAGCGGCACCCTCAAGTGGGAGCACCGCTACAATGCCGCCAACGGCGGCCCCAATGGCGTGGCCGTTGACCAGGGTATGGTGTTCGTGGAGAGCAGCATGCAAACCGTTGCGGCCCTTGACGCCGCGACCGGCACAGAGCGCTGGTCCTGGCAGATTCCCCAGCCCACCAGCCAGGGGATCGACCAGCAACTCACCGCCTCTCAGGGCACGCTCTACCTGAGTACGGTGCCTCTCACCAACACCACTGGTGTCTACCAGGCGGGTTCGATGGGCATCATCTACGCCCTCGATGAGCAGACGGGCAGCATCAAGTGGTCGTTCAACACCGTCAAGGATGGCGACCTGTGGGGCAATCCCCAGGTGAACAGCGGCGGCGGAGCGTGGTATCCACCAGCTATTGACACGCGGACGGGCACGACCTACTGGGGCATTGGCAACGCCGCGCCCTTTCCTGGCACCCAGCAGTACCCCAACGGGTCCAGCCGGCCTGGTCCTAACCTCTATACCGACTCGGAACTGGCCCTCACCCGTTCGGGGCAGTTGCAGTGGTACCAGCAAATCAAGCCTCACGGCCTCTTCGACGACGACTTTCAGGCTTCGCCCATCCTCACGACGGCGATGGTGCAGGGGGTCGAGCGGCAGGTGGTGATCGGGTCGGGCAAGCTCGGCTCTGTCGTGGCCTTCGATGCACAGACCGGCCAACCGCTGTGGAAGACCGCCGTTGGTCAGCATCACAATGACGAGACCCAAACCATCCCGGCAGGTCAGACCATCACGGTGCTGCCGGGAACCCTGGGAGGGGTAGAAACCCCAATGGCGCTCTCCGATGGGGTGGTCTATGTGCCCATCGTCAATGCCGCCGCAGAGTTTAGCGCGACGACCGTCGTCAATCAAGTATTGACTACCGGCACGGGTGAGCTTGACGCGCTCGATGTCAGCACCGGCAAGCTCCTGTGGGCAGCTCCCCTCAAGGCGCCAGACTTCGGGGGAGCGACGGTCGCCGGGGACCTCGTGTTCACCTCGACCTTTACGGGCCAGGTGCTCGCGTTCAATCGATCGTCTGGACACCAGGTATGGTCGTGGCAGGCGCCGACGTACACCAATGGTCTGCTGACCGTCGTCGGGGACACGCTCCTGGTTCCGGCGGGCCTTGGGAAGACGCCCATGCTGATGGCGCTCAGCGTCGGCACCACTGGTGCGGCCTGAACGCCACCTGCGCGGTTTGGACCTCACCGACGGCGACACGCTGTTGCTGACGCGCTCTGAGCGGTTAGCCATCCTGGTTCCTTACGTTGATGGGTGGAGCTATCCTTGGTGTGCTGGTGAGGTGAGGTCCAAACGCACGCTTGGGATCATGGCTGCGCTGCTCCAGATAGGATGGTCGTTCAGGTTTATGTACCACCCGAGAGAAGAGCGAGGCCAGATTTGGGGCGGTTTCCGTGAGAGACATATGTACCAGTATTCATGCTTCGTGCCAGGTGCTCATGCTTGGCCCGAAAACCTGCTCACCTCTTCGCGCTTATGACCAAGAGGAGACACGAAAGGACCCCTGCATGCTCCCACTCATCTACACGACGCCTGCCTATATCATCACCTTCGTCAGTGTCATCGTCCTCTCGCGCGCCTCCGAGGCCATCGGCATCTACTGGCGGCGCTCCCAACGCGACCCCACCGCGCGCCAGGCAGATCGCGGTTCGCTCGTTGTGATGATCCTGGTGACTGGCGGAGGCGTGATCGTGGCGTGCGCCCTGGCCGCCCTCTGGACGGGGGCAGCGATTCCCTGGCTCAGGCAAGAGGTGACGATTGCCGGTATCGTCGTCATTGTGCTGGGCACGGTGCTGCGCTGGTGGGCCATCTTCACGCTCGGGCGGTACTTCACCATCGACGTGGCGGTGCGCTCCACGCAGTCGGTCGTGCAGTCCGGGCCGTATCGCTTCGTGCGACATCCCTCTTACACGGCTATCCTGATCATGTTGCTCGGCGTGGGCCTGGCGCTGGCGAATGGGGCCAGCATCGTCATCATGCTCGTCGGTGGACTGATCGGTCTACTCTATCGCGTCAGGGTGGAAGAGCGCGCTCTCTTAGAAGCGCTAGGCCAGCCCTACATGGACTATATGCGAACGACCAAGCGCTTCATCCCGTTCATGTTCTGAGCGTGCGCCGCATCAGTGCGCTTGCGGACGCACGCCTGGCGAGCGGTGGGCCGTTGCACGCCCCTGTGGTACATTCGTAGAAGAGCGACTTTCGTCACCACCCAGGCTCGGCTTTCATCACGCCATTTACCACCGGCTGAGTCAAGAAAGGGAGCGCCTATGCACCCTCGTATGGTACTTGCCATGGCGCGCAAAGACGCGCTGGCTCTCTGGCTGGATAAAGCCAAACTGTTTCCCTTGTTGGTGCCGCTGCTTATTGGAAGCCTCTGGCTGTTCATCAGCCTTTCGGCGGGGAGCGGCCAGCCCACGACCACGAGGCTGCTGGTCTACAACCCCGGCCAATCGCCCTTGCCTCAGTTCATCAGCAGCACCCTCACGAGTGCCCAGATCACCGAGGCCACCTCGGCAGACGAGGTCAGCGCGGCCTTTGCGGCCAACGGCGCTCACCCATATGATGTGGGCCTGATCCTTCCCGCCGACTTCGAGCAGCAGCTGCGGGCCGGAGACCAGCCACACGTCACTCTCTATCTCAATGGCGCCACGCTGGACGCCCGGCAACGCGCCACGTTGCAAGGGGTCGTCTTGTATTACGCGCGTACGGTCGCGACGCCCCGTCCGCCGCTCGGGCTTGCAACTGAAGCCATCAATACCGGGCCAGTGCCCGCCAGCCCGCCGAACCTGGGCACGATTTACAGCATCATCATGCTGCCGCTCTCGTTGGTCGTGGGGCTGACCCTCCTGCCTGGGCTCATCGTTGATGAAAAGGAGAAACAAACGCTCCGCTGGCTGCTGCTGCCGCCTGGCTCGCTCAGCGACGTGCTGGTGGGCAAGGTGCTGGTCACCCTGGCCTATCAACTGGTGATCTCGATAGGCGCGCTGGCGCTGCTGGGCGGCTTGGGGGACAACGCTCCGCTGCTGCTGCTCTATATCCTGCTCGGCGCGTGCCTGGCGCTGGCGCTGGGGCTGCTCTTTGGCGTGTTCTTTCACACGGCGAGCGCGGCGGGGGTGGTCGGTGGGTTGTCGATCTTCCTCTTTCTCCTCCCAGCCGTGATCATCCCGTTGGCCCCGTTCATCGCCAGCAATCCGATCACGGATGTGGTCAAAATGCTGCCGACTTACTATCTTGCCGACGGGGCCAACAACGCGATCCAGCACGTGGGGACATCAAGCCGGAACCTGCTCGATGTGGGTGTGCTTCTGGCGACCACGCTGGTTGTGTTCCTGCTGGTCATCTGGATACTTCGCCGTCAGGCGTCCGTAGCAGGAGCCATCTCGCGCAGGGCCAAGCGTCTATGAGCAGTCAAGGGGTGGCGGAAGGGCGTCGCCCCTCTCCAGGCGCGCAACCAGCGCAGCCCAGCAAGAGACGAAAAGGGGGATTGGATCCTTGGCACGATGAACACCTGGCCCGCATCCCACATGCGCCTGCCATCTGATGGTGCAACACCCCACGTGTGCACTGTGTGGCGCCCTCCTCCATGGCGCGCACTGCACCTCCCGTACGATTCACCGATTGGATGGCGTCTGGCGCCTGACCATGCTGCTTATGCGGTGTCTCAACCCCCACTGCCCTTGCTTCCGCAAACTCTGCCGCCCCGAGGAGGAAGGGGCGTGGGCTTTGCCGCATGGCGAGTTCGGCTTTGATGTGATCGCGCTCGTTGGGCAGTTGCGCTATGGGCAGCATCGGAGCATCCCTGAAATCCATCATGAGCTTCGTGGGCGAGGCATCGAGATTGCCGAACGCACGGTGACGAATCTGCTGGCGCGGTATGAGGAACTCGTAGCCCTCCGCCTGACCGATGCAGACGTGCTGCGCCAGCGCTTCCTCCCACAGGGGCAGATCATCCTGGGGATCGATGGCTTGAAACCCGATGTGGGCCATGAAGTGCTGTGGGTCCTCCGCGATTGCCTCTCTGGTGAAGTGCTGCTCGCGTGCAGCTTGTTGAGCTAAGCCGAAGAGGAACTGGTCGCGTTGCTTCGGGAGGTGCAAGCTTTGGTCCGGTTCCCATCACTGGGGTCATCTCCGATGGACAAACTGGCCTTCGGCATGCGGTCGTCAAGGCCCTGCCAACGATTCCTCATCAACTCTGTCAGTATCACTCGCCTCAGCGAGGCGGCAAAACCGATCCATGAAGCGGACCGCCATGCGAAGAAAGACCTCAAAGCCTTGGTCCGCGACATTCGCCCGGTGGAACGCCTGATGGAAGCGGTGCTCGCTCACCAACCGGGGATCACCCCAGCCTATATGCGTGGATTGAGCGAGGAAGAAGCCTGTATCGTGCAAGACTACTGCCTGGCAGCTCGCAGCGCCCTGACTGACGATGGACAACCACCCTTGTGCGCCGCTGGCTTGCGCTTACAGGAACGATTGACCAAGATTGCCGCGTCCTTGCGAGCCTCCATACTAAAAGGGGGATGATTGGCGCCTGGCCTACGTGCTTGAGCGCATCCAACGTTCCCTCCAGCGCGGCTTGACCCACACGGCGGCCCGATGGCCTCCAATTCAGACAGCCTATGCCCTCGTCTTTCGGGCCGTGCATATCCTCAACAATGATGAGCAGGTCTCGGCAGCAGGGGTCCGGCGGCGCTATGTGCAGATCCTCGCTGAAATGGAGACAGCCAGTGCTGACCCAGGTATAGACACCCTCGTGCAAGGCTGGTACACGACCTTCCTCAAGGTGACGGCGAGCTATGGGGAGGCGCTCTTCTGGTGCTACGATCATCCGGACCTGCCGCGTACCAACAATGATTTGGAACACCTCTTCGGCTCTCTGCGGTATCATGAACGCCGCGCCAGTGGGCGCAAGCAGGTAGCCCCGACGCTCTTATTACGAGGGCAGGCGCGGGTTCTGGCCAGTGTGAGTACCCGCCTGCGCCCATATCAGGCAACCGATCTTCCAACAGGGAGCCTTGTTCGCTGGCGGTCGCTGCGGAAAGCACTCGACGCCAGGCAAGAAACCCGCCGACAACAGCGTCGCTTTCGCCGGAACCCACAGGGCTATCTGCTCGCCCTGGAGGAGCGCTGCGAGCAGGTGACACGGCACCAGGCAGCAGAAAGGTGCTCCTCGTAATAGGTGTGCTATCGAAACAAATACCACGAGGGTGCTGCTCATGCTGCTCGTCACCTGACAGTTCACCAATGTTTGCCGACGTAGAAAAAAAGGGGCAGCGCCAGCCAGGTGCCTTGCTGGTGACTGTCCCTGATGCTCTGTACCAAAGTAAGCAGAAAATCCAGGCGCGTTAGCCGTTTTCAGGGGTGAGGGCGAAGCGGCGTCCCTCGATCTCGATGACCACATTGGCCCCGGCGCGCAAGGCAGCCAGTTCGCGGCGCAGGCGATCATTCTCCTGAATCAACTGCTCCATGCGCTTATGCAGCGTTGAAAGGGACGAGGCCACCCGTGTAAACTCGGTTTCCATCATCGCCTGCATCTCTGCCCGTGTGCCCAGGTTTGATGTTACCACCGCCGTAGCTGGCGTCGATGACAGGCTCCCGCTGGTAATATCTCCGCCCAACTGCGCCAGCGGGGCGCTCCCACCTGCGGCTTGTCGGGGGTCCGTATCCCGAATTTGCATGACTGGCCCTCCTGCATATCCTCGTACGTGGTTTTTCTTTCATGAGCTATGCATACACAACATGACCTCCCTGCTTTCTTTGGCGAAAAACAGGGAGAACATGGTGGTTCTGCTCGTAAGTGAGCGTACTATATATCTAACGGCCCAGTCGCACAAGAGAAACAGCCCAAATGGGCTATCCCTTGGTTGGCGTCGCCGCTGAGGCGGGTGTTTCGACAGAAACGGACCCCTCATTCGCAGACGCCGTTGTCCCACCGCCTGCTGACGGAGGGCCAGCCTCGGCAGAGGGCGCGGGCGGTTCCGGCGCAGCAGAGGATGCCTCAGCCTTCGTTGGCGATGCCTGCGCAGCTTCGGTCGCCTTCTGGTCAGTTTCAGCCGTCGCTGCCGCAGCTTCGGCGGTGGGTTGGGCTACCGCTTCAGCCATCTTCTCAGCCGCGGGTTCGCCAGGGGCCGCTGGCTCTTTCGCCGCTGACGGCTCCGCCGACGCGGCTGTGGGCGCTTCTTTTTCAGCAGAATCCGTTGGCGCGTCAGATGGCGGGGTCACCGCTGGCGCGGCTGAAGTGGCTGGCGCGGGCGATTCCTGGGCCGCTGGAGTCGCCGCCGAAACAACCTGAGCCTCAGAGGTTGGGGCGGCGGGCGGCGCATCCCCAGAGGGGGCAACAGTCTCTTGCCCGGAGGCAGCCGCCGCGCTGGCAACTTCGGCGGGCGGTTGGTGAATCTTGGCAAGCGCCGTCGCTGCCACGATGGGATTCCCCATGCCTGGCTCCAGCACGTCGCGCTCGAAATGGATGCGCTGCCGCCTGACCGGCATACGCGCCACCAGCTTATCCGAATGCTCGGTATGCGTCAGTTCTACATCCACGCCCGTCTCATCGATCTCCACGTACTTGGAGATCACCTCCAGCAGTTCGCCCTTAATGCGGTCCAACAGATCAGGCGTCAGCTTCAGGCGGTCATGCACCAGCATCAGCGTCAGGCGCTCCCGCGCCAGTTCGCTGGTCGAGGGCGCGGGTTGCTTCTTGCGCCCGAACAGTTTATCAAACAGTCCCATAGCCTTCTACTCCATCCCCTGTTGAGGGTCAGGCCCTTTTTTCGGCGGCGCGGGGCCTTGGGCTTATCAAACGGCGCAGACGGTCGAGCAGATTTTGGGGCGCGTCCAGTTCTTCAAGGGCCACATCTTCGCCCATCACGCGCCGCGCCGCGTTCGTAAATGACTTTCCGGCCAGCGACTTCACATCCATCACCACCGGCTCGCCCCGGTTGGTGGCAACAATCACCGCTTCATCTTCGGGAACCAGGCCGATCAGACCGATGTTGAGCACTTCCAGCACATCGGTCACGTCCATCATATCGCCGCGCCGAATCATATCGGGGCGCAGCCGGTTAATCAGCAGCAGTGGCTCGGGCTTGCCTGCCGCCTCGATCAAGCCGATAATGCGATCAGCATCGCGCACCGAAGACATCTCCGGGTTCGTCACGATAATCACCTCATCGGCTCCAACAATCGCGTTGCGAAAACCTTGCTCGATGCCCGCAGGGCAGTCGATCACCACAAAATCAAACTGGCGGCGCAGTTGATGGCAAAGCTGCTCCATTTGCAGGCTGGAGACGGCATTCTTATCGCGAGTCTGGGCGGCAGGCAGCAAATACAGTTCTGGCAGGCGTTTATCTTTGATGAGCGCCTGGCCCAGTTGGCATTGCCCCTCCACCACATCCACCAGATCATAAATAATGTGACTCTCCAGACCCATCACCGCATCCAAATTACGCAGTCCAATATCACCGTCCACCGCAACGACGCGGCGACCCATCATCGCCAGCGCCGTGCTCAAATTGGCGGCAGTGGTCGTTTTCCCCACGCCGCCTTTGCCCGATGTAATGGTAAGCACTCGACTGTCCATGCTTCCTCCTGAAGAGGGCCTGCTTTACCGACGGGAGGCCCGCCCGGCATTCCAGCTTTCAACGACAATCTGACCGTTTTTCACCGACGCCACCTCTGGCAACTGAGGGGGCAACGCGCCATCTTCTGGCGGACGGCTGGCGAGCTTGCCAATGCGCAGTTGGACGGGTGCCAGCGCCAACGCGCAGACAATCGCCTCCTCATTGCCAGGATACCCCGCGTGGACCGTTCCGCGCAGCGTGCCCCACACCAGCACATCTCCTCCTGCAATCACCTCTGCTCCCGCGTTCACGTCGCCCATAATCACCACCGAACTTTCGTAGCGCAAACGCTGGCCGGAGCGAATCGTGCGCCGCGTAAACAGCGTGTTGGCCGCATCGCTGGCGCGGATTGCCAGCGTCGGCGTCGTATCGCCTGAAGGAGCAGCGCGCGCAGCACCGCTGGGCAAGACACGCGGGTCATACAACTCATCGCTCCCCACTTCCTTGAACGCCATCTCATAGGGAGCCAGCAGCGCCCGCAGCTCCTCGACTTCCTGCGGCTCCAACGCACGCCGCCGCGTATCCAGGCTCAACAAAGCGCCCTGAAAAAACGTCGGCGATTCCGCCAGCCGCGCCGCCAACACCTCCAGCACTTGCGACCAGACGTACCCTGGCTCCAGAGTCAGCAGCAGACCGCTGCGCGACCCTTTCAAGAGTTTGCGCGCCAGCGCCCGGCGCGTCTCCTCCATCTGCTCAGGTGTGGCCTGGGCAGCCTGCTCGTTCGCTGCGCCCGCCTGTGCGCCTGCGCCTTCCACCGGCGAAGCTGCTGGCGCGGCGGGGCGCTCCTGCGGCGTCTTTGCCATATCGGCGTTTCCTCCCTCCGCAGACCCGGGCGCGGCGTCGCCGAGCGGCTCCGTCAGGTAAGAGCGCGGCCCGCGCACCGGCTGGCTGAGCCGCGCAGGAGTCACACTCCGTACCGGCCTGGTTATCCTGCTCATCGACGGCTGCTCGCGGTCCTGCCCGGGCGGCCATTCCCCGGCTTCCGTTTTGGGTGGATGTGCATCCCTTGTCGCTGCCTCCTGGCCGGATGAAAGCAGGCGTTTTCCCCAGGTTCGTAGATGGCTCATCGCCTCCTGGACACGCTCGCGCAGGCGTTCCAGGGGTGGTCGGGGTTCAAGCTCAGAAGGGCGCGTTAGTAAAGGTTTCATCATGAACATCCCATATTCGCTGCTTCTGCACTGGACAATGTTCGGCTGCTCAGTGATGTACGATAGCACAGATGAGCCAGACTCGCAAGAGCCAGAATCGTGAGATGCCAAAGGTGCAGGTCTCTGTGTGGCTGACCAGGCACGCGATGCCTGCCCAAAGACACAGATAGACCATCTTGAAGAAGGATGGGAAGGGAGGAAGCATCAGGACGGCGGCTGATGGGAGAATGCGCGCCGTCCTAATAGGAAAGTTCGCCTCTGGCAATCCAGTTGCCCCGAGCATTCTTAACCAACCCGGTGCAGAGAACGGTAGCTCCTAGCGCTTTCGCAAAGCTCAGACTCTGAAGACGCCAGAAGCGCTGGGCCTGAGCGATGGCCGTGTCGTCGCCTGATTGAAGCAGTTTCAAGAGCGGCTCGTTGACGATGGGGGAAGACTCAACAAAGCGAGGTTGTGGGATACCAGCCGCCCGAAGCGCATCCGCGAACAGGGTGGCACCCAAAGCGCGATTTCCCTGTCGCACCCGAATGTAGTCGAGAACGACCCCATCTTCTTTCGGGTAAAACTGCACAACCCCTCCGGGGCCTCCAGCCTCTCCCCACGTGACCCGAAGCGCGCCCCCTGGCAGGGTAGAGATGCGAGGAGCCGTTTGCAGCACTATCTGACCTGACATGGTATCCACCCCTGCAAAAAGAGGCAGGGGTGCCGCGAGAGAAACCCTGTGCGACACCCCATACGTCTTAGAACTGAACTTGCTCGGCTTGCGAGATCAGGTTGATCTCAGTCTTCAGACCGTTGACCATCCGCGGGCCGACATCATAGATGGTGTTCACGGCGTTGCAGTACGTCACCCAATCATTCACAAAACTCTGCTTGTTTGGGCTTACCCAGGTGCCTTCCAATTGACCAACCAGGCTGAAAAGCTGGGCACGATACTGGTCCACATCAGCATCAGTAGCCGCCAAAAGTTTCTCTACCTGCTCCGCCAGACCAAGATCGATTGAATACAGACCACCAGACATTGTGTGTCCCTCCTAATGGGTGTTTTTGTGCTGCCTCAGCCCCCAGTGGGCTTTGTCCAGCTTCATTTTGTTTGGCAAGCGCTCGATTGGCTTACCAGAAAGGGAAACGTTCCAGAAAGGTCTTTTTGAGTATTGTTGTCTTTGTTTCCTCTGGTCCGTTCGTTCTTTCTGTGCAGAGTATACATGACCCAGCAAGGGAAAACTATGCGTTGGCTCATCTTTCGGATGTGATGTAGCTCTCTTTGCGAACAGGCGCGCGGCGGGCAGGAACCAGAGCGTGGCTTCGCTCGCTCTTGAGATTGCGCCTGAGGTCAGGCTGTGCCTATAATGCAGAGGATTTGTACCTTAGCATCCGTATACCCAAAAAAAGAAGATACACACCAAAGGAATATTCAGGAATACGATGGAATCTCAGCCAGCACGTCTGCGTCAGGCCCTGATGATTGCCAGCCCTCATATCTATGAGGAGCAGCTTTCTATAGAATCTGCCCGGTTCTTTTTACGCCAGCAAGGTATTATCGTCAATCAGGTCTACAGCGTCACAGCGCTGGATGGTCGGCCACCCTTGGCCGAGGAGTGGCGCTTAGCAGGCGTGGAACTCGTCATTGCCGCCGGAGGCGATGGCACCATCGGCGCTGCCGCCACACATCTGGCGCACAGCGACATACCGCTGGGCATTCTGCCTCTGGGGACATCGAACGACTTTGCCCGCTCGCTCCGCTTGCCGCTGGAGTTGGCCGAAGCCTGCCAGGTAATTGCCGCAGGCTCGATGATGTATATCGACCTGGGGCGTGCCCATCCGGCCATCGCCGCGCCGCACGCGCTCCAGGAAGCCACAGCCAACGCTCCAGGCGCATCTGCTGCTGGGGAACAGAGCAGCGCGCAAGCCTTCTTCACACACGCCTTGACGCTGGGGCTGAATGTTGCCTTTGCTCAGTTGGCAACCAACGCCACCATGCGCCAGCGCTTTGGCCGCTTCACCTATCCCGTTGCCGCGCTGGAGACGTTGAGCGCCTCGCAGATGGTCGACTTCACACTGCGCTTTGGTGACGTGGCCTGCGCGCTGGCTCCCGAGGAAACCGAGAACGATATCGAGGCTGATCGCCCCTACCACTATCAGGCATTACAGGTGGCCGTCATCAATGCTCCCGTGTTTGGGGGCCAGTTTGGCTTCGCCCTTGCCGGATGCGAACTGCAAGACCACCTGTTAGACATTTTGATCGTTGAACGATTTGATCTGCGCCAGTTGCTTGCGGCGGCTCAGATGGCGCTCACACCGCCGCTCAATGGGCGGCGCGAGGCCGTCAGCCGACACTTTCCCGGCATTCATCACGTCAAGGCGCGCCAGGTGCTGATTAAAACCACCGAGCCGGTGGATGTGACCCTGGATGGCGAACTGCGCGGGCGCACGCCCATTCTGGTATCTTCAGCCGAGCGCGCCCTCAACGTCATGGTGCCGCACGCAAGCCTTATCTCTGCGCAGAGTGGAGAAGCAGGTGGTTGACGAACTGTTAGAAGCCTTTGCCAGCGAGTATCCTTTTCCTCTGGACCCGTTCCAGCGCGAGGCCATTGCCCATCTGGCCGAGGACCGCTCGGTGCTGGTGGCCGCCCCCACGGGCACCGGCAAAACGATAGTAGCGGAATTTGCCATCTGGCTGGCGCACCGCCAGGGCAAGCGCGTCATCTATACCGCGCCGCTGAAGGCGCTCTCCAACCAGAAATTCCGCGACCTGCGCGCACGCTATGGCGCGCAGATGGTTGGCCTGGTTACGGGCGACATCGTGGAGCGCAATCAAGCGCCCATTCTGGTGATGACTACCGAAATCTACCGCAACATGCTGCTGGAGGAAGAGGCGCGCGACCAGGACAGGACGCGCAGTGTTCCCCCCGGAGCAGGCGAAGCCACCGCCCTGGCCGAAAAAGCCAATGAGGCGCGAGCCGAGGGGCAGGTAACCGAGACAGCGCCCCAACCGCAGCCCTTCATTGCGCGCCTTAACCCTGAACTGGACGACGTAGGCTGCGTCATCTTCGACGAACTGCACTATCTCAGCGACCCGGAGCGCGGGCCGGTCTGGGAAGAGGCCATCATCCACTCGCCCAAGCATGTACTGTTGATTGGCCTGTCGGCCACCGTCAGCAATGCGGATGAGCTATCCCTCTGGATCAGCCGCGTGCATCGGCCCATCAGCCTGGTGCTGCACACCGAGCGCGCCATCCCGCTTGATCACTACTACTACATCGATGGGCGGCTGCATCTGGTGATGAACGCCGACGGCAAGCGCGTGGAACGCTTCCCCAAAATTGGCGGCGAAGCCAAACGCCGCCACGAGCGCGGCGAGGGCCGCATCTTTACCTTCGGCGGCGAGGGCAAAGGTCAGCGGCGGCCTGCCGCGTCAGGTACATCAGCAGCCCAGCCAGCCAGCGCCGCGACCGAGCAGAAGCCGCGCCCCAACGAAGAGCGCGAAGCCATCGAGCCAGGCGAAATCCTGACCGCGCTCCGCCAGGCCGATCTGCTCCCGTGTCTCTATTTCCTGCCAGGGCGGCGCATCGTCGAAGAGAGCGCCAGCAGCGCCGCAGGCCATCTGCTGACGACACCAGAAGAACAAACCCTGCTGCAAGAAGAAGTGCGCGCCTGGCTGGAGGCGCTGCCATCCGAAGACCGCGAACTCGACCAGGTGCAGCGGCTTACGGCGCTGCTGCCGCGCGGCCTGGCATATCATCATGCCGGGCTGCTGCCGGGGCTGAAAGTGCTGGTGGAAACGCTTTTCCAGCGCGGACATCTGCGCGCCGTCTTCGCCACCGACACCCTGGCGCTGGGCATCAACATGCCCGCGCGCTCCGTCGTGGTGGGCAGCCTCAGCAAATTCGATGGCATTGGCATGCGCCTCTTGACGCCCAACGAATATCAGCAGCTTACCGGGCGCGCTGGCCGACGCGGCATGGACGAACGCGGCGCGGCCATCATCCCCTATTCGCCATGGGAACCCTTCGAGCCATCTTTCGCGGCCCTCACCGGCGAGTTGTTACCCGTCAACAGCGCTTTTACCATGCGCTATAACTCGGTGCTAAACCTCTGGCGCGGCGGCGACATCCGCCGGTTGCGCCGCGATGTGGCCGCCAGCTTCCGCGAATTTCAGCGCTATAGCCATCGTCTGCTCTATGAAGAACGGCTGGCACAGCAGGAACTCCCGTCTCTGTCTGCCGAAGAACAAGCCTTTGTGGAGGCGCTGTCATCTCCAGGAGGGCCTTCTGCCGCCAGCCTGAGCCGCCGCGCCAGGCGCGAACGCAAAAAGCCACCAGCCGAGCGCGAGCGCCATCGCGCGCTCAGCCGGGCAGGCGCGGCAGAACTCAACGGCATCATCAATTTGCTGCGTTCGCTCAGTTATATCGACCCCAACGACCGATTGACCATCAAGGGGCGGCTGCTGCGGAGCATCTTTCATCCTGCCGGAATCCTCTTTACTGAATTGATTCAGGCCATTCCGCTAGAACAATTGCACCCCTCTGAATTGGCGGAGTTGGCAAGCTGGTTTGCCTTCGATGATGACCGCCCGGTGCGCAACCGCAACACGCTCTGGCGGCAACTGGCGTATCTGCGCCGCGAGGTGTATCAGGTCATTGGCCGGGTGCAGATGAGCGAAATTGAACTGGGCCTGGATGTCAGCCCGGGCATCAATGACGCTTTCCACGGCGTCGCGCTCTACTGGTGGCGCGGCGCGTCACTCGCCAGTTTGCAGCGGCACATCGATCTGGCCGAGGGTGACCTGCTGGTCATCCTCAACCAGACCATCGATCTGCTTCAGCAGGTGCAGGCGGCTGTCGGCCAGGTGCTGGATGAGAAGCGCCTCTGGCAGACGGGCGACATGGAAGACCAGAGCGAGCGCATTCGCGCCGTGCAGATTCAGGCTGCGCGCCAGAGCCTGGAAGAACTGCGCCCCCGGCTAGGCGCTGCGGCCAAAGGGCTGATGCGTGGCATCGTCCTCCAGAGCCGCACAGTGCCCGCGATGGCCGTCCAGGTGGCCGAGGAAAGCGTGCCGCTGGATATGGAAGAGGACGAAGACAAGCCCGATCTGCGCGCCGACATTCCTGAGGAGTTCTAAAAAAACGATTGACACTTACCCGAGTGAGCGAGCCTGGCATCTTGCATTAAGAGCAAATTGTGAACTGGTTCACAGTAATATTGTGAGCCAGTCGCTATAATAAAGGCTGGCAAGGCGTTTCTGTTCAGGAACAAAAAATGGTCCCCCCGGCCATTGTTCCTCACCATTGCGACCCGTACTTGTTGGATGAGAAGCGCCTGGCCTGTTCTTTTTACCGTCTTGGACTTATCCTTCTTTGAAATAACGCACTATCGCCTGCTCCAGTTCATCCAGATGCTCAGTCAGAAAATGATCTGCCCCTGGAATAACCTCCAGATGCCTGGGTGCGGCAATGCCAGCAAACCAGGCGCGCAGTTCGGCTTCCGGCCCATATTGATCGAGCGCGCCCTGCACAATCAGCTTGGGCTTGAAGCAGCTTGCCATCTGATCGACAGACAGCGATGCGACCGGCACACCTACGCCCACCAACTGCTTGACGCGCTCCTCGCCGCAGCCCACGCGCAGGCCAACCCACGCGCCAAACGAGAAGCCCGCCACAGCCAGCGCCACATCCGGGAAACGACGTTCCAGTTCATCGAGCGCCGAACGCACATCGTCTTGCTCGCCGCGCCCCTCGTCATGGCTGCCGGTGCTCAGGCCCACGCCGCGAAAATTGAAGCGCAGCGTCGGGATGCCCACCTCGTTCAGCGCCGTCGCCAGCCGGAACACCGTCTTGTTGTGCATCGTGCCGCCATACAGCGGGTGAGGATGACAGACCACCGCCGCCAGACGCGGCGCGTGCTCCTCTTCCTCCGGCAGCCGCAGCAGCCCTTCCAGCCGTCCGTGCGGCGCGGGAATATCCACATGTTTCAATTGCGCCATGAATGACCTCCGTCCTTTCAGTATATGCGCTCGATGGTTACTGTGTCTATGGATGGTGTGCGCTCTTCCACACCAGGACAGTCAACTGATTCACAGAGGCGAGCCAGCGTCAGTTCTATAGTGGACCTATGAAAACATCGAGCGGTCTGGATACTGGCCTCTTGTTCCTGACATGTTGTACACTAGATGAAACAGAGAGTTGCTCTTCCCTGGCAGTGGGAAAGCGGGCTATGCTGCCTGGTATGGGAGGCAAAATGATGCAATGCTATCAATGCGGGTCAAGCGTCTATATGACCGACCGCTTTTGTATGGAATGCGGGGCAGAACATCCATCGCTCGCCTCTGCGGCGCGAGAAGCCAAAGCAGCGGCAGCGCCCGCCGCTCCCCCGCAGAAGGCGACGCCTGCTCAACCAGCCCTCAACGAGCCTGAGCGCCCCCAGGAAGGCGATACTATTGCCTGCCCCAAATGTGGCTCCAAACTGCCGCGCGGCGCGCGTTTCTGCGGGGACTGTGGCGCATCTCTGGCCGCCGCATCCGGAGCCGTTCCGGTAGCCGCTTATCCGACCCGTGTCGCCACTGCCGCGTTGCCCGATCCCATTCCGCCGCTCGATAGCACCGCGCCGACAAAGCCAGCGTCTGGCCCGGCGCAGCCGGTCCTGCCACCGTTTCGCGCAGGCAACTGGCCCGAACAACCTGCGCCCCAGCCTGCTCCTCCGGCAAAGCTTCCTGAAGAGGTCAGCGACGAGGCCCCGACGCGCCTCTTAAATGAGCCAGCAGCGTCACCCATCCAGCAGCCACCATCTGCCTGGGTCAGCCCACCCGCACCGCCTGCCCAGCCGCCTGCGCCAGCTTTCGCACATCAGCCCGCGCCGCCCAATGGGCCAGCGCCCGCGTGGGTTGGCCCGCCTGCTGCGCCCAATGGGCAACAAATGGCATCTGCGTGGGCGGCACCACCAGAGCCACCGGCCTGGGGCGCGCCACAAGCGCCTGCCTGGCAACCGGAGATGGTCCAGGGAAGCGGCAAAGCGCCGGAGTTTTCAGCCCCAAATCCATTCCCCGCAGGGCCAATGCCCGCCGCGCCGGTTCAGGGGGCGTTTCCTCCACAGCCAGCCCCCGGGAGCAGCCCCTCTCAAGCATTTGTGCAGGCAATCAGCGCTATGCCTATGGCTCCGGCCCTCCCAGAGATGCGCGCGCCCAGGAAACAACAGCGCTATCCGCGCGGCCAGGTTATCACCATGATCGCCGCTGCCATTGTCACGGTGATGGCTGCGCTCGGCGGGGTGATCGTGCTGCTCCTCTCCAACAAGTAATCCGGCTTGATGCCGCGGCCCGCGAGTGTTATCGTTAGTAAGGCTATTGGAGGCGTTGCCGCCTCATTCCTCATGCCTGAAAGGAAGACACTCATGCCTGAAGAGATGCCGAGCGGCGCAACGGAGCAGCCGCGCACCATTCGTGCCCCCCGTGGAAATGCCCTCTCGTGCAAGGGATGGCAGCAGGAAGCCGCCCTGCGCATGCTGATGAATAACCTCGACCCGCAGGTCGCCGAGAAACCAGATGAGCTTATTGTGTACGGTGGCATCGGCAAGGCGGCGCGCAATTGGCAATGTTTCGACCGCATCGTCGAGACGCTCAAGAACCTGAACGAAGACGAAACGCTGCTGGTGCAGTCTGGCAAGCCGGTGGGCGTCTTCAAAACCCACGCCGACGCGCCGCGTGTCCTCATCGCCAACTCCAACCTCGTGCCGCACTGGGCGACCTGGGAGCATTTCCGTGAACTCGACCGCAAGGGACTGATGATGTACGGCCAGATGACGGCTGGCTCCTGGATTTACATCGGCAGCCAGGGCATTGTGCAGGGAACGTATGAAACTTTCACGGAAATGGGCCGCCAGCATTTCGGTGGTGACTTATCCGGCAAATGGATATTGACTGCTGGCTTAGGAGGCATGGGCGGTGCGCAGCCATTGGCAGCCACCATGGCAGGTGCCTCTATGCTTGCGGTGGAGTGCGATGCCACTCACATCCAGCGCCGCCTGGATACCGGCTACTGCGATGCCATCGCTAGCACGCTTGACGAAGCGCTCGATCAGCTCCGCGAGGCGCGCAATGTGGGACAGCCGATCTCTATCGGGCTGCTGGGCAACGCGGCAGACATCTACCCTGAGCTAGTGCGCCGGGGCATTAAGCCTGACATGGTCACCGATCAAACGTCTGCGCATGATGTCCTGAATGGGTATATCCCTGCCGGTTTGAGCCTTGCGGAAGCTGCGGAGCTGCGCCAGCGTGACCCGCAAGGCTATGTCGAACGCGCGAAGGAATCTATTGCGAAACAGGTGCACGCCATGCTGGATTTCCACCATCAGGGCATTCCGGTGGTGGATTATGGCAATAACATCCGGCAGGTGGCCTATGAGGCGGGCGTAACCAATGCGTTTGATTATCCCGGCTTTGTACCCGCTTACATTCGCCCCTTATTCTGCCGGGGCATCGGGCCGTTTCGCTGGGTGGCGCTCTCTGGCGACCCAGAAGACATTTATAAGACCGATGCCAAGGTCAAAGAACTGATCCCGGACAACCCGCACCTTCATCGCTGGCTGGATATGGCGCGCCAGAAAATTCATTTCCAGGGTTTGCCTGCGCGCATCTGCTGGGTAGGGCTAGGCGAACGGGCCAGGCTCGGCCTGGCGTTCAATGACATGGTCGCCAAAGGCGAAGTACGCGCGCCCATCGTCATTGGCCGCGATCATCTTGATTCCGGCTCTGTCGCCAGCCCCAACCGCGAAACCGAGGGGATGAAAGACGGCTCCGACGCGGTATCGGACTGGCCGCTGCTCAACGCGCTGCTCAACTGCGCCAGCGGCGCGACCTGGGTTTCCATTCATCACGGCGGCGGAGTCGGCATGGGATTTTCGCAGCACGCGGGCATGGTCATCGTCGCGGACGGCACCGAAGCGGCAGCCAAACGCCTGGAGCGCGTGCTTACCAATGACCCGGCAAGCGGCGTCATGCGCCATGCCGACGCGGGCTACCCGGAAGCTATCGAGTTTGCGCGCGAGCAGGGCGTTCAGATTCCCATGATGGGCAGCTAATCCAGGCGGGGCAAAAGGCCGCGCTCCATCGCCACCGCGACGGCGGAGGCGCGCGAATCGACGCCTAGCTTGGTAAACACATTATTGAGGTACGAGCCGACGGTGCGCTCGCTGATGCCCAGGTGCACCGCAATCTCTTTGCTGCGTTCGCCGCGCGCAACTCCCGCCAGCACTTCGCGCTCGCGCTCGGTCAGGTCCAGCGGGCCACGCGGCGCAGCCCGCATTGGGGCACCAGCTTGCGCGGCGCGGGCGAGAATGCGGGCCATCACCTCCGGCGGCACCAGCATCTCGCCGCGCGCCGCCGCGCGGATGGCCTGCACCAGCGTTTCCAGCGAGCAATCCTTGAGCAAATAGCCGCAAGCCCCCGCCTGAAGTCCCTGAATCATCAGGTCATCTTCGTTGTAAGTTGTCAAGACGACAACGGCCATCTCAGGCCAGCGCTGGTGTATGTGCTTGATCGCCTCGACGCCGCCCATCCCTGGCATGCGCAGGTCCATCAAGACCACCTGCGGCTGCAACTCAGCCGCCAATTGGAGCGCCTCTTCGCCAGAGGCCGCTTCCCCCAGCACGCTGATGTCGGTCTGTGTCGCCAGAAAGGTCCGAATGCCCCAGCGCACCAGTTGATGGTCATCCACGATGAGCAGGCTCAAAGGTTGGGTCATACTTTACCTCGTCTCCGCTTGATCTCTCAGCTTGCGTCAATGCCAATGGCACCATCGCCTCCACACACGTGCCCGCCGCATCGCTGAACATCCGCAGCGAGCCGCCCACATCTTCGGCGCGCTGGCGCATATTGCTCAAGCCCTGCCCGCGTCCTTCGGCATGCGTAGGGGTAAAGCCGCGCCCGTTATCCTGAATGCGCAGCGTCAGACGCCCTGGTTCCTGGAGCAGGTGCAAGGCAACCTCGGTCGCCCCACTGTGCCGGGCAACGTTATTCAGAGCCTCCTGCGCGATGCGGTAAAGCGCCTGCTCTGTTGCCAGCGGCGCTTGCAGGCCATCCGGCAGGTGCGCCTCGGCAGCGATGCCGGTGGACTGTTCCCAGCCCGTCAGCAGGTCGGCCAGCGCCGCGCTCAAGCCTTTTCCGGCCAGCGCCAACGGACGCAGTTCATGAATCAGCGCGGTCAATTCTTGTTGCGCCTGGCCGGTCAGACGCACTGCTTCATCCAGCGTCTGCGCCGCCTGGGGATGGTCGGGAACCATCTCCTTGGCCGCGCCAACCAGCAGCGTAATCACAAACATCTGCTGCTTGATGGAATCGTGCAGATCGCGCGCCAGGCGATGGCGCTCCTCCACCACAGCCAGTTCCTGGCGCGTGGTGAGCAGCGTTTGCAACTGATCGGCCATGCTGTTCAAGTCGCGGGCAAGCTGCCCTAGCTCATCACGCGCGGCAGCCTGCACCTTGACGCTGAAATCGCCCTGACTCCAGGCTTCCGCTGCCAGGGTAATCTGGCGCAGAGGTCGCCGGATGCTGCGCGACCCAAGCATCCCCGAAAAGATGCCAATAGCGCCCGCCAGCGCGAGCAAGGGAAATTCACTGCTGAGGTTGATCCACAGCAGATAGGTGAAATCGCCCTTGGCAAGGGGCGCAGGTTGGGGCACCGGCCCCGTAAACACTGTGAAGAAGACCCCAAGCTCCTTGATGGGCAGCGCAATGAGGGTTTGCCCGCCCAGGGCACGAACCCTCGCCGTTTGCGTCTCTGTTTTTGGAGAACTCGCACGGGCAGCCTGAATCAGCGCCTGAGACTGCGTATTCCAGAAAAACTTCTGCATGGTGTTTGTATCGTTGGGGGCAGACGCCAGAATCTGCCCATCTTCATTCAGAATCACCGCCAGCACATACTTGCCCGACACGGACTGCCCTGAGGGACTCGGCGGAGCAATAAAGAACGTGGCCCACTTGCTAAGGGCGCTCTGGTCCGGAGGGTTTGCTGCCAGATACGGCGCAAGCTGCGGAATGACAACATCTCCCAAAGACTGTGCAAACGTAGCAGGTTGGTCAAGCTGTTTGCTCGTCGTCTCGGTGAACGAATTGACGCTCTCCACAGCCAGAACCACCACCAGCGTCACCAGCAAATAGGAGAGCGTGAGCCGCCATTGCAGCTTGCGAAAGGACCGCAGGAACCAGAGCATCGTTTTCATAAATCTTCTCCTCTTGCAATACGCCGCCTCTGACGACTATCAGCGCTGTTCTAGTATATCAAGGCGTTCGCCCATCCACCATGCGTATTCTACCCAGGTAATTCTGACATGGTGAAGATTACGCTGCGCAAACAACCGATGTGCTCCTCCGCGTGTCCCGCTAGACTGAATGGCAAGAGAAAAACCTATGTCTCTCTCAAGGGCGCTGAAAGGAGTTCATTTTTTATGAAACGCTCTCTACAGTTTGAAGAGTCTCGGCCCAGGGGAACCATTGCCGCGCTCGATGGGGTGCGCGCCATCGCCTGCCTGATGGTCATTGGCTATCACATCAGCCTGATGGCCCGCGATACCCACCTCTGGTCGGAAAACAGCGATTCACTCATCACCGCGCTTCTCCTGGCGGGCAACGCGGGCGTCACGCTCTTCTTTGTGCTTTCCGGCTTTCTGCTCTTCCTCCCCTATGCCAACGCCCTGCTGTTTGACCAGCCCTGGCCGAGCATGCGGCGCTTCTATCTGCGGCGCGCCCTGCGCATCATCCCCGGCTATTACTTCTCGCTGCTCTTGATCGTGCTGCTGGCGCACCCGGAATATCTCCAGCCAGCGCGCTGGGGGCAGCTCGCGCTCTTTCCCATCTTTCTCATGGATTCCACAAAGGCCACGTTTCAGCAAATCAACGGCCCCTACTGGACACTGGCAATTGAATGGCAGTTCTATCTGCTTTTGCCATTCATTGCGCTGGGCATCTGCGCGCTAACTCGGCTGGCGACGCGCTGGGCGCGGGTGCGCACCGAAAAACGCCTCTGGGTGGTCGTCGGGGGTTTGCTGGGAGTCGTCGGCTGGGGGCTATGTACCCGCTATTGGGGCGCGTACTTTATGGCCCACCCGTCGGCCACCTTTCTGGTACCGCGCAACGTCTTAAACATCGTACTCTTCTTGACCTACGGCTTTGATGGCAAGTTTCTGGAGGATTTCGCCATCGGCATGCTCGCTGGCCTGGCGTATACCCGCTGGTGCCCCATGGGCCAGCCGCTGGCTGAAGAACGCAAGGCACGCTGGCACAGCGGCTGGCTGTGGGGCGGCGGAGTGCTGATGCTGCTGTTCATGGTGATGCAATACGCGCCAGCCCTCAAGAGCCTGTTTCAACCGTATAGCTGGTTATCCGAGCTGGGCCTTTCCGTGGGCTTTGCATGCTGCATTCTGGCAATCCTCTTCGACGGCGTGATACTCCGGCGCTTTTTCGAGTGGGCGCCGCTGCGCTGGGTGGGGCTGATCTCCTACAGCTTATACATCTGGCACTTGCCGCTGTTGAATGCGTTTCAGCGCAACATCGGCCCCTACCTGACCAGCCTGCCCCATCTGCTGGCCTACAGCCTCTACTGGGTCTGGGTCGCAGCGATCGTATTCCCCTTCTCGTTTGCCGTCTACAGGTTGATTGAACAGCCAGGCATGCGCCTGAGCCATCGGCTGCAAAAGCGCTGGGCGAGGCGACCAGAAGCGACGCCCAGGCCAAGAGAACCGGAACTCATTGGCCTGGCAGTGCCGCAGATCAGCCATATCTGAGGGCCAGTCAGTGACCGTTGTTTTTTTGCCGCATCAACCGAACCAGACCAGCGCGAGCCGTCGGTCCGCTGGAGCAAGCGCGATCTGCTGATAGACCGTCAGCGTGCTGCTGCTGTAATCGAGCGTGAACTTGCCGAACTTGCTCCAGATGTCCGAGCCGAGCAAACCTTGAAAGCCAGTGCTGCCGCGCTCATGCGGGATGGCAGCACTGGCAATCGTCACCGAGGGCAGACGAATTGAACCAGTATTCCAGTCGCTTACCTTCACCGGAACAGCCTGAGTGACGCCGCCAATTCCACTGATCGGCTCGGCGCTGCCAGCTACAGGCAAGCCAAGCTGCTGGGCCACCGCGCTAGAGATAAGCGAGGTGCTGGCTCCAGTATCAACAGCAAAAGTAAATGGTCCTTTGCCATGAATCGTCACTGGAGCCAGCACCAGCGTTGCTCCACTCTGGTCCTGAACCACCTGCACCTGCTCCGAAATCCCAGGGCCAGTAGTCGTCGAGGCGGGAGCATTCCCAATTGTAACCGAGCAGGCCGATAGCGAAAGCAGCAGAACAAATGACAAGATCAACAAAACGACCAGGGAAGGTCGAAACTGCTGCTGGCGCTCTGTTTGCCAGCCGAAGCGTTGATGCATAGACATGGATGGCTCCCCCTCTCCAGTTTCCGAGTGCGAACGAATGGCAGGTTCTAGAAAGGAGGGTATGCACTCGACATGCCAGTCATTGCCACAGATCAGCCATGTCTGAGCGCTGAACGCTCTGGATGACCACGATGGGTGTTTGCTGCCTACTCGTGCTGCCCATCTAGCACCGCCTGAGCCAGCCGCTCGATGTCTGGAGCGGGCGGGCGATCATCAGTCAGCGCGGGAACGAGTCGTCGCACCTGCTCATAGACCGCCTGCACGCCTTTGCCCGGCTTGAGCGGTTTGCGAAACTCCAGCATCTGCGCCGCGCACAACAGTTCAATCGCCACGACGCGCGCCGCCAGCCCGACAGCCTGGCGCGCCTTGTGCGCCGCCGTCGCGCCCATGCTGTTCCAGTCCTCCATTCCGGCAGAGGTTGGAATCGAATCGATGCTGGCCGGATGCGCCAGCACCTTGATCTCGTTGACCAGCGCCGCCGCCACGTACTGGGGAATCATATACCCAGAGTTCAGGCCAGGATTTGGCGTCAGAAAGAGGGGCGTATCTTTTTCATCCCAATCATGCGGCCCCAGCAGGCTAAAGATGCGCCGTTCGGAAAATCCGGCAAGCTGGGCAACGGCAATCGCCAGCATATCCAGCGCCAGCGCCAGCGGCTGGCCGTGAAAATTGCCGCCCGAAAGCGAAAGCTCATCATCCGGGAAGAGCAGCGGGTTATCGGTGACCGCGCCTAGCTCGTTCTCGAAGACGCCCGCCACGTAGCCCAGCGCGTCGCGCACCGCGCCCAGCACCTGGGGAATGCAACGCAGCGTATAGGGGTCTTGCACGCGCGGGCAATCCTTATGCGACGGATTGATCTCGCTCTCTGCCAGCAGATCGCGCATGCGCGCCGCGACAGCGGCCTGCCCCGGTTGGGGTCGCAGCGCGTGGATGCGCACATCGAAGGGCACGAACGACCCCATCAACCCCTCCACGCTCATGGCAGCCGCCGCTTCCGCCGACGCCAGCAGCGCCCGCGCATCGCGCAGCGTCAGCAAGCCCATCGCTTCCATCAAATGCGTGCCATTGATGAGCGCCAACCCCTCTTTGGGCTGAAGCTCCAGCGGCGCAAGCCCCACCAGGCGCATCGCCTCGGCGCTGGGAAGCTGGCGGCCATCATAGAGCGCCTCGCCCTCACCGATCAGCGCCAGGCCCAGATGTGCCAGCGGGGCCAGATCACCACTCGCGCCCACCGACCCGCGCGATGGAATGAGCGGCTGCACATGCGTATTGAGCAGCCCCAGCAGCGTCTGAATCACCTCCACGCGCACACCCGAATGCCCACGCGCCAGGCTGTTCGCCAAAAGCAGCAGCATCGCCCGCGTCACATCGGCGGGCAACGGCTCGCCCACGCCGGAAGCGTGGCTGCGCAGCAAGTTGCGCTGCAAATCGGCGAGTTGCGCCGACCCGATATGCACCCGGCTCAGGTGCCCAAAGCCCGTCGTCACGCCATAGACCACCCGATCTTCATCGGCAATGCTCTGCACCAGGTTCCGCGCCGCCTGCACCCGCGTCACGGCCTCAGCCGCCAGTTCCACCCTGGCCCCCTCGCGGGCCACTGCCACCACTGCCTCAGATGTGAGCCGCGCTGCTCCAATCGTTACGGTTGGCATCGTCGCCCCCCTTTATCGATGAAATAAGAGCGTTCAACATAAAAAGAAAGCGCACCTTTCTTCGGTCTTGCGCAGAGCATATCATATCCGCCATGCCAGGCAAAAGCGCTTGACAGGTTGGTGCCTGTCTGGTATCCTCTCTGGTGAAGAGTGCTGTCTTCTGCAACCATGGGTACAGATGAGAGAGGTGATGGCGATGGCTTTCAACGACATGGGCCAATATCCGCAAGGTCAATTCCCCCAAAACAACATGGGTCAATATCCGCAAGGTCAATTCCCCCAAGGAATGTACGCTTCTTCTCCAAAACGCTCCAATCCATCCCGTCGATACTGGATACTCGCCGTGCTGCTAGTGATCATGGCCGTTATTTGCTTTCTCCTCATCCAAGGAGACCTCGCGTTCCCCGGCATCTACTTCTGGTTCATAGGCGGGGACATCATGCAGTTCTGGTTCATTGTCCTGGTCATCCTGGGGTTCGTCTACTTGGGCAACTCCGGCGCTCGCAAACAGAGCAGCGCTGGGGGATTCTCCCAACGGAGCGATCCCTATGGCTATGCTGGCAATTTCGGCGGCTTCCCGGCGCAGCAAACACGTCGCGCTGCTCCCTCGCTGCTGCTGCGCCTGCCGCTGGTGCTGCTGCTGGTGTTTCTCATCTATTATTTCTTCATCCAGGGCTATACATTTCGGATAAACCCGAATCCAACCCTGATGGGCGATTGTAATGCCGGGTCCATCACCGTAGTGGGCAATGCCACCTCAAATCAGGTCTCTCTAAATGCCGGAATCACAACAATTGAAGGCTATGGGAATTACGATCAAGCCAGCAATACCCTCAATATCAATGGCAACCTGTGTGGTTTGACCATCAGCGTCCCGGCTGACAGCCACCTGCATATCTCAGGAAATGATGCCGAAATCTCGGTCACAGGGATAAAAGGGAAAATAGAACTGGACGACAATGCCGGGGACATCACAATCAGCGGAAGCAGGTTGTTAGCTGGCTCTGTCGTTACGAACAATGCGGGAAACATCACCATCAACCATTCCTGCTTGCTAGATAACTCGGATGTCGAAAATAACGGCGGAGCAATCACCATCACGAATTCCAACGTGTCACCGAGCGCGAAGGTAGATATTAACGGCGGCTCTCCCACGATTACCAGCCCGACTGACGGGTGCCCTGTCTGAGGGGTCAGTACCAGCTTTCCTACGCCGCTTGACAGGGCCAAGGCAAGCTGGTATACTTTTCTTGCTCGGAACACATCTACTCGTGACGAGTTGTGCTGGAACGGCATGACGTGGCGATGAGTTGGTCACCGCCGCGCCATTCCCCCAGACCTGGACGCGCCAGGAATGGGGCTGGGGCATTCTATCACCGGATATTTTGCCTAGTTGGTAGATTGCTCAACGGCCCTCTCCTGGAACAAGGCTGGGCTTGCCACTTGTCGGCAGCGGCGAAAGCGGATGCTTTCGCCGCTTTCCCGGCAAGCTCGTGTCAGCGTCAGCGCCAGGTGGGGGCCGTTTCGGCATATTGAGTCGTTTGCTCAAGGAGCCGAAAGGAGCATCCCCGTATGGCATTCCTCATGGGCCAACCCAAAGCCCCATCGTATCCTTCTGGTCGCTACATCCACACCAACCCCTTGCGCCGCGAGGGCGGGCTGCGTCTGCTCACGCAAGACCTGCCGGAGCCGCTGCGCTGGGCCATCATCCGCGCCTGGCGGCAGCCTGTCCACTTCGATGGCAACGAAGCCATCCAGAGCGTACACCGCCAGCGCCCCGACGATGCCCAGCTTGCGCGGGCCACGCCGCGCAGTATCCTGCTGCTCGCCTTCGTAGAAATGGAAGTTGCGCGGCGCGTGGTGGAAGCGCCGCAGGCCAGCATTCTCCCGGCCACACGCAACAATCTGCTGCTAGTTCAGGGGGTGTATCTGCGGCGGCTCTATCTGGCGCTGGCGCGGCACATCGGCGAAGCCACCGCCCTGGCCGAGTTTCAGCGCCTGATCCTTCAGGCCAGCTAACAAGCGCCCGGGTGAACGTGCCTGAAGCGACTCTCCCGGCACGCTCACCTGGCCGTTGCCGACCTGCATATCGTCTGAAACCTCTTGCCACCATCCTGTAATCTAAAAACCACCGGACGTTGTAGGGAAAGACAACAAGACCTGCATCTTTCGGCAGAAGGCTTGTTGAGAACGAGGGAGGGAAAAGAGATGGCCGCGCACAATCAATTAGAAGAGACCTGGGGAGTTGCCGCCAGCCATGCCGAACATCGGGTCGGCGACTACATTCGCTACAGCGTTGAAGGGCAGGTGCGCAGGGGCACGATCATCTGGATATGCGCTCCCACCGAGCAGGAGGGGCAGCCGCGTTCCGTGCGTTACGTCGTGCAGTCGGAAGAGAGCGGGCAGGCTCCAGACCTCATCTGGCCGGGCAACATCCTCATCGGCAATGGGCAACCCACAGAAGACCACGACAGCGTTGCCAACATCGCCGAACTCGAGCAAGCGCTCACCGAAATGTTTGCCACCTTATCCATCCCGATCATCATCTACCCGGAGGTTGACGACAGCGGCCAGCCGTTCTATGTCTGGCACATTGGCGAATCTACGCCTCAGCAGCCCTTCGGGATGTATGTCGGCATGGATCGGCATCTGCTCGGCGCGCTCAAGTATGCCCTGGAAAAACTCATCAAGCACCTGGAGCCTCCGCAGCCTGCTTCAGAGGAGTGATACGCTCTCGGGGTATTATTCCTCTGGCTCCTCCGGCTCGCCCCTGAAGACCTTGCGCACACCGCGCCCAATCAGGCAGAAGACCCAATACAGCACAATCGTCAGCAAGGCCAGCGGCAGCGCCAGTGTCAGCAGGAACACTCCGAAATCCAGACGCCAGAGCGACGCAGGCACGCCCAGCACCAGCGAGATCGCCGCCGCCAGCCCGAAGCCGGGGGCAGCCGGAATCAGCACCGGCAAAAGATACTTGGGGAACGCGGAAAAACTGCCATCGTTAAAGCCCAGGAAGATGCCCGCCGCCAGCGCTCCCGCCATCCAGAGCGTGGCGGGCAGCGCGGTAAATCCCAGGGCGATCAGGCGAGTCCACAGGCGGCGCGGCCCGAAGCGCTCCAGGACAAAAACCCAGAGCACCCAGACGGCCTCGAGCAGCAGCCAGAGCGGCACCGCCAGCAGCACCACGTCCGCCGCCAGCAAGGGCAGGCTGATATAGTGAAAAGCAGGCGTTGGGTCCACCTGGCTCAGCGGCACTTGCTGAGCATTGACATGCGCGTAGGCCAGCGGCCAGCCAGCGTTATAGCTGATATTGCTCACGGTCGCGCCGTCAATCGTCCCTGGCACATATTGGCGGCGGCTGTGCGATTGCAGCGAATAGGCCGCAATCAGCGCCACAATGATCAGCGCCAATCGCCCCAGCACGCTCGAAAAGCCATCATTCCTGGCAGGTGGCGGAGGCGCGGCCCGGTTACGCGCCGACCAGGGCTCCCATTCATCCTCATCATCCTCGTCATCCTGGTAGCGTCGGGGAGATAAGCCCTGGCCTGGTATGCCGCTGCGCCTGGGAGGCTGACCCGGGGAGGGCGACCACGACGAACTGGACGACGCATAGGCGCGCAGCTTTGCGCTTGCACCGGACACCTGGCCCGCCGCCGTACGGGCAGCAGCAGCGGGGGCTGGCTGTATCTGTGAACGAGAGAACGAAGAGGAAGCGCGCGACGCGGGCCGATCAAATGCCTGCTCGAACGCTTCGACCTCTGGTAACTTCTCGTTTTTTCTCGTCATCGCTGGTCCCTTACCAGGCGCCCTAAAGCGCCAGCGTCATCTCAAACAGTCGGTGCGCCACCGGGCACCCTGCTGCCTCCAGCACCGGGCCAAGCGGATTGCCAGGCGGAATCTCTTCGGCGCTAAAAGGCACGCCGGGATGCTCCTGGGCAACCGCTCTCAGCAAGAGCGTTGCCAGTTCCAGCCCGCCGGTCACATCCGCCCCTGGGCGCGCGCCAAAGCCCAGCAGCCGCACCTCATCGGGCCGAGGCTCGCTGAAAAGCAGCGCGGCAGGCCCAGCGTCGGTATCTTCCCCTGGAATTGCCAGTGCCCGCAGACGCCCGGCAGCAGCCAGGCGCGTCAGCACAGGCTGCTCGAACTCCCAGGAAGGCCGCACCAGGCGCATGTCTTCATAGAACGGCAGCGCTGCCGTCGCCTCCATCGCCGTGGGCATCTGTTCGGCAGGCGTCGCCTCTTCCCCTGCGCCCTCATCGCTCAGGCCGGGCAACATCAGCGGTCCGGTAAAGGCGCGCTGCGCCACACCATGCGCCAGCGGCCCGGCATAATCGGTCAGTTCGCGGTCAACACGGAAGCCCAGGCTTTGGTAGAGCTGAAACGCCACCGTATTCTGCGTATAGACCTCCAGCCACATCTCCTTCAGCTTCCGCTGGCGTGCCTCCTCAATCAGCCGCTGCATGAGCGTGCGCCCATAGCCGCCGCCGCGAGCCGTCGCCGCCACGCCCAACGCGCAGCACCAGCAGCGTTCGCCGCGCACGCTCAGCAACGCCACTCCAGCAGGACCGCTTTCATCCTGCAACACAAAAGAGGCTTCCAACAGCACATCTTGATAAGCTACACGCTCGGCCATCGCCTCTGGCGTCAGTTCGAGCGGCACCACATACTGCTCAAAGCCGCGATTAAAAGCCATTGCCAGCTTATCGATGGTATACTCGCTGGCACGAAGAATCTGAATAGCTGGCATGATACAGGCGCACCTCTGCAAAGAAACTCGAGCATATCGCATGCTGAAGGTATGATAACTGAAGTGCTGGCCCCGCGCAAGAGACCGCGTGCCAGCCGCCCAGGCTGCGGCAAAAAGCGCAGCCGCGTTCGCACACCTTCAGGCAGAGGATGGCACACATCAGGGCGCAGCGGAGGCCAGCAGCGGCCTCGCCAGGAGCGCCTATCGCCTCTTCCTTCTTGACAATATAGAACTTTTGTTCTATACCAAAGAGGCATGGCAGCCAAAATGCACAGAGGAATACCAGGCCAGACACCTGTGCCGGTACTAGCCTAAAAGTATGGGGAGAAGAAACAGACGAGCAAGAAAGCCTATACTATCTTTTCGGATGAGCTTCGGCAGGACTACAGACAGACACGACATTGTTCCGTAACTTGTTGTACAATAGAGGGAGTAAGATGACACACCTTATCAACGCAGAGGAACTGAACGCCCAGGCCGAAATTGCCGTCGCAGAAAAGCTGCTGGGCATCTCCGGGCAAGGAGTGGACAGCCACTCTACTGTATATGATGAATCAGATGACGGCGTTGAGGCGCTGATCGTCTTTATGGATGCGACAACACTTGAGCATGTGTTTCTTCAGGCGCAGCGGCAGATACAGCGCGAAGCCGCTAATGCACTCGGCGATGAACAGCGCTGAGCGCAGGCACGCCAGCCGGGGCGCCTGTGTCCAGGTCGGTTCACAAGACAAGGGGCTGGCTCGAGAATGGAAGTAGTCAAAGTCTCGCCACGAGGCTATTGTTATGGTGTGGTGGACGCGATGCAGATTGCGCGCAATGCTGCAAAAGACGCCACCTTACCCCGGCCAATCTACATTATTGGTTTGATCGTTCACAACCGTTTTGCCGTCAATGAACTCACCAGCCTGGGCATCATCAGCCTGGATGGCCCGGACCGCGCCGCCATTCTGGAGCAAGTCCAAAGTGGAACGGTCATCTTTACCGCGCATGGGGTCTCGCCCCAGGTGCAGGAACGCGCAAGGGCGCGCGGCCTGCACTGCATCGATGCTACCTGCCCCGATGTTGCCAAAACCCATGAACTGGTCAAGCGACTGGCAGCCGAGGGCTACCATATCATCTATATTGGCAAAAAAGGCCACCCCGAACCAGAGGGCGTCATTGGCGAAGCGCCAGACCAGGTTCACCTTATCGAAACCGAAGAGGATTTGAACGTCCTCCACCTCAGCGAAGAGCAAACGCGCAAACTGGCCCTTTCCACCCAGACCACCCTGAGCCAATGGGACACCCAGCGCCTCATCGACGCTGTGAGGGCGCGCTGGCCTCATGTCGTAGTACATAACGACATCTGTATGGCGACACAGCAGCGCCAGGAAGCAGTGGCCGCTCAGGCACAAGGCGCAGACCTGACCATCGTGGTAGGCGACCCGCGCAGCAACAATACGAATCGGCTGGTGCAGGTCTCGGAAACCATTGCAGGGACACCAGCAGTGCGCATCGAGCGGTTGGAAGACCTGCAACCAGAATGGCTGGTGGGCAAGAAGCGGATTGCCATTACGGCTGGAGCCTCCACGCCCAGCCAGATTACACGCGATGTCATCCGCTACGTTGAGCAATTCGGCGAACAGGAGAAGGGGACGCCATATGCAAAGCCTGGGGGGTATTCTGGCAAGTCGTGATGTTGACGAACTGCGCAGCATCGCCGCGCTCTGGGGGCTACCTCCTCCCAGAGATGTCGATATGGGGTCAGTCAACCGCCTGGAAAGCGGCATCCGCGATACCATCAGCGCCCGTTTTGTCTGGGAACACCTGGATGAAATCGAACGGGCCGTGCTCTACGCCATCCTTGGCCCCTCGGCGCGCAACTGGCGTCCACTCGAACAACTCCCCGAACTAACCAAACTGGAGCCAGCGCCCCTGCAAGCCACGCTGGAAAAACTCAAGCGCCGCCGCCTGGTCTTGGAAGAGATTGCCAGAGTGCAGGGCACCGAACTTTACGGACAGCGTGCCGTCTATTTCGGCTACACCTTCAACCGCCCGGCCAACCAGCCCATTGAAAACAAGCAAATCGTCTATATCCCCACCGAAATTGCTACCGTGCTCTACGCAACAGGCCGCGAGATTTTCTCGCCGCAGGGCAGCCGTGCCGACAAAACGCTAGATGACATCCTGATGCCCTATCGCCAGGGCGACCTCGACCAGATTGGCCGCCGCTATGGCCTTGTAGTTCAGTCCTATTCCTCGCGCAACGACGTGCGCCAGGCGATGGCCGCCAATCTCTGCCAGGCCGACGCCGTGCGCTATGCCCTTGGTCGCCTGGAGTCCGGGCTGCGCGGCCTCTACGAGACCTTGATGCAGCGCGATGGCCGCCTGACTCTGCGCGAGGTTCGTCGCCTGACTGGCCTGGACGGCCCCACGCTCAATGCGGCATTGCACACGCTAGAAGAGTTTGCTATTGCCTTTGACACCTTCAGCGAAGGGCAACGCCTGCTCTTTATTCCCCGCGAAACGCTGGAAAACCTGCGGCGCGACGCCGCCCGCCCGCGCGTGCAGGTGGGCCTGCGCCCCTGCGATGAGCCGCGCAGCACCGCGCCTGCCAATCCGTCGTTTCTCTGGGATTTGGCGATGTTCGTCGCCTCCGTCTATCAGCAAGAGATCGAACTGACGCGCTCGGATGGGTTGCATAAACGCATCGCCATGAAACTGCTCCCCACGCTGAACGGGCCGCGCGCCCAGGCTCGCGATGAAACGCAGGCGCTGGGCTATCTGGAAATGCTCAAGCAGGAAGCGCGCGAACTGGGGCTGGTCAGCATCGTGCCACTGGCCGAAAAAGCCGCCGAGCCAGCGAAACCAGCAAAAGGCCGCGCCAAGGCCAACAGCATCGTCGAAGAAGCCAAGGGCCAACTGGCGCCAGGGCCAAAGCTGGAAGCCTGGGCGCAGTGCGACCTGGCGGGCCAGGCGCGCAAACTCTTTCGGCGCTGGCTCACTGATCGCTGGTGGGTCGATCAACTTGGCGCAGGCTATCGCGGCTGGCTTTCGCATTACATCGATGTGGGCGCGGCGCGGGCCGCCATCCAGAAGGCGCTGCGCGGCTGCGAGCCGGGCGTCTGGTATAGCCTGGCATCGCTGCGCGACACCATCAAGGGTGACGATCCCTTTGTGCTGCGCCCTGTGCAGCGCTTCGCCGGGGAGGCAGGCTTTAAGCTGGCCGATCAACTGCGCGAGCGCTGGGACCAGACCGATGGCGAAGTCATCGCGGGCATCGTGCGTTCTTCGCTGGCGGAAATGGGCCTGGTGGCACTGGGCTATCAGCGCGAAACCGCGCCAGGACTCAACGAGGTCATCAACCCCGACACCTTTATGCTCACTGAGCTTGGCGCGGCGGCGCTGGGCGTGGGCACACCCGTCTCAGAGCAGACCGAGACGCCCGGCGAGTTTCCGGCTGTCAACAGCAGCGACCTCTCTTGCACCATTCCTGATATGCTAAAAGACTGCTCATCCCAGCCGCTGATCGTCCAGCCCAATTTTGAAGTGCTGGTCATGGAACCGTGCATGCCCGTCCTCTATCACCTGCCGCGCTACGCCGTTCCAGAGCGCATCGGGCGAGTCAGCCGCTTCACCCTCACCCGCGAGGCGCTGCTGCGCGGGCTGGCCGGGGGCCTCGCGCTGGATGACCTCCTGGCCTCCCTGGAACAGCAGAGCCAGAAAGGTCTGCCTCAAAACATTGCCTACACGCTGCGCGATTGGGCACGGCAGTACAAAGAGGTGCGCGTCAAACAGGTCATTTTGCTGGAAGTCAGTGATGAGACGCTGGTCAACGAACTGGCAAACTCCGGCAAGCTGGCGGCCCTGGGCTTGCGGCGGCTTGGCCCGTGCGCGCTGGCAGCGCCAGGCGAAACCAACCTGCGCGACCTGCACCGAGCGCTCAAAAAGCTGGGCGTGGCCGTCAAGTTCGGCGGCGGCCTTCAGGAACCTGACGACCCTGACGAGCGCCCCGCGCCTGCCGCTGCCCGCAAAAAGAGTGCCGTCAGCGCGAGGAGCACTTAGCTCCTCGCGCTGACGGCACCCGGCTTATGAGCGGCCTTAGCATGGAAACGCTCTAGCACCGCTCTTTATGGCATGAAAGCAGGCAGCAGAAAAGATCATTTATGAGAAGTTGACACCCCACACGAGTTCGTTGCCGGTGTGCGCATCAAAGACATCGTGTCCATATTCTGCTGTGGGTGGTAGATTGGCACCGGGTGGAACATGTAACGTTGAGGTGAGAAATGGCCCCTTGACTTTGACGAAGCAGACGAGATAGTTATCAGGGCGGCCCACACTTTCTCCTGCCATGAGATCGCTCGCTTGCTTTGCAGACACAAACTGAATGCTCAAGATTTGGAGGTGTGCCCCTGGCGCAAGCGGCAAGAACCCATGCTTTTGGAAATAGGTAGTTACATCAGCCTGTGTGAACGCTGGTCCTGATGTATTCGGCGCTGTGCGGAGCTTTATCCCTGGGGAGCCAGGAAGATAGGTTTGACTAATTTGGAAAGGCTTATGTGTCGGTGGTGGCGCGGGGGGCTTGGAGTTAGCCACCGCAGACCCTCCCAGGAATCCGACCCCCACAATGATGAGGGCAAGAAAGACGACGATGCCGCCAGAAATTCTGAACCGTGACATCTGCTAGCTCTCCTTTCTGAATGCAGCGTCTTTAGAAAAGATGTTGCTTTTTCTGTAGAAGTTCCCTGCCTCGGGGATCAAGCAAAAGTATTTCGCAACTCCGGTTGCCGCATTTTTTCTCAGCACCTCCATGGCTATCGCACTGCTTTCAGGATACGCCAATAAGCGGTCCTCAGATGGCTTATAGCTATAATGGTACAAGCATAGAAATGCGGGTCGTTCCTTGCTCCTAACAAACTGGATGATAAACCATCCTCAATCCCATGTTTCAAATGATCTACCAGGTTGTCAGTGCAACTACACGGGGTCCCACGTTTCAAACGATCCGCCAGTGTTGCCGGTGCAACTACACGGGTTTGTGGCCCAGGTTCCATCAGGAGGTTCGTCAGTGCTGTCGTTAGTTCCCTGTGTCGTCTGATAGTTCCAGCTACCGTTATTACTACTCTCCCACTGATTGAGTTGCAGGTAGATGGAATCAGCAGAGCCTCCTGAATCTGATAACTCGGAACCAATAGTGATTCTACTGGCGCTCATAGAGTTCATTTTGGATTGTCCGCTCGGTCCAGCTATCCAACTTCCGTTTTTATAAATGTTAGTAGTCACATCCCAGGTAGAGCCACTTGACGAATATCCCACATCGTTGGCAATAGTGATATAGAAAAGATAAGGCGTTAAATCAACTCCATCTCCACCAAAGTTATACAGCGACCACTCGTTGTAACCCCCTGGATTTGGTCTATTATCCGCCCAGTAGCCGCAGGTGGAATCAATCCCTTGATTGCAACTGTGGGGATCATTTGCGGGCCAGGTAGATACTCCTGCTTCCACCCAGCACGCGCCATAGACAGTGCTTGTGCATTGTTTACTGCTATAATCAGAGAACCACATTTCATCATCAATGAAACCAGCGCAACCATAGCAACGCAGTGCCCCATAAGGATTGATAAGCGTGGAGGCACCACCAGCTTTTCCACTCCAATATCTCTCAGCATAGCAATGGGGGTGTGGATTATCACAATATCCTGTCGTCAGCGGAGTCTGAGGAGTCAGGCTCGCGGCCATAGCTGTACCAGTAAGAAAAAGCGATGAACCGAGTAAGACTATCAGTACAAACAACCCAGTGACAGCCTTATCAGCCAGGGTAGAACAAGTTGCAATGTGAATATCCTTTGGGTGTTTCATCAGCATGAATGGAACTCCTTCTAATCAACTTCAAACGACTGGGAATTTTCCATTAAGGCTCGCAATTTCAAAACTGCGGAGGCTTGACGCCCCACCGCACCTCTGCTATATTAGCTTCGCTATCTTACTTCAGTGAAGTAAGTGTATAGCCAGGCAAACCGAATAGTAAGTTGTCTGAGGCATGTATGCCAGAGGCAACCTTGCCTCAGACGAGTGTAAGGAGCGCCAGACATGGAAGACAGCCCCAGGGGCGACTTTCGGAGGTGGTTGCAGCGAACACGCAGACAGCAAGGGCTATCACAGGCAAAATTGGCAGCGTTGATGGGATGCACAGCTAATTACATCTGGCGGTTGGAAAAGGGGGAGCGGCACCCAAGCAAAGAGTTTCTGCAATTACTGAGATACAAGCTACCCCTTACCACAGCAGATATGCCAGTGCTCGAGGCATTTCTCCAGATGATGCAGTATCGAGGCAACGGCTTCGAGAGAGAGAGAGAGAGAGAGAGAATAAATAGCTCTCTCGCTAAGATAGAAAGCAATCGAAAGAAATATGCGCGCCGAGGCAGAGAAAAGCAGTTATCTCTGCCTCGGCGCTTCATGCCCAACATCGCTACTCCGGCTTCAGCTTCAGCTTGCCCTCCGTCGCTGCCTCGACCTGGTCGCGCTCGAAGAGCAGCGGATAATGTTTGACCTCCAGCCAGGTTTGTATCATATCGGCATAGTGCGGGCTGCCAGGGTGCCCTGATTGCCCGGTGGGATAGCTGAAGAGGCCCGTGCGCGTATCGGCCAGATCGATAATCTGCCGAAACGACGGCATCCAACTGGTCGCCGCGTAGGGCTTACCCGGCGCAAACGCCATCTGACACACCGTATCGGTATCGCCGCTCACCGGGAACGGCCCGCGATTGAAAAGCCGGTTCAGCGGCTTCACCTGCCCCAGCGGATGCCCGAACGTCACGCTGTGCAGCTTGCCCCACTGCCAGCCCGCCATATCCCTGCCCAGCTTGCCGCGCAGTTCATCCAGCGCGCTCTGCAAGCTCACCTGCATCGCCTCCTGCCAGTTCTTTGGCCCTTTGGGCAAGGCGCTCTGCCCAAACCAGCGGTTATCGCCTTCGTTGAGCAGATCGATCAGCAAGGGCGTGCTGCGGCCCGCGTAGCTGTTGGTTGACGAAAGCACATTCAACCCCTTGCCCACATATTCTTCCGCCAGTTCCTCGCCCAGCACCGAGCCAAAGGTCACCTTCAGCATGCGCAGCAAGAACACCTCGTAGATCGAGGCCGCCGCACTGTCTTTATCCAGCACAAAGTTCCACGAGCGCAGCAAGCCCAATGCCTGGCGCTGCTGCTCGTTGCGCGCTTCCAGCTTGAGCAGATGCGGCACAATCTGCGAGGCCGGAATGGAAAAGAAATCGCCATGAATGGCCGCCATATCCACCATATTCAGCCGTTCATGCTCATTCAGCAGATCGCTGATGCGCCGCGCGCGATAGCCATTGAAATGCTCGTGTGTGATGAAGTGCGGAAAGTCGTCGCCCACGATGCGATTATTCGCCGTCACAATCTGGTGACTCTCGGGGTTATACGCCTGGGGCAGTTCCTCGAACGGCACCGTGCCCGTCCACTCGTATTCGCCCGTCCAGCCGGGCACCGGCAGCAAGCCCTCGCCTTTGGCGCGCACCGGCACGCGGCCCGCCATATAGTAGCCAATGTTGCCGTCTACATCGGCATAGACAAAGTTCTGCGCCGGGGCGTCCCAATGCTTCAGCGCGGCGGTAAACTCCTGCCAGTTGCCCGCCCGATTCAGGCCCAGCACCGCCTCGGCGGTGGTCGCCGGGTCGTGGCTCGTCCAGCGCAAGGCCATCGGATGGCCGCCTGGCTCGTTTCCGGCGATGATCGGCCCGTGCCGCGTCATCATCACTTCCTCCACTACGGGCTTGGCGCGGCCTTTCACGCGAATCTCCTCGCGCACCACCGTTGCCTCTTCCCAGTTGCCCTGATACTCGTACTGCTGCGGATTCTCAGGATTGAAACGCTCCAGATAGAGGTCTTGCGTATCAGGTCCGGCGTTGGTCACGCCCCAGGCAATGCGGCGGTTGCGCCCGATAATCACGCCAGGCAGCCCCGGCAGGCTGGCCCCGATCACATCCAGGCCCGGCGTATTCAAATGGCAGTGATGCCAGATGCCGGGCATCTGCGCCGCCAGATGCGGATCGTTCGCCAGCATCGGCTTGCCGCTCAGCGTGCGCGTGCCATCCACCACCCAGTTATTGCTGCCATGCGTCGGGCTGAGTAGGCCCACAAGTTCTCTCATCTGCCGATATTGATCGAGCAGCGGTGTATATAGGCCCTCATAGCTCGTGCCCGGCGGCACAATCAGCGGTGTGCCTCGCCCCGAAAGCGGCTCGATGCGCGCCGCGCGCTCGGCTCCCAGCTTCGCGACAAACTTCGCCCGCATCAACTCCGATTCCCAGTTGCCCGCCAGGTTCCACGCCATCATCTTGCCCCAGGAGAGCGAATCAACCACCGACCAGGGTTCCGGCTGGATGCGCAAGAACAGCATCTCCAGCGGCAGCCGCTCCTCGCGACGTTCAATGAACGTATTGACGCCCGCGCTGTACGCATCGCTCAGCCGACGCGACTCCTCGCTCAGCAGCGGCGCGTCCTGCTCAGCGGCGCGGCGCAAACCGATGCGCCGCAGAAAGCGATCAGCCTCCAGCGTCACCTCGCCAAATAGCTCCGAAAGGCGACCAGCCGCCACGCGCCGATTCAACTCCATCTGCCAGAGGCGATCTTGCGCGTGGACATAGCCCTGGGCAAAATAGAGGTCTTCAAGCGTGTTGGCAAACAGATGGGGCACGCCCAGGCCATCACGAATGACCTCGACCTCGCCCTTGAGGCCAGGCAAACGCTCTTCTCCGCGAATCTTGGGCAGAGGCCGACGCAACAGCACGTAGGTTGCTCCACCCACCAGGCCCGCCACGCCAGCTCCAACTGCCAGCGTGCTACGCCACCAGGATGCCATAGCTTGTTCCTCCTGCAAATAACGTGAGAGATAGTGATATATGGCTCTGTTCCGCGTGCAGTGTAGCGCACTTCAACGCGCCCGGCAAGCGCCTGAGAGCAGCCCTGGAAAACGGTTTTCAAGAGGACGCAGTGGCAGCGCGGCGAGGCCGAGCTTGCAAGGCAACCCAGATACAGAGCATCACACAGGCAAGCAGCATGGCATAGGGCAGCAAGGTCCATAACCCCACCTGCTGCGCCAGGTTACCAGCCAGCCAGGGGAAGAGCGCTCCGCCCAGGCTGCCCAGGCTAGCGAGAAAGCCAATCGCGCTGGCCAGCAGGCGCGGTTCCACCAAATCGGGCATCAGAGCAATTGTCGTAGGGAAGAGCGGCCCCAGGCTGAAGCCTGTTAGCACCAGACCAATCGCCGAAATCGCCTCGTTCGGAGCCAGCCAGATGAGCAGGACACCCACCAGCACGCCGCCCAGGCAGCCTTGAATCAGACGCCTCTTGCCAAACTTCTTCGCCAGGTTTGCTAGCGTCAGGCGGCCCAGCGTCAGGCCCAGCCAGTAGCCGCTGACCATCCAGCCAGAGAGCAGCGTATCGCCGTGTCGCGCCTCGGTGAGAAAGCTATAGCTCCAATTGCCCAGGCTCACCTCGGTGCCAACATACACACACAGGAAGAGCGCGCCCAGCCAGACCACACGCAGCCTCAGCGCCGTCAGCAGCACACTGCGCTCACGCGGCGCATCGGCGGTCTGGGGAGGAACTGCCTGGTGGCCCCGAAAGGTCAGGGCAAAGCCAATCAGCACCGACAGGCCCAGCGCTATCCAGACCAGATAGGCGCTGTTCCAACCAAGCTGCGCCGTCAACAGTCCCGAAGCGATGACCGGCCCAAGCCACGCGCCCACTCCATAAAAGGCGTGCAGATAATTAAGTTTGGCTGTGTTATCAGGCAGGCCCGCGATGTAAGCGTTTAGCCCGGCATCGATACAGCCAATGCCAAAGCCAATCAGCAGGCCCGCCAGCAGGATGAAGATAAAGAACGGCATCAGGCTATACAGCGTCGCGCCCACGAGAAAGCTCCCCGTGCCAGCTACCAGGAAGCGGCGATATCCCAGCTTGCCCGCCAGCGGCCCGCTGTTAAAGGCAGCCGTCAGATACCCTAGAGAGCCAGCCAGAAAGATCAGGCTGATCGTTCCCTTATCCACTCCATAATGGGCGCGTATGCTGGGCAGCAGCACACCCAGCGCGCCATCGTTCGCCCCCATCAAAATAAACGCGGTAAACGAGAGGCCAAGCTGCCAGCGCAGCGACGCGCCCGGCGTCGCTGGCCGTTCCTCGAGGATGGTTTGTTCTTGCACTTGCTGCCCTATCTACGCTCTGAAGATGGAATCGCGGAAGGTTCCATAACAAAATATCTCTGAAAACTTACTCTGCCTGCCAGATGTGCACCGTCTCATCCCAACTGGCCGAGGCGATGCGCGTGCCATCGGTGGACCAGGCCACATCCGTAACAACCGTATCGCCTTCGTGCCCCTTATAAGTAAAGAGGTTCTTCAACGAATCGGCATCCCAGATATGCACAAAGCCATCATAGCCACACGAAGCCAGGCGTTTGCTATCGGCAGACCAGGCCAGAGCCATCACCGTTTCTTCGCTTTCGCTGAAGCTCCACTGCCCGCCACCGATGGATTTCCAGAGGCGAATCACGCCGCCCTCGCCCGCCGAGGCGATCAAATTGCCATCGGGCGACCAGGCCAGCGCGTAGAACACTTCGGGAAAATCTAGCCCAAAGAGATAGGTGCCTTTGGCGGCAGCATAGATGCGCGCGTTCGATTCGCCGCTGCGGCAGGCTACATGTACGCCATCGGGCGACCAGGCTAGCGGAGACTGGCCCGGCCAACTGGTAATCAGCGCGCCGCTGGCAGCGCCCCAGATATGCACCTGCTCATTCTGGCCCACGGATGCGATACGTTTGCCATCGGGTGACCAGGCAACATCGAGGACGCGCCCCTCGTGCCCCTTGTAGGTGAGTAGGAGCTTGCCGCCATCCTGCGCCTCCCAGATGTGAATCGTGCCATCCCAACTGGCCGAAGCGATACGGGTATTGTCGGGCGACCACGCGACCGAAGCCACATAATCGGTATGGCCTTCATAGGTGAAGAGCCGTGCGCCCACGTCGGTATCCCAGACATGAACCACGTTATCGAAGCGCTGAACAGAGGCCATACGCGCGCCATCGGGCGACCAGCCTATATGAAAAACCTGATTATCATGCCCCGCATAGGTGCAGAGCAGCGTGCCCATCTCGCTTTTCGGGGCCACCGCAACCGCCGCGGGTGTCTGCGTGCGCTGGACTGGTTCCGGCTGGCTGGCGCTCTTTTGCTCAATTTCAAAGAGCGCGCCTTCTGACGAACGCATATATAGCACAGGCGTGGCCCATTCCAGCGTATTGGCAATCTCCAGCGAGATCGCCTTGCGCGCCTCGCTCACCGCCGCATCCACCGGCAAGTTATCGGCCAGCGCTTCATAAAACGAGCGCGTACATTCAATTGCCGCGCGGTCAGAAATCTCGTATTGCATCGCCAGCACTGCCGGGATGCCATGCCGCGCCAGCGTCGCCGCCGTGCTGGAAAACAGGTCGCGCTCGTTGCCCTGCGCGCCCTCGCAGGCATTCAGCAAAGCCAATCGCAGCGAGCGATGATCGGCCAACAGATGCGCCATCTGGGTGGCCGTCATCAGATGCGTTCTACCCTCCTCATCGGCCAGCGCCAGCAGCCCTTCGCCCTCGTTGGGGTCCACCCCGCCATGCCCGATAAAATGGAAGATATGCCAGGGTCCGCCGCGCATCGCCCGCTGAAGGTCGCGCCAGGTCTGGCCTCCCAGCCAGGTCAGTTCCACCAGCCCATCGGCCATCAGGTCTTTGAGCGCTTCGCGCACGCGCCCCTGTTCTCGTTGGACATCCAGCGCGTCCTGGTCGCTGGGGCTGGCGATCATACAGAGAATCTTCAAGGGCGGCTTCACCGGCAGCGCTTGCGCCGACTGCGACAGTTCCAGATAGCGCACGATGGGCGTCTGGCGCGAAAGGCAGACATATTCGCCCTGGCGCATATCATAGAGAAACTCCCAGGGCAGCGCCGCCAGTTCAGGCGACTGGATGCGCAGCTTCACCCGCAAGCCGCGATCATCCTGCCGAGCCGCCTCGCGCAGACTCACATCATAACAACTGCGAATATCTCCGGTAAACAGCGCCTCGAACAAGCTTTGCCCAAACGCTTGCACCGCCTGCGCGGCCTGGCGGCGTGCCTGGCCTGTACTCCCCAGCGCCGTCTGCACCTGATCGAGCCGCTCTTTCAGCGCCTCTTCGTCAAAAGGAAAGCGCAGCGTCCCATGAGCCTCGCCCGCAGGCGAACGGATAATAGCCACCGGATAGGTCTGGCCGCTGCCAGCGCCAATTTCCAGATCGAAGTCCAGATATTGCATCGCTCTCGTCTCCCATACCTTGCGCAGCGCTTTCAGGGGCGGCAACCTGCTGTGCCCTGGCGTTCGCCAGGGCGCGCGCCCGCGTGCGGCAAGCATAGCAGAGCGGCGAGCGGTCGTCAAGGCGCGAGCGTGGCTGAGCCAGCCCGGCAGAGCTACTGGCGATGTAAGGCCACCGCCAGCGCGGCCACCGAAACGGCAATCTGTGGGACCAGGCCCCAGCCTTCGGAGGTTTCATCCTGAATATCGCAGTGCCAGAGGAAATAGCGCTTCAAAAAATCGTTGCGCAGCAAGAGCGGATTGGAGCACGCCAGCGCATCAAGATCAGGGAGCGTTCCGGCCAGCGCCCCGACCACCGCCGCGCTCGCCAGACCGCGCTGGCGCTTGCTGCCACGACGGGCAATCCAGGCCACGCCAAGCGCCGCCAGACTCAGATCAATGGGAATGCGTATCCACGTCGCCACGGTCGGGCGATAAGGAGAAAGCGTCTCTTGCCAGTGCGGCACGGTATCTAACAGAAAATGACTTGCAACAGCTACAGGGATGATTCTCAACGGGTGTTTCAGGCGCAGCCCAATCGCCGCACCCATCAGGGCATGGGGAGTAATTAACATCTACGCTCCTGGCCTGTCTGCGCCGTCCCTGGCGAACTTCAACATCAGCAGACCCCACTATACTCTATCTCAGCGGAATTACGCCAGACCTTGTATACCTGACCTTGTGTAAAGGACGGGTAAAATCACCTGGCTATAGACCAGTGCAAGGTACAAAAAGTCGCCCTCCGGCGTTATTTTGTTGATTGACAGCCCTTAGCTCTTGCCCGTATACTCAACAGGAAGCGAGGCAATTGTGCGCCCGCTGCCAAAACAGATCAGGAGGGACTTATTTCATGTCTTTCGGTGGCCCCTCAAAAACGTGTCCGCGCTGCAATAGCGTGCTTCCAGCGTCGGCCACATTTTGCGGCACATGCGGGCTGCAATTCTCAGCACCGGCTGCGCCAAGCGCACCACCTTATGCACCAACACAATACGCAGGTGGGTCGGGCTATCCGCCACAAAGCGGTCCGAGCTATCCACCCCCAAGCGGCCCCGGCTATGCGCCCCAGGGCGCGCCTGGGTATCCACCACCGGCCCAGCCTGGCTACGCTGGCTATCCCGCGCCAGGCCAGCCTCCTTACCCTGGTGGGTATCCTGCCCCTGGAGCGCCACCCGCCAAAAAAGGGGGAGCAGGGCGAGCCATCATTCTTGTGCTGGTGCTGGTCGTGCTCGTCGGTGGCGGCGCTGCCGCCTGGTTCCTTTATCTGAATCCGGCGCATCCAGGCAGCCCGCTCTTTGACCGCCATGGCCTGCCAAGCAATGTGCCGTTGCCTAACGGCACTTCGTTCTCCGGCTTGCAGAAAACGTTTACCTCCAGCCAGGACAATGTCACCGTCAGCGCCAACGCCTGGGGCTGGACCGTCAGCGGGAGCAACGCGGTTACCGTACAAAAGTTCTACCAGGATAACCTGTCCAGCAACGGCTGGACAAAAATACACCCTCTCAACGGCGACAACGGAGAAAAGGATGTGTACGGCTGCCAGAGTAATCAGATACTGATCATTGGAGCCAGCGACACAAAATTAGAAGCAACGGATTCGAATGGGCATGTCACTGACACCGTCACTGCTCCCAGCGGCGGCTCAGCCTTAATAACAGAGTTGAGCAGCAGCCCCGCACTCGTGCAACTCCTCTGCTCAAACACACCTATCCTACCAACGCCCTAACTACCGAAGGCCAACCAGAGAGGGGAGCCGAACGACGGCTCCCTTCTCTTTTGTGCTTTTGCACATTTGCGCCCCATGCACCGGCAGAAACAGCGCCAGCATCAGATTGACAAACGCCTTTTCGCGTTCCTATACTCCAATAAGACCAGGTGAGACCAGGCAACAGCAGGGCTTGTCCGGCATAGGCGATCAAAAGGGGGTGAGCATGTCATCCAATGGACCATCGAGGCAGTGCCCGCGCTGTGGAACGCTGCTTTTTGACGAGATGCCATTCTGCCGGGCCTGCGGGTGGCAGTTTGCGCCCGCTGACAGCGTGGCCGCTCCACCTGGCATGCCTCCCTCAGAATACATCCCCTACGACGGGCCAGACCAGACAGAGGATATGCCCGTGGCTCAACCAGACTCCACCCTCCAGCAACCTGGCGCTCCTTTTCCCAATCAAACCCCCTACGCGCCTGCAACGCTCTCAGGCTGGCTGCCGCCCACAGCGGGCGGATATGCGCCTGGGCAGATGGGAACGAACGGCTACGCCACTGCCCCGCTGACGGCTGCTCCGGCGCGCCGCTTCCCTCGGGCGTTGATCTTGATCGCGCTCATCGTTTTGCTGCTGGGCACAGCCGCCGGAGGCATCTTCTTGAGCTTCCATCCCGCTCCCACGGCCTCCACGCCGATTTTTGACCGACACGGTCTGCAAGCCAACGTCCCCTTGCCTGATCACACCGCCTTTGCCTATAAGCACACTGTCACCCAGGGCACGCTCACCGCCGACGAATGGATTTGGAAGGTCACGCAGAATGAACCGGCGAGCCTTCAGCAGTTTTATCAGAAACACCTTCCCCAATACGGCTGGACACATTTACAAATGACCCCAGGCGATACCCTGGGCGTGATTGGCTGCCAGGGCGAACAGGTGCTGGTGATTGGCATTAGCAAGCATCTCCACGACAGCAACGATTCCGGGCCTGCAACCATCACCGACGCGCCCGCCGGAGGCTCGGCGCTGGGCATTGCCCTGACCAGCAACCAGGCCATCATACAGGGATTCTGCGAGACGGCTCAGCCATAAGGGGCTGGCTTCCTGCCTTCAACTGCTCAGCATATACGTGTAGAAGGCCACCTGCCCATCCGGGCCATTCTGCGGCTGATACTTGCCTGCGGGCAGCGCGCCGGGGACACTGAGCAGCGCCTTGAACGCATCGACCCGCGAAAGTGTGATGATAATCACCGTGGGTCCGGCGCGCTGCGCCAGCATCGTGCGCAGTTCCGCCGGGTCGCCGGTCCGCTGGCCGCTCACCTGCGTATCCAGAAAGCGAATCGGCTCATACGTCCAGATGATGCTGTCGTCGCTGAACAGCAGCACCTGTGTGCCAGCCGGTAACTGCGCGGCATAGCGCGCAATATCGGTATAGAGCGCGCGATAGGCGACGCCGTTCACTTCCTGCCCATAATCGACGAAGTAATGTTTGATGCTCTGGCCGCCGCTGTAGGCAAGCACCACCAGCGCCAGCAGCGCGCCCAGCATTGCCGCGCGCCAGCGCCGCCCCACGTCCCCCGGGGCCAGCGACCATTCCAATCCATGCCAGGCGCGCGCCACCAGGCGCAAGACCTCTTCCAGCGCCAGCGTTCCTAACAGGCAGAGCGCTGGAACCATCACCAGCAGGCGCGGCCACCAGGGCATGTCAATCGTCAGCACGCCGCCAAAGGCTACCGTGCTGGCGACCCAAATCACCAGCAGCAGGCACAGCGGGCGAGTCAGGTGCAGCAGCGCGTAAAAAAAGCCGATCATCATCAGCGCCGCCACCACCGCGTCGAACATAGGATAGAAAGGGCCATATTGCAGGCTCTGGTCGGGCAGCCCACCCACCAGCAGCGGCACCGTCGCAAGCTGGCGCTGGAAGATCGTCCAGAGGTCCACCGTGCCAAACTGACTGAGCAAATGATCGCGCATCTCTTGCGTCAGATTGGGAATGAAGACCTCCGCCGAGCGCGTTTTGAAGGCATCGGTATCCTGCAAGAAATAGACGCCCAGCGGTCCAAACGACACGACAAAGCTCAGCAGCATCCAGCCCAGCGCCAACAGCCGCCCTTTGAGCATCTGGCGCTGGAAGATGAACAGCCCCACCAGAAAGAGTGGCACAATAAGAAAGATAATCCGCGCGCTGAAATAGACTTGCAGGGCCACGCTCAAGCCTACGCCTGCTACCACCGCTGCGAAGGGGCTGTTCGTGCGCAGCGAGCGTACCAGCATCCACAGCGTCAGCAGCACCGCAAAGGGGGCGTGGATATAATGAATGCCCATGCGGCTGAAGTGAATCGAAATGTTGGCAACCGTCATCAAGCCCGCCGCGACAAACGCCGCGCGCCGCCCCAGAAACTCGCGCGCCAGGGCATAGAGCAGCGCAATCGTCAGCACGCCGATCACCACCGACGACAACCGCAACCCCAGCAAACCAGGCCCCACCACCTTCATAAACAGCGCGGGAATGCCATAGCCCAGCACTGGCAGGCCATACCAGCCCACCGAAATCAACGACGGCACGCCTCCGCTCAGCCAGCGATACGCCTCCAGCCCGCAGGCGGCCTCATCGCCATGCACCACATAGGGCAATGTTGTCAGATTCGGCAGTCGCAGCAGCACCGCCACTTCCAGCAAGATCACCAGCAGCAGCGGGTCGCCAATCGCCTCCCAGAACCGACGCAGACGGCTCGCGAGGGTAGGCGGGGCGGTTCTGCGCCGTCGCCGAACAGACGCCGGAGCGGGTTGCGCTGGCGCGGCTGTGGGCTGCTGGCGCTTCAGGCGCGTATAGACAGCCGCCGTCACCAGCAGCAGCGCCGCGCTGCCAATCCACCACCACTGCGCCACCGGACGCCCCGCAAACGTGCGCGCGCCCAGATCAGCGATCAGCGAGGCAATCAGCGAAACCACCACCCCAAGCGCGCAGAGCCATTCGCGCCAGGCGGCGCGAATCTGCGGCCAGCGCAGCGAGCACAGCGCCAGCCAGGCCAGGCCAAGGCGGCTGATCACGGCTCGCAGCCGCGAGCCGACCGTAGGACGCGGCGCAGGCATGGCTGGCTCAGGCTCCGCCTGAGCATCGTAGCGGGCATGGAAGCGCCTCTGCAAATCGCGCCAGCTCAGCAGCACGGCCACAAAAATGCATGAAAGCAGCGAAAGGATGACCGTCAGCGGCGGCACGCTGACCTCTGCCGCGCCGCCGCCCGAGGCCGCGTACGTGCCTAACTGGGCCTGTCCAACGATAGCCCAGGCCAGCCCGGCCAGCACCAGCAGCAGAAAGAGCAGGCGGCGCGTCGGACTCAGACGTGCTGGACGCAGACGACGCGCAGAAAAGGCCGGGTCGTCACCTGCGCCTTTCTTCCGGCGTGTCCCGGCAGAGTCCTGGCGCTCTTCAAGGTCGGCCATGCGGCACACTTCCTCCTGCTCAGCTTGGTGGATTCGACAAGGAGCATAGCACAATTGCGCGAGCGGTGTCCATCAGAGCCATAGCTCCCCTGTGGTATACTCTCGCAGGATACGAACGAAGAAAAAAGCACGAGGAAACCGTGATGCATATATTAGTCACCGGCGGAGCCGGATACATCGGCAGCGTGATTGTGGAGCAATTAGTGACGGCGGGGCATCAGGTCGTGGTCTATGATTCGCTGGTCAAGGGCCACCTGGACGCAGTTCACCCCGAAGCCACCTTTGTGCGCGCCTCCCTGGCAGCGCGCGACCACCTGACCCACACGTTGGAAGACCATCAGATCGAGGCCGTCATTCATATGGCCGCCTTCAGCCTGGTCGGGGAGTCCGTCGCCCACCCCGAACAGTATTTCGAGAACAACGTCTCCGGCAGCCTGGCAGTCGTCAGCGGCATGCTGCATGCAGGCGTCCAGCGGCTGGTCTTCTCCTCTACCGCCGCGCTCTATGGCGAGCAGGAGCACATGCCCATCGACGAGGACGCCCAGACACAGCCCACCAACCCCTACGGCATGTCCAAGCTGGTGGTGGAACAGATGCTGCCCTGGCTGGCCCAGTCCCATGGACTCGTCTGCACCTCGCTGCGCTACTTCAATGCCGCCGGGGCCAGCGAGCGCTATGGGGAAGATCATCAGCCCGAAGCGCATCTCATCCCCCTGGTGCTGGAGGCCGCGCTGGAAGACCGCCCGATAGAGGTCTTCGGCACGGATTACTCGACGCCTGACGGCACCTGCATCCGCGATTACATCCACGTGCTCGATCTGGCGCAGGCGCATATCCAGGCGCTCACCCGCACCGAGCCAGGGCTGCGCGTCTATAACCTGGGCAACGGGCAGGGCTATTCCGTGCGGCAGGTGGTGGACAGCGCGCGGAGGGTGACCGGGCGGGCGCTGCCCATCCACGAGCAGCCGCGTCGTCCGGGCGATCAGGTCGCCACCGTCGCCAGCGCCGGGCGCATTCGCGCTGAACTGGGTTGGCAGCCGCAGTACCCTGACCTGGACAGCATCATCGAGAGCGCCTGGAAATGGAAGCAGCGGCATCCTCATGGCTATACGCAATGACCGCCTTCCCTTGTGCCTTGCCCCCGCGACTCCAGCAGCTTGGATACAAACGTTATGAGGAAAGCGCTGCCAACGACCTTGCTCCCGCCTGCTGCATCGTCCCGCCCCTGTGCAGCGTGCCAGCCGGGCCGTTCCGCATGGGCAGCAGCCGGGCGCTTGACAAAAAGGCCGACCCGCACGAAAGCTTGCAGCACGTCGTCACCCTTCCTGCCTATCAGATCGCCCAGTTCCCCTTGACCGTTGCCGAATATGCCTGCTTTCTCCAGGCAACGGGAAGCGCCGAGCTCCCCTCCAGAGGCATCACCTGGCAGGCGCAGCTTGCCCGGGGCCTGGACCATCCGGTGGTCAATCTCTCGTTCAGACGCCTGGAGGAGTACGCGCGCTGGTTGACAGACCTGACCAACCTGCTCTGGCGACCACCCAGCGAAGCTGAATGGGAGAAGGCCGCCAGAGGAACCGATGGCCGTCTTTATCCCTGGGGCAATCGTTGGGATAAGACCCGGGCCAATACCAGCGCGGGCGAAACCACACCTGTAGGCAGCTATCCCACTGGAAGAAGCCCCTACGGCCTCTTCGATATGGCCGGGAACGTGTGGGAATGGGCTGGCGACGCCAGCGATCCGAAGCTGTGCGGCGGTTCCTTCGAAGACGAACCGCATCTGGCACGCGCCGCTGCCCGCTACGATCTGGGCTATGGGTGCTTTTACGACGATGCCAACGGCGCGTATCTGGCTAGCTGGGGCGGGAGATTGGTCGCTGAGGAACACACTTGACCAGCTTCCTCTGCCTTCTGTGAAGCAGCAGACATTCCATCCGTAACAAACTTCATAGTTTCTTGTCTTGGAATAGCCTAGAATCAGAACAGGCGGCTGGAAGATCGTCGCGGGTGCCAGCCGCTGCAAATGGGCGCTGGTACATGGGGGCCAGCGCCCAGCGTTTTTCCTGGCTGATCGCCGTGCGGAACCAGAAGTCCTATCCTCTGTACGGCTGACCGTTCTGTGCATATAATGTGCTGGCTGTGGAAAGGGAACAATGCTCGCTCCCCCGCTCCATAGGCATATATTGTGCTAATTGTAGCTTTTGCCTACCTAAAAGCAGGCTTATTAGAGAGAAAGGAGGCCCTTGCCGCATCAGGGTACGTACTCCCTACGCTACGTTGCTGGTAGCGGCGCGAGCACATTTGTAACGCTGGCTGTTAGCGCACATTTTCCGTCGCGGCATTGTGGGCAGTTTTTGTATGGATGTGGTGAATGTAACGCGAATGGAGGCCACAACCCATCGTGACCTCGTGATTGGCCTGGACTGTGATGGCGTCCTCGCCTCCGGCCAGGAGCTTTGGGAAGCGCTCTTCGCGGCTTTTCCCGATAGCATCCCGAACGCTTATTCCTCCCTGACCAGCTATGACTGGCCTCGGATCACCCCCGAAACAACCGAACTCTGCTTGCGGCTCAGCGCCGACGCCGAGTTCACCAGACGCTTCAGCGCCATGCCCGACATGGCCTCGGCCATCCGTATCCTTCATCTGCTTGGCTGGGAAATCCATATCATTACCGCGAGACCTGCGGAGGTCCACCAGGCCACCCACGACTGGCTGTATGCCCAGAAGATTGGGCACCTGATCAACGCCGTACACTGCACCGAAGACAAAGCACCGTTGGCGATGGCGCTCGGCTGTGGGGCCTTTGTTGAAGATAACCTGCGCACCGCCGAAAAACTTGGCGCGCTGGGAATGCGCAGCTATCTCATGAACGCCTCATATAACCAGGCTCCGCTTCAGAGCAGCATTCGCACCAATGGCTGGCGCAGCCTGCTGGCCGATCTCCTCGTTTACCAATGCGCCCTTCAGCCGTGGCTGGTTCAGGCGGCCAGGGCATACGCGCGCCGCACCCCAGAGCGCAGCCGCAGCCCACTGGCCGACCTGCTCTCGACCCATTCGGCTGAACCGCAGACAGCCGCCTGAGCATCTGCCACGATCAGGCTGGTGCTTTTATGCATCAGGAAAAGCAACGCGCCGCATAGATACACGCTGTTGTATCCATGCGGCGCGTTCTCTGTGTCTGCTCCAGAGAGCCAATTACTTGCGGCCCTGCCGACGCGCTACCCAACGATAGATGGCCCGGCGCATGGTGTCGCGGACAAGGGCCGCAAGCATCGTCGCCAGCACGATACCGGATAAAATGACAATGAGGGCATCTTTCTGATGGTTATCAAGAGGAATGGGGTGATTCACAAACACAGAGGTATACAGCAGCCACCCAAGCACACCCAGGACCGCGCCGAAGAGCACGAACAAAATCCAGAAAACCGCGCGGGCAATACACCCGATGGGGCGCTCAATATCAACGACCAGTTTCTCTATTTCTTGCGCCATGCAATCCTCCGCTATATGAGAAGCTTCTTTCCCCGCAGCCTCCGCCCAGCGCGCTCAGCATACAGCAACGCGCCGGGCAATGCAAGAGCGGGCAAGGAGCGATAGCGTGCTCTGGCAAGCATACACAGGCGCAGCGTGCTCAAAACCGTCAAGAGGGGATGATGCCTGAAAACAACTGCACCTCCAGCCCCTCCTGGCGCAGTCGGGCCACGTAGGGCAGGATGCCCACGCTGTCCCCGGCAATATGGCCCATCACCAGCAGATTGCCCTTGATGCCCTCCTCGGCCAGCCGCCGGGCATCCTCCGGCGGAAAGTGGATGCAGCACATCGTATTGACGCCGTTCAGGAAATAGGCGCGGGCCACCTGATAGCCGCCGTTCGTATACGCGCCATGCGACACCACCACGCGCCCGGCTGGCGCGTCCCACTCGCCCAGCGCCACCAGCATCTCGGTCTTCGAGGCGCGATAGGCAGGCATCTCCAGCAACGCATCGCGCACATCGCGCACGCTGGCGTCCGGCTGTTTTGCCAGGCGATCATCGATCTTGTCTTGCATCATGCGCCGTCCCAGTTCATCCAGCGGCGCGTGAATATTCAGAAAGGGCATCTCCAGCAGACGCGCCACCGAAGAGACGTGATCGTAATTCTGCATCTGGGCGCGCGCCTGAAGATCGCGCACACGCACGGCCACCGCCGCCTCAGCCTGGTCGGCTGGCACACCTGCCGCCACCATCTGGCGCACATGATAGCGATAGACCTCCCAGGTGGGGCCGGTAAAGCCCGCGGGATGATGCGCAATCACCGCGTGAAAGCCAAGCTGGCGCGCCATAAACAACTCGCCCGCGCCCACATCAATACCCATCAGCACATGGTTGATGCGCGAACCGGGATAATAGATGGCGCTGTCGGGCGGAATCTCATCCCAGTCCACCAGTTCCAGCGCCAGTTGCATCAAACGTTCCGTGGTCACAGCAGCCATCGTGTTCCTCACTTTGCTCTGATTGTTGATCTCTCAGGAAGCGGCCCGCTGCCCGGCGGGCAAGCTGATCGTTGCGGGGATTGGTGGCTCAACCTGGCCGAGATGCGCTGCAAAAAAGGCAGCCACACGCTGGCTATATGCCTGGCGGTCTTTGAAATACGAGCAGCAGTGTTCCATGCCTTCCACCAGCCAGAGTTCCTTTGGCTCTCCGGCGGCATCGTAGAGGCGCTGGGAATCCTGCGGCGAGATGATCGAATCTTCCAGGCCATGAATCAGCAGCAGCGGGCGCGGCGCAATGCGGGCCACGTCGCGCAGCGGCTCGACTTCGCGGAAACGATAGCCCGCCCGCCAGGCCAGCAGCCGATCAGCCAGGAAGAGGAACGGCGCGGCAGGCAGCCGGACGGTGCGCTTAAAATTATACTCGACCACGCCCCAATGCGTGGCAAAAGCGCTGTCGGTCACCACCGCGCGCACCTCTGGCCTGCGCGCCGCCCCCATAATCGCCACCGCACCACCCATCGAATAACCTAGCACACCGATAATCGCCTCCGGCACGCGCCCTTGCACGTAATCCAGCGCGCCCAGCAGATCGTTCACCTCACGAAAGCCCAGCGTCACCGGCACGCCCCATCCCGCGCCATGTCCGTGATAATCGAAGAGCAGCACGTTGTTGCCCTCGCGCCAGAGATGCATGCCAATGCCCAGCAGATCGGCTTTTTGGCCGCGAAAGCCGGGGCAGAGAATAATCACGCGCGATGTCTCTTCGTGCGCCAGAAACCAACCATGCACTCGATGGTCGCCATTCGCCGGGGCAAACGTCACCGGCTCGAAATCCACCCCGAACTCGAAGGGCGTAAAGGTGTAGGTATCCCTCAGTCCGGGCTTGACGGGGCGGGTCAGTTGGTTGACCATATAATAGGCCACCGAAACTGCGCCGCCCAACGTTCCTAAAAGTGTCGTGAGGCCACCGATGAAAAGTGGCCTGAAGGGAAATCGTTTGCTCATTGTGGTTGGCCCCTTGGACTTCCTGGCCGACGAGGAGGATAGCTCACGGGAGATGTCGGCATTGACTAGCGTAGCAGGAGACAACGGTAGAACCTCTATTTCAATTGTAACATAGACAACCATGCTGAGGCTAGCCGCTTTGACACTTGACAATCGGCTGTTCGCTGAGTACCCTATGGTTGTTTGATTTTCAAAACCGCCTCGTCTCGCACGGGATTTCAGAAAGGACATCATCGGACGAGCAAGAGCACGCGACCCGATGCGAAAGGGGAAGACATATGCCAGGCGATATCCTTGTCGGACTTGCCATCAGCGTCATCGTCATCGGTTTTCTGATTCTGGCGGGCGTTGCCATCTGGCTGGCCGCCGAACGCCGCCGCACGCTCTCGGCTGCGCCAGGCCGACCCGCGCCGCAGCGCGCAAGCCAGCCCGCCGCGCCACAACAGCAGCCCGCCACGCAGCCTGCCAATCAGGGACAGCAGGCAGCGCCGCAGCCTGCCGCGCCGCCAACGCCCTCAGCAGCGCCAGCCGCTGCGCCAGAGAAGGCAAGCAGCGCCGCGCCAGCAGCGCCCAAAGCTCAGAAGGATGAACACTCCTCTGGCGAATATCCCTCGGCGGCGAACTACGACCAGACCATTCTGCCGGAGCCACCCAGGCGGCGCACTCGGCCACGCTCACAATAACGCACCAATCCCCGGCTCCTCACGATGGATGAATGAATGCTCAGTCATTGCTTGAAGCAGAGGAAGCTCTTGCATTCGAGCTTTTAGGGATGAATGAACGCTCAGTCATTGATCCAGGCACCATAGTGGAGCAATCGCTACCCTTCGATAATGAGTGAACGCCCAGTCATTGGCTGGGGCTGGGGAATCTGCAAAAGTTGCAGGATGGTGGGCGCGACATCCGCCAGAATGCCATCGCCGCGCAGACGCGCGCTCTGCATCTGCGGCACGGCGAAATAAAACGGCACTGGATTGGTCGTATGCGAGGTATGCGGCTTGCCGGTGTCATACTCGATCAATTGCTCGGCGTTGCCATGGTCAGCGGTAATGAGCGCCGCGCCGCCTTTCGCCAGCGCTGCCTCCACCACGCGCCCCACGCCTGCGTCCACCGCCTCCACAGCCTGAATGGCCGCATCCAGCACAGCGGTATGCCCCACCATATCGGCGTTGGCATAGTTCATAATCACCACGTCATAATCGCCGCTGTTGATGCGCCGCACCGCCTCGTCCGTCAGTTCGGGCGCGCTCATCTCCGGCTTCAAATCATAGGTCGCCACCTTGGGTGAGGGCACCAGCAGCCGATCTTCGCCGGGGAACGGCGCTTCACGCCCGCCGTTAAAGAAGAAGGTCACATGCGCGTATTTTTCGGTTTCGGCGGTATGGAACTGGCGCAGCCCCCGGTCAGCGAGAATCTTCGCCAGCGGCAGATCAACGTTATCCGCCGGAAAGGCCACATCCACCGGCAGCCCGGCCTCATATTCCGTCATCGTCACGAAGACCAGACCATCCAGCTTTGGCCCGCGCTCGAACTTTCCTTCGGCCTGCTGCGGCAAGGCATCCAGCACAAAGGCTTTGGTTAGTTCGCGGCCACGATCAGAGCGGAAGTTAAAATAGATCACGCTGTCGCCCGGCTTGACCGTCGCCACCGGGCGGCTATCCTGCATCAGCACCACCGGTACAATAAACTCATCGGTCACTTTCTCATCGTAGGACTGCTGAATCGCTGCCACCGGATCACTGGCCTGGCGGCCTTCGGCGCGCGTCATGGCGAAGTATGCTTTGGCAATCCGGTCCCAGCGATTATCGCGGTCCATCGCGTAATAGCGTCCCGAAACGGTGGCAACCTGCGCCGGATGCTCCGGGTCGATCTCGCGCGTTTGCGCCACTAGCTCCTTCATATACTCCAGCCCACCAAAAGGCGACGTATCGCGACCATCGGTGAAAGCATGGATATAGACCTGCTCAACGCCATGCCGCGCCGCCAGTTGCAGACAGGCATACAGCTGGCTCTGGTGCGCGTGGACTCCGCCAGAGCCGATCAACCCGCACAGATGCAGCGCGCTGTTGTTGCGCTTCACCTGTTCAATGGCTTTCAGCAGCGCGGCATTCTCAAAAAACGTGCCGTCGTGAATCGCGGCGGAAACACGCGTAAACTCCTGAAGCACCCGTTTGCCCGCGCCAATATTCAAATGGCCCACCTCTGAATTGCCCATCTGCCCTTCCGGCAGCCCCACTGCCGGGCCACTGGTGGCAAGCTGCGTATGGGGAAAGGTGCGCGCGATCTGGGCAATGTGGGGCGTGCGCGCCAGAGCAATCGCATTGGCATCAGAGCGGGGATTGATGCCCCAGCCATCCATCACAATCAACACTAATGGGCGGGGAACAGCGCCAGGCATAACCATCAAGCTCCTTTTATGTTTATCAGTTTGAAATAGCAGGGGAGAAAGCAACATCGAACTGGCCTCTTGCAGCCAGTCCGGCCCATTATATCGCACTTCTTTCTCAAAATCTCCACACCAGCAGCCATCATCAGGGGAGATTCAAAAAGGGCGAGCGCGGAGTCCCCTGCCGAAAGTCTTGGGGAGGAAGCGCCGCTACGTTCGCTTGATATTTCAACAGCCATATGATATTATCTTTCTTGATGAAGCAACAAGTCACCGCCAAACTGAAACTCACCATCACGCCTGACGAGTTCGAGTGCTCCGGCAGACCCAATTAGCCTATCGGGACGCCCTGAATTTTGTCAGCCAGTACGCCTTTGCGCATGGCAAGACCAGCAATGCGTTGCGTCTGCAAAAAGAAACCTACTATGATGTACGCAGCCAGTTTGGCATTCCTGCTCAGATGGCCTGTAACATCCCCCGGCAAGTGGGAGCTACCTATAAAGCCCTGTGGACCAGGGCTAGGAAGAACGCGGAGGCCCGCCGCTTGGGCTATACCAAAAAGCGGTTTAAGGGACTGGATACGCCACCCAAGTATGTCTCGCCCACACTCACCTACAGTTATGGCCGCGATTATTCTTTGAAAGAGGGCCAGCGGGTGAGTATCCTGACCTCCATCGGGCGGCTGATTCTGCCCTACCACGGCTATGACAAGCATGTGGCCTGGCTCGCAGTGGGGGCAACCATCGGGGCAGGAAAACTCTGGTATGATCGGAGCAAGCGGCGCTTCTACTTGCTCATTGCGTTGGAAGTGGACATCCCTGACCCCACGCCGGAAAGCCATACCACCATTGTCGGGATCGATGTGGGGAACCGCTATCTTGCCACCGTTGCCACGCTGGACAATGGAACACAGTTCTACAGTGGAAAGGAAGTACGCGCCAAAGCTGACCATTACGCCCGCCTCCAAAAGAGGCTTCAGCAGAAAGGCACTCGTGCGGCCACAAGACGACGCATCATCATCGGCCAACGAGAGAGACGGTTGAAGCTGAATACCAATCATACGATCAGTAAGCACATCCTGAGCACTCATCCCAAGAGTTTCATCGGCTTGGAAGACTTGACTGGCATTCGAGACCGGACCAAGCGCAAACATGGTAAGAAAGCCACAAAGAAGCAGCGGAGAGTCAACCGGCATGCTTCCAAGTGGGCGTTTGCAGAGTTGCGCAGCTTTCTGGACTACAAAGCCATCCTCGCAGGCTCCCTCTGTGTGAAGGTGGACGCCGACTACACCAGTCAGGCATGCCCACACTGCGGCTATAGCAGCAAAGCGAACCGGCCCAGAAAGGGGCTGCTCTTTGTGTGCCAGTGCTGTCATTACACCCTCCATGCCGACTTGATTGGGGCCAGGAATATCAGCTTACGAACGCTTGCCATCCGGCAAGACTGGATGGCAACGGGGCAGTTGTCAGGTGCCCCTGATGTGACGGACGACGAAGCCAAAGCGGCACGCCTGCAAAGGTATGCTGAATTGCGGTGGAGTCCGGCCACAAGCCCCGCACTTTAGCGCGGGGTACTGACGCATGGAATACTTCTTGCAGGCACTACATGGCTGATTATTTTCCGTATGTCAGGAGCGCCTCGCAAAAGGGCCGACGGAGGGCAGCGACCATGCACAACGTCGAGAAAAGGGCGGAGCAGATGCCGAGCTATAACGTGCTGGTAGTCGATGATGATAAAGGCATCCGCGATTTGTTGGAGGGGTTGTTGCAGGAAGAAGGCTATAATGTCGCGGCGGCGCGCAACGGACGCGAGGCGCTGGAATTACTGCGCGCGCGCGCCGACCTCGGCCCGCATGTGATCTTGCTCGACCTGATGATGCCGGTCCTGGATGGCTATGCCGTCATGGAGACACTGGCCGCTGACCCGCAACTGCGCGATTCCCACGCGCTCGTCGTCATGTCGGCGGCGCAGCGTCTCTATGAAGGCCATTTCGACCTTGCCAGCGCGCTCTTGCCCAAACCGTTTGCCATTGATGACGTGTTGGAAACCGTCAGCCAATGGACACAACGCATCACCCATCCCGATGAAACCGGCCAGCATGGCGCGCAGCCCACACCAGGATAAGCCTCGGGAGGGCAAAAGCATCCTTGCTTATGCCCCTGAGGCGGTTTTGGCAGTCATACCCTGGCTGGCGGCCCAGAACAAGAGCAGCGCCAGTATAACCAACGGGACCGGCTGAGCCAGCCACGCGCCAAGCGACGCGCCCTGAATCACGGCATCATAGATATGGTTGCAGGCGTGGAACAGGCTGCCCATCGCCGCAACCCAGACGACCAGCCCATACCGAGACGGCGAGCGCGCCGCAAACAGCAGGCCAATACCCAGCGCCAACAGGAACGCTCCCAGATCGCCCTCGTAGTGACGGTTGAACGGCCCGAACGTGCCGACATGCTGGAAAAACCAGACGGGGGCAAACAGCAGCGCCCCAGCCGTCAGCACATAGAACGCTCCGGCCACAGCTACCACGATTTGCCCCAGGCGCACCCGAACACGCGAGGATGGGGGCGACAGCGCTATGCCCGACTTCATGCGCTCCTCCTCAGATAGCGGGCCAGATAGAGCGAAGGGGCAGCCTGGTTCTGCCCATAGGTTGCCTGCAACCACTCCTCCCAGGTCAGCGTGCCGTCTTTATGGTCAGGGCAGGTGATATAGCCGCGCCGGAAGGCATTCGCCGTCTTCCCCGGCAGCGGCATATGGATGATGGGGCGGCGCAGCACGCGCGCCGCTAACCAGGGTTGTGCCAGACTGCCCAATGTGCGCACCTCGGGTCCGCCAATATCCGGCAGCCTTCCGCCTGGCCCGGCAGCGATGGATTCTACGATCCGCCCGGCGGCCTGGCGGATATCCATCGGCTGAAACTGAAAATCGGTTGGCAGCAGCGCCACCGGCCAGTGGACGAAGGCGCGCAGAATCAGATCAATAAAGGGGTGAAACTGCGCCGCCCGCTGAATGGACCAGGGAATGCCGCTTTCCTCCACCAGCGCCTCGGCCTTGAGCTTATTCTGATAGTAGGCAAAGGGATTCCGTTCGATGCCGACAATCGAGACATAGAGCACATGCGAAACGCCTTCAGCGCGTGCCGCCTCCAGCAGCCGCCTGGTCCCGGCGACATCGACCTTGCCGCTGGCGAAAAAATTGGTAGCAGCGTGCACAATCGTATCCACGCCAACAGCGGCTTCGCGGATGCCTGCCCCTGTGCCCAGATCAGCCTGTGCCCATTCGATCTCGCGCGGCTGCGCTGCCGGGCGGCTGCGACGGCTCATCACGCGCACCACATCGCCTTGCCCCACCAGTTGGTCGGTCAGTTCGCGCCCCAACGCGCCTGCCCCTCCGGTTATCAGGATTCGTTTCATGGCCTTGCCTCTTGAGTTTTGCTTTCGCCGTGTCCATCTGACGGGATGCACAGCCCCGATATGGCTGTGCCCTAGCCACGGGCGGCTCGCCAGATGGGGCTGTCGAGAAAGTGGTTATCGTACAACTCCTGCGATGCCAGCACGTCTCCCAGCGTTGCCTCTCCTTTGGTGAGGCGTTCCACCAGCCGGAAATAGCCGAACCGCTCCAATCCAGGCGCAAGCACGATCAAGAAATCGGCGCTGTGGCCGGGCGTGGTTCCGAAGGCGTGGGCCATATTGGGCGGAACGACAATCAAGTCTCCTTTCCCGGCGGTAATCACCCGTTCACCAGCCAGGACTTGCAGTTCCCCAGCGAGGACATAGAAGAGTTCGGCTGATTTGGTATGCGTGTGTGGCCTCGCCCCCTCGATTCCTTCCCCCATGCTCGTTTGCATGATACTGAGCGCCCCTCCGGTGGCATCGCTGTCAGCCAGCAATCGCGTGGACAAGGCGACCCAGCCAAGCACCTCGGCATCAGCCTCCCGCACCACGACGGCATCATCAAAACTCGGCACAATCATGGTCATATCTGCATCCTTCTTTCATCTTTCTTCGTGCTCATGTTTGGAAATACCAGGAACGAGAAGGAGACGAGAAGGGCGACGCAGACGTGACATGAAGCGAACGGTGATAGAAGAATGGAATCAGTCTGTTTGAGTGGAGGGGCCGCTACACTGATGGAGGGAGAAGCCCACGCGCCTGAAGCTGGCGCTGGAGATAAGCCAGTTTGTCCGGGTTCATGATGCCATATATCTCCTGAACCTGCCTGCCATCCAGGCGGAAACCAGCGGCCATAAAGAGCCTGCTGCCGGTCCAGAAGAGCAGCGCTGGCCCACCATTGATGGTCTCTGTGCTGATCGTCAAATCAGCAAGCGACTTGCGCACCAGCCCCTGTATAAAGCGAATCACGCGCTCCTGACCGGAAACCGGACGCAGCGCCGCCGACACTTTGCCACCGCCATCCGACCAGGCCACTACATCCTGCGCCAGCACGTCCGTCAGCGCCTGGACATCGCCAGATTGGACGGCCAGCAGAAAGCGCCCGACTAACTCGCGCTGCGCCTCAGGCAAAGGCGCGAATCGGTGCTCGCGCGCGGCCAGGTGCTGCTGCGCCCGGTGAAACAGTTGGCGGCAATTCGTAGCGTTCTTGCCAATGATCCCCCCGATCTCTTGATAGGGATAGTCAAAGACTTCATGCAGCAGAAACACCGCGCGTTCAGGGGGAGTGAGCGCTTCCAGCAGCACCAGAAACGCCATCGAAACGTTTTCGCGTTCTTCCAGGGTTGCGCCCGCGTCGTCGGTCAGCAGCGGTTCAGGCAGCCAGGGGCCAATATATTGCTCGCGCTGCGCCCGTGCCGACTTGAGTTCATCCAGGCAAAGGCGGGTAATAATGGTGGTCAGATAGGATTTGAGGGAGTGAATCTGGTCGTCCTGGGCCAGTCGAAAGCGCAGATACGTTTCCTGCACCATATCCTCGGCCTCGCTGGCGCTGCCGAGCATGCGATAGGCAATGGAAAATAAAAGCGGGCGATAGGTCTCGAACTCGTCCATACATGGCTTCTACTTGCTGGCGGCTTCCGCTTCTTGCCCGGAATAGAAGGTTTGGGCCAGCAGCCGCAGCGTCTTGATAAAGGTCTGCTGCTCCTCGGGCTTCAGCGTCGCCAGCACCGAGCGCATCTGGTTGCGGCGCTCAGCCATATGCGCCTCGGCCATGCGCTGCGCGTGGGGTGCCAGCCGCACCCGCACCACGCGCCGGTCCTGGCTGTCGCGCAAGCGCTCTACCATGCCGCGCTTCTCCAGCTTATCCACCAGGCCGGTCACCGCGGGCGTCGTCACATCCAGCCCCTCGGCCACCTCGCTCATCGTCTGCGGGCCATGCGTCGCCAGATAGACGACTAGCTTGATCTGTGCCCCAGGGGTACGCCACTCCATACCTGGCGAGGCTTCCGCTGAGCCAACATCTACCGGACAATTCTCAGGGCGCTGAACATCCTCAGCAGCGTGGAGATAGTGGTCGTGTGGATGAGGATGAAATTTTGCCGCCAACGCGCAACGCACAAGGTCGTTCAGGGCCACCAGCCCTTCATGAACCTCTTGATCTTGAACGTCCATCGCGCACCACCCAGGAATCATTCAGTACGTGAATATTTAATCCACTTAAAATTATAAAACGCCTGGAGGGGCATGTCAAGCACTGCCGCTCTGGTTGAGGTTGACGAGGTACATCCTTGAAAACGGCACAAATATCTGCTATACTTTAGTTTAGTTCAATCTTCGACCCCACTAGCAGAAGATTGAAAGGGTTGAAACGGGGCGTAGCGCAGCCCGGTAGCGCACCTCAATGGGGTTGAGGGGGTCGGAGGTTCAAATCCTCTCGCCCCGACCGATCTAGCAGGCTTACCAGCGACGGTAAGCCTGTTTTTCATTGGAAGCACAGAGGCGTGAGCCAAGAGAGAGAGCATGAACCAGCGCCGTCTGGCCGTACGAGTAGCCCATAAGGTGATACAGCACGTCTGCCGCTTGCAAGCCGATGATGTCGCGCTGCTTTGCGGCAGGCGCGATCAGCTTGATCTGCTGCTGGACCTGGAGTTTCAAGCGCTGGCGGCTGGCGCACGCGCGCTGATCGTCATTGATGACGAGGAGCGCCTGCGACACCTGCTCAGCAAAGCATCTCCCGCCAGCGCAGCCAGCGAGCGCCTTTCCCTTTTGCCCACCGCACAAACCGCAACTCACGTTGTGAACCTCAACGGCTTTCCGCCCGACCTGCGCGGTCTTCCTCAAGAGACACTGCGCGCCTGGAATGACGCCAACCATGCCCTGCAAGCAGCGCTGCGCCTGCATCAACGTGCCCGCATAGATGTCGCGCTGCCCTCGCGTCGCCTGGCTCAGCGCCTGCGCCAGCCATTCCATCCATACCACGATGCCATCTGGCAGGCGTTGGACTGCGACTATCTCCTCATGGAGCAGCGCGAGCGGCGCTTGCAGGCAGCGCTCTCAGGCGCGCCGCTGCTGCGCCTGAGCGACCCACGCGGCACGGAATTGACTATGCGCCTGGCGGCAGACACCCCCAGCCGCGATGAGAGCCTGCTCGGCCTTGATGTTCAGGCAACGGTTGATGGCTGTGTCAACAAGCTCTTGCCTGCGGGCGAGTTCCGCGTGGCCGTTGCCGAAGGCACCGCCGAGGGAGAAGCGATCATCGACGCAGCCTGGCTCCAGGGGCAGCCAATGCGGCATCTGCGCGTGCGTTTTCACCAGGGGCGCATCGCGGGCATGGAGGGCGCGGGCGCGGCGCAGGCCGAAGTGGTGCTGGCAAGCGGCGCAGGGGCCGCGCTGCTGAGTCAGCTTTCCATCGGCTTCAATCCTGCCGTGTCGACGCTGCGCCCCTATCCACTGGGAACAGAAGCGGCTTTGCTGGCTTATCGCCGGACGGGAGCCGTTTTCCTGAAGCTGGGCGAGCAGCAGGTCAACCAGAACAATAACGGCCCAACAGCGATCTGGTGCCTGGGCTTGGCCCACGCCATGCTAGAGGTGGACGGCCAGGTACTGCTGCGCGGCGGCGCGTTCGCCGCTAACTGAGCACACGCTGGCCCGATCTTCATACTTTTTTTAAAGATACCTGGTATACTCGATGCGATAGCGCAACAGGCAGGGAGGCTCTGCGCCATGGGCAAGAGCACAGAAGCAAAATCGGTCCGCTGGCCTACTTTGGTGACACAACATAACACGTCTTCGTATTGTAAAGAGTAATGAAACGACAGCAATCGCTCGCCTCCTCAACAGAAGATCACGTGCGCGCCAGCAACACCATGCAGCAGCAAACGACTGAGCAAACCTCAGCGCAGACCGAGGTGCCCGGCCCGGGCGCGCTCGACGCGGCGCCAGCGCCAGCAGGCCGCGCGCCCACGAAACTGCTCAAGTTGAGCAGGATAAAAGGGCAGCGCGCGCTTCGATCTACCTGGCAGTGGGTAGAGCAGCCGGATATACAACTCAAGCTGGCCTGGTGGCTGACCATCCTGCTGATGGTCAGCTATATGGCGCTCCTCGGCCTCTGGTCGCTCTATCGCTATTGGACCTTTGAAGCCCAGGCATATGATCTGGGCAACATGGACCAGGTGATCTGGAATACCCTGCATGGCCGCTTTTTCGTGTTTACCAATCGCGGCTGGGACTATTATGGGCCTCCAACCAGGCTGGCGATTCATGTGGAACCGATTCTGCTGCCCTTGTCGCTGCTCTATCTCATTCACTCCAGCCCGGAAACCTTGCTCATCTTCCAGACGCTCGCGCTGGGTCTGGGGGCCATTCCAGTGTTTCTGCTGGCGCGGCACTGGCTCCCGCGCTGGCCGCTCGTGGGCGTCTTGCTGGTCATCACCTATCTCTTCGCGCCCGCGCTGATGGGCGAAAACCTGTTTGACTTCCACCCCGTCGCGCTGGCGACACCGCTGCTGCTGGCAGCCATGCTGGCAATGGAAAAACGCCGCTATGGCTGGTTTCTGCTGGCCGCCGGGCTGGCCGCCATGTGCAAAGAAGACATTGGCATCAGCGTCGCTATGCTGGGCATCTACATCGCCTTCTGGCAGGGAGGGCCGCGCGAGGCAGCGAAGGGGCGGCGCTGGTTGGGACTGCTCACTGCAGGTGTCTCGCTCGCCTGGTCGGCTATCTGCTTCCTGGTCATCATTCCCCACTTCCTGGATAGTCCCCAGGTCGGCAATAACTATTGGGAGCGCTACGCCGGGCTGGGCAGTACGCCCGGCCAGGCCATCCTGCACCTGATTACACAGCCCTGGCTGATTTTCGTGACCATCCTGACGCTGGATAAACTGCGCTACATCCTGGGGCTGCTGCTGACGGGCGGCCTGCTGGGACTGCTCTTCGCGCCAGTGGCGCTCATTCCAGGGCTGCCGGAACTCGCCATTAACGTCCTCAGCGACAAACCGGCGCAATACAGCGGGGTCTATCACTACAACGCCGTGATGGTCGCTTTTCTGCTGGTGGCAACCATCCTGGGGACGGCGAAAGTCGCCCGCCACATCGAACGAGACCGCGACGGTTGGGCTGCCCTCAACCGCTTCGGGCGCATCCGCGCCATGCTCCAGCAGCGGTTCCCCTGGCGGTGGGTGCCGCTGTGGGGCTGGTGGCTGGCAATGAAAATTGGCGATGGCTGGGCCTGGCTGGTGCGACGCATTTCGCCGCGCGTCGGCATGGCGGTGGTCTGCCTGGTGCTGCTGGCTTTTACGGCCATCAACCTGGTGGCCGAAGCGGAGCAGCTTGCCCCATTCATCCCGGACCTCAGCACCGGCACACGCGAAGAACGCATCAACAACTTGCTGGCGATGATCCCGCCAAACGCCTCAGTTTCGGCCAGCGATACCCTCAACCCGCATCTGAGCGAGCGCCAGGACCTGTACCTCTTCCCTGATGTGGGGCGCGGCGACGACATTGCCCAATACATCGTCATCGACATCGATTATCTGCCCTACGAAGATCGCTCAGCCGCCATCTCCACCTTCGATCAACTCACCTCGCCCCAGCACGGCATCTATCGCATCATCGCGCGCGCAGGCAGTGTCTATCTGGCAAAGCTCAAAAGCGACCCTGGCGGATGAGAGTTTTCAGTGGTCCTCATCGTATCTTTTTCTGGAAGGAGAGAGACGATGCCACTGCCAGAATCGCTCATGACCCGTTATCGTGCCGCGCGACGCGGGCTGACGCGCCGCGCGCTGATCATCGCTGTCGTCGTTGTCGTGCTGCTGGCGCTGGCTGCCGGGGGCACAGCCTACGCGCTGCTGGGCCAGACGGCAACCACAGTCATCATCACGCCGCAAAGCAGCGTCCTAAGCCAGACGTACACCATCTCAGCAGTGACATCCCTGCCCGACGCCTCCAGGCAGCAAGTGGCCGCGCGGCTCGTTTCCGCAACCACCCCGGCGCAGACGAAGACGGTTAACGCTTCTGGGCATCTCGCGCTCAGCGCCACACAGGCAAAGGGGACGCTCATCCTGCGCAACTGGGACACCGTTCCCAAGACGTTTCCTGCCGGGACCGACCTTTCCGACTGGAGCGCCGATATGGTGATCAACTGCGGAGATGCGCCCAGTCACATCATCCTCGATGCCACCGTGACCGTGCCTCCCGCAGTGGGGACTGCGGCGGGCTATGGTGTGGCCTACGCGCCTGCGCATGTGCTTCAGCCTGGCCCAGGCGGCAATATTCCTGGCGCCACTCCAAGCGATGGCAGTTGCTTTTATTTCCTCTGGGCACAGGGGAAGAAGTGTATCCCTGGGTATTATAGCCACTGCTGGACGATAGAGCCAGCCAGCAGCTTTACCGGCGGCCAGGACGCCTACAACGGCCCCGTCGTTCAGCAGAGCGACATCGACACCACCGTCAACAGCCTGACCTCCGCCCACCAGCCCAACGCGCAGCGCGTCTTGCAACAGCGGCTTCAGCCTAATGAGCAGTTGGTGGGCGCGCCCCAATGCACCCCACAGGTGAGCGCCAATCACCAGGCGGGCGATCAGGCCGCGCAGGTGCAGGTGACCGTCGCGTTTACCTGTACCGGCGAGGTGTACGATCACACCGGAGCGATGGAGATGGCGGCTGGCTTCTTGTCGCAGCAGGCGGCAGCGAATCCCGGCGGAGCGTATCGCCTGGCGGGCACCATCAAAACAACCGTGACCAACGCGGCGCTTGGCAGCCAGAAAATCATCACCCTCACCATCGCGGCCAGAGGCGTCTGGGTCTACCAGTTTACGGCTGCCCAGCAACAGCAGTTGGCGGCGTTGCTCGCGGGCAAGAGCGCGCAGGAAGCCGCCCGGCTCGCCTTTGCTCAACCTGGCGTTGCCAGCGTGACCATCCATCTGCCCACCGGCCAGCATGCCTTGCCCGCAGACTCTCGGCAGATCACTATCGTCTTGCAGACGCCCTCCTCAGCATAGAAGGGCGCTGCAAGAAAAGCGCTTGCTACTCGTTCAGCTATGCTATAATGTGGAAGGCAGCCAGCAGGATGCAGGTCGGGGCAGGAGATGCCAGGAGAAGAGTCGGGGCTGCCAGAACGGGTGGGCAACGAGGCATGCAGAGCTACGGACCGAACGGCGATGACTCCTACGAGGGAGACCAACCACTCCCGCAAGATGAGGTCAGCACAGCCCAAACAGAGCAGCTTTATTCCGACTATGAGGACGAGGTTCCCCCATTGCCGCCGCGCTCAGCCCCTCCCCGTCCCTATCGACCACAGACCTATGGGCGTTCGCCTTCAGGGCCTGAAGTCGTCTATGATACTGAGCCAGAGCCGCCGCGCTCGCCAGGCAATACCGTCACCTTCACCGTCGCCAAATTCAATCAGTTTCTGCAATGGCTGCTCTGGGTGATCGAGGTCATGTTCGCGCTGCGCTTCTTCCTCACCTTTTTTTCCACCAGCAACAGCAACGCCTTTATCTCCCTGCTCACCAGCATCACCGACCCATTACTCGCGCCCTTCAAGACGGCCCTCAGGGTGCAGGATACCGGCGTTGAGTGGTATATTTTGCTGGCAATGCTGGTCTATTTTCTGGTGATCCTGGCGCTGATTCGTTTGCTGCGCCTGTTTGTCACTGAACCCGAACTCTAGGGGAGTCTTGTCATGATCTGGATGCGTCCCGATTTGTCTATAGATCGTCCGATTGACAGCGCTGTCTTTGATGTTGACGGCGTCTTGATTGATACCACTCGTTCCTATCGTCTTTCCGTCATCGCCACCACCGAATATATTGTTGGCGACCATCTGGGCCTCTGGCAGCGCGATGCCGCAGCCAGCGCTCCATTGGTGACGCTGGAAGATGTGCGCGCCTTCAAGCTGGCCGGTGGTTTCAACAACGACTGGGATTTGGCGTTCGCCTTTACCGCGCTTTGCACTGCCCAGCGGCGCGAATGGCGCGGCCAGCCAGAAGCGGCGCGGTCTTTCAGCGATTGGGCCGCGGGCGCGCACGAAGCCATCCAGCATGGACATGGGGGCCTCGGTTGGGTGCGCGCCATCGTGCCTGCCTCGGCCCAGCCAGACTATGACCTGGTGCAAACCATTCACGACGAATATTATTGGGGCGCAGCGCTGCTGCGCGAACTGCTGCATCGGGAACCACGCTACGCGCTGGACACGCCCGGCCTGGTGCGCAACGAAGAGGTGCTGATGCCAACCTCGCTCCTGGCAAGCCTGGCACAGCAGGGGGCACAGCGCTTCGGCTTGATTACCGGGCGCGTCAGCGCCGAAGTGCCCTGGGCCGTTCGTCTGCTGGACGAGCGAACCGAGGGCAGCGCCCTTCAGCGCTTTTCCAGCACATGGGGGGTATCACCGTTCGCGCAGATCATCAGCGGCGACGAGATTGCCAAGCCCGACCCCGCCGCGCTGGCGCTCGTGGCCCAGCGCCTGGAAACCGGCGCGGGCTTTTACGTGGGCGACACTGCCGATGACCTGGGGTTGGTGCTCAACTATCGCTCCGCCTATGGGGCCAGCCAGCCACCTTTTCTGGCGATCATCATCGCCACCGGCCACGAAGCGGAGATTTATCGCGAGCGCGGAGCCGATCTCATTCTCTCGCATGTCAGCGAACTTCCCGGCGCGCTCGAAAAAGTACCCCGCGTCTAAGCGCCGCAAGATTGGCATAAAAATCGCGTGCACAACGCCTGATCGGAATGTTGGCGGTTCTGTTTTCTCAGAACCGGCACGGAAGCAGGCAAGAAAGAATGCGAACACGATGCAACAGCACAAGCACTTCTGGCATTCGAGGCGGCTGCTGAGTCGGCAGCCCTTGTTGCTGGCGTTGCTGGGCGCGGGGGCGCTGCTGGCCCTGCTGGTTGTGGCAGGCTGGGGCAGCGCGCGCGCCGCCATGGCCTCTGCTGGCTCGCCAACGCTCAGCATTGTGGGCAGCAGCGGCAGCACGGTGACGCTCGAATTTGATTTTTGGGCGTTCAACCAGCCTCTGACACTAAGTTATCTTCAGGGCACCGACTGCGGCGACAGCACACCGCTGCCCACTCCCGACTTCGAGGTCTCTTCGGCCCATTTCCAACATCCCTACACTTTGCCCGGCGGCATCCCGCAGGATGCCGCCTATCATCTGTGTGCCAGCGACCCGTTGGATGGCACCGTCGCCAGCGCCAATACCTTTTTCGTCACCGCTGGGGGCACGATACAGCTTACCCCTCCCGTTCCCACCTCAACCCCGACCAGTCCCAGCACCAGTGGCAGCCCAACGCCACCCCTGACCAGTACACCAGGAAATCAGGGGACATCAGCGAATGGGGCAAGTAACGCTAACAATTCTGGCGGCAATACCCTGGTCGCCATCATCTTACTTTGCTTGCTGGTGCTGGCCTTGCTGGCCTATCTTATTCGCTTGTGGCTGGTGCAAGGACGCCACTCCTCGCCAGGCGGCGGGCAGACACCACCGTAGATCAGATAGACTACCGCAGAGCCATTGCCAGGCATGATATGATAGTGATGGGCTTTACTAGATCGAATATTAGGGAGGTTCTTTATCTCAATGCAACAATTCTGTAATACCTGTGGCGCGCCCATCACAGCAGGCATGACTGCTTGCGCGCGATGTGGCACACCGGTCACCACCGGAGGGGGAGGGGCCTATGATCCCACCGTCCGGGCAGGTTCGCCACCAGGCTCCGCCTATGGCTCACAGCCGTATGGTCCACCACCTACTGACCCGTATGGCGCGCCACCACCGCCACCACCATATGGCTCACAGCCATATGGCTCACAGCCACAGCCAGGGTATGGCGCACCACCCCCACCGCCAGGATTCGGCCCACCACCGCAGCCGGGGTTCGTCGGTGGACCGCAGCAGCCGTTTATGGCTCCGCCGCCCCAGCCCAAGAAGAGCAGAACCTGGCTCTATGTGGTGCTGGGCATTGTCGTCGTCATCCTGTTGGTCTGCGGCGGGGCAGCTTATGCGATTAGTCGGGCAGTGAACAATGTTGCCAATACGGTAGCAACCACGGTAGCCACCGTCACTATACCTGCAACCGGCACGCATATTACCAATGTGCAGATCGGCAAGGGTGATGACCAGGGCAACATTACCACCAAGACGAGTTCATTCACTCAGAGCGATACCATTGTCATCGACTACACCGCTACAGCCAGCGATACCACTTCCCAGGTGGCGCTCAAAGTCCTCGCTTCTGATGGTACGGAGCTAACCGGCGGCCCACCTCCGCAAGACCTGGAGAACGGACAACACGATTACTTCTTTGCCATCACGATCACCGGAGCCGACAGTTATACCGCCGAGCTAGACTACAACGGAACTGCCGAGGCGTCCATTCCCTTTACCGTCGCGTAATAAGCAAAGATGCGGAAGGAATGACGCCGGTCCTGAAGTGATTGTGGCTTTCCGATACAGGCCAGAGCAAGAACCTGCCTTTCCCATGCCTCGCCGTCGGGGCAAGGCAGATTCTTGTATCAAAGCGCCGTGGTATACTGACGCCAAATTATGAAAGCGCCAGGCGCAGCATCTCATCTTCATCTCTCGCCGTTAACGCTCCTGGCAGCGTTCAGCGCCTTGATTACGCTGGCGCTGGCGGGCACCCTCATCTATGTCTTCCTGCCCAAAACGCAGGGCGGCAGCCCATCCGCCACCGTGGCCGGAGGAAACTATATCACCACTGTCCAGACATCTTCCGGCGTTCATCAGGATGGCAGCCCACTTGACTCCCTGAGCAGTTTCAGCGTCGGGCAAAAGGTCTACATCGTCTACACCATCACCGACGCCGGGCCAGGCATCGCAACGATTAAGCTCTACGATGATGGCCTCTTCGTCGACACCATGAGCCAGCACTTCCAGCAGCGCAGCAGCTATAACGCCTATTTCACCTTTCAGGCCACCAAAGCTGGCGACTGGGAGGCCGATCTCTACTGGCAAAATCGCGGCGCTTCTGGGATTGGCTCCCTGGAACAGCGCGTCACCTTCCTCGTTGGGGAAGCTTCCGCCCAACCCGGGCCATCTGTCGCAGGCCCGTGGGCTGGAGCATCCCGCAAACCGCAGATATCGCCAGCGCATGATATGATGAGCTTGCGCGCTATCTGGTGATCGCGCTGACGCTGGGGTCGCCGAAAAATAAGCAGCGCGGCAACGAGGAGGATTGTATGCAACAGACGTGTAGCCGATGTGGAGGGGTGCTTGCGCCGGGCGCCAGCGTCTGCCCATATTGTGGGACACCCGTTTCTTCTCACGCTTCGTCGCAGCCGGGCAGCGGTCCGGCAGCGGGGCAAACAAAGCCCTCATCTTCTGGTTCGCGGCCATTACGCCAGAAAAGATCGCCTGTCCTGCTTATCACCCTCATCGCGCTGGTCGTCGTGCTGGGGGCTCTGCTGGGCGCGGCAGGGTACGTGCTGCTCGGGAACAAGCACACGACGCAGAGCACACCCACGCCCACGCCAACACCATCCGGTATACCATCGCTCTACCAGGCCAGCCTGACCCGCGACCCAGGAAACTGGCAGTGCACCACGGTCACAACCTGCTCGTTTCACAAAGATGGCTATCATATCACCGGCATTAAGAAGGGCTTTATCTCCGATAGCCTTCTTATCAAGCAAGTGTTTAATGATACCGTCATTGAGGTCAAGGGGATCATCGTTCAGGGTGACCCCCAAAATGCCGGAATTGGCATCGAGTTTCGCGTACCCCAGGACCACGAAGCCGCAGGCTATGGGTTTATGATCTATGACGACGGCACATACGATGTGCAGAAATGGGACGCGCAGGGAACCTCCAGCGATCTCGTTGGCACCACCCCGTCCGGCGTCGTTCCGCGCGGATTGAATCAACTCAACGACCTGAAGATTGTCATCAAGGGCACGCAGTTCACCTTCTATGACAACGGCCAGCAGATCGCCACAGCCAGCGATACAACCTATACCAGCGGCTATATCGGCCTGGCCGTCGCCGAGCAAGGCACCGAGGCCATCTTCTCCGACCTGCTCATCACCACCCCCTAGCGGCTGATCTGCTGCTTGACGTTCTGGTTGCCGCAAACATATACTCAGCATAGGAAAGCAAGCTAGATAGTCAAGGCAACAGGCAGGATTGCTGGAGGTTTTCTATGCTCGATGCGGGCACCTATCGACTGCTTCTTCTCGTCGTCGCGCTGATGCACATCATCGTCTTGCCGCTTGCCATCTTGCTGCTTGGCGCCTACTTCACCAGCCGCGTCACCGGGCGACCCAGAGGAGGGCGCACCGGCATTTCGCTGCTCTGGGTGGCCTTTGCCACCGCGCTGGCGGGCGTGCCTGCTCTGGTGGGCGGCCTGGCCTGGAACCCCAAAACCGCCGTCGATCAAATCACCATTTTCTATCTGCTGATGATCTTCGGCGGCGCAATTGCCGCGCGCGTGCCCGGCTTGATGAGCGGCCTGCGGCTGCGCAAGCTGCCCTTTCACAGTATCGCTTTTTCGCTGCTCGCCGCCATCGGCGATATTCTGGCCTGGGCCTGCCTCGATCTGCTGCTGCTTTCCGGCTTCAGCGGCGGCTATATCTGGCTCTTCATCCTGGTCGGATTGCCCGCATTTCTTGGGCGCATCGCCGCGCACAACTTCAACGCCATGGCCCAGGTTGGCGTCAACCCCTCGCTGGCTGCGCCTTCCAACTCAGTGGTCGTGCCCAGTCTCCCAGGCGCGCCCGACCACTAGAGTCGCCAACGTCGACAGCAGACACATCACTATTGCTGGCATAAACATTGCCGCAGCTATTGAGTGAGAAGCGCTGCATCAGCGTTTCTTAGACGATTTGGGAACTTCCAGAGGGAGGCGCCCATGTACATCGCCATTCACGTGCGGCACGGGGTCTGGCAGGTGGACAGAGCAGGCTGCCGGGAATGAGGCAGCCTGCATAGAGAAGGGATGCCTCTGATAGTGGGCATTCCTTCAGAGAGAGAGGACGCCTTTGATAACGGGCGTCCTCTCTCTGCGCCAGCCGACTAGTGCAGAGCGCTAAAATAACGCTGCACCTGCTCCAGATTCAGCGGCCCGGAGATACTTCCGCGAATAATGCCCTGCGAATCAATCAAAAATGATGACGGCGTAGAGGTTACGCCATAGAGGTCTAACGCGCGCTGGTGTGTATCCAAAACGACAGGATAGGTGATGCCAAGCTGTTGAAGATAGAGCGATGTGGTGTTGGCATCGTCCACAATATCGACCCCCAGAATCACGACATCCTGGTCTTGGGCCTGGGCGTAAAACTGCTCCAAAGCCGTCATCTCTTCCTGGCAACCGGGGCAGGCCACATACCAGAAATTCACCAGCACGCGCTTGCCGCGAAAATCGCTCAGCGCCACCGCCCGATTTGTCAGGTCCTTCAGCGTAAAGTTCGGCGCGCTCTGCCCGGCCCGACCATAAAAATCAGGCAACGACGCCCCGCCGGACCCCGGCGTGTTCGGGGCCGGGCGTGACACCAGCAGCCCCCAGCCAATCAACCCGGCCACCACCACCGCCGCCGCCGCGCTGACCCACTGCACCAGACGATTCTGCCGGGCGCGCCCAGCCCGCGCCTGCTGCTTTGTATGTTCAGCCATCCCCTGGCTCCTTTGTTCCCTTGACCAGCAGCCGCCATACCCACCTCCCCACTGTATGAGTGGCACCTCTCGACTTTACCGGCAAAGTATGCTATGCTGGCATTATACACTTTCCAACTCTTATAGCCGATTGTTCAAGCAGTAGTCTCTCTTCGTGAGAGAACGTTTCTCCGAAGCGTATCTACATCAGCGTAGACTCTATAAGAGGCGGGAAGGGCGAAGGGTGCTCCCTTTTTATGTAATGTATCGCATCTTTCTGGGCACTGGTCTTATCTAACATGTCTATGGTCCTGGCAGCCCGTCTATTATGTTGGGATTCTCCCGGAGGAGAGGTTATTTGTGTCAGAAGAAATTGCTCTTTTCATTGATTTTGAGAACATCCGCTATAGCTTGTTGAACATCCAACACCGGGAACCTGACCCCCAAGAATTGATTAGCGTCGCCCGCCACTATGGCACCGTCATGGTAGCCCGCGCGTATGCGGACTGGACCCGCCAACCAGATCAGTTCAAAGGGAGCCTGATGGCTGCCATGATTGATCGTGTGGATTGTCCTGCCAAGCAGCGTGATCGTCTGCGTCCCTATTGGGTCAACGCCCCCGCCACTGCCTCTGGAGAGAGCCGTCCGCTCGACCCTTCCAGTTCAGGCTATGGGCTTTCTGCCCCGGTGAGTGAGGATACCCCGGAAGAGGACGACGACGACGAAGATCAGCAGAACGAAAGTCTGGACGACTACTCGTCCGAAAGCGCGCCCAATGGCTATGGAGGTTATAGCGCAACCGGCCAGAGCAACGGCCTCGCCGGGCAAACGCTTTCTGGCCCGCTCGGCCCACTGGTTGGCCCGGGCAGCAGCACCTCGTTCAAGAATGAATCCAGCGAAGGGCCACGCAGCGGCCCGCTGAGCAATCCCTCCAGCGGCAACACCGGCTCGATGGGGGTCATCCAGAGCACCGTCTCCCAGAGCACCGTCGATCTCAATATGCTCATGGATATCATCGAGACGGTTTTTGACCGGCCTACCATCGGCACCTTTGTCTTAATGACCGGCGACCGCGACTTCACGCGCATTTCGGCGCGGCTGAAGCTGCGGCTCAACAAAACCGTCATCATCGTGGGCGTTCCTGGCACCGTCAGCCGTGACCTCATCAGCGCGGCCAGTCAGTTTGTCGCGCTCACCCTCCCCGGCGCGCCAACCATGCCGGGCGGCCCTGGCAGTTCGCAGAGCTTCCCCTCGTCGATCATCAGCGGCGCGACCGGCCCCATGCCTGCCGTTGGCCCCATGACCTTCCAGGGCACAGGCGCAATGCCAGCGCTCGTCGACCCGCTGGAGCCAGGCTTCATCCAATTCCTCGACTATATCGACCGCAACTGGTCCTGGCGCACCGTCATTGGCATCTCCAACTTCGTGGGCGACTCCATCAACCCCAAGAACCGCTTCCGGGGTCGCCTGACCCGCGAAAGCGCCCGCGAACTGCTCAACATCTGCATCCAGGAGAAAATCCTGCTGGCCCAGCAAGACGCGGGCGGCGGCGAAGACCTGCGCCTGAACCGTGCCCATCCGCAGGTGGAAGAGGTGCTTCGCCAACTTGCCCGCAGCTAAAGGCAGCAGAAGAAGAGGCGACCAACCCGCGCGGGTTGGTCGCCTCTTCTTCTGCTGCCTTGCTCGATTTGGGCAGCGAGGCTTGACAATCACCCGGAAAAAGTGTATACATTCAGCAGAACACAGCCATTTCGGGCGCCCATGCGCTTACATCCTCGCCGCCGCATGCAGCAACGCCTGTGGCAGCGACGCAGCCCCACATGCCCGCAGCCTGCAAAAAGCAAAAACGGCAAAAGTGCATACATATTTCGGACCCGCTTCCTAACCACCAGCCTGGGAACCATCAATGAGGTGACTGCTGTATGGCGCTCCAGTCCGTTGATGCCAGTGAAGGCAGGATCGTAATCGCACAGGTGCATAAGCACCTGCGCCAGCAGATTCTCGACGGCACCATTCCCCCTGGCACCATTCTCTCGCAGGTCCAGCTTGCCCAGCAGCTTGGGGTCAGCCGCACTCCGCTGCGCGAAGCGCTACGGCTGCTGCAAGAGGAGCGGCTGGTGCTGGCCGAGCATAATCATCGCGTGCGCGTGGCTGACATCAACCTCGAAGAAGTGGAGTCCCTGTACGCCAGCCGCATCATGCTGGAGCCACTGGCCCTGGCCCTCACGATTCCCCATTTCACCGAAAGCGACCTTGACGCGCTGGCCCACACCCTCCAAGACATGTCCGCCGCCAGCGCCCAGCATAACACCGACGCCTGGGAAGCCGCCAATGGGCGTTTTCATGAACTGCTCGTCATCCATGCTGAAGAGCGCATGCGCGGTTCCATCAAACGCTCCATTGAAGCCAGCGAGCGCTACTGCCGCATCAAGTTCCAAACCATCCCCAACGCGCGGGAAGTTGCCGAGGCAGAGCACGCCGCTATCTTTGCCGCCTGCTGTGACCGCAACGTCGATTCAGCGGTGGAACAACTGGCGCTCCACCTGGCGCGTTCCTCGCTCATCATCATCGCCCACGTTGACCCCGAATACGAGCCAACCGCCGTGCGTACAGCGGTCAGGATCGTTGCCGGAAAAGCAAATACCTCAAGCCCTCTCAAATGAAGCGTAGAAGGAGGTTAGCGGTCCAACGCCAGAAGGCACCCTGGTCTATCCATTGAAATGGAAGCGCTAGTGCTTGTAAACAAAGGAGTTACACATGGCATCCAATCGGACTCTGCTCAAGAACGGCACCGTTATCACCGTTGATAAGCAGCTTGGCAACTTTCGGCGAGCCGATGTCCTCATCGAAGGGACAAAGATCGCCGCGGTTGGGCCGGACCTGGCGGCAGGCGACGCCGAAGTCATCGATGCCTCGAATATGATCGTCATGCCGGGCTTCATCGACACGCATCGGCACATGTGGGAAGGCATTCTGCGTAACATCGGTGTCGATTATCCGCTGGAGGGCAACGAGAGCTATCTGGCGTTTGTCTTGAACGTGCTGGCCCCCGTCTATCGCCCGGAAGATGTGTATGCAGGGAACCTCATCAGCGCGCTGGGCGCAATCAACGCCGGAATCACCTCGATTCTCGACTGGTCGCATATTCAGGCATCGCCACAGCATACCGACGCGGCCATCAGCGGGCTGAAAGATTCGGAGATGCGCGCCGTCTTCGCCTATGGCCCGCCCTGGTACGAGGCCATGAAGCCAGAGCATCCCGATTGGTTCAGGCGCGCCGCCAAAGCACATTTCTCCTCCAAAGACCAGTTGATCACGTTAGGCTTCGCGGCCCTGGGGCCAGAGTTCAGCACTGTGGAGGACGTGCGCGCCAACTGGCTGGTGGCCCGCGAATGCGACGCGCGCATCACCGCCCATGTGGGGGTCGGCTCCTTTGGCAAGAATATGAAAGTGGCGGAAGCGGGCCGGACGGGCATCTACGGGTCGGATACCACATTCATTCACTGCACCACGCTCAGCGATGAAGAAATCCAGATGATCGTCGACACAGGCGGCACCGTCTCGCTCGCGTCCCCAGTGGAGATGATGATGGGCCATGGCCTGCCACCCACGCAGCGCTTCCTTGATCGCGGCCTGCGCCCCAGCCTGAGCGTTGACGTGGAAACCAACGTGCCTGGCGACATGTTTACACAGATGCGCTCGGTCATCTCCTTGCAACACGCGCTGCTCTTCGACCAGAAACTGGCGGGCAAAGAAAATCTGCCAGCACCGCTGAACGCCCGCGACGTGCTGGAGTTCGCCACCATCGAGGGCGCGCGTGCCAATGGCCTGGACCACAAAGTTGGCAGCCTCACTCCCGGCAAAGAAGCCGATGTCATCCTGCTGCGCGCCGATGATGTCAACATCGTGCCGGTCAATGACCCCATCGGCGCGGTCGTCTGGGGCATGGACACCAGCAACGTCGATTCCGTGTTTGTTGCTGGAAAAGCCCTCAAGCGCAACGGGCATCTGACCGGCAATGTAGACCGCGCGCGCAAACTCGCCATCGAATCGCGCGATTACGTCGTCTCCACGTCAGGGTTCAAACTTCCGGCGTTTTAAGCTGCCCACGTCATATCCGGCCACAGCGGTTTGCCAGGCAAACCGCTGTGACCCCTCCAGCGCCTGGAAGCAGCGCCAGACGCCTTGCCCTGCGCACCCATGAAAGAGGACCCACATGTTTATCGGCATCTCCACCTACTTCAAACCGCTCGAGGAACTGGACGCGCTCTATCCCGCGCACTTTGCATGGATCATGAAATACTACACGTCGGGCGTCATTCTCGGCTCAGGGCCACGGGTGCCGCGCACGGGCGGCGTCCTCATCGGGCGGGCAGAAAGCCTGGAAGCCTTCCGTGCTCTGCTGGATGAGGACCCCTTTGTACAAAATGGGGCTGCACGCTATGAGATTGTCGAATTCAGCCCAGGGCCGCTGCCGCGCCGTTCCGCAGAATTAGAGGCTTTCTTAAGCAGGCCAATTCTGACCGAGCAAACAGCTACCTGATCGCCATTTGCCATAGACACACAAGCTCAAGACACGTGCTTGAAAGGAGCATACCATGGAATTGGGGCTGCGAGGACGCACCGCCGTCATCGCTGGCGCCAGCAGCGGCATCGGCAAGGCCAGCGCCAAAGGGCTGGCCGCCGAGGGCGTGAACCTGGTGCTGCTGGCGCGCGGGCAAGAAAACCTTGAGAGCGCCGCCAAAGAGATTGCCAGCGTCAGCCCGGTCGAGATAGTGACGCTCCCAACCGATATGAAGGATGCGGCTTCGGTCAATGCCGCCGCTGCCGCTGCCGCCGAGCGCTTCGGCACGCTGCATATCCTTCTCAACACTGCGGGCAACCGCATGCGCCGCCCAGGCAGGCAAATCCTGTGGGATGATGAAGACTGGCTGGACGATGTCAACGCCAAAATCATTGGCATGCTGCGGGCCATCCGCGCCTTTGCGCCCCATATTGCCAAAGATGGCAGTGGGCGCGTCATCAACGTCGCTGGCTCAGCCGGAATGATGGACTGGGAAGGCGCGATGACCCATGGCATCAACAACTCGGCGATGTTGCACGCCTCTACCTATCTGGCGCATGACCTGGCCGCTGACCACATCACCGTCAATAGCGTTGTGCCCGGACTGGTCGCCACTGAATGGCGCGAAGGCTGGGCCGATATGCGCGCGGGCCAGCAAAACAAGAGCCGCGCCGACTTTCTGGCCGACTATTGCCAACAGAAGGGCATTCTGGCCGGACGCTGGGCTGAGATGGACGAGATTGCCGACGCCGTGGTCTTCCTGGCCTCTGACCGTGCCAGGTATATCAACGGCACGCGGCTGGTCGTCGATGGCGGGCTGAGCGTCAACGCGCGCTAGCCGAGCAGAGAGGAGCAAGCAAAGCATCTCATGCGATTAGTTACCTATCAACGCGAAGGACAGGCACGAATCGGCGTGCTGGCGGATGGGCAGATCGTCGACCTCAACCGCGCCTACCGGGCTGCCATACAGGACAGTGAGACCGAAGATGAATTGGCCGTCGCCGACCTGCGCGTGCCCACCGACATGATCGGCTTCCTACGCGGCGGCGAAGCCTCGTTCGCTGCTGCGCAGCACGCCCTGGCTTTCGTGCGCCAGCAGCTTGAAAGCGACGCCAATACCTTCCATGCCCAAGGCATCGTCTACGCGCCAGATGAGGTATCGCTGCTGCCGCCAGTCGTGCGCCCCGGCAAAGTCGTCTGCCTGGGCCTGAACTACCGCGACCACGCCGCCGAATCGGGTATGGCTGTGCCCGAATATCCCATCCTCTTTCACAAAGTGGCGGGGTCGCTTGTCGGCCACCAGCAGCCGATTGTGCTGCCACGCATCAGCAGCCAGGTCGACTACGAGGCCGAGCTAGCCGTCATCATCGGCAGGCGCGGAAAGCACATCTTCGAAAAGGAAGCGCTTGATTATGTCGCGGGCTACGCCAATGCCAACGATGTCAGCGCGCGCGACCTTCAGTTCCGCACGACCCAATGGACCACCGGCAAGATGCTGGATACCTTCGGCCCGCTGGGGCCAGCGCTGGTCACGCGCGACGAAGTGCCCGACCCGCAGAAGCTGTCGATCAAGACCATCTTGAATGGGCAGGTCTTGCAGGATTCAAGCACCGCCGCCATGATCTTTACTGTAGCCTTCACCGTCAGTTATCTCTCGCAACTCGTCACGTTGGAACCTGGCGATGTCATCATGACCGGCACGCCACCAGGCATCGGCAGCGCCCGCACCCCACCGATCTTTCTGAAGCCGGGCGATACCGTCACCATCGAGATCGAGCGGCTGGGGCAACTGACCAATCCGGTAGTCGCCGAAGCGTAAACGCCCGCCGAGGCAAGCACAAAGCAGCGCAGAAAGGTCTTTTTCTGCGCTGCTTTGTGCTTGCTCAGGCATGATATGATAGCCGCGAAGCACCGCACGGCAGAAAGAAAACCGCCGCAGCGCCAGATGTCAAACAAACAGCGGCGGGCAAGCAATGGGAGCGAGGTTGGTATGAGCACTCCAGAGAAGGGTCCAGGTTCAAGTTCGGTCAAGTTCCTGATCGGTCCACTGGCAGGAAAAACCTTTCCTATCACTGGTTCCAGCACGACGATTGGTCGTCATTCCGATAACGATATTGCCATCAAAACCGATCTTGCCATTTCCCGGCAAGAGGCGCTGCTGCTCTGGCGAGACGGCGAATGGCACATTGAAAAGTTCCCCGGCGCGAATACGCTGCTGGTCAATCAGCGCGAAGTGGAGCAGGCCGTGCTGCATCACGGCGATACGGTGGGCCTCGGACCAAACACCGCCTTCGTGTTCTTGATCGAGGTGAAGGAAGCCGCCGCTTCCGAAGAGACGCTGCTGGACGCGATCATCCCACCAGCGCCACCAGAAACCGCGTTTCCTGCCGACATGTCCACGCAAGCCGCCCCAACGCTGGCCGCGCCGCTTGCGCCTCCGCCAGTCGTTCTTGCGCCCGCGCCGCCTGAGCCAGCACTCCCGCTCAGCGAGCAGACGCCAATGCAAGATGGACGCACGCTCAGGGTTTCATCCCAACTGCTGGGTGTGCCCACGCTCAAGATCAGCTTTGGCAACGCAGGCGAGCGCAAGGTGTACCCGCTCACCCAGGACATGATTACCATTGGGCGCGACCCCACCTCTGATATTGTCATCAATCATGGCGCCGTCTCGCGCTTTCATTTCAAGATTACGCGCAAGGGCCGTCAATTCACCCTGGTTCACCCTGACCCCAGCCAGCCCCGAACCACCAATGGCCTGCTGTATCAGGGGCAGAAGATTGGCGGCGACGAAAGCTTTCAGAGAACGCTCGCCAATGGGGATGTCTTCCGCATCGGCGACCAACAAGGCGAACTGATTACCCTCCTGTACGACGATGGCACGGGCATCGCGGTGGAAGAGACGCCTGCCATGCAGCCGATCAGGCTCGACGCCGCTGAAATCACCATCGGGCGCAAACCCGATAACCTGGTGGTTCTCGCGCACGCCATGGTTTCGGGGCACCACGCGCGGCTGGTGCGCGAAGGTGGCACCTATCGCCTGCTGGACCTGGGCAGCACCAATCACACCTATGTCAACGCGCAGGCCGTCACCAGCTATCTGCTCAAGCTGGGCGATGAGATTCGCATCGGCCCCTATCGCCTCATCTACGAAAGCACGCATCTCACCCCCTATGATGAGAGCAACAACATTCGCATCGACGCGCTCAACCTCAAAAAAGTGGCGGCAAATCAGACGACCCTCCTCAATAACATTTCGGTCAGCATTCCGCCGCGCACCTTTGTCGCGCTGGTCGGCGGCTCTGGCGCTGGCAAAACGACATTGCTCGACGCGCTCAGCGGCCTGCGCCCGGCCCAGCAGGGCCAGGTGCTCTATAACGGGCAGGATTATTACCAGAATCAGGCCGCTTTTAACACCCAGATTGGCTACGTCCCCCAGGACGATATTGTGCACCGCGACCTGACCGTCGAGCGCGCGCTCTACTACGCGGCCAAGCTGCGGCTGCCGCGCGACTTCACCGAAGGGCAAATCTGGCAGCGCATTGCCGAAGTGCTGGAAGATGTGGAACTGACCGAGCGCCGCAAGCTGTACATCAAGAAGCTTTCCGGTGGGCAGCGTAAGCGCGTCTCCATTGCCCTGGAACTGCTGGCGAATCCCAGTCTCTTCTTTCTGGACGAGCCAACCTCTGGCCTGGACCCTGACCTGGACCGCAAGATGATGGTCCTCTTGCGCAAGCTCGCCGACAAAGGGCACACGATCATCCTGGTGACGCACGCCACCAACAACATCAACGTCTGCGACTATGTCTGCTTTCTGGCGCAGGGCGGGCGCGTGGCCTTCTTTGGGCCACCCGAAGAGGCCAGCGCCTACTTCGGCAAGAACGACTTTCCCGAGATTTACAGCATCCTTTCGGCCACCGAGGAAAATCCCAACGTTCCCGCCGAAGCCGAAGCCCACTTCAAGGAATCCAGCGACTACCAGACCTATATCGTCGACCCGCTCAAAGAGCGCACCGCCTTCAATGCCAGCAAACCCCTCACGGCCAGGCCAATCAAGCGTTCCAGGCCAGGCAGGCTATGGAAGCAGCTTCTCATTTTGTCGCAGCGCAACCTGGAACTGCTCAGAAATAACCGCAGCACCCTGTTTCTGATGCTCGCGCAGGCCCCGCTCGTCGCCCTGTTTCTGATGCTGCTGGTGCGCTTCGAGATTGGGCCGGGCGTCTTCGAGCCAAACAATCTGGTGCTCTGTCAGCCGCAAATCCTCACCGCTGCTGGCCCCGTCGGCATCGCGGCCAAAGCCGGAACGGTATCTTGCGATCAGATTGCGACGTTCTTGCAAAGCAATCCCCAGGGCACGGCTTACGCGCAGGCCAACGGCGGCGTCAACGCGGCGCTCCAGAACTTCATCATCCCAGGGCAGGGCATCGATGGGCAGCGCGTCCTCTTCCTGTGCGCCTTCATCGCGGTGCTCAACGGCGTGCTGAACGCCGTGCGCGAGATCGTCAAAGAAGGGGCTATCTATCGGCGCGAGCGCACCGTCAACCTGGGGATTGTGCCCTATGTCCTCTCCAAAGTGCTGATCCTGGGTGTGCTGGCGCTCTGGCAAAGCGGCACGTTGATCTTGATCGTCAATGCCTTCGAGCCACTGCATCAGGGCGTGTTTCTGCCAGTGCTGCTCGAAACCTATATCACGTTGGTGCTCTCGGCGCTGGCGGGCATGATGGTCGGGTTACTCGTTTCGGCGCTGGCTCCCAATGAGGATACCGCCAACAGCCTGCTGCCCTTCATCCTCATCCCACAGATCATCTTTGCCGGGGTCGAAATCCCGCTGCGCGATTGGGTTACGACGGTACTGGCGCTGTTCTTCCCCACCCGCTGGACCATGGCGGGCCTGGGTTCATCGCTGGGACTGCACGGCGATAAACTCGGCGGAGATAGTTTGCTGGTCAATGATCCGACGTATCATGGTACGCTCTACTCAACCTACACGCAAAGCGAAGCCATGAACCGCATTCTGCTGTCCTGGGCTGCGCTGGTGCTCATCATCGCCATCTTTGGTATCGGCGTGGGCATCGCGCTGAAGATGAAAGACCGGCGCAGTTAGAGCAGCAGCCGCGCCATAAAGACCGGCGAAAGCACTCTGGAGGGCGGCAGAAAATCGCCGGTCACGCCCATAATCGTATCGGCCAGCGGCTTGCGATGGGCAAAGCGCCCAGCCATATATTCGCAGAGCCAGGGGCGGGCAATCAATTCCTGCACCAGATGTTCCACCAGCCGCTTGCCCGCGAACTCGCGACGCTGCACTCGATCATAGGCGCTCAGCCGTTCAGCCGAGCAATCGCCAACGGCGAGCGCCGCGCCCGCGACTCCGGCCAGCAATTCAGCGCCGCGCAGGGCACGATAAATGCCCTCGCCGGTAAAGGGGTCGTAAAAGCCGGTGGCATCGCCCACCAGCATCACCCCATCAGCCGAAAAATGCTGCGCGCTGACCGCCAATCGGCTGATCGCCAGAATGCTCTTTGTACGCTGCGCCTCGCCGAGCCGCGAAGCCAGGGCGGCAAAACCCGTAAGCGCCTCATCGAAAAAAGCCTCAACGCGCCCGGCCAGGCGCGGCGCTTCGCCTTCGTCCACCACGATAGCCACGTTGCACAGGTCGCCAACCTCTGGCGGTTCCAGCGGAGCCAGGCCCACGTAGCGCCCGCGCCCTACGTGCATTTCGCCATAGAGACCCAGGCCACGAATGCCGCGCATATGTGTCACCAGCGCGATCTTGCGCTGACGCGCCGAAGGGCGCTGCACGCCAAGCCGCCGGGCAATCAGCGAATGCACGCCATCGGCAGCCACCAGCAGCCGCGCCCGCAGCGTTTGTGTCGATGCTCCCGCTGGGTTCTCAGCCTCATCGCCACCTGGCCCGAAGATGTGAGGCACAGCAGCGCTTCCTGTTCCCTGGCGCGCTTTGCGCGCAGGGTGCGCCGTTTGCACCGTCGCGCTCACGCTTACCGTTCGAGGGCCAGGGTGTTCCACCTGGAAATCCTGAAGGCGCGTGCCCTCCAGCACCGTCACGCCCAGGCTGCGTGCCCGCTCGATCAGCACATGATCGAAGATGTAGCGCGGCAGCGCCAGACCATACTCATGGTAGGGTTTGCCATCGGGTCCGGTGACGCCCGCGAAATCGGCGCGAAAGGTCCGCCCGGCGGGGGAGAAAAGATCGAAGCCGCGCAAATGGGCCGGGCGCGCGGCCTCCACCTGTTCCAGCACGCCCAGACGCTTCAGAATGCCTTCAATCGCCGGACTCATATACTCCGCGCAGGCTTTGTCGCGCGGAAAAGTGGCTTTATCGATCAAGCCAACGCGGTAGCCCTGGCGGGCCAGCGTAATGGCCGTGGCTGAGCCTGCCGGTCCTGCGCCAACGATGGCAACATCAAAATCAACTGCCATGCGCGCTCCTCCGTCTTACAAAAAGGGGGTAGAAAGCCCTACGCTTTTAAGCCAGAGATGAATGGCCCTCGTTCGCCTTGACATCAGGCCCCTCCTTCTGCAATACTATCAGCAGCCTCCCATCTGATAGACATCAGATGGCTTGTACCTTCAAAACTCAATCATGTTTGGGCGTTTCAAGGTAAGCCGCTCCCTTGAGTAAAAGCATGAGCGCATCCTCGACGGTACAAACAGTCACCAGGAAAGGAAGCGTAGAGCCTTCGCAAGAAGGGCATTGCACCTGCCTCACGGCTGGTCTCCTTTCCGGTTTGGTCCGATTGTACTGGCTCCGTACCGTGGGGCACACGGGAACGGGTCTCTGCTTGCAGAGGCGTAACGCTTCTGGACAGATGGGCCTCTGGCTGGTGTCAGCGATGACATCAGGTAAGCCCGCTGGATGAAGGAAGAATCTCCCGGTTTTAACCGGGGGAGTGTCAAACCTTTCGCAGCGCCACTACAACGTTGGCCCCGCCCACGGCTCGCCCACCCAGCAGGGCCACCGGCTGCGCAAACGGGCGCGCTTCCTCTCGCACCAGGTCTAGCCGATAGCGGGGGTCAAGCTGCTCGCAGTTGATCGTTGGCGGAATCAGGCCATGCTGAAGCGCCAGCAAGGCGGTAATCGCGTCCAGCGCGCCCGCCGCGGCGTAACTGTGGCCGATCATCGTGCGCGGCACGCTGACGGGCAGCCGCTCAAGCGCGGTGCCAAAGACCAGCCGCAGCGCCTCCGCTTCCCCGGCATCGGACGAGGGAACGGCGCGCCCATCCAGGCTGAAATAGCCAATCTCGTCAGGTGAAATCGCCCCCTCTTGCATGGCCTGGCGTATTGCCCGCGCATACTGTGCCCCGTCTTCCGCTGGCGAGGTCAGCCCATGCGCGTCGTTAGTCTGTCCATAGCCTACGATTTCGCCGTAGATCGGCGCGCCACGCTGCCGCGCGTGCTCATACTCTTCGACGATACACATCCCGGCCCCTTCCGCCAAGATCAGCCCTGCCGCGCGGCGATCAAAAGGGCGATAGCCACGCACATCCCCATCCGTCACGCAGTAGCCCTTGCGCGCCAGCACCAGAAAAATGAAGGGATGCAGCAAGACCTCGCAGCCGCCAGTAATCAGCACATCTGCCGCGCCGCGCCGAATCGCGCTGCCCGCGATGCCCAGCGCGTCCAGCCCACCCACGGCATCGTTCACGGGCGTCTTGCAATAGCCCTGAATGCCATAGCGGATGGATGCCTGGCCGACGTTGGCTACCTGAAGCCAGGCAATCGACGTATACGCGCTCATGGCGCGCGGCCCGCGCGTGAAGGCCGCGCCAATCTCGTTCAGCACGAACTCAACGCCACCCATCGTGCAGGCAATCACCGCGCCCACGCGCTGGGGATTCTCCTGCTCCAGCACCAGCCCGGCATCCGTCAGCGCTTCCTGCATCGCGCCCAGGGCAAAATGGGTCACGCGGTCCGTGCGATTCGCCAGCTTGCGATCAAGCACCTGCTGCACCACAAAATTATCGACCTCACCACCCACCTGGATGGGCAGGTCGCTCGTTGAAAAGCGCCCAATGGGCTTGATGCCCGCTATGCCGCGCTGCACAGCGTGCCAGAATGCTTCTTTGCCCAGGCCATTGGGGGCGACGACTCCCAATCCGGTGATAACCGCCCGGCGTCCTGCTGGTTGGGTCATCGTATGCGCTCCAGCAGACGCCGATCAGCCCACTCCGGCGCGACCAGCAGCAGGGCGGTGTTCACGCCGCCAAAACCGCTGGAATGCGAAAGCGCCACCTGCGCCGGGCTGGGGCGCGCTTCATTGGGGATATAATCGAGATCACAGTCAGGGTCTGGCTCGTCCTGGTTGATGGTTGGCGGCAGCAGATGTTCATCCAGCGCCAGGGCCGTCACAATCGCTTCAATGGCACTGGCCGCGCCCTGAGTATGCCCGATCATCGATTTCGTGGAACTGATGGGGATACGATACGCCTTCGTACCGAAAACAGCCTTATAGGCCGCCGTTTCGGCAGCATCATTGGCGGGAGTCGCGCTGCCATGCGAATTGATATACTCAAGCTGCTCGGGGGTAATGGCAGCTTCCTCAAGAATCTGGCGCAGAAGCTGCTGAAGGGGCATGCCATCCGGTGGCAGCGCCGTCATATGATAGGCATTGCTATTCGAGGTAAAGGCAACCAGTTCGGCATAGATATGCGCGCCCCGCGCCAGCGCCAGGCCGCGCTCTTCCAGCAGCAGCACGCCCGCGCCCTCAGCCATCACAAAGCCATCGCGCCCGGCATCATAGGGGCGCGAGGCCCGCGCTGGCTCAGCGTTGCGCGTGCTCAACGCGCCAATTACATTGAAGACACCCAGCCCGGAATAACAGATGGCGGCATCGCTGCCGCCCGCCAGCATGCAATCAGCGCGGCCCTCTTGAATGACCCAAAACGCTTGCCCAATGGCGTCAGCCCCGGCAGAACAGCCGGTCGAAAAGACCGCGCAGGGGCCATGAAGCTGATGATGGACGGCAACCGCCGCCGCAGGTGAGTGAATCACCAGCAAGGCATCAGACATGTCCACGTCTTCGCGCTGATGCAGCGGCAGCGCACCGTCATCTGTAAGGCGCAGCCAGACCTTTTCAGCCTCCTCGCTGGAAGCCATCGCCGTGCCCATAAAGACGCCCATCTGATTGCGGGCTTCCTCGGTCAAGGCGGCAAGGCCCGCATCATCTAAGGCAAGATTGGCAGCGGCAACCGCAAACTGGGTGTTGCGGTCCAGATGGTGACGCTCGTCGCATGTCAGGCCGAGCGCTGCGGGGTTGAAGTCTGGCACCTCGCCAGCAAAGCGCGTGGGTAAGCGGCTGGCGTCGAACTGGGTAATGGGTCGAATGCCCGAGCGTCCAGCAGTGCAGGCTTCCCAGAAAGCTTGTTTTCCAATACCATTGGGAGCAACAACACCAAGACCAGTAATCACAACTCGTCGAGCAGGGGGATATGCCATCTCCACCAATCCTTACAAGGACACCTTCCAAAGACACCTTCAGCCGCTCTCTTGCCAGAAACCTCTCCGTTTTCTCCGGAGAGCACCTTCGAATGCGCTCACGCACATGCTTGCACGTTTCTAGCCGACTCAACCTCCTGCCTGGTCAGAGCTATTGTATCATACTTGCAGAGCACAGGCGTGCTTCCTGTTCTCCTCGCTCACCATACAATACAGCAGCCAGATACAGATTACCCAGGCTGGGCAGGTTCATCTCAAAAGTGGCATAATAGAGCAACATCCGGCGCTTCAGCACCGGGCACCCTGTTTACAGAGAGGGGCAGCCTATGGAGATTGCCAAAAAACGCAGCTTTGCTGACATCGCCCTGGGCTTTTTCCTCCTCTCGCACCCTGGCCCCGTCGCTTTCCATATCGCTGCCGTGGCGGCCTTTGCCATCTTCGCCGCCTGGGGTCATCTGGTCTGGGGCATCATCGCGCTGGTAGTCGCCGCGCATGCGGCAATGCAGCTTTCCATTTCGACGATCAACGATTATTGTGATCGTCGCCTGGACGCGCTCGGCAAGCCCGATAAACCACTGGTGCGCGGGCTGGTCACGCCGCGTGAAGCCCTGGTCGCGGGCATCTTGATGATGCTGCTCATGCTGGCCCTGCTGCTCTTGCTCAATCCGCTGGCGCTGGTGATTTCCCTGGCCTATCTGGCGCTGGGGCAAGGGTATAACCTGGGGCTGAAATCAACGCCCTGGAGCGGGTTGGTCTTTTCCCTGGCGATTGCCCTCATCCCCCTCTACGCGCTGGCGGGCGTCAATCGCATCACTCCGGCCAGCTTCTGGGTCGTTCCCGTGGGCTTTCTGGTGGGGGTGGCGCTCAACCTGGCGAACTCGCTGCCCGATGTCGAAGGCGACCAGGCGGGAGGCGCGCGCACGCTGGCTGTCATGCTGGGCCTGAAATGGTCGTTTCTCTGCTGCCCCTTGCTGATTGCGGTTGCCGTCGCGCTGATGGTCAGCCTGATCGGGCTGGGCGTCGTTGCGGCGCCGTTCTGGCTGACGCTGGCACTGCTGGTGATCGCCTTTGCGGCTATAGGAACGATGCTCAGCTTCTTTGGGCCACAGAAGTCAAAAGAAACTCGCCAGCGCTACTTCTATCTGGTCGCAACCACCTGCCTGCTCTTAGGGATAGGCTGGTTTATCATCGTCGCCGTATAATCACCAGAATATCAGCACCAGCTTCGACGAAGAAAGAAGAAAGAAGGAGACCGAACATGCCTGGCTGGACCTATACCCGAGGACTGCATGATCTGGGCAACTCGGTGTATGCCTATCTGCAACCAGATGGCACCTGGGGCTGGAGCAACGCGGGCCTGGTCACCGACGGCGAGGCATCGCTGCTTATCGACACCCTCTACGACCTCAAGCTGACACAGGCGATGCTCGACACCATGCGCAAGGCGGTTCCCGCAGCGGCCTCGTTCGATATGCTGGTGAACACGCACGCCAACGGCGACCACTGCTATGGCAATCAACTGGTGGCTGGCGCACAGATCATCGCCTCGGCGCAGACCGCCGCCGAGATGCTCGAACTGCCACCCAGTCAGATGGCGCTGCTGCTGCAAGCAGCGCCGCAGCTTGGGCAGCTTGGCGAATATTTCCTGCACTGTTTTGGCGCGTTCGACTTTGCAGGCATCACCTTGACTCCGCCAACCACGACCTTTGAAGGCAGCCTGAACCTGAAGGTAGGCGACAAAGAGGTGCGTCTGCTGGAAGTCGGCCCGGCGCACACGCGCGGCGACACCATGGTCTACGTTCCCGCAGATCGAGTCATCTTCACCGGTGATATCCTTTTCATCGGCGCCCACCCCATCATGTGGGCCGGACCCAGCAGCAATTGGATCAAAGCCTGCGATACCATCCTCTCGTTGGATGTCGAAACGATTGTGCCCGGCCATGGCCCCATCATCGACAAACACGGGGTTGCCCAGGTGAAGGGTTACATCGAATACGTCTTTGCCGAAGCGCGCAAACGATACGAAGCGGGGATGCCTGCCTTCGAGGCTGCCAAAGATATTCCCATGGAGCGGTATGCCACGTGGACCGATGGCGAGCGCATTGCCGTCAATGTCACCTCCATCTATCGTGAACTCAGCGGCGAAACCACGCGCCCCGATATTCCCACGTTGTTTGGGCAGATGGCCGCGCTGGCGCTGAAGTCAGACACCGGCAGCTAGCACTAGCAAACAACGCAGCTTACAGCCCCAGGAAGCACCCCTTAAGCGCTTCCTAGGGCGCTTTTTTCTGCTCCTCCCTTGCCTCATCCAATTTCCCCATGCAGCCTCTGGCACATCTATAGAAGCCGCGCAGGCGTATTCCGTAACGCGCTCCGTAACGTTTCCAGGACGGGCATATGGCATGCTAGACAACGAGAAGTGTATAGACGAAATGGCCTGAGGAAGTATGAACTTGCGCAAACGCGATACCAACGCTGAAGAACTGCTCGATGCCGCGTGCGTCGATGATCAACAAGTGGCCGCAAGCCTGCGCGACCTGAGCCGTCTTGGATCGCTGCTCGGCTGGACACGGCTGGCAGTCCATGATGCTGCGCAGGTCGTGAGGCAGCAGCATTTGTGCGCCTTTTCTGTGCTGGATGTTGGCACCGGCGCAGCCAATATCCCTATTGCACTGGCCCGGTGGGCGCGACGACACCAACACCAGGCAGAGATTACCGCCAGCGACATCAACGAACAGATGCTGGCGGTGGCGCGCGCCAACTGCGCCAGTTTTCCAGAAATCCACCTGGCGCACCAAAATGCGCTCGCGCTCAACTATGCCGATCAATCGTTTGATCTGGTCTTGTGCCAGGGCGTGCTGCACCATTTTTCCGCTGAGGAGGCGCAAACGCTGCTTGGGGAACTGGCGCGCGTTGCCAGACACGCCGTCATTATCACCGACCTGCAACGCAATCTGCCCCTCTATCTGGGAGCCTGGCTGCTCCTGCACACCCTGGTACGCAACCCCGTCACCCGGCAGGATGGCCTCGCCTCCATCCGCCGCGCCTACACACCTGAGGAAGTGCGCAACCTGGCAGCGCAAGCTGGCCTGTCCACAGCCACCCTGCGCACCGCGCTGCATTTTCGCCAATCGCTCATCTGGCAGCGTTGAGCCGCAGCAAATGCCAGACGAGAGCAGGTTGACGCCCGCGCACGGTTGTGCTAGCATACCATTGCATGGCAAAGCAGTCGGTATACTGTATAGGCGTTTTCTCCTCTAGTGCAACCTCTTAGCGCACAACAGACCAGGGAAAGAGCATGGGATTCTTATGAACATGCAGCAGTTCAGGAGATGGGTGACACGCCTGCTCAATGCGTTACCCTGGCGGAGAGCGCAGCGCCCTCCCAAGCCCCTCATGCGCGAGCGCGTGACCTCGCCCCCCAAGGCCAATCGCTTCGCGGTCTCTGACGATCACCACATCAGGCCACAGAAGGCCGAAACCAACGCGCCCTGCTCGACCTTGCACGAAGACTTGCCAGCAGATCACGAGCCGCCAACGCCCCCTCAGCCGCTTCTGTTGCCCGCGCCACCCGCGTCTGAACCTGCTTCCGCTCCCTTGATGGCCTTGCCCGCGCTTCCAGCGATGGGCGCATCGGATGCCTCATCGCCATCTGAATCCAGCGGCGAGCCTCAGCTTTTCCAGGCGGACCCAGAGCGACGCCTGGCCTTTGCGCGCTATCTGTTCAGACGCGGCGTTTTCAACGAGGGGTTTGCAAGCGGAATCGTGCCCGCGCAATATCGCGGCCAGGCACCCCAGGATGAGGATGAGCGCAGTTAGTGAGGCGTTACTCCATCTCCGGCTGTCTCGGCCAATAGATGCGCCAGGTCATCATACACGGCATCCGGTTGGATGGCCGCTGAAGCCACCTGCGCCCTGGACGTAATCCCGCTGAGCAGCAGAATCGTGTCCAGCCCCGCGTTGTGGCCTGCTGGAATGTCCAGCGTCACGCCGTCGCCAATCATCACCGTTTCTGTGGGTTTCGCCCCGATCAGCCGCAGCGCCTCCAGAATGATGCCTGGCTCTGGCTTGCCCACCACATAGGGGCTGTGGCCCGTGCTGGCCTCAATCGCCGCTGCGATGGACCCCGCGCCCGGCTCCAGTTTGCTTTCCACAGGCAGCAGCGGGTCGCGGTTCACCGTCACAAACGCCGCGCCGTTCAGCACCGCCTGAACGGCAATGCTCAGCCGGGCATAGGTCAGCGCGCGATCAAGCCCCACCAGCACCACCTGTGCCCGCGCGCCGTCTTCTTCTCCCAGCAGATGTAGCCCGGCGTCGGCGACCATCTGGGCCAGCGGCGGCAACCCCAGCACATAGGCGCTCGCGCCGGGGTGGGTGTGCCCCAGGTAGGCAGCGGCGGCTGAACCAGCCGTCACCACGCGCTCCAGCGGCGCTGGCATGTCCAGCGCCTGAAGGCGGGCTGCCACCTGCGCGGGCGTGGACATCGAGTTGTTGGAAAGATAAAGGTACGTGCGCCCCGTGGCCTCAATCCACTCGATAAACTCGCGCGCCCCTGGCAATCGCTCGTCTCCCCGATAGATGACGCCATCGAGATCAAAAAAATAGTTCTGGTATGTTTTCATCAGCGGTGTAACGTTCGCTCTCTTTTTGTGGTGTAGTGCTTTCCGTTTCGTCTTCATTGTACGGCATTCCACAGCACACTTGCCAACGCGCGCTCAGGCTTTGACAGGCTAACGCTGCTTGATCCGTTCCGGAAAGTTGGTGAACAGGCCATCCACCCCCCAGGAAGCCAGCTTGCGCATATCCCTGGGCTGATCGACGGTCCAGACGTTCACCTGAAAGCCAGCCTGGTGGGCGCGCTCCACCAGCAGGCGCGATGTCAGGCGCGCCTCGGGGTGGATGGCATCAGCGCCGATGGAGCGCGCGGCAGTAATCATATTCAACAGCCGCCAGCGCGCCCCGCTGTGCAGCGTGGCCGTGCGAATCTGCGGATAGGCGCTTTTCAGGCTCACCAGGGGAGGATGCCAGAACGAGGAAACCAGCGCCAGGTCTTCATAGCCGCCAATTTCCAGCGCCTTCCCGACCACCTTCGCCACCTGGTCCGCCTGCTCCAGCGTGTCGGCCTTGACCTCCAGATTAATCAGCTTGTTCCGCTCCCGGCAGAGCGCCAGCACCTCGTGCAGTTCGGGAATCTGTTCACCGGCTCCGGCATCCAATGCGCGCAGATGCTCCAGCGAGAGGTCAACCACCAGACCGCTGCCGTTGGTCGTGCGGTCCACCGTGGCATCGTGGATGATGACCGGCGCGCCATCGGCGCTGAGCTGTACATCGCATTCGATGCCATCAGCCCCCAACTCGAAAGCATAGCGAAAGGCCAGCAGCGTGTTTTCCGGCGAGTGACCAGAAGCGCCCCGGTGCGCAAAACAGAGCGGCGGGCGGCGGGCAAAAAAAGACTCAGAAGATACCGTGGGTTCGTCCGTCATTGAGGCTCCTATCGATATGATGCGCCTCAGTATAACGGAAAAGCCCAGCACTGGCTAGCAGGCTGCTGGCGGCTGTGTCCTCGTGAGAGGGTTTCTGCTTCCAGTTGAACACCGCCTATCAACTTCAGGCCACGGCGCTGATGCCTTGCCCAAGCAGCAGCGTGCGCAGCAGTGGTTTGGCGCGCTGAAAATAGGTTTTCGCGGTGGCCGGAGGAATATGCAGGCGCGCGCCAATCTCGGCATAGCTCATCTCCGCCGAATAGCGCAGCGACACCACGGCGCGAAATTTGGGGGGCAGCGCGCTAATGGCCGCGCACAATCGCCGTTGCAAGTCGTGCTGTTCGGTCTCTTCATCCGGCAGCGGGCATAGATCAGGCAGCAAAGCCAGCGCCGAAAGCTCATCATCCTCGGCCCGGCGCCAGCCATCCGCCTCCAGTTCGGAAAAACAGATGGCGCGTTTGCGGCGCGTTTCATCGATACAGTAATTACGGGCTACCTGAAAGAGCCAGGCTGTCAAAGGGCGGTCGGTGTGCAAATTGGGCAGGAAAATATACAGTTGGACAAATACTTGCTGGCAGATGTCGCTGGCAGTATCGTAATCACCCACAAAGCGATAAATGTAGTGAAACAGCGAAGTGCTGTGATCGCGCATGGCTTGCTCAAAGATTTCCCCAGTGCTTCGCTGGGCGGAGCGCAACGCCTCTTGATCGTCTGCGATACGTTTGCGCATTGGGTCATCACCTCCTGATACACACAGCGTAATCCGGTGGCGACCCGTGCTTCAAGGCTTTGAAAGCTCCCTGTGAGAAGTCTCAGGGAACGTTAAGCTTCTTCTAATCTTGGAGAAGAAGGGACCACGTCTCAGAGCAGGCCCTGGCAGGTCTTACGGCATCTCAGCAGCCTGCTCGCCTGAAGGTAAAAATAGTATGAAAAGGGTGTAAATGAATTCTGAAAAAGAGTCAAATATCCCCCATTTGGGCTACTCAGCCCTTTTCAAGAGCATCGCCTGATTGGTGAGCAGCAGCCTTCCCTTGAACCGGACCAACTGTGAGAAAGCCACTTTACTTTCTGTAGCAGGGTATGATATAGTCTTCTAAGAAAGGTGAGGGCGCTCGCTATTGCCCCATCTATAGCGTCTCGTAAAAGGCTGCATCAGCATGAAACTGCCTGAATCATTGACATCTGACCTGCAACTCACTGAGCCGGTCTCCCCGCCTGCCGATGACCTCTGCCCGGTGGCCCGCACTGCCGAGATCATCAGTGGGAAATGGACGCTGCTGATTATCCGCGATCTTGCCACCGGGACCAAGCGTTTTAGCCAACTGGAACGCTCGCTTCACGGCATCAGCCCGAAAACGCTTTCAGAGCGCCTGTGTTCGCTGGAGCATGAGGGCATCATCACCCGCCAGACATTCGCCGAGGTGCCCCCGAAGGTCGAATACACGCTGACCGAAAAAGGGCAAGATTTGGTCTCGCTGATCGAGACGATGCGCAGCTATGGCCGACGCTGGCTGCTCTGCAATGACGACTAAGCAGGACAGCGCCGTGGGAAATGGGGACCGAGACAAAAAAAGAGGAGCCTGTTCGACAGGCCCCATGTGTTCGCGTGTCTTACGACTCTGCTAGAACGAGACGACTAACGAGTAGCGCCGATCAATTCACGTTGATGTTCCGCCAGGAACCGGTGCAGCGTCGTGGCCTCGGTCTCATCCACCCTGGTAGATGGCATCTCCGGCGCCGCGCCGCGTGTCACCAGATCGTACACGTCTGCAACGCGATAGTGCATCTGGAACTGCGGTTCCCCAGCACCGTTCTTCCCTTCGATGATTAATCCGTCGTCATCCTCTCTGATGGCAATACTCTTCGCGCCGGATTCATCTAGCACCCGGCCAACAGCGCTCAAGATGCTTTCGTAGGTGAACGTAGTTCGCATGACCCCTCCCTGATTGGTTTGGGCAACAAAATTTATCACATGGACGCCAATGTCCATAGTGTACGGATGGTTAGGGTCTTTCTGCCCCCAATGAAAGAGTGTACCATAGCATCGTTCCCTGGTCAAGACCACCAGCACGCTTTTTGCATCTGAGGCGGAATAGCAGAAGTTATTCGATCTCGGCGAAAGCCTTCCAGAAAGAAAGATCACGCGAACGCTCGAAACAAGCCTATCAGGCGCTCTAAGTAGCTAGACAGAAAGAGGTAGAACTGCTAGACTGGTCTCCAGCCAAGGAGGTGCGGTGATGGAGATCAGTCTGACCGAGCAAGAAAGCCACGACCTGGCTC
>Ga0209060_10000103_pt1 | contig 230493 bp, 189 predicted proteins | sample Coa_R1_8_FD_187155 | JGI IMG/M metagenome (GOLD analysis project Ga0209060, IMG submission 187155) | Surface soil microbial communities from Centralia Pennsylvania, which are recovering from an underground coalmine fire - Coalmine... | ecosystem: Environmental > Terrestrial > Soil >...
GCTGCGCACCTGGCCTACTCTGGGCAAGATTATCCAGCGACAGGACATTGCCAACTCCTCGTACAATTCCTTCCAGTTCAAGGTGCAAAAGCAGGCTTCGGCGCGGCTCTCTCTGCTGGCGAGTTTCGTGTGGTCTAAGTCGATCGACGATGCCGATACCGAAATCCCCGGCCAATATGACAGCTTCGGCGCCCAGGACGAGCGGAATCTGCGCCTGGAGCGCGGGCTTTCGTTCTTCAACGTGGGCCGCAGAATCAGCGCCGGCTATGTCTACCGGCTCCCGGGCACGCACTTGCTAGGGCCGGTAGCGCGGAACTGGTCTCTGAGTGGAGTGGTCACGCTGCAGGACGGCACGCCCGTGAACCCGGTCTACTTCGCCACCGATTTCGCCAACTCCGGCACGCCCAACCGGCCCAACATCGTGCCAGGGCAGAGCGTCACGTTACCGCGCAGCCAGCGCACTGCCGATCACTTCTTCAATACCGCCGCCTTCAGCGACCCTGCGCCCTTTACGTTCGGCAAGGCCGGGCGCGACACGATCAGCGGGCCCGGCAATAACGATTTCGATTTCGCGCTGCTACGGACGTTTCGCTTTCGCGAACGGCAATCCATCGAGTTTCGCGCCGAGTCGTACAACGCCTTCAATCATCCAAACTGGGGAATTCCCGGCCCTTATCCCGATTTCGGGCCTTTTTTCGGTAAGATCTTCAGCACGGGGGAACCGCGCAGAATGCAATTCGCGCTGCGGTATCAGTTTTGAAGCCGGAATCGGCGGCCGTATGGGCCGCGCTTCATCTGCGCCATCCGCAGTACGAGGCACTTAAGCAGTTAAGCGATGCCGCTTGGCGTGAGGCGCTGGCCTTCTGTGACCGCGCGCGGCTGACACTGGCCCTGCGTGACCGCGCGCGCGGCTCAATGCCGCCATGGGTTCAGGAGCGAGTGGCTGGCGATGCCGCTCGCAATCGCGACCGCTTGGATCGGCTCCGCGCCGCCTATACGGAAATCGCCAAGGCTCTGGATGGCATCGATTTCGTCTTACTGAAGGGACCCGCGCAGACCGCGCTCTCGGGCGAATCGCCTGCAAGCCGTGTCCAATACGATATCGATCTCTATTTGCCGCGCGAAAACGTCACAACCGCGCGCGATAGATTATTCTCGCTTGGCTACGAATCTTTCGCGGCACTTAAGGATTTCCCCACGGACCATCTTCCGCCGCTCATCCGCAAGACCGGCTGGGAATGGCGCGGGGACTATTTCGACCCCGAGATCCCAAGCGCCGTCGAACTGCACTTTCGGTTCTGGGACGAGCCTACGGAGCGGCTGGGGGCGCCCGGCGTGGAGGAATTCTGGGAACGCCAAGTCACGGCGCAAGTGGCCGGCCTCGAATTGCCCGTGCTCAACGCGGTGGATGCGCTAGGCTACACCGCTTTGCACGCGCTGCGGCATCTTTTGCGCGGCGAGGTGAGTCCTTTCTCCATTTATGAGTTGGCGCTGATTCTGGAGCGCCATGCCGGGGATGAAGCCTTCTGGAACGTGTGGCGAAGGCTTCATTCGACGGAGTTGCAGCGGCTGGAAGCGGTCTCGTTCCAATTGGCCAAATCGTGGTTCGGGTGTGAAACCGGACCAGTAGCGGAAGAAGCCATTGCGCGCTTGCCCGAGGCGGCGCTCGCATGGTTCGACCGGCTCTCTGCACCGCCGCTCGCAAACAAGCAGGAGCTTTGGCTCCATCTCAGCCTGCTCCATTCCGCTCAGGACTGCCGGTCCGTAGCACGCAGGCGTTTGTTGCCGCTGCGCATGCCAGGCCCCATCGATGCGGTCTACTTGCCGGAAAGCCAGATCACGTGGCGGCGGCGTTGGAAGACGCGGATGCGCTATGGCGCCTACGTGGCAGGACGCGTCCGGCATCATCTGGCGGCTCTCCCGCCTGTGGCCGCAACAGGCATTCGTTGGTGGTTCTCTTTGAAGAGCCCGGGATCGGAGTTTTTGACGTTTCTGGGCGCTGCCAGCCTCTATAACCTGGCCTTATTCATCTTCGTCTTGCTATACAATTTGCGCCTCTTGGAGCTTGGCTTCCGTGAGGATTTTCTTGGCGTGGTCAGTGGGGCGGGCACCGTTGGCGCAGTAGCCGGGACGATTCCCGCCGCGTTTCTTGCGCGTCGCTTTGGCTTGCGTAATACCTTGCTTGGCTCCTTTGTATTCACCGCTGCCATTACGGCTTTGCGGGCCGTAGCTGTGTCGCGCGTTCCACTGGTCGTGCTGGCGTTTTGTTCTGGAATCTCTATGGCGATATGGGCAGTGGTGTTTGCCCCGCTCATTGCCCAACTGGTTGCCGAAAAGTGGCGCCCGGCCGCCTTCAGCATCTTTTTCGCGCTTATGATTGGCCTGGGCATTGCGGGCGGCTGGTTGGGGGGCCGGCTGCCGCTGTGGGTTCATGGGAAAGAACCCGCACTGTTGATCGCAGCCGCGATCGTAGCACTGTCTATCTGGCCCACCGCGCGCCTGCCGCAGAGTGCCCCTGTGCCGCGCGACACGCGAATTTATCCGCGCAGCAGTGTTTTCCTGCGATTCCTGGTCCCGTTTGCGCTCTTCAACCTGGCCACCGGCTCGTTCAATCCTTTTTTCAACGCGTACTTCGCGCGCCTGTCTTTTTCCGTGGAAAGAATCGGGCTGGTCTTCTCCCTGTCGCAATTGGCGCAGGTCGCGACGGTGCTGCTCGTTCCACTTGTGCTGACGCGTGCCGGCCTGGTGGGTGGGATCGTGTGGACAATGCTGGCTACGGCTCTGGGTTTGGCAGGCTTAGCGCTACGGCCCGCAGGCGCACTGGCCGCGGCGGCCTACATCGGTTACATGGCGTTTCAATGGATGAGCGAGCCGGGCATGAACACCCTCATGATGAACCAGGTCGGCGAGCGCGAGCGGAGCGGCGCAGCGGCGCTGGCCTACCTGGTCGCCTTCTCTGCCCAGGCCCTCGCCGCGTTCGGCGCCGGAGCGCTGTTGCCGCGTGCCGGTTATGGCCTGGTAATTGGCGGCGCAGCCGTGTTGGCCCTTATGGCCGCTGGGCTGCTGCGTGTGTGGCTGGCGCCCGCCCGGCGGTCCGCTCAATCTCAGCAAGCACCTGCTGCTGCCAACGTTCCAGGGTGAAATTCGCTTGCCAGCTTTCCCGTGCTGCTTCCGCTACGCGGTTGAGGAACGCTCCATCCGCCATCAGTTCCACTGCCAGATCCGCCATTTCGGCGGGCGTGTGGCAGAGGAATCCGGTGCGGCCATGGTCGATGATCTCCGGCAGACCTCCCACGTTCAATGCGATTACCGGAAGGCCCGCGGCAAAGGCTTCGAGCACGACACGTGGATTCGGTTCCGGCCATACCGAAGGCACTAATAGCAAATCCAGCTCCTGCAGAATCGGATGAACGTCCGAAACCCACCCGGTGAAGGTAACCGGCAGCCCGGCGGCATGCTCTCGCACCCGGCGCTCGTACGCTAACGCCGCCGGATCTGAAAACAGCGGAGCGCCGCAAATCAGAAATCGTGCCCCCGGTAGCGCCTTGTTGATCTTGGCGGCGGCCTTGAGAAACTCGACCTGGCCCTTTTCCGGCGAGATCCGGCCGATGCACCCAATCAATGGAGTCTTTTGTAGCGGGGATCTGGCGCGGGGTCGCCGCCCTGCTACTCCGTTGTAGATGACCGTGGCTTGGGTGTACGGGCGCCATCCCGCCGCGACGGTCTCACTCACTGCAATGGTCCGCGCGTTCAGCCGCGCCAACGAGTGTCCCGCCAAGAAACGCACCAGCGGTTGTGTAATCGAGATGTGGGCATGGAAGACGACCGGCTGCCGCAACTCCGCTCGCGCCGCGGCGGGCAGCAAGCGCGGGCCGTTGATATAGATCGTCTCCGGCTCGAACTCTTTGGCAAGCCGGCCGATTTGCCTCGCCAGACGGGGCGAATCGGTAACAAAACGCCAAAAGTCTGGCAACGATTTCCGCCCCAAAGCGTAGGGGCCACAATCGATGGTGAGGACTTCGCAGCCAAATTCCCGTGCGCAGCGGCAGAGCGGCCCATCTCCCGGTAACCCTAGAGCAGCCTGCCAGCCGCGCTCGTGCAATGCCGGCAGCAGATCGAGCAACATGCGCTGCGCGCCGCCGAGTTCGCTGAACTGATCCAGCAGTAAAATTCTCACTCGTGCACCACCAAAGCCAGCACCCAGAAATAAACCGGCAGCACACGCCAGAAAGTGAGTAAGTCGACCGAGAACATCTGCACGGCCTGGCCGCACCAGAAGCAAAAGATCCACGTGCCCAGCAAGGCGCGGCGTGGCTCTGAAGACGAAGCGGCACGCACGCTGCAGCGCAGAACCGCGATATGTAGCCACAGCAGCACGGCCAGCCCGAGGATCCCCGTTTCTACCAGCAGGGTGAGATACATGTTGTCGCCCACTACAGGAGCGCCGAGGTAATTCGTGTATGGCAATGTCTTGTATCCAATACCCACCAGCGCCTGCCACGGATGCGCGGCAATCCAATCCCGCAAGCTGTACCAACTTGCGAGTCTTCCCGAAAGGACTCCCTCCGTAGCGGAGAAAAAGAATTCCGTGGAAGCCGAAACGCGTGCCCAGTACGCGATCAGAAATTCGGGAAAGAGCTTCCAGGTGAGCAGCGCCGCGGCAGCGCCGCCGATAGCCAGAACTGCCGTAAGCCGCGCCAGACGCATGCGTCTCCGATTCAGCCATGCGAGCGCGGCTAGCGCGATCAGAACGTTGAGCAGCGACGACCGCGAGTAAGAGAGCACCAGAGTAGCGAAGAAAATCGCGCCGCCCGCGGTCAGCGCCTTGCGGGAAAGAACCTCTCGCCCGAAAGGACGCGCTACGGCTGCGGCGATCAGCACCAGGAAAAACGCGCAGAAATTTCCGAGCGTGCCGGCATCGTAGAAAACTCCTTGCGCCCGTCGATACACCCCGGATTCGAGCCATACGAATTGGGGGCTGTAACCGCTAGGCGCTGGGAGCTGATAGTAGAAGTCGATGCACGCCAGCAGGGCGGAGACGACCGCAATCCAGTAAACCCGCTGGAGCATTTCGCCCGTTCCCGAGCCGCTGCCTGGGCCCGTACTCGTGTAATAGAAAACGTAGACCGCGATTCCGAACAATGCCACGCGGGCCAGGCTTCCCGCAGCGACTGTCGCGCCAGAGTGGATCGCAGCCGGCGCGACGCTCGCCAGAAGTATGAAAAAGAGCGCCAGCATTGGAGCTTGGACAGGGTTCGTCGAGACTTGCCATCGGGGCAGCCAAAGCACTCCGCAGAGCAGGCCGAAACCGGCAAACAGCAGGCAAACGTGCGGCCCGGAATCGCCCAGCGCGATCGGCAAGGGAGGCAAGAGGAACGCGGTTGCGAAGAAGCAAATCAGCCACCGGCTCGGCTGTGCGAGAGACCATAGGGTTAAGGGAATCAAGATCGCCGGGGCGGCCATCGCCGGCTTCCAGATCGGCGTAGGAGCTAGCACAATTGCCGCGGCCCACGCACCTAGACCAGCGGCAGCAAGCCACTGTGTGACCGCGCGGCTGGAAGCGGGATATATTACGCCTGCCATGCTCTAGCGCCCCTCCCATGTAACAAGTGGGGCGGGCAATCCTGCCCGCAGCCCGGCTAGACCCGCTGGAAAGCGGGTCCGCAGCCTGGATAGGCTGCCCCACACCGTGTTGCGTGACATTGCTTAAGAAGAACACCGCACTAGTTGTGCCGCGCGAGCGCGTGGAGCACGCGTTGCTGCTGAATATTCAGCTCCAGCGCCAGCCAGACTAGCGGAAACAGCAAGCCGAGCAGCAGCGCTGCCGCCAGGTTCAACGGAAGGTTGGGTGAAGAAGGCCGCTCGGGAACCACGCCGGGATCGATAATGGCGAGCCGTTCACCCCGATAGCTCAAATCGTTGCGCGCATCCCGTAACCGGGCATCTGCGGCGGCCAGTGCAGCTTGATCCGCCTTGCGACGCGCGTCCACCTCCTCCCGCCGTGCCAGGCGTGCGGCCAGGACCTTTTCCTGTTCCGCGGTCAGCCGGGCCAACCGATCCAGTTGCGTGCGAATTTCCGCCAGGCGCGCGCGTGTGTTGGTTTCCTCTTTGTGTATGGAGTCAGCCTCGGAGCCGGTCGCGGTGCGTGCCCGGTCAGCATCGTCCGCCAATTGCACGTTGGAGTTGGTCACCTGCTGTTCCAATGCCGCGCGCCGGGTGCCCGCCTCCTCAACCGCCGCCTGCAAATCGTCCACCGGCGCTTCGGCCAGCACCCGGCTCCATTCCGCATCCGTCTGCTTCAACCGCGTTTGCGCTTCGTTCTCCTGCTGCTCGATGGAGCGAATCAGTTCCTGGCCGCCGCTTGCCGTGAGTGAGCGGTTTAAGTTCACCGTTTCTTCCGCGATGAACTGAGCCAGTGCCTGCGCGCGCCGGGCATCGGGGATGGTCGCGCTGATCTCCAGGATGCGCGTGTTGCGGACTAATCCCACCTGGAGCACGCGCTTCTTCATCGATTCGATCGCTTGTGAACCGGTAAGGGCGCGGAGTTGGAACCGGTCCACGGCCTTCTGAAACAGCGTGTCGCTATTGGCGAATTGCTCGTAAGTTTTGAGGGACTCCAGATAAATGGGGCTGACGGCTAATGCGGAGCGCGGGTCGGCGCCCGCCGGAGGTTCGATCACGATCCGCGCAGTAGCCGTATACTGCCGCGGCAGCAGTAGGCTGATGCCCGCAGCCAATACGAGCGCAGTGCCGCAACTGGCAGCCACGAACCGCCATCGCGACTGCAGGTAACTGATGTAACGAAAAACTTCCGGGGATTCCATCACGCAGTCACCTGAGCTAGTGTAACCGATATGGCTCTCATCCAGGCTTTGGTTCTGGCGCTGGTTGCGTTAATTCTTCTGCCTGGTTACTCTTTTTACTTCGATATCACGCCGAAGATCGTAGTGCTGCTCGCCGGCACAGCCCTCTTGCTGATTGCTGTTCCGATACCCGCGATACACGTGTTGCCCAGCCGCGGCCGCCAGGGAGCGGTATTCCGGGCCTTCTCCATCCTCATTCTGCTCGGTATCTTGTCGCTCGCCTTCTCCACCGCTCTCTCTGTGAATCCCCGCATGTCCCTCTTCGGCACCAATTGGCGCCGTTTTGGAAGCGTGATCCAAGCCTCCATTTTGCTGTTCGCATGGTTTACAGCCGTAATCTGCGCGGGGCGGCCCGATCGAGTGAAACTGGTCCTGCGTGGCATCACCATCGCCACCGCCATCAGTGCGCTGTATGGCATCGCCCAGTACTTCGGCTGGGATTCAATCCTTCCCGCTGCCGCTTATCACGTCGGTGAAGGAGTGACGACCATCGTGCGTCCCCCCGGCACGCTCGGATATGCCAGTTACTTTGCAACCTGGCTGGTTGCGGTGGTCTTCCTTGCTCCGGTTCTGGCAGCTATGGAGGATTCCGCTGTATGGCGCCGGTTCGCGTTTGCAGTCGCGCCGCTGGCGGCGGTAGCCATGCTGCTCACCGGAACCCGCGCAGCCGTAGTGGGGCTGATCGCGGGAGTCGCTGTCTGGACGTTACTGAGCCGGGCCCAGAGGGCACCCCGCCCGGGGGCGGTTGCACGACGCGCTGCAATATGGTTTGCTCTCATCCTCACTGCGGCGGTCGCGTTTTACTATTCCCCAGCGGGCATCCAACTGCGAGCTCGCATGCATTGGTTCTCTGATGACCCCTGGGGTGGCTCGCGCACCCTGCTTTGGCGCGATAGCCTCGCCATGGCCACACACCGTCTGGGCGCGGGATTTGGGCCTGAAGTCTTCACGGCCGAGTTCCCCCGCTATGAATCCGAAGACCTCGCCAAGGCTTACCCGGATTTCTCGCATGAATCTCCGCATAACATCCTCCTCGATGCCCTGGTATCGCAAGGGCTCCCCGGCTTTGTGGCCTCACTGGGGCTTGGTGCCTTCCCTTTTTTCAGCCGCCGCGAGCCTGGAATCAGCGCAGCGGCTGCCGCTGTAATCGTGTGCCAGCAGTTCACCGCCTTCACGGTTCCTACTGCTGTGCTGTTCTTCACGATTCTTGGCTTGTGGATTGCACTCGGAAGTCCACCGCTCTCTATCCAACGCCGCCGCTGGCCAACCGCCATACCGGGCACCGTGATTGCCGCCGGCCTCCTGTTCGTTGCGGTCCGTCTCGGGGTTTCCGATCACGTGCTGGCCATGGTCCAATGTGACCTGAAACACGCCAATCTCGCCTCCGCAACCGCCCGATATCGAAACTACCTGCGTTGGAGCCTCCCTGGGGGCACGGCCGATTTGTGGTATTCGCGTGCCGTGCTCGCGAACCCCTCCCCGGAAGCCGTCGCGCAGTCGGCGGAAGCCGCCCGCCGTGCTTTGCAGTCTGCCGAAGACCCTTTCAACGCCTGGTACAACCTGGCGGTGCTCTACGGCCTCCAAAACGATGCACTCAACTCCGAGCGCAGCCTGCGGGCCGCCATTGCGGCAGATCCGCAGTGGTTCAAGCCGCACTGGACGTTAGCGCAAATTCTACGCCTGGAAGGTCGCCTTGCAGAAGCCCGCCAGCAAGCTGTATTGGCCGCCCAACTGGATGCCGGCAAAGATCCGGAAGTAACTCGTACCCTCCAGGAAATCGATCCACCTTTGCAGAAGTAAATTCTTGCCTATCTTGTTGGAATTGATGCCGGGAATGCATAAAATTTCAGTGGAGGACTCTGGTGCGATCCGTTTCCTGGGCAGGTTTCCTGGTTCTGAGCGGAGCGATGGCGGCTCTGGCGCAAACTCCGTCTATCGATCCAACGCTTGGCGTGCAGAATCAGACGAGCGCCCCGAACGCCGTCGGTCAGGCCGTCGCGGCTGGTTCGCTGGTTGCCATTTACGGAACGAACTTCGCCACCGCTTTGGCCAAAGCCGATACTATCCCTCTCTCCACGTCTTTGGCGAATGTCAGCGTGACGTTCAACGGCGTCCCATCGCCGATGGTGGGCATCGCTCCTGGCCTGAAAATCGGCAACGAGACTGTCGATCAAATCAATGCCATCGTGCCATGGGCGACCACGCCGGGCCAAGTCCAGGTAGCGGTGACTCGAGGCGGCGCGTCGTCCGCCCCCATGAATGTCTCGATCGCCGCCACATCGCCTGGAATCTTTTACATCGCAACCGACAGCACGAACACGAACCGTCCTCTGGTTTATAACAGCAGCGACAACACCTTCGCTTATCCGGCAGGCATTTTCGGGACGAACTTGAACACCAGGCCTGCCAGCATCTCCAACGACATTTTGGTCATCTGGTGTACGGGCCTCGGTGCGGTAACCTTCCAGCCGCCTGATGGCGCTCCCGCCACTAGCGGCGGCCAATTCGTGGAGAGCGACACGAAACTGAAGCCCGTTGTGCTGGTCGGCGGCAGGCAGGCGAACGTGCTTTTCTCCGGACTGACGCAATATCCGTCGATCTACCAGATCAACGTTAAACTCGACCCGAGCACTCCGACGGGAGCTGCGATACCGATTCAAATCCAGGAGAATGGATTCACTACCACCGACCAGTTAAAGATCGCCATCACTAATTAGCCGCGGTCTTGGGCGTGGTGCGTCACTCCCGGCGCTATAATCACCGCATGATGCGTTACCTGCTCTTTGGCATTCTGCTGGCAGCCCCGCTGTGCGCGCAAGAGCGCAGCGACGGCCCCGATTTGGGGGTTGTCGGCCGGATCAAGACTGAAGCCTTCCAGAACTCCCGTGTCATGGAAACGATGGAGTATCTCACGGACGTCTACGGCCCGCGCCTCACCGCCTCGCCCGAATTCCGCGAAGCCGCGGATTGGACTGTCAAGCGGCTCCAGAGTTTTGGTGTCGAGAACGTAAAGCTCGAAAAGTGGGGTCCCTTCGGGCGTAGCTGGTCGCTCAAGCAGGCATCCCTCGAAATGATCGAACCGCGGTATGCCTCGCTGGATGCCGCCGCGTTGGCGTGGTCAGACCGAACCAACGGCCCGGTCACCGGCGAACCGGTATTGGCTCCTTTCGCCAATGGCCGCCAATCCCAGGACCCGCGACGGGTGGAGGCCGACCTGAACCGGTACATGTCCCAGTGGAAGGGCAAGTTGAAAGGCAGGATCGTGCTGCTGGCTCCGGCGCGCGAAGTACGTCCCGAAACCGAGGCCGATTTCCATCGCTATACCGATAAGGAACTCGCCGATCTCGCTCTGGCGCCCGCTCCGGTTTCCCGCCGTGCTCCCGATTTGAACGATCTCAAATTCCCCGATGATCCCGCCGAGGAGCGCCGCTTCGTGCAAGGCCTGCCGAGTTCCGTGCGCGAGCAATTCTCCGAGCAGCGACAACGGCTACAGGCCCGGCGCGCGCAATTCCTGCGTGACGAAGGAGCGCTGGCGGTGGTCAACACCAGCGATACCTCGCACGACGGCCTGGTTTTCGCGCAAGCCGCCGGATCTTACGACGCGAAAGACTCGCTCTCCCTGCCAACCTTTGTGGTGACGCGTGAACAATACAACCGCATCATCCGGCTACTGGATAAGAAGATTCCAGTGAAGCTGCGCGCGTCGCTGGACATGCAAGCCTCCAGCACCAATCAGGATTCCTACAACGTCACCGGCGAGATACCCGGCGGCGCGAAGAAGGACGAATTGGTGATGGTGGGCGCCCACCTCGATTCCTGGCATACCGGCACCGGGGCCACCGATAACGCCGCCGGCAGCGCCGTGATGATGGAGGTGATGCGGGTTCTCAAGAGCCTCAACCTGAAACTGGATCGCACGGTGCGCATCGCCCTGTGGAGCGGCGAGGAGCAAGGCCTGTACGGATCGAAAGCTTACGTAAAGGAGCATTTCGGCGATCCCGAAACTATGAACCTCACGGCCGCGCACGCCAAGTTCGCCGGATATTTCAATCTCGACAATGGCAGCGGCAAGATCCGCGGCGTGTATCTGCAAGGCAATGACGCCATGCGGCCGATTTTCGAGCAGTGGCTGGCGCCCTTCCGGGACGAAGGCGTGACCACGATCAGCATCCGGAATACCGGCGGCACGGACCACCTGTCCTTCGATGACGTCGGCCTGCCCGGTTTCCAGTTCATTCAGGACCCGCTGGCCTACGAAACGGTCACGCACCACTCCACTATGGACACTCTGGACCATGTGCAAGCGCCCGACCTGATGCAGGCTGCCGCCGTGATCGCTTCGGTGGTTTATGATGCCGCGAATCGTCCGGAACTGCTTCCGCGCAAGGAACTCCCGAAGGCGCAGCCCAAGGTCAAGCTGCCGGCCGAAGGCGCCACCGGTTCGCGGTGAGCCTGTCGATCGAGCCCTTGACGGCGGCCGATTGGCCCGCCGTACGCGCCATCTACCTGGACGGCATCGCTACGGGTAATGCCACCTTCGCGCAAACCGCGCCGCCATGGGAAGAATGGGACCGGTCGCATCTTGCATCGTGCCGGCTCGTGGCGCGTTCCGAGGGTGAGCTTCTCGGATGGGTCGCACTCAGTGGTGTTTCCAGCCGCTGCGTCTACCGTGGGGTTGCCGAACTCAGCGTGTACGTGTCGCTCCAGGCGCAGCGTCGCGGCGTGGGAACCGCGCTGATGGCTGCTCTTATCGAGAGCGCGGAACGCGAAGGTATTTGGACCTTACAGGCCGGCATCTTCCCCGAAAACATCGCCAGCATCGAGCTGCACCGGCGCGCCGGTTTCCGCGTAGTGGGCACCCGCGAGCGGCTCGGGCAAATGAACGGCCGCTGGCGCGACGTAGTGCTGATGGAGCGCCGAAGCTCAGTCGCCGGCTGCTGACACCGGGAGCCGCGTCTGTGAGAGACCGGGCTGCGGCGATTGCCGCAGGTCCTCTTGTCGCTGGCCGGCTGTACCGCTCCCTGACGGTCGCGGCTCGGTAGGTATGTCTTACTGAGCCGCGACCGCTAGGGAGCGGTGCTCCGGAATACGTGGGCGAATTTCTGAACGCATGTACTAAGCTTCCCGAATTGGCCGGGCGTTATGTTAAGCAACTGGCGCGGCGTTATGATCGCTTAAGGTTCCGCATGTCCGATGTTACGCAGCTTAAGAAACTGACGGCTCACGTGAAAGCTGCGGGTTGAGCGTCCAAGCTGAGTCCAAAGTTGTTGGACAGGGTTTTGGCCGCGATCCCCCGCTGGGCCGATGAGAACGTGCTGGTCGGGTTTGATACCGCCGACGACGCCGGCGTGTACAAGCTAACGCCGGAGCTCGCCCTGGTGCAGACCGTGGATTTCTTTACCCCCATCGTTGATGACCCGTACACTTTCGGCGCCATCGCGGCCGCTAATTCGTTGAGTGACGTGTACGCCATGGGCGGCCGCCCGATTTCGGCGCTTTCCGTTCTGGCGTATCCCGCAAAAGGCGATCTCGGCGACCTCGAGCAGATCCTCAAAGGCGGCGCGGAGAAGATGCACGAGGCCGAGTGTACGCTGCTCGGCGGCCACAGCGTCGCCGACGACGAAATTAAGTTCGGCTATGCCGTGACCGGTACGGTCCACCCCGCGCGCGTCAAGCCGAATGCCGGCGCGCTCCCAGGCGATGCGCTTGTCTTCACCAAACAGCTCGGCACCGGAGTCATCGGTACGGCCCTCAAGCGCGGCCTGGCCTCCGAAGAGCACGTCGCAGAAGCCATTCGTTCCATGCTCACCCTGAACCGCCGCGCCTGCGAGGAGATGCTACGGTTCGACGTTCACGGCTGCACGGATGTGACCGGGTTCGGTTTGATCGGGCATGCCCGCGAAATGGCGCTCGCCAGCCGAGCGACACTGGAAATTGCGGTCGATCTTGTGCGCTTCCTTCCGGGCGCATTGGATTACGCCCAGCAGGGCGCGGTTCCCGGCGGTCTCAACAACAACCGGGAGTTTACCTCCTGCCAGGTGGAGGCCCTACACGATGTGCCGCGCGCAACCGAAGACCTGCTGTATGACCCCCAAACCTCCGGCGGCTTGCTGATCTCGCTCTCGGAAGCCGACGCTGCGGCCCTTGAGCGCTCGTTTCCCGCTGCTTACCGCGTAGGCCGCGTGCTGCCGGCCGGCCCCAAACCGATTCGCCTGGTATGACGCGGCCCGCCGCGATCCACATTGGAACTTCCGGCTGGCACTACCAGCATTGGCGTGGGCCATTCTACCCCGAGAAACTACCCGCTCCGAAAATGCTCCAGTTCTACACGCAGCATTTCGATACAGTCGAACTCAATAACACCTTCTATTGCTTGCCGCTCGAAACCGGCCTGGAACAGTGGCGAGAGCAGACCCCGAAGGACTTCTGTTTCGCCGTCAAGGGCAGCCGTTTCCTGACCCACATGAAGAAGCTGAAGGATGCCGAAACCGGTATAGCCCGGTTTTTCGAGCGCGTGGATCAGCTTGAAAAGAAGCTCGGCCCGGTGCTGTTTCAACTGCCGCCACATTGGGAGGTGGACTGCGAGCGCCTAGAGCAGTTTCTCGCGGCGCTGCCGCAAGGCCATCGGTACGCCTTCGAGCTCCGCGACCGTTCGTGGCACACCGCCGATGTTTATCGCATCCTGCGCCGCCACAATGCGGCGTTCTGCATTTTCGAAATCGCTGGATTTTACTCGGGCATCGAGATCACGGCGAACTTCACCTACGTGCGGCTGCACGGTCCCGGCGGCGCCTACCAGGGTAGCTATCCCGGCAAAACGCTGGAGCGATGGGCGGAGCAGATCCGCCAATGGCGCCGGGAACTGCGGGCGGTCTACGTCTATTTCGATAACGACCAGGCGGCATATGCGGTTGAGAACGCGCTTGCGCTGAAGCGGCTTATCTGAGGATATTGCCGGGCGCTTTGCCTACGCTGTACAGTCGTGAGGTGGACGCCTTCTGGAAAACCATCCTCTGGCAGCAACTCGGGGCCGCTATCGACATGCTCGAAAACGCCATGCGCGCCTGCCCGGACGAGGTCTGGTCCGATCCTGCAGAGACTCCGCGATGGGCCGAGCGCGAGGTGGTCGGCTTCTGGTACGTTGCCTACCACACGCTCTTCTTCCTCGACTTCTACTTTTCGGATGCCGCAGAGGATTTCGCGCCGCCGCCCCCTTTCACGCTCGCGGAACTGGACCCCGCATGCGTGCTTCCGGAACGCGCCTACAGCAAGCCGGAACTGTTGAACTATTTGGATTATTGCCGCGCTAAATCGGTGGCTTTCGTGGATGCTCTCACCGAAGAGAAGGCCCGCGAAGCGCGAAGAATCCTCTCCTTCGAGGGCAGCGCGGCGGAGTTAGTAGTGCAGCAACTCCGGCACGTTCAGCACCATACCGCGCAATTGAACCTCCTGCTGCGGCAAAAGACCGGCTCCGCGCCATCCTGGGTCCGGAAAGCACAGTCCGCGGGAATGTCCACCCACGGATAACCTGCCCTCGACTCCTAATGCGGTCGAGGCGCATCATATAGGTATGGCAGCACAGACGCTCAACCTCACTGTACACGGCATGACCTGCGGGAACTGTGCCCGCAGCATCGAGAAGAAACTGGCGGGCACTCCCGGCGTTACCAAGGCTACGGTCGATCTGCAGACCGAGCGAGCCTCCGTGGAATACGATCCGGACCTCGTCAAACCCGAGGTCTTAACCAATGCCGTGCGCCAGTTGGGCTTTGAAGTTGCCGCATGAACGTGACCACGCCGGAACGGGTGGATCTCCCGGTCTCCGGCATGACCTGTGCCGCCTGCGCGCGCGCGATTGAGCGCACGCTGGCGGATACTCCCGGTGTGGAGCGCGCTCACGTCAACCTGGCCACGAACACTGCGACCGTGGAATACGACCCGGCTCGCGCCAAAACCGGGGATTTCATCTCCGCGATCGAAGACTTAGGGTATGGCGTTCCGGAGACCGAGGCCGCTCCCAATTCCGAAGGCCAGCGATACCGCCAGCGGCTCATAGTTGCGCTCGTCTTCAGCATCCCCGTGGTGATCCTGGGCATGGCGCACCGCGCAACTTGGTGGCAGCTCGGCCTGGCGCTCCCGGTAATTGCCTATTCGGGCGCGCCGTTCTACTCCGGCGCATGGGGCGCATTGCGCCATCGCTCCGCGAATATGAATACACTAATCGCGCTGGGTACGGGGGCGGCATTTCTGTATTCGCTCTGGGAAACCTGGCGCGGCGGTCACGACGTGTACTACGAGGCGGCGGGCGTCATCATCACTCTCATTCTGCTGGGCCGAACGCTGGAAGCCCGCGCCCGCGGCAAGGCTTCGGAAGCCATTCGCCGGCTCACGGAGTTGCAGCCGCCCACGGCCCGTGTGATCCGCGACGGCGTCGAAGCGGAGGTGCCGCTGGCTGAGGTTCTTGTGAGCGACCTTGTGGTGGTCCGGCCGGGTGAGCGCATACCGGTCGATGGTTCGATAACGGATGGCGAATCGGCCGTTGACGAATCCATGCTGACGGGCGAGAGCCTGCCCGCGGAAAAAGGGCCGGGCGCGCCGGTCTTCGCCGGCAGCATCAACCGTTCCGGAGCGTTCCGTTTCGAGGCCCGGAAAGTGGGGCGGGCAACCGTGCTGCGCCGCATGATTGAAATGGTCAAGCAGGCACAGGGCTCGCGCGCTCCGGTGGCGCGGTTGGCCGACGTGGTCAGCGGATGGTTCACTCTGGGCGTGTTAGCCGCGGCTGCGGTGACCTTCGCGGCGTGGCTCTTTTTTGCGCCCTTCGCGGCGGCGCTGGTGAATGCGGTAGCGGTGCTGATCATCGCGTGCCCGTGCGCGCTGGGCCTCGCGACACCCACGGCCATAATGGTCGGTACGGGCCGGGGCGCGGAGCACGGCATCCTCATCAAGGGGGGCGAAGCGCTCGAAATGGCCCACCGCATCGATACGGTAGTGCTCGATAAGACCGGCACCTTAACAGCGGGCCGTCCGCGCGTCACGCGCATCACCGCCGTGGATGGTCATTCCGAAAGCGAATTATTGCGGCTGGCCGCTTCCGCGGAGCGCTATTCCGAGCATCCGTTGGCCAAAGCCATTGTGGAAGCGGCAGCCGAGCGCGGCATCGCACTTGGCGAAACCGCGAGCTTCTCGGCTCAGGCGGGGATTGGTGTGCGCGCGAAGGTGGCAGGTCACGATGTGGTAGTCGGGCGGCCGGGTATCAGCGTCACAATCGATGGTGCGCCCGCCGGGGCGATTGAGATCGCCGATCTGAACAAGCCCGAAGCCGCCCAGGCTGTGCGGCGGTTGCGGGAAATGGGGCTGGAGGTCTGGCTGCTTACCGGCGACCGGCGCGCAGCCGCGGAGGTCGCCGCCCAGCAGGCCGGCATCGAGCATGTGCTGGCGGAGGTGCTGCCGGACCAGAAGCTAGGTCAGATCCGCAAACTGCAAGCGGCCGGGAAACGGGTGGCGATGGTGGGCGACGGCATCAACGACGCTCCGGCGCTCGCCCAGGCGGACCTGGGAATCGCTATGGGTACGGGGACTGATATCGCCCTCGAAGCCGGCGACATCGCATTGATGCGCGGAGATCTGAACGGTGTGGCCGATGCCATCGAACTCTCGCGCCGCACCATGCGCATCATCCGGCAAAACCTATTCTGGGCTTTCGCATATAACACCGTGGGGATTCCGCTAGCCGCCCTCGGCTTGCTTTCTCCCATGTTGGCGTCGGCGGCAATGGCCCTATCCAGCGTCAGCGTGGTTAGCAACAGTTTGCGGCTGCGCTGAAAGTACCTGGCATTCCTTAGCTCGCGTCAGCGTCGGAATAATCGCGCGAGCGTCTCCCATGACTGGCAGTTCAAGACAGATCGCCTTTCCAAGCCGGCGCGACGAGCCTGGTCAAGCCCGCAGCGGATGAGATCGAATTCCCGCGTGCTGTGCGAATCGGTCGACACAGCAATCATCACGCCAGCGGCTGCCGCTCGTCGCGTTTGTTCGGCCGATAAGTCCAGCCTGTCGGGACTGGAATTGATCTCGAAAAAGCACCCACTCTGGCGGGCGTGTTCAATGATGCGTTCGATATCGATGTCATAGCCCGGGCGCTTTAGCAGCAACCTTCCAGTTGCATGACCGAGGATATTAAAATACCGACTGTCCATCGCCCGCAGGATACGCTCCGTCTGCGCCTCACGACCCAGGCCGAAGCGCGAGTGAATCGAGCACACGGTATAGTCAAGTTCCTTGAGTATATCGTCCGGATAATCGAGCGTGCCGTCAGCCAGGATGTCGACCTCGCTCGATTTGAGAACGCGAAAGCTTCTCAACCGTCCATTAAGCCGGTCGATCAGACGAATTTGAGCCTGCAGGTCAGCCACGGACAGGCCGCGTGCAATTTTCAGGCTTTGCGAGTGGTCGCTGATGCCGAGATATTCATAACCAAGCTTCCGCGCCGCAGCCGCCATGGCCTCCATCGAATCGCCGCCATCACTCGCGGTTGTATGCGCGTGCAGGTCACCGCGAATGTCCTCGTGACCCACCAGGTCGGGAAGGCGGCCGTCCTGGGCTTGCCGGACCTCATCCCGGCCTTCGCGAAGTTCGGGGGGAATATAGGCCAGCCCGAATCTGGAGTAGAAGACTGTTTCCGTCGGGAGTGACTGTGACTTCAGATGTCGGAGCGACCCCGTAAGCTTCGTGAGCTTGCGCAAATGCATTTTTGAGCCGGTGCATGCGATCATGTGAAATCCCCAATCATCCTTCTTCGCGTGCTGAAGGCGTAGTCGTACCCCGGAGGACAGCGCAAAGACGGCCGAGTCGGCGTCTGCAGAAAGCAGGGGAAGCCGGCCGCCGTAACGTTGCATGCGCGCGATGACGCCCATGAAATCCTGGCTCTCAACAATGAATCCGAGTTCCTCAATGACCTCAACTCGGCGACGGTAGTCGCCAACGGCCTCCGCCCGCTTCGCCCCGCAAGATCCGACCAGGAAAGCTTCAATCGCATGACGAAGATCGTCGGCATGATATAGCAGCATCGAGTGCGGCTCTGTCAGGCCCTGCCGGACATGCTGCGCGAGTCGGGGGCCAAATGCTTTCGCGATCGCGCCGTTTTCGAGGCGTGCTTTGAGTTCCTCTACTGACGTGATGCCTAACTTTTTATAGACCCGCAGCACGCGTGTTGGATCGAGGCGCGGATAGGCGCTGAGATCGGCTAGTGCGGGCGGGGCTTGTCCCCGAAGCTTATCGAGCTTGCCGAGCGTGCCGGTCAGCACAATCTCACGGATGGCGGCGGCGATGCCTTCGCCGACACCTGGAACGCGGGTCAGGTCGGCTCCCGCCCGGACCATCTCATCAAGACTTTCGGCGAGGGTACGGATGCGTGCTGCGGCGCGGCGATACGCCTTCACCTTATACAAATTTTCTTGCTCGGTCGAGAGCAACTGGGCGAGGCTTGCGAGCCGATCCGCGATTTCCGCGTTGCTCAACCCTGGCGGTTGCTCCTCCCGCTCGGCTTCAGCGTCGGTGTCCATCGCGCTCCGGCGCTTGCCAGGCTCGGATCAGCGGCCCGTCTTTTCCGTAGAACGGGTCGGTGGAGGGCAAGGCGACCCTTGGCACATGACGTCCTTTCCGCTTCATATCGTAGTGGGACTGCCCACGGGGATAAGCCCCAATCACCTTCAGGCCGTCATCATCGCCCACGCGCCGGTGACCGAGCCCTGCCGGCAGGATCAGCATGTCGCCAGCCTTGAGCCGGAACATTGATCCGTTTTCACCGCCGAGTTTGATGCTCACGTTTCCTTCCGCGATGCCGAGGACCTCATGCGCGTTGGAATGGAAATGCGTGTAGTCGTAGATCGTGTCCGTCCAGAGTCCAGTCCAGCCATTTTTCTTGAATCGCTCGCGGAACAGCTTGGGTTTTTCGGCTGCATTACCAGGCAGCACGCCACGATATAGCAAAACCGGGAGAGTATTGTTCGGAACGTCCTCTGCCATGCCGAAATGGATTTTACGAACCGTCTTCATGAAACCTCGGTCTACATTCTCGGGAAAGCTCATCGCGATCGGCTAAGGTGCAAACTGACCCAAGTGCGATAGTCAGGCTAGCTCGCTTTTCGTAACGCTTCCAAATTCCGCATTTCCAGCAGCGCTTCCTGAATGGCCAGCCGGTGGCGCTCCACAGTGGTGCGCACCGGGGCTGGCAGATCCCGATTCAGGGCCTGCTCATAGTGCCGTAAGGTGTTCTCCTCACCGGCCTCGCATTCCGCGAGGAACGTGGGATCGTCCTTCGGCCGAATGCTGGTTTCCAACTCCCGCCAGCCCCGTTGCTGGATTCCACTCTGATGGCCGGTAATCGGGGGCTCGGCTCCCAGGTTTCTCGATTGATCGGACAACTCATCGGCAAAGTCTGCCCGCTGACGAGAGATCCCCGTGAACCGGTGCCGGAGCGTTTCACTGTGGACGCCCTTGGCCGCTTTGCCAAATCCCTCCTCGCTGTCGCGGCAGGTCGCGATCAGATCCTTCAAAACATCCGCCGTCTCGTGCATTCTTTTCCTGACGCATTCCGGGTTCCAGCGTGAGCGGGTCAACAATCCTACTTCAGGATGCGCCCGAGCCATGGGGAGACAATGCGCTCACCTCCCGAGGGGATCTGATGGCCGCCTTCGATCAGATGAAATTCGACGTCTGAGGCTCGGAGCCGCAGGCGCGCGGGATACTGCTCCGTCACAGCCGGCGGATAATGTTCATCCTGCCGGCGGGCGATGTGCAGCACGGCGGCATCGACCTGGCGATACTCGCCGGTCTCCCAATCGCCGGGCAAGCCGCCACAAATGGCAATCACGCCCGCAACTACATCGGGGCAGGTGGCCGCGAAACGGTAATTCAGGGCCACGGATTGGGAGAAGCCGGTTAGTAGCCGGCGCTCGGGAGGAATGTGGAATTCGTTGCCGGCCTCTTCGAGGACGTGCAAGACCATCTCGCGATGCAAGCGTATGGATTCGGCGGGACGCTCGCTGGTGATCCAGCCATAGCCAACCCCCCGGTCCGCCGCTCCGAGAAAGAATTGGTACGGGCCCTGAAGTGAGGCGATCACCGCCCGGCCGCCAAACAGGCGCGCGGTCAACGCAAGCATGATTCCAGGATTGGCGCTGAATCCATGCAAGGTGACGACTAGGGGCGCCAGCGGATCTGGAACGTCGGGCGTTCGCAACAGGTAATGGCAGTCGAGGCGTGCGGAGAAGGAGCGGTCGATGAAGCCGGGCATGTTCTATGTGATGTTCCTTAACCTTGGTGCGTACCGTACTGGCGGCACCGCACACGGCTGCAAAGTAGGTTTCCTGCCTGCTTTGAACAAGTTACGTCGTTAACATAAATAATTCTTCCGCAGGGAATCCAAGCTTTCAATTGGATTTCCGAACGGTGGCTCCGCTACCCTGGAAACTAGTACAGGGTCTGTACTCGCCGATTCACCGATCTGAATCTACCGGGACCCAGGCGTCCTCGATGCTCAATTGTTTGGACACGGAGGACGTTTGTCTCTACTTCTGCTCGAAAAAGCGCAGCAAGGACATCCTAACTACTGCGTAAGCTTCGGCGGCGAAGTGTCGCTGGTTCCACAGCGCGCTCCCCAACCCGGCGAGCAGTACCGGTTCCACTTCGATATGAGCAAGTGCATCGGCTGCCGATGCTGCGAGGTGGCATGCGCGGAGCAGAATGGCAACGCCATGGAGCGGAACTGGCGGCGCGTCGGGGAAATTGAAGGCGGATCGTACCCGTTCACACAACGCTTTTACCTGTCGATGGGCTGTAACCATTGCCTGGACGCGGCTTGTTTGCGCGGCTGCCCGGTGGATGCGTACACCAAAGATAGCGCTACAGGGATCGTGCTGCATAGCGCGGATACCTGCATCGGCTGCCAATATTGCACCTGGAATTGCCCATACGGCGTGCCGCAATATAACCCGGAACGCGGCGTGGTCGGTAAGTGCGACATGTGTTACGGCCGGGTTACGGAAGGGCGCGAGCCCGCCTGCGTGAATGCCTGCCCGGAAGGCGCAATTCAGATCGAATTGGTGAATTCTGAGGAATGGCGCGAGGACTATGCGGCGGCGGATGCGCCTGGGATGCCCGCCGCCGAATACACCGTCTCCACGACACGCATCACGCTGCCGGAAAATCTCTCCGCCGGATTGGAGAAGGCGGATTACCACCGCGTGCGGCCCGAGCATCCGCATCTACCGCTAGTCTTCATGCTGGTGTTCACGCAATTGGCGGTGGGGGCTTTTCTATGCCTGCCAATCTTTCACATTGCGGGCTTTGCCGCGGTGGCAGCTCCGCTGGCGGTGGCGCTGCTCTCGCTGGGATCTTCCACGCTCCATCTGGGGCGGCCCATTCACGCGTACCGGGCGCTGAAGATGTGGAGGCGGTCGTGGTTGAGCCGCGAGGTGTTGGCGTTCTCGTTGTTTGCGGGCGGGGCGTCGTTGTGTGCCGTATTGCCGTTGCGGCCCATCGAGGCTGTGACAGCGCTGCTCGGATTGGCGGGGATCACTGCGAGCGCCTGTATCTACCTGGTGCCCGCGCGGCCGGCCTGGAACAGCAAACATACGCTGCTGGATTTCCACTTGACCGCATGGCTGCTTGGTCCGCTGTTCCTGGCGGCGCTCGGCGTGCGAATTCCACCGATGCTGACGCTGGCGGCGGCTTCGGCTCAATTGTTGAACCTGGTCACGCGCCTAATTGAACTCACCTGCTCGGATGAATTTGAGCTGCGCGCCTCAGCACGGCTCCTCGGCAACGATCTGAAGAACCTGCTGTTTTGGCGCATGGTTTTGCTGATCACCGGAGGTGTGGCTCTTCCGCTGCTCGACTTGCCGGTCTACGCCCTGCTGGTGGCTACCGCCGGGGAACTCCTTGGCCGCTACCTGTTCTTCGTCTCGGTGGTCCCGCGCAACATGGCCGCGCCGTTTCTGCGCAAGGAGGCGGCGTGAACGTCCAGCGGCTGCTCGGGCTCGACATCCTTTCCGATCGTTACGCGTACGAGCACGATCCTCGCTTCGGCTGGGTAGCGTCCTCGCGCGTTGCGGAGCGTTGGGTGCCGACTACCTGCGGCTATTGTTCGGTGGGCTGCGGGATTCTGATAGGCGTCAAAGAGAATCGCGCGGTGGCGGTTCGGGGAAACCCGGAACACCCCGTGAATCGCGGCAAATTGTGCCCCAAAGGACTCTCCGAGCATCACACTTTGACCGCGGAAACCCGTGCGAAGTATCCACTGCTGCGCAAGGGCGGCAAGCTGACCCGTGTGAGCTGGGATGAAGCGCTCGACACCATGGTGGCGCGCCTGCCGCGCAATGAAACCCTGGGCGTACTCAGTACCGGGCAGCTCGTGACGGAGGAGTTTTACACCTTAGGCAAGCTGGTGCAACTCGGCTTCGGGACACGCAACTACGATGGAAACACCACGCTGTGCATGGCCAGCGCGGTTTCGGGCTACAAGCGGTCCTTCGGCAGCGACGGCCCTCCCGGTTCGTACGAAGATCTCGAAAAGGCCGACCTGATTCTGCTGCTCGGCGCGAACATCGCGGAAAACCATCCAATCCTGTGCGGCCGCCTGGAGCGCAACCGTACAGCCACGGTCATCGTGGCCGACCCGCGCGTTACCAAGACCGCGATGCTGGCCGACATTTTTCTGCCACTCAAGCCGCGGACGGATATCGCACTACTAAACGGCATCGCCCATATCTTAATTCGCGATGGCCTCATTAACCGCGAATATGTTGAGCGTCACACTACGGGCTTTGCGGAACTCGAAGCCTCTGTTGCCCGCTTCACGCCCGAACTTGTGGCGGGGATTACCGGGCTTTCCACCGAACTGATCGAGCGCACGGCGCTGCTTTACGGGCGCGCCAAGGCGGCCTTCATCGGCTGGACCATGGGCGTGAACCACTCGACGCAAGGGACCGAGACTGTTAATGCCATCAATAATCTCGCGCTGTTGACGGGACAGATCGGGCGGCCGGGCGCGGCGCCATTTTCGATTACGGGCCAGTGCAACGCAATGGGCACGCGCGAAACGGGATTCACTTCCAGCCTCCCGGGCTACCGCAAGTTCGAAAGCGAGAGCGATCGCGCCGAACTGGCGGGCCTCTGGAACATCGACGCGGCACGCATCCCCACGGCACGCGGCGCGGCATACCCAGACATTATTGAAGCCGTGCTAGCGAAGCGCATCCGCGCTCTGTGGATCATCGCCACCAATCCCATCGTTTCGTTCCCCAACTATGCGGTGTTGAAGCAGGCCTTGGAAGGGCTCGATTTTCTGGTGGTGCAGGATGGTTTCCATCCCACGCCCACCACGGAACTGGCCGATCTGGTGCTCCCGGCTGCGATATGGGGCGAAAAAGAAGGCACCTACACCAACTCCGAGCGGCGCGTGAGCAAAGTGAACCGTGCAGTCGATCCGCCCGGCGAAGCGCGCCCGGATTTCGACATTTTTATGGATATCGCGGAACGCCTCGGCATGCGCGACGAGTTGTTTCCCAGATGGAAAGGTCCGCGCGATGCTTTCGAGGATTGGCGACGCGTCTCCGCCGGCCGGCTCTGCGACTACAGCAGCTTCACTTGGGAGGCGATCGAACAATCCGGCGGCCTGCAATGGGGCGGCCAACACCTGTATGAAGATGGCGGCTTCCGAACGGATGACGGCAAGGCACGCCTCCTGCCGATCGACTGGCGCCCCTTCCCCGAGCAACCGAACGCCGAGTATCCGTTCGTACTCAACACGGGTCGGACGGTGGAGCATTGGCATACCCGCACTAAAACGGGCGCTGTAGCCGCTCTGCAAACACTTTCTCCGCGGGCTTGGCTGGAGATGAACCCGCGGGACGCGAGCCGCCTGAAGCTGAAGCCGCACGACCGGGTTTCCGTGATCTCGCAACGCAATCGCGTGGATGGCATCGAATTGCGGGTCACCGAGATCGTGGCACCGGGACAAGTGTTCATGCCTTTTCACTTCGTAGAAACCAACTCCAACCTGGTGACGCAGAGCGCATTCGATCCGATCTCGCGCGAACCGAATTATAAGCAGTGCGCCGTGCAGGTAGAGCGTACCGTGGGGCCGGCCCTTCCGGGCCGCCACCGCGCTTCCGCGCGGCGCGCCGGGTGGAAACCCGGCGGCAGGCTGAGAAGCCTGCCCCACAGAGGGAACTGATATGGAAGAGCTAGTTGTCGTCGGCAACGGAATGGCGGGGGTCGCCTGCCTGGAGCAGATCCTCGGCTTTGCGCCGAAGTTCAACATCACGGTCTTCGGCGACGAGACCCATGCCAACTACAATCGCATTTTGCTGTCGAGCGTGCTGGCGGGCGAGCGCTCGTCGGACGACATCACCATCAACAGCCTCGAATGGTATCAGCAGAACGCTATTGGTCTGCGCCTGGGTGTGCGCGTAATCGACGTGGACCCTATCGAGCGCACGGTCACTGGCGATGATGGCAGCGTCACTTCCTACGACAAGCTTCTCCTGGCCACCGGCAGCAATGCCTTTCTTCCGTCTATCAGCGGACTCGATAAAGAGAACGTCTTCACCTTCCGCAACCTGGATGACACGCGAGCCATTCTGGAAGCCGCCCGTCCGGGCCTCAAAGCTGTTGTGATCGGCGGCGGCTTGTTGGGCCTGGAGGCAGCGCGCGGCTTGCAGGTGCAAGGCTGTGAGGTCACCGTAGTCCATCTGCTGGAAACACTCATGAATCTGCAGCTCGATATGACGGGCGGTGCCTACCTCCAGCAGAAAATGGAACAGCTCGGGGTTCGGGTACTGACCAGCCGTGTTACGCAGAGGCTGCTAGGTAACGGCCGCGTGGAAGGTCTGGAATTTGCTAATGGCGAGTTGTTGGAGGCCGACATCGTCGTGCTGGCCGCAGGCATCCGCCCCAACGTGGAGCTAGGCCGCAGAGCGGGCGTTACCGTCAACCGCGGCATCGTCGTGAACGACTATATGGAGAGCTCCGACCCGCGCGTTTTCGCCGTGGGCGAGTGTGTCGAGCATCGGGGCCAGGTGTATGGGCTCGTCGCGCCACTGCTCGAACAGGGCAAAGTGCTGGCCGCGACGATCACCGGCAACAAGGGGCCCACCTTCGAAGGATGGAAGCCGGCCGCCAAGCTTAAGGTCATGGGCGTGGATGTGTTTTCCGCGGGAGACGTGGAAGAAACACCGGAGACCAATGCCGTTCGCTATGAAGATCCGGCGCTGGGGGTGTACAAGAAGCTCATCATCCGTGAGAACCGGCTGACGGGCGTGGTGCTGGTCGGCGATGCTGCCGATAGCGGGCGCTACCTGGACTGGCTGCGCACCAATGCCGATCTGCTCGTGCGGCGCAAGAGCCTGCTTTTTCCTGAGCCCGTCTCCGATCAGGGCCAGGGCGTCGCCGAAATGCCCAACAGCGAAACGGTGTGCGGCTGCATGGGCGTGACCAAGGGCGCCATCATCACGGCCATTCACGAGAAAGGCATCCGCACGCTGGCACAGCTCAAAGAAACTACGCGGGCTTCGGCCGGCTGCGGAAGTTGCACCGCTACCTGTCAGCAACTCCTGAAGGCGGTGGCTCCCGAATTCGAAGAGGAAACCAAAAAGCACCTCTGCTCCTGCCTGCCGTTCACCCAGGAAAACCTGCGGGAAATCATTCACACGCAAAAGATCAAGAGCGTGCAGGAAGTGCTCGAAATCTACGGCAACGGCATCGGCTGCGAAATCTGCAAGCCGGCGCTCAGCTACCTGGTGGATGTGGTGTGGTGCGGCGAACATGCCGAGGATCGCTCGGCGCGCTTCATCAATGACCGCGTCCACGCCAATATCCAGCACGATGGCACGTTCTCTGTCGTCCCACGGATGCGCGGCGGCGTGACCACTCCCGCCGAGTTGCGCCGCATCGCCGATGTGGCCGAGAAGTACAAGGTCAAGATGGTCAAGGTCACCGGAAGCCAGCGCATCGATTTGCTGGGAATCAAGAAGGCGGATCTGCCGGCGGTCTGGGCCGACCTGGGGATGACGTCCGGGCAGGCCTACACCAAGGGCGTCCGGATGGTGAAGACCTGCGTCGGCACGGATTTCTGCCGCTTCGGCGTGCAGGATGCGGTCCACACCGGAATCGAATTGGAGCGCCGCCTCGAAAATCTGTACACGCCGCACAAGACCAAAATGGGAGTCACCGGCTGCCCGCGCAATTGCGCCGAAGTCACGGTGAAAGATATCGGGCTGGTCGGGCAAGAGGGGAGTTGGCAGGTGGTAGTGGGAGGCGCGGCTGGCAAGCGCGTTCGCAAGGCCGATCTGCTCATCACCGTCGAAACCACGGAAGAAGCCCTGAACGCCGCCATGCTTTTCTTTCAGTACTACCGGGAGAACGCGAATTACTTGGAGCGTACGTACGATTTCGTAGAGCGTGTGGGCATTGAGAAGGTCCGCAAGGATACCGTCTATGCCCCCGATAAGCAGAAAAAAGCGTTGCTCAAGCGTCTGCACAAATCCAAGGCGCTCTCGCGCGATGCCTGGCTGGAACGCACCAAACCGGTGAGCCCCACTCAGTTCATACAAATTCAACCCATGGAGACCTACGTTCAATGAAATGGATTCGCATCACCCACGCCGGGAATATCCCTTTGCGGGAAGGCCGCAGTGTGCGGATTGGCGAGGATGAAATCGCCATCTTCAATCTGGGTGATCGCTTTGTAGCGATCGATAACAACTGCCCGCACCGCGGCGGGCCGCTCTGCGATGGCATCGTCTCCGGCGATGCGGTGGTCTGCCCTCTGCATGGCTGGAGGATTTCGCTCGACACCGGTAATGTGCTGAAGCCGGATGTCTGCGTGCGCGTCGGGACCTATCCCGTCTCGGTGGAAGACGGCATCGTCTCGGTGCAATTCAGCAAGACCAAAGAAGAAAAAGCTGCATAATCCAGCAGCCTTCAAAACGGAAAGGACGAACTGTGTCACTGAAAGAATTCAGACGGGCGGGGCACGCCCCGACTCTCGCATCGGCGTTTTTGTATTTCGACGTCAGCTTCATGGTCTGGGTAATCCTAGGCCCACTTGGTCCTTTCCTGGGCGAAAGCCTGAAACTCTCGGCTTCACAGAAAGGATTTCTCACAGCCGTTCCTCTGCTCGGCGGCTCCTTTTTCCGCATCATCCTGGGCTGGATGACGGAACGGATCGGCGGACGGCGCACGGGTCTGATCGGGCTGACTCTCACACTAATTCCGCTGTTCGCTGCGTGGCAATGGGCTTCCAGTTTCGCCGGCTTCCTCGCCGTGGGTGTGCTGTTCGGCATTGCCGGAGCCAGTTTCGCGGCGGCTCTGCCCCTCGCAAGCGGTTGGTATCCGCCCGAGTATCAGGGGTTGGCCATGGGCATTGCCGGAGCCGGGAATTCCGGCTCCTTGCTCGCGACCCTGTTCGCTCCGCGGCTCGCGCAGGCATTTGGCTGGCATACGGTCTTCGCATTTGCCATGATTCCCGTTGGCTTGGTCTGGCTGTTTTTTCTGCTGATGGCCAAAGACGCGCCCGCGCCGCGAATCCGGAAGAGCTGGAGTGATTACGCCGCGATCTTCGGCGAAGCCGATACCGCCTGGTTCTGCTTCCTCTACAGCATTACTTTCGGCGGCTTCGTCGGACTATCGAGCTACCTTTCGATCTTCTACCACGATCAATACGGACTGACGAAAGTGCAGGCTGGCGACCTCACTACGCTGGTCATCGTGTTCGGCAGTTTCCTGCGGCCGGTCGGCGGGACACTGGCCGATCGCATTGGCGGCGTCCGCATGCTGCAAGTGTTGCTGGCCGGAATCGCCATCTGCCTGGCTGCGCTCGGCGCGCTCCCCTCCGTGCAAGTGGCGGTCGCGCTGCTCATCGTGACCATGGCCATGCTTGGCATGGGCAATGGCGCGGTGTTCCAACTCGTGCCGCAGCGGTTTGCCGGGCGCGTGGGCATGCTCACCGGTATCGTGGGCGCCGCCGGCGGGCTGGGCGGCTTTCTGCTGCCGTCCTTGCTTGGCACGATCAAAGAGCGTACCGGCAGCTTCGGGCTGGGATTCGTTCTTCTGGCCACTGTCGCTGGAACCGGCTTGGTCTCGCTTCTACTTTTGCGCCAGAACTGGCGCCGTACCTGGCCAGCCGAATCCGCGCTGCGCGCCGGTCTCGTTCCGGCTCCGGTCCGCGCCGCCGCAACTGGAGACTGAATCCACCACAGCAGGGAGACCCTATATGAAGCGATACCTCAGCGCAGTCCTTCTGACGGCCGCAGCCGCTTACGCCGCCGACACCGACCCGCAGCCGCTCAAAATCGGCGGCATAACGGTGCAAGGCAGCTTCCGCGCGCGTATGGAAGACTGGAACTGGTTCAAGGCCGATAGCGGTAACGACTCCTACGCGTTTTCCGGCAACATCTTCAGGATGTCGCTTTCGCAATCGTTCGAATCGTTGGACTGGCAAGTGGAATTTGCCGTGCCGTTTCTCCTGGCGCTGCCCAATACTGCGGTCGCGACCGCCAGCGCGCAGGGCCAACTGGGCATGGGCGCGTCCTATTATGTTGCCAATAACAAGTCGCAATACTCCGCGATGCCCTTCGCCAAGCAGGGATTCCTGCGCTACAAGAGCGGCTCGCAAAGCATCAAGTTGGGCCGGTTCGAATTTCTCGATGGCTCCGAAGCGACGCCCAAGAACGCGACCCTCGCAGCGGTGAAGCGAGATCGCGTCAACCAGCGATTAATCGGCAACTTCGGCTTTTCCGATGTCGGCCGGAGCTTCGATGGCGTTCAATACCTGAACAGCACGCCCTCGGGCACATTCACCTTTGTGGGTGCGCGCCCCACCCGTGGCGTTTTCCAGACCAACGGCTGGGGCGAACTCAACATCGCGTTTGGCTATGCCGCCTACACCAAGCCCTGGACGCATGGGGCTTATACTTCGGAAACGCGGGTGATGGGGATCTACTACGACGATTGGCGGCCCATTCTCAAAACCGATAACCGCGCCCTAGCGGCCCGCCGGACGGACTTCGATAATATCCGCGTTTACACTTTTGGCGGCCATCACCTGGGTGCGCTCACAACCAAAGCGGCCACATTCGATTTCCTGGCGTGGGGCGTGGGCCAGGGAGGCCAATGGGGCCGGCTCGCTCAGCGCGCCTATGCCTTCGATTTTGAAGCGGGCGTGCAGCCGGCAATCCTGCCGCAGGTCAAGCCCTGGCTACGCGCGGGCTACACGATCGGCTCAGGCGACAGTAACCCCAACGACAAAACGCACGGCACGTTTTTCCAGATTCTGCCTACGCCGCGGCCTTTCGCCCGGTTTCCTTTCTTCGACATGGAAAACACGCAAGACATAATGGGCGCGCTGGTCCTACGGCCCCACAAGAAGGTCACCACCTCGACCGAATTCCACTCGCTATCCCTGGCCGACCACAACGACCTCTGGTATTCCGGCGGCGGCGCTTTCCAGCCATGGACCTTCGGTTACACCGGCCGGGCTGCCGGCGGCGCGCAATCATTGGCCAATCTCTGGGACACGCAAGTGGATTACCGCATTCGCTCCAATATCACCGCTACTGGATACGTGGGGTATGCCTCTGGACGTACGGTAATGGCGGCCATTTATCCCAAGGGCCACAATGGGACGCTGGGATATCTGGAATTGGGCTATCGGTTCTAAGTGGTCAAGACTACCGCTCCCTTGCGGTCGCGGCTCAGAAGACCCGCGGAACCGAGCCGCGACCGCCAGGGAGCGGTCAACCGGTTCTCACATGCGCAGCAACCGGATGGGCGAATTCGAGGTCGTCAGATCCCACAGCGGCCCGCCATTGCCGATGGTGCCGTCCATGTGGTTCCGCGTCAACTCGCCCTGCACCCTCATTTCAAAATCGGAAGTGACTGTCGAATTGTTCGTGCGCGCGGTGACCTGCGCATTCACCGGCCCGCTCGAGTGAACCGTAATGTGGCCGTTGCTGGTGCCCACGCGCACGCCGCTCGGGAAATTCCCGGGCAGAGTGAGATCCACACCGCTGTTGGACGTGTCCAGGCGCACCGGCCCGCTGCTGCCTGCCGCTAGTTCGGCGTTGATCGAACCATTCGAAGTGCCGGCTTCTAATGGGCCCCTCAAATGAAACACATTGATTCCGCTATTGGACGTCCGGGCGACCACCTCTCCCGTGACATCCGTCAGTTCGATCGACCCGTTGGACGTGTGCACGTCGAGGCTCCCGTCGAACCCGCCCACCCGCACCCGCCCATTGGAGGTACGCAGATGCGCTGGCCCCACTGCGTCCATAACCTGAATCGTGCCGTTGGATGTGGTGATCCGGTCCACAATCGCTTTGCGCGGCATCCGTACCGTGAACCGCGCCCCTCGGTTGCCGCGGAATTCCGCCGGACGCACCACCTTGATGTAGACGGAATCGGGCGTGTTCGTTACCTCGATGTGCAGCGCGGAGGCCGCCTCCGGGCTAGGCCCATACTTGGTCCCGCTAATATCGACTGTACTTTGGTCCCAACCGGCCAGGTCAATGCTCCCGTTAAAGGTCTCGATGGAGAGCCGCCCGCCCGATTGGAGCGGATAGCTGTAGTGAAAATCCTGGTTATACCGGGCTCCCGCGAAATCTTCGATATCGCAGCCGGTTAAACCCACCACCCCCACCAGAGCGGCCCATAGGGCAGGACTTACGCGCATTCCGGTACCTCGATAAGCAGCATACGCAACCGGCCGCGATTTTGTTCCGTGCGCCGGGCGGGGTACAATCGCCTGATATGTCACCCGATCTTGCTGCCCCGCTGGAGGCGGAACCCAAACCCATGAGCGAGGTTTCGCGGCTCATTGGGGTCTTCTTTGAGCCGGGTAAGACGTTCGCCGATGTCGCGGAGCGCCCTCGCTGGTTTGTGCCCCTGTTGATCTCCATCCTGTTTTCGGTGGGCTATCTCTATGCGTTCAGCTCGCATATCGGATGGGACTCCTACATCCACCGCGCCATGGATAATAATCCGAACATTCAACGCTTGTCTGCCGATCAACAGCAGCAGGCATTCAACCGCGCCGAGCAGATCGCGGGTGTCGGATCGACCGTGAGCGTGATCGTGGCTTTGCCGTTGGCGATTGTCCTCTGGGGTGGCATCGCTCTGGGCATCGTGAAAGGACTATTAGGCGTGCCGATCCGCTTTAAGCAGGTGTTCGCGGCCCTCTGTTACGCGGGAATCGTGCGCACAATTTACGCCGTGCTTTCCACTATCGTCATGTTTCTGACTAAGGACCCGGAGAACTTTGACGTCCAAAACGGCTTTTTCTCGAACCCGGGGGCCATGATGGATCCGCAGACCTCCTCCAAGTTCCTCTACGTGATCGCCAGTTCGCTCGATGTGTTTACCATTTGGGTCATCCTGCTGGCGGCGCTTGGTATCAAAGCAGCCGGAGGCAAACGCCTCTCCTACGGCGGGGCGCTGTTTGCGGTCGCGCTTCCCGGAGTCGTATGGGTGCTGATTCGCGCTTCGCTCACCGCGGCCGGGATCATGAGCACTTAGCTCAGGCGCGGCGCGCGATCATTTGTGCCGTAGGGCGGTCGTTTTCGCGGCGCACGGTTTCGGAATAATAGAGGACCTTCCAGCCCGCAAACTCGGCCCGCAGTTCCCCCGGCTCTAGAACGAATCGGTGGCAATTCTGGTCGCGCAGGTGAATTTCCGCCACGAAGACGCCTCCCGATTTTACGCCTTCACGGATGTACGGGAACAGCTCGCGCTGCAGATAAAAGAAATCGCAGATGAGGTCGTAGCCGCCCGGTTCGATCGTGAATGCATCGGTCTCCAGGCCGGCAACCCGCGCATCGACGGCCAAGCCGCGTTCAGCCGCCTGAACGCGGATGATACGTATAGCTGCCGCGGCTGAATCTACCGCGACTACATCCCACCCCAGCCCGGCTAGGTAAAGGGCGTTGCGGCCTGCTCCGCAAGCCAGGTCCAACGCGCGCCCCGGCGGCAGTAGTTCTACCGCCTGCACCAGTAGCGGAGCCGGCGTCTCATCCCGGTTTGCCGCTGCGGTGTAGTGCTCTTCCCAGTTCCGGGGCACACCTCCAGGGTATTATGTTCCCTGATGCGCATCGTGGTGCTGGTCGGACTACCCGGCTCGGGGAAATCCACGTACCTGGAACGCATCGGCGCAACGGGACTCTCCTCCGACGCCATCCGCAAGCTGCTCGCCGACGACGAGACCGACCAGACCATCCACGAACGCGTTTTTCAATCGCTGCGGTATCTCCTGCGCCATCGGATGGCGCTCCGCCGCCCCGTCACCTATATCGACGCGACCAACCTGACGCCCGAGGAGCGCCAGCCCTATATCGGCATCGGCAGATCATATGGCTGCCAGTTGGAGGCCCTCTATTTCGATGTGCCGCTGGAGGTGTGCCGCGAACGCAATGCACGCCGCCACCGGGTGGTTCCCGACGACGCCCTCTTGAACATGGCCGCGCGACTGGTGCCGCCCTCGGCAGCGGAAGGGTTCGACCGCGTCACTGCGGTTGCCGAAGCCCCTGCGGATGCGCTATTCTGAAAACTCGAACTTCTTGTATGGCAAACACTTATTCCGCACTGAAGCGGGGGCGCCAAACGGAGCGGCGCACGGAATTCAATCGTCAGAACAAATCCCGGCTGCGCCACCAGATCCGGTCCATGCGGCGCGCCCTGCTCGATAAGGACGCAAAGAAAGCGGCCGATTTGCTGCCGCAAACCTTTTCCCTGATTGATCGCGCCGCCAAGCTCGGCACCATCAAAAAGAACACCGCCGCGCGCTACAAGTCGAAGCTCCACCTCCGCGTAAAGGCGCTGGCCAGCTAGACGGACACGCAGCCGCGTCTACGCCGAAGTCCGTACTATGCCTAGTGTTTCCCTGCGGATAATTCCCGGTGGAACATGTACGAGATCTCGACGGGCATTTCGTCCATCGAGCGCACCTTGAGTACCACTTGGTAGTACCGCGGCATTTCGCCGTTGGGCGTCCGAAGCTTGGTGACCAGCGACCGCGCGAGCGCCGGATCGGTGAACGCCTTTACCGCCGCCAGCACGCCGGACGCGTGGTTTCCGGCAAGTGACAGAATGTCTCCGTTGCCATAAAGACCCGGTGTGTGGCTGATCAAGGCATGCGTCTCTTCCACACCCTGATTCTCTGGGGAACCGTGGTCCGCAACAAAGGAAGGCTCTCCCGTGCGCGGATGGAGATTGCGAATACCATCCGGCTCTAATACGATCTGCTGGTCTACCGGAATCGCCTGTACCTGCCGGCTCTCGGACGCCGGCCCCAGGAACACCACGTTGTCCATCGCGATCTCCGGCATCGAAAGCTGGTTCCCGCGCGTCACCAAAAGGTCCGGCTGGCGCGATCCCAGAAACTGTCCCAGCCGGAAAGCCCCGCTGGCTGTGCCAAACGAAGGCGCTGCGATACAGACTACCAGCGGGCGGGTCGGCGACAGCAAAGGCCCCCATAGCTGTTGCAGCTCGGAACTCCATCCGGGCGGCAATGCGGTGGTCCGTTCGGCGTGCGACGTGCGCAGCGGGAAGTACACAGCTACTGCCAGAGCTGCCGCCAGAGCCGCCGCGAATCCCCATTTTTTGAGCAGCCACTCGCCGGCTGTCTGGTTCGCCGCCACGGGAGCTGGCGCGGGCGCTTCCACGCGCACTGGCCGAGGTTCGAACACCATCTTGAACCCGCCCTTCGGCAAGTCCACCAGAATCGGATCGTCAATGCCGTCCGTCCGGTAATACTCCGCGAGCTTTTGGCGCAGCCGAGCCACATGCATGCGCACTACCGATTCCTGCCGCGGATCGTACGAAGGAGGCTTCCCGAAGGCGTCAATACCGATGGCATATTCCTTCAGCTCATCGGCCTCTCCAGCCAGCGATTTTTCGGCCAGGTACGTTAGTAGCCGGCGCTGCACTTCCGAGAGTCTCAGATTTTTGTTCTGAAGGATACGTTCAAGCTGGACTTGCGTAGCTTCCTGCGCGGGTGCCACTACCGATGCATCATATCATAGGCGGCATTTTTGCCTACCCGTTAGGGTGGCGGCGCTCACCGCCCGCCGGACGCTTCTTCGGCCTTTCGCCCGTTCAGAATATCGGTCATGGCATAGTTGCCTTCCTGGCAGGCATATTCGTAGAGCGTGTAGTCCGGATCGCGCGATAGCGGAATGCTCACCTTCCAGGGCTTGGTATAAACGTTCGGATCGTCAATCGTCACTTCATACAGGATGGTTTCGGCGTCGGTGCGCGTGAACCGCTCCACAACGTGCTCCGCCTCGCTCTGCTGAATTCCTTTAATCCGTCCGCCCGCAGCGCTCGTCGAAACCTGCCCTTTCCCGTTGTAATTGGTGGTGTCCACGACCAGCGTATTGCCTTCCCAGTGCCCGCGCGAGTCGCCGTCCCACAAACGGATGCTCTGCGGCAGATGCGGCTTGTCACCGATGGGGATGATGCGCGCATTGTGAATCATTTCCGATTCGATGGTGACATAACCGGGCGTCTGGATGATCTGGTACGCGTTGTTGTATCCCGCCGGGAACATGGCGCCCGGAACCCCGCGCGTAATGCACCGGTCCCACAGGCTCATGTACTCATACGAATCGGCGTTGTGGGCGGCGTTGTACTCGCGTTTGGCTTCCGCCTCGGGTTTCACCGGCACGCGCCCGTCCGGCGGATCCACAACCAGCGAAGTCTGATGCGTCGCCACTACCTTCGTCCCCGAATCGAACCAGAACTGGTTGTAATTGCCTACGTCGCCTTCTTTGGGCGGCCCGTCCACGCGGTTCGCCGCTGCCTGCTTCTCCAGTCGCGCGGCTTCCTCGGGTGTTAGTGTGGCCTTCGATGCAAGGTCCGCCGGCCGCTCGAAGGGCGTAATGGTAGCGTTCGTCCAAACCCCTTGGATATCCGGCTGGCCATCCGGCGTGCGCCCCTGCGTCCACGCTTTGCGGACCTGCGGTTTCACCGCGTTCTGCGCAAAGACTGGCGCCACCGCGCACAGCACCGCGGACAGGACAAATCGACGACTCATGGGAAGCCCTCCTGGTGCTGTCATTATAATCCCCGTAAATTCTCCTCTTGACACGCGCCGGCTTACTGCTACATGATGTAACAGGAATGCCCAAGCGCCCCGAAACGCCTCACAAAGATCTCAGCGGCCTGGAGCACCAGTTGATGGAGATCCTCTGGAAAAATGGGCCGGGAACGGCTGAGCAAGTCCGCGAAGCGCTCGCTCCCCAGCGGGTCCTCAAAGATTCCACGGTGCGTACTGTCCTCGGCCGGCTACAACAAAAAGGCTATGTCGGGCACGAGGTGCAAGGGAAGGCCTTCGTCTATAGCGTGGTCGAAAAGCCCCGCAATGTGGCGGTTCGAGCCGTGCGCCAGATTCTCGATCGCTTCTGCGATGGATCGCTGGAGCAGTTGATGATCGGCCTTGTAGAGAACGAAGTTGTGGACCGCGAGGAGTTGCAGCAATTGGCCCGCAAACTCGCGCAGGCGCCCCGGAAGAAATCGGGTTCACAGAAAGAGGAATAACATGCTGTCCCATCTGGCAGACGTTTCGATTCGATCGCTCGCTTTGGCCGTGGCAGCCGCGATGGCGCTATGGATTGCTCGGGGGCGGAAAACTGCCGCATTCGAGCACGCCTTGTGGGCCGCCGTCGTCTGCGGAATGCTGGCATTTTTTGCGTTTGGGCAGGCCCTGCCGCGTTTGCCATGGCGCATCCTGGATAGCGCACCGGTGCACGTCCAGCCGGCTCCTCCAGCCAAGGGGGCCACACTGCCGCTGTGGGATCTGCCGACGGGTGCGGTGTCGCGATCGGCCCGGGCGAGAGGACGTTTTCCGATCTCCTGGAACGAACTCGGGCTATTGACATATGCCGCGACCGTGTTGCTATTTCTGGCGCGGTTCGCAACCGGAATGTTTCTGGTTCGCAAATTGGTCGCGACGGCGCGCTCCGTAGATGCGGGGGTCTACGAATCGGACTTGATTAACATCCCTTGCGCAGTGGGATGCGTCCGAGCCAGAATCCTACTGCCGCCGGGATGGCGCGAATGGAGTCGCGAAAAGCTCGACGCCGTGCTGGCGCACGAAGGGGCGCACGTGCAACGCCGCGATTGCCTGGTGGCCTTTCTGGCCGGGCTGAATCGGTGTCTCTTCTGGTTCCATCCGCTCGCTTGGGTGTTGGAACGCAAACTGGCTCGCCTGGCCGACCAGGCATGTGATGAATACTGCGTAGCGGCGCTCGGTGACCGCGAAGGGTATGCGCGCCTGTTGCTGGAGATGGCTGCCGGCGTCGATCCCTCACTCGGCCGCCTGCGCCGTCACGCGCTTACTATGGCCGCGGGATCGCACATGCGGCAGCGGATTGAGTCGCTGCTCGTCGACGGGCGGAGCTTTTCCCGTGGCTTGTCGCGCGCTGCCTGGGCCGGCATTGCTCTCTGCGGTATCCCAGTGGTATGGGCCGCCGGCGGGATTGAAGTGAGCCGCCAACCGGCCGCGCTGGCGCTCGCCATGCCGCGCGTGCGGATTCCCGCGCCGCCGGTTCTCGCGCAGGTGCAGGCCACGGCTCCAGACGTGGTCACGATTAAGCCCTGCGGCCCGAATGATGGCGCCGGCCACAGCGGTCGCGGTGGTGCTGGTGGCCGTGGTTTTGGCACGGACCCCGGAAGGCTCTGGGTCAACTGCCTGAGTACGTGGGAAATTATGGATATCGCTTATGCCCAGTTTCCGGCCGAGCCGCTCCTGAATGCTTCCGAGTTACCCATGATCAAAGATCGGCTAAGGGGCGGCCCGGAATGGATCTACTCCGATTACTACTCGCTCGACGCGATCACGTCTAATCCCGCCGCGAATGTGCCCAAGCATGAGGCTCTGAAAACGTGGGCGGGCCCGATGCTGCGCACGCTTCTGGAAGACCGGTTTCAGGTGAAAGTCCATCGGGAAGTCGAACAGGTCCCAATGTATGCGTTGACGATTGCACCGGGCGGCCTCAAGCTCGAACCCATGCAATCGGGCGCCTGTATTCCCATTCCGCCGGGCGGCCCCTACGACACTTCGCAGATGTTTCCTCCCGGCCAGAAACCGCAGTGCATCAACCACCTTTCCTGGGACGGGCCGAACTGGAAAATTGATGCGGCCGGCAAAAGCATGCCCGAACTGGCGCTCATGCTCTCGATGGCCATGAATCGCCACGTGCTGGACCAGACCGGGATCACCGCGCCGTACCTGTATCACCTGGTTTTCGCTCACGACGCTACCACGCCCGGCACATTCCCGGACGGCATGCCCGACCCCTTCCCGCCGTCGGACTTGCCTCCCGGACCCACCATCTTCGCCGCCCTGGAGCAGGTCGGCCTGCAACTCCAACCGGTCACCGGCCCCCGCGAATACCTGGTGATCGATCAGGTGTCACGGCCGAACTAAACGCGCCCGGCCCTACCCTCTCGTTGACGATCTAATCCGGATCGAGTAAAGTCATCGACGCGTAATGCAAATGTCACCGGGAAGTGATCTCCGGCTGGCAGAATCGCTGAAGGGTTAGCATACATGAAAACAATTCTGAGGGTTGGAGTGGCCGGACTGTTTCTGGCCGCCAATGCGCTGTTTGCGCAATTCGAAACGGCTGAAGTCCTGGGCACCGTTCGCGACAACACGAGCTCGGTGGTGCCGAAGGCCCAGGTGACGCTGCTGCAGCAAGATACCGGCATCGAATCGAAAACTACGACCGACGACAACGGCAACTATGATTTCTTCAACGTCAAGGTCGGGCGCTACACGCTGACGGTGGAGGCTACCGGATTTACCAAGTTCACAACCACCGATGTGGCGGTCAACGTCAATGCCCGGCAGCGCGTGGATGTAACGCTGCAAGTCGGCGCGGTTACCGAGACCGTAGAGGTCAACGGCGTGGCCGCGGTTCTGGAAACCGATTCCAGTGAGCACAGCCAGGTGATCAACACCCAGCAGATCGTCGAGCTGCCCTTAAACGGCCGCGATTATTCCGATCTCGCCTTGCTCTCTACCAACGTGCACCGTTCGCCCATGGCCAACTTGTTCAGCCCCAGCGGCACGCCGCGTGAGGGCGCCGTGAACGTCAATGGCATGCGGAGCACGTACAACAATTTCCTGCTGGATGGCCTGGATAACAACGCTTATTCGCCCAGCAATCAGGGATATTCCAGCCAGGTCGTGCAGCCTTCGCCGGATGCCATATCGGAATTCAAAGTGCTCACCAGCAACTTCAGCGCCGAGTACGGACGCGTAGGCGGCGGTGTGATCAACGCGGCTTTGCGCTCCGGCACGAACCAGTTTCATGGCTCCGCGTGGGAATTTCTGCGCAATACCGATCTCAACGCCGTGGGCTTCTTTCAGCCGCCAGGCGGCGTCAAGCCGACGCTCCAACGCAACCAGTTCGGCGCCAGTATCGGCGGACCCATCATCAAGAACCGGCTGTTCTTCTTCGGCGATTACGAAGGCTACCGGCAGTTACAGCGATACGCCAATTTCGACTCCATTCCGACTTCCAACGACCGCGCCGGCTCTCTTCCCGTGCCCGTGGTCAATCCGCTCACGGGAGCTGTCTACCCGGCTAATACGCCGATTCCGCTAGCGCAGATCAATCCCTTCGCCGCCACCGTGCTGAACAGTCTGCCCGCCACCAACGGTCCCGGACGCTCCAACAACTACGAAGCGCTGCTGCTCATCCGCGATTACAGCGACAAATACGACGCCAAGCTCGATTACCAGTTGAACCAAAAGATGAATGCGTTCCTTCGGTTCAGCCAGCGCAAAGACCTGCAATATTTCGCGCCCGACATTCCGGGTCCGTCCGGCGGCGCGGGTAACGGCTTCATCCATGCGATCCAGCAACAGGCTGCTGTGGGCTACACATGGTCGGTAACGCCCACCCAGTTGTTCGAAGCGCGTTTCGGATTCACCCACGTCCTGGGCGGGAAATCGCCTCCCTATCTCGGCGGCGCCAGCATGCAGGCTCTCTACGGTATCCCTGGCCTCTCGACCGATCCCAGCCTCACCGGCGGCTTGAACACCCAGTCGGTGAGCGGATTTAACGGCTTCGGACGCCAGTCCACCAATCCCCAGTTCCAAAACCCGACTTCCTTCAACCCCAAGTTCAGCTACTCCTGGATCAAGGGGCGGCATTCGGTCAAGTTCGGGTACGAGTTCGTAGCGATCCGGACGGAGGTGCTCGACGTAAACCCACTCTATGGCGCCGACACCTATGCGGGCCAATTCAGCAAGCCTACTTGCGCGCAGTTGGGCCAGGCCGCGGGCTGCACGATCGCGAACGACGCCACCAGTTACAACCTGGCGGATTTCATCTTCGGCTTGCCGAGCACAATTCAGCTTTCCAATGACCTCGTCACCAACACCCGCCAGCACGTCCACTCGCTTTACGTGCAGGACGATTACCGCGTCACCGCGAAGCTGACCCTGAACCTCGGTCTGCGCTGGGAATTCGCTACTCCGATTTGGGATCGGGACAATTCTTGGTCCAATTTCAATCCGGCGACGAACAGCTTGGTCCAGGCAACCAACGGTAGTATCTACAATCGCGCTCTGGTGAATCCCGATTACAAGGATTTCGGGCCGCGCATCGGGTTCGCATACAGCGCCGATTCCAAAACCGTGATCCGCGGCGGCTACGGCATCAGCTATTCCTTCTTCAACCGGCCGGGCAGCGGCCAGGAGGGTATCAACTCGCCCGCCGCGATCTTTGGGATTATCAGCCAGTCGATTCCGGCGGGCGGCCCGGTGCCCGCGGGCTTCCTCACCACCCAGAAGAGCTTCACCACCGGCATCAACAATCCTGCGAATTTCAATCCCATCACGACCAACATCGATTACATTCCGGCAAACACGCGCTGGCCGTATGTGCAGAACTGGCTATTGTCGGTACAGCGGGAATTGGCGAAGGATACGGTCTTAGAGGTGGCTTACAACGGAAATCACAGCGTGCGGCTGCCGATTATCGGCGACTATAACCAAGCTGTCCCGAATCTGCCCGGCCAGACCCTGGGAGTGCAGGCGCGCCGCCCCGATCAGGCTTTCGGCCCCATCACCTGGCTCGACCCGGTCGGAAACAACAACTACAACGGCCTCTCTGTTCGATTCGAGCACCGCTTCAACAAAGGCCTGTATTTCCTGAATTCCTTCACCTTTTCCAAAGCCATGGGTGATTCCGAGCAGGCCCTGGAATCCTTCCCCGGTTACTCGGTTGCCAATCCCCAGAACATTCACAATCTTGCGGCTGAGCATGCGCCCACCAGCTTCGACGTCAAGTTTGTCAACGTGAGCAGCGTGGTTTATCAGCTTCCCTTCGGCCGCGGCCGCAAGTTCGGAGCCAAGTGGAACGCCCCCGTCGATGCCATCCTCGGCGGATGGGAGTTGAACACCATCAACACGGCAAATAGCGGCAATCCGATCGACGTCTATTATTCTCCTTCGGCCGCCAATGACGTCACCGGCCTGACGCAGGATTGGCGCGGCCAGGCTTTTCAGCGGCCCAATGTTTCGGGAAGCGGAATCGATCAGAGCAAGGCGCAGTTGATCAATACATATTTCGCCGGCTATACGTTCACCACGCCCCCGGCCAGCGCGCCTTTCGGAAATCTGGCCCGCAACGCCTTTCGCACGCCCGGCCTGGAGCAGTGGGACCTGGCCGTGGATAAACGCTTCCGCATCACGGAGACGGCCGGACTGCAGTTTCGCTCAGAGTTCTTTAACGTCCTGAACCACACCAACCTGGGGCTCCCGAATAATACCAGCACCAGCGCGGCTTTCGGAACGATCCGCACCACCTACCCGGCGCGGCAGATTCAATTCGCGTTGAAGCTAATATTCTGAAAGCTGTGTCGGCTGCACTGGCCTACGCGGCCGGCTTTCATTGCGAGATAGTATACACTGGGGGCAGTACCGATCCTACCGATCGAAGCTCGCGGCCAGCCATGTGGAGACCCATTGCGAAGAAGTTAGGGTATGGATTGCATGCCTCTATTAGCCGGAACCGTTGGCTGTCCGAATTGTACTTGAACGCGGCGGGACGATTGTGCCGTCGGTTGCGGGACCGGCCCTGGAAGCATTTCGTCTTAAACTCGATCTACAGCGTGCCATGGCCGGCGATGCAGTTAAAGCAGGTTACGACGCACTTTCCCGCAGGCGAATTGGAAGCTGTTCTGTTTCCGAATCTCGATGATTTGGGGTTTCAAGCGCATCTGTATCGGCGACTGCCGTATGAATCTGAGGTTTTTCAGTGGTTGACGTCCCGGTCCTACCGCACCATTGTGGAGATTGGCGCCAATGTGGGGGTCTTCTCGCTATTTCTCGCCAAGCGCTTCCCACAGGCTGCGGTCTATTCCTTTGAACCGTCGCGAAAGGTGTTCTCCCGATTGTTGGCGAACGTGGCTGCCAATGACTGCCCAAACCTATCGGTGTTCAACTGTGCTATCTCGTCAGAATCTGGATTTTTGAATTTCTTCGAGCCCGCTGGTCATCTGACCAATGGCTCGCTGCATGCTTCGTTTGCCTCTATCTTCTCGCCGCAAGTTGCTACGACCTCAGTTCCAGTGCTAGCAGGTTGCCTGATAGAACCGCTGTTCGCGCAGCCCCCTTTCCTTGTGAAGCTCGATGTGGAAGGCGCCGAGCCAGAAGTGCTCCAATCGCTGCAGGGCCTGATCGGACGCCACCGGCCGGACCTGCTCATCGAGGCGCTGCCCACAACAGAAGCAGCCCTGAATGATCTGGCCTTTTTGCGCGATGGCAGTTATCATTTATTTAATATTCAGCCGCGAGGTTTAGTCGAACAAGAGAGATTTATCGCCGGGCAATATCGCGACTATGCGGTCCTGCCCGCCAATTCACCAGTGGCGCACTAACTGTCCAGCCAATCAAACGACCGCGTGACCGCCTTCTTCCAGAAGCCGTACATCCGTTCGCGCTGCTCGCCCGTCATCTTGGGTTTCCAGGTGCGACCGACGGACCAGTTCGCACAGAGCGCGTTCACATTGGCGAAGAAACCCGTAGCCAAGCCCGCCGCGTACGCCGCGCCGACCGCCGTCGTCTCTTTGATGGAAGGCCGCACCACTTCCCGGTCGAGAATGTCGGCCTGAAACTGCATCAGCAGTTCGTTTTCCACCATGCCGCCATCCGTGCGCAGCACGCCTACGCGGATACCCGCATCCTGCTCCATAGCTTCGACGACTTCGCGGGTCTGGAACGCGGTGGCCTCCAACACGGCGCGCGCCAGGTGGCCTTTATTGGTGTAGCGCGTCAGCCCGGCGATGATGCCGCGGGCATTGTGTTTCCAATATGGCGCGTAGAGACCGGAGAATGCCGGGACGAAGTAGATGCCGCCATTGTCCTCCACGCTGCGCGCGAGGGCTTCGATTTCGGCGCTCTGGTGTATGAGCCCAAAATTATCGCGGATCCATTGCACCAGCGCGCCCGTGATGGCCACGCTGCCCTCCAGCGCGTAGTGCGCCGGCTGGTTCTGCAACCGGTAAGCTACCGTGGTGAGCAGCCCATAGCGCGAAGGCACAATTTCGGTCCCGGTGTTCATCAGCAAAAAACATCCGGTGCCATACGTGTTTTTGGCTTCACCGGGCCGGAGGCAGGTCTGCCCCACCAGCGCGGCCTGCTGATCCCCGAGAATACCGGCGATGGGTACATCCTTTACGCAATCCAGCGTGGCAGGCCCATACACTTCGCTGCTCGACCGTACCTGGGGCAGGATTTGGCGCGGAATGCCGAACGCCTCGAGCAGCTCTGCATCCCAATCGAGCGTGGTCAGGTTCAGGAGTTGCGTGCGGCTGGCGTTGGTGCAATCCGTGATGTGCAAGCCGCCGGTCAGATGCCACACCAGAAACGAATCGATGGTGCCGAACAGCAAGTCAGCGGGATCGGCTGCCACGTTCTGCAATAACCAGCGAAGCTTGAGGCTGCTGAAATAGGTGGAGAGCGGAAGCCCCGTTTGCGCCCGGAAGCGATCCGGCCCACCCTCCCGCGCGAATTGCGAAACCAGATCGCCGGTCCGCGTATCCTGCCACACGAGAGCGTTGTGTACCGGCCGGCCGGTCTTCCGGTTCCATAGTACGGTGGTTTCGCGTTGATTGGTGATGCCGATCGCAGCCAGGTCGCGCGGTCCTAATTTGCGCTCGGCCATCGCCGCGGCGATGACTTCTTGCGTGCGTGCCCAGATCTCATCCGGATCGTGCTCTACCCAGCCCGGCCGCGGGTAGATCTGCTGATGTTCCTTCTGCGCGGAGGAAACGATTTTGCCGGAGCGGTCAAAGAGAATGAAGCGTGTACTCGTGGTGCCTTGGTCGAGCGCTCCGATATAGTCTGGCATCGACCCTCATAATAGCTCCCCTCATTGCGCGGAATAGCCGGTCCGCGTATGGACGCTCAACGGCGGCAGGCCCGGGGGCGCATCGAGCCGGACCTCTACTCGATGAAAGGCTCCGCCCGCCGGAGCGGCGTCACGGTAACCCAGCACGTACTGGTTACGCAGTTCGACATCGAACCGATCGATCAGGCCTTGGAGCGCGATCGCTTCCGCGACGGTCGTCTACGAGCCGCCAGTCCGGTTGGCCAATTCACGGAGCAGGCCGGCCGCGGCGCTTCCTTCTGTGCCCGCGGCGCTGATGGGGAGATTGGCGACTCGTGTGAGTGCGTCCAGATCGTTATGCGTATACGCGGCATTGGCGGAGTCATCGGCGATTACCAGAACACCTCTATTTGCCGGCGCGGTTCGCGCGGCCGCGTCTATGGCAGCCCGAATCTGTTCGACGAGAGTTCCGTTCGCCGGTACGACGAGCAGTCCGTTTCCCTCGCGCATTGTCATGGACGCTGCCGGCCGCCCCGGAGCAACCAGCATGATCGAAGATCCTCTATCCGCATTCGAGAACCGGGTAATCGGCTGTTCGATGCCGTCTTCGAAAACGTGAAAGCTGGCCTGCGTCAAGCCGCTGACGAACCGGCCGAATGGGTCCCGAACCGTGACCTGAAGGGCGACGGTCTCCACGGTACTTTGCACCGGGACCGGGGCGGGCGGCCGAACCTCGGCCAGCATCACGCGGGGCGCCGGTGGCTTCCAGGCCCGAAAGTCGAGGGGAAGCAGCGACGGCTGGCGGTCGAGTTGAACTGCGGCGGAGGCATAAATCAAAGGTACGCTCGCGAGCAAAAGCGTTACCCGGCCCGCCCGCGTGAGTCCATCTGCGGTCCGCCGGCTCTCGTTCAGAATTGCAGCAACGCGGCGACCGGTATGCGAGGCATTCGCCATCGCGAGGACGTGCCCGTAAATCCGGCCTCCGGCATTGCGAACGGCTGCGGTCATTTCCAGAACCACCTGCGCATAAGCCGCCCGGTCCGGCATTCGGCGGAGACAGGCTTCATCGCAAGCTTCTTCAGCAAGGGTGCCGAGTTGCCGCTCCAACCACCAGGCTAACGGGTGGAACCACAACAGGCACCGGTTCAAGGTAGCCAGCAGCCGTATCAGAGAATCGCGGCGTTGCACATGCGCACCTTGGTGGAGCGGGACAGCGCTCAACTTCGCTGGATTCCACGCACGCCAACCGGCGGGAAGCAGGATTGTCGAACGGAGCCAACCGGCCGTCAGCGGTACAGCAATGGAGTCACATTCGCGCACTGTGGAAGCGATACCTGTGGGTTGGCTTCGCTTAATGATTTGGCGCACCAGCAGGCAGCCGGCAACCACGCGAATAAGGAGCACCGATCCGGCGAAAAGATAGCCCGCAAACACTACGACCTGCCAGTCGATTGGAGCCGGCTCGCGGTGCGGTAGCGGGGCGGATGCGAGCACGGCGGTGTCGCCCGGGTCGCCTGGAACTGCGATGACTGGCTGGCCTGCCGCTGACGGGCTTGCGGGCGGCGCCAGAATGCGCACCGATGCCGGCGGGATGATCGAACCTCCAGCTAGCAATGCGAGCGTGCCGATGAGAACGAGCGTCCAGATCGCATGGCGCACGGCCGCGCTGAGGCGGTGGCCACCGATCCTCAACACTGTGGCAGCGATCAACGCCAGCAGCAGCGTGCGGACCAATACAGTGGCCAAATACCCGATCCAATGATTCGCCATGCTCATCTCCTCCCAGCGGTTGCGGATCTTCTGCTACATCTTGTAACGCTACAAAATGTAGCGCAACCGCGGGGGAGTGTCAACCCTTGGCGGAAGCCGGTTCGCCGTGGGTGTGGAGTTTTGGCAATCCGATGCGCTCAACCGTATCGGTGGAAAAGTCGAACTCAATCAATACGGCTGGTTCCTCGCCAACAACCCAACCTTCATGGCCCGGCTCGACAGCGACGAATTGGGGCGCCCTGTATTCCACCACGCATCCATCGGCAAACCGCACATTGATCTGGCCATGAGCCATGAACCCGACGTGCGCGTGAGGGCACAGTTTCGATCCCATCTGGGAACTGAGGTGGGTCGCCCAGGAGAATCCAGGTGGGTAGATCATCCGCTTGACCCGAACGCTGCCGGCGCGCAGCACATCCACCTGAACGCCTCCGACCTCTTTATGCTCGTCTGCGGCCATTGGCGCCAAAAGGGGATCACTGGGATTCATTTCTGTATCGTACACCGGCGCCGGCGCTGGGCCGAGCCGCGACGCCAGGGAGCGGTGGTTGAGATAGTTCAGTACAATCGCCTCCTACGCCGTCAGTTGCCCCTCAGGTGCGGCACGTCCTTTTCATTTTCGTTGCACACGAACTCGATCAAATCGGTGTTGAGCATAAGCCGGTGACTCACTTTCACCGTCCAAGGCGCGGTGTAGGCTTTGGGATCATCTACTGTCACTGCGATCTCCATGTCCCCGTAGTCCACGCGTCGGAACCGCTCCGTCATTTTTCCGGATTCGGTGAGCGGGCTGCCTTCCACGTCCAGCCAGACATCATCACGGAAGCCGGTCGTCTCGACGACTAATGTATCTCCGTCCCACCTCCCGGCGGAGTAGCCGTACCACCACGGTTGCGCACCTTTCGGCGGCAATCCGCGCCCGTCGGTGAAGATCTGCCGCACGCCTCCGTTAGCTTCGTAGAGGATCACGATGAGGTTCGGAGTTTGAATGATCTTTCTCGGCTGAGGATGAGTGTGCAGTTGCATCAGACCGAGCGGCAGGCAGTGGGCATCGGGATTATCTTTGTTATCGTCCGCGGCGCGCTTTTTGCGGAGTTCCGCCGCCCATGGCTGGAACGGCAACCCGTCTTTGAGGGTCGAACCGATATCGAAAAACTGGTACAATCCCGGGGCACGCTGGCCGATACCGATCGTGCCCACACCGGCGGGAGGCGGGGTCCCGGGCCGCGCCTCGGGGCTATCGACGAATCTCCAGATGCCCGAGAAATCCGGTTTGCCGTCCGCCGTTCTCGGCGCAGGAGCTTTGAGGTTCGGCCGTCCATCGGCGGTTAGCGGCACGCCGGCGGTCCGGTAAGGCGGCCATTGTGCCCAGAGCTTTCCTGGGCTGAGAGCTAAGAACGCCGCGAAAGCGCTCACCAGCGATTTAGTGCTTTGCATCTTGCGAATCGGGCGCGAACGCCAGCAGGACATTCCCGGGAAGGCCGCCGAAACGGGAATAGCCGGAATTTACAAAGACCATACCGTCGATAACCATGGGGCCTGGCCCGTCGATAGCGCCACCTTTGGCTTTAACGCCGTTGACGGTTTGAAAATCGTGAGCGGTATCGTAGTCCCATAAGACCTTCCCATCCTCACTGGAGTATGCGCGAAGAATCCCGCCGAGTGTTCCCGAAAAAACCGCACCTGGAATCGACGTTAAAGCTGCCGATTGCGCCGGACTGCATCCCGGCCGGCTTCCGCAATCCGGCGGAGGAGCATACCAAACCTTGCTTCCGTCGGAAACTTTAAGCGCTGTCAGGCCGCCACCGGCCGCCGGATCGAAAATGCGGCCGGGAGCACCATTAGCATCCGTGGTGCGCTTTCCGGCGGCGTCCGAAACGGCCGCATAGACCTTTTGCCCATCGTAGGACATGCCCCATTGAACGCCTCCGTTCGTGGCGCCGTGCCCGACACGAGTTTGCCATACGACGGCCCCCTTCTTATCGGGATCGAAAGCGTAAACCACCCCGGACTTCTGGCCTGCCAGAATCAACTCGCGGCCCTCCGGGGTTCTGATGAGGAGCGGTGGCGAGCCAAAATCGAAATCCGGTCCTTTTTCGGTAGGGTAAATGTCGTTGGCCGTGGCTTGGGAAGCCCACACAATCCGGCCATTGGCGGGATCGATGGCAACCAGGGCGTCGCTCGTGAGAGTTGCCGGCGCGGAGAAGTTATCGCCCGTAGTCACATAGATCAATTTACGTTTCGAGTCATAGACGGGCGTCGACCAGATACTGGCGCCCGAAGGTCCCCACTTAGCTTTCCCCGACTCGTTCTTCCCTTGTTCCGTCGGTTGGGGGACCATGTAGCTTTTCCAAACTTGTTGGCCGTCGCGAATGCGAAGAGCAACCAGCGAACCGCGGAAAGTGCAGCAGAGATAGTCTGCTCCGGCCGAGCGCGTTTCCTCCCAGGATGCCACCGGGACATAGACAATGCCCTCGTGCACCAGGGCCGCCCCCGTTAGACGGGCAGTGTCGTGTTCCTCGATGCGATTCTTCCAGATCAGTTTTCCGGTCTCGGCTTCCAGCGCGTAATACCAGCCGATCTGATCGCCAAATAACAGAGCGTGCCGCGTCCCATTCGGCACTGCAATCATGGCGGACCGTACCGGGCCATTGGCTTCGAAACTCCACTGCACGCAGCCACTTTCCGCCCGCAGCGCGTAAACAGTGCCGCGCGCGCTACCAACGAAGATCTGGCCGTCGAAGAACGCCGGGAGGGCGAACGCATTGACGTCGCCTGCATAGCCGAAGGCCCACTTCAGCTTGAGTCTCTTCACTTGATCGATACTCAACCCGGCGGCATCCGCAGTAAGAAAGCGGGCGTTGTCACCCTTGGGGCTCCATCCGTTCCATATGAATTTGGATTTGTCGTGGATGGAGACGCTCCGGTCTTTGCAGAACGCCTCGGCGGGAAGAGTGGGTTCGGCACTGGCGGAACCAAGGAATTTCGCGACTGCCTCGCGGTCCGCCCGAGGCAGGGGATAAGCGATCTGCATCATCACTCCGAAGTCCAAAATCTTAAGGATTCGTGACGCGGGCAGTTTCTTGAGCGAGTCGCGGGAAGGAATGCGAGAGTTCGCCTGGTCGTGGCAGGCGGAACAGCGTTGGGTATAAACCTCTTCGCCGGTGGCAGCTACCAAGAGAGCGGAGAACAGGAACGAGCAGGCTACGAGTCTGGGAGTGCGCCGAAACAGCCGTAACGCTTGCATGGCGTCAATGTATCACGCGATTTGGGGCATCGGGTGCAAACTCGATTCTCTTTCAGAGTGAGTTCCTATATAATCCAGCAGCTATCGGGGATGACGGCGATACGGGTTTTTACCCGTAACGCCGGGAAACGGGTTCCATGAAGAACTCGAATCGTCGCGCCAAAGTTTACAAGATTGCCCTCTGCTTGGTCGCAGGCGCAGTTTTCACTTGTAACTTACTTGCTCAATCCGCCGGTACCGGTGCTCTAACGGGTACGGTAAGCGATCCTGCCGGCGGTGTGGTTCCGGGTGCGGTCGTCACGCTGACGAGCACGGACACCAATCAAACCCGAACGTTAATGACGGGCGCGGACGGGGTGTACAAGTTCTCACTCTTGCCACCCGGAACTTACCGGGTAAGATTCAGTGCGACCGGATTCAAAACGGCGGAGGTCTCCTCGGTTGCCGTGAACGTGACCGAAACTCCTGTCCTGGACCGGACACTCGAAGTCGGCTCGCAAAGCGAGCAGGTGACCGTCGAAGCGCAGAATGAAACCCTGCAAACCGCGACTTCCACGCTAGGCAACACCGTCGGTACGCGCACGGTGACGCAGTTACCGCTCAGCAGCCGGAACTACACGCAGGTGATCGCTCTATCGGCGGGTACGAACACTGGCGCCAACAACGCCACCGTGTTGGGCAAGGGCACGCAAAATATGAGCGTGAACGGCAACGATCCCGGCCAAAACAATTTCCAAATGGATGGCGTGAACATCACGAACTTCGCCAATAGTGGAAGCGCCAACGATGCGAGCCTGTACACGGGGGTCGGGATTCCCAGCCCGGACGCGATCCAGGAGTTCAAAGTTCAGACCTCCACATACGACGCCAGCTACGGTCGGAATCCCGGCGCGAACGTGAACGTCGTGACCAAGTCCGGGTCGAACCAGTTTCATGGAAGCGCGTTCGAATTCCTGCGGGACTCCATCTTCAACGCCAACGATTTCTTCTACAATCGCAACAATCCGGCCAGCGCTACTACGAAGCAGATCCTGAATCAAAACCAGTTTGGCGGCGTACTGGGCGGTCCAATCAAGAAAGACAAGTTTTTCATTTTCGGCAGCTATCAGGGAACACGCCAGAAAAACGGTTTGGCGTCGCAGGGCGTGACCACCGCGCTGCTGCCGCCAATCCCGACGGGCGACCGTTCCGCGTCCGGATTCCAGGCGGCCCTGGGAGCCGCAAGTTGCCCGCAAAATCATGCCGGAGATAACAACTTCAAAACGCCGAGCGGCAGTCCCAACGTCTTGTGCGATGGCTCCAATATCAGCCCGGTCGCCCTCAACATTCTGAACATCAAGCTGCCCAATGGCCAATACTACATCCCGTCTTCCGGTGTTTCAGGCTATCGCCAAGTCACCTTCACCAGCCCGGCGATCTACAACGGCGACCAGGGCCTCATCAATGGCGACTACCTCATCAACGCCAAGAACACACTTGCGGCCCGCTGGTTTTATACCAACGATCCGCAGATCGCGCCTTTGGGCGGCCAGCTTCCCGGCGCACAGAGCCTTCTGGGCTTCGACAATGTGAACTCCGTTCTGAAGCTGACCACGCTGGTGAGCAATACGATCGTGAATGAGGCGCGCGTTTCCATGCAACGAAACCTGGCGCAAACCAACGCGCAGGCCGTTCCGGGTGCTACGAATGCATCCCTGGGAATCACCCCGAATGTCCCGGGGGTGACGTTACCGCCGCCCTTCACCATCTCGTCGAGCGGATTCGGGATTCTCGGCGGCATCAACAACGGCACATTCAGCGTGACCAACCAGACTCAGGTGGCCGATCAGGTTTCAATTTCCCGCGGGCGTCACACTATGCGTATCGGCTTCGAATGGGAAAGAAACCAATGGCCCATCACCTGGTCCGGAACCCGCGGCAACTTCTTCGTGGGTAGCTTTAATGACCTGCTCGTTGGCGGGCCGCAAAACACAGCTACGGGGCAACCCGGCAACATCAACCAATGCCTGTTCTGCACGCGGAGCGCTCCCCAGGGGATCGTGCACGGTTATAGCGCTCCGGGCGGAAGTGCGTTTTTCCAGGACGATTTCAAGGTCAACTCCCGCCTCACCATGAACCTTGGGATTCGTTGGGAGTACGACGGCGCTCTCACCGACAAGTACGGCAATCTGACGCAGAGTTGGGTGAGTCGCATTGCGGCCGTTCCGCTTCCACCCAGCGGTCCCACGACCTCGGGCCCCGGAGTCAGCCAATGGGTCGTGCCCAGCAACTATCTCGACCATTACCCGCAGCCGCCGGATGGTGTGCTGATCAATTCGCAAAAATCGGCGTTGCGCAAGCGCGCGCCGCTCAGCAATTTCGGCCCACGGCTCGGGTTCGCGTACCAGGCCAGCAATAAACTGGTGCTCCGGGGCGGTGTAGGTATCTTTTACGACCGCGTAGGCGGCGATCGCATTGTTTATTCCGTCGAACAAGGGAATCCGTATTCCGCCACCATCGACTTCAACTCGTTCAACAACCTATCGCTGGCCAACCCGTTCCCGGCCACCCCCGTGCTGGGCACGTTCTCTTCTCGCTACGCCAATTTTTCGCCTGCCTGTCTGGCGAACGACACCTTGGCCGGTTGCACTTCCAACCTGAATGTTCCGTTCCTCGACGAGACGATTCATACGCCGCTGGTCCGGCAGTACAATTTGGGCTTCCAGTATCAGTTCGCCAATCAGTGGGTGTTGGAAGCTGGTTTCGTAGGTTCGAGTTCCATCAACCTGATGGAGCAGTATCACAATAACAACACGGCGCAACTCGCCAGCGCGGCGAACCCGATTAATGGGATCACCAACAATACGACGCTGAACGTTCTTTTCCGGGTGCCGTATCTTGGCTACCAGGCTGTGGGTGTGCGCGGAACGGCCTTTGATGCGTATGCCAATTACAACAGCCTGCAGGTGACCGTTCGCAAGCAGTTCTCCCATGGTTTCCTTTTTCAGGGAGCATACACGTTGAGCAGGGACATGACTGTGGAATACAACGATGTCGCCAACAGTAACTATGCAGGTGACCTCGGCCAACAGTACGGTCCGGCCACGTTTAGCCGGCCGCAGCGTTTTGTCGCCAACTACAGTTACGATCTGCCGTTCGGCACCCATTCCGGCTTGCTGCAGAAAGTGGCTGGCGGTTGGACGGTGTCGGGCGTGACCGTCGTGCAGGGCGGATCGCCAATGACCATCGCCGACCAGACTGCCGGCACGCTCTTCGGCACCAGCGGGACCAGCCAGGCTGGATTTGGCCGGGCTCAGATCGCACCCGGCATGACGTATGCCAACATTGCTACTTCCGGTGGCGTGGAGGATCGTCTGGGCGGAGCCAGCGGCGGCCCCGGCTGGTTCAACAAAGCGGCGTTCGTCGCTCCGCCCGCGATGTCACCAGGCGGCACGGTTTATTACTCCATGGCCTCCGCTTCCGGCCAGGCACAGTGCGCGGCGGCGAATCCCGGCATCATCACCTGCGGCACGCTGTACGGTAACAGCGGAACCGGCATTATCCATGGCCCAGGCCAATTCAACTTCGATCTTTCGATCCTGAAGACCACCAGCATTCGGGAGCGGCAGACAATCCAGTTCCGCGCCGAGTTTTTTAACGCCTTCAACCACCCGCAGTTCACGAATCCGAACTACGGTCAGGGCGCCATCTACGCCCTGCCGAACCTGGCGGCCGGAAACTTCGGACAGATCACTTCCACGAGCGTGAATCCGCGCATCGTTCAGTTGGCGCTGAAGTACATTTTCTGAGGTCGCAGTAGCCATCCCCTTCGGCTAAGCCTCAATTCCCGATAACACCTGCGCCGGCGCGCACGGGTGCCTCACTCGTCTCATTCTATACGTATTAGTACTTAGGCTAGTAAAATTCCGGCTGGATGGCAGCTACTCGGTTCAAGTCATGGTCCGCAACAACAGCACACAGGAAATCGAGCAGGTAAGTCAGACTTTCGCAATTAGTTCGCGCGTGCCGGGTACCACGCCAGTGGCAAGTGCCACACAGCATCCCCTGGTAGGCCTGGTGAGTGCGCCAGCTTGCCCGGCGGGCAGTTTCTCGCGCGTCAAATTCCAGCGAACTGGGGCTGTTCTCGTCAATTACACGAACTGGCGGGCCTGCCAGCCACCCTCCAGCATGAACGTGTATGTCGCCGGCATGTACGCCAATTCCACGTATCAGATGACCGTGCAAACCAGCACCGGCGGAGTGGTTACCAATTCGCCGGCGGTTTCCTTCCAGACGGGCACGCCGGCTTTGAATACTCCCACGCTCACCACTCCCGTCCCGGCAACATCTGGGGACAGCCTCCTCGAGAATATCGTGCTGTTCGACTTTCTCAACAATGGAACTTCCGGTTATCCGATCGCGACAGACCTGAAAGGGAACGTCGTCTGGTATTACGGGGCTTTCGCCACTTCCGCTCAAACCGGCGCCTTGATGACCCGGGTCATCACCGGAGGAACCATGCTGGTGATTGCCGATGGCCCGAACTCAAACAGTTCGGCGACCGCCCAGCAAATCCTACGCGAAATCGACCTTTCCGGCAATGCCCTTCGGGAAACGAATGCCACCCGGATTCAGGAACAACTGGTGGCGGCCGGCCGTCTGTCGAACTGCTCCCTGGGTTCCACCCTCTGCCAGTTCGGCGCATTCCATCATGAAGCCATCCGGCTGCCCAATGGCCACACCCTCGCCTTTGGCGACGTGGAACAGATCTTTCCCGCCGGGACGCAGAATTCCACAGCGCCGGTGGATATCCTTGCCGACATGATTGTGGAACTGGATGCGAATTTTCAACTGGTCTGGTCCTGGAGCGCGTTCGATCATGACGGAGGTGGGACTCAGCTCGATATCAACCGGCCGGCCATCCTCGGAGAGACTTGCAGCCCAAACCAGGGCGGATGCCCGCCCCTTTTCCTCGCAACCCTTGCAAACGACTGGTTGCATTCCAACAGCCTGCAATACCGCTCGACCGACCACAACCTCATCATGTCGCTGCGGCACCAGGACTGGGTTCTCAAAATCGATTACCGGGATGGACAGGGCACAGGAAACATCCTTTGGCGTTTGGGAAATCTTGGCGATTTCACCATTAATTCGACCGATCCATGGCCTTGGTTCTCCCACCAGCACGACGCCAATTTTGCAATTAACGGTAACCTGACGCTCTTCGATGACGGCAATACGCGGGTTGCCCAAAACCCCACTGTGACCGAGTACAGCCGCGGCCAGGCGTATAACATCGATGAAACCAACTTGATCGCCAACCCGGTATTGAACGCGCCGCTCGGCGTCTATTCGGCGGCGCTGGGCAGTGCACAGTTGCTGAACAAGGGCTCCTACAACTTCCTGGCCGGTATAAACCAGCCGGGTCCATTCGCACAGTCCATTGAAGTGCAACCGAACGGAACGATCGTTTTTACCGAGCAGGCCAACGTTGGATCCTATCGCAGTTTCCGGCTGGTTGATTTGTACACGGCTCCGACTGAGTACGCGCCCGGCACGTAACAGCACCCGTTCCTCGCGGCCGTCTGATATGCCCGGCTGCATCCTGCTCACTGTGGTGGCCGCGGACCTTGCGCCGCGGTCATCCACCAAAGTACCTTGATCCGAAACTGTAAACTGCATATTCTGGTCAGCATGCCGAAAAACCAGTCGCAAGGAATCGCGCGCCGCGGGTTTCTGACTCTGGGCGCGGGAGCCTTGGCATCCACGACCGCTGCGCATGCGCAGACGGAGCCCTTCCAGCGCTCCACGAAAACACCACGGTCCTTACCAACGGCAAGATTCATACGATGGATGCGGCGAACTCGATTGTCAACGCCGTGGCCATTCGTCACAACCGCATCGTTGCCGTAGGCGGAGCCGTGCCCAAAGCCGGGCGTGGTGTTCGTACGATCAACCTGGGTGGCCGAACAGTTCTGCCCGGTCTGGTGGAACCGCATATCCACATCGTGAGCCTGGGAAACCGGCCGGGATATCACACCATTCTGGAGAACACGGCCTCGATCAAAGACGTGCAGGAGGCGCTCGCAGCCCGGCGCAAAGACGTCCCGGTAGGCGCCTGGATCACTTCCATGGGTGGCTGGCATCCGAATCAGTGGGCGGAACATCGCCATCCCACATTGGCGGAGTTGGATGCCGCCGTGCCAGATTGCCCCGTGCTCCTCTACGAGCGATTTACGGGGCCCGCCGCAACCAATTCCTTGGGCAAGAAATTCTTTGACGCCGCGGATGCCGGGACACCTGCCCACCCAGACATCAAGAAGATCAATGTTTCGGCAACCGGCGCGATTGCCGCGGCTGGTTTCGCCGGCGGAGGCCCGTCGGCATCGGCCCTCTTTCTGTTGCGGAAGGCGCAGACGTTCGAAGACAAGAAGCGCAGCACCCTCGACGCCATGCGTTACTCCGTTTCCGTAGGGCTCACGGCCCATCTGGATCAAGTCTTGTTCCCCACTCCCGGCCCGTTACATCCCAATCAGATCCTGTCGAACCTCGATCCATACCGCATGTACGACGCCTGGCTGGAGTTGCATCGGGAAGGTCGCACCATCGTTCGTCTCCAGACCAACTTTTTGCAGAACCAGAACGACCCCGCCCTGCCCGAATTGAAAGAGCGCCTGCGCAATCAGTTCCAGTTCTTCGGCGACGATATGATGCAGACCGGTTCCATCGGCGAATGGGCCGCGCCTTTGAATGCCGGCGCCGTGTGGGAAGACGCGCAGCGGATCGTGGGCCGCGCCGGCTGGCGTAATGAGAACGCCGTCCAGAATCTTGCCGGGCTCAAGCAGGTTGTGGAATCCTGGGAGGCCGTTAACAAAGAATCGGACATCACCAAATTGCGCTGGGTCGTGCACCACGTCCCGGAGGTCAATCCAGACCTGTTGACGCGACTCCAGAGGCTGGGCTGCGGCGTGGAGATGGGAGCGTTCCGCTGGGTCACTTCGTCTGATCCCAAGGTAGTTACCGGACCGCCGTTCCGCACCATCATGGACCATGGCATCCAGGTGGGCATGCACGGCGATGGTGTGCACATCGCGCCGCTGAACCCGTGGCTGCATATCTATTACGCAGTTACCGGCATCAATTCATTCGGCGATCAAGTGAATCCCGGCCAGCACCTGACGCGCGAGGAAGCCATCCGCCTCTACACCCGCCACAACCCTTGGTTCTTACGGATGGAGGAGAAGATCGGCACGATTGAACCGGGGAAGTTGGCCGATTTGGTGGTGCTGGATCGCGACTATTTCACCGTGCCCGACCCTGAAATTAAGAAGGTTCGCTCCGTTCTGACCATTGTGGATGGAAAGATCGTCCATAACACTGGTATTGCGTAAGTCACTGCAAGAACCCAGGGCGGAGCTTGGGTAGAATAAATCCCTCAGCGTTTCCGCCGTGGAGGCTCTTCGATGACCCTTTCGTTCGTTTCAGCCAAGGTGCTGAGTTCTTCTCCCGCGAGCTTGTGTTTGAGAAGTAGCCGCTCCCCGGTCCGGTCCTGACAGTCGCGGCTCAGAAACAGCGTGTTCTACTGAGCCGCGACCACAGGGAGCGGCTGGTCAGGATCCGATCCCACGGGCGTCAGGTATGACTCCGGACCGCCCCGGTTCCCACCGGTCAGAACGTGAATCGTCCTACGATTTGGCCGGACCGCGGTTGCGTCCCAGCTCCTGCGACCGTGTTGACGTAGCCAAATCCGGCCGTGTTCACGCCGGCGGCTGTCGTCACCGGAGTGAGAATGGTTACCGGCCCGCCGAAGCCCGCTCCCTGGTTGCCGCTCGCGGGTTGCGAAAGGAAGAGCCGGTTGAAGATGTTCTGGAATTCGGCTCGGACGAAGAAATTGTATCTCCCTTCCTTACCGAACCGGAAATTCCGGCCAAAGCTCATCGATTCGGCCGGCTGCCGCTGCCAGCGGAGGTTGTTGTAGAACGGAGCCGCTGTGCCCCACTGTCCCGGCCCCGGACTCGACCAGGCGGCCGGGTTAAGGACCGTCTGCGTCTGTGGATTGAAGCATCCGCAGTTCGGATCCACCAATAGCGGATTCACACCGGGGACACGGTTATCGGGGTTGACCGGACTTCCGTTGAAGCCGCCTTGCCGCAACAATTGACCGATGAGCTGGTTGCTGGAGGACGGGGTTTCGATCATGGCGCCGTTCTGGTACCGCAGTAGGAACCCGATCTGCCAGCCCTGGACTACCTGGGAGAGCGCTTTCTTTCCCACGGTGTCGGCGCCCGGTAACCTGGGCGTTGTGTAGGCGCCGGAAAGGACCAAGGCTTCCGGGTACACCAACTGGTTGAGTTGCTTGTTTAACCCATAGTTGAAAATGTCTGAGATGACGGGGTTGTACGAAAGAAAGATGGGCGCCTCGGAGCCCGCGCCGATGTCCATGGCGTGAGACCACACGAACGATGCTTGTGCCGACAATCCGTGAGAGAAGCGCTTGGTAAACTTCGTCTGTAGAGCGTCGTACCATGTCTTGCCCATTGGGGGCCCCAGGAACGAGGTCGGGCCACCGCTCGCCCACTGCGGCACCGGACGGAGTTGTTGGTTGACCAATGCAGTGAGCGGCATTCCCGGGTAGGCGGGCCCGAATCCTCGCGCGATGGCCTGCGGAGAGCCGACTTGAGATGTCAGCAATGCGAGATCCGCCGGATTGTTCAAGCTGAGCCCGTAATGCGCCAGAATTTGAGGCGTGAGGCAGTTACATTGATACTGGTCGAGGCCTTCGGCCGACCACCAGACACCCCGATTGCCTACATACGTGACTTCAGCGACGATGTCCTTCTGCAGCTCGCGCTGAATGCCGATGCTCCACTGCAGGGTGCGCGGCGGCCGGGCGCTCGGACTGAATATCGTGTTCGGAGAGGACGGCGGTAATAGCCCTTGTGTCGAAACGGGCAGTCTGCCCGGATTGTAATTCGGCCACGTTACATTCGGGTAGGGGTTCGCCGCCGGAAATCCATTCGGGGACGGACTGATTCCGTAACCGGTCGCGTTGAAGCTATAGTAATTCGCCAGGCTGTATTGAATGCCTTGCGGGGTCTGCACCACTCCGTACGTCACACCGGCCCCGACGCGTAGCACCGTCTTCGGGTTGATCTGGTACGCCGCTCCGACACGCGGCCCGAATGCATACGGATAGTTGTGCGAGAACTGGCAGTTGCAAGTCGCTTCGTAGATCTCGGCGCCCGGAAGCCCGACCGTCGGATTGAGGGTGGTAAAAGAAGCAACCGGCATACGTCCGTGTTCTTCTTTCAGATAAGTCTGGAAGTCGTACCGCAGGCCATAATCCAGCGTGAGCTTTCGCGTGACCTTCCAGCTATCCTGCGCGTAGAACCCCAGGCTGTGAGTGCCCGTTTTCGTAAAAGTATTGGGACTGATCTGAATATCGTCCACCAGGCCCAACATGAAACTGGCGTAATTGAACCCGGTGGGGTTCGCGAAGTTGAACGGCTGGAGATTTTGCCAGGGATCGGCGGTTTCTGCGTTGGAAAGGCCGAAGGCTCCGTTGGCCCGCCATCCGCTGTGTTCTGGATATCCGTCGATGATGAGTTCTCCACCGAATTTGAAGATGTGGTTTCCATGCACCCAGGTCAGGTTGGTGTTGGCCGTCGGCTTCTCTTCCCAAAGGAACGAAATGAAGGCCGGACCGATTCCGCCGCCGCCCGGGCCGCCATACCCTCCGCTGATGAAGTTCGTCAGCCCTTGGCCACCGTCGAAGAATCCTCCGATCGAGGGAAAGCGGTTGGTCTGGAAATACCCGCTCATACCGAGAGAGGATTGGTTGAAATTCGGATAATCCGTCGGCTGGTACTGCTGAATGTACCCGATGCCCACGTGCAGCAGCAGCGTTGGTTTGATCGTGTCATCCCAGTTCACGCGCGTGGTTATGTTGCGGTTGGCGGTGGGGTTGGGCGCATTGTACGGTTCGGTGACCGAGTTGGCATTGGGAGAGTTCTGCAACAGGCGTGAGAAGTACCAGGACAGCTTCTGCGTAGAGCTGAGCGAGTGATCGAGCTTGAACGACCATTCGGTTGTGTGCAACCAGTTCTGGTAAGCGGGGGCCAGGTAGTTGTTGATGATTCCGGGTTGGTTCGGCAGCGGGAAAAACGCCTGAATCGCTTTGGCTACCGGGTCGAATCTCGAGAGTGGAATCTGCTGGTTGGGGAAAGGTGTGCGGACCTGTGCGCCATTTACCACCTGGGTGGTGTTGGGATCGAAGATCTCTCCGAAAGATAACGTCTGCCCGGCCGGATCCACCGCGGGTTTGCCGGTGGCGGTGTTTATGATCGGCGGACTGAAGGCACAAGAGTTGTTCGCGGCAATATAAGCGAAACAACCGGAGGTGGAGAAATCGCCGTTCCGGTATGCTTGCGTCGGCACTGTTTGCAGGCTGTTGGAGATGGTTCGCGCCTCGCGGAATTGCTCGAAATTGACGAAGAAGAAGGTTCGGTTGGTCCCGTTGTAGACCTTGGGAATGCGAATCGGTCCACCCACGGTAAACCCATAGTCGTTCCTGCGCACCGCATTCCGGATGTGCTGGCCCTCTTTGGCCGCGGTCTGCGTTCCCGCATCGGTGAACGGCAAGCCGGCATTCAGAAACTCGTTCACGAAATAATCGTAAGCGCTGCCGTGCAAGGTATTGGTGCCGGATTTCATGGTCAGGTTGAAATAGCCGCCGCCCACCTGGCCGTACTCCGCCGCGAAGTTGCTGGTCTGAACTGATACCTCCTGGATCGCATCCACGCTCGCGCCCTGGCTGAGTTGCTGCATCACTTTCCAGATATTCCCGGTGGAATCCTGGCCTTCAATGCGGATGGTTTCGCTGTTGCTAGGCAATCCGTTCACTACCATCGAGTTGTCATTCGAGAATTGCACTCCCGGCAGTAGTTCGGAAATCTGCAGCGGGTTCCGGATTTGGCCCATGGTGTTGGGGCCGGCAGCGGAGACGACGTTCCCTCCCGCGATTGTGAGCACGGGAAGCTGGTCCGCATCGTTGATGTCGACCCGGTGGCTCATCTCCCCGCTTTCGGTTTTGAGCAGGGGCGCTGACTCCGTCACCGTCACCACCTCGTTCGCGGCGCCCAGTTGGAGCGTTATATCCTTGCGTGTATCGGTGGCAACAATCACCTGCACATTCTGCTGGACAAACTTCTTGAATCCCGGCGCACTCGCCGAAACCTCGTAGGTGCCCGCCGGGACCGACAGGACATAATTTCCAGTGGCCGACGTACCGCCACGATATACGACACCCGTCTCGCTGTTCTTGACTTCAATTACCGCCGAAGGGACGACTGCATTGGCGGGATCCGAAATCGTTCCGGTGATAGTACCTTGGTTGGACTGCGCCCATAGCGCGGCAGCAGTCAGAAAGACAACTGACGTGAGCTTCCTGAACACCAGGAAGACCGAGGCGTTACGCATAGCATCTCCTCCCCGTAAACGCTGAAACACAAAAGTGGGTTGGGGTGGAGAATATCGATGCCGTCTGCCGGAGTCAAGCGGTCTAGGTTGATATGTCTTATCAAGAATGTTGATGAGGCCTAACCGCAAACCTGGACCGAGCCGGGCGCGGCAGAGAAGGGATATATCTTGCAAAATCAAGCCAATCGAGGGAATCCGAGCGTAGAGCTAAGCTGAAGCCGCGACCGCAAGAGAGCAGTGCTTCAGATATCTCATTACGTTCGCTTCCTACGCTGCCCGCGTGGACGGCGGAGGAATCGGAATCGGCGGACCGGCATCGCAGTCTGGCGGGCAGTAATGGGTGAGCGCGGCAGTCACAAGCCCGGCAGATTTATAGCCCGAGCCGCATAGTGAAGTTATTGTCAAATGGACTAAACGGAAACCCTCCCTGGAAGAACTTACGGATCGCTTTAAAGGCATCAATCCGGGTCATCGTGGTAGCGCCGGAAAAGGTTCTGTTCAACGGGGTGAGTAAGAGGTCGGAGGCCATCATTTGGTCATTTTCCAGGCCCCAGTGCAACATCGCGGAGCCGGGGGCCAGCCGGTTGGCCGCGAGGACGCGCCCCTGGATCGCATCGAACAATGCGTCGGATTCAGGCGAACGGTAGCCGACAATCTCCGTCATCACCGAAACTTGCGGCCGCCGGCCCATTCCGAACTGCTGCATCCCGAACAAGGTTCGCGTGGAACTACAGATCCGAATGGATATGTACCCAATGAACGGCTTGACTTGGTTCACCATGATGTTGGGAAAGATATCGTCGAACAATTGGGTCTGAAGAAACGAAAAGGCAGTGGTGGGATCCATCGCAATTTCCAGCGCACGCCCCGGAATCCCGCCATCTGGCCAGCCGATCGCGCCGACCTTATACGAAATATCTGTCCGGTCGGAGACGGTCCGGTTGGTCGTCCCCTGAATCGCATTCAAGAAACCGCTGAGACAGTCGGCCAGAAACTGCGTGCTCAGGTACTCCCGTTGAAAGGGGTTCAGTTTAGTGGTTTTGGCATTGAGCACCGCCTGCACGTTGAGGGCTGCTAACGCCGGGGCGATCGGGCTGAGAAACCCTGTGATAAACGACACCAGAGCGCCAATCGCATTCCAATCCTGGTTGACCACGAAAGCGCCCATGTCGCGATCCCAATCGAAGAAATCGAAGATGCGCGCCAAAGAGCCGCTGCCGAACACGGTGTTGGTCTCCCCTTCCGAAAGGGACTTACTCAGGGCCGAGAAGTAATCTCCAAAACCGGCCGCGGGGTTATTACCGTCGAGCGGGAGACTTGGCGTTTGCTGCCGATTGGTGATCCAGCATTCCTGGTTGAACGGATTGATGGCCAGATCGGCGTAAACATTCTGGCCGAGCGGAATTCCCGTTCCGTTCTTACTGCCGTCCAGCAATACGTTTAGCACTGCGAGGTTTGCGTTCGGATCGTTGGACCGTAGTTTCGATTGAACAGAAGGATCGCCGGTAGCCGCCAGTACCGCATCCCATCCCGTCGCCCCGGCACTCCCCGCCAGGTGCACTACTTTCTGCTGCAGCCCAAATTGCGGGAACACCTCCAAAACCACCGAGTAAATGACACCCATCGTCCCCATGGAAACAATCAGCGCCTCGAGCACGTTCTGCGCGGTTAGCCCGGGGATTCCACTCCACGCCCCGCCGATAAAGTGAGCGGCATCCAATTGTGGGTAGGTCTTTTGCAGCGCCACTGGATCGGCGATCGGGATAACGCCTTCGATCCACCATTGCTGGCCGGTGGGTCCCACCAAATGGATCGCGCGCACGGTATCGATGAGCAGGGGGAATGTGAATTCTCCGCCATGGGTACCGGTGGAAATAGTGCCGGCCAGAGTCGCTCCGGGAGATCCCCCAGTGGCCTTCAGCGCCAGGCGCGGGCTTTGGTGGTCCAGCAACACCTGCAGGTCGGAGATGGTAATGCCCGCTTCCACGTGGAAAAAGTTCGTGCCGGCAGCCATGGCCGCGCGGGCTGGGGCCGAGGCGATATTCGGAAAATTTTGCTGCAGACTGGAAGCCAGCATGGAGAGGTTGATCAGGCCGACCTGACCGGCTGGTCCGAAAAGCGGTGTGGCGAAGTTTTGGGTTACCTGCGTCATGCTGGGCTGGTCGTAGTGCGTGAGCGTGTGCAGTTCGCCATCGACTGTGGGCGGAATAGTGTCGATCGGCTGAGGCGTCGTATCGCCGCCCAGGATGCGGAACATCGTGGAAAGATCGCGCGCGGTCGCTTCGCCCAGTTTTTGCAGCGAAAACGAATCGACGGCGGCTTGGGAGGTGAACGGTAGGGCTGCATCGGTAAAAGACCAACCGCCGCCGATTGCCTTGACGTGGCGCTGGACGCGAAGACCAGACTCAATCGCAGCGGAAATATCGTTCACGGATTGCGGAAAGAACATCTGAGGGCTGACAAAACCGTGAGTTTTAGGCCAGTTTATCCTCCAGTGATTCGTCGCCGTCGGGGTCATAGATCTTCCTCTCCCGGTTATGGTACACGCGCACGAGGAATTGTCAAAGAAAGAACTGGCGCTAGCAGAACGGTTCGTACGGTTCCGGACTGCGTCGCGCACCGCATGCCAACCGCCCCGGTTCCCACCTCTGGGCCATCGGCGGGGTGGCGGCAGATCGCCCAGTGGACCCTGCACTTTATTTCCTATCCGCACCAGATCGCGCTGGCGAAGGGCCACCAGGCGATGTTCGATTTAATATATCCGGTGAGCGATCCCGCGACGCGGCTGTTAGTGAACTGCCTGCTCATACGGCCTGCGGAGGCGGAGACGATCGCGAGTGATGAAGGCGCTGCTGGAGGCGGTCCCAGCTCCAGACCTGGTTGGAGCCGGTGGCCAGCAGTTGCGGTTTCTGGTAGTTGGGATGACGGAGTTGAGCGCGGCGCTCGCGGACCTCGCCGGCCTGCTCCAGGATGCGGTACATGGTGCGGACCGAGCACAGGTAGGTTCCCTCGTCCAGCAAGGCGGCGAAGACCTCGCTCGGCGCTTTGTCCTGGAAGCGTTCGGAATGCAGCACGTCGAGAATCCTCTGCTGTTCGGCGGGCGCCAGGGCGCGGGGAGGACTCGGGCGCGGGGCCGAGGGAGCGGCCGACTCGCTGGGGTGGAGGTGGCGATAGAGCGAAGCCCGCGGCACGTTGAGCGCGCGGCAGGCGGCCGCCCGGCCGACGGTTTGGCCGAGCTGGTGGGCGGCAGTCATGAGTTCTCCTCGCCGCTCTTGACCTCCGGCAGCGAGATCCCCAGCAGGGCCGATACTTTTTTTTGCACGTCGATGATGAGCTCGGCTTGTTCGAGGCGGCGGCTCAGACGGGCATTCTCTTTCCGCAGGCGCTGGTTCTCCTCCGTCAGCGGGTTGGCTGTGGATTTGCGCCCGCGCTTCTTGGGAGTCAAGGCATCGAGTTCGCCTTGCTCTTTCTGCCGTCGCCAGGTCGTGAGATGGGACGAATACAACCCCTCTCGACGCAACAGCACGCCGATGGCACCGTCGTCGCGGCAGGCCTCGGCTTGGGCGACTATCGAGCGCTTGTACTCGGCAGTGAAGTGGCGTCGCTTGGCTTTCTCCGGAACCTCCGGATCGGGGATAGGGACCGGCGCGGCGCCGCCGGAGTTGGCAGCTCCTCCGCTCCGGCTGCGGAGCCCCCAACTCCGCCTGTTTGACCGGCAATTGCTTGAGATTCGACTTGAGCACTGAACGGGATTCTTTCTCCGCCCTCTACAGTAATTGACGGCGGGGAAGGTGTCTCAGTCATATTGGCACAGAGGGGAACTCGGGAAGGCTCCATGGCGGGTCCTCAGAAGCATTGGGGTGTGTGCGGTCAGCGGTTGCCCACAAGTCTCCATCCCGGAGCTTCGTAGGCCATCAATGGCCAATCCAGCAGGGTAGTACCGCTGTCACCGCCGAGATACCAAATGGCGACTGCATTCGCGGAGGCATTCTCCAGCAGGAGATCAGGGCAGCCATTGCCATCGAAATCGGCCGTGCCGACGACCGCCCAGCCGGCTACCGGGACGCCTATGGACACGATCGAAACCGCGTGTAGTGTGTAACGGCTGCCGGCCATGAACCAAGCTTGGACCTCATTACTCACGCTATTTTGAAGAATTAGATCCGGAGTGCCGTCACCGTCCAGGTCCGCAACGCTGGCCACCTTCCAGTTCGCAGGTAAGGATGCTACGACCGGAGCCCATGCAATCGTCGTACCTCCAGTGCCTCCCATAAACCAGACTGAAAGGAGATGCGCCTGGTCGTTTTCGAGCAGGATATCGGCGCTACCATCCCCATCAAAATCAGCCGCGGCGACGACCCGCCATCCGGGAAGCGGGGTCGCGAAGACAGGCGAACCCAGCACGGTTGCCCCTTTTGGGCCACCCATATACCAGACGCTAATGGCGCCAGTAGAGCTGTTCTGTAAAAGTATGTCGGGCACGCGGTCGCCATTAAAATCGGCGGACGCTACCACGTGCCAACCGGAGACGGCTGCTCCGATGATCGGGGCGGCCAAAAGAACATTACCCCGAGTTCCACCGAGATACCAAATGCTGCTCTCGTTGGTAGCGACATTCTGGAGGATGAGGTCAGGCTTGCCGTTGCCATCGAAATCGCGCTGGCTCTCGAGCATTCCAACAAATCCATCCAAGGAGCCCGTCGGTGTGCTGGAGTTATTGACTACAGGGAAATTCAATGCCTGCGTTTGCCCTGCGATATAGATCACATCCGCCCGGCGAACGGCCAGAGCATTTACAGTACTGCTCCCGTCCCCCCCTACGAAAGTGGTGTGGAGAAGATGCCCATCCGCCCCCAATTTGACCACGAAGCCCGTATAAGTCCCTGTATTCATATTGGGATCGCTGGAGCCCTTTGGAAAATCAGGAGAAATTGTGTAACCGGCAACATAGACATGGCCGGTCTTGTCCATGGCTATTGAAGTCGCGTAATCTACACTGCTGCCACCCAGGTATGTTGAATACGTGATGGTCCCGGACGAGTTCAGCTTCGTCACGAAGGCGTCCATGCTGCCTTTCAGATTTGCCTGTAATGCCTGAGAAACGGGAAAGTCGTTAGAACTGGTGGTGCCTGCTACGACAGCATTTCCGTTAGCATCCACGACAATGGCGGCGCCCGTTTCGGGAGCACCAACCGTACCGCTATGGCCTCCCAAATACGTGCTGTATGCGAGCAGTCTTCCGGTGGGGTCTAGTTTTGTGACGAAAGCATCCTGGTTGCCGCCGGGGGAGGCCTGAATCGCGTTCGACATAGGGAAATCGGTTGATGTCGTGTTCCCGGTGATGTACAGGGACCCGTAGGAATCCACTGCGATGGACGTGGCCGTTTCGTCACGGCTACCACCGATGTAGGTGCTATAGAGCAGGGCTCCCATTGAGCTGAACTTCGCAATAAATGCGTCCGAGGGCCCGTGGAGCGCGGCTTGGTAGGCATTTAACACGGGGAAGTTGGAGGATGTCGTTTGGCCAGCCAGATAAGCATTTCCGGCCAAGTCGAGGGCAATTCCATACGCGGCGTCGGAACCGGCACCTCCCAGATAAGTAGAAAACAAAAGAGCGCCGGTAGGGCCGAATTTGGCGAGAAATGCATCCCGGCCACCGCCTGAGCGTGGCTGGGCAGCCCCGGTGACCGGGAAATCTGTAGAGGTGGTCGTCCCTGTAATGTAGGCATTACCGCTAACGTCGACCGCGATGGCGTTTGCCTGGTCATCGCCACTGCCGCCAAAATATGTGCAGTACATCAAAGCAGCGCCACCGGGCTGCCACTTGGCTATAAACGCATTGACACTGCCTTTTTTCTGCGGTTGTATCGCCGAGGTGGTGGGCAAGTCAGCCGAGTCGGTCCAGCCGGCGATATATATGTACCCGGCGGAATCCACTGCTACTGCTGTGGCGGAATCCAAGCCGCGGCCACCAACGATGGAGCTGAAGGACAAGAAGCGTGGGGGGGTCTGCTGGGCGTGCAGAAATCCGGCAAATACGGGAAACAAAAGCCGGCTAATTATCCGCAGCGATCTCACGCCAAAGAAATCGGCTGAACCGACCAATCGCTTGATAGCGAGAGAGCCCTGGGCCAGCCGGGCGCGCACGGCGATCTACAGGTTTAGCGATACGGTAGAATAGCCGTTCCTTTCACCCTACTCTTTACGATGCCTGGCTTTATTCCGGTAAACGATCTACAGCGCCAGAACGGATTTATATCCGCTGACGTGCGCTCTCGGATTACAGAGGTCCTGGAACGTGGCTGGTATATTTTGGGGCCTGCCTTGAAGGAGTTGGAAACTGCCTTCGCCCAATATTGCGGCGTCCGGTATTGTGTAGGGACCGCGAACGGGACCGATGCCTTGGAGCTGGCGCTACGTGCTTGCGGCGTCTCCCGAGACGATCGGGTGATCACGGTTGCGAATGCTGGAGGCTACAGCACGGCGGCCATTCTCGCCGCCGGGGCGGAGCCCGTGTACCTGGACATAGACCGGGACTCGATGCTATTGGATCTAAGCAAGTTACCCCAATATATCGACTCCGGAATCCGGGCCATCATTGTAACCCACTTGTATGGCCGGATGGTGAACATGCCGGAATTGCTGAGGCTAGTTTCCGGGCGGGATATTCCGGTGATCGAAGATTGTGCCCAAGCTCATGGGGCACGTCTGAACGATAAAGCCGCCGGGAGTTGGGGAACGGCAGGGTGTTTTAGTTTTTACCCCACCAAGAATTTAGGCGCGATAGGAGACGGTGGCGCGGTGACGACAGATGATCCCGCTCTCGCAGAGAAGGTTGTTGCCTTACGGCAATACGGCTGGTCGAGCAAGTATCACTCCAAATTGCCAGGTGGCCGGAACAGCCGTTTGGATGAAATTCAGGCAGCTGTCCTTTTGGCCAAGCTGCCCTATCTCGACAAGTGGAATGAAAGGCGCCGGGCGATTGCACAGGCGTATGCGGCAGGATTGGGGAGTGCAGAAGCGAGGGCGCGTACGCCCTTAGAGGCCGCCGACGTGGCACATCTCTACGTCATCCGAAGCCCCAGGCGCAATGCGGTCCGTGAATGCCTGCAGAGGATGCAGATCGGGACCGATATTCACTATCCGGTGCCGGATCACAGGCAAGAATGCTATCGTGGGTTGCCATGGGCATCTGGTTCCCTCCCAATAACAGAACAATGTTGCGCGGAGGTTCTGACCTTGCCTTGTTTTCCCGAGTTGAGCGATGCCGAGGTAGAGCGTGTCATTCAAGCAGTTCGCCGGGCGGAGTCGGAAGCTAATGGCTAACGACCCTTATGCCCGGTTCAAAAATCTCACGTTTAAAAGTTTCCAAGAAATGGCCGCGGATCCCTCGCTGACCCGCTATGAGAAAATCGGCTTCCCGAACACCTACCGGGAAGGAAAAGAAACCGATATTTTCCGGGATATCGAGCAGAAGCTGACGAACCTTGCGACACGCGGGGCAACCGTGCTGGATATCGGCCCGGGCTGCAGCGATCTACCGCGGATGATGATCGATCTGTGCTGCCGGCAGGGGCACCAGCTCATTTTGGTCGATTCGGCAGAGATGCTCCAGCACCTGCCCGATTCGCCGGCTATCACCAAAATCACCGGCCGGTTTCCGCACGATTGCGCAGGGTTGTTCGAGAACTACGGCGGGCGAATCGATGCCATTCTCAGCTACAGCGTGCTGCACTATATTTTCGCGGAAGGGAGCGTCTTCGATTTTGTCGATCGTAGTCTCGGATTGCTCGCCGATGGGGGTGAGTTTCTAATCGGCGATATCCCCAATATTTCCAAGCGCAAACGCTTCTTCAGCTCAGCGGCCGGCATCCGCTATCATCAAGCATTTACGGGTTCTCAAGAAACTCCCGCGGTTGCCTTTAACCGGCTCGACTCCGGGGAGATTGATGACTCCGTTCTGCTCTCGTTGATGATTCGGGCCCGGACAGCAGGCTATGACGCATACATTCTGCCGCAAGCAAGCAGCCTCCCCATGGCCAATCGGCGCGAGGACATCCTCATCCGGAAGCCATGACGAAGAAGCACAAGCTGGTGCTGATTGGAGACAGCGCCTTTGCCGAGGTCGCTTATGAATACTTCACCTGGGACTCCGAATTCGAGGTCGTGGGGTTCGCGGTAGAACGGGAATACCTGCGCAGGAACAGCTTTCTCGATTTACCAGTCGTGCCGTTCGAAGAAATGGCTGACCAATGGGAGCCTTCCAACCACCACTTTTTCGCGGCCTTGGTTTACACGCAACAGAATAAGCTACGCACCCGGCTTTATGAGGAAGCCAAGCGCAAGGGGTATAGCCCTGCCTCTTACGTCAGCCCAAGAGCATTCGTATGGCGGGATGCCGTTCTCGGGGAACACTGCTTCATCTTTGAGAACAATGTCATCCAGCCCCGGGTACGGATCGGCCGTAATGTCGTGCTCTGGAGCGGCAATCACATCGGACATCATTCCATTGTGAAAGATCATTGCTTCCTTTCGTCCCACGTAGTGGTTTCTGGATTTGTAGAGGTGGGAGAAAGCTGCTTTTTCGGGGTGAACGCGACGGTTGGCAACAACATTACCATTGGGGACCGCTGCCTCATTGGGGCCGGAGCACTCATATTGGGGGATGTGCCGCCGAGGAAAGTCGTGGTAGGCGTCTGGAAGAACCCCTCCTCTTCTGTTGCTCCCCTGCAATCTCCGGAACCGCGGACCTCGGGGACATGAGATGGACTAAGAAGGGGCTGGTGTACGCGCCCGCTGCAGCTCACGGGTGGGACCGGGAATACGCGCACCTGCCAACCGCCTACGCCGTAGACACCCGCACGCTGCGCATCTACTTCGCATCTTTAGACGAAAAACGCCACGGCAGGATTGGCTATGTAGAAGTGGATGCGGAAGAACCCTCGCGCATTACGGCGATCGGACCGCATCCGGTACTGGATATTGGAGCTCCCGGGTTGTTCGACGATTCGGGTGTAAATCCAGCGTGTATCGTGAATCGAGGCGGAGACCAGTACCTCTACTACATCGGTTGGCAGCGGGCGGAGCAGGTGCCGTATATGCTTTTTGCCGGCCTGGCGATTAGTTCCGACGGCGTCCGATTCCGGAAAGTCTCGCGTACCCCGGTTCTCGACCGGACACCAGAGGAGCCATTCATCCGTTCCTCCACGACGGTTTTATCGGAAGGGTCATCACTGCGTTGTTGGTATGTCTCCGCGCTGAACTGGACGACCATTCATGGCGTCCTGTATCCCGAATATGTCATTCGTCACGCGGAATCTACCGATGGCATCCGGTGGAAGTCGTACTCTGATATTTGTATTCCGCTGGTGGATGACGAATTTGGCATTGGCAGGCCGTGGGTGCTGAAGGACGGCGGGCTGTACCGAATGTGGTACTCGATCCGCTCCCGGTCAGCGCCGTACCGGCTTGGGTATGCCGAGTCGGACGATGGTGTTCGATGGGAACGCAAAGATCACGAAAGCGCGTTACCCCGTTCGGAAACTGGTTGGGACTCAGAAATGATCTGTTATCCCTGTGTCATAGATGCAATTGGCCGCCGATATCTGTTCTACAACGGCAACCGGCACGGGGCGAGTGGATTCGGATACGCAGTGCTCGGAGGACCCGATGCTGATTGAGCGGTACTCCGACGCAGCCAAACCCGAATGGGATCGCTTCGTCACCGCGAGTAAGAACGGGCATTTCCAATTCCAGCGGGCCTATATGGATTACCACCGGGATCGATTCCCGGACTTCTCCTGGATTGTTCGTGATGACCAAGGCCATCCGGTCGCGCTGCTGCCGGCCCATCGTTCCGGGGCCTTCATGAGCAGCCATGCAGGCCTCACACAGGGTGGGTTTCTGACGGATAGCTCCATGAAGCTTCCGAGAATGTTGCGCATTTTCGACGAAGTCCTCACCCGGCTTCAGGAAGAGGGGGTGGAAACACTGCTCTATAAAACCATCCCGCACACGTATCATGCTGTGCCCGCCGAGGAGGACCGGTACGCGCTGTTCCTATTAGGGGCACGTTGGGTTCGGAGCGGAATGCTCGCGGTCGTGGATCGGGAACAGCGACCCGCTTACCAGGAGCGGCGGCGGCGTGCGATTAAAAAGGCGCTGGGACGGCATCTACAGATCCTACAGATCCCTAAACTCGCCGAGTATTGGGCTATGCTTACGAAGCTTTTAGCCGAGGTTCACAATACGCGGCCGGTCCACACGCTGGAGGAAATGCAGAGCCTCCATGTGGCGTTTCCCGGCGAAATCCAACTGCACGGCTGCTTTGAGGACTCGCGAATGCTTGCAGGCGTGCTGATTTATGAGAGCCCCCGAGTTGCAAGGGCTCAATATATCGCGTCTACGGACGAGGGGCGGGCTGCGGGCGCTCTGGATCTATTGTTCGATCATCTGCTGACGGTCCGCTATGCTGACAAACGATACTTCGACTTCGGGACCTCCGAGGAGGCAGGCGGGTGCCAGATCAATGAAGGCCTGGTGGGGCAGAAGGAGGGCTTCGGAGCAAGAGCCGTGGCAATGGATCATTATGAAATCAACCTAAACCGGTGGAACCCCGGAAGTCTGACGAGGGCCCTCACGTGAAAACGCTCTCGGTCATCGTTCCGGTTTACTATAATGCGGAATCCTTGCCCCACCTGTTTCGCGAACTCGTTGCAGTGGAGCAGGCCTTACTGGCCCGGGAAGTAGCGCTCGAATTGATTTTCGTGGACGACGGGTCCGGCGATGGTTCGTTTGCCGAACTCCTCAAGATCAAAGAGGCCCGGCCGGAAACCCGGCTCATCCGATTAAGCCGAAACTTCGGGGCGGTACACGCCTCGAAAACAGGGTTCCACTATACAACCGGAGATTGCTTTCTAGTGTTGGCGGCCGATCTTCAAGATCCCCCACAACTGATTCTGGATGCGGTGGATCTATGGATCGATGGAAGCAAATTCGTTCTCTGCGCACGGCGTAAACGCCGAGATCCCCTCCCGACTCGACTGTTGGCCGGTGTCTATTATCGCCTGCTTCGTTTACTGGTAGTGCCCAACTATCCGGACGGCGGTTATGATCTGGCGCTCATGGATAAGATCTTTCTGTCCCATCTTCAAAACAGCAGTAAAAACGTCAATACTCCCTTATTCGCCTATTGGCTTGGGTTTCAACCGAAAATCATCTACTATGATCGCCGCGAGCGACAGCATGGTCGTTCGCGTTGGACTTTCTCCAAGCGCCTTAAGTTCTTCATCGACTCTTTGCTTGGCTTTTCCGTCACGCCTATTCGGCTCATTTCGGCGATCGGCCTGTTCGTTTCGTTTTGCAGCGTCGTATATGGGGTGGTGATCGTAGCCAACGCATTGCGCGGCCGGAGTGAAGTACAGGGTTTTCCCACGATCATTGCTTTGCTGGCTTTTCTGCTGGGATTGATCATTATCATGCTGGGCATTATCGGCGAGTACATCTGGCGGATTTTCGACGAAGTCAATAAGCGTCCGGAATCGGTCATTGATGAAATCTATTAATCGTCCAACAGGGTGGCCCAGGCGTTTGGCGGAGTGGGAGTTTGCCCGTTTTATCGTAGCGGGGGGGATGAACACGGTAATCACCTACTTGATTTACCTCGTTGCACTTTTAGTGATGCCCTATGCCGCCGCTTATACGATCTCGTTCTTATCGGGAATCGCAATTTCTTATTACCTGAACGCGGAATTTGTGTTCCGCCGGAAGATGTCGGCAGGCACAGCGCTGGGATATCCCCTCGTGTATGTTTGCCAGTACGTGGCAGGCCTGGCCCTGCTGGCGGTGTTGGTAGGACGATGGCACGTGGACAAGCGGTGGGCTCCGGCTATCGTGATACCATGTATCGTTCCTGTTACGTTTGTACTGGCCAAATTGATTCTGAAGCGTGCGCCGCGAAAAGCCTAGTTCTTTAGATCGTACCCTATGTATATAGAAAAGTGCCGCCTTATTGACTTCCCAAAAATTAGCGACCCTCGCGGCAATCTGACGTTCATCGAAGGGGAGCAGCACGTGCCCTTCGAAGTTAAGCGCATCTTCTACCTCTATGACGTGCCGACCGGAGAATCGCGCGGCGCACATGCTCATAAGTCGCTAGAGCAGGTTTTAGTCTGCCTCGCGGGCAGCTTCGATGTAACTCTTGACGATGGGCTGAAACAAAAGCGCGTGCACCTGAACCGCCCGTGGCATGGGCTTTACATTCCTCCTATGATTTGGGGGGCCGAGGTAAACTTTGATCCGGGCTCGGTCTGCCTCGTCTTGGCATCCACGCACTTTGCCGAAGCAGACTATTATCGCGATTACAGCGTTTACCTAAAGGCTGTCGCTGCCGCGCGAGAAAAAGCCGGTGCTCTAGGTGTGAGTGCAGCCAGTTAACTTCGGCGCTAGGCTACAATGACCCCTAAACGCGCCGTCCTCAAAGCCATTCGATCTTATCTGCCTGACAAGAAGGAGACCAACGCCGATTTGGCGCGCGAGTTTGGCGATTGGGACGTCAAGAAAATTTTTGATAAGACCGGCATTTCGGTTCGGAGCATCGCCGCACCGGGCGAATGCGCTTCTGATATGGGCGCCAACGCCGCCCAAAAGCTCTTCCAAGACGGCCTGCTCACGCCAGAGCAAGTCGACTTCCTGATATTTTGTACGCAAAGCCCCGATTTTTTCTTGCCGGCATCCGCTTGTCTCATACAGGCTCGTCTAGGCTTACGCACGTCATGCGGCGCAATCGATGTCAACCAAGGCTGCTCGGGTTACGTGTACTCCCTCGCGCTCGCTAAAGGGCTGATCGAGTCTGGTACCGCCGATAATATCCTGTTAATCACCGGTGACACCTACTCCCGTTATATTCATCCCGCTGATCGCAGTGTGCGGACGATATTCGGTGACGGTGCCGCGGCTTCGTGGGTTGGGGCCGACGGTGGAGAAGAACGGATTGGCCCGTTCATCCTGGGGACCGACGGATCTGGCGCCAAGCATCTGATCGTTGAGGCCGGGGCGACTCGAATGCCTGCCGCTGAAGCGGGCGCGGCTTCCCCCGAAACGCAGTCACCCAAATATCTTTATATGAATGGAGGTGAAGTCTTCACCTTCACGCTGGCGGAAGTTCCGCGGATGATCGGCGAGCTCCTGCTCCGCGCCAATATTGCTATGGAACAGGTCGATTATTTTGTCTTTCATCAAGCGAATCGTTTCATGCTCGAGCAGCTCCGCCGGAAGCTCCGAATTCCTCCCGAAAAATTTTGCATGAATCTTGAGTCCTACGGAAATACCGTTTCCTCTACGATTCCTATGGCAATGGAAATCGCGAATGCGGAGGGAAAGATTGGTCCAGGGGCAAGGATTATCGTGGCAGGTTTTGGAGTTGGATATTCGTGGGCGGGAACAGTGTTAACGATACCCTAGCCAGGCTAGAAAACGCGATGGATGAAGCAGCTTTTCTTAAACAGCTTGCGGAGATCTTGCAGGTTTCCGGCGAAACCATAACCGCGGACAGAGTTCTCACAGAAAGCGAATGGGACTCCGTTGCCGTTATGAGTACCATCGCGCTGATCGATGAATACACCGGGCGCACGGTTTCAGGTTCCGCATTAGCCCGGTGCGGCACTGTTCGGGAGATTCTCACCGTAGCAATATCCGGTTAAATGCATTCGCCATCTTCGTCGGCGGCCAGATTGCGCGTTCCACTGGCGTACCATTTTTTCGATTAGTACTAGCAACATTGCCCGACGGGCCTGGGTTGGCGTAAACTACTGCGAACTGACGACATGCGCCGAAACCTCTCGCTGCTGCTCCAGATCTTGGTTTTCTTTCCAATTCTGGCCTGCCCGTTACCGGGCCAGGCCTTACCGATAGCGGCCGACATTACTTTTTCCCAACTGCTCGACTCGGGCCCCGATCGGTTCGCTCCTTACCAGGATTCGGACCGGAGCTATCTCCTCGGTTTCCACAATGGCGCCGCCGCTCGATATTATGTCGGAACCGGGTTCTCCCGGTTTTTCGGGGCTGACCAAAACGGAAGTATTGCCTATTCACTACCCCTGAGCAACAGGCCGGGCGATAATCTCTACGTCGCCTCGCTTTCACCAGGCACAGGCACGCCAACACAACTCCTGGCACACGAAAAAATAGCGGGTGCTGCCTGGCGGCCGAGGCATTCCGGGCAGTTAGCGGTCATTTTGCAGCATGGCTTTGATTTTGATCTTTACACATATTCCGTCTCTACCAACCTATTGGCCCTCGTTGCCCTGGGAGCCAACCCAACCCTCCTGCGTTGGAGCGACGATGGCGAATCTCTCTACTATTGTCTTGGCACGCTCCCAAACGAGAAGCATACTTCCGAGATACCCTTGCTCAGGTATACGGTCGGAGCCAGCTCGGATTTTGTGGCTGATGTAGGACTCATCGAGGCCGCACTTGTTCCAACCGATCAACTGTCTAATGGCCTCAAGCAGTACCTCCGAAACTCAACCAATCAGCGCGTTTTGGATTTCTCTTTCTGGCCGTCGGCACGAATTCGATTTTCCTCCATCCGGGAACAACTTCTAATAAAGGTGTTCAGCCAGCAAGAAATTCAAATACTATCGAACACAATACCGATTGCGGAACTTCCAGATGGCCTTGTGGCTAAACGTCTAATCGGTTCGAACTGGCAAATTCTCGCCATAAATCCACTATCCGGCGCAGTCTCTATTCTATTGGAGCAGGCCGCACCACCAACAAGCCTGATCCCATGGCCTTCCACGCTTGCCGAGATTCTTTTGACCGATTCGGGTTGCGGAACCAAGCTTGCGGTCTCTTCCGCAGAGAGTAATTCGGTTGTTGCGAGTACTCTTGAGGGCACAGTAGTTTATGTGAGGTCCCAGGACAGTTGCAGCGGGGGAGTTAAGAGTGACACAGTGTTTCTTTTTAGCGCTAATGGTTCTTATCGGCAGTACTTGGATCCCCCAGCGAGCAGCGGTCCGGTCTCACCCGGCATGTATTCCTTACGTCCGAGGGTCTCTTCGTCCGCTGCCACGTTTCCCGTTGGATCGGCTCCTTTTGGTGTCGCATTTGATGGCGCGCATATCTGGGTGACCAACGAACAGGGTGGAACCGTTACTGAACTCTTGCCGAGCAATGGCTCTATACTAGGAACGTTTCCAGTCGGGGTCAACCCTCAGGGGATTGTCTCGGATGGCATGGATATCTGGGTCGCCAATTTTACTAGCAATAACGTCACCAGACTGCGCGCTTTTGATGGCGCTACCCTGGCAACCATCACCGTCGGAACAAATCCGGAAGCCGTCGCATTCGACGGCACGAACATCTGGGTAACGAATAACTTTTCAGCAACCGTCACCAAGATACGAGCGTCGGACGGATCCGTCCTGGCCACTTTTCCCGTTTCTAACCCGGTCGACAATAATGCTCTCCCTCAGGGCGTGCTTTATGAGGCCGCTACCGGTAGCATCTGGATCGCAAATTACGGAGAGGAGTCGGTCGTGAAGATTCGACCGAGCGATGGCACGGTTCTCCAGACAATTCAACTCGGTGCCCCCGGTTTGTGCGGACAAGCCGGAAAGCCGGCATGTGTGCTTCCTTATGCACTAGCGTTTGATGGGAGCAACGTATGGGTAACCGAGAAAGGCACTAACTCGATCGCAAAGATACGGGCCAGTGATGGAACGCTACTGGGAACATTCAGCGCTGGTTCTGGGCCCACCTGGGTGACGTTTGATGGCACCAATCTTTGGGTGGTCGATAATAGCGGCGATACCTTGACCAAAATCCGGTCCGCCGACGGTACGAATCTGGCCACGGTTCCAGTGGGCGGCAGCCCTTTAGGTATCGCTTCCGATGGCGCAAACCTTTGGGTTGCGAACTCGTTGGATAACACGGTATCCAGAGTTCCGGTAGGTCCCATCCTCGCGTTACAAAATCAGCAGAACAATGGCGTAAGCGAGTGGTTCATGGGCGGAACCAATAATGCGGCGATTGAGTCCGCACCCTGGTTTGCAACCGCCGTTTCCGGTTGGCAGCTTTGCGCGGCAGCCGATATGGATGGCGATGGAGTGTTAGATCTAATTTTTCAAAACGCGTCGACTGGAGGCGTCAGTATCTGGTACATGACTGGCGTCAATGGCCTGATCATCGGCTCGGCGCCCATCATTTATACGGCCGCTCCAAATTGGCTCGTGGTAGCAGCGGCGGACATGAATGGCGACGGCGTGCCCGATTTAATCCTCCAAAATACCGTCACGAACCAGATCAGTGTCTGGTTTCTGAACCCAGGTGGAAGGTCGTTCTCCTCAGCCCCAATTGTTGCCACGGCGGCGGCAGGCTGGAAGGTGGTGGCCACAGGCGATATCAATCGGGATGGCGTTCCCGATTGGCTGTTGCAGAACCAGACCACCGGGCAGGTGAGCGTGTGGTTTATGAATCCGGGGGGTCTGTCCTACTCGTCAGCTCCGATCGTGGCTGCTCCCGCTGCGGGATGGTCGCTGGTTGCGACCAGCGACTTCAACGCTGACGGCGTGCCGGATTACGTTTTGCAAAATCACGGGACCGGCGGCGTTAGCGTCTGGTATATGACGGGCACACAAGGGATCACATATTCCTCAGCGCCCATCATCGGCACGGCAGTACCTGGTTGGTACGTGCTCGCGGGACAATGAAAATCGCGCCGTGCTGTTCCAGCTTGGTGTGAACGGCTGATGTTTTCGTCGTGTTTTCGTAGTTCAAATTTCATTCGGATGCACGTATATACCAACCCGAGGCGGCTGTCCCTACAACGGGCGCCGATGAGTAGGTTGTCCCTTGCGTGCCAGTCATATACCAGACGCTAACGTCGCCCGTCGAACGGTTTTGAAAGACATAGTCCGGCACCCCGTCCGAATTAAAATCGCTTGTTCCAACCAAGCTCCAGCCAGACGCTGGACTGGCTACAGTGGGCGCCGAAGAATAGGAGAGTCCACCGGGATTCATAAACCAGACGCTGATTTGCCCGGTCGTTTGGTTCTGCAGCAGCAGGTCTGGAACGCCGTCCTGATTAATGTCACCGGTTGCGACGAGTCTCCACCCGGATGCCGCAGTTGCAATCACCGGCGCTGAGGAAAAACTCAATCCGCCAGCATTCATAAACCAGATACTGATTTGGTTCGTAACGCTGTTTTGAAGAAGTAGGTCCGGCACCCCATCGCCGTTCATGTCCGCTGCGGCGACCACTTGCCAGTTGGGACCCGCCGTATACAGGATGGGCGAGGCGCCAATGGTCAGCCCAGTGGTTCCTGTCATGAACCATATGCTGACACCACCTGTGGATGTGTTTTGAAAAACCAGATCGGGGACACCATCCCCATTCATATCCGCCGCTGCACACAAAGACCAGCCGGCCACGGCAGTGGCAAACCAAGGCGTATTCTCCGGAACGGTGCTGTTCGGGCCGCCCATCAACCATTCGCTGACGCCGTTATTTTGTTGATTCTGCAAAAACAAGATCGGTGCGAGAGGTACATGCAAAGCCCATGTATCGTTGAGGTAAGCAGTATTGTAGCCGCCAAAGAGGATCATGCGGCGGTTCGGCGCATCGTAAACTGCAGTAGCCAAATCCCGGAGTGCGGGCCCGAAAACAGAGGGCTGCGCCCAGACCGGCGCCCGATCCACTCCGTTTGCGTTATAGAGCACCCAAGTGTCGTTGTAAACGGTCCCTGGGCTTCCGGCATTCGTTCCACCGAAAAGAATCAGTTCGTTAGGGCCGGGAAGATAAATCGAGGCGGCGGCGCCCCGGCCGGCCGGCGGGGTGCCGGTGGGTGTTAATTGCGTCCAGGCAGGAGTTCCGCCAATGCCATTGGCATTCGAGAGCACCCAAACATCATTAAAAGCCTGAGGAGGCGAGCCGGCCCCAATCCCCCCAAAAATGATAAGCCGGTTCCAAAACGGGTCATATACTCCTACCTGTTGGTTTCTCGCTGTTGGCGGTGTGCCCGAGACGGAAAGCTGGCTCCAGGTCGCAGTTCCTCCCAAACCGTTCGCATTCGATAACACCCAAACATCGTTCAGAACTCCGCTCTGTGAAGTACCGCCGAAAATAATCAATTCGTTAGAAGATGCGTCATACACTCCGGATTGAAAGGCCCGTGCCGCCGGCGCAGTTCCAGCCGTGGTCAACGCATTCCAAGTCGGCGTCCCTCCAGTTCCGGTAGCATTGCTTAAGATCCACACATCATTCGAAAAAGTGAAGGACGCTTCCTCTCCGCCGAAAATGATCATCCGCGAGTGGCTGGAATCATACACAGCGGACGCGCCATACTTTCCCGGCGGCGGCGTACCGGCGGGAGATACTTGCGTCCACTGACCGTTGCCACTGGTGCTTAAAGACCAGACATCACCTAGAACATGAAACCCGCCGCCATCCACATACTGCCCACCAAATACGATCATCTGGTGCGCAGTCGAATCATTAATGGAACTGACGGCCGCTCTCCCAGCCGGCAAAGTGCCGGAGGGGGACAGTTGATTCCAGTTCAGCCCCGCCGCTGTTGCTTCCCCGAGGCCCAGGATCAGAAGTAAAGGTATATACAATCGCATTTTTTGAGTGAACACCCCAACGACGCGGATGGCCTTGCGTATCAAATACGACGCATATAAGCCACGTTCAGGATAGCCCAAAGGTAAGTACTTCGCTCCCCGATCTGTACGGCTTCGCCCACGGGCTGGCGGCGAATGGGCGTTCTGTAACAACTGGGTATAGTAAACGGGGCATTCAGACCGTTGCATGTCCTGCGGCCTGGAAAGCCCTGATTCCCAATGGGTATCGACAGTAAATATCACTCTAGACAACATTGTGGGGGGCAAATCCGGCACCTAAACTAGTCGGCGAGTGAGACCGTATGCATCTTCGATCTGGCGTAATGGGCCTCTCTGCTTTGCTGCTGAGCTACACTACGGTATCTGGCCAGACACCGCCCGCCGCTGACGAATTAAGCGAACAAGAATTTCTCGACTCCCGGCCGGACCAATTCATACCATACGATGATGGTTTTCACAGTTGCTTCGTCGGATTCCATTTGGGTATTGCTTCCCGATTTACCCTTTCCACACGATTCGGCCGGCTGTATGGCGCCAATCAAGCTGGCCAACTAGCATTCTCCGGTCTGGCAGGGACGGACGGGGAGGGCAAGCTGTATATTGCCAGCCTGCAAAGACGGATCTCCGACCTAACGCAAATCTTGCCAAACGAGGTTGTCACCAGCGCGGTCTGGCGTCCACAGCATCCTAGCGATCTCGCGGTCATCTTGCGCCACGGATTCGATTTCGATCTTTACACGTACCGTATTGATACGGGCGTTCTCTCCTTGGTCGCTTTGGCAGTGAATCCAGCTTTTTTGCGCTGGAACAACAATGGAGAGAATCTCTATTATGCGAAGAGCCTGTCTCCGGACACACCTGATTTAGAGATCCATAGGTACGCAACAACGGTGGCCAGAGATACGCCAGCAACTATTGCGCTTCTGGAAGCGGCATCCTTCGCGGCTGAGCAGTTGAATGCGGCATTTTTCGGAGCGGAGGCGTCAGATTCTCGTAATATTGATATTGACTTCGCGTCCGAGAGCAACGTTCATATTCGTTTTGAAACCACTTATCAGAGAATGATCGTCGCAGGCTCGGATGGGTCTCCGGCATTGACTCTAGCCAACGTTGTGCCGATAGCAACTCTGATGGACGGCCTGATCTTCAAACAGTGGAATGGCGGGTCCTGGGATCTCTTCGCGATCAGCCGGACTTCTGGGGCCATATCGCTACTAATAAATAATGCGCCCCCACCCGCCAGTATGGTTCCTTGGCCTTCATCCTTTGCAGAACTCCTCTTAACACGATCAACGCTCTCCGGCGATCCAATATTTGTGAACACGGCCGGCAAGATTGCCAAAAGGCGCCTTTTATCCGCCGAAACACCGGAAACGCCAGTAATGACTCGAGAGGATCGGGCAAGCCCGTCGGGCATGCCGCCAATACGTCCTTTGATTACGTCGCCGGTGGCGAGTATTTCACTACACGGCGCGCAAGCTCCATACGGCATCGCTTTCGACGGAGCGAATGTATGGATCACGGACCAGGCCACCAACAATGTCACAAAACTGCGGGTAAGCGATGGGACAATCCTAGGCACCTATGCCGTAGGGACAAGTCCGCAAGGCGTCGTTTTTGATGGCGCCAACATTTGGGTCGCGAACTATCTGGACAACACCCTCACAAAACTTCGGGCGATTGACGGCGTGACGCTTGCAACGATATCGCTCGGAAATTCATTGAACCCCCAATGGCTCGCCTACGACGGGGCGAATATTTGGGTGACAGATAATTTCGCCGGAAAAGTGAGCAAGGTGCGCGCCAGCGATGGCTTCGTCCTGGGAAGCTTCGCTACTTCTACCCCATATAACAGTAATGCTTTTCCAATCGGTATTTTGTTCGATGGCACCAACTTATGGATCGCAAACTCCAGCCCAGCCACGGTTGTGAAGCTTCGGCCGGTCGATGGCACCATCTTGGGAACAACTCAGATTGGCAGTGGCGGCTTATGCGGAGGGGCATCAAAGCCTCCCTGCCCCATCCCGTATGGGCTAGCTTTTGACGGAAATGATATATGGGTAAGCGATAAGGGTAGCAACGCGGTAACGAAGTTGTCGGTAGTCGACGGAAGCATTTTGGGTAACTTCCCTGCTGGTAATGGTCCAACCGGCCTCGCATTCGATGGCGCGAATATTTGGGTGGCGGACAATTCGAGCGGGACGATAACGAAAATTCGCACGAGCGATGGCGCTACCCTAAGCACCATTTCGGTCGGGAATGCCCCTTTGGGGATAGCGTTCGATGGAACTAACCTATGGGTCGCCAATTCCGTCGACAACACGGTTAGCGAGGTGCCGGCAGGTGTGGCCAATCCGTGCCTGTCATTACAAAATCAGGTGAATTCTGGCCTGAGCGACTGGTTCATGGGTGGAGTAAACGGAGCCACTATTGAGAGCGCGCCCTGGTTCGCAACAGCAGCCGCTGGATGGGTCCTCATGGCCACCGCCGATATGAACGGCGATGGAATTCCGGATCTCATATTCCAGAACCATTCCACCGGTGGCGTGAGCGTCTGGTTCATGACCGGAACTGGCGGCCTGACGATCGGCTCGGCGCCCATCATTTACACTGCAGCGCCCAATTGGAATGTGGTCGCCGCCGCGGACATGAATGGCGACGGACAGCCGGACCTCATTCTGCAGAATGCCGTAACGAATCAGATCAGCATCTGGTTCATGAACGCCGGCGGATTGAGTTTCTCATCCACCCCGGTTATCGGAGCCTCCGCGCCTGGGTGGAAGGTGGTGACAACCGCCGACATGAATCGCGACGGCGTGCCCGATCTGCTACTGCAGAACCAGTCTACGAATGAAGTCGCAATTTGGTTTATGCTGCCGGGAGGCCAAGCGTATTCGGCGGCCCCGATTGTGGCATCACCAGCCGTGGGGTGGACGCTCGTGGCGGCACGAGACCTGAATGGCGACGGGCTGCCCGACTATATTTTCCAGAACCGCTCCGGCGGAAGTGTAAGCGTCTGGTACATGACGGGCAACCAGGGCACCACATACTCTTCAGCCCCCGTCATTGCCACGGCCGCGCCCGGCTGGTATTTGATTGCAGCCCATTGATACTCGGCAAGCAGGGCTCTAAGCGCCGTTACTCCCCCGCCCAACCCATTCGTTTCCGCGCGATTAGTGGGCCGCTAACACAGACCATCCGGACGCCGCCACCGCGATGATCGGCGCCGACGAATAGGTTGTGCCTTGCGTACCGGTTATATACCATACGCTGACAGCGCCGGTGGACCGGTTTTGGAAGACGTAGTCGGGGTCACCGTTACTACCGAACGCGCTCGTTCCAATTAGGGCCCACCCGGATGCCGGCGCAGCCACAATCGGCGCGCTGGAGAACCCCATCCCTCCAGACTTCATGAACCAAACGCTGATTTGCCCGCTGGCCTGGTTCTGGAATAACAAATCGGTCACACCATCCTGGTTCACATCGCCAGTTGCGACCAGTTGCCATCCGGGGGCAGCCGTCGCAATGACCGGCGCGGATGAGAAGCTGAGCCCGCCTGTATTCATGAACCAGATGCTGACCTGGCCTGTTACTGTGTTCTGCAGAATTAAGTCCGGTTGCCCGTCGCCGTTCATATCAGCGGCTGCTACCACGTTCCAATTTGGCGCGGCGAAGTAAACGATGGGTGCCGAGCCGATCGTCAATCCCCCAGTTCCAGTCATAAACCAGATGCTGATTCCACCCGTGGAATGGTTTTGGAATATCAGGTCAAGGACACCGTCACGATTCATATCGGCTGTGGCCATCAGGCTCCAGCCCGCTGCTGCGGTCGCAAACCAGGGCGCCGACTCGATGGTGGCATTGTTGGTGCCACCCATAGACCATTCACTGACACCATTGTTCTGCGAATTCTGGAGGAACAGATGCGGGCTCGTCGTTGGCGCGCTCACCGTCAGGGAGACCGGAATGACCACGGAAGTGGCCCCCGATGCCGAAATGGTGACGCTACCCGCATAGGAGCCCGGGGCGAGGCTGCCTTGGTTAACCGAAACGTTCACTGTAGCCGCTGCATTCGTGGCTCCCGACGCGATTGAGTCAGTGAAGGAGACGCCCGACCCGATGATGTTTCCCGCGGTCACAGAGGCGTTAATCGTGCCTGCGACCTGCGGATTGGCGACGGTCACGGCAATGCTCTGCCCTGTTGGCGCGGAGCCGCCTTGTTGCGCCTGGAAGCTGAGCCCCGTTAGCGGGCCTGGAACAGCAGTGATGATTGGAATCGCAACCGCTGATACGTTCAAGGTTACAGGCACGACAACCTGAGTCAGGCCGGACGCAGACAGCGTCACATTTGCGCTGTAGTTCCCGGCCGGCAGACCAGTGCCTCCGCTGCAACTCGTCAGAACATTCACCGACAGAGTGACGGTCGCGGGAGTGGTCGAGCTGTTCGACGAAGCGCCCAGCCACGTACATCCCGTGATATTTACACCCACGCCGAGGTTCAGGTTAGCGCCTGCCGTGCTCACGGAAAGGGGCTGCGCGGTGGGATTCGGACCGCCTACGGACGCGACAAACCCGATCGTACCTGTGGGCGACACGGATGTCGTGGTTACGATCAGGGTTACGGGCACGACAACGTTAGTAGCGTCGGAGGCTGAGATGGTAACGCTGCCGGTATACGAGCCCACCGCGAGGGTCCCCTGGTTGACCGCAACATTCACCGTGGCAGCCGCATTCGTAGCGCCCGAAGCGACTGCGGCGCTGAACGAGACACCCGATCCGGTGATCGTTCCTCCCGGGGTAACCGCCGCACTGATAGTACCCGCCACTAATGGATTGGCGACAGTTACGGAAATATTTTGCCCCGTTGGCGCGGTCCCGCCTTGCTGGGCATAGAAAGTGAGCCCGGTTTGTGGTCCTGGCATTGCGGTAATACCGGGAGCTGCGTTTACGGTCAGAGTTACCGGTATGACCACCGGATTCGTTCCCGAGAACGATGTCGTAGAACCGGTCGCATGCCGCACCCGAATATAACCGGTATAGGTGCCTGTACTGAGGTTTGTGGTGGTGGCGCCTACGGTCACGAGTGTACCGGTAGCGCCATTTACCGGCGTCACCGACAACCAACTCGAAGCGTTTTGCCCGCCAGTGAAGCCTGCCGGGTAGCCGTAGCCGGAATAGCTTCCCGGAATTGAGCTGCCCCCGGGGCAAGTGGTAGAAGCTCCGTTAGTGCACACGTCGACAGTAAAATCAGGTGGTACGGAGGCCCATCCGGAGGCCAGATTTACCGTGAAGGTCTGTGCAGTCAATGCGCCCTGGTTCGCCGCGCCCGTGAAGGTCACTGTCCCACTCGCCGTCGTAGTAATGGGCTGGGAATATTTGGTGAACGTCACGGTAAAGGCCAGTGGGCTTACCGAAACAGATGCACCACCTGTCCGCGTGATATAGACCGTGCCAGTGTAGGTCGTGCCGGCAGCGGAAGCTGCCAACCCCGCCCAGACGGTCGGATCCACGGAAATCGTCACCGGCGAAGTGCCGCTTGTGGTGCTTCCTGTAGTCGGCGAAGCTCGCAGCCACCCAGTGGCGGCGCTTGCCGATTGGGCGCCGGTGCCAACGGAGGAGCAGGTACCGCCGTTCAAACCGGTCCCAATATAGGAACCTACTGTGGAGGTGCAGAGTGAGACATTGTAATTGAAGCCGAAAGTCGAACTGGGAGTCAGGCTGGCGCCAATATTGACGATGCGTGAACTTGGAGGGTTCGTGTCGGTTGCGACCGACACGCCATTCGTCGTCCCGACACTGTAGCCCAAAACCAGCGGCGTTGTAGTGGCATCCGAGTTGGCGCCCACTCCACCATCGTTTGCAATCGTGGCCTGAATGGAATTAACGGTGTAGAAAATATCGACAACTAATCCGCTGGTCGCTGAAGACATCCCAAATAACGTGACTACAGCCCCAGTGCCGGGCTGACGGTTTGTGGTGCCTATCGTCTCTAGAGCAGCGCTATCACCACTCGGCGTGAGATTTTGAAAGCCATTGGTCGGAATGCTTAAATCGAGCAGCAAATTTTGCCCGGTAGTTGGATCGTATTGAAATGGTGTACTAAACGTAATCACAAAATCGAACGGACGAGGAACTCCTGAATTCGCAGTTGTGAAATGTTGAGTGGCGCTGAATACGGGAGTTGCACCAGTAAGGCTCTCTGGGGCCGCATAGGAACAACCTGTGCTGTCCGGGAAAGAGCAGCCCAAGTCCGGGTTAGTCAAGGTAGTTTTAGCGTTAATGGTCGCGGTAAAGTCGACATCGGTAATCGTGTTATTGGTCGGGGATGGCCGCACGCCCACCCCCGTAATGTTAATTGGGCCGGTAACGCCAACAGCCGTGAACAGGGAGGCAGCGTAGATCTGTTGAAACTCTGCCGCGAAACCGGGGACTCCAGGCAAAGACCCGGAACAATCGCCGGCTGCACAGGCGGTGGGCACTATAAGTGACTTCGAGCTAGAAGACGATGTAAGCCTAAACACCCGCTTTCCTTCAGCCGTCTCCGCCGTAGCGGTCAGAGCATCCGGTTTCAGCTGTATGCGAGCCTGCTCCGCCTCGCCAGGACGGTTGAATCGCACCCCGAGCCACACCGGCTCAGCGGAAGATAGGAGTTCCACCGGAAAGCCGTTTGTTTGAGTCGCTCCAAGCAATGCGGCGTAATGGCCTTCCAGATCCACGCTTACGTTTTGTGTTTCCTGCCAGAGAGGCACGCTATCGTGCTGGTCACGGTAGATCGATACCGTAAGACCCTCGGTGGTTCCGGTGGTCAATCCATTGGCCGGTTGGAAAGACCCCTTGAGCCGGATCAGGCTCGGGGCGCGGGAGATGAATGCTTGAGGCACCTGCGCAACCAGCGGAACCAAGCAAAGCAGGGAGAAAAGTACCGGAATTCGAGCAGTAACGAGGCGCATAAAAACAGTCTGTGTCCTAGGTTGAAAAGCCGCATTCGAGCGGAAGTATAGAAAAATTAGCACATTCGCGTTCCGTTCCGGCAGGCTCGCAGTACTAGGCGTTCTATTGGGTTCCGCGGGTATCCCGCCTGTAGTCTGAGTTCCGCGTACTCCCCTGAAGCTGCGCTGTGCCGGGATTTTGACTACCATAGAAGCTTCCGTTTCTCATGCCGAATTCTGCCGTCCCGGCCTTCAGCCTGAAAGATTTGCCCGTGTGCCCCGTGGCCGGCTTACGGACTAAGCTTTTTGCAGATAATGCCGATCCTGCTACGCTGCGGGAGTACGCCGCCAATCCGCTGATCCGGGGTTTTACAACGAATCCCACCCTGATGCGGAAGGCCGGAGTTGCAGAGTACCAGGCGTTCGCCAAGGAGATCCTGGCGGCAGTACCCGACCGGCCGGTCTCGTTTGAGGTCGTTGCCGATGATTTTTTAGAAATGGAGCGCCAAGCCTACCGGATTGCGGGGTGGGGGGCAAATGTCTACGTCAAAATACCCATAACGAATACGCGCGGCGAGTCCTCGGCCCCTCTACTTCGGCAGCTCTCCCGGAAGGGCCTGCAGTTGAACGTGACGGGGGTGCTCACGGTTGACCAGGTCTGCCTCGCGTGTGAGACACTAGCAGCGGGGCCTTCTTCCTATATCTCGCTCTTCGCCGGGCGTATTGCCGATACCGGCCGGGATCCGGTGCCCCTCGTAGCTGCCGCGGTGGACCTTCTGCGGCCTCACCCGCAACTGGAACTGATCTGGGCCAGTCCCCGCGAATTGCTGAACATCTATCAAGCCGATGCCACCGGATGCCATATTATTACCGTTACAACCGATATCCTTAGCAAACTCCACCTCATAGGCAAAGACCTGGAGGCCTATTCTCTCGAGACCGTCAAGATGTTCTTCGACGACGCTTGCTCCTCGGATTTTGCACTTTAAGACATGCCGCCGTGGGTGCGCATTGTTATTGTCAACTTTAACGGCGGCCCTTTGCTCGCCCAAACCCTCGCCGCACTAGGCCGGCAAACAGACCCCGGTTTCGAAGCCATCATTGTCGACAATGCCTCAACGGATGGTTCCGCCGACGCTCGGATTCTGCCGGATGGCCGGTTTCGCCTGGTCCGGGCCGGCGGCAACATCGGATTTGCGGCCGGTTGCAACCTCGGCTGCCGGGGCGCCACAACTCCATGGCTGGCTATGCTCAACCCCGATGCTTTACCGGAAGAGAACTGGCTGGCGGCACTGAGGCAAGCCACCTTGCGCTATCCCGGTGTCGCGATGTTTGGTTCCACGCAGCTTTATGCAGACGACCTGAGCATTCTCGATGGGGGTGGCGACAACTACTCGATTTTCGGCCTCGCCTGGCGCGGTGGCCATGGCGGTTCCGTCAAAGCAATCCGCGACGGCATCCGCGTGTTTGCACCATGTGCCGCTGCTGCTCTTTACCGCCGCGATGTTTTCGAAGCGGTAGGAGGCTTCGCCGAATGCTTTTTCTGTTATATGGAAGATGTAGATTTGGGCTTTCGGCTAAACCTGAACGGGCATGAGGCGATTCAGGTGGGAGATGCCAGAGTGCGCCACGTCGGCTCCGCATCTTCCGGCCGGATGAGCCGTTTCAGCCTATATCATGGTTTGCGGAACAGCGTCTACGTGGCCCTGCGCTGTGTTCCATTTCCACTGATCTGCCTGACTTTACCTTTGTTCGTGCTCTCCCAGGTATGGATTGGGCTGCGCACCGGCCGTTTGGCATTGCGTCTGGAAGCCACGTGGGATGGCCTTCGCTCCATAAGTGAACTGCTCACGCAACGTAAAGCCATTCAGTCTTGCCGCCGCATTTCGGTTTGTGACGTATCCAGGCTGTTCGTTTGGAAGCCCGGCCCCGTCAACCGGCTGGAAATTGTTCCCCTGCCACGCCGCTCACCACAGAAACCTCGGTTCGTCGGCATGGGAGAATAAAAGCTTCCCAGATGAATAGTTTCGCGGACTATTTTTCGGAGTCCATCCAGGTACTGGAACGTGCTCGACAGGAGTGGAGCGAAGCTTTTCTGACCGATGCCATCGACGCACTGGTTGGCGCGTTGCGATCGAATAGGCCCGTCCTCGTGTGTGGCAATGGCGGCTCCGCGGCGGATGCCATGCACATCACCACGGAACTGGTTGGTCGCTTTCTGTTGGACCGCCAGGCTCTCCGTGTTATCTGCCTTTCATCCGATTCCGCCGTGCTTACGGCGTGTGCCAATGACTACGGCTTCGAAACCATATTCGCGCGGCAGGTAGAGGCTTATGGCGAGTCCGGCGGCGTCCTTCTGGGGCTGAGCACGTCGGGAACTTCTCCAAATATCGTCCGCGCGTTCGAGCAGGCCCGTTCCATCGGTATGAAAACGATTGCCCTCACGGGGGAGGGCGGCGGAAAACTGGCTACCCTGGCCGACTATCTTTTTGCCGTGCCCTCCCGCTCCACGCCTTTAATCCAGCAAGTCCATATCTGCCTTTACCACTACCTGTGCCAGGGAATCGAGGGACAATTCGCTGGACGCGCTGTGCTGGAACAAGCAGCCGCTCCGTTGCGCTGATGGCGGGGCATTTTCACGAGGATCTCGGGGCCTGGATTAGCCTTTCAGGGCAGCCCGCGTCCAAACCTCGCGCCGCACTCTTCCTCGACCGCGATGGAGTGATCATCGAGGATCCCGGCTATCTCTGCCACTCTTCGGAAATGGCCCTTATCTCAGGGGCGGCGGAATTCATTGCAGCCGCGAATCGGCGTGGCATTCCCGTAATCGCGGTGACGAATCAGGCAGGCATCGGCCGCGGCTATTACGGCTGGCAGGAATTTACCACCATGCAGGAAGCCCTGGATTGCGAGTTGGCCAAAGCAGGCGCGGCCCTCGATGCAATTCTCGCTTGTCCTTTCCATCCGAAGGGGGTCTCGCCATGGGGCCATCCCGACCATCCGGCACGCAAGCCTCGCCCCGGCATGTTGTTAGCTGCGGAACGCCTTCTCACGCTCGATCTCAAGCGTTCCTGGATTATCGGGGATCGATTTACCGATCTGCTTGCCGGCCATGCTGCGGGACTGCGCGGCGGGATGCACGTGCTCACGGGCAATGGACGGAATGAACGGGCCCGCATCTCGGAATGGCACCCGCAGAATTTCGACCTACGCTTGGGTACTTCTATCGACGACGCGGACGGGTTGCTCCTAATGCTGTCTTAAATTCGGTTCCGAACCCAGCCAACGTGTCGTGATCCCGCAGTAAACACCCTCAGGAAATAAAAGTTCCGGTCTATACAAGAATCTTTTGGCTAGAGTACAATAAATACCGCATTGACAATTGGCAAGAATGCTGATTTTACGGGGATATCCTGGATGGCGGGGCCATTCGTTGTGGACCGTTTCATTTTGTGCGCATTTTCCAGGCCGGGACAGACAAACCAGGATTTGGTGATTGAGTGAGTTGCGGTCCACGCGAAACACTATCTGCAAGGAGTTTTTGTTCGCCCGAGGCGCGCACCGGTGCCGAACTTTACCTGGATCTCCTGAAAAAATGTTTAACGCGCCTCATCTTTCCCGATCAGGCTCTCCAGTATGATCTCGTGAACACCTCTCCATTCGTAGCGTCGGATCGCGAGATAGGGAGGGATTGGCCGACCGAAGCCGAAACGATGGTGGGGCTTGAGCGCCTGAAAAACGTCGCCTCTTCAGTGCTGGAGGTTATCGAGACTGGCGTCCCAGGCGACTTGTTCGAAGCTGGCGTTTGGCGTGGCGGGGTGGCCATACTAATGCGAGCCGTTTTGAAAGCTTATGGCGATTCAACTAGAACGGTTTGGGTCGCCGATTCATTCCGCGGACTCCCCCCACCCGATCCGGATCGTTACCCGCTCGATACCGGTGACCCCCACCACTGCTTCAGCAGTTACCTCGGTGTTTCGATGGATGACGTCCAGCGGAACTTCGCTCGCTATGGACTTCTCGACAGCCAAGTGCAATTCCTGCCAGGTTGGTTCAAGGATACATTGCCGGCGGCGCCGGTATCCCAAATTGCAGTCCTCCGGATCGACGGGGATATGTACGAATCTACCATTCAGGCTCTACACTGCCTTTACGATAAGGTGTCAGCGGGCGGGTTCGTAATCATCGACGATTATGGAGCCCTAGCCGGCTGCCGCGCCGCAGTCGACGACTTTCGGCGCGAGCGCGGCATTGCCGATCCGCTCGTCAGAATCGACTGGACGGGAGTTTTCTGGCGAAAAACCCCGCGGCGGCTTCAGTTTGCTCCCCGCACAGAGTAACCGGGCGCCGGGATGGTCCCTAAATAGCCCTGTAGGTAGTCGACAGAACCGGGTGCACTGGGGCCCCACATACTTAACATCCGCGTGCCGGGATTCTGCAAGATGAGTTCCGGGGAGGAGCTATTCATCCCTCCCATCTGCTGCATCGCTCCCACTAAACGCCAACCGGGTGGCGCCGTGGCGACGATCGGCGCAGAAGAAAAGCTTAGGCCTCCCTTTTGCATGTACCAAACGCTGATTTCATTGGTGTTCTGGTTTTGCAGGATCAGATCGTTGACGCCATCGTTGTTCACATCACCAGCCGCCGCGACCCTCCAACCAGGCAGCGCGGTGAAGATTACGGGCGCAAAAGAAAAGCTCAATCCGCCCGGCTGCATGAACCATATGCTGACTTCGCTGGTCACGGCGTTCTGCAGAATCAGATCCGTAACGGAATCGCCATTCATATCCGCGGCGGCTACGACCTTCCAATTCGGCAGTGCGGGATAAATGACGGGCGTCTTATCGATGACTGTCTCTGCCTCTCCGGATAAAAACCAGATGCTCACTTCATTGGTTGCGTTGTTCTGGAAGATCAAATCGTTGATTCCATCGCCATTCATGTCGCCAGCGGCCATTAGGGTCCATCCGGGAAGAGCGGTACCGATGAGAGGGGTGCGCGGAAATTCACCGCAATAGCAGTAAAACCAGACTCCCACATCGTTGTAGGAATCCTGCAGCGCCAAAAGCTGCGTCTGCGGTATGTAAAAGGCTATGATACCGTTCCCGTAATTCGTGTAATCGGAGCCGCCGAACACAATCATCCGCTGGCTGGCTGGGTCATGTACGGCAGTGCTGAGATATCGGGGGATGAGCGGGTCGCCACCGGTAACAAACTGCTGCAATATCCAACCGCCACCGCACCAACTCATCGTCTGATTGACACCGTAGCCGTTGTACCCACCGTACAGAATACTTTGGTTCCATCCGCTGAGAAGGATTCCGCTTAGCCCGGCGCGCGGAGTCGGACGAACCGGCGTGGGAACCTGAGTCCAAACGGGAACACTGCCTACGTCATTCGCACCGGAAAGCTCCCAGACTTCGCTCAGTGCGGTCCCCGAAGCGTCGAGTCCGTCGAAGACCAGCAGACTATTCGTGCCAGGATCGTAAAAACCAATCTGCTGCGTTCGTGCCGCAGGAGGTGTACCCATCGCGGCCACCTGCATCCACACCGGCGTGCCGCTCAAGCCGTTAGCGTTGGTCAGTACCCAAAGATCGTTGAACACGGTGGAGTTCTGCTCTCCGCCAAATACGATCAGCCGGTTCGAACTGGCATCGTAAACACCGGTGTGATATGCCCGCGGCGCTGGCGGCGTGCCTGAAGTCAGGAGCTGGGTCCATAGCGGACTCCCGTTCTTTCCATTGGCGCCGGCGAGAATCCAGACCTCGCTGGAGTAGCCGGTAGCTAACTTCCCACCGAAGAGGATCATTCGCGAACTCGCCGCATCATACCCTGCGGAGGCGCCGTACCGTGCCGGCGGGATTGTTCCGGAAGGCGACAGTTGCGTCCATTGTCCGTCGCCGACTGTATTCAAAGACCAAAGATCGTTGAAAATGGTCGTGGCGTTTCGTCCTCCAAAGACGATCATCTGATGCGTCGGAACATCGATCACCGCCACGTGCGAGGATCGCGCCGCAGGCGGAGTTCCGGCGGGATTCATCGATACCACCGTTATCGATTGGGCCGCCAACTGCATTGGCAGCAAAACAAGTGATACGCGCAGTGAACGATCCCAACAATGCCTTCTGCGCATGGATTGCCTCCTCTGCTGTACGGGCTGAACACCGCAGGTGTTTGCGGAATGATGCGGCCAGCGAGTTCCGCAGTCCTCACGTGCGTGTACTGGATAGCGGCTGACTAGTATTTATCAGTTCATATTATACGAGTTTCAGGTCTGTATTACCATTCGGCGGATCCCGACGGCTCTGGGCCATCCTACAACGCCGCGTTCCACGGGAGCGGCAAACGCTGCCGATTTACGTTCGATAGCGTCAGCATTAGATAAAGAGGTATCAAACTGTATATTTATGCTCACTCTTGCTATTCTTTGGTATTCGAAAAAGGGGTGGCGCCTACCCTTTTCGGCGTGCTTTCCAGTGCGGTATGCGGTACCTTGCGTTCATCCCGTTTATCACGGCGGCAGTAACAATCCCTTTTCCGGCATGCGGTGGTGCGCTGTTTGATTTCAGTAACGACATCGCCGGTACAGCGATCCCTTTCACCGATGCCGCTGGCGGAATCACGGCCACCTATAGCGGTACGGCCGCGGTTTGTGATGTGACAGGCTTCGGGTTCACGGGGCTTTTCGGAAATGCACTGATTCAGGGATTCTGCACGCCCGGGGTTGCCGGTCCCATTACCATCAAATTCAACGCCGAAATCTCCACAGTGGCTTTTAACTTCGCTACTCCCGGTCCGCCCACCGCCGTAACTGTTGAAGCGTTCGCCAACGGTCTTGCGATCGGTAAGACCGTCTTTCAAGGCACTTCCCCCTTCCAAAACAATGGAGAAGGTGTGGCGATATTAAATGGACCGTTCGATCAGTTGAGTATAACCGCGAACGCTTTGCTGGCCATCGACAACATGACGGTCGTTTCCGGCTCGAACGCTCCCGTTACAAGTACCGCCAGACCGGCTCTTTTCCTGCAAAACGAAGGAAGTAACGCTGTCGCCGCCTGGAATACGGGTGGTCCGAACAACTCGGTAATTGAAAGTGCTCCTTGGTTCGCTACGGCAGCTCCGGGCTGGAACCTCGTGGCTACCGCCGATATGAATGGCGATGGCGTTCTTGACCTCATTTTTCAAAACCCCGCGACGGGCGGCATCAGTGTTTGGTTTATGACCGGTAGCGGCGGTTTGACAATCGGCACTGCCCCGATTATCTATACCGCCGCGCCGAATTGGGCGCTCATCGCAGTGGCGGATATGAACGGCGATGGTGTTCCCGACTTCCTATTCCAAAACGGAATCACGAATCAGATCAGCATCTGGTTCATGCAGGCTGGCGGGATGGCGTTCACGTCGGCTCCGGTCATCGCCACCGCCGCGCCGGGCTGGCATTTATGTGCCGCCGCTGACATCAACCAGGATGGGGTGCCTGATCTCATTTTCCAGAACCAACTCACCGGCCACGTCAGCATCTGGTTCATGGCATCCGGTGGCCGCTCCTATTTGTCAGCCCCTATTGTGGCCTCTCCGGCAGCCGGGTGGGCCCTGGTAGGGACAAGCGATTTCGACCATGACGGGACGCCCGATTACGTTTTTCAAAATCGCTCCAACGGAGACGTCAGCGTCTGGTACATGACCGGAACTCAAGGAACGACATTCTCGTCCGCCCCGGTGATCGCAACTGCATCGTCCGGCTGGTACCTGCTAGCGACACACTAACGAAGCTTCGGCGGTCTTTGTGGCCAGCGTTTCGAGCCCGATGGATGGCTGCTTACTATGCCAGCCTGGCGCCGAAATATATACGGACCTAATTGCTCACGGCGCTGACGGTCAAATCGAAAACGGTCAAATATCACTTTTTGGATGTAATGCTCCTCAACGAAGTGCACCGGCTGAACCGAGAGAACCAAAGCCTTCAGGAGCGGCTCGCGAAAATCGAAGGTATGGTGGATCAGCTCATGCATCAACCCGGGGGCAATCATAACTTCGCGGTAATCGATGGCCGCGCGGCAGCCTTCAGTGCGCAGCGAATAGGGACCAGCCGGGCGCGGCAGTGGCAATCACAGGTGCGGACGAGTATGAGGTTCCTTGGGTGCCCGCCATGTACCAGACGCTGACCTGGCCTGTTGACCGGTTCTGAAAAACGTAATCTGGTACTCCGTCGCCATTGAAGTCCCTCGTGCCAGCGAGCGTCCAACCCGCCGCCGGGGACGCCACGATGGGTGCAGACGAGTACGCCAGCCCGCCGCTCCTCATGAACCAAATGCTGATTTGGCCGCTGGTCTGGTTTTGGAACAGCAGATCTGGCACCCCGTCCTGATTCATGTCACCTGTTGCGACCAGCCTCCAGCCGGATACCGCCGTCGCAATTATCGGCGCCGACGAGAAGTTCATTCCACCTGCCTGCATGAACCAAATGCTGATTTGGTTCGTAATGCTGTTCTCGAAAATGAGGTCCGGTACGCCATCCCCATTCAGGTCCGCAGCGGTCGCAAGCTGCCAATTCGGGGCCGCTGTATAAATGATGGGTGCGGAGCCGATCGTCAATCCACTCGGTCCTATCATAAACCAAATGCTCACGCCTCCAGTGGAACGGTTCTGAAAGATGAGATCGGGCACGCCATCGCCATTCATATCGGCGGTAGCGACGAGTGCCCAGCCGGAAGCAGCGGTGGCGAACCATGGTGAACTCTGAATTATTGAGTTGTTCATGCCACCCATCAACCACGCACTAACTCCTAGGTTCGCTTGATTCTGCAAGAAAAGAGTGACGCCGGAGTTCCCGGCCGGAACGGCCGTCGTGAATGACCATACTTGTGATGGCGACTCGGCATTATTGTTATTCGGATCGCGGCTGGCGACCTGCCAGTAATAGGTTGTCCCCGCTTTCAATGCTGGAGCAGGCGTAAACGGGGCGCCGGAGCTGAAAACGCCGGCAGTTGGGGGATTGCTCGTTCCCAGGTAAACCGTATATCCAGAGCTGCCATTGACCACGTTCCAAATCAGGCCGGTCGTTACAGGAACACCAGTAGAACCGTTTGATGGAGAGACAAGCACCGGCGCGGGTAATCCCAACAAAACGAAATCCCGTGCCCGGCCGAACCACAGGAAGCTCTGGACGACGTTGGAATCGCCGCCTCCGTTTCGGAGGTCATAAGCTCCCGCAACCCAGGTATTCGGGTAACTGGCGTTGCGACGTGTTGAGAAGAAATCTCCCCATCGGTTATCCGTTGGGCCATTTGTTCCAGCCGTAGCAGTATATACGTGAATTGGAGAAAAACCGCTTTGGACATCGTCTGAAATCCAAACCGCCTCATTCGGGTACGTCTGGCCCCCGCCAAAGGCGATGATGCCGGCCAAATTGCCGGACGCGTTCACTGAAACGGAAGGATAGAGCCAGGCATAAGAGGCGCTCCAGATCTGGCTTTCGGATAAAAGATGCCGAGACGACTGATCAAACCGGGCCACGATTGTGTAGGGATAGGGGTGGGTCGCATCCTCCTGGGCCGAAAACATCAATCCAATCACCCCACCCGATACCCAAGATGCCAGAACTCGCGAGTCGGCATCCGCTGCCCAGTTCGTTCCATCGGGGCTGAACGCAGTTCCCCCATCCGCCATGTCCGTGAATCCCGCCAATTGAACATCATCGAATAAAAGATTGCTTGCGAAATCATCCCAGTGTATGATCCGTACACTGCTGCCGCCGAGATCCGTGCTGCCGCAGTACATCGTGCTGGTCGCGCCCTCGCTACAGCGCCAACCACCAAGAGTAGTGCTTGTGTAGTCGGTGAAACTGATCGATCCACCGCTGGCGACTTGATCTAGTGGAATCCGCCATATGACTGAACCCGTAAAGGAATCATTCCTGGACGCATACACATCAGCCGTGACATATAGGTACGTGGATCCAACGGAAAGGTTCGGGAAATCAAAGTAGTTCCCGGCTCCGAAGCCGAACAGTTGGGGATTGAAATCATGATAGTTCCACAAATTTAGCGTCAGGTTGCCGTTCCCGACCGCAGTTGCAATCCGCACGGTGCCGCTGGTGTTGTCCGGCGCGTACAGTAACGCCCATATCATCATCTGCTGAGCCGGAGCGTACTGCACTGACTGGTCACAGCAGAAACCGCCGTTTACCGATGGAAACGTATCATATGGGCTTACGTAGCCAAAAGAAGCTCCGCCATTTGTCGAAAGGGCGGCGAACCAATTCGCCGCGTAGAAAATGGTGTTGTTCACCATGCTTCCCAAGCTGGACTCCCCCGTGGCGCTGGTCGACAACCCCGTCTCCGAGGCTGTGAACTGATGGGTCGTCTGAAATATAAAATCCGTGGGCGCCGCTGATCGGGTATTCGGATTGCGCTGTATCGGTTCCGTCGGAGGATCTGATGGAGGCTCTACAGCCCGCGTCGGTGAAACGGAGCGGACGAACCGGTGTCGTTTTCGCTTGCGCTGGCGGCCATCGAGTTCATTTGGCCTCGACGGCGCAGGAGTCGAATGCACTGGGCCAATCGCGATCGATGGAATGGACGTGCCGTTTTCCGATGGTGAACTGCCGCTAGTAAATACCGTCCCTACTTCCTGCGCGAAAACCACGCTCAGGAACATGGAAAACGCACACGCGAGATGCACTAGCCTCCGCAGCGTCCGCGGGCCGCTCTCAACGTCGCCACAAAGAGATACCATCCTGGCTCTGCTCCAAAAGCCCCGCGATCTCATCAGCGTGCTTGCGCTTTCAATTCACCCCGAGCACGTACCAGCCGGCCGCTGCCGTGGCGATCACCGGAGCAGAAGAAAACGTTGCCCCCTGGGTGCCCGTTATATACCAGACGCTGACTGCCCCGTTTAAACGGTTTTGGAAAACGTAATCTGGTATCCCATCTCCATTGAAGTCGCTGATGCCCACCACACTCCAGCCCGCTGCGGGGGATGCCACAACCGGCGCCGAAAAAAAGGACATTCCGCCCGGGTTCATGAACCACACACTGATCTGGCCCGTAGCCTGGTTCTGGAACAGCAGATCCGGCACGCCATCCTGGTTGACGTCACCCGCCGCTACCAATTTCCAGCCTGCCCCAGCAGTGGCGACGATCGGAGCCGCCGAGAAACTCATCCCGCCTGGGTTCATAAACCAGATGCTGATCTGATTCGTGGTCGTGTTCTGGAAAATCAGATCGGCTACGCCATCATTATTCATGTCGGCGGCAGCGACGATCTGCCAATTCGGTGCGGCCGTTCGGATGATCGGCGCACTGGCGATTCCCAACCCATCGGAGCCGGTCATGAACCACACGCTTACCTGGTTGGTCTGCGCATTCTGAAAAACGAGGTCCGGTATGCCATCGCCATTCAGGTCTCCGGCAGCCACAAACTTCCAACCCGCGGCAGCGGTTGCGAACCAGGGGGCATTTAAGAGCGAGGAATTATTGCTCCCACCCATAAACCACTTGCTCATGCCGTTGTTTTGCTGGCTCTGCAGGAATAGCAACGGCGCGCGCCGCACAATGGCGGTAATGTTATTTGCGGTGGCGTTCAGCGCCCCACCCCCGGAAACAGTCGCCTCGTTGGTGATCTGCGGGGCCGCCAGTGGCGATACGTTGACGCTTACCGTGATAGGAAAATAGCTGGAACCCGCCGCCAGCATATCGCTGCGCGTGCAAACGTTGCTAAAGCACGCCCATCCGGTACCGGACATGGAAACCAAGGTTAGGCCAGCGGGCAATGTCTCCGTTACGCTTACCGCCCCAACGGTAAAGCCAGCCCCCAAGGCATTCGAGACCGTGAGCGTGTATATGGCACCAGCTTGGCCTTGCGTGAAGCTACTGGTAGGCGTGTTCGCAATCGATAGTACCGGTGGTGTTGCAGTAATCACGGTGAAATCGGTACCGCTGCCGCCAATCCCGTTTCCACCCGAAACCGCGACCGAATTTGATAGTGTCGCGGGCGCGCTCATGCTCACATTTACGCTAAGCGTCAACGTGGGGTAACTGCTGGAGGGCGCCAGGCTGTCGGAACGCACACACGTCAGGGTTGCAAGCGTGCAGCTCCAACCGGTGCCCGTGAGGGCTGTAGCCGTGAGGCCGACGGGAAGCGTATCCGTCAATGTCACGGTCCCGGAGGTCGAACCAGGGCCGGCATTGGAAACGGTAATCGAGTACACGGCGCCAACCTGACCTGGAGCAAAGGAGCCGTTATGGGAACTGGCCACGCGGAGTACCGGGGTCAAAACCCCGAGGAAGACAGCTACCTTATTAGTTTGAATGGTTGCCGCGAGGTCTGTGCGCCCATCCCCATTGAAATCACCGGCCACTACCCCGCCAGGCTGCAGACCGGCCGTATAGGCCACCGGCGCCTGGAGCGAGCCATCGCCGTTGCCCAGCATGATATTGACCGTTCCTCCGTAGCTGGTCGTGACCACATCGAGCTTCCCATCGCCGTTCACATCCGCAATCAGTACGGTTTGGGGCGTGCTGCCGCCAGCGTAAGACGTGCAGGACAAGGAGGTGCCGTCGCCTTTGCCCAGACATACGTAGACCAGACTACTCCCGTCTGCACGCACGACATCTGCCTTGCCATCTCCATTTAGGTCTCCAACCGCGAGACCATAACTGCCAGACCCGGGCCAATAGTTCTGGTACAAGAAAGTTCCGTCACCATTACCTAATTGAACGTACAGATTGCCCGAGGAACTCAGGGCCAGATCGGTCTTACCATCACCATTGAAATCGCCGAAGGCAGCCGGGCCTGAACCATAACCAAAACTCGAGCCACTGCTAAACGTGCCATCACCATTGCCGAGCAGAAGCATCGCCCCGTAAGTGGTGCCTAACAGCAGGTCGGTGTTTCCATCGTTGTTCACGTCACCTGCGGCGATCGAAGTCGGTGAATTGCCGCCGTTATACATCAGCGGAGTTTGGAACGTGCCGTCTCCATTGCCCAGCAGCACGCTGACGGTATTCGTAGTGCTTACATGATTCGCCACAGCCAGATCCAGCTTCCCGTCGTTATTGAAATCTCCCATCGTAACTGCAACGGGGCTGGATCCCGCCGGGTAGTCGACATTGACACGGAATGTCCCATCTCCATTGCCCAGCAGCACGCTTACCGTATTCGCCAAACTATTCGCGGTCACGAGGTCGGTCTTGCCGTCGCCGTTCAAGTCCGCGGCTACCACGCCCTGGGGGCCTGTACCGGTCGGGTACCCGGCCGCCACACCGAGGCCGCTGGCCTGTGCCGCGCTGACGGTCAATGGCACGATGCCCGAAGCGCTGGCGCCGTGGGTCGGATCCCCGGAATAAGCCGCCTTTACGGCCCGGGCGCCTACGGCAAACATCCGCGTCGTCAGAACAGCCTGAGAATTGACCACGGCTGCCGATCCGATAAAGTTACCCGCATCGAAGAACTCAACCACTCCTGACACGGCCGAGTTCATCGACGCTGTCAACGTGACCGGCTGGCCAAGTGTCGAAGAGCTCGGCAGGACAGACAGCGTAGTCGTAGTGGGCAGAACGATATTCGTCGGGTTCGTGACGGTATTCACAAACGCCCCGTTCGACACCGAGGCTTGCGGGTTGACCGTAGTGGCCACCATGGTTGTCGCCACAGTCACGGAAATCGGTGGAAAACTGTTACTGCCAGCCAGAGAATCCGTTCGCGTGCAGGTTAAATTGCTTAGGGTGCAGCTCCAACCATAGCCTCCATTGATCACCGTCGCGGCGAGTCCTGTAGGCAGGGTCATCCTTACCGTTACCGTGCCGGAGGTGGGGATGAACTCCGGATTGGAGACCACAATTTGATAGGTGCCTAATGTTCCGCCAATGATGTTCCGCGGGGTGTGCGTTAGCGATATCGTCAGGCCGTTAAATTGGCCGGTTAAGAATATGTTGACAGTGTTCGATGCGACAGCGGCGATATCGAGCCTGCCATCACGATTAAAGTCGCCGCAGACCACCGTCGCAGGGCTGCTGGTCGAGAGCAGTTCCGATCCAGGCTGGAACGTTCCGTCGCCATTGCCGATTACGATATAGAATCCGCCGCTCGCGTATGCGGCAAAAGCAATGTCCAGTTTTCCGTCTCCATTGAAATCGCCTGTCGTCGCAAAAGAGCCCGGAACCCCACCGAGGTTCGATTTGCTACCGAAGCGCAGTGAGCCATCGCCATTTCCCACGAGAACTGTAACTGATGTCCAGTAGATGACCGCGATGTCTGGTACACCATCACCGTTAAAATCACCCGCCACGAAGCTGTCCGCATATATGATGCTCGGATCGCCATAGCTGACCGGCGCTTGAAATGTTCCATTACCGTTTCCGAGAAATACGCCCACGAAACCGTTGTAAGAGGTGTTGAGAGCCACAAGGTCGAGCCTGCCATCGCCGTTCAAATCAACCGCAAGGAGAGAACCCCAGTTGCCGGCCCCAGACCCACTCGTCATAACAGGTTGAAACGTACCATCTCCATTCCCGATGAGAACCGCCGGCCCGCCGCTGTACAGGAAAGCCAGATCGAGCTTGCCATCACCGTTGAAGTCTCCTACCAGGAGAGGACTATTATAGAAGCCGGGCGCGGCGAACACCCTCACGGCTGCCTGAAAGGAACCATCTCCATTTCCAGCCAGCACGAAAATGCCGTTGTAATCGCAGACGGCCACATCTGGATTGCCATCTCCGTTGAAATCTCCTATCACGAGGCAACCGGGAGAGCTAGTACCCGCGATCGGATAAGAAGATGCCGCACGGAACGTCCCGTCGCCGTTGCCCAATAGGATGCTGAGGCCCGAACCGGAGAGCACCGCCACGTCCAGTTTGCCGTCATGATTGAAATCCGCAACGCCGGGGCTCGCTGCACCCGAAACCGTGTAAGTAATCGCCGGCTGGAACCCATTGCCGGGAATGGCCGTAACGGTCTCCGTGGTGGCCGGCGAACGGACCGGCCCAAATGTGGCATCGCCTCTGTAAATGGCATGCAGGTAATGCGTACCGGCCGGTAAGGTAAGGATTGAAAAGCTTGTCTGCGGTCCCACTATGGCGGCTGTACCCAAAAATGTGCTGCCGTCATAGAACGCGATCGTCCCCGTGGCGCCGGAACTAATCGGCGCGGTAATCGTAATCGCTTGTCCCTGTACGGCTGGATTGGGAGAAGCAGAGATGCCTATTCCCGGTAAATACCGGACGAATGCCGTGTCCGTCGCTGTATTATTCGACGTGTTCTGGTCTCCGCCCCCCGATACCGTTGCCGTCGCTGTGACATTAATCCCGACGATGGGACCGAGGTTAACCGTAATCGTGATCGGCGGGTAGCTCCCACCGGGCGCCAGAGCATCCGACCGCGTGCAAGTGAGTGTTCCCAGGGTGCATGCCCAGCCACTCCCGGAAAGGGCCGTGCCCGTGAACCCCGAGGGTATCGCTATCGTTAAAGCCACGCTTCCAGAACTCGAGACGTCTCCCGGGTTATTGACCGTCGCCATATACACAGCTCCAACTTGCGACATCTCGAAGCCGCCGCCGTGGCTCATACTAACCGAAAGGTCGATGATCGCTCCGCCGAGCATCACCCCCACGCCAGTCGTCGCTGTGCCTGTATAATCGGCAATCGCCAGGTCCACGATTCCGTCGCCATTAAAATCCCCTGCAGCTAAACCTTGGAGGCTTTGCGCCACCGTATACCCTACCGGGGCCTGAAATGTGCAATCGCCATTGCCAAAGAGCACTCGGAGATTCGGGGAATCCGTGCTATCCGTGAAGGCGAGATCAATTATCCCGTCGCCATTAAAATCGCCAGTAACTAATCCCGTCACGGGAGAGGCTGAATAGGGCGTTAGCGACAAAAAGCTTCCATCCCCATTGCCGCGAAATATGAAGATCCCTCCCCCAGCGGTGGCGCCTACGGCAATATCCGAGATGCCGTCGCCATTAAAGTCGGCGACTGCCGGATAGCCATAGTTATAGCCGCTCACGAGGGTGGAGGGGGGCTTAAAGGTCCCATCTCCGTTTCCGAACAAGAGGTACACTCCGGTGGAGCAAATGATGACGAGATCCGTCTTCCCGTCGCCATTGAAGTCTCCTGCTCCCAAATAGCCCGGATTCGAAGTGACGGTAAAGCTGATCGGGGTACGAAAAGTTCCATCCCCATTGCCCAACAGAAGACCGAGCGTGTTCGTATAGCTGTTGCCAACGGCGAGATCCACGATGCCATCCCCATTAAAATCTGCCGCGGCAACGCCTCCCGGGCCGCTGCCAGTTATGTAATTCACCGCGGTTTGAAACGTTCCGTCACCTTTCCCCAGAAAAACGCTGATATTGCCGCTGTCCCGGTTCGTAACGGCTAAATCCGTGGCGCCATCTCCGTTGAAGTCTGCCATCACAACGGAATCGGGAGAGGTACCCGTCGTATACGAAATTGCCGTCTGGAAGGTACCGTCACCATTGCCCAGAAGCACGTTCAGGTTACTGAAATTCGTAACGGCCAAGTCGGCCTTCCCATCATGATTGAAATCTCCGACGGCGACCGATAAAGGACTTCCTCCAGCCGCATAGTGGGCAGCAGTACGGTGAAAGCCGAGCGATGAACCGGCGGTTACGAGCTCGGGAAATATTGCCGAGAGCGATGCGCTATAAGTGGAGTCGCCGCCGTAATAAGCACGTAACGATCTCGTTCCGGCGGGCAGCAGAGTCGTCGTAAGACTGGCCTGGCTGCTAGAAATGGTCATGATACCGAGAACCGTCACCCCGTCGTAGAAAGTGACCTTTCCCGTAGCTCCAGTCGTCACATTGGCGCGAATGATCACCGGCTGACCGTAGATAGCCGTGCTCGGCGATGCCATTACGGCTATGGAACTGGGTGACTGGCCGAACGCGAAACTGTTCCGGAAAACCAGCAGCCCTAATAGAAGCCACCAACGGGAAGCGTGGCAATATTCAGCATGGATTCGCACGGTACGGCTCCTTTGCCCGAGCCACCTGAAACACGGCTGCACAGCGGAAAGTGAACAGAATAGAGTATCATGCAGATCTGAAACTGCCTATGGCAGTAAGGTCCTGGGACCACTAGGAAGAAAGCCCCTTATGGTCGACGCGCCTCGCCAATGACTGGCTTGCGCCCGGCGCCGCTCGACCTGATGGATATCCCTCGCGTCTCGTGATGTGCTCAAAGTAGCGTGAAATCGAGGAGGCCTGTCTGCGCTGCAACACCAGATGAGTGCCGCCCTCTGTCGCTCATTGGAAGATCCATGCTACACATCTGTTAGTCGTTCCCCCTGAACCGTTCCCCCTGACGAAGAATTGGCTGGCGGCCCATGCCGAGGTACGCGCGTGTTTTCTCCGCGGCCCTAAAAATCTGCGGGGATTGGACGATTAGTGCGCTCTAGTAACTGTGGAGCCACCTGGAGGATCTCATGAACGCCACTTCTCACAATCAATCGGACTGGACGATTTTGGCCCGCATTCTCTCCGGTTGCAGCGCTGTTCCTTTGCTCTTAATTCTTGGCCTATATCCTCTCTTGGGCCAGGAAGTACCTGTAGGAAAAAACCCTTATGGAGTCGTTTTCGATGGAGTGAATGTCTGGGTGAGCAACCAGGCTAGCAACACCATTTCAAAACTACGGGCCAGTGATGGCGCTACCGTCGGCACCTATCCTGTCGGTGTGAGCCCGCAGGGCATTGCATTCGATGGCAATGACATTTGGGTTGCAAATTATATCGATAACAATATCACCCGACTCCGGGCCAGCGATGGAGCCAACCAGGGGACGGTGCCAGTCGGGATAAACCCGGTTGGGGTCGCCTTTGACGGTACGAACATCTGGGTCACAAATAGTTTCGACGGGACGATATCGAAGATACGCGGCCACGATGGAGCCCTACTCGGAACGTTCCCCGTCTCCAATCCCGTGAACTTCAACGCTCTCCCGATGGGTGTCATGTTCGATGGAACCAGCATTTGGGTGGCAAACGCAGCACCAGGAACTGTCGGCAAAATCCGGCCGTCGGATGGCACGATTCTGCAAACCATTCAGCTCGGCTCCGGTGGCTTGTGTGGCTCTCCAGGACGACCGTTATGCCCCATCCCCTACGGCCTCGCGTTCGATGGCAGTGCCGTTTGGGTAACGGAAAAGGGCAACAATAGCCTCGCTAAGATTCAGGCGAGCGATGGTACTGTTTTGGGAGTCTTCAGTTCGGGGCCCGGGGGTGGCCCCATGGGCATAGCCTTCGACGGAAGCAATCTTTGGGTTGTAAACAACTCAGGCAACAACATTACACAACTGCGCGCCAGCGACAGCACAATTTTGAAAACAGTTACCGTAGGAGCTACTCCTATCGGCATTGTTTTCGCCGCAGGCGCGCTTTGGGTCACGAATGCGTTGGCCAATACGGTTACCAGAGTGTCGACTATAACGACCGGTCCAGTCCTCTTTTTGCAGAGTCGGCAAATGAATGGCGTGAGTTCCTGGTTCATGGGAGGGCCCAACAATGCTGGCATCCAAAGCGCCCCGTGGTTCGCGACGGCCGCAGCCGGCTGGGAACTCCTGGCCGTAGCGGATATGAACGGTGATGGTGTCTTGGATTTAATCTTCCAAAACCCGTCGACTGGGGGCGTTGGGATTTGGTTTATGACGGGCGCGAATGGCCTGACGATCGGCTCGGCGCCGATCATTTTCACTGCCGCCGCAAACTGGCGAGTAGTGACGGCTGTCGATATGAATAGCGACGGCGTTGCGGACTTGATTTTTCAAAACAGCGTAACGAACCAGATCAGCATCTGGTTTATGAAACCCGGTGGACTAGCGTTTTCATCGGCCCCCATCATTGCAACCTCCGCTCCCGGGTGGAAGCTGGTCACCGCTGCCGATATTAACCAGGATGGTACCCCTGACCTGGTTCTCCAAAACGAAATAACTGGTCAGATTAGTGTTTGGATGATGAACAGCGGTGGACTGTCCTACTCTTCAACTGCAATCGTGGCTTCACCGGCGATTGGCTGGACTCTAATCGCCGCCACCGATTTCAACGGCGACGGAACACCAGATTATATCTTCCAAAACCGCGCCACCGGGGCAGTCTCGGTCTGGTACATGGCCGGCAAAGAAGGTAAAACCTGCTCATCCGCTCCGGTAATCGCCACCGCGGCAGTAGGCTGGAGTGTGGTAGCAGTCCACTGAAAATAGCCGCAGCAATCATCAGAAATGTCAGATCAAGGCGTGGCGAGTACGCCTGATTGTTGGAGTTTACTGTAGTTGAAAATGTAGGATCACGGGTCTTTGAGATAAGGAACAGTACCATTAAGACGTGGCCCTCCGTATTCTAATAGCGGTTCTGGCTCCTGCTCTTGCCTCAGCCCAGCTCGCGTCGAACCTCGTTCTCCAAATCTCCACTGAAACCGCTCCCCCGGGCGGCTCGGTCCAGCTCAAGCTGTCGCTAACCGCTCCAGCGCTTGTAGGAACCGGTCGCATCGTCCTAGACCTCGACCCAACCGTCTTCGGCAACATCGGCACAGTCTCGGTCTTCAGCGCGGCGGGCGATGTTTATGGCATTGCTACCGTCCAAGGCCAACACCTGGATGCCTCGTTCACGTCCCCGTCCGGCGGGATCGGCCAACTGCGGAACCTGCCCGTCCTGGTAGCAACGGTTCCCATTCTGCAGAGCGCGAACCCGGGCACCGTGGCTACCGTCACAGCCGACGCTAGCCAGTCCGCTTGGCAAGATGCCTGGGGCAACGCGATTTCGGTTGCTGTCGCAGCCGGATTCGTCACCGTGGGAGGAACCCTCTCGATCCAGAACGTAACCTCCACCGGCGCAAAACTCCGGTGGCGGCTTTACACCCCAAACCACCGCAACCATCGATGGGGTTGCCATCGCTTCCACCGCATTTGCCAGCCCTCAGGAAATCGACGTCACCCTTGCCGGCCCTACCGAGATTACGGGCAGGAGAGTCACCTTGCACGATCCCAGCGCTGGTGAAGCCGTCTACTTCGCTTCGCTGGGCGGCTTCGCGTCCTCTACTTGGTTGGTGGACGCGAGGTTCACTCCGCTGTTTCCGAATGCCCAGCCGCTATTCCCCTTGGAAACCCAGCTCACAGGAATATTCTCGGCGCCAGGTGACAGCCCCGGAAGCGCGATTGGCCTCCAGAATCCAACCTCCGCACCGGTTACTGTGACGCTGGAGCTATTCGGTCTGAGTTCCTTCGGCTTTTCCACAAACGTGAGCATTCCGCCATATAGCGCCGCGCTCTACAACGTGCCGAGTGTTGACACGGTCGTAGTCTCGGCCAGCGCTCCGCTGCGCATGGTGGAACTGAATTCGTTCTGGATGAATCCCACGCCGGAATTCTCTCCGGTCGGCCTCGCCCCCGCACAAAAGATTGTCGCTGGTTCAGCGCCCGGCTTTACCTGGCAGATCGGGACCCCACCTCCGCAGCCCTTTTCGATTCCCATCTCCAATGCCGGGCCTGGGCTCACCTTCGACTACAGCGTGACCGCATCCACAGCCAGCGGTGGCGCATGGCTCAACATAACCCCCACCAAAGGAAACACTGCCGGTTCCGTTTCGATCATCGCTTCGGTCAGCCCTACCGGCCTTGCGGCCGGAATTTATGCCGGCGCCATTACCCTCACGCCGCTCGAAGGAACAACTCAGCCCGTTGCGATTCCGGTCACCTTAACTGTCATCCCCGCCAATTACGTAATTCTCCCCCCTTACACTTCGCCGATCATTTTTTCCGTCTTCGGCAGCCCGGTCCTCGCACCACGAACGTTCACGCTTACCAGCGGCACTCCTGTCAGCTTTACCCTCGGCAGCAGCATCCAATCCGGCGGCAACTGGTTCACCGCGTCGGTCTCTTCGACCGCCACGCCGGCCACACTCATGGTGACGCCAAATGCCGCGGGCCTGCCGATTGGAATGTATGCGGGCCAGATCGCCATCACGGGTCCGGCGAACACAATCACCATAACCATCTCCCTCCAGGTGTTCGGTCCTCCGCAGCTCAGTGTTTACCCCACATCGTTCCTGTTTTCCGGTCAATCCGGAGGCCCAGCGCCCACGCCGCACGGAGTCGTGGTCACACCCTCAGTCCCTTTCTCGCTCATCACCAGCACGGCGTCCGGAGGCAACTGGCTCAAGGCGTCGATCGTGGGACCAACCAACGGCTCGTTCGATGTCAGCGTAAATACCTCAGGACTTGCGGCAGGCACGTACTCCGGCACCGTCACAGTGAGTTCCACCGCGGCCGCGGGGCCGGTCCCGATTGCGGTGACTCTAGACGTATGGACCATACCCCCCACTTATACGGCCGCGCCAGCCAGCCTCACATTCACAGTGGCCAGCGGATTGAGATCGCCGCCGCAGACGATCTCGGTCGTTTCGAGCGATCCGCTGCTGTTGCCTTACCTGAACCCAGTGGTCAATGCGGGCGCGGGGGTCGGTGTCTTCTGCCCACCGGCAGCGGCCTGTGCCCTCACGGCCGCTCCCCTGTCTCCGGGAACGTACTATGGGGAGCTCCAACTCCGCGGCCCTAGCCCGGATTTCAACGTCCAGAGCACGGTCGCCATCACCGTGTATGCCCTGCCCACCGCTGCGCAGCCGCCGGTGATCGCCTCCGTGGTCAGCGCCGCCACACAAATCGCCGGTTCGCTCGCGCCGGGCGAAATCGTGGCTCTTCACGGCGTCGGCATCGGTCCGCCTCCGGGCTCGTCGCTTGCTCGCTTCCAGCTTCTGTTCGATGGTCGCGCCGCGCCGGTGCTCTACACCTCCTCTTCACAAGTGAATGCCATTGTTCCCTTCGAAGTGGCGGGCCAGACAACGACGACGATTCAGGTCATCAACAATGGCGTTCAATCCGCCGCCTGGGCTGTAGCCATCGCGCCCTCCGCTCCCGGCATATTCACGCTGAACCAAACCGGCGTGGGCGCCGCGGCCGTGCTCAATCAGGATAGCTCCGTAAACAATTCCGCGAACCCCGCAGCCCGCGGCGCCGCTATTCAGATCTTTGCGACCGGCGGCGGCCAGACTTCCCCACCCTCCGCTACCGGAAGCATCACTCCTTCCGCCCCAATGCTGGCTCTTCCCGCCACGGTCTCCATCGGCGGCGTGAACGCGGCACTCATTTATGCCGGGGCGGCCCCACAGGAAATTGCCGGTATGATCCAAGTCAATGCGGTGGTTCCGCAAAGCGTTGCTCCCGGTGCTACCGTGCCCCTCTCGATTACAATTGGCGATGCTACTTCGCCAAGCGGAGTTACGGTTGCCATAAAATGATCGTCCTAAAGTAATCGCCCCTTCATTCCCCCCGCACAATCGGCATCCGCCACCCCGTCCCGAACGCCCGCGAGGTTACCTTCAGCACCGGCGCCGCCTGCTTGCGCTTGAATTCCGCCATCCGCACCATGCGCAGCACCCGGCGCACCGTCTGCTCGTCAAAGCCGCGGGCCACGATGTCTTCCGCCGATTGGCATTGCTCCACGTGTAGCTCCAGAATTTGGTCCAGCAGGTCGTAAGGTGGAAGCGTATCCTGGTCCGTCTGGTCGGGCCGCAATTCCGCCGAAGGCGCCTTCGTCAAAATAGCTTCCGGAATGTCCGCCCGCCGCCGGTTGCGCCACTCCGCCACGCGATACACCATGGTCTTCGGTACGTCGCCAATCACCGCTAGGCCGCCGTTCATATCGCCGTAGAGAGTGCAGTATCCCACCGCCAGCTCCGATTTGTTGCCCGTGGTCAGCAGCAGCGAGCCGAACTTGTTCGAGACCGCCATCAGCAAATTGCCGCGAATCCGCGATTGAATGTTTTCCTCCGTGACATCGGCCGGCCGGCCGCGGAACGCATCCTGAAGCACACAGTCGTAGGTGCGCATGATGTCGCTGATGGGCAGCGTAATGGTCTCGATCCCCAGATTCCGCGCCAGCGCCAGCGAATCGTCCACACTTCCGGCGCTTGAATAGCAGGAAGGCATCAACACTCCCAGCGTATTTTCGGGGCCCATCGCTTCCGCGGCAATCGCCGCCGTCAATGCCGAGTCGATGCCGCCGGAGAGTCCTAACAACACTTTCGAGAAGCGCGTTTTCCGGGCGTAATCGTGGACCCCCAGCACCAGGGCGTTCCAGATCTCCGCCTCGACTGTGAAATCGTCTTCCGCAATGGTCCCGCCTCCCATTGCCAGGTCCACCACGACCATGTCTTCCCGAAACCCCGCCGCCCGCCCGATCAACTTTCCGTGTGCGTCGAAGGCGCAGCTTCGCCCATCGAAGATCAGGTCATCGTCGCCGCCCACCTGGTTGACGTATGCCAGAGGAAGACCGTGCTTCTGCGCGAGGTGGCCTAGCATGCGTTCGCGGAATGCCTGCTTGCCGGCGGTGAACGGAGATGCCGACAGATTCAGGATGGCCTGAGCCCCGCCCCCGGCCAGCACTTCAATCGGGTCTCTATGATACCGGGGCCGTTCCCAAAAATTCCGGTCGTTCCAAACGTCTTCGCAGATGCTGATACCCAGCCGCAAGCCGTTGCACTCGAGAATCTGCGGCTCGGCGGCGGGCTCAAAGTAGCGGTCTTCGTCGAAAACGTCGTAGGTGGGCAGCAGGGTCTTATGGAACACCTGCCCAACCCTGCCTTTGTGCAGCAGTACCGCGCTGTTATAGAGCGGCCGCCCCATCTCGGCCGGGTTGGGAGTCGCGATCCCCACCAGCACCGGCGGCGCGCCCACCAACTCCGACGCTACCTGCTGTAGCCGCTCTCCGCTGCGGCGCACAAAGCCGCGATTCATCAACAGATCGCGCGGCAGATAACCCATGAGCGAGAGTTCGGGCGTCACCACCAGATCGGCGCCGCCAAACTGCGCCTGCTTGACCCCGTGAATAATCAGGGAAGCGTTCCCCGCCAGATCGCCCGCCGTCGGATTGATTTGCAGAAGAGCTATGCGCAAGGAAATGGCCGCTGGATGTGGGTTTTGGCGTACGCTCGCTCCGGCGGCTCCTTAACTTACGATGTTACAGTAAAAGACGAAATCACCCCCGCCACGGGGGCGCGCCCTTCATGTGCGGCATTGCCGGTTACGTCACGGTGGAACCATCCCCGCCCCAGAAGCCGCTTCTGGAGCGAATGACCGATGCCATCCGGCACCGCGGCCCCGACGATTCCGGCTTCTACCAGGATGAATACGCCTCTCTCGGCCATCGCCGGCTGAGCATCATCGACCTCGCCGCCGGCCACCAGCCCATGGCCAACGAAGACCAGGCGCTCTGGATTATCTACAACGGCGAGATCTTCAATCATGCGGACCTCCGTCCGGCCCTGGAAAGCGCCGGGCACCGCTACGGTACCCACTGCGATACCGAAACCATTCTTCACGCCTACGAGGAGTACGGCCCGGCTTCCCTCGATCGCTTCCGCGGCATGTTCGCCTTCGCCATCTGGGATAAGCGCGCCCGCAAGCTGTTTTGCGCCCGCGATCGCCTCGGCAAAAAGCCTTTCTACTACTATTGGGACGGGCGTCTGTTCGCCTTCGCCTCGGAAATCAAAGCGCTGCTGAAACACCCGGCCATCGCGCCGCGGCTCGAAGAGTCGCTGCTCCCCGAATATCTGGCGTTTGGCTACATCAGCGAAGACCGTACCCTGTTCTCCGGCATTCGCAAGCTAATGCCGGGCCATTATCTCGTCCTCGATCTGGCCTCTGCGCGTCCCGAGCCGCAGATCCGCCAATACTGGGAAATTCCCCGCCCCGCGCCGGAGGAGCCTCGCGACGATGCCTCCTGGATCTCCGAATGCCGCGAGCGGCTGGAGGAAACCGTCCGTCTGCGCCTCATGAGCGACGTGCCGCTCGGCATGTTCCTCAGTGGCGGCCTCGATTCGAGCGCCATTGCGGCCCTGATGAAGCGGCAATTTACAGGGCCGGTGAAAACCTTCGCGGTCGGCTACCAGGAGCAGCAATACAGCGAGCTTTCCTATGCCGCCCACGTGGCCCGCAGTATCGGCACCGAACATCACGAAGTGGTGGTCGGCATGGAAGATTTCTTCAATGCCCTGCCCCGCCTCATCTGGCATGAGGACGAGCCCATTACCTGGCCCTCCAGCGTTTCGCTGTATTTCGTTTCGCGGCTGGCCTCCGAGCAAGTAAAAGTCGTGCTCACCGGAGAAGGCAGCGATGAGATGTTCGCCGGTTATGCGCGATACCGCTTCTACGCGCTCAACCAACGCTGGCTGCCGTTCTACCGTTTGCTGCCCGGCCCCCTACGGCGCGCCATCCGTTCCCAGGTAGCCTCTTCCGGCCTGCTGCAGGCCGATGTCCGGCGCAAGCTGCAGCATACCTTCGTGGGGCGCGGTGAAGACCTCGAATCGCTCTACCTCGACAATTTTTATTCCGCCCTTCCCGCCGCCGAGCAGGCGCGGATGTTCTCTTCCCTGCCCCGTACATCGGCTTACCAGAATTTCCGGCGCTATTGGGAAGCGGCCGCCGATTTTCCGCCGCTGGCGCGCATGCTCTACGCCGACCAGAAGACCTACCTCGTCGAGCTACTCATGAAGCAGGACCAGATGAGCATGGCCACCTCCATCGAGAGCCGCGTGCCCTTCCTCGACCACCAGTTCGTCGAGTTCGCCACGCGTGTTCCCGAGCGCCTGAAGCTGCGCAATGGCGAAGGCAAATACATCGTGAAGAAGGCGGTTGAAGACGTTCTGCCGCACGAAATCATCTACCGCAAGAAAATGGGCTTCCCTACCCCGCTGCGGCAATGGCTGCTCGATCCGCGCGCCGATGGATTGTATGATGTCTTGCGCGCGCGCGATGGCCTGCTGGCGAGCTACGTCGATTCCACCGCGTTCGACCGCTTGCTGGAGCGGCACAAGAGCGGCCAGGAAGATGCCACCGACCGCATCTGGCGGCTACTCAACCTCCAGGTTTGGGGCGACCTGTTCCTGACCGGCAAACGCGAGCAGCGCTGGGAAGGATTACTGGCGGGGCAGGCGCTTTCGCCTGCCAACCGGCCGCAGGCCGGCGTTGCGTGCCCGTGAAAATCCTCTGGGTCAACACCAACTTCATGCACCCCACCACCAAGGGCGGGCAGATCCGCACGTTGGAGATGCTGCGCCACCTCCACCGCTGGCATGAAATCCACTACGTAGCCATTGAAAATCCCGCCCAGCCGGAAGGACCGGCCAGGGCCCACGAGTATTCCACCCAGGCTTACCCGTTCCGCTACCGCATTCCCGATAAAACTTCGCCCGCGTTTTGGGGCGAGTTGGTTACTGGTCTCTTCTCCTCCACGCCGGTTGCGGTCGGCCGTTTTCATCCGCCGGGCATGAGCGCCTTTCTCGAAAAACTGATCGCCCGCGAGCGCTTCGATTGCGCGGTGGTCGATCACCTGGCGCCTACGGCCTACTTTCCCGATCTGCCGCACGCCGTCTTCTTCCAGCACAACGTAGAAACCGTCATCTGGCGGCGCCACGTCGAGCACGCCGCCGATCCGTTGCGCCGCTGGTATTTCGGCCTGCAGGCGCGGCGCATGTACGAATACGAGCGGCGCGTGAGCCTGGCAGCCGGGCATATCGTGGCGGTTTCGGCCACCGATGCCCAGGAAATGCTCCGGCTCTTCGGCGTGAAGCGCGTTTCCGAAATCCCCACCGGCGTCAATATCGAATACTTTCAGCCGCCCGAGCCGCGGCCCGCGGATGGCGCTGATCTGGTCTTCATCGGATCCATGGACTGGCTGCCCAATGTGGATGGCATGCTGTACTTCGTGCGCGAGGTTCTGCCGCATATCCGCCGCTACCGGCCGGACTGCTCGCTGGCGATCGTCGGCCGCACGCCGCCGCCCAAAATCTCTGAACTTGCCGAGCGCGATCCGCGCATCCGCGTGACCGGCACGGTGCCCGATATCCGCCCGTACTTGTGGGGTTCGGCCGTCTCGGTCGTCCCTCTGCGCATCGGCGGGGGCACCCGGCTGAAGATTTATGAAGCCATGGCGGCGCGCATTCCCGTGGTCTCGACCACCATCGGCGCCGAGGGCCTGACCATTCATCCGCCAGACGATATTCGCATCGCCGACACCCCGCAGGATTTTGCCGATCGCTGCCTGGAACTGCTGGCGGACAAAACTGCCCGCTGCCGCGTGACAGCGGCCGCCTGGGAAATGGTGAACGCCAATTTTTCCTGGGAGCACGTCTCGCGGTGTTTCGAGAAGATCCTTATCGAAGCGCCGCGGTTAAGCTGACTTGCGCCGCCAGAGCCTATCGTATTTACGATACATATTGCGCTACCAATGGGACAAAAAAGAACGGGCGAAACCAACAAAGATATCATGGCATCTCATTCGAGCTGGCGGCTTTGGTCTTCGAAGCACCACACTGCCTCGTAGGCTTGAATCATGTAGATGAAACTGGGGAGCAGCGCTGGCACGATCGGCGCGGCCCAAATTGAGCGTAATGTTGCCGCGGTGCTTCTGGTGGTCCACGCATATAGGGAGAACTGGCATGGCCAAGAAACCATCCGCATCATCTCGGCCCGCAGGGCTGAAAAACATGAAATCCGAAGATATCAGGAGCAGGCCATGGACTGAAAAAGAACGCCGGAACCTGCGCCGCGCCGCCCGCCGTCAAGCGTCCAGAGATGATTCCGATATGGATTTCCAAGACATCCCGCAGTTGACCCAAGAGCAGTTGGCGAACATGGTCCGCTTGCGCGATATGCCGCGCAAAATCGCAGTGAGCGTCCGGCTGGATCCGCGCGTTCTCGACTGGCTAAAATCGACAAGGCGGGGTCACCTGACGCGTATCAATGACATCCTTACCAATCTTATGGAAGCCGAGCGTAGAGCGGCTCCCGGCGGTAGCTCGCCATGCCGCCCCCTAATCGTACGCCGGAACAGGTGCTTCTACGCGGGTCGTTCATCGCCTTCCCGTGGCAGTTGGCCGCCGCGCCGTTTCAGAATCTTATCGAAGGCTTTGAAATCGGCGCGCGCCCGGCGGTCCTCGAAGAAGCGCGCGGTCTCCAGCGCCGATACCTTCTCCGCCACTGCCGTCGCCACGAATTGGTTGATGCTGGTCCCGTCTTCCTTGCTGAGCCGTTCCACGGCCTTCTTAAGCGACCGGGGCAGGCGAAGAGGATAGATTTCCTTCATGCTTGAATCCTTTTCAGCGCTTCTCGCGGAAGCATTAACTTGATTCCAAACGCGGCGGGGGCATTTCCAAAATCCCGCACGTTAAATGTCACCAGAGCGTCCGCCCGGCCATTAATGGCCGTTTCCAGCACCATTTCATCGCTTGGATCGCGAAGCTGCGGCCTCCACAGAAAATGTGTCTCCACCGGCTCTGCGAGTGCAATTATCGCGGTCACAAAAATCCCCACTTCTTCCGCCGACAGCCCTGCGGCCAATTGATGCTCAGCCTGGGAGCAGACCGCCTCATATTCAAGCGCCAACGCCACAGTTGCCAGCAGCGTCACCCGGCCATGCCGCGCCGCCCGCAAGATCGCCGCGGAAGCTCCCCCGGGACTGCGCATTGCTGCCACGAGTACATCCGTATCGAGCACGATGCGCACTCATCCAAAAGCGTATCACATCATCCGCGATATGACATCATATTGGATAAAGGAGCGCGCGTATCATGGGCCTTTATGACGAAATCCGTTGGGAGGCGGCGCTGCCGGAGGGCCACCCCCCCGATGATCGGATCTTTCAGACCAAATCCCTGGACCCGTGTTTGGATTATTTTCTGGTCACGCCTGAAGGGCGCCTGTTTCTCGTAGGCAGCGGATGGCAGGACGATGATCTGGAACATGCGCAGAATTTACGCGGCGTCGATGTCGAGTTCCATGGCGACGTGCGGCTTCTCTCTACCAAAAGCCATCGCGAATACCTGGTGCGTTTTACGCATGGCACGCTGGAGTGGATGAGACCGCTGGCGGAGGGAGAACCTTCCGATGCCATTGGACTCGCCAGAGTGAAGTTCGCGGCAGCCCGCTCCGAGACGGAGGGCAGCCCACCGGAAGCCGAAGCCCCCAAAGCAGGCCCCTTGTGAGCACGGAACCGATCCTCCCCGCGCCAGTTTCCCCTGTACGGCTGCCTGCGCCCGTGCTGAAGGCCGCCCATGCAAATGCTGGAATTCTTCACGGCGTAACTCAACCACAACCACACGCGCAGGCCCATCTGAACACGCTATCACCCGGAAACGTTAAGCTATATGCAGTTCGCTGAACGGCAGCGAGCTTCCGGGGCTGCCGGCTGCATTCTCACGGCCTTATGAACCTGCCAACAATTTTGAAGAGATTCGAAGAGCCGGACGAAGCCCGGACATTCGAGAAGGGCAATTCGAAATCGTTCGCTTAGGTGGCCTGACCATTGGGCGCGCCACCTACCTGCCTGGATGGAAATGGTCCGTACACGTTGGGCCGGGTGTGGGCGCGGCGCGGTGTAACGTCGAGCATGTCGGAATGGTGCTTTCGGGGTGTGCCACGGCCGCTATGGAGGATGGCACGATTCACGAATTGCGGGCCGGGACGCTGTTCTATATTCCGCCGGGACCTCCGGGCCACGATAGCTGGGTCGTGGGCGATGAGCCCTACGTTTCGCTGCATTTCTCCGGCGGTGAAGGTTACGCGAAGGGCAGCGGCGCCCATTCGACGTAACCCGGCGCCTATCGCATCAAACCCGATCAGCCGCGGGCCCTTCTCCGCCGCGCCCATCCCACCAACGCCAGAATGCCGCCTGTGAGCGGCAGAAACATCGCCGGTTCCGGCACCGGCTGGAGCGAGGCCGAATTGTAGATCGTCTGGATCTGGGAACCAGTCAGGTCCGTGTTCCACACGGATACTTCGTCGATATTGCCGTCGAAATTGCGCCCACCGAAAACCGGGCTATAGCCGATCGCGAATTCGTTGGAATGCGTTTGGTGCGCACCCGTCCCGCTGGCCTCCAATTGGCCATCCCAATACAGGTCATAATTCCCTGAGGAGTCGTAGGTCGCCGCGATCATGTGCCATTGCCCTACCAGCGTGCTCGGCGTCGGCGCAAACGAAATGCTCGCCCCCGATTGCGTATAGAAGTATAGCTGGTTGTTGTTTTGAAACTGTACGTCCAGGTCGTTGCCGAATTGCGATACCCCCATTACGTAATCAATGCGGTTTAAGGTGCTGGGCAACTCAGCAAGATTCACCCAGCTCAGCATCGTCCCTCCGTCTGTGAACGCGTTGCTCAACCCCGTGTCGATCGTCGCGGTGCTGCTGCCGTCGAAGCTGGCGGACGCGGTATCGCCCGCATCGGGTGCGGTAGGCGCGACCGTGACGCCGCTGCCCCAGGTGGAAGAATAGCCGTTTACCGCGCTCGCCTGGTTGACTGAATCCAGGTGCCAATATGCCAGTAAGTTGCTCGAGTCCGTGCCGGTTACGGTGCTGACGTAATCGGCCTTCGCCAAGCCCGTCAATGCCACCGCGCAAGCCGCAATGGGCGCGATGGACAATGCCCATCCTCGTAGATACCCGCCAAGAGCCGTCATCCAAGATACCTTGGGACACAACCCTGATTCGGTGCGCTCGATCATGCCAATTTCCTCCTTGCAATCGGTCTGCGGGAACGTGAGGAATGAACTGCGGGAACGTGAGGAACGAAAAAATTGTAACAATCGCCAGTCGGGGTGAATACTAGGAAAGTACCATTTGACGGGCTGCGCAGTTACGGGAAAAAAGTTCTAAACCGCCTACGGCCGATTCTTTACAGGCTTGCCTGGCGGTGAGTTTGGTGCTCTCCCGCACGCTCCCATCAACTCCTCCGCCGTCATTGTGGCTGTTCCCACTTTCCCCACCACGATTCCGCTGGCGCAGTTGGCCAAATATGCCGCTTCCGGCGCCGTACCACCTGAGACCAGGGCCAGTGTAAACACCGCGATGGCCGTATCGCCCGCGCCCGAGACGTCGAATACTTCCCGCGCCTGCGCCGGAAGATGCAGCGGTTCGCCGTCACCGTGGAACAACAGCATGCCCTGCTCTCCCAACGTAACCAGCAGGCTTTGGGGCTCCCATAATTCCAAAAGCCTGCGTGCTGCCGCAAGCAACGCGCGGTCACGGCACACCGGCTCTTCCGGTTCGGTCACCGGCAGCCCGGCCGCTGTGAAGGTTTCCAGGCGATTTGGTTTGATCGCCGTTGCGCGGCGCCAAGCCAACGCAGTATACGGGTGCGGATCAACCGTTAGGATCTTGCCGTGCCGGTGCGCCAGGCGGCAGATCTCATCGGCCAGCGCTTGGCAGAGAAATCCCTTTCCGTAATCGGCCACGACGATGCCATCGCATTCCGGGAGGGTCCCCGCCAGGTAAGCCATCGCCTGCTCCACCTGTTCTTCGGTCATTGCCGAGCGGCGCTCGCGATCCACCCGCACCACCTGCTGGTTTCGCGCAATCACTCGCGTCTTCACCGTGGTTCCGGCGTCGGCACTCCGTAGCACGCCCGCGGTGTCGATGCCTGCCACCGTGAGCAGGTCCACCAGACGCTCGCCCGCGGCGTCCGTTCCGGTCACACCCATAACCGCCGTCTCGGCAGTGAATTCGCGCAGGTTGCGTGCGACATTGGCTGCGCCCCCTGGGTAATAGGTCTCCGCCGTAACGTTCACCACCGGAACCGGCGCCTCGGGCGAAATGCGCGATACCCTGCCCCAGATGAATTCATCGAGCATCAGATCGCCGATTACCAGCATGCGTTTGCTGCCAAACCGGCCGATCTGTTCGATTGCGCGGGAATTCGCCGGTTCAGCGGCCATCGGCGGCCTTCATGGTTTGAGATAGTTTAGCAAGGTAGCGAGGGCTTTACGCGCTTCCATCCGCTCCGCTTCGGGTTGCGCAGGATCTTCCGCGATGCGCCTCCAATATTCCTGGGTTTCGCGCCATTCCTGCTGCCGCGCCTCGGCCTCCTTACGCAGAATTTCGCGAACCGCCAAATGGCCCCCGTTTTCGAAATGCCGCGGCACCGCTGTAAGAATGAAGCCCACCGGGTTTTGCACGTTGCGCACCCAGCGCAGCTTGTGCTCTACGAAGTAGGCCACTTCTTCTACTGTGCAATCCCCTGCCCTGGCCCGGCACTGCGCCCATAATTTGCGCAGCGCCTCGTCGTCCACGGGCCCGGTTTGTTTCTCGATACGCGCCCGTAGCGCGCGCACCTCCGGCGGCGACGATGCCTCCTGATTGCCTATGCTGTTTTGCTCTATCTTTATAGTGGCCCGCGGGACCACAGTGGACCGGTCCATTTCGCCCACTGTAACTGTGGGCGCGTTGGCTACTGTGGGACGGTCTGTCTTACCTACAGTGGGCTGCTTCCAATTGGCTACTGTAGACAGCTCTGCTGCCGGATGCGCATATAAAAGTCCCGGGCCAATTTTCACCACGTACAGCCGCCCCTGAGCGGCCTGCCTTTCCAGCACCAGCCGGTAGCTGAAAACTCTATAAACCGTCGCCGTACGCTGGTAAATGTCGGCGGGCCGTTCGACAGCGATGAAACCTTTGTCAATCAGTTTGGCTACGATCCGCTGAATCGTCTTCTTGGAGGTCCGGGTGCGCTTCATGAGGTAGTCATACCCGGCCTGGACCAGCCGCGCCGCGTCCGATTCCTCCCGGACTGCAGTCTTCGCGGTCCACAGAGTGTCATACACGGACTCTTCGGCGCTGTTTAAGACGTCCTGCGCCAGGCGGATACGCTTCACTCGAGAGGCGGGGACGAGTTCTCCCTCTTCCGTCACCCAAATGGGAATGGGCTCAGACCTGACTATAGTAGGCGTATTAACTACAGTGGCCGTTTCTAGTGCGCCTACAGTAGTCAATTCAGCTACAGTAGCCAACTCGTCTGCTGTCGGCGCGACGCCCACTGTAGACAGGTTTATTAGCTCTTTAATTTCAGTTACTTCCCCGGCGTCGACTACAGTAGTCTCATCAGACGCGTCTACAGTAGTCAGCAAATGTGATCCGACCCCGCTGCCGACGGCCGGCGTGAAGATCAGGTCTTCGAGCTCACCGGGATCGAATTCGGGTTGCGACTTCTTAGACCGCGACGGTTTGGTCATGCTGCGCTTCGAAGCCGGTTATCCCCAGCAGTTCTAATAAGGATGTAGTGGCGAGATCATAATCCTCCAGGGCCTTCGCCTTGGGGTCCACATCCACCACCATGCGATGCAGCCGGGCCGCTTTCCCGATTACCTGGTCCGTCCGGATCGCATTCAAAACAGGGATCTTATACGTATCGCTCAACTGTCCGATCATCTTCATGACGACGTCGGTCAGGCCGTAGCGGCGGTTCACAATCGTGGGCAGCAGAGCCAGGGGCCGAATGGCGGTGCGAACGCTATCGCCAATCGTCTTCGCCGAAAAAATCGTGGCGCCGGCGCCGGAAACACTCAACGTATCCATGGAAACCGGGATCAATACGTTCTGGCAAAAAACCATGGAACAGGCCTGGAGCAGGGAAATGGAGGGCGCCACGTCCACCACAATGGCGTCATAGCTTTCTTCGTACATGCCGAAAGCGTTTTGGAAAACGTGCTCCCGGCCGTACATGGTGAAGATCCGCTGCTCCATGGACGTGGTTTCCCGATTCCCGCAAAGCACATGCAGCCGCTCGGCCACCGTTACGACGCAGTCGGGCAGCCGTAGCTGATTCAAAATAAAGTCTGATAGATATGCCTCCGGCTTCAGCCGCAACGTCACCGTGATGGAGCCTTGGGGGTCGCTATCGATCAGTAAGGTTCGCAAGCCCCGATCGGCCAGGCAGCGGCCAATCGTGATCGCGGTTGTGGTCTTGCCCACGCCCCCTTTCTGGTTGCCGATCATGAGCTTCATCATTTGTTGAGCGCCTCCCGGATCTGCTGCAGATCCACTTCGGTCCAAACGCGGTACTGGTTTTGCGGATTTCGCATGGGCTCCGAGATTCGGCCGTCAGCCAGCATGCGATACAGGGTTCGGGAACTGACCCCCAAGATCTTGGCAACCTGGGCACTACGATACTGCCTATTGTGCTCTCTATTCCTAGTCATGGCGACTTACCTACATAGTAAGTCAAGATTTCGTGACAGGCAAGCCAAACTTATGACAGATTGGCGGCCCGCCTAAGGCTCGTCCCAAACCTATGACACACATTTATCCATTGTTTTGTCGGTGGACAGGTGTGAAGGTACTACTGTGGTCATGTTCAATGCTCACGAACCTGTTCTTCGAAGCTGTCGAAATCGTTGCTGATCGCCATGGCAAGAGCCAGCAGTTTCTCCAGGGCTTGGCGTGGTTCCCGAAAGGTGACGGTTATCCTTCCAGATTCCAGCCGGACGCCTTCCGGCAGATTGGCCAGTTCCTGCGATACAACCTCAATTGGCGCCTCCACCAGAAGCTGCGGCCGTTCCAAACGTTCCTTATGCAATTGGCTTAGGATGGCGGCTACCTTCCGGCGGCGTTGGCGTTCGTAATATCCGCTGTCGCTTTCGGCCAACCGGCGCAAATGTGCGATGAAGGCACGCCGGTCCGCCAAAGCGTTCGTGCCGACCCGGTCTGCAACGCAGGGGGCCATGATCTGCTGGGCGCGCCGCCGGCCCACGCCAAGCAGGAATTCGACGGTTGCCCGGTCTACGAAAGGGCGGGGAAGGGCATCCAGTTCTCGTACGATCTCATTGATTCTGCTATACCAGGTGGGTTTTGCAGGCACTGGAGTACTTCACTATGTTAGTGCGCACTCGCGAAAAATGCTAGCCTGTGGTAACAAAGGGATTGCGGACCAGGACGGTCCCATACTGCTGCCCGTGGTTCAGTTCTTCTGTATAGAGCACCTCGGCGCCCCCGGATTCCGCCGCCGCCAGAATCAGCGCATCCCAAAAGGAAACCTGATACCGCTCTTCATACTCCATGGCCTTTGAAATATGCGGGGGGCCTATCAGCACCATAGGCAGTTCTAACAATGCGGCGGTCGCCTGCCCCAGTTCTCGCCGCGATAGCGTTAATTTCCGTATCCCTGCTGCGAAGAACTCCTGAACCACTTGTGTACTCAGCAGGATCGAGCCAGAGGCGGCGCAATCATGGAAAAGCTGGAGCGCTCTAGCCTGTTTTCCCGGATCTGCCGCGCTGCGCGTATAGAGCAAAACGTTCGTATCCAAAAAAGCTTTACCAGCGTTCATGCAACTCCTCGCGCCGGATGGTATGGGGATCGACCGTCGAATTGGGTCCTTTCCGGGCCAATTCGAGGAATCGCTGCGCGGCTGTCCGAACGCGGTCGTCCTTCGATAATTTCTCCAGCAGGAGTTCGCGCAGTAACGCATTCATGGTCGTATTGTGCTGGGCAGCATAGACCTTCGCCTGTTGGATTAGCTCAACGGGAAGATTGAAGGTGATATTGCGAGTTTGCACATAAAAGAGTGTAGCACATATATAAGTGTCCGCACATTAATACACGATAAGAGCACATATCGTGTATTATGAACTCCATGGATCTGGTGCCTACGCGGCCGAATCCTCCACACCCGGATAGTTCGTTTGTTCAACTTTGGCTGGGCACCAAGGTCAGCATCCACACACGGCGCGCCTACCGGACCGAGATAGTTCGTTTTTTCGAGTTTGCCCAGAAGCCCCTTGACAGGATCACCCTGGCGGACCTCCAGGCCTATAGCCAGTTCCTGGGGCAGGGAAGTCTCCAGCCTGCCAGCCAGAACCGGGCGTTGACCGCGATCAAATCTCTTCTTTCCTTCGGGCAGGAGGTGGGCTTTCTCCCGTTCAACGTCGGCGCCGCGGTAAAGCTCCACCCCAATCCCGACGGCTTAGCGCAGCGCATCCTGGCCGAAAGCGAGGTGGCGCGGCTGATCGACCGCGCTCCCGCAGGCCGAGACCAGGTACTCCTCCGGCTCCTCTACACCTCCGGCGTCCGGGTATCGGAGTTGGCCCGCTTGCGATGGCGGGACGCCATGCCGCGTCTCGAGGGGGGCCAAATCACGGTTTTCGGGAAGGGTGGCAAAACTCGCACGATCCTACTGAAGCCGAAGACCTGGGAGCGACTGATGGCCCTCCGCGGCGCCGCTGAGCTCGCCGATCCGATTTTCCGCAGCCGCAAAGGGGGCCACCTCGATGCCTCCCAGATACGCCGGATCGTTTATGCGTCTGCCCGGAGGGCCGGGCTAGCCAAGAAGATCTCGCCGCACTGGCTGCGGCACGCGCATGCCAGTCACGCGCTCGACCGTCACGCTCCCATTCACCTCGTGCAAGCAACCCTGGGCCACGCTTCCGTCTCGACCACCGGCCGGTACCTGCATGCGCGTCCCTCCGAGTCATCGTCTTTGTATTTGCCCGAGTAAATGCGAGATAATTTGGTTTATCCGTCCCCGAGAGGAATATTTTATTTCCGCCGCGCGTGTTTAATTCCGCTAATACCGCACCGCCGCCGCCTGCCACGGCAGCGGAAACGGCCATCCGGCAGTTGGTAGCCAACGGGAAATCCAAAGCCGCCCTTGAGCAGGCGAAAGAGTTTCACAAAAAGCAGAACACTGCGGCTTCAGAGCGACTTCTCATTGACGCCTATGCCGCACGAATTCAATCGCTTCTGGAGCACAACCTCGACCGGGAAGCTCAGGCTCTGATCGGCTTGGTCCGCGAGCGTTATCCCGCAGCGAAGAGCCGCCTCGATGGAATCGGCGCGGCAGTGGCGGCGCGGACCGCTGCCCTAGAGGATTGGATCGGACCGTTGAATGATCCACAGGCCGCCCCGGAACAGCGGCAAGCCGTCGAACATGCGGTTCGCACGCAGGTCAGCGATTTGGCGGCCCTGGCAGCGTGCCAAACCCTGCCGCCCGAGCATCCGTTGCGGCAAGCTGCTGCCGCTTTGGATCGCGCGTTCCAGTTAGTGACTAGCGGACCGGTGCCGGAAGATCTCATCTCCTTGCCGGAAGTTTCGCGCCGCAGCCCGCTCGCGCCCTGGAAACTGCTGGTGCGCGGCATTGCCGCTTATTATCGCGGCGAGGAGGAAGCCTGCCGGGAGCAACTGGATGCCATTCCGGTTGACTGCGCTCCGGCACGACTGGTTCCAGCCATTCGAGCCATGCTTGGGGCCAAGAACACGGCGACTCTGAGTCCTGCGGCGGCGGCTTTGGTGCGGCAGGTCAGTGTTGATCCGGCGCCCTTACGCCGCGCGCTGGAATCGCTCGACCGGGCGTTGACGGATGAGCCGGACCGCGCTGTTCTCGCCGCGATCCGCACGGCCGTCCGGGAATGCCAGGAAATTGCTCCCGAACAACTCGGCCAGCTCAGGCAGCATATCGCCATCCAGTGTGCCACGGCCGATTTGAATAAAGGCGAAGTCGCCCGCGCCATGGGCGGCGCTCCGCGGGAAGACGCTCATTTCTTCCGGCTGTTCGCGCGAACCGTCGAGCGATCCGGCGACGCGGAAGACCTGGTCTTCGCCTGCGCCCTTTGGGATCAGTTCCGGCAGGCCGCCGTACGGGAAGGCTGGTTCGCTCCGAACGGAGTAGAAACGGCCACTCTCTACTTGCATATGGCACAGCAGGTACGCAAGATTCCTGTGCCGTTCCTGCGCGCACTGCAGCACGCGACCCCCCGAGATAAGGGTTCCGCTCAGAATCAATATTTCCTTAACCCCGAAGAGTTGTACCAGCGGGCCTGTACGCTCGATCCGCATAGGGAAGCCTTTTCGGAGTGGATGAATTGGGCCCGGCAAAAATCCGCCTCCGCGGCTGAGCGTGTCGCCACCTCCTGGCAAAAGATCTGCCCCGATGACCTGGAGCCGGTTCTGTATCTGATGAACGCGGCCGCCAAGCGGAGAGCGTTTCCGACGGCATTGCAGCACCTGGCGCGGGCGGAACGTATCGATGGCGTGCATCCTCAAGTGCGCCGCGCGCGCCTGCGCCTGATGGTAGGCGGTATTCTGCGGCACCTGCAGCAGAAAAAGCCTCACCTGGCTGCGGAGAAAGTAGTGGCATTGGCAGCGCTTCCCGAGGCGCAACAGGGAGACCGGCCCGCTTTCATCGAAGCGATCCGATTTTTTCTCAATTCGGTTCGCGGGGATGCAGAAGGAACGAAGGCTGCACGCGCCGCAATGGAGCGCCTTTTGGGCGGCCGGATTGCCGCGAATCTGTGGCTCTTCGGGGTTGCGGTGGCCGCTAAACAACGCGCGCTCGCGGGAGCGGTCGAATCACCAGAAACCTTGACACCTGGCGAACGGGCCGGCATCCCGGCCTGCCTGGCCAGGGTGATTGGGTTGGCTCGGGACCTCAATAGCTTGGACTTGCAAATCCCCTGGACGTATATCCAAGAAACTGCCGCTCAGCTTCCCGCCAGTGGCGCCTCTCTCAATACCGCCCAACTGCATCTGCTCGCCGAAGCAGGAGTGAAAGCCGAGCATTTCGACCTGGCGTATGTTGCCTCCTCCGCCGGGTTGGAGCGCGGTGGCGCTACGGAAGCCCGTTTCCTGCTGCTACGGGCCCAGGCACTGCCGCCGCAACAGTTCAACCGGCGGGCATTGTGCGCTGCGGCAGCAGCGTACCTCGCCCGCCAGCAGCGCGATATGGATCTTGTAGAGGAGGCCACGGACCTGCTGTCGCGGCCGCTTCGATCCGCCGATCTCGTCCTCACCGCCGAGGAAGCCGAAGAAGTGCTTCGCAGAGAGAAGGCCGAACCGAAATCCCGCGGCCGTAACGCTCCCGGCCCCAATTACCGCGAGTTGTTGCAAAAGCGGCTCTGCGATTGTCCCGACTGCCGCCGCGCGCGGGGCGAGGCTGTCGAGCCGTTCGAGGACGATCCTTTCGACGACGAGCCCGAAGATGATTTGGATTTAGACGAAGTCTTCGCGGGGATGCCGATCCCCGAAGACATGCCACCGGAGGTTGCCAAAATGCTCTTTGAGGAGACCCAGCGGGCGGTTGATCGTGGCGAATCGCTGGACTCGCTGCTGTCCCGCTTCTTCGGTCCAGGCGCCGCCGGTTCCCGAAAGAAACGGGGGAAATAAATGAACGCGCTCGAAATCTTAGGCTTGCCCAACACCGCGACCGAAGAGGAGATCCGCGCCGCATACCTGCAAAAAGTGAAAGCGCACCCGCCCGAGCGCTCGCCGGAGGAGTTCGAGCGCATTCGCGATGCGTATGAAACTCTTCGGGACCCGCGCCGGCGGATGCGCAACCTGCTGCTCGCCGAGGAGCCGGCCGCGCCGTTGGTTTCTCTCTTCGAAGGACAGCAGCCGCAGCGCCGGTTCGTCGGTCCGGGTCCCTGGCTGGAGGTTTTGAAAGGGAAGTGATCACGGGCCTCCACCGGGACGAGATTCTCCGCCGGTTTACGGAATTTTTGGATCGCACGTTGGCTTCTGAAGAGCCGCCCGCCGGCATCGACCAGGAGCTCCTCGCCGCGGTAGTGGCCGACGAGCAGGAATCGGGTGAGCCAGGCAGCGATTCCTACGGCCTATGGGCGGCGATGACCAGTTTGGCGCAGGAAGTGAAGTTACAATCCCGGACTTTTAAGGAACTGAGCGAAACGATGGACGCGCAGCCCGCCCGCATCCGGGAGGAACTGCGCACGGTTTTGTTGGAACGGGGGCGCGATCGTGAACGGGAATTGCAGCGTACCGTCGAGTATCGATGCCAAAAAGATGCGCTCCAGGTCCTGATCGATCTGCGCGACCGGATGATGCGCGGGCTGGACGCCGTTCGCCAAGGGGAAGCGGAACTCACCAGGCGCGCCCAGCCAGGCTGGTTCGAGCGGTTGTTCACGCGCCAGCCTGCCGACCCAACGGCCGGTATGTTGTCTGCTCTGACTAAAGGTTATGAGCTTTCCATCGAGCGGCTCGAGCAAGCCCTCGATGAACGAAACGCACGCGAAATTCCCTGCCAGGGTGCATCCTTCGATCCTCGACGCATGAACGCGGTGGATCGCGAAGAGTCGGCCGCGGTGCCGGAGGGAACCGTGTTGGAAGTGTATCGCAGCGGGTATGAATGGAACGGAGAAGTATTCCGTCCGGCGCAGGTGAAGGTGGCTTGCGCGCCGGCGGCGGGAGATCGGCATGAGTGAACTGATTGTTGGAATCGATTTAGGCACCACCAACTCGGAGATCGCGGCGTTTACCAATGGCCAGGTGAACGTGTTAGGACCGGGAGATACGCGCATGCTCCCCTCGTGCGTGGGGTTCTCGGCTTCGGGCGAGCTCTTGGTGGGCGAGGCAGCACGCAACCAGCAGGCACTCTATCCGGAGCGCACCGTGCGCAGCATCAAGCGCAAGATGGGTTCCAGCGATACCGTCCGGCTGGCGGACAAGAACCTTCTTCCGCAGGAAGTTTCGGCGCTCATCCTAGAGGAACTCGCCACATGGGCGCAGCAGGCTTTAGGTGAGCCCCCGCGTAAAGCCGTAATCACCGTGCCGGCCTACTTTTCCGACGCCCAGCGCAGCGCCACGCGAGAGGCCGGAGCGCTGGCAGGTTTGGAAGTCGTGCGTATTCTCAATGAGCCGACCGCTGCCAGCCTGGCATATGGTCATGGTGATGGCTCGCGGCACACCGCGCTCATTTACGATTTAGGCGGCGGCACCTTCGACGTCTCCGTGGTGACCAACGAGGGCGACATTACCGAAGTGTTGGCCAGCCACGGCAACAATCATCTGGGTGGCGACGATTTCGACGACCTTCTGGCGGGCTTGTTGGCCGATGAATTTCAGCGGCAGCATGGAATCGATCTCCGCCAAGGCCGGCCGGCGGCTAAAGCGCGGCTGTGGTGGGCCGCCGAAGAAGCTAAGAAGAAGCTTAGCTTTGAGCCGTACGTGAAAGTGCGTGAAGAGGCTCTGGTCATCGAAGGCGGCAAGCCTCTGCATCTCGAAATTGAGATCTCCCGTGAGCAATACGAACGTTTGGTGCGCCGGCTGGTCGAATCGACCCTCGATAGCGTCTCGCAAGCGCTCCGCGATGCCGGCAAGAAGCCCAGCGATATGGATGCCATCCTGCTAGTCGGCGGATCCACGCGAACGCCTCTCGTTTCGAGGCTTCTGCTGGAACGCACAGGGCTGGAGCCGCGTCAGGATGTCCACCCCGATCTGTGCGTGGCCCTGGGCGCGGGCGTGCTCGCATCGCGGCTGGCCGGACACAGTGTGGAACGGGTTTTGGTCGATGTCTCTCCGTTTTCCTTTGGCGTATCCTATCTGGGCGAACGCGGAGGCGTGGAATATCCGCACTGCTACAAGCCGATCATTCACCGTAACACCCCGCTGCCTTTGACCCGTACGGAACGGTATTTCACGACGCATCCCGACCAGACCGCAGTCCATGTGCATGTCTATCAGGGGGAGGACGAAGATGCGCTGCGGAATATCCCGGTAGGTGATTTTCACATTGAAGGCTTGACCCAAAGGGAAGATCTCAATGAAGTGTTGTGCCGGATGCGCCTCGATCTGGATGGCATTCTGGAAGTGACCGCCATCGAAAAACTCACTGGGAAATCCAAGCAGATTACGATTGAAGGCGCCATCCGCGCTAAGAGCCCGGAAGAGATCGCCGCGGGCCGAAAAAAGATTCTAGAGTTGTACCGGCCGGGTGGTGAGGATTGGGAAACGGATGTGGATGTGGTCGACGGCGAAATTATCGAGGCGTCTGCCGCGCCTGCCGGCAACGGGAAAGTGATCGAGATGCCGGCAGCGCCGTCCATGGCAGGGGCCGCAGACGCGCAAGACTTACTGGAGCGTTCGCGGGGCCTGCTCGGTAGCATGCATGCCGAAGACCGGGAAGAAGCGATTGCCCTCCACGAATCGATTGAGGAGTGCCTGGCCTCGGGCGACTCCGCTACCCTCGCGGAAGCCTCCCGTTCGCTGAAAGAGTTGTTGTTTTTTGTGGAAGGCCAAAAGTAGCCGTCCTATGCGCTGCCCGGTCTGCCAGGCGCGTTTCCGTGGAACGCGCCGCTGCTCGCGCTGCGGAGCGGACTTAGAACCTTTAATGCGTCTCGCCTTGCGTGCCTGGCGTCTGCGCGAGTCGGCCCGGCAGGCGTTCGCGGCCGGAAATCTCCAGGAGACCCTTGTGCGTGTGGAGCAGGCCCAACACATTCACGCGGCCGACTCTGGACAAGCCCTGCGACTCCTCATAGCCTGGCTAAGCCAATAGGCACCGAAGATGCCGTATTTCGGAACCCCAGCCTGTCACAATTGTAAAAACGTCGTCCGGTTCGCTGATTCTTCACAATTTGTGCATACGCTGCTGAGTCTCAGCCTCTATTCTGAGGGGGCGAAAGGAAAAATGGATCATGCGACATTTTCCTGCGGCCCTCTTATGCTCGGCCGTGCTCGTCTCCGCCCTGCTCGCGCAAGATGCCAGCACTAACTAACTCATACCTGCAGACCAACTTGGTCTCTGCTGTATCGGGCGTGGCTGCGAATACCGATCCCAACCTGGTGAACGCCTGGGGAATCGCCTTCATCGGCGCGGGACCCTGGTGGGTGAACTCCGCCGGAAAAGGGCTTTCCATCATCTATCAAAGCAACGGCTCGCCCCTGTCAGACTTTACTATCCCGCCTCCCTCAACCGGAGGGCCGTCGGTGCCGACCGGCATTGTCTCCAACTCGACGACGGATTTCCAGCTTACCGCTGGACATCCGGCCTTATTCCTGTTTGCCACCGCTCTGGGCACGATTGCCGGGTCGTGCCCATGACGAATACACTAGCACCAGTCAGGCTACCGCGATGCCGTTCCCCGATAATTCTGGCTGAGAGAATGGCAACACTGCTTGCTGGGCCTGCTTGCGCAACCGCCACTTTTCATAGGGGGGCAATTCGCTCTTGGCGATCTCCTGGCGGATTGCGGCATCAATCTCAGCTTGCTGGAGAGCCTGTCCCAGCCGCTGGAATCGTTCCTGCTGCCGCAATTGGTCACCCTTTTCTTTACGCAGGCGGGCCTTTTTGGCGTCAGCTAAATCGTTGAAGATGGCCTCGGCCATGCGTTCGCGCACTTCTTCGAATTCCAGGATCAAGGCGTGCTCTTCGAGCTCGTGCTGCTGCCGCTCTGTGAACAGTTCGCGGCGGCGAAAGCTCTCGCGTAGCGATCGCTCTGTTTCCTCGGAAATGATACGGCTGCGGGAATCGGGGTCTTTAATAATTTTGATCAGCAAACCCGGGGCGTTCTTCAGTGCTTGCCCGCTGCGCTTCTTCTGGCGGCAGGTTTCCACGGCGATCTCGCACCAGTCCAAAAGGTCTCTACCCTCCGGTGTTGTGGGCCCGAGCTCCAGCGCATTGCGGATAAGGCTCAATGCCACATGTGGCAAAACCTCTTCTTCCATCAGGGCAACCAGGAGCTTAGCCGCCCGCTCCAACCCATGAAAATGCCGCAGCGTAACGGCCGCAGCACAGTATCCGGCCGCCGCTTTGTGTGAGAAACCGGCATCCTGAAGCAGCTTTTCACAATAGCTCCGGCTGGCTTCGGGATCGTTACCACCACTGTAGAGGGCCAGGGCCTTACGCTCAGGCACATAGCTGGCGTGCCGGTGCAGAGCGATCCGCCAATTCTCGGAAGAAACGACATGATACGAGCCAAGCACTTGAATCCGCATAAGTTGCTCAAATGCCGGCTCCAGCGTTTGCATCAGGCGCGAGAGGTATTTGGGCGGATTCAGGATGCCCAGATGCTCCATGCAGAGCTTGCGGGCGTCGATGATCACCAAGTCCGATTTTTCGAATGCCACGGCCAGAAACCGGTAGAGATGCTTGGCAGTAATTCCATCGAGTTCCATGTAGCGGCGGGCGTCTAACAGGCGGAAAAAGCCCGAATCCATCGATTGAATCAATTTGTCGGTCCAGGTGACTGAGCCGACACACCGGCCGCTGGTACGATCCAGGGAGAAGCTGGCTTCCTGGAAGACGTTGCACCACTTTACTTCTTCCTGCTCTTCGTTTTCGGCCAAAGCCCGAAAGCGTAACGGGATAAATCGATCCATGGCCATCTTAAGGCGCTTGTAGAATTTCCCGTGAACCGCGCCGATATCCAGAATGCGGGCGATTTCCCGGCCAGTGAAGGTTACGGTTTTTGCAAAATTCTGCCGGAAGGTTAGCACTCCCAAGGCGACAAAGATATCCAAATCTTGCTCGGTAGGGAGCCCAAGCTCATTATTTCCTTGAACTTGCCACGTAACGCGCAATTCTGTTCCATCCGGCAAAATCTTGTTTCCGGAGAGTTCGATTTTTCCGATCCGCTTGCCGACGCGCCGTTCCAATACCGCGAAGGGAATGGCCGCCAGGTTCTCCTCTTCTACGGAGAGGTTGAGCAGGGTTGACTTCGTCTGAGGTTTGGGCACGGGTTATTAAATCAATACTTCCCTTTTGTAACCTGTCTGTTTACGTTCTGCCAGAAGTTTATGATGAACCTCATAGGGCTTGGCTTCTGGTATGTGCGGAAGCCAGGCATTCTGGACCACAACCACGCCAGCCATGGTGTTTTCACTCCAGCAGTTCCATAAATCCATTCCATATTGTCATGGATCGATCGATTTGCGTATTTCCTTGAAAAAACGGGCGATAGATGGCAAGTGTTACGATGAAACTCACGCGTGGCTTACGGCCAGACTCATGTGTTTGAGCGTAAGCTACCCGTAAGTCATTGGAAACCAGCGCCAGCCGTACGCTAGGGCATGAGTTTGGGCGTAAACGAGAAGGGACGTGTTTTCGGCAGATTGCAACCACGCCTTTCCGGCTAAGCACATAGGCTTTACGGCCAGAAAAGCGGGTTCAAGCATGAATTTACGGTCAAACTCATGAATTCTACGGCTGGGCACAGGGGTCAATGAACGACCGCTATGAGTTTCGGCGTAAACCGGCCGGCGTCTTCCGTACAATCGCTAAGATACTGAAAGTATTGCTTATAGCTACTGGCCTACTGGTCTCAACCGTGATGTTCACCCCTCTGGTTCCATGGTGGGCGCGCCAGCTTGGTGGTGTGTGGAACGCCCCAACAGGTGAAGTGCTAATTGTCCTGGGTGGCTCCGGACTGGAAGATGGCCTTATCGGCGAGAGTTCATATTGGCGGAGTACCTATGCCGTTCGGGCGTACCGGGAAGGAGGATTTGGACAGATCATCGTCAGCGGTGGTGGGCGCTACCATGTCGGCGTTGCGATGCGCGATTTTCTGGTCTCGCAGGGAATTCCAGCGGACCGTATCTCGGTAGAAGACCGCTCCACCAGCACCCACGAAAATGCGCTTTTTGTGAAGCAGTTATTGGGAAACACTCCCGGCCGTAAGGTGCTGCTCACCAGCGATTACCACATGTTTCGTGCGCAACGTGCTTTTGCCAAGGCAGGACTGTACGTGCTGCCGCGGCCGTTCCCCGATGCCATTAAGCGCAGTTCTTCCCTTCCGGAGCGCTGGCCTCTCTTTTTCCAGTTGTGCACCGAGGAGGCGAAAACGGCTTACTACTTTGCGCGGAGATGGATCTGATCCGTTCTATGCGGTTCCGCACGCCCGTCAGGCCGTCGTGCGTCTGCTCACAGTGACAGTCCAGGAGGGTATGCGAGAATGACCACGCCTAGTGAGATCGGTTGACGTCGAATACGAAGCATACCTAACGGCGGAGCGAACCGCCGAATGACCGGCGCGGCTCCAACACAACCAGCCAGCCGCACCGTTCGCTTCTTGCATAACGTCTTGTGGAGCTGGATCGGAGTGGCGTTCGCCATCCTGGCCGGCCTGGTCCTGTCGCCCATCACGATTCGGCAACTGGGCGAGGAAGGCTACGGAATTTGGGCGCTGGTCTTCGCGCTGATCGATTATTACGACATCTTGGATTTTGGGTTCCGTTCGGCGGTTGTCAAGTACACCGCCCACTATCGAGCGCTCGACGAGCCGGAGCAGGTGTACACAGTCATTAACACAGCCCTGGTTTACTTTTCGTTGATCGGCGCCATAGTGATGCTGGGAACCCTGCTGGTGTTCCGCTCGCTGCATGCACTGTTTCAAATCACACCGCCTTTCCGGCCGCAATTCGCCACCCTCATTTTGCTGGTGGGCTTTTCGTGGTCTTTGGGCGCCGTGTGTCATTCGTTCAGCGCCACATTGGAAGGCTACCAGCGCTTCGATCTCTCGAACCGCGCGTGGATCACTTACACGGGGGTGCGGTCCATCGGATGTCTGGTGGTGCTGCTGATGGGATACGGGTTAGTGCCGCTCGGGATCATGGTGGTGTCTTCCCAAGTGCTGCTCTACATCCTGAATTACCGCAACTTCCAGGAGATCCTCCCCGATTACCGCTTCAAACTCCGCGGCGCACAGCTTTCCATGTTGCGCAAGTTAGCGGCATACGGGAGCCACACATTTTTAGCCAACAGTTCGTGGCAAGTGGCCACACAGGCGCCCAGCATACTAATCGGGCATTTTCTGCCGGCAGCATTCGTGGGGTTCTACGCGGCGCCGAACCGGTTGATCCGCATGGCCGTGGATGTGACTGACCGGGTGACTTCCGTATCCAACTCCAATACCGCCGAACTAGCGGCGCGGGATGAAATGGACACCGTGGCGCGCATGGGGATCCTGGTAAACCGCTATTGCTTAACCATGTTTCTGCCCGTGGCTGTCATGCTGTGGGTGTACCGCAGCGAAGTGATGGAAGTTTGGATCCGCAAGCCGGCTTATGTGACCAATAGCGCCCCGCTGCTGCCTATTTTTCTGTTGGGCGCCATTTTTGTTTTGGTTGGTCAGTCCAACTCGTCTTCCATTTTGTACGGCTTGGGCAAACACCAGGGATATGCGCGCGGGCTGCTGGTGGAGGCCTGCGTGAGCGTGGCGGCGCTGGTGTATGCCATTCCGCGCTACGGCATCATGGGCGCAGCGGTGGTGCCTACAGTGCTGATGATCCTGAACCGGGGAATCTACACGCCCTGGTATCTTTGCCGCGTCCTGCACTTCTCTTTCGGGCGATATATGGCAGGAGCATACGCGCGTCCTCTGTTGACGGCCGTTCCATTGATGGTAGTAGCATATGCCCTGAAAACAGCAGCGCTTCCAGGCCGCAATCTGTTCGAAATCGCGGCCGCTTCGGCCATCATCGGCTGCGCCGGTTGGAGCTTGGCGTTTTTTACCGCGCTCGAAGAGGAGCACCGGGCGTTGTTTGTCGAGATGTTCGCAAGCCGGTTGGGGCGCCTTTCGGCGCTTCTGCGGAAACAAGCAGCCTAGCTTAGCTAGCTGAGCCGCTGAGCAGCGACCGTCAGGGAGCGTCCCCATTGCCACCGCAGCCCGGCCGGCCGTGTCTTCAGTGGAGCGGACCGGCACATCGCACGCACCCAGGCTAACGCACGTAGATGACACTCATCGGATCCACCGATCCGTCGCTATAAGTGACCTGATAGTACATTACCCGGCCGCTGATGCCCGGAATCTTGAATGAACAGCCTCCGGTAGAGCAGGCCTGTCCATTCGGATTCTCGCTGGCGAAGTAATAAGCCGGCGAACCGATCGTATTGCCGGTAGCCTGGCAGACCTCTTGCCGGGAGGTGCAATAGAACGCATTCGGCGCGCCGTTTTCGGCATAGCCGAAGTTGACCACGGCAGTGGCGCCGGCCTTGCCCACCGCGGACACCGAAACCGGAACCCACGTGGTCCGGTCCACCCCATCCCACGGGGTAGTGGGCGGGACATGAACCATGTTGATGGCGCTCTGTCCACCGGGTACCTGGTCCGAGTACACCAGCACGGTATCGCCCGAGGGCAGTGCCCGCCCGCTAGAATACGACGTGAAGTGTTGGAACGGGCGGAAACCGCTGGTGAGCGGCCGCGTATCGCGCCCCACGGCATTGGGATCGTCCCACCGAAGCTGAGAGAACTTGGCGACTAGCGGGCTGGAGGCGATCACGTAATTTTGAGAGCTGTCGCCATTGTAGTTCGGACAGTTCACATAGAATTGCCCGGGGCTGCTGCCGCTCCGGCATTCGTTGGCATTCTTCGCGTAGCAATATTCATACGAAGCCGTGTTATCGGTCGCGATGACATTACCCGTGGCCGCGCTCGAGACATTCAGCATCGGCTGTCCGTTACAGACAGCCAAAGCCACCGATGCCTTGGCGTCGTAGTTCCCATAGCCGTTGGTTATGGTGACCTGGTACAGATTCCCAGTAACTGGGGTATAGGTATTGAACGGCCCGACTTCGACCGGCTTCGTGTGCACAACGAACTTCCCGTTGGCCACGGCCGGGTTTACCGGCGGCCCCGAGGTATAGGTCTCGACCACATTACCAACCGTGATTCCGGTAACCCCGGCAAATGCCGGAGCAGTATTCACCTGAGCCGCGGCGGGCTGATTCAGAAACATCGCCGGGTTGGTGCCCGGCTTGATGTCCACGCACAGGACTTCTCCCGCGGCAGCACAGTTGAACCAGTATCCGTCCCCGGCGGCAGCCAGGTTGGAGTAGGTTCCATGATCGATCGGATTAGTCGTGTCCACGATGAGGCCGGAGCCGCTTCCCATGGCATCGCTGACAAAATTCCAGCCCACTGAATCGGAGTTGAAATTACAGCCACAGACCATTCCGTAAGTTGTGATCGCAGCATGATTCTGCAAACCATTGAAGACGCCGCGTTGCAGAACCCACGAATTACCGTTTATTGCTAGGATCTGCATGGCTTCGCAGGCAGCGCCGCAGGTGTTATCCGCAGGCTGGACATAATCGCCCACGGCTGCATTCATCATGTAATAGTAGCCGCTGTTCCATGGGCAATTGCGCGGTTCCCCCGCGCCCGGAGTCGGATCGCAAGGCGGCCCGCTCACGGCCAGGATGTCGCAGCCCGCGGAACCAGCCGGACAGACTACGCCGGAAAAACCTGGAATAGCCGTTCCGGCCGCATACTGTGGGGACGAAGTAAGAGCGGAAGTGGTGGTTACGATATAGGGCCCGTCGCCATTATTGTTGCCGCCGCTATCCATGGGCCATCCGTTGTTGTAACTCGTGTTGGATGGCTCAAACGTAATCCAAGAGCCCGAACCTTCCACCGCGTTCTCGCTATGGAAGCCGCTCCAGCGCGTAGGCGGCGCTTTGTAACTCGCCATCATGGCCACGACGCACCCGCCCGGAGCGCAAGCGGCGGAAGTCCCGCTGGCGGCCGGATCGAATACGGCGATGTAGCCGATCGAGTTTTGTACGCCATATTCGGCATAGATAACAGCCTTGGTCTGATCGCCCGTCAATCCGACTTGAGTGACATAGGAAACCATCGCCGGATTGAAGCTGCTGTCAAAGCCTTGCATGAGGCTCAGGAGATCCTTGCCCTGTGACGCTGGCGTTAAATTAGTCCAGTTGAGAGTGCCTAGATCGCCCGCCTGCCAGTGGCCCGTGTAAGGCGCACTCATCACGATGGTCTTATTCTGCGGATCCGTGATGGTGGTCGCAAGGAAATTCCCACTGGCCGTGTAAACCATGTTGCTGACGCTAACTACCTGCGTGTCCACGGTGTCGCCGGCATAACACTGGCTGCACCAGGTGAACATGGGTTTCCCGATATCGCGCACGATTCCATCAGTCGTATCCAGCCAGAAAAGGTCCCCTCCAGCCGAGGGCATGCAGGGATAACCTGATTTTGCCGGATTTCCGTTATCGGTGGTGGGGAACTGGGAGCACATGATGGTGCGGGCCCCGGATGTCCATCCGTACCCAAAACCGAACGGCCACATCGCTACACCTGTCTGCGGATCGGTGGTGCGGCCAGTGGAGGCATCAATGGTAGGCCAGTTATATGTCCCCGGAGATGTCAACACGGACGTGGAAACATCCGGGTAGGTGTTGCCGTAAGGCAGATTCGCGGTTGTGAAACTCGTGGTGGCCACCGACGTGCCGCAGGTCACGCGGACGTAATGGGTGGTGTTGTTCTGCAGGGAACGTGAGTATTGGCGGCCATTCAGCGCCAGGTCGGCCGATCGTTTTCCGATCACGACAATTCGGGCCATGCCGCTCACGAGATTCCCCGGCCGGCTGTCCAGGTTGGCGCCGCTGAAGAAGGCTCCGTTCACATCGTTGACCAGCGGGCTGTAAGAGCTGCTCTCGCTGACCTCGACTGTACAGAAATTGGTGTTGGGAGCCAGGTAACTCAAGATGGCCTGCGTGGGGGTAGTGCCGATGACGGCTAAATTAGCGATGCCGCTGCCACCCACTTGGGGTTGGAGAGAAACGGTAGCGCTGCCCGATTTGGTCGAATCGGCCGTGCTGGTAGCGGTAACAGTGACAGTTTGGGCACTCGAAATAGTGGCCGGAGCGGTATAGAGACCAGCAAGGGAAATGGCACCAACCAAGGGGGTAATGGACCAGGTCACACCGGGGCTGCCGTTGCTGATGGTAGCAGAGAACTGCTGGCTTTGCGCAGCCCCCAGTGTCACGGAACCCGGTGTTAATGTAACTGAAACCGGCGGTTGTAAGTTAACCAACACTGCCACCGATTTTGTGGGATCGGTCGTACTAGTAGCGGTCACGGTGACCGCCTGCGCGGCGGAAATGGAAGTCGGAGCGGTATAAACGCCGGATGCCGAAAGCGTACCCATGGCAGGGCTCAAAGACCAGGTAACGGTGGGCGCGCCATTGAGCACGGTGGCGGTGAACTGCTGGGTTTGCGAACCGCTGAGCGTAACAGAGCCGGGCGTAACCGACACAGAAACGGGTGGCTGTAAAGAAACCGAAACCGAGACCGACTTTGTGGGATCGGCGACGCTGGTGGCCGTAACGGTGATACTCTGCGTTGTGGAAATCGAAGCAGGCGCGGTATAGAGACCGGAGGCGCTAATTGTGCCTACGGCTGGGTTGAGGGACCAGGTGACGCCCGGCGCGCCATTGGCTACGCTAGCGGTGAACTGCTGCGTCTGTGCCGGTCCGAGCGTAGCGGCATTAGGTGTGAGGGTCACCGCAACCGGTGGTTGGACGGTGATCGATGCGGAAATCGATTTTGTGGGATCAGCAGTACTGGTTGCTGTGACGGTGACGGCTTGGCTGTTCAGAATATTGACCGGAAAACTCTGATCGAACGCGGTTTGTGCGCCGCCGGCCTGGGCGAAGATATCAAAGTTGGTCAATACGGGAGCGCCATTGATGCTCACATTAAATTGCCGCTGTCCCGGACCCGTCATGAACAACTCGGCAAACTTCAGTGTCACGATATAACTGCCGGTGGGCACCGGGATGGTGTAAGTGAAGGACGAGTAAAGGGGGCCATAACTGCCGACACCTCTCCGGCAAGTGTCGTAAAGTAACGAATCAATCGTATTCGCGATCGTGTAGCCGGTCCAGCAGGTATCGCCGCCGGAATTATCCATATCAGCGACCCAGGTGATGCCATTGGCATCGGTATGTGTACCGCCTGCGCCGGCATTAATATAGACCGGCGTAAAACTCCCGGTGCTGCCGGGGGCCGCTGTAACGCTGAGTCCATTCAGGATCGGGAAATCGGCCGCGCCAGGAGTGAATTGGATGACAATCTGACTCAGCGCACCGGGGAGGCTCGCCGGCGCAGTGTAAAGGCCGCTCGTAGAGATGGAGCCCACGCTTGGACTGACCGACCAGGTGGCGCCCGGCGCGCCATTGGCGACTGTAGCGGTGAACTGCTGCGTTTGCCCCGTCGCAATGGTAGCGCTGGGGGGAGTAACGGAAATGGAGACCGGTGCGAGTAAAGAAATAGAGGCGGATGCGGATTTGGTGGAATCGGCGGTGCTGGTAGCGGTGACGGTGACGCTCTGGGCAAGGGAGATCAGCGCGGGAGCGGTGTAAAGGCCTGTTGTGGAGATGGTGCCCACGGCAGGGTTAACCGCCCAGGTGACGCCGGCCGCTCCGTTCGCAACGGTAGCGGTGAACTGCTGTGTCTGAGAAGCGCCTAACGCAACCGAAGCCGGCGTCACCGTTACTGAAATGGGTTGTAAGGTGATTGAGGCGGATGCCGACTTCGTCGGATCAGCAGTGCTGGCCGCCGTTATTGTTACGGTCTGAGTAGTGGAAATGAGGGAGGGAGCGGTGTAAAGGCCCGCTGTCGACAGAGTGCCCACGGCGGGGCTTACCGACCAGGTTACCCCGGCGGCGCCATTCGTGACAGTAGCTGTAAATTGCTGTGTTTGAGAAGCGCTTAGCGAGGCGGAGCCGGGAGTCACCGAGACAGAAACAGTTGGTTGTAAGGTGATCACAGCGGACGCGGATTTGGTGCCGTTGGCCGTGCTGGTCGCCGTTATTGTTACGGTCTGAGTAGTCGAAATGAGGGAGGGAGCCGTGTAAAGACCGGTTGCCGAGACGGTGCCAACCGCTGGATTGAGCGACCACGTCACGCCGGCCGCGCCATTCGCTACCGTAGCGCTGAATTGCTGAGTTTGCGATGCTTTCAGGGTTGCGGTTGTGGGGCTGATCGTTACGGAAATCGGCTTGAGGTTCACGGTCGCCGAACCCGAAACGCCATAATACGATGTGCTGCTGGCAGTAACGGTGACGGTCTGAGCGGTAGAAATCAGGGCGGGAGCGGAATAAAGGCCCGAGGCGTCGATAGTGCCCACCTTGGGATTGATGCTCCATGTCAGCGCCGACAAACCCCCATGTATCACGGCACTGAATTGTTTGGCCTCCCCGGCCGCCAAAGAGCCTGAGGTGGGACTGATCGTGACGGTTAACTTCGTAGTGTTCGTGGAGACGGCATTGACCCGTTCGTAAAAAGGTACGCCGAAGTTGGAGTCGTAGGCCACCAGGGAACCATCGGGGGAAATGGCGGCGCGTGGCTGGGCCCAATACCAATCGTTGGTGAAAACCACCGAGCGGGAGATGGATAGCGTGTTGATCGCCTGGCCGTTTCCCTGCATCACCAGGATTTCATCGCGATGCGGTTCCGAGGGAAACGGGGTACTTACATCCGTGGGATTCCGCAAGGCGCCTCGATACGTCGATACCGCGCAATAGGCTGCCGATTTAGCGCAGCCGATTTGAACGAAAGGCCAGGTCTGTCCGCAGGCCGCCAACATCATCACGCCATTCCGGCCACCGCCCAGGCTCGTGGGCACGTAGAGGAGTTGCCCCGTGGAAAGGGCCATCGTCACCAATTCCAGACCGCACGGCGTGCTATAGCCCTTCACCCCCACCAGATATTGCCGGCCATCGTAATCCTGCATCAGATCGGCGCCAGCCCCTGTGAGGCAGTCTTCGCCGGAATCGCAGATATTATTGTGATTGCCGGCGCCCTCGGGATTCTCTGGCCCCCGAATTTGGAAATCGAGCCGGCCGGTCCCGGTATTCACAGACCACATTCCGAGGGCGGGCGATCCGACCAGCAGGACGGACCGCGCACTGGTGACGCTGTCGACGCCTTTGGTGATCAGGACAGCCGAAATCCAATTCCAGCCCACCCGGTTTGCGGCCGCGGGGGCCATGTAATTGGCGCAATAGGTTTTGATATTGGTGAGGTCCAGGGCACAGACCTGAGTCTGAGATGGCGCCCAAAAAGCAATCCAATTGTCGCTGGAAGAATCGCTGTAGCCTCCGGACGTAATCGACGTGAACCCGTATCCTGGGCCGGAATAATCCACCAAGACCGTATCCGTGGCCGTGGAAAGCACGTATTTGTGCACCTGCGCGCCGGAGATGTAATAGTAAACGTCGTCAGAGTAGGAGTCCCAAACGGTGAGGGCGGTACTGTACGGTATTCCTTTGAAGAGCACCTGGCCGGTAACCGGATCCAGCACCTGAGCGGTCCCCGAAGAGAGTTGCTTCTCCAGCAAGTGCGTATTGTTTGCGCTTAGAGGCGTCGGGAAAGAGCCGGAGTGGACCCAGCCCGCATTGCTCAGAGCCGTCACTGTTCCGCCGAAATTAGCATCCACGTAGGAATGGCCGATGGCGGGAGGCACAAAGCTGCCCAAGGGGACTTCCGAATTGATCGTGCAGAACGGATAGTCGATGTAGCCGGTCGCCGGAATGCATCCGGCGGGTCCGGATATGTAAGTAACTAAAGGCTGCGCCTGGTTCACGAAGGGGGAAACAACCACCAGCAGAAACGGTAAGAGCCGTTGGGACACACTTCGAGCGTCTAGAGTCATCCGAGTTGTTCTTTCGTCGGTTTCGGGAGGCTAGTGGGATCGGGAAACTATGCGAGCCTAGCCCCCGCGTCGATGCGCGAAGCGGTCACAATCCCTTTTGCGTTGAGACACACTAACTCCCCGCGGGTTCTAATGACCCGGTCAGCCGTCAACTACACAATGCGTTTTGAAATTGAAAAGGCCGCGCTAATGAGCGGGAGCTTCCGCGGGGGTTAGGCAACCAGATTCAGTAAGTTGAAGACCGGTTAGCGCGACCAGTGTTGCCGTCCTCCATATAGTAGGGGAAAGTGTCAAATCGTACAAGAAAAATTTGGTATAAAAATACACAACGTTACTTCTAGTACGATCGTTAACACTTAAGGGTTACCGAAGGAGAACCGCGAAAACGGATCTGGAGCGCCCGGGAATCGAACAACAAGGCCTCCGGCAATGCATCAAAGCTCAGCGCCGCCGCCAGCCGGATGGGGAGAGGGCCTCGATTGATTACGCGCCGGGCGGCGGCGGAATATCTGCTCCCAAAACATTGGGAACGCCAGGATTCCACAGTTTCGTGCGGGTGCGAAGAGATGAGGCCGGCAAAATCCTCAGGGGATCCAGCATGCCAGAACTGTTCGATGAGGTGGTCACCCGGGGGTCCTTCGATCTCGTCCACCACAAAAAGCAGCGCAGGCTTCCGGAAAACGAAACGTCGGCGGTGCAGAAAAGTAGCGAAGCGGCACTCAGCCACCAGCCGGTCTTCGTCCGCCGAGGTCGTCCATTCCAGAATGCGAACGTCCGGGCGGCCTTCCCAACGGAACGGGCCAGCCGGACGGGCTTGATCGAGTTGATCGATTAGAATCGTACTGTGCGCGGCTGAGCCGCGGAAACGATCGCGCCAGGCGGGGTCGGCGAGATAGGTGAAGGTGCCGGCGTCGCAGAGGATATCCCGCGAACCCCGCCGGCAGACGAAGCTGAGCGCGTCGGAATGGCTATGGCCCCCGCTCGCCGGACCGAATCCCCCGGCTTTGATGACAATCTGTATATCACCCGCCGCCATAATTGCGGTCCCGGATTCCGGAAACAGGCGGGAAGCCGTGGCCGTTCGCCAAGCGGGTGCACATTCGAAGGCGCTGGCGCCGATCCACCAGGCGGCCTGCTCCGCCAGGTCATCCGCGGAACCGACCCACTCCGGCTTACGGAAATACACGCCACAGGTGGCGAGGCTGGCGCGCCCGAATGCCGGCCGGTTTCCGTAAGGGTGGAACAGGCGCCCACCATCGTCATCCCCGATCAGTGGAATTGAGCCCGCCGTGCCGAGCAAGGCATCCAGATATTCCGCCATGCGGAAAAGCTTGTTTTGAAATTCTGGCGTGGGCTCCGCCAACAGTGCGTGCCACAAAAAGAAGTCCAAAGCATAGACGTGGTAGTAGCTGGATTGCTCGAAGTGCGCGCCGTCCGCGCGCACCTGGGCTCTCATCTGCTGCTCGATTACTTCGGCCCCCCGCGCCCGCCATCGCGCGCTCCGCGGAAATTCGGGGTACAGCCTGCCGAGCGCGTCGAGCGCCACGGCTTCGCCCAGCAGGTGCGTATTCGGAGAGAAATAAACCGAGAGATTGTGCTCCAGGAAATAGCCATGGCGATAGAGACCTTCTGCCAGGGCGCGGCGGAATGCGGGAGCCAGTTGCTCCCCGGCGAGGTGATCGAGCCAGATCCAGGAGATCGCGCGGAAAGCGACTTCCAACGCGCTGGTCCAGTTAATGCCCTGGAGAAACGGATTGCCCGCCAGCCAGTTGGTCACTTGGCTCTCGGCTTCGCGGAGGTAACTACTGTTGCCGGTGAAGCGAAAAGCCTGTGCAAGCACGACCAGGTGCTGGTGCCGGTTCAACTCCCAAATATATTTGTGATCCCCGGCGCGCTGGAAATCCAGATAGGGAATCCGGCGGAAATAGGAGAGGCCCGTCTCGATGCCGTGCGCATAATCGCGCCGCCAGCGAATCTCTTCGCCGGTTTCGAGGACCTCGTCAAATATGGGGAAGCGATGCCGGCAAATCTCGTCCGCCAGGCGAACAATTTCGGCCGCGAAAGGAGTTGACTGCAACGTGGCGATGGTGCGAGAAGGATCCGGCAACCTGGGTATACCGGGTTGGATCGTGAGCGCCGGGGGAAATTTCCAGAAGTATAGGTTGGCGAGTTCTTGTTTCAGGCGGAAGGCGATTTCAGCGGGGCTACGCACGGGAGTGTAGGAACAACCAGTAGACCAAATCCTGCAGCAGGCCAGGAGTGTTCACAATGTAATTACTGAGGAGCTGATGAAAGTCGAACTGATCCGCATCGGCAACTCGCGTGGCATCCGAATTCCCAAGCCGCTCATCGAGCAGTGCGGCCTCGGCAGGGCTGGGCTGAAGCCCTCGATGCGGCGGGGATGGTGAAGATGACGAACTGCTGTTGGAGCCGTGGAATGAGTTGGACGCCGAGGAGTGGCGATGGTGAGCAAGCCACCCCGGCTTGGTGGACGTGACATTTCAGGGTAAGCACGGGCAGGTGGCCCTGGACCAGATCCATGCCGTGGATCGCCAGCGGCTTGTGCGGAAGCTCGGTGGCGTGTCCGCAAAAACGGCTCAGACGGTCTCGACAGTTCTAGTTGAAATGTTCACTCGGCAGGAAGCGTAGCCACGTACCGAACGTCCGGGCCATTGCGCACAGTCGTGCCATGCCCCGCGATGGTACAGTTCTGGATAGCGCCACTATGTGCGGGATTGCCGGGTACGTGCTGCGGGAAGAACCGGCTGAATTGAGCCGGGTTCGGAGCATGTGCGACCAGATTCGCCACCGCGGGCCGGACGACGAAGGATTTTATGTCGAGGGCGGCTGCGCGCTCGGCATGCGCCGCCTGAGTATCATCGACCTGAGCGGCGGTCACCAGCCTATTGCCAACGAAGATCGCTCGGTATGGGTGGTTTTCAACGGCGAAATATACAACTACCGGGAGTTGCGGTCCAGCCTGGAAGAGCGCGGGCATCGCTTTCAAACCAATAGCGACACCGAAATCCTCGTGCATCTTTACGAACAGGAAGGCTCCGGGGGCGTGGCGCGGCTGCGCGGCATGTTCGCATATGCCATTTGGGATGCGCGCCGTCGGCGGCTTTTCCTCGCTCGCGACCGGTTCGGCAAAAAGCCGCTCTATTACGCCGCCCTCCCGGAGGGCCTCTTTTTCGCGAGCGAGATCTCCTGCCTGCGCCAGGCGGGCGTGCCGCTGGAAGCCGATCGCGAAGCGCTGCGATTGTATTTCCAGTTCAACTACATCCCCGATCCTTTCAGCGCATATCAGGCAATCCGTAAACTCCCTGCTGGGTGCTGGCTGGCATATGACAGCGACGGCGCGGTTGAGCAAGGCCGTTATTGGCGGCTTCCCCCGCCGGCGGTAGAACCGCCGCCTCAGTTGACCGAAGAGCAGGCAGCCGTGGAGTTGCGGGGGAAATTCGACGAGGCCGTCCGCGTCCGCATGATCGCCGACGTACCATTAGGCGCGTTTCTCAGCGGCGGCATCGATTCCTCGTGCGTCGTGGCCTCCATGGCTCTGCAATCGCCCGAGCCGGTCAAAACGTTTTCCATCGGTTTCGAAGAAGCTGCTTTCAACGAGCTGCCGTACGCAGGCCTGGTGGCGCGGCAGTATCACACGGAACATCACGAGATCCTGGTGCGGCCGGATTCGGTGAGCCTGGTGGAGCGCCTGGTGGATCATTTCGGCGAGCCCTTCGGCGATACGGCCGCCATTCCCACATTCCTGGTTTCGGAATTCGCCGCGCAGCATGTGAAAGTAGCCCTCTCGGGCGATGGCGGCGATGAGCTGTTCGGCGGATACCAGAGTTTTCTGGCGGTGGCTGCCGGAAAGATGGAACGAATCCCCGGCGCTCTGCGGCGCTTCACCGCCCGAATTGCCGAGTGGCTGCCATATTCCGCATATGCCAAGAACTTTCTCCGCGCCAGTAGCCGCCCCACCGCACTGGAGCGCTATTTCGAGTTCCACTACGCGCCCTATTTCCTGCGAGAGCGCCTGCTCCAACCGGAATGGATGCTACCGGCTGATGCGGGATTTCTGACGCGCACCTTCCGGGATTGCCTGCTCGCCGAAGGCGCCGATGTGCTTTCCCAAGCCATGTACTTCGAGGCCACGGCGAACCTCACGGGTGGGATGCTGATGAAAGTCGACCGGATGTCTATGGCGGCATCGCTCGAAGTGCGTTGCCCCCTGCTCGATCACGAACTGGCGGAGATGGTATTCCCCTTCCCGCACTCCTGGAAAATCGCCCAAGGCAAAGGCAAGCGGATTCTCCTGAAGGCTCTTGGCGATCGCCTTCCCCCGGAGATTCTGAGCCGCGGCAAAATGGGATTCGGGTTTCCATTAGCCGATTGGTTCCGGACCTCGCTGCGCGAGTTGCTCTGGGACCATTTACTATCAGCGGATTTCCGCGCCCGCGGCGTGGTTTCGGAGCCCTTCCTGCGGCAATTGCTGGAAGAGCATCAAAGCGGCCGCCGCGACAACCAGCAGTGGCTATGGTCGCTGTTGATGTTGGAAATGTGGTTTCAGCAGATCGCGCGGCCGGCTGTTCCTGCCATGGCAGTATAAAGCAGTACGCCTCCGCATTCGTTAGCGTTCTAACGACAATTGCGAAAGTACGATTGACAGCCCCTCCGGAACAGAACGATCATCAGGTGAAAACCAACTCTTGCGCAAAGAAATCGGAGGCTTTGCAGTATGAGGAAAATTTGGATTTGTCTCGCATTGGCAGCTCTGCCCGTTTTCGCCGACCCGATCCCGGGCTGTTTCACAGAGAGTTTGACCAATTATGAAAACTTGAGCGCTGGCTGCTCGGTGGGTGATGTGGTCTTCAGCAACTTTGCCTACAACCCTCACTTGGGCCCATCGTTTTCCGCCGATCAAATTACGGTAACGCCGGTCGCGGGGCCGAGCACCGGCCTGGAGTTTTCATTAAATGGGTATACGGCCAACGGGCTGACCGTCATGGACAATGGCATCACATACAATACCGCGACCGATAACGGGCAAATGACCATCGTCCAACTGCAAGAGATTTTGAACGCCTCCTTCACGGGTTTAGGGCAAACCGCGGTGAGGGATATCGGAACTACGTCGGGCATTATTCCGTTCTCGATGACGACGCATGAGCAATTGCTGGGAAGTCAGCCCACGGATTCCGTGGATGTGCCGGCGACTAACCAGGTATATTCGAACTACGATCTGTACGCCGACGCGGCGACCGGTAGCGCCACTATTACTTCCGTGACGAATCTGTTCGTGGAAACGCCCGAGCCTGAGTTTCTTTTGCCCTTGGGGCTGGCAGGCTTGGCAATATTGTGGAGATACCGCCGCCAGGCGCGCCGGTTGAACTTACTGGTGCGTTAGCGTTCCGAACAGACCAAGGGTTTCACTGGATGGCCCGGCGGCAAAAAACAGAGTACTGGCGGGGCCGGCCGAACCGCCGTTGCCGAAGCGGATGCCCCACAGGAACGGGAATTAGGAGCGGCTTGCCCGAGCTGTTCTTCATTGTGGCGGTCAGCACGCCTGTGGTTGGGTTGAAGGCAAGAACCGCGCCACTGCCGAAATTCCCCACCAGTAACTGACCGCTGAGCGGTCCGAAACCGGTGGCTGGCGCAGCCACTAAGCCCCAAGGCGCGTTTATCCAGTTACCATGCTCCAGGCGCATTAACAACTTTCCTGCCGCACTGAACTTATCCACATAACCCAAACCCGCGCCGGCAACGCTCTTGCCGTCCGGGCCCACTTCGGCAAAGGTCACGTATACCGCACCGCCAATATTCTGCACGTTAAAGGGCGCAAACCCGGAGGGCACCATCGAGTTCTGGAATGCGCCGGTTCCGAGCGAAATCGGCTGGAACGACGCATTGAAAACATCGACCGAATGATTCGCGAAATTCGCGGCATACAGGAAATTCTTGCTATTCAATTGCGCGATGGTCAACCCCGTGTATAAAGCATTCGGCGTGGTGATCATAGTGACCGCCGAACTGCCGCCGTTCCAGCGCGCTCGTCAGCGAGGAAGAATATCTCCATACGCCATACCAACCCGACTGTGAATATGAAGATGGCGTCCTGATCGAGAGGAACGCGGGCGACCAGGACCATAGCTGGCTGCAGGGCCGCCTTAGCCGCGTATTTCTTCCGTAGACGAAAGCTTTGGAAGATCGAAGCGTTCACTGGACTGCTGCACAGGATTAGGCCTGGCAAGTACATGATTCCGGATGTCTGTGTCATCTGGCAGCCACCCCTCCAGAGAAAGTTTTCACCAAGGCACCCCTGATCTGGATCGAAATTCTGTCGCCGGAAGATGGGCCGATTCGAACGAATCAAAAAATCCGGCAGCTCAAAGAATTCGGCGTGTCTAATATCTGGATCATCGGCCCCGAAACACTAGAGGCCGAAAATCCACACGCCTGAAAGCAGCAAAACTATCGATGATGGCGTCCTCCGCGTAGAAGGAACCCGCATAGAAGTCCCCTTGCGGGGGCTGGAAGAAGATTAGCCGCCCAAAACCACCCGGTAAATCTCACCCATTCGTTCGGCGGCGCGGGCGAGCGTGAAGTGCTGCTGAATCCGTGCTATCGCAGCGGCAGCCAGACGGTCACGCAAAACGGTGTCACGCAGCAACTGCTCCAAGCAGCGCGCGAGATCGGCGCTATCGCCGGGACGAAAAAGGAGACCGCTTTCGCCTTCGATCACCAACTCCGGATTGCCGCCCACGCGCGAGGCAACCACGCAGCAGCCGCAGGCCATCGCTTCCATTAACGAATTCGAGAATGCTTCAGAGAGCGAGGGTAAAACGAATATATGGATGGCGCGCAGCCGCTCGGCCACTTGCTTGGTGGCCGGTTCAAAGACGCAGCGCCCCTGGAGGCCCAATTTAGCCGCAAGGGCCTGTAGGCCGGGCAGAGCGGGACCGCTCCCCACGATCAGCAACTGCGCGGCACTAGGCTTGTTCAGTTGCGCAAAGGCCGCCAGCAGCGTTTCGAGACCTTTTTCCGGACGCAAAGCGCAGATTACGCCGATGACCACCGGCTCCACAGGCCGACCGGAGGGAGGTGGAAATGCGGCCGCATCCAAGCCGTTATAGCAAAGGTGAATCAAGGCTGGCGGCACACGATCGGTTTCGATCAGATCGCGGCGCACAGCCTCGCTATTGACGACAACCGCATCCACCAAGCGATCGGTAATGCGAAGCAGGTGGCGCCGCAGACCAGGAGTGAGATCCCGGTGAGCCCGCTGGCTGGAAATAACGCGCGGCACACGATACCAACGCGTCACCGGAACCCCAAAAAGGTTCAGCGGAACGTCAAACGTATGAACGAGTTGAATGCCATGTTCCCGCAAGTAGCGGCCGACCACCCGGGCTCCGGTTAACGCGGAGAGACTCAAAAAGGAGGACACGGGAAACTCGACCACCGGCACACCACAGGCCCGCAGTTCCTCTGCCCGGAACCCTTCGGCGTGAAAACAACCTACGTGTGGCGCAAAAGACGCGCGGTTGAGAGCCTTGGCAATCTCGGTCAACTGCCGCTCGCTGCCGCCCAAGCCCAGCGAGCGTGTCATCAGAAGCACAGGGATCGGCTGAGCCATAGATGGTTAGGGCAGGGGCCGGGCGGAGCGGACGCGCGTCTCTTTCCAGACGTTCTCAGGGGACCGGAGCAGCACGAAGGGGGCACAAAAAGCGGCGGCCAGAAGAACCACAAAACTTCGCGCCGGCGCCGAAACCCGCTTAGCCGAGAAATCCTCGGGAATAAGAGGATCGAACAACGCCATGCCATAAAAGAAGGCTTGCGCCAGGAGCGCGCCAGTAAGCCAGGGATCAGGAAGCGCAAAGGTGGTCAGAGCAATCAAAGCGAGTGCAAACGGCAAGAGCAACCGCGCCAATTTATGGGACAGGAAAGCCAGCCACATCCGATTGCGCGGCGTCAGAAGCTGTGGATACAGCCGTATGATCTGGTATACGCCGGCTTGCGTGCGCACCTTGCGTTGAAATTCGGTGTCCAGCGCGGTCGGAAAATCGAAGGCCTTGGCGCTCTCCTCCAGGATGATACGATAACCGCGAAAGAAAGCCGCGAGCGGAAGATACATGTCGTCTACCAAAGTGCCTGGAGGAAGCGGTTTGGCCAACTCGCGCCGCATGGCATAGATACAGCCGGTCGCACCCATGACAGAATCGAGGCGGCTTTCCCCTTTCCGCAGCCATTTTTCATACTTCCAATACAAACCAACCGAAAGCTCCTCGTGGGTTTGGCCATCACGAATCACCAGTTCGCCGCTGACCACCCCCACTTGCGGATCGGCGAAGCAGGCCACCAGGTTGCGCAGGCTGTCCCGCTCCAATTCCTGGCGGACGTCTGTCAGGAATAGAATCTCGCCGCGGGCGCGCTCCAAACCGGCATTGAGCGCTACGGCCTTACCACCGCCGGGCAGCCGCAGCAATTGAACCGGCCCGCCGAATTTTTCGGCGATGGAATCGGTGGCGTCGGAGGATCCATCGGAGATCACCAGGATGTCTAGTAACTCGCGCGGATACCGCAGGGCCGACAGCGATTTCAGCTTGGCGGGCAGCCACCGCTCCCCATTGCGTACCGGCAGCAGCACGGTCACACTCTTCGGCTGAAATTGCTTGCGGATGGGCCGCGTGCGAAACCGCGCCAGCAAACCCAAAAGGAGAGGGTAGCCAGCCAAGGTGTACAGGGTGAAGGCCATGCTGAGCAGAAAAACGGACTGGAGCGCGATGCGCATTTGGGGTCAGTACAGCGCTTGCAGCAGTTTGACACACGGAAAAACCGTGCTCATAGCACGGAAAAAGCGCTCATCGGCCGTGATCAGATCACACTGCCGCGCCAAAGCCCATGCCAGGTATAGGCAATCGTAAACGGTCCGCTTGTGCGCCAAAGCGAGACCCAACGCCGAACGGGTCACGGCAGCAGACTCGACCAACACCGGGCAGTCCAGCAGGAATTGCTGAAAACAGTATTGCGCGGCCTGTGCAGTCAAGTCCCCGCGACGTTCCCTCTTCCATAGCACGTTGGCAATCTCAGAGACCAGCAGATAGGGAGCGATCAGATCGATTGTCTCGTTTTGATAGTGTTCCTGGAGGTGCAGCGCCTCTTCCCGGCCGACTTCGGGCAGGAGCCATTTCACTGCAACACTGGCGTCAACAACCAGAGTCGGCCGCTGCATTTAGTGGCCGGTGTCCCGGTCTTGTCGTATGAGCGGTGTGCTGTCTTCCAGACGCGGCAATGAGGCCAGGAAATGGCGGAACTCGTCCCTGTTCTCCCGCATAGACTTCCGCCGATTGCGTTCATCGGCTGTGTCCGTAAGGACTGAAATAATGTAGCCGTTGAGACTCCTTCCCTCAGCCTTGGCAGCATCTTTCAACTCCTGGTAGATGCGCTCCGGAATATCTTTTATGGTCACATTCGCCATAATTTATACCGATAAGGTAGCATAAATGGAACCAAAGTGGTTCCATTTATAACCCCGGTGCCCGTACCCGGTTGGTATCGAGCCAGTGCGATACGTCTGCGGCGGTCGCGAGGTGGCCTTCGAGGACCTCCAAAATCAAGTCATGCGTAAGCACAGTATTGAATCGCTCCCGATAATCGGCGCCCTCATGCTGGCCCGCCATTTTCAGCAGAAACGGAATCCGCAGATCGTCGGGTTCCCCCGCCAGTGCGGTCTCCTCGCGATAGTGATGGTCGGAGGTAAACAGAACGGTAGTCCGGCCCCACTCACCCGAAGCCTCCAGTGATCGCCGCATCTCTCCGACGGTGCGGTCAAGCAAGGCGAGACTATCGACGTAGCCGCGAATCGGGGCATTGCCGAGGGTAAACGTGCCGGTACGGCGGTCATAAGCATGCGGCGCATGGGGGACCGGAAGGTGGATCACCGTCAAGCCGAACTCCGGATTATTGGCGGCCGCCAAGCCCTCCCGCAAGATCTCGTGATAAACCCCAGTCTGCTGATGCCCGGCAAGGGACTGCCCGAACAGCGAGATCAGCGTGGTTTCAAAGAGGCTGCGCGTCTGGTTTGGCAGCACCTCTCCAAAGGAGGAGCCCATGCTGTTGAACTGCCGCGCCATCTCCCACCAATCGCAATACGTAAGGCCGCTCAGCACGCGGCAGCCAGGGTGAAACCAATCCACCAGCGCGGTATTGAATCCTAAAGCATGTGCGCTGGTAAAGATGCTCGGCTGGTCGCGCCACGATACCGGGCCGGTGCCGTCGCGAAAGCGGATTTGCAGGTCGGAGGGACCCACGTACCGCACGGATTTAACTAAACGACCAGTGAAATATCCTGGCAGCGAGATGGGTGTTTCGGGACCTGGCGGGTAAGCCTGCTCGGTGAACAGACTGTCTCGGCGCAGGCGGTCGATTTCCGGAAGGGCCAGCCCCGCCGGACGGTCCACAAACGTTAGCCGGTAATCCCACTCATCCGCGATCACCCATAAGAACCGCGGCGATGTGCGGGCATCGGGCAACGGCGGCACGGGCGGGTTGGCGGCAAACCCCGACGGATTGTATTGCGCAATTTTCCAGACCGCCTGCCCGAAGGTGACCGCGCAGAATGGAAACAGAAGAGCCAGGACGCTGGCGGCAACATGAGCCAAACGCGGGCTGAATTTCGCGATCAAAAATAGGGCGGCCAAAGTCGAGGCGCCAGCCAGCAATTCGACCGCCCGGGGATCCAGAATCCCGAACAGGCCCGAGCGCAGAAGATCAAAATGGTTCGATAGAACCGCGCGGATTGCATTCAAGGGAACGATCCAAAACAACAAAAACGCAGCTTCCACCCAGCGAAAGCCGGATTTGGAGAACCGGCGCCGGCCCCAGTTAACCGCGCCGAACAGTATGCCGCCCAGGAGCAGCACGTTGAGCATGACCGCTACGTACTGCATTGGGCCGGGTGGCAACTTCATGAGATATTCGTCCGGCCGCGTATAGGTGAGGAGTTCCGACCAGATTCTCAGATAGCAGAGATTCGCCAGTGAAAGGGCAATAAACAGATCTCGTCGTGTCCGGGGGCGCATATCAGTCGCTCAGGGAAGACGGTGCGTGCCGGTCGAGCCAAGCCACGGCCTGGCCGGAAGTGGCGATCTGGCCGCCGAGGACCGCCAGCATTAAATCTTTGCTCAGCAGCGCGCTGAAAGGCGCATCATAATGCAACTCGCGCTCCTGGCCGGCGAGCTTCAACAGGAACGGCACGCGGTGGTCCACCGGACGCCCATCGAATGCGGGCCGGTGGCGGAAAGGATGGTCCGCCGAAAACAGAATGCTGGTGGAATCCCAAAGACCTTTTTGCTCCATGAGGCTACGCAACTCGCCGATACTGCGATCGACCAGGGCCAGCCCTCCGAGATACCCGTCTTGGCCGGAGCCTAGCAGGCCGGTGAGCAAGTGGTCTCCCCAGGTGAAGCGGCCGGTCGAGGGATCGTAGAAATATGGCGGGTGTGGGACGGGGAGATGGAGCAAAATGAGGCCGAACTGCTGACTGGCGATGGCGGCCTCGGATTGCCGCAGAACATTTTCGTAGGTGCTTTCATGGCGGACGGTGGAAAGAGACTGGCCGAAAGGGGAGCGGTAGACGGTCTCAAACAGCCCGCGCGGCAGGTTGAAGAAAACTTGCGCCGCAGTAGTGCCGGTGCTGTTGTACTGGCTACTTCCTGACCACCACCAGCAGCCGCTGAGAGAGCGGTTAATCACCCGGCAGTACGGAATAGCCCAAGCCACGACCGCGGTGTTGAACCCAAGGGCGCGGGCTTGGTCGAAGACATTGGGCTGCTGGCTCCAAGGCAGCCATTCGCGGGAAGCGGCCGGCTGGACCAGCAATTCCGAGGAGCCGTGGGCCTGCACATTTGCCAGCCGCCTGCCCGTAATGAGTGCCGGCATGGAGACATCGGTCATCATGGCGGGAGTGTCGGTATTCGTGGCCATCAGGCTTTGCGCGCGGAGGCGGTCTATTTCGGGTAAGGCGAGGGTGTGGGGCCGCTCGGCGAAGCTCAACTGCTGATCCCATTCATCGAAAATGACCCAGAGGAAGCGCGGCGCGCCAGCCGGTTTTGCGGGCAGGAAGGAAGCCGCGGGCTGGTCAGCCATAGGCGAAGGATCGAAATAGATGATCCGGTAAATAGCTTGACCAAAGGCGAGCAGGGTCAAAGGAAAAAACAGCAGCAGAATCCCCGAGATCAACTTTTGCGCCCGCTGGCCGCCGACCATCAAACCGATGACGGCGAGCAAAGCCATGGCCGCTCCGATGGCCAGCGCCCGCTGTTGCACGAATTGCAAAAAAAGCGACTGGCCCGGCGTGCCGATCAGGGTACGGACGGAGTTCAGCAGGGTCAGTAACGGGACGATAAAAACGAAAGGAAGAAAGCGGCGCACGCGGTGATTCTTGGCGCGGGCCATCTGGCGAAGAACCAGCCAGATCAGAACCGTGAGCGCCACGATGGCCAGGATCAGCCCCAGAAAATAGGCCGGCGGTGGCGGCGATTTCAACCAGTAGATGGCATTGCGATCGAACGTCAGCACTTCCGCCCAGGACCGGATATAGACCAGATTCGCCAGAGAGAGGGAAACCAGCAGATCCCGGCGCCAATCGCTCAAGGGCGTTTTCTCAGCAGATAGAGCCAGCGCGTGGAGGATTCCACGTGCTGGGTCCGGACGATCTCGAACCGTTCGCGGCAAAGGTTTTCAAAAACCTGGTAATTCAGACCCTTGTGCAATTCCTCGCGCCCTCGCGTCAGCCGTTGGAACATGGAATCTTCCGGAGCGATGAACTCGACGATTAGAAGGTCCCGCGTCAGTTCGGCTGCGAGTTCCAGGATATCAGGCAGGGGAACGCGTTCGGTAACCAACATATGGTGGACCACCGCAAGCATGAGCACCGCGTCGAAATGGCCGCGGGCGCGCTCCAGGAAGGAAGAGCACTCGCGGTTGCGCCAGCCCATGCCGGGAGTCGGCCGGGTGAGATTCACGGTCAAGGGAAGGATATCGAGTTTTTCGGCGCGGGCCTGCCGCCAGACTTGTCCCAGCACCACAGGATCGTAATCCAGGGCCACCACGGAAGCTCCGGCCTTGGCAGACATGGCGCTGAAATGCCCGGTATTGGAGCCGACGTCCAGCACGCGCCGCGGCCGGAATTCAGCCAGCGCCTCGCCCACAAATTGCTGCTTCGCCGCGAAATGCTGCTCCGAATAATTATTGTTGGAATCCATGTAGCTGGTCCAAACCGAACTTTTTCCCGCTTTCGGTTCCAGGCGGTTCAATTTGCGGCGCAGGCCATTGAGGAGGGAACCCAAAATGAAGCGGGCTTTCTCCGGATCGCCGAGCCGCTTCTTCTGATAGAGCTTAGGGTCTTCCGCCGAGCGGGAACTGCCGAGCCACGCCGGCATGGAAACGAGCGAGAGAAAATCCGGCCGGATGCGCTGCACTGGCCGCGACCAGCGATAGACTTCCTCGGGTTCCAATCCATCACGCCGCGTGGTCAGGATCTGATCGAGCGCGATACCGAAGTAGCGGTTGGCCAGCAGCGGCAGCAGAAACGTGCGAACGAACTGCGCATAAGGCAGCCAGGTGGGATCGCCCGGATCGCGCCGTTCGAAAGAGAGCACGTCGATGAAGACCGGCTCGGGTCCGCGGAACAATACGTTGTAGGGCGTGCCATCCTTTAAGCCCAAGCTATCGGGAAGTAAGTTCTGCGCCAGATCGAGGGTCAGCACGCCGGCGGCGTGCAGCATTTCGGGCGGCCACTCATAGGGGAAGCTGGGGAAATCGATGCGCTCATGCTCCAGGATCATTTCCCCGGAAACGGCTTCGTATACGCGCCGTACCTGGGGGTTTTCGAGCAGGGCATGAGTTTCATCGGAAGAAAGGCGGCGTGTGCCGGCGATGCGCCCCGTCTGGATGAACTTCGCCGCTGCAGGAGAAGCCAGGAAGGCTTCCATATCCGCCGCTCCCAGCGCATTCACCGCCCGGTAGATACGGCCGCCAAGCGGAAACAGGCTGCCGGCGGGATCACGGAAGGAAACGGCAAGGGGAGGAGCTTCGAGGATCCGTCCGGGCGCTGCGGGAACGCTCTCGTTCAATCTTTGGAACCTTTTTTGCCCTTAAACCAGGAAGTCAGGCGGCGGAAGTAAAACATTACTCCTACGAAGCCCGCCACCAGCATCTGCCAGATTAGCATTCCAGAGCCGGGATCGGTGTAGGCGCGCGCCTCGCGTTCGGTGGCGAACGAGAGCAGGAGCAGGAGAGGCAGCAACCGCAACGCATTGCGGAATCGTTTTGGAGAATAAGAGGAGTGGTCCATGCGAATACTCGGCAACAATACTGTTAAAAGTCTATTACAGAGGTTTGGAATGGGCCAACCATCGAAAGTTATAGGCATCACTAAATCGGTGCGGAAATAGCGGATGAAATTGCCATAATAGAAGTCGTTGTAAATGGGAGATTCGGGTCTGCGCCACGAAATTGACGAGTTACTTGCAACAGAACAATGGCAGAAAGCCGGGCGGCAGCTTCGCTTACTATGGGAACGCGAAGGTGGCGCACCGCTGGCCGGTTACGTGGTGGCCGGTTTTGAGAAGATAGGCCACCATCTCGAATCGACAGCCCACCGTTGTGTGATTCTGCGTTCTTTTACGGTCGAACCCATAGTCCCCGCGCTGAAAGCGTGCGCTTATACGTCAGGGATTAACCTCGCGGTGCATGTTGGAGAATTCAACGCGTACGCGCAGGAGCTGTTAGACGGGGGCAGCCGGTTGTATGCCTTCCAGCCGGATACGGTCATTTTGGCGGTGCAGACGCGCGACGTGGCGCCGGAGTTATGGCGCGGTGCGGCAACCGCGGAAAGTATCGATCGGGTCACGGCACAGTTCGACGGCTGGATCACCGCTTTCCGGGCACGTTGCGCGGCAAATCTCATTATGCATTCACTGGAAGCGCCCGCCGCCGCAAGCCAGGGTGTTTATGACAGTCAATTGGAAGAGAATCAGGCTGCGGCCATTCACCTTGTGAATCAAAATTTACGCCGGTTGGCGCGCCGCCATCAGGGGATCTACGTACTCGATTACGATGCGCTGGTGGCGCGGCATGGGCGCGAGCAGTGGGGTGATGAGCGCAAATGGTTGACGGTACGGTTGCCCATCGCCGCAAACAATCTGATTCACATGGCTCGCGAATGGATGCGGTACTTGGCGCCGCTCGCCGGCAAGGTAGCCAAGGCTATCGCCGTGGATCTCGACAATACGCTCTGGGGCGGCATTATTGGCGAAGACGGCATGGCCGGCATCCAGGTTGGCACGGAGCATCCCGGCGCTGCGTACCAAGCATTGCAGCGAGTCTTGCTCGATTTGTCACAACGCGGGATCCTGCTGGCGGTTTGCAGCAAGAACAATCCGCAGGATGCCCTGGAAGCGCTGGCGCAACACCCCGGCATGCTGCTGCGCCCAGAGCATTTTGCGGCATTGCGCATTAACTGGAACGAGAAGGCGCAAAATCTGCGCGAAATCGCGGAAGAGCTGAATATCGGGCTGGATTCGATTGCGTTTTTGGACGATAATCCCGTCGAACGGCAGCACGTGCGCGAGCAGGCCCCCGAAGTGATGGTGTTGGAGTTGCCGGGGGACCCGGCGCAATACGCCCGCGCGGTTCGCGATTGTCCCGCGTTCGAGCGGCTCGTGCTTTCCGAAGAGGACCGGCAGCGCGGCAAATACTACGCCGCGGAGCGCCAGAGGGCCGCGCTGGAACAGAGTGTCGCCACGCGCGAAGATTTCCTGCGCTCGCTCGAGCAGGAAGCCGAAATCCGTCCGGTCCACGCCATGACCCTGGCGCGTGTGGCGCAGCTTACACAAAAAACCAACCAGTTCAACGTTACGACCAAGCGCTACACGGAGCAGCAGATTGCGGAGATGTCCCGCTGCCCGGGATGGCAGGTGCTCTCCATTCAGGTGCGTGATCGCTACGCGGACAATGGACTAGTGGGTGTGGCCATCGTGCACGACCGCGGCGAGGTAAGCGAGATCGATACGTTTCTATTGAGTTGCCGTGTCATTGGGCGATCGGTCGAAACGGCCCTACTGGCGTTTCTGGCGAACCAGGCCCGAACGCGAGGCGCCAGGCGGCTGGAAGGCTGGTTCTTGCCGACCAAGAAAAACGCGCCCGCCAAAGATTTTTACCGGGAGCATGGCTTTACAATGCTCTCGGAAACACCTGCAGGCCAGCTTTGGGGGCTCGAATTGACGGCGGAGTTACCATATCCCGAGTGGGTCCGGCTGGTCACGGCGGCAGCGGAGAAGGCATGAGCGGAGACATTCTGACGGAAGTGCGGGGGGTGGCGGCGGACGTATTTGCAGTGGATGCAAAGACGCTCAATGCCGCTTCTTCCCCGGAACAAGTAGCGGCCTGGGATTCGGTGCAGCATCTCAACCTGGTGCTCGCGCTGGAAGGCAAATACGGCATCCAGTTCGAACCGGAAGAGATGGAAGGCATGAAGAATTTGGGCGATATCGCCGCTTTGCTGCGTACGAAAATCGCCGCGAACTAAAATCAGCTAGATGCCCCTTGCCATACGGCCGTTTTCCGCCGATTGGCGGCCGGCCGTACGGCAGTTCAACGCGCGCCTGGATGCGGCCGGAGCTGCGCCTGGGCTGCGTTTGCCCGAGGAGCCAGAGATCGAGATGCTGCCGGGCTCGGATCTCTACCTCGCGGTGGATGACGCCATAGTGCGTGGCGGCTATGTGTTGCGCCCGCAGCAGTTCTCTTTTCACGGCGCAATGCGGCGCGTGGCGCATTACCGGCTGCCGCTCTCGGAAGGCATCATCGATAAACGTTATGCCGCGATCGGGCCGCTGCTGCTGCGCAGCGCGTTGCAGACGGAGCCGCTGCTCTATGCCCTGGGGATGGGCGGCTTCGACCGGCCGCTGCCGCGCATGCTGCAGGCCATGGGATGGAAGCTGTGGCCGGTGCCGTTCTATTTTCGGGTAGTGCATCCCACACGCTTTTTGCGGCAGATGCGCGCTTTACGGCGAAACTCATGGCGTGCGGCGCTGATGGATTTGGCAGCGTGGACGGGCGCAGGTTGGTTAGGAACACGCTTCCTGCAACGAAGATCCGTAGCGCAAGCCTCCCGGCCTATCCTCGTGGACGATTGGACCAAGTGGGCCGATGAAGGGTGGAACGCAGCATGTGCCTGCTACGGTGCAATCGCGCAACGGGATGCCGCAACCCTGCGCCAGTTGTATCCATCATCCACCCCGCGCTTTATCCGGTTGCAAGTGAAGCCGGACCGCTGGGCCGTGGTTCTCGATACGGCTATGCAAGATGACCAGTATTTCGGTAATTTGCGCGTGGGCACAATTGTCGATTGCCTTGCCAGACCGGAACACGCGCCGGCTGTAGTCCAGGCAGCCCGCGTATTTCTGGAGAGCCGCGGCGTGGACTTGATCATTTCCAATCAAGCCCACAGCGCCTGGACCGGAGCGCTGCGAGCGGATGGTTTCTTGGAAGGACCGTCGAATTTCTTGTTGGGAGCTTCCCGAGCATTAACCGAAATGTTGGGTGCAATCAATGAGGTTCATGTGAACCGGGGCGATGGCGATGGCCCTATCCACCTGTGACGCGGTTCAGTGTTCGGTTTCCACTTCGGATTCGCGCAATGCTCCCAGGAGGCTTCTATCGGCATCGGCGAGACATTCTTCGATTTCTGCGAAGCCTGCTATCTTTCTGGAATCGACGTGTTTCAGGGACCGGGCCACCGATTCCAGCTTCAGTTGACTGTCGCGAATCCGCTCCTTTTCCACGCGTGTCAGTGCCACCGGACCTCCTCAGCTCTCACATTGATGGGCTTCGACGTGCGCGATCCATGCGTATTTCGCCTGTTCCTTTTTCTCTTGCGCAAGATGGAGCAGTACGTCGAAACGGTCGAATTCCGAATCGCCCAGAATAACGGCCTGCGTTTGCTGGTTTTGCAAGGCGGTCAACTCCTGAATGGCCTCCAGGAACTCGTTCAGTAAACGGTTCTTCTCCGCACAGAAGCCGATTTCCGGGATACTCGAACGAGCCGTTCCGTGGGAAGTCGGGTAGCTGTGCACCATGTAGGAGTTCCCTTTCCGTTTGAGGAATGGGCATTGCACCATCCAGTGTGGGTGGAAACACCGGGGTTGCAGGTGTGCTGGAAGTGCCAGAAATACGACCCATACGCCCATACTATGGATATGGGAATTGGATTTGTGAAAACAAGAGTGGAAATTTCAGACTCGCTGTTTCAGGAGGCGAGGGCGTGCGCCGATTCGCGCGCCGTGCCATTCCGGCAACTGGTGGAAGAGGGATTGCGAATTGTGACCCAAAAAGAGAGGCAGCCCCGCAAACAATTTCGGCGGCGCGACGGTGCTTTCGGCGGGCAGGGACTACCGAGGGAGATGTCCTGGGTGGATATTCGGAAGACAATTTACAAGGGCCACGGTGAATGATCGCCGTTGATACCAATATTCTGGTATATGCGCACCGGAGGGATTCTGAGTGGCATCAGAACGCCGTGGCCGCGGTTACCCGGTTAGCCGAAGGGGCCGCTCTTTGGGCCGTCGCATGGAGAGCGTGCATGAATTCCTCTCTATTGTGACGCATCCACGTATTTACAAACCACCGACTCCCTTGCCCAAGGCCATGGAACAGATGGAGATTTGGATGCAATCCCCATCCTTGCGATTTTTAGGAGAACTGGCTGGACACTGGAAAGAACTGAAGGAGTTTCTCTCGTCCGGACGGATTACGGGTGGATCGGTGCAGGATGCGCGCATCGCCGCCATTTGCCGGGAGAATGGAGTCGAAGAGATCTGGTCCGTGCGAACCGGGATTGCGGCCGTTTCGCCGGAGTAAAGGTGCGAAATCACTCGGCGGTTAGGCGAACCATGGAGCCTCTGGCGATGATGTACCACGACGTGGTGGAGAACGGGAATTTTGCCGCCAGCGGATTCCCGGGAGAAGGTGCGGACCTCTATAAGGTCGACCGCCGAGAGTTCGCCCGGCACTTGGAAGCCATCCAGGCGGCGGTGGACGGAGCTCCGGTATCCCTCACTTTTGACGATGGGGGCGCTAGCGCGTATGACCCGATTGCCGGAATGCTGGAGCAGTACGGCTGGCGCGGCTACTTTTTCGTGACTTCGGATTGGATCGGACGTCCCGGATTCGTGAACGAGGAACAGATTCGAGAATTGGACTGGCGGGGACACGTGATCGGCAGCCACTCCTGCTCGCACCCCACGCGCATGGCGCACATTTCGTGGGAGCAGATGCTGCAGGAGTGGAAAGAGAGCACCAAGCGGCTGGCTGCAATCGTGGGGCATGCGGTGACGGTGGCTTCCGTGCCAGGCGGCTATTACTCGCGGCGTGTGGCGCAAGCGGCGGCCCAGGCCGGCATACAGAAGTTATTTACGTCCGAGCCCACAGCCCGCACCCATGTAGTGGACGGCTGCTTAGTGCTCGGCCGCTACGTGGTGCAGCGGGGCATGGGGCCCGAGTGGCCGGCGGGATTCGCGGCGGGGAAACTTGGTCCGCGGTTGCGTCAGGCGGCCGTTTGGAAAGCCAAGCGAGTAGCGAAAGTCTTGGGCGGCCCGCTGTATCTGCGAGCGCGCGAGGCGCTGCTGCGGAGGGGGGTAGACTGAAGCGTATGGCGGCATTGCCTACTTCGACGGTGGTGAGTGTCGAGGAGTATCTCCAGACCACTTACACGGATGGAGACCGCGAGTATCTCGACGGCATTGTCGTGGAGAGAAATGTGGGCACACCCGGGCACAGCGCCCTGCAGAAGATCCTGATTGTGCATTTGGCAGCCTTTGAGAAGAGCTTGAGGCTGGCGGTCCGGCCCGAGTGCCGTACCCGCGTCGAGGAAACGCGCTATCGCGTGCCGGATGTGCTGGTCATGGCGCGGCCCTTTCGCCAGACCGATCGCGTCGTGCTGGAACCGCCGTTACTGATTGTGGAGATCCTGTCTCCTGAGGACACCACGCGCGACATGCTGCGCCGTTTTCGCGAGTACGAAAAGTTGGGAGTCCGCTATATCATCCTCATGGACCCGGAAGACCGGACCACCCACCAGTTCATCAGCGGCGATCTGGTGCATCGCGATTTGCAGAGCCTGGAGGTACCGGCCGGAGTGCTGCCGTTTGACAGCCGGGAATTGTTGGCGCGCCTGGACGAGGAACCGGGTGACCACCCATCAGGCACAGGACCGGCGGCTTAGTATCACGTATTCCGGAGCGGTACAGCCGGCCAGCGAGAATTGGTGGCTGTATTTACGAACGGTGTACTTAGTCTCAAGCCCTTACCGTTTCGTGGCGTTGTTCTGCCATAGCCATCAACTCGATGTAGCTTCGATACGCCGCCTCCGCGCTGGCATGCCAACTGAAGCGTTGTTCGGCGGTGCGGCGTCCCTCCGTTTCGAGGTACGTGCGCAGAGCTGGGCTGGACAGGACCTCGCAGATGCAGCGGGCAAATTCCTCCCAGTCCGGACAAATGAGGGCGTCTTGCCCGCTGTGCAAGTCGAGGCCGGCGCAGCCGGTGGGCGTGGTGATCACCGCTTTGCCGGAGGCGAGCGCTTCCAACACTTTAATGTTCGTTCCGGCGGAGACTTCGAGCGGCACAGCGACGGCCGAGGCGCGAGCGTATACGGGCCGGAGATCCTCAATAAAACCCTCAATTTCGATGCGGGGGTCCAAGGGTTGGGAAATGCCGGTGGGCGCCAGGCTGCGCCAATACATTTCATGCCGCAGCCCCGCGACGACACGCAGGCGCACCTCCGGGAAGCGGTTCCAGATGCGGGGCATTACGTCACGGCGTAAGTGCTCGAACCCCAGAATATTGGGCAAGTGGCGGAAGGAGCCAACGTACAGAACTTCGGGGACGCCCTTGGGCGCCGGCTGCGGCACGAACCGCGAGACATCCACACCATTGGCAATGGCGAAGGTAGATTCGGGACGGCTGCCTTCTTCTACGGCGGCGCGCCGGTCGTTTTCGGAAACCGTCCAAACCGCATCGTAGGCGCGCAGCCAATGGCGCTCAAACGCGAGCCAATGTTCGTACTCGCGCTGAGCGGCATCGCCGGGCTGGTTTTTCAGCAACTGGCGGTAGAGGCTGAAGGTGAGGTCATGTTCCACCAGGATGGCGGGGACTCCCGGCACGCTGTCGCGAAAGGCAGCCAGATGGGTGTACTCGATTTGCAGAAGATCCGGGTTCCATTCCGCGGCTAATTCTTCTACCGCAGCCCGCAAAGCGCGGGAGTTATGCTGGCGGACCTGAGCCGGCAATTGCGGGGCGGCGCTAGCGGCCTCATCGTTATCCACCACACGGATTTGCTGAAAGATCTCCTGGAGTTCCGCGTAATGGATTACCTCCTGGTTTTCATGCAGGGCCACCAGGCTGAAATCGACGCGGCCGCGCAGAGCCCGGCATAAGTTGTAAATGCGCACGGCGCCGCCGTGGGAAAGCGGGTAAGGCAGGAAAGGCGAGACGAGCAGGACCTTCAGGCGGTGGGTACGGGTGAGGGCGGGGCAACTGGCGGGCCGGAATGCGATATTGCCGCGGGTGAGACCGGGCGATTGAGGCGCCAGGCGCCGCAGCGCGGAGTCTGCCAGAACCCGAAAAATGAACGCCCGCTCCTGCAATGGATAATCGGGTTGCTGGCGGACAGGTTGCGTTCCAGCCATGCTATACGAGCGCCAACCGGCGGCCGCGGCTTTCCAGAAGAGGATCATCCATGCGGTGCGCGCCATCGATCCGCCGGGAATTCCGAGGGACAAAAGTTTCTGCCGATCTACCACAATCGTATGCGACATCGGCGCCAACACCTGACTGACTTCACCCGGCTGGAGAGGACGAAATGGCGCAGTAGGCAGGAGTCCGGGATGCCAAGCCCGGAAATGCGTCTGCCGGGAGACAGCAAAAGTGCGGGGGTCGCTAAATAGCGGCAGCAGATCAGCGATCGAATCAGCCGTACCCTTTTCGTTCCAGACGAGGAAGCGGGCGTCGCTGCGGAGCGCGAAGGACTCTAGACGGGAACTGCTCCAGAGGGGGCCCGCATCCGGATAGACAGCCACACCGAAGGCGGCGGATGGGGGCGGATCGATTCGCAGCGGTTCGTCTCCGTGCCAGCGATGAAACAGCCGCCGATCCGGGTATCGGCACCATCTGAGCACCGCCGTCGCCGCCGCTAGCAAGTGGGCGGCGAGCACGTCTTTAGCTCGCGTGCAGGGTCCGGACCGCCAGATGTGATAGGTAAGCAGGGACCAAACGGCGCGGCTGATATCGCGGGCCCGGTTAACTGGGCCGGAGCGCCAGAGGTGCACCGTCAGCAGCAGCCAATAAGCGCGGCCCCGATCGCGGCACAAGCCGAGCGCCGGACGGACTATATCGAGCAACCGACGGCGGTTATGGAGCAGAATCCGATTGGGTGACCCCGGGAAGAAATCGCCGTTCTCGTTCATCAGCACCGCGCGAAACGGAGGGATTACAAAAGGAGCGAGTTTCAGCAGCCACCTGCCGCGTTCTCCCGTCCAAGTGCCTACCGAGAGGGCCACCCAATACCGCCAAAGCAGGCGCTCGGCTTCGCGGAGAAGCGCAGCAGGATGGGCGCGGGTGGAAACATGCGCGCAAAGCGCGGCCACTTCCGGCGGTGGGGCCGAGATCGTGAAAAGCCAGATGGGAAGGCCGGCGGCGCCGCTATGCGCGTGCCGCACGGCAGCGTCGCAGGCAGTGGGCGTCGCGGCGAAAACGGCAACGACCTTGTCCTGCCGCTTCCCGGCCAACTGCCACGCGAAAAGCACGACACGTTTCAGAGCGCTCTTACCTGGCGCGCGCAAAAGACTCACCCCTCGGCATTCCCGCCGATTCACCCGTCAATGTGGAGACCACAAAGGCGCTCCACTCAGGGGGATACCTTATCAGCAAACACAGCCATCCGCAAGTTGGGCTTGTGAAAGTTACACATATGCCGGGCCAAAGTATCAAGCCGTACTAAATAGTCCTACGGCTACACACAATTCAGATATTGTTAAATAGCACACAGTTTATCTTGGTATTGAAAACGAGCGGTTTATTCTCTTGACAGAATTTAAACGATCCGGTTATTGTTATTGTTCACACAGACGAAAGCCTGTGTGCGCTCGAACAGTCTCCGGGACCTTCGCTGTAGAATCGCAGTCCTCCTCCGGTGAACGAAGGCCCAATCGCGTAAATCCGAATCGGTCCCACTGACTCCTTTTCCAAAGGGGAAAGGGAGGGCCACAGCCGAGCTGCGTCCGTACACCGAGGGCGGGGCTATAAAACCAGACGACTATGCCTTGGCGCAGAATAGTAATAACAGGCCTCTTTATATTAAATGTAAGTTTCGCGCAAAACCTCCAGGAGGTGCAGGCGCGCATTCCCGGTCAACTGATCGTGCGCCACCAGGGCGATCCCAATGATCCAGCGGTAGCCTCTTTGTTTGCGGCATCTCATGCCCAGGTACACCGCACGTTGCCCAAACTGAAAGTTTCAGTCATACAGGTACCGAAAGGGAGTGAGGCTGCCGTAGTGCAGGCTTTGAGTGCCAGTACATTGGTGGCCGGAGTGGAATACGATCATTTCGCGCGCGTGGGGGCGTCCCCGAATGATCCCAACTACAGTTCCCAGTGGCATTTGGCAAAGATTCAGGCATCTACGGCGTGGAATGTCTCGACCGGCTCGGGCACGCCGATCGCCATCCTGGATTCGGGAGTGGACAGTACGCACCCGGACCTGGGGTCGCGGGTATGGCCCGGGTGGAATTTCGTTTCTAATAACAACAATACGGCCGATGTATTGGGGCATGGCACGGCGGTGGCGGGCGCCGTGGCCGCGGTGACCAACAATGGCATCGGGGTGGCGGGTGTGAGTTGGGCCAATCCGATCCTGCCGGTAGTCGTGGTGGATTCGACGGGATATGCGGCTTACTCCAACATAGCGGCGGGAATTCAATACGCCGCCGATCAAGGTGCGCGCGTAATCAGCGTCAGCCTGGGCGGTTCGAGTCCTTCTTCCGCTTTGCAAAGCGCAGTCAATTACGCGTGGAACAAGGGGGCGGTAGTGGTGGCGGCGGCCATGAACAATGGCAACAGCACGCCCGAATATCCGGCGGCATGTACCAACGTGATTGCGGTGAGCGCGACGGATGAGAACGACAACCTGGCCAGCTTTTCCGATTATGGGAACTGGATTACGCTTTCGGCGCCGGGCACCGACATCATGACGACGCAGATGGGTGGCTCGTATGGAATGTGGGAGGGCACATCGCTGGCAACGCCCATCGTTGCTGGGGTAGCGGCATTGGCCCTCGCCGTGAATCCTGGTCTGAGCGCGCAGGCAGTGGTGACGCTGCTGGAGCAGAACTCCGACCAGGTTGGCGGATCGGGGTACAGCACGAGTTTTGGGTGGGGGCGCGTGAATGCATACCGGGCGGTGACTGCAGCCATGGGCGGCGGCGTTTCGCAGCCGGTTTCTGTCACGATTACGCCGGGCAGCAGCTCGCTTACGGCTTCGCAGGGGGCCCAATTCTATGCGACGGTGGCCAACACCAGCAACACAGCCGTCACCTGGAGCTTGAGTCCGGCGGTAGGTACGCTTTACTCCGGAGGCTATTATGCGGCGCCGTCCAGTATCACAAACACCCAGGCGGTGACGGTAACAGCCACAAGCGTGGCCGATCCGACCAAGAGCGCCAGCGCGGTGGTTACATTGAACCCGGCGAGCGGCGGAAACGGAACCGCGACCTTCATCAAGACCGACGTGACCACGATGGGCAACTGGAAAGGGGTCTACGGGTCTGATGGATATGCAGTCATGGGGGATTCGACGGCATATCCGGCATACGCCGCCGTCAATCCCGCAGGGCAAGCATTCTGGATGTGGGCCGCTTCTACTTCTGACCCGCGCGCTTTGCAACAGGCTTCGGCCGGCGGGCGAGTGGCGGGCACATGGTATTCGTCGTCCAGCTTTACCATCGACGTGAACCTCACGGACGGGCAAACCCACCAGGTAGCGCTTTATTGCCTGGACTGGGACTACATGAGCCGCGTGGAAAGCATCAGCGTGCTGAATACCGCAGGCGCCGTGCTGGATACCCGCACCGTATCGGGATTCAGCAATGGCGCGTACCTGGTGTGGAATGTCAGCGGTCATGTGACTTTCAAAGTGAGCCTGGCGGGCGGCGTGAATGCCGTGGTGAGCGGGCTCCTCTTCGGCGGTTCGGCCTCGGCGGGTTCGGTGTCGTTTGTGAAACTAGACAACACCACCATGGGCAACTGGAAAGGCGTCTACGGAACGAATGGATACAGCGTAGTGGGGGACAGCACCTCGTACCCGGCTTTCGCCACGGTGACGCCAGGCGGCCAGCAGAGCTGGACATGGGCGGCCGACACTACCGATATTCGGGCCCTCCAAAAAGCTTCGGCCAGTGACCGCATTGCGGCAACATGGTTCTCCGGTACGAGCTTCACGATCGACGTGAACCTCACGGACGGGCAGACGCATTCCATCGCGCTCTACTGTCTCGACTGGGACTACAACGGACGTGCCGAAACGATCACCGTGCAGAACGCTTCAGGCTCCGTGCTGGATACCCGTACCGTATCGGGGTTCAGTAACGGCCAGTACCTGGTGTGGAATGTCAGCGGCCACGTGACGTTTAAACTGACCACCCACGCCGGCCCGAATGCGGTCGTAAGCGGCATTTTCTTCTAGCCAGCAAGAGGACTTGCGGGGGAGGGCCATTCGGTACCAGAAGGTTATGGATGGTCCTCCGCCCAACTTTTCGGGCACTTGTAATTCTAATCACGTTTTACAATGGCATTGAAAATGAGCGACTTATTCGCTTGACTCCTACCGCGAAACCGGGTTATTGCTAGTATTCGCACAGCCGAGCGCCAGTATGGGCTCGAACAAATCCGCGGGACCTTCGCTGCTGTCAGCGTCCCTTCTCCGGTGAACGAAGGCCCAATCTCAAAAACCTGAACGTCATCGGCGGCGCCCTCCCGGACCAGCCGATGTGCAGCCGGGTTCTGCTCACGGCATCCGTGGCGGCAGTCAACCAAGGAGAATTATGCGCATTTTCTCAATCATACTAACAGGCCTATTTATCAATTATTTAGGGTTCGCCCAAAGCTCGCCCGGGGCAGACGGCCGGGTTCCGGGGCAATTGATCGTGCATCATCATGCCACGCCGGGCGATCCCGCCTTGGCGCGCCTGTTTTCAAGGCACAGCGCTCGAGTAGCGCGCAGTTTCGACAAGTTGGGTTTTTCGGTGATTCAGGTCGCGCCCGGAACCGAGGACGCGGTAGCGCAAGCGCTGCGCAACAATCCGCTGGTGGCGGACGTGGAATATGATCACTACGCTCAGGTGGGAGCTGTTCCCAACGATCCGGATTATAGCTCCGAGTGGCACCTGGCCAAGATCCAAGCGCCCAACGCCTGGAACATGACGACCGGCTCGGGCACGCCGATCGCGATTATCGATTCGGGCGTGGACGGCACGCATCCGGATCTCGCGCCGCGGCTGATGGCGGGCTGGAATTTCGTTTCCAACAACAGCAATACGGCCGATACGATGGGGCACGGCACGGCGGTTGCGGGAGCACTGGCGGCGGCGACGAACAACGGTATGGGAGTGGCGGGAGTGACCTGGGCCAACCCCATCATGCCTCTGGTGGCGGTGGATTCGACAGGGTACGCGGCGTATTCGAATCTGGCGGCAGCCATTCAATACGCGGCCGATAATGGCGCGCGGGTGATTAGCGTAAGCGTGGGGGGAACCAGCCCGTCGGGAGCTCTTCAAAGCGCGGTGAACTACGCCTGGAACAAGGGCGCGGTGGTAGTAGCCGCGGCCATGAACAATGCGAACAGCACGCCGAATTATCCGGCGGCTTGCACCAATGCGATTGCGGTGAGCGCGACGGATCAAAACGACAATCTGGCATCCTTCTCCGATTATGGAAACTGGATCACGCTTTCCGCTCCCGGAACCTACATCATGACCACCCAGATGGGCGGTTCCTACGGCCAGTGGCAAGGCACGTCGCTGGCGACGCCGATTGTGTCCGGGGTGGCCGCGCTGGTACTGGCGGCGAATCCCGGACTGAGCGCACCGGCCCTGGTCACATTGTTGGAGCAGAATTCGGACCAGGTGGGTGGAGCCGGATACAGCACGAGCTTCGGATGGGGCCGTGTGAACGCCTATAGGGCCGTTACGGCGGCGCTGGGCGGATCGGCGCCTCCTCCGCCAACGCCGCAACCTCCTCCGCCCCCAACGCCGCAGCCGCCTCCCCCGCCACAGCCTCCTCCTCCCACCAGCAGTGGGGCGGCCTCCTTCCTCCAGACAAATACCTGGACCATGGGCAATTGGAGAGGTGTTTACGGAGGCAATGGCTATGCTTTAGCCGGCGTGCCGCCGTCCTATCCGGCTTTCGCCACGGTCAATCCGGGAGGGGACCTGTTATGGTTTTGGAACATCGCGACCAGCGATATCCGGGCCCTGCAGACTACCTGGTCGAGCAATCATTTAGCGAGCACGTGGTATGCGGGGAGCAGTTTCAGCATCGATGTCAATGTGACGGACGGGCAAACTCACCAGATCGCGCTGTACTGCCTGGATTGGGATAATAACAACCGCGCCGAAACCATCCGCGTGCTGAACACGGCGGGCGCGGTGCTGGATACGCGGAGCATTTCCGGATTCAGCAGCGGGCAATACCTGGTTTGGAATATCAGCGGGCATGTCATATTCCAGGTAACGAATAATGCCGGCCCGAATGCCGTGGTGAGCGGCATATTCTTCTGAGATCACCAGATGCGCAGGGGCACGTCACCGGGAGAAAAGCCGAAGCCTACGCGCACGCTGTAGATCGGGCGGTTGTAGCCCGAGAAATCGGGGCTTTGGTAGCGGCGGGCAGTAAAGGTGGTCAACGCGTGTATAGCGCCGGTGATCTGCCTGCTGGCAGTGAAAGTTGCGCCGTAATCCCGGTACGCGCCGGTGACATTGCCGACTGATTGCGCGAGAGCAGCATCGGCTTGCGAAGTAAAGCTCCAGCGGCGTAACCCGGTGTAAGAGTAGCCCAGTGCGAAACTGTAGACTTTGGACGTCAGGAACAAACCGTTACCGGGGGTAACGGTGCGGGTAGCGGATCCGTAGAGGACTCCGCGGCGGAAAGTATTAGAGAGCCGGCCACTGAAGGTGGGCATGTAATCGACGCTGTGTACGATAATGTTGCCCTGGCTGACGCCTAACAGCGCAGCTACAACCGGATCCAAGGGAATCGTCTGAATAAACTTGGTTTCCGAGCGCATCACGCCCGCATAACCGGTGAACTCGAGATCGCGGCTGAGGCGCACGGAGTACGACCCCACGAAGGCATGCAAATCCGTGCCGCTGAAGACGCGGGTGTAATCGAAATGGGTATACATATAAGCCGCGCCAATCGTGGTGCGGCGGGAAAGGCGGTATTGCATGTCGCCGCGGGCGGCCGCGCCAGTTACGCCGTAAAGGGCGGTGGACCGGCGGCGCGCTAAGAACCCGTCACCGCCAAAATCGAAGGAGAGACGGGCGGTCTTCTGGTAAACCAAGTCCGCCTGCGTGCTGACATAAATCGTGCGGTTATCGAAAAAATCGGTGGTCGGAATATAACTGCTGGAAGGATCGAAAGGGACTGTCTGGGGTAGCCCGTAGAGGCCGTAATCGCGCGAGAACAGCCCTGCAGATTCGCGTAATCCCAGTGAGACATGGCGGGAAAGCTGCTGGGTAATACCGAGCATGAGGGATTGATCAGTGCCGTCATAGAAGGTCTGGCGGTTGTAATGACGGTAGGCGCCGCGGTAATCCAGGCCGACCAGAGTGTGCTTCCAGCTATGGGTGCCGCTAATGCCGCCGGCGATCTCGACTCCGTCGGATGCGACGTTCGCCAGTTGACCCTGATCGTTCACGATGACCCCGGCTAAGCCGGTATCGTAAACGCCCGTTACCTCGAGGAAGGGCCGGAAATCGATCTGGGGTTCCATCATGGCCGCGGGCGCCTGCCCGCGCGTGAGCACGGCCGGGCCCGCGTAAGGCGTTCCGACTTGGGCGAACAATGGAAAAGTCAAACCGAAGATGACGAGTGCTCGTTCCAAATGCAAGAGGATTCCCCGAAAAGGCAAAAGTGTGACGCGCCTGTCCGGCGTGTCAAGGACGCTTCAGTCAGCATTTTACCTGTTATCGTATGGCACTAGGCCGCATAAGTCGGTACGGCGCGTCACCGGAATAGCGGAATGGTACTAGCCATTCACACTATCGGGAAGGATTGGCCCGCAAAAACCGCCCGGTATAATCGCTCATGATGCGCCACATCAGGGGAATTATTTTATTAGGGGCAGGCTGCCTTTGCACCGCAATGGCGCAAAACTCGCCGCTGGCGCCGCGGGTGCTGGTCTTGGTAAATGACAATGCCGGAGACGGCGTTGCAGTCGGGCAATATTACGCCAATAAACGTGGCATCCCACCCGGCAACGTGATCCACGTGAAGACGTCGACCGATGAATCGATGGCGTATAGCGATTATCAATCGCAAATCGACGCGCCCGTACGCAAATTTCTGGAAGCCAACGGCGGCGCCATGCGGCACCAGATTCTGTATATCGTCCCGGTGTATGGAATTCCTTTGAAGGTGGTGGTTCCCAATCCCAAGGGCGGCACGCAAACGCTGGCGCTCGATTCCGTTCTGGCCGGCATGTATGCGCAGCCCGGGCCGGACCAGGTGTTCAGCTTTGCCAACCCGTACTGCTCGTCGGTGGAGCAGCACTGCGTGGGAACCGATATCGGGGCGCGGCCGCCGCACTTCGACACGTGGTCCGACCAACGCGACGCATCGGGCAGCGGCTGGAAGATGTTTCTGGTTTCGCGGCTGGACGGGCCCAGCGCGGCAATCGCGCAGGGCTTGGTGGATATGGCGATTGCCGCGGAGCCTTCATTGACGTACGGAAGCGGCACCGGATATTTCGATTACCAGGGGACCCACACGCCCGCCGATGGCGCCTACTACGCCGCCGACCAGGACATGCTGAACGCGGCCAACCTCAGTAAGAGCCGCGGATTTACCACGGTTTTGAATACGCAGGCCAATGCCACCTGCCGCCTGATGTTTCATCCCGCGTCGATGTATTACTACGATCCATCCGCGAAGAACAATCTCTATGTGGCGTCATATGGGGCGCAGTCCACGACCACGCGTATCTTTTCAGCGATACCTGGGGGCGACATCGTTATAGGAGTGCACGGGAACACCAACAATACCGGAAATTTTGCCTACATTACGCTGGGCACCGCCGATCCGAAGACTTACATCAAGCTGACGTATCCGTTGGCGCCGTTCACGAATTGGAATACATCGGACCAGATTGTACTGGCGAAAGTCGTAGCGGGCCAAACCATCCAGGCAACCATGGCCGTGGACAACACGATGCAAACAGCCCTCGATGGCGTCACCGAGTTCCGTATTCACGTCGAGAACGGCGTGGTCTCGGTGCTGCGTAACGGTGCGGCGCTGATTTCGGTCTCGGACCCCAATGCCGCGCCAATAACTCTCACGAGCCTCTCGATAGGCTCGCTGTGTTGGGATTACATTCTGACGAATCTGCAAGTCAGCGATCCAAACGGCAATGTGGTATTCAGCGACAATTTCAAGGCGAATCCGGCAGCCAATTACCAATGGAGCCTGGCGCCGCTTCAGGGACAAAAGACGTTGTGGGCATGGGGGTGGTACGGGACTTCAGCATATGACACCTACCGCTTCGTTCCCGGCGCGATTGGCGCGCAACTGACGTCGTATACCGCGGGGACGATCCGCAAGCCGGTCAATTCCGATCCGGCAGTGTACAGCTTCCTGGATAAGCGTTGGGGCGCTAACTGGGTACCGCGCATGTTGGAGGAAGGCGTTACCGGAACCTGGGGAGCAGTGGACGAACCGTATGCCCAATACTACACGTCCGGGACAGATTTCTTTAATCGCTTTTGGACGGGCTACAACTTCGGCGAGAGTTTTTATCTGGCGCAGAACCTATTGCGCTGGACGCTGGTGGCAGTAGGCGACCCACTATACGCACCGGCGGTGTTTCAGAAGACGGGTGGCGCTATCAAGCGTGTGGTGAATGCGGCCAGTTACCAGGATGGCCCAGTTTCACCCGGAGAAGTGGTAGCCATTCTCGGCGATTCGCTTGGGCCGGCAGGCGGCGCGTACGGCCAACTCACGGCAGGCGCCTTGGCGCGTGATCTGAGCGGCACGAAAGTATGGTTCGACAGCACCGCCGCGCCGCTGCTCTATGCGGGCCCAGGGCAAATCAATGCGATCGTTCCTTACACTGTTGCGGGACAGCCCACCACCAAGCTGCAAGTAGAGGTGAATGGAGTATCGAGCGATGAGTTTACCGTGGCGGTGGCGGCCACCGCTCCGGGGTTGCTCAGCGCGGATGCGAGCGGAGCGGGGGAGGGCGCCATTCTGAACCAGGACTACACACCCAACTCGCCCGCGAATCCCGCCGCTAAAGGCTCGATCGTGATGCTATTCGGCACTGGGGAAGGAGGAACCGACCCGCCGCAGACCGAAGGGACAATGACCAACGGCGTGGTGCACCTCACGTCGGCGGCCACAGTGAACGTCGGTGGAGTGGACGGAGCGCCGCAGTTCGCCGGCGAAGCCCCCGGCCAATTGGCGGGCCTGTTTCAGGTAAACGCGGTGATTCCAAACGGCAGCCCATCGGGGCCCGCGGTGCCAGTCGTGGTGCGCATTGGCGGGAACGCGACGCAGGCGGGGATCACGGTGGCGGTGCAGTAGGTGAGTTTGTGGGCGCCGTAGAGGGTGTACCTGTCCGCCAACGCACACATGTGTTACAAGTAATATTGATGGACACAACAATTCGCAATCTGGATGAAGAAGCCTATCGGGCTCTGCGGGCGCGTGCGGTTTTAGAGGGTAAGACTGTTGGCGAACTAATTAACCACGCGATTCGGACCTATCTCGCGCGAACTGGTGTTCCGCAGCGCCGGGGCAGCTTGCGTGATCTGAAGCCAGAGCCGTTTCCCAAAGGTAATGAGCGGCTGAGCGTCGAAATTGACGCCGTGGTTTACGGAACGCGGCGTTGATCGTCCTAGATTCGAGTTTTCTAATCGCTTCCTATAACGAGCGGGATGCGCACCATCGGGTCGCGCGGCGCTTAATGGATGATTTCCTCGGGGGGAAATGGGGGAATGGACTGTTATTGGAGTATGTTTTTCTGGAGGTGGTGACAGTCCTCCTGGTTAGGCGCAACCTTTCGGTCGCGCAGCGTGCCGGCCGGATATTGCTGGAAGCTCGCGAACTTGATTTTGTGCCCTCGGCGGATTTCTTCTTGGAAGCAGTGGAAATCTTTTTGAGTCAGGCCTCAACACACCTGAGCTTTACGGATGCGGCAATAATGGCAGCTGCTCGAACTCGTTGCGGCGGGTTGCTGTTGACCTTTGATGAAGAATTCCGCAAAGTTAGGGAGCTGCGGCCCTTGCCGGAACGCCCCGTTTCCTGACGGTCCCCAGCCGGTGAGCGTTCAACTGTCGGAGCAGTGCTGTTCGCTGGGCGTGAGCTGCGGCATATGTCTTGACATTTGCCGGAAGACCATGGGAACGTTAAGTTAATGGCCACTGTTCCCAAGCCCCCGGAGCTTTCCGTGGAAGACGCTCTCGGGATAACCGAGGTGGCCCACATTCTGGGTGTCCACCCGCGAACCATCGAGCGGCGCCGCGAAATGCGCAAAGCGCCGCGACCGCTCGAAGTGCAGCGCGAGGAAAAGCTGCGCCGTGTCTGGGGCGAGTTGACCGCCTTGTTCACCACCGAAAACGCCATCTACTGGTTGCGGCATCCGGTTCCCGTCTTGGAGAACCGGCGGCCAGTTGAAGTCATGGCAGAGGATGGCGGCCTCGATCGCGTCCTTGAAGTCATTGGCCGGATGAGTTGGGGCATTCCCGGCTGATGCCGGATCTTCGGGCCTTTTTCCGCTCCGCGGCCGTAACGGAGTTCGCCGGAACCGTGTATCGCATCTGCCCCGTCCGTTATGCGGGCAATCTGGTTTCGACGCGCGGTTCCTTTCTGCATGGTGCCCGGTATAACATCCGCGGTTACTTCGGTGCGCTGTACACGTCGCTCTCCCCGGCAACTGCGCAACGCGAAATGGCCCGATACTTCACTGTGCCGCCGATGGGCGGGTTTGTAGAAGCATCGATCGGACTGAATCTGACTCGGGTAGCGGATTTGACGAGCCGGAGGTTGCTGCGAAAAGCGTGCGTCAGTTGGGAGCAGTTGGTGGAAAGTCGCCACATGGTAACCCAGGAGATCGGGTTGCGAGCCTGGGAAGCTGGGGTGGAGGCGTTGCTGGTGCCGTCAGCGGCGGATCCGGCGGAGCGCAATTTAGCGGTGTTCCTGGATAACCAGCAGCCGCTCTGGCGCGTCGAATTGACCAAATGCCGGTAGAATGGTATATGAACAGCAACTGGGTAGAAAACCTTGGGCCTCAACATTAAAAATCCGGAAGTCGAGCGGCTCGCGGCGGAGGTGGCGCGTTTGGGCAATGTGACCAAGACGGAAGCCATCCGGCTGGCCCTTGCGGAACAGAGGCAACGGCTGCTTGCCCGCGGGGGAAAATCGACCAAACAGGAGCGGCTGGGGGCTTTTTTGCGGCGGCGGGTTTGGCCCGAAATCCCAGAGAAGCTTTTGCGGCGGCGCATCACCAAGAAAGACAAGGAAGCCATCCTCGGTTACGGCCCCGGCGGCTTTTAATCGGCGAGTAGGCCATGGTTTTAGATACCTCTGCCATTCTCGCTGTACTGCTGGCGGAGGCAGGTAGCGAGCGGCTGCTCGAGCACATCAGCGAGAGCCCAATTGTGGTGGTGGGCGCGCCCACGGTCGTGGAAGCGGCCATCGTCCTCTCCGCCAAGCTGGGCCGCGATGCCCGGCCGCTGATCAGCGGGTTCTTACGAGAGGCAGAAGCCGAAGTCGTTCCGTTTTCGCGGGAGCATTATGAGATTGCGCTCGATGCATTCTTGCGCTTTGGGAAGGGACGCCATCCCGCAGCGCTGAATTTCGGGGATTGCCTGACATATGCCGTCGTGCGGGTGGCTCAAATACCGCTGCTCTGTACGGGAAACGATTTTACCCGCACGGACCTGGAAACCGCCGAGTGAGGTGAAGAGGGTATTCTCCGGCTACCCCTCGAATCGCCGCGCCAAAATATCCGCGATCCGCCGGCTGGCCTGACCATCTCCGTACGGATTATGAACGCGCGTCATGCGGGCGTACTCGGCGGGGTCGTCGAGCAGGCGCGTCGCTTCCGCTACGATGCGTTCCTCGTCCGTGCCCACCAGCTTCACGGTGCCGGCTTCGACGGCTTCGGGGCGCTCGGTCTTTTCGCGCAGCACCAAGACTGGCTTGCCGAGGGAAGGTGCTTCCTCCTGGATGCCGCCGGAATCCGTAATGAGCAGGTAGGCGCGCCGCAGCAGGTCGATGAAAGGCACATAGGAAAGCGGTTCGATCAGGTGGATGTTGGGTCGCCCGCCAAGCAACTCATGCGCCGGGCCCAGCACGTTGGGATTGCGATGGACGGGATAAGCGATCTCTATGTCCGGGCGTTCGGCCAGGCGGGCCAAGGCTCGCATCTCTCGCGCGAAGCCATCGCCGAAGTTCTCGCGGCGGTGGCTGGTGACTACGATGAGCCGCCGCCCGCCATTGAGCCATCGCCAGTGATGCGAGGGTAGAGCTCCGGAGCAGAGCGCGTCCCGTACGAATAAGACCGCGTCGATCCCGGTATTTCCGGTGACATGGATGTGACTACGGGGCACGCCCTCGGCGGCAAGGTTGGCAGCGGCGCCCGGTGTGGGAGCGAAATGCAACTCCGCGACGCGGCTGGTCAGCACGCGATTCATTTCTTCGGGAAAAGGCTGGCCCAGATCGCCCGTGCGCAAGCCGGCTTCCACGTGCGCCACTGGAATGCGATGGTAAAAAGCGGCCAGGGCAGCGGCCATGGTAGTGGTGGTATCGCCCTGCACAATGACCATTGCTGGAGACTCCGTGGCCCATACCGATTCGAGAGCTTCCAATATGCGAGCCGTGAGCCCCGAAAGTGTCTGGTGCGGGCGCATGATATTCAGATCGCGGTCGGGCGTGACCTGAAAGGCTTCCAGCACCTGGTCGAGCATGGCGCGGTGCTGCGCGGTCACACAGACTCGCACAACAAATTCCGGCCGGGCGCATAACTCCCGAATCAAGGGGCAGAGTTTGATAGCTTCGGGGCGTGTGCCGAAGACGAACAGGAGCCGCGCTTTCATGGATGGGGAGGTCCCAATCCAATACGGTAGCCGCTGGCGTAGAAGGTGTCCAATGCCGCGGCGGGCGGCTAGTGGCCGGGTTGCACTAAGAAAAGGAGTTGGCCCTGGTAGCTTCCAGCGACTTGCATGGCCGTGTGCCGTGCCAGAAGCTCGGGAATTACCCAAGCCCACTTGGTACCGGAAGGGTAGCCATAGACCAAAAACCGCGAGTTCGATTTCAGAAAACTATCGAACCCGGATACCCGTGCGCCGGTTAATGGGGCCAGCGCTTGCATGCCGGAATCCACCGTATCGGTGCCGGTATGGCGCAGGGCTAACGGAACGTCTGCCAGGTAAATCATGCGGCGCGCCAATTGCGGGGGGGCATAGTGGGAGAACTGAAAGAAGGAGTGCGGATCGGTAATCACCACGGGCAGCGAAGCAGGCTGCTGGTCTCCCAGGTACGCGGCTAAAGAGAACTGTTCGGCCCGGTCTGCGCCGGTGCTGCGATACAGTCGCAATCCGTGAATAGCGGCGGCGGCCAACACCAGCGTGAGCGCCAGCGTGGAGAGTCCCGGCCGGTGCGCCGTGAGCCCGTAAATTCCCCAGGAGACGAGAAAACAAATCCCCGGCAACAAAGCGATGACATAACGGCCGGTGAAGGCGCCGGTGGTGAGCATGGCAATCGGAACGACGGCCACCGGCAGAGCGGCGAGCAGAGCGATGGGGATGATCTCGCGTGCGGGTGGGAGCCAGCGCCGGCGCGGTCCATCCGTCTGGGGCCCGCAGAATAAAATCACAAACCCCACCAATCCGGCTACCAGCAATAACAGAAAAACGTGGCCCAGCAGCTCACTGTAGGCTTCCACGATGGAGTGCAAATGGGCGTGCGCCCAGAAGGCATGGGCCACCAATCCCGCGCTGCGCAGCAGAGGCGCGGCCGCCAAGACCGGGAGGCCGGCAGCCGCCAGGCAAAGCCAAATCCGCACACGAAATTCCCGGGTTTGCCACCAATGGAAAACCTCGGCCGCGGCGAACGGAAGGGCGACGAATACCGCATAATAATGAGACGCCGTAGCTGCCGCCAGAGCGCACGCAAACCCGCGGAGCGCCCATGAATCCCGCCCGTCGCTGCCGGCCCTCTGCCAAAAAAGCAGCGCCAAACCCGTAAACCCTAACACCAGCCCATAAGGACGTGCTTCGAAGGCATACAGCGATGCGGCCGAGACGCAGGGTAGAAGAGCCGCAATTGCGCCATGAACCAGGGTCGTCCGGAAGGCGATGATTTCGAACAGACAGACACCCATAAGCCAGAAGCCGAAAATCTCCGGCGCGCGAAGGCGCAGTTCCAGCGGGCCGCCCAGAGATAGCGCCGCATGGCTGATGGCGCAAAAAGCGGGTGGTAGTTGGTCCACCCCGTTGGCCAAAATGCGCCACATTTCATGGAAAGGCCGTCCGGCAATGGAAAGCGTAAACAACTCGTCGTTCCACAGCAGCCGCGTCAAAGCAGTGGGTATGGTAATGAGCAGATAAACGGCACTGTATGCGGTGAGCAGGCATAGATGCACCGTCCGGGTGTTCAACCCATCGCGCACCCGCACTGGCTGCGATGCCGTAGCCGCGTATGCGCCACCCGGCAAATGGGTTGCCGGCGTCATGCAGCTTTAGGGGGCATCGCGGAACGCTGCCGGCTCGAACCTCCCGAGAGGCTGCGTAACAGAGCGGAACTGTACCGCGGGCCGACCTTCAGCAAATCAAACGACGAGGAGCCCATATCGATGGTGCGGTTGATCCATGAAATCGGAACCTCCTGGATGTCGTAGCCGGCCAGCAAGGGCTTCAACCCCGTCTCCACGTTAGCCGCGAAATGGCCCTGCTCAATCTCCAGATTTTTCAGAATCTCAGCCCGGTACAGTTTCAGGTTGTTGGAAATGTCCCGCACGCGTCTTCTCAGCAGAATTGCCAGCAACAGGTGGAATGCGCGGTTGCAGAGAATTTTCATGAACGGATAATTCAGCAGAATCGATTCGTGCGAGAAGCGGCTGCCAATCGCTCCGTCGTGCCCCGCTGCGACTGCGTCGAAAAGATCGCGTAGCTCCGGGACGATTTCTACGAAGTCGGAATCCATGGTCAAAATGTAGCGGCCGGTGGCCGCTTGGAATCCATCCCGCAGCGCCCGCCCGACCCCGTTGGGCGGTCGCCGCTCAATGAGTCTGACGCGGGGCTCCGCTTTTGCCATGGCGCGGGTGATTTCGGCCGTTCGATCGGTGCTGCAGTCGTCCACCACGATGATTTCGTGGATGTAGCGGTCATAGCAGCCGGTCAAGGCCTCTACCAGCCGCGGTATATTCATCTCCTCGTTATGGCAGGGCACCACCACCGAAACCGAATCTGCCAGCGAAGCGTGGCGGGCCAGGTTAACGCGGCGCCGGCGGCCCGCCGCATCGCCGGGCTTGGCCGCCCAGATGTACAGTGTTCCGCAAATCTCGCGAATCAACGGCGAATGTTCCAGGAAAACCGCCGCCGACTGGATAGAGGGAATCAGCGCCCGAGGAATTAGCGGATGAATGATGTCATACGGTATGACTTGAATGTTGATGAATCCCGCCTGCGACGCAATCTGCATTAAACGATAACGGCGCATGCCATGTTGGCAATCGGCCTGATCGGTCCACCGCTTGATCGGCTCGACAGTGCTTTTCAAAAAGACTTGCGGGTTCCAGTAATTCGCCTCGAAGAACAGCATCTGGCCGCCGGGTTTCAGCAGCCGATGGATCGCCCGGAGATTCTCTTCGTAACGGTCGTGGCAGAGAATGGCCGTCCCGACAACGTAATCGAAACTCTCTGGCGGCAGATCGCGCAACAAGTTTGTGACGGGCACAAACGTGGTGTTGGGAATGTGCCTTTCCGCGCCTTGCTGCGCCAAATCATCGTGAAACACAGCGGCTGTTATGGGATTCTCGCCCCGGAGCACCTGCGATAGATGCTCCGTCCACAAACCGCTGCCGGCGCCCAATTCCAAAATCGTCTCACCAGGCAGTACATGCAGCGAATGGCGCACGGCTGTGGCGCGCCAATGCAGTTTTACCGGTGAACTATTCGGATAGCGCAGCCAATAGGCTTCGCGCACCCGCTCCATTTGCGTGAGGTTTTTCTCGATTTCCACGGACACTCCGGAATGGGTCGAGGAGAGAATAGCATGGAGGGCCTTTAGAATCTGTCATATTGAAACAGGGAGTGTCCAGCCAGTTACCAGATTGCGGTCTCGACTGTGTGCCGCGTACCGTTTACGGCAACGTTGGAGCTGAACGCGAACTTACGAACAAGAGTGAGCAGCGTATCTTGAGACACAGCGGGCTGACTTATTGGCTGCCAGCCGGAACCACTTCATAGATGCTTTCATCTCCGGCGAGATTGATGAGTTGGAGCGTCGCTCCATCATCGTGCAGCTTCGCGAGCAGCCAGCCGAACTCCTGTTCGCGCCAGTGTACGACCAGAAAACGCGGATGGGCGGCTGTGAAGGCGGCATAAGAGACTACGTGCAGGGGCCGAATTTGCGCCAGGCGGCGGGCCACGAGATCCACTACATCCGTGTCGACATAATGTAATGCGAGTTCGGGCTCCGCGATGTAATACAACCGGGCAGCCAGCGTGGGTGAGGCGTAGTAGCTGGTTTCGATAAAGTCATTGGGAGCGGAGATCACCACCGGCAACGATTCCGTCCCAGGCGTATGGGGCAGATCGATGGTTCGCAGTGGAGTGACCTTGCGGAGCTGGCGCGCTTCGAGGGTGACGAACTGGGCGAAGGCGAGCAGAGTGCATCCGGCCGCGAGAGCGCGGTGGCGCGAAATCACATAGGCCAGCCCGGCGCAAATCCCGAGCGCGCCGGCGATCGCGTATCGGGGCACGAAGGCACCGCTATACAGTCCCGCCAGAACATACATAACAGGCAGAACGGCGAAAGCGGCAACCGCCGCAATCTGGTGGGCCGCAGGCAGCCGTAAAGAACCACCAGAGGAGTTACGGCTGAAGTACAGGGTTAGCAATGCGGCAATGAGGAGAGCGGCAGCCAACGGCGCGGCTGGCTCGAGAATGGTTTGGTAGTACTGATAAGTCGACCCGAGGAGTTTCGGCCGGGACCAGAATACCGGAAGGGTCGCTTTCAAGCCACGCACGATTGGAAATTCGAGCGCCAGCGGAAACGCTGACAAGGCCAGTGCCGCCCAAACCGGCAGATCCGGCCTGCCTTTTTGGCGCCACCGCACGAGTTCTCCGATTCCCAGGGGCGCGAGCGCCAAGATACCGTAATAACTGATCGATACGGTGAAAGTGGCAGCGATCCAAAGCGCCGGGAGGAGCCAGCGCCGGGGCGGCGTACCCGGCGGCGCGTCCGCGGCCGCTTGCCAGCACACACACGTCAGAGCGACAGCCCCCAACAGCAGACCATAGGGACGGGCGTCAGCCGCGTATGGCCTGGTACCCAACAGAAACGGAAGCAGCATCGCAAACACGCCGGATGTTCGCGAAGCGTGGCGCGAAACGAGCGCGTACAGGCATAGACCGGCAACCCACATCCCGATCATGCCGGGCAAGCGTAACCCCACGGGGCTCCCGTTCGAACCGGCGAGTCCCGTAAGAAAGAAGAAAAGGGGCGGTTGGCCGTCGGCGCCCGCTTTGAGTGCCTCAATCAGTGCCGCTCGCGACAGCGCCACCATGTAGCGCGTGACGATCTCATCGTTCCATAAGGGCAGAGTGGAGGCGGCGTGGTATGTAGCGGCCCAGTAGACCGCCGAAAAGCCCAGCACGAGCCAGCCGGCGTAATGTTCGACCAGCGCCGTAATCCCCCGGCCGGTCTTCGGGGCGAGCGGTTTAAGCCCAGGAGCCCCGCAGTTTGCGGGATAGGTTAATGACATTATGTTTCGCGACCGATATCTGCGTTACGGTTGGTTGCGGAAGGCGAGCGAGGATGAACTTGCGCACGCGCCACGGTAGCGGGGCCATTTCAGCAATCGGCGCTCCTGGTGGGATCGCGGTATTCCTGACGGACAGCGGAAGGCCGCCGCAGCGATCTTCCCGGACAAACAAAAGAGTGTTATAGCGGTACCAGGCTTCCACTTCGGTCCGGTTGCGAATGGCCGGCCGCAAGGGATCGAAAGCCAAATATCCGCGGCTCGCGAACTGATCGCGCCAATATTCGGGCGGCTGTTCGTTGACGTGGTGTTCTCCGCCTTGTCCCGGTGTTGCCGCGGAGAACAAGACAACATCCCCATGCGCGATCAGGTTATCCACGAACACGCCCGCGCACTCGGCGGGAAGATGCTCGCCCACTTCCAGGCACTGGATGAGATCAAATCGTCTTCCCAGGGAAAACGGGCGGCACAAGTCCTGCGCCCGGAAACGATCCGGCGGAATTACCAGCGAGGCCGTATCGACGTAATCGCCGTCCACTCCAACGGCATCGCTCACTCCACGGTTGCGCCATTCGGCCACCCAGACGCCCCGGCCGCACCCGATATCGGCCATGCTCGATATGGGAAGCATTTCCTGCACGGCGGGGACGATCACCTCGGCCGAGCGGCGCGCTCCGACCTCGATGTAGCCGAAGAATGTGCGGTCGTACTCATGACCTTGCATGTAACACCTCGCTTTCACGCGAGTTCGCCGTTAAGGTGCGAACGGCTTGATCCGCGCCGGTGTAAATCTCATCGATCACGAACAGCGGGCGCCGCTTGGCTTCCATATAAGTGCGGCCCACATACTCTCCCAGTACCCCCAGCATCACTAACTGGACCCCGCTAAATACGAGAAAAGCCAGCAGAATGCTGGCCCAGCCTTTTACCGCATCGAGTATCAGCCAGGACCAGATGACGTAGATGCCTAGCAACACGGCCACCATGAAAAAGGCGGCCGCCAAGTAGGAACTCAGCCGCAGCGGGGCTATCGTAAAGCCGGTAATGGCGTCGGTGGCAAAGCGGATCATCTTCCGCAGCGGGTACTTGGTCACTCCGGCGTAGCGCGGCTCGCGCCGGTAAGGTAAAGCGACCTGGCGGAATCCGATCCAGGAGACCATGCCGCGAATGAACCGGTACTGCTCCTGCATGTTGTTGAGGGCATCGATCACCTTGCGGTCGGCCAGCCGGAAGTCGCCTGTATCCACCGGAATGTTGACATCGGTCAGCCGCGAAAGGAGCCGGTAAAACAGGTAAGCGGTGGCTTTCTTGAAAGCGCCTTCGCCATCCCGATGGATCCTTTGCCCGTACACCACGTCCGCCCCGCCATCCATGAGTTCCATCATTTGGGGGAGCAGTTCGGGCGGGTCCTGGAGGTCGGCATCGATGATCAGAATGCGCTCGCCCCGGCAGATCTTCAGCCCGGCAGACAACGCCAATTGATGACCGTGATTCCGCGACAGATTCACACTCACAAAATGCGGATTCTCGTTGGCAATGGATTGCATCACGCGCCAGGTGTTGTCAGAGGAGCCGTCGTTAATCAGAACTACCTCATAATCGCCTCCCGTGACCTGCTCGCAAACCGCGGTCAGCCGCCGATTCAATTCCGGAAGCCCGGCCGCTTCGTTGTAACACGGCACTACTACGGATAAACGTACAGAGTGGCGATGAGGTGTGACGACGGAGTCCTGAGTAAAGTTCATAAGTTCCGCCGCAGCGGTAAGCTAACGCAACAAAATTGTATCGTGGGGGTATGCCAAATCGCGCTAATCGGGCGGTAGTGTATGTGTGAGTGGGCTCTATCCGGCGCCTATTTTCGTATCGTTCCAAACGTCTGAAATAGATGTGTGGAACTATGCCGGTATCTTCCACCAAAGGGCTTCGCGCGCTTCACGGCTACTACCGTCAGCTACTGTGTCGTGGAGGTATTTGACGCGCTCGGCCACTAATGAAAGAACATACTCGATCCCGCGAGTCACGGCAAAAATGGCTGCCGCCGAAAGGCAGAACGTCATGACTACATAACGGGACCAGTGCTCGTAAGTCGCGCCGGTGCTCAGCCAGCGAAGCACGCTAGCCAATACCAGGAGGCCTCCAGTTACAGTTAAGGCGGCCGGGCAGGCCCAGAACCAGCGGCCGCGGAAAAAACGGCTGGTCAATTTGCGGTCGCGCCCGGAAATTTCACCGGTCAAAGCGATCGATACAACGCGATCGGTCAGGTAACTGGCAGAAAACAGCAGGCAGGCTGCAATACCGAAGAGATCGCTCACCAGGAAGCGGTAGATCATCCATTCCGCCACCGAGCGGGTTTGAACGTAAAAGGCAATCGGCTGCAGCATGAGACAAGCGGCTGCCAGGAAAAAGACAGCGGCAAGCATTCCCAGCGGCCGGGCTGGACGGTAGAGGAACGCAGCCTGCAATATCACGCGGAGAAAGCGCAACCCGTCCTTCGCGACACGGAGCTTGGATTCACCGGCCCGCTCGCGGTACGGCATGTCGATCTCTTCGATTTTGACCGTGTCGCTCAGCATGGCGCGCGCGCTCATGGCCGGCGTGAAGTGCAAGCCGTCGGGCAACGGGAAGAGGCGCTCCAGGCTTCTGCGCCGCACCACGCGCATGCCACTGGCCGTATCGCGCACCCGCGAGGAGGAGAAGACACTTAGCAGAGCCGCGAAGATCACGTTTCCCAGGCGCCGGATCCGCGGCATTTGACTGTCGCGGTTCAAACGGCAGCCGAGCACGACGTCCGCCCCATCGTGGATCGCCTGCTCGCACAGGGGGGCGAAGAACTTCGGGTCGCAGGTGCCGTCCGCATCGAGGAAACCGAGTAAGTCCGCGTCGGATTGCCGCCAGGCTTCTTTGATGGCCGCTCCATACCCTCGGTTTTGCGGAAAGACGATTAGCTTGATGCGATCGCTATACTGCCGGGCCAATTCCACCGTGCGATCGGTCGAGCCATCGCTAACTACGGTGATTTCGACTTCATCGACCGGCGAGTTTCGGCGGATATAGTCACGCGCTGCGAGTGACCGCTCGATGATACTCTGAATGCTGTCTTCCTCATTCAGGGCCGGGATGGCGATTAGTAACTTCATGCGGAGTCCGCGCTCCATCGGCGGCAGGCGGCGCTGGCGCCCGATCGGAACTACGGACACGGTACCATTCCCAGGCAGTTTCTACTATCGTCTCTAGCGAAGAATAGTGCGGCGTCCAACCGAGTTCGTCCCGCGCTTGTGAGGCATCGGCCACTAACTCCGGAGGATCGCCCGGGCGGCGGGGACATTCCCTGACCGGTACTGTGCGCCCACTCACCTTCTCGACCATGCGAATGACTTGGCGTACGGAATGACCCACTCCCGTGCCTAAGTTGAAAGCCCCCGAGGAACCGGTTTGCGCGAGGCGGTTCAAGGCTTGTAGGTGTGCTTGGGCGAGATCGGTGACATGAATATAGTCGCGCACGGCAGTGCCGTCCGGTGTAGGGTAATCAATGCCGAACATCTCCAATTCCGGCAGGTCGCCAAAGGCAGCGCCTATGGCGCGCGGAATGAGATGGGTCTCCGGATCATGAACCTCGCCGATTTCCGTTTCCGGGTCGGCCCCCGCCGCGTTGAAATACCGTAAAGCCGTCCACCCCAAGCCGTAGGCGCGTCCATACCAATGGAGCAGCCGCTCGACCATCAGCTTGGATTCGCCGTAAGGGTTCACCGGACGTTGCGGATGATCTTCTCCCATAGGCACTTTTTGCGGATCGCCGTAAGTAGCGCAGGTGGAGGAAAAGACGATGCGCCCCACGCCGTGAGCGCGCATGGCATCCATCAAATTCAAGGTGTTTACAACGTTATTGCGAAAATATTCGGCCGGAGCGTGCATCGATTCGCCCACATAGGCGAAAGCCGCAAAATGAATTACCGCGCCGATCCGGTGCTTTTCAAAGACGCTGGCCAGGCCCTCGCGGTCGCTCAAGTCCATTTCCACCAGCGGCCCCCACCGGACGGCCCAGCGGTGCCCGTGCCGCAGGTTATCCAGTACTACCGGCTCATGGCCGGCCCGCGCCAACAGTTTCGCCGTGTGGCTGCCAATGTACCCCGCTCCACCCGTGACCAAGACCTGCATGAATAGTCCTTTAAGCCTTAGTTAGTAGTACTGTACTTATATTGACAAAAATGTCGTAAGCCCTGGATAATCAGTATGAAAGGGACTTGCGGCGCCCTCGCCGTTTAACGCTTTGAACTTCTCTTCGGGTACTGCCGTGGCTCCCGCCCTGCAGGCTCAATTTACCACCCCCCGGCCGCAAGTCACCATCGAAACCACGGCGGTGCAGCAGTTCAGTTTCGTTCTCCTGATTGCATTCCTGTTCATGATTTTCAGCCGGATTTTCGATGTCGCATTTTCCTGGCTGCACATCCCGGGCATTAGTTACCGATTGATGGGACTCTTCCTCGTCATCAGCGGAGCTTTTATACCGGCCCTCCGCGACAACATCGGAAGGTACGTATTTGCGTTTACCGGCTTCTTTATTGCGGCCATTCCCTTCAGTGTCTGGCGCACCGGCAGTTTGTTTATTTTTACCGATTATTGGCTGGTGGGGTTAGTAGTGTTTGTGGCCACCGCCGCCCTGATTCCCGATTTTCGTCAATATTCTCGCACTGTCCGGACAATTACCCTTGCCATCCTGCTGCTGGCGGTAATCTCCATCACGCTGGGAACCATGCGCAATGGACGGCTATTTCTGGAGCACGGGCGCTTCTCGAACCCCAACGAGATGGCACAAGCGCTGCTGCTCGGGTTGCCGTTCTGGTGGGCGCTGTACGCCAATGCCCGCTCTCTGTTTGCCAAGCTATTTGCGGCCGCCTCGATCGGATTCATGCTGTTCGTCATCAGTCGGACCGGGTCGCGCGGCGCGCTGGTTTCGATCGTGGTGATCATAGTGTTCATGTTTGCGCGGGCGAGTTTTATCGGCAAAGTGAAACTGGTGGCCGCCGGGGGAGTGTTGCTGGCGCTGGCCGCGGTCACGCTGCCGCAGAACTTGAAAGCGCGGTACCAAACCATCTTCAGCTCCGATCCCGAGGCCGATGAAGCCGATGACGACGCCGACCGCGCTTTGATCGGCAGCGCATTGGCGTCTTCCAGCAGCCGGGAGTTCATGCTCGAGCGGAGCCTCTACATTACCGGACATCACCCGTTTTTAGGGGTCGGCCCCGGGATGTTCGTGGTAGAGGAAGACAGCCTTGCCAAGGCGGAGGGCAAACGAAGAGGCGCCTGGCTCGGCACGCACAACACATTTACACAGGTTTCGAGCGAGTGCGGGATTCCGGCCCTGATCTTCTATTGCGGCATTGTCGTGTTGTCGTTCAAGAGGTCGTACGCGCTGTACCGGCGTACGAGGGCGAATCCGGCATTGCAGGCCATCGGGAATAATGCGTTGGCGCTGAATTACTCCCTGCTGGCGTTTGTGGTGACCGGCATGTTCGTGCACGCCGCGTATACGTCCCTATTGCCGGTCCTGGCCGGGCTTACAGTCTCGCTGGCGCGCACGGCCGAGCCGCTCGTGGCGGAAGCGGAGGCAGGAATGCGGGGCGCCGCTAAATTTTCGCAGGCAAAGACTGCTTTTCCACTGCACGGTTCGGTACCGCTTGTAAGAACCGCCGGTGCGAGCGCAGCATCCGCCACGTAAAAACGTAGGTCGCGCCGTAGTTCCACACCGCGCCGATCATTAACCCGAACGACGCCGCCAGGTACCAGGCCACGCCCCGCTCCACCAGGAAACCGGCAATGCCGATATTGGCGAGTGCTCCCACGGCGCAGGCGATACAAAACACCACGAGGCCTTGCAGCATACGCCAGCGGCGCAAGCGAAGATCGCGATACGTGGTGATGTTATTGATGAAGAAATTCGAGACCATGGCGGCAAAAGCAGCTACCGCCTGGGCTTTCAGGAACGGCAGCCCAAACCACCGGTAAGCCACTGAGACCACCAGCAGATTCAGAATCAGGCCGATTGAGCCTACCAGTACAAATCCGACAAACCGCGCCGGGGCGATGTTGCCCAGCAGTTTGTCGGCAATCAGGAGGAAGTATTCAATGCCGGTACTGATATCGAGCTTGCTCTGGCCATGCAGACGGCTGCGGAAATGGTACGGGACCTCTGCCATCCGGACGGGCCGCGTGCTGGAGGCAAGCAAGTCCACCAGAATTTTGAAGCCGATGTTCGAGAGCCGGTAGACGACCGATTCCAGGTACGCGCGCGTGAGCACAAAGTAGCCGCTCATGGGATCGCTGACATGACAATGGCAAACAGCGAAGCTGATCCGTGCGCCGAGGCGGCTCAACCACTGCCGCCGGGGCCCCATAGTGCCCATGCTGCCTTCCCCCGCGTGCCGGCTGCCCACCACGATATCCAGCGAATTCGACCGGAGCAGGTGGATCATTTGCGGCAGGATGGCCTCATCGTGCTGCATATCGGCATCCATCACCGCAATGTAAGGAGCCGAACTGGCGAGCATGCCCTCGACGCACGCCGAGGCGAGTCCCGAGCGGCCAATCCTCTGGATGACGCGGATTTGTGGACGGCCCAAGGAGATGGCGCGAATATGCTCCGCCGTGCCATCGGAGGAGTCATCATCCACGAAAATGAGTTCCCAATCGATGCCCGCCAAAACCGTGTCCAAGCGCTGGATAAGGGGATCGATATTCTCGATTTCATTCAGCGTGGGAATGATTATGGCTAAATGCGGCATCTTTGGAGATCCGGAGGCCACAGCTAAAATAACATTTTGGGTCCTGGAGGAATAGACTGCCAAGGAGATATTATTTTGCTGTTTTAAGTATAGCGGTGGCCGGGTATGTGGCTTTTCTGGTGGAAGCCGCCAAAACGCGGAAGCCCTGGAATGACGAGGCCATGTCGGCCGACGCCGCCTATCATTTGAGCACCCGGGGCGATACCGGCGTTAATTTTTTCGATGAAAAAGCCCCCTATTTCCCCGGAATAACGCGCCATACCTATTACATCTTTCCTTTCCAATTGGGTGTGCTGGCGGTCTGGTACAAGGTGGCGGGTTTTTCATTACTCTCCACGCGCGTGCTCTCCATCCTGTGGACGCTGGTGATGCTGGGGGCCTTATATGGTCTCCTCAAAATACTCAGCCGCGACCGGCTCATTGCCGGAACCGCGGCTGTGCTCGTGGCACTGGATTATCAAGTGATGTTGGGCGCCGCTTTCGGCAGATACGATACCCTCGTTGCGGCTTTGGGGTTCTCGGCTTACACGATTTATCTCGCGTTGCGCGAACGGCACTTTCGCCTGGCGCTGTTATTCGGGAATTGCTGCCTCGTGATGGCAGGGACCACCCATCCCAATGGCCTGCTCTTCTTCATTGGGTTCTGGTTCACGGTGTTCTGGTTCGATCGCAAGCGTTTGCGCTGGAGCGAAGCGGCGCTCGCGGCAGCGCCCTACATCGTAGGCGGGACGATTTGGGCTATTTTCATTTTTCAAGACTTCCCGGCCTTCCGCGGCCAGCTCCTGATGAATTCGGAGGGCCGCGTAGGATTGCTGCATCCTTGGGCCACGCTGCTGCGCGAATTGCAGATCCGGTACGTGACGGCGTTCGGCTTGGGAGCGCATAGTGCGGGGCACCAAAGTCCCCTGGTCCGGCTTAAAGCGGTCAGCCTGGTGATGTACCTCATTGGAATTGTGGGCTGCCTAAGTTGGGGGAAAATCCGCCGTCATGCCGGCTTTCGCGTTCTCCTGATCCTCACCGCGATTCACTGGTTTTATCTGACCTTCTACGAGAACATGAAATTCAGCTATTACCTGGTGTTCCTGCTGCCGCTGTACTGGTCGCTGGCTGCGGTGTTTGTGGTATCGCTGTGGCGGGCTCTGCCGCGGGCTGGGTGGGTGGTGGCGTGCGCTCTGGCGCTTGCCAGCCTGATCCAAGTGGGAGGAATCGGGGCCCGAATCCGGCTCGACGATTACGCCAACTCGTATCTGCCGGCAGTCGAATTTCTCCGGCAGCATGCCGGCCCCAATCAACAGGTGAACGCGGCCTGTTCGTTCGGCTTCGGTTACGGATTCGACCGCAACCTGATGGACGATCCAACGCTCGGCTATTACAGCGGCCGCAAGCCGGACTATATAGTAGCGGAGGAAATCTATGACGGCTGGTGGGAGAGCGTCGAACCGGAAATCGGCCAATACTGCAAGAAAATGTTGGCTGAGTACGATCTGATCTACGATCAGGCGTTCTACCGTGTCTATCGGCGACGCAACTTAGCGAATTGACGGAATCAGTCCGGTCGCGTTAGCGCCCGGCGCACCGCCTCCGCCAAGCTCCTCGCGGTATAGGGCTTCTGTATGAAGCCGGCCAGCCCTTTGCCGGTGAATCGCTGGATCGCTTCAACTTCGTTGAAGCCGCTCGAGAGCAGTACCTTGACACCTGGGCGGAGTGTTTTGAAGCGCTGAAGGGCCTCCTCGCCGCCCATCAGCGGCATGGTCAGATCCAGCAACACCAACGCTACCTTATCCCCAAGAATCTCGAACAGCTTTAACCCCTCCTGCCCGTTATCCGCCACCACGGCCTGATAACCAAACTGCTCCAAGGTCTTCTTGGCGGTGCGGCGCACCGTCTCCTCGTCGTCAATAATCAGGATCAATCCGCTGCCCGTCAATGCCGTGGTTGCGTGCTCCGCGGCCGGCTTTTCCGGCGCGGCATCCCTGCCGGGGAACAGAACTTTGAACGTGCTGCCCTCGCCGGGCGCGCTATACACTTTGAGCGCGCCTTTGTGCCCCCGTACAATGCCCAGCGCTGCTGCGAGCCCCAGTCCACGGCCCGTAAATTTCGTGGTGAAAAACGGATCGAAGATGCGCGCCATGGTCTCGGGAGTCATCCCGCATCCCGTATCGTTCACCTCCACCGAGACATAAGTCCCGGGACGAAGCTCGGAAGGCGTGAGCACCTGCCGGATATAGTTCTCATCGACTTCCTGGACGCTGGTCGAGACGGTCACGGTGCCGGGCGTCCCAGGCCCGATGGCTTCGGCGGCATTGATGATCAGGTTCATGAAGAGCTGCTGAATCTGCGCCGCATCCCCTTCGACGGAAGGCAATCCCTCGGCCAGTTTCACCCGGAGTTGCACAGATCGCGGAATGGAACTTTCGAGCAAGGCTGTGATCTCGCGTAACACTTCCGAAAGATCGAGGGGCCGAATGACGAACTGCCCCTTTCCGGCATAAGCCAAAAGCTGTTTGGTGAGGTTGGCGGCGCGCTCTGTGGCGGTGACTACGTCTTCGAGCGTCTCCCGCACCGGGCTGCTGGGGGAAACACTTTCCAGCGCCAGGCTGGCGCCTCCCAGTATTCCCACTAGGAGATTGTTGAAATCGTGCGCTACGCCGCCCGCCAATACGCCGAGGCTCTCCAGCTTAGCGGTTTGACGAAGCTGCTCTTCGAACCGCTTTTTCTCCGTAATGTCACGCCCGAATATCGCGAAACCGGAGCGGGTTGGAAAGGCGCTCAGTTCCAGCCATAACTCCAGCTCCGCCAAAAACTCTTCGAACTGGACGGGTTCTTGTTTCCTGGCGGCCTCGCGCAGGCGGCGCGCAAAAGACCGTACGGGTGTGTGTGGCAGCAATTCCCAAACATTGCGCCCCGCCAGATCGGCGCGTCTTTGCCGCAGGATCGCGGCAGCGCGCTCATTAGCGTGCGTGACCCGGCCTTCGGTATCCAGGGCGAGGAAGGCGTCCCTGGTGCTTTCGAGGACATTGCGCAACTGCTCGTGCGCGTCGGTAGCCTCCTTCTGTGCTTTTTGCAGGGAAAGCAGCAGTGCCTCGGCCTCGGTTCGGGCGCGGCTTTCCCGTGCGGCAGTCTCACGCGTCATGGTGTAAAGCCGCGCATTCTCTACCGCGAGCGCGCACCGGTTGGCCAGGTCCTCGGCGAGCGCGAGATCCGCTTCGGTATAGAGCCGGCCGGATTCCGAGCTGACCAGCGAGAGGCCTCCCAAAACCGTGTCGCGGGTGCGCATCGGAACGCCAATGAAGGAGGTCAAGCCGAGTTCCCTCAGCAGGCGCAAGTGTTCCGGATCGCGGGCGGATGCCACCAGTTGTTCATCCTCGATCTTGGGCACGAACACTGGCTTTCCGCTGCGAATCACCGGCCACGCGCCAGAATCGGGGTCCGGTGGATATTGCCGCCGCAACTCCTCTGCCCAGCGGATCTTTTCCGGGTCCAAATGAGTCGTGGCGAGCCGCCGCGGGCGGCCTTCTTCGTCGGCAATATCTACCGCGCACCAATCGGCCAGGTGCCCGACGGCGAGACAAGCAACGGTCCGGAGGGTGGTCTCGAAATCCAGCGAGGAAGCCAGGACACGGCTGGCTTCCGCCAGGAAGGCCGTCCGCTTCTGTAACTCCTCGGTTTCTTCCCGTAAGTGCCGCTGCTTGTCGTATAACTCTGCCGTGGTGATGGCGGCTCCCGCCAGATTTCCCAGCGCGGAGGCCATTTTCAATTCCAGTGGCGTATAGGTGTGCGGCCGGCGGGAGTAGAAGACCAGCGTTCCCGCGAGCTCGCCTTGGATCTGCAGTGGGATGGCGACGAGGGCTTTGATTCCCTCGGATTCGTATAACGCGAGCCGGTCGGCCAGCAGAGGATTACTGCCGATATCGTGGAGAATAATCGGGTCCGGCGGGATGGTGTCGGCTCGGGGGAGTGCCTGGCGCAAATACCCCGCCGACAACCCCTGGGAGACTACCGGTCCCCATATCCCTGCTTTTCTTCGCCAGATACTATAAGCATCGGCGGGCAGAATGCGGGCCGAGAGATCCAGGATCGAGGAGAGGACGTCGGTGAGACTTAGCGAACTCAGCAGCCGGGAAGACGCCTCTATCAGGAGGCTTAGCTTTTCGGCCTCATCTCCAAGGAATCCAGGTGCTTGCGCCACCAAACCGCCATCATATCCTCTGTGTTCCGGCGCGAGTTCTTTATGAGTAATGAAAAACACAGATACGCGGCGAAAAAGTAGAAGAGCCATTCGATCGGGTAGCGCAGCCGCGATGAGGTTTGAAACAAGCACAGCGGAGCAGCCAAGGATACAGCCAGGATCACGAAGAAGTGCGCCGCAAGCGCGCCGGTTCGCCAGAACCGGATGAACCCCAGGATGCCCACCAAGGTGATGGCGGCCATACCGGCGGTCTGCACCGGCCGCTTCATTAACGGAAACCAGAAGAGAAAGGCCCGCTCGGCGGTCAATGTGGCAAAACGGCGCGGATGGCTGAGAATCCATTCCCGGGCGTCGCGCAGTTTTTCGCGGTTATACGCAACTTCTCCCAGCTCCCGCACCTTTTCCCGTTCGGCGGCATTAGCGTGTGGGTGCATGGCTAGAAAAAGGCCGTTGCGCTCATTTTGATCCCAGGTAGCCGCCGCCAAATCGTTATTGGAGAGGTGCAGTTCGAGACCGAAGTTCGAGCGGCTCCAAATGGGCGAGCCCAGCACGAGCGCATTCCGGATGGTCCAGGGCAGAACACAAGCTCCGGCGATGAGAAATTGCGCCAGTAGAGATCGGATGAAGACGCGCCGGGAATCGGTCGTCAGCAGAAAAGGGATGAGGATGGCTAATGCCAGCATCGGCGCGGCAATTTGTGGATTCACCAGAAGCGTCGCGCCGGAGACCAGGCCCAGCCAAACCGCTCCCTTGTGGGCGCGGCTCAGAAAGCGCACATATACGATCGAGAACACCAGAAACATCAGCCCGGCGAGCGCATATTCGAAACTACCTTTGGTCTGAACCCAGAGATCGATGGGCAGCAATGCGCCGAGGAATCCTCCAAGAATGCCGATGCGCACTGGCAGTTTGCACGCGCGGGCGAGCCAAGGCAGCAAGGAATACTGCAGGGCGGCGAGCGCGGAACTGAAAACCGAAATAGCCACAAAAGCCCGCGACTCGTCGCGGAACATCCGGCAGAAGAAACTGATCAGCCACGGGTACGCGGGCGCCACATGCGCCGACGGCCCGGTAGCGCCATAAGCATTGGCAAACGCGCCGTAAATGGGCCAGGTTGATCGCGATGAGAATGTCTTCGGAATGCTCGCCAATCATAAGGGAACCCTTGTACCAATTGACACCTGCTCGCAGGCAAAACCCCACAACGAAAATGAGGGTCGAGGCCGCCACGAGCTGCTTCGCCGGCGAAGATACGTGGGCTTTCATACCAAAAAACGAAGAGCAATTTTACCTTGCCTGAAGAACCGGGACATAGAACACGAAAGCTAGTGATCGAACGTCAATAGCAGCACACAGATCTCGCGCCAGTTACTTTCGATGCCGTGGATGGCTTGTTAGCGTCCAGGTATGGCCTCGGCCTTGGTGTCACTAGAGTCTGGATTGTTGAAGCTACTTTCTCCTGGAGAGCCCCATGTTTGTACGGGAGCGGCATATACCGGTAAGTCGAAAATGCGAATCTTATTGGGAGATGCGTTCCTGGCGCGCGTAAGAGGCAAGACCGTGCTGGATTTCGGCTGTGGCGATGGCGCCGACGCCGTCGAACTAGCGCGTTTGGGCGCCAAACGCGTGATCGGCGTGGATATTCGCGAAGACTTGCTGGAGAAGGCACGGGAACGAGCAAGAGCGGCGGGTGCCGAGCGGATTTGTTACTTCGGTACGAAAGCGGACCAGCGCGCCGACTTAATCATGTCACTGGATTGTTTCGAACATTTCGATGATCCAGGGGCCATTCTTCGTGTGATGCACGAGTTACTCGGTTCGGATGGCGAAGTAATCGCCAGCTTTGGCCCAACGTGGTATCACCCCTATGGCGGCCACCTATTTTCGATCTTTCCCTGGGCCCACTTACTGTTTGCGGAAGCCGCGCTGATTCGATGGCGTTCCACTTTCAAATCGGATGGCGCGCGCACCTTCCGGGAGTGCCAGGGCGGGTTGAACCAGATGACCATCGGGCGATTTGAGCAGATTGTGAAGGAGAGCCCGTTTCAGTTTGCCGAACTGGAACTGGTGCCGATTCGCCGGCTCCAAAAGCTGCACAATCACCTTACGCGGGAATTCACGACTGCGATTGTCCGGTGCCGATTGCGGCGGCGAGCGGCTTACACGGCGCCTCTCTTCGCTAAGTCGGCGTAGAAGCGATAGACAGCGTCCAGATTCTCTGCGCCGGCGGGCGCCTGCTGATGGCGCTTGACTGGTTCCCGCAATAACGTCTCGACTGTGCGACAGAGCGCTGCCTGATCGGAGATCGGGAACAAGTGGACTCCTTGTGGACGCATGCCGTTATCGGTAGCAATGACAGGTGTTCCCAAGTGGAGCGCTTCGCGGACAGAAATCGAGTCTCCATCATAAAGCGTAGTGCGGAGGAACAGGTTCGCCTGCTGGATAGCGCGAAGCGTCATTTCGTGCGCAATGTCGCCGCACAGCAGGATGTGGTCACGATAAGGCTTGGAATCGATCAGTTGCCGGATCTGCGTTTCCTGGCTGCCGCCGCCGAGAATCGCCAATCCAATCTCCGGAAACCGTTGGCGCAAACAGCCGATCGCTTCGATCTGCAAGGGCAGATCGTATTCCGGCTCTAAGCCAGACACAGTTACCAATAACGGCGAGTGGGAGCGGTAGAAGGCGTCCAGAGTTTCGGGAAGGCGCACTTCATCGGGGGGAGTCTCGACGGCATACGGTACGATCATGCGGATGCGTTTGGCCGGGACGCCGAACCTGCGGAAGAGATCCACGAGTTCCTGGTTTACGGCGATGAGGCCATCCAGGCGACGGAGCGCGAACCCGCGGATGCTTCGGGGCTGCGCCCGCTTGCCGGCTTCGGATGAAGGGTAGCCGCCGGAGTGGAACGTGAACAGCGTTTTCTTGCCGGGGATCGCCGCACAAAGCAGCATCACGCCGGCATGCCGCAGAGTGAGATCGCCGCCGACGTGCAGGTGAATCACGTCATAATCGAGGCTGAGCAGGAGCCGGATGACGCCTAATGCGGAGCTCGGATAGTAGATGCCGTCTTTTTCCTCCCGGCGATAGCGCGTAAGATTGACGACAGGGCAGGGAATACCGCGATCGAGCAGATAGCGGCGGATCGCCACGAGGTTGGTCTGCACGCCGCCCCACGGCGGCGGGTAGGGGCCCATCTGCAGGATTTTCATCGGCCGGAATTCATTGCACCATATCGGCAGCGCTAAAAGCGAAAGTAGATAAACGGGGAGGTGTCGAGCGACGCGAACAGGAACAGCACCAGGAACCAGGCGGTCAGCACGAAGCTGGCCCAGGGGCCAGGTTCCGGTAACAGGATGTAGATGCCCGCGGCGCGGCTGGGTTTGAGCGCGAACCGTCCGCGGCCCCAATCATAGAGGCGCGAGGCCCAGGCCGGCGCGACAATGCGCCGCGGCCGCGATGCGGGTGCGTTAGCTTGGGTTTCTGGCGGCGCTGGCACATGACGCTCTCCGGCTGGGTGCGCGACTACCTCTACATCCCACTCGGCGGGAACCGGCACGGCAAGCTGAAGACCTACCGCAACCTCATGCTGACCATGCTGCTGGGCGGCTTGTGGCACGGCGCAAGCTGGAACTTCGTCCTCTGGGGCGGCCTACATGGCTGCGCGCTGGCCGTGAACCACTGGTGGCGCGAGTATCGCCACGGGCGGCAATCTTCGCCGAGCGCTCTCGGCAAAGTCGCGAGCTGGGCCGGGACTTATGCGTTTATCTGCCTGACCTGGTCTTTTCCGCTCCAAGAGCTTCGCGGTTTCGATGATCATCCTGATCATCCTGCGCAAGATCTTCGGCCTCGATACGAGCCGTCCGCCGTGGTTTGACAGGATGGCCCGAACTTCTGGAGATCCGCTCCAGATCGGCGCCCATTGTTTGGGAGTCGGAGACGCCGCCCTGCACCACGTGCGAGTCGCCGATGTCCGATCATAGTGGCCCCGCCATTGGAACGAAATTACACATGTACGGTGCGATTCATGTCTGTGGGAGAAACCGTGGGCAAGCACCCGAAAACAGGGATAACTCAAAGTGATGCATGGGATAATGAGTGTCCGTGAGAGATTTCGCACCTTCGACTCATCCGGAGCGTGTCGCGGTACTGGGGTTGGGATATGTCGGCTGTGTGACAGCGGCGTGCCTGGCCCGCCTCGGTCATAAGGTCATTGGCGTCGATCGGGATGAGTTCAAGGTCAAGAGCGTCCTGGCGAAGGGCGCGCCCTTTTTCGAACCGGGTTTGGAAGAGCTGGTCCGTGCGGGAGTGGAAGCCGGAAACCTTTCGGCTTCGACGAGCCTGGCGGAAACGCTTCCCGAGGTGAATATTGTCCTGATCTGCGTCGGGACGCCTTCGGCGAAGAACGGAAGCCTGGGCCTGGAGCAACTCCGGCGCGTCGTGGACGAAATGCGGGGGCTGCTGGTCGGCCGGACGCGTCCTCTGACCATCGCGGTGCGCAGTACGGTATATCCAGGCACATGCGAAGAGGTGGTGGGGGCGGCGCTGCGCGGCCATCCGGAAGTCACGGTGGTATCGAATCCAGAGTTCCTGCGGGAAGGCACGGCGGTGAAGGACTTCATAGAGCCGTCGCTGCTGGTGGTGGGCGGTTTGGATGAGGAATCGGTCAGGCGCGTGGCTGGACTGTACGCGGGCTTGCCGGTTGAGCCGTCGCTGGTTTCGCTGCGCACCGCGGAGCTGATCAAATACGCCTGCAATGCGTTTCACGCGCTGAAGATCGCGTTTGCGAACGAGATCGGCACGCTGGCGGCGAACCTGGGAATCGATGGCGCGGAAGTGATGGATACGCTGTGCCGGGATACGGTCTTGAATGTCTCGCGCGCGTACTTGAAACCGGGTTTTGCTTTCGGGGGCTCGTGCCTGCCCAAGGATCTGCGCGCCTTGGTGTACCGGGCGGCGCGGCTGGATTTGAAACTGCCGCTGCTCGAATCGGTACTGCCCAGCAACGAGAAGCACCTGGAGCGGGCGCTGCAGACGGTGCTGGAGTTGCCGGCGCGGCGTATCGGCTTCTTTGGCCTGGCATTCAAGGAAAACACCGACGATCTGCGCGAGAGCCCCGTGGTGACGCTGCTGGAGCAACTGATCGGCAAGGGGCGCAATGTGCGGGTGTTCGATCCGCAGATTCTGCCGGAGCGCATTTACGGCACGAACCAGCAATACCTGCTGAAGGCGATCCCGCACATCGAGAAGCTGTTCGACGCCAGCCTGGAAGCGATGCTGGGATGGGCCGATCACCTGGTGATCGCGCAGAAACCCTCGCCGGAATTGGCCAGGCTGATGGAGGCGAGCGGGTTGCCGGTGCTGGACTTGGTGAGCATGGTGCCCAGTCCGCAGCCGATTGCGGAATCGGCTACCGGAGATTAAGGAAATCACTTCAGAAGTTAGGCAACCGCTCCCTAACGGTCGCGGCTCAGATACACTGCGGCATACGGCGCACTTATGGATGCGCTTGCTGCTGTGCGCGCTGGCGGGAGTGGTGTTCACCGCGGCGGCCGCGTACCTTCTGCCGGGGCCTTCGCGCCATGCGGCCATCATGGTCGCGGTCGAGTACCTGCTCCTATTTCCCACGGCTGTTTACGCCTTTCGAGCACCCTCGCCCAATGGAATCGAGGTGATGCCAGCGCCGCCGGGCGGCTGGATGCTGGCGGGGTTTGCGATTGTGGCGCTGGCGCTGAGCTGGTTTTATAGCCAGGGTCTGCTGATTCCGGACGAGGCCGCCTACCAGTTTCAGGCCAAGACCTATGGCTTGGGCAAGCTGGCGGCGAACGCGCCGCCGGGCGCGCCGGAGCGGGTGGAAGACACGCCGCTGCCGCTGTACTTCGAGCACCACATTCTGAACGGCGGGAAATGGTTCTCGAAATACCCGCCAGGCTGGCCCGCGGTGCTGGCGCTCCCGCTGCGGCTGGATGTGGGCTGGATGGTGAACCCGCTGCTGGGCATCGTCTTGTTGCTGTTGATGGCGGCGATTACGCGCCGGCTCTACGACACGCGCACGGCGGCGCTGGCGATATTCCTGATGGCGCTCTCGCCATTCTTCCTGGCCAACAGCGTGGGGCGCATGGCGCACATGACCTCCGGAGTGTTGCTGGCGGGGGCGTGCCTGTTGTGCTTCCAGGGAATTCGAACTCTGCGCGTGATGCCGTTTGCCGGGATGTTTCTGCTGATCGCGGCGGCCGTACAGGTGAGGCCGCTGACGGCGGCGGCGGTTGGGGGAACGCTGGGCGTGGGAGCGCTCTGGTACCTGCGGCGGGAGAAGATCTTTGCCGGCGTGCTGGCGTGGGGAATGCTGTTCGGAGCGGTCAGTGTAGCCTCGATGCTGGCCTATAACAAGACATACACCGGTAACTACACGCTCTCTCCGTATGTGCTGTTCGACCGGAACCCATTGACCCAGCCGGAGAACCAGCCGGACATCGATTTGAACTTCAGGCATATTGCATATCACCTCGGAAACCAGACGCGCTGGGCGGTACAGAATACCGTGCTGTACGCGTTTCCCTTCGTGTTCCTATTGGCCGCATATGCGGCGTGGCGGGAAAAGAAACATCCCCGGGAAGCCCGCTTTCTGGCGGCGCTGTTCGTGGTGCTGGTGCTGGCGCATGTGATCCAGCCGGCAGTGGCCGTGGACCAGACCAGCGCAGGGTATGAGTTCGTGGGCGAGCGGTATTATTTTGAAGCCTTTTTCGCAATAGCGATTTTGGGAGCGCGTGGGCTTATGCTGCTGGCGAAAGAGTGGCATCCGGGGCGGGCGCAAGCGGTTGCGCTGGTGGCTTTGTTCGGCGTGCTGGCAGCGGGGCAGGAAGCGATCGCCGCAGCGGGGATGCGGGCCAGGAGCGAGCCGTTCCGGCAGGTACACCTGGCGGCGGAGAAACTCGCAGGCCAGCGATACGCGGTATTCCTCAAGAGCGCGGAACCGGATTATGTGGCGAAGCATTTGAATCTGAACCGGCCGGATTGGGAGAAGGGCTCGTTGTTTTTTATGGTGGACCCAGGGCCGGGGGAACGCGACGAGTGGGCGTGCCGGGTGGGGCGGCCGGAGTGGGTAATAATTGGGTTCGGTCCTGCGCGGGCGCAGGTGACGGAGGAGTTTGGGAGTGCATCCTGTGCGCCGCCCTCCGGGCGGTCGGCAGACGACAAAAGGCGATCGTCTGCCCCACCAAAACCAGCAGCAACGACAAAACATGCACAGGAGTTTTAGGGGATGACCGCGACTTCCAGGGCGCTTTGGGCTAGCAACTGGTTGGCAGCGTCGCGGTACTGGATGCGGTAATAGACGATGCGCTGCGGAATGCCGGGAATTTGAATGGTGCAGCCGGTGGCGCACGGGGCGCCAGCCGGGGATTCGGCGGCATAGGCGAACGGGGAAGCTTCGTTCACCGTAGCCGAAGTGGCGATGCAGGTTTCGCGCCGCGACGTGCAGTAAAAGCTAGTCGAGGGGCCATTTTCCGCATAACCGAACTGCACGATGGCATTATTCACGCCGAGACTGGACGGGGGAGTCAGCTTGATGGTGACCGGCTCGAAGGTGGTGCGGGCGATCGAATCCGGAGCAGGCCAGGGCGGCAGCTTGGCTAAAAAGACTTCCGCGCGGGTTTTGTTGAAGAACGGCGCGCGCACGATGGCCCAGGAGCCATCCGGCAAGACGCGAGCGTTCCAGTAGTACGGCCCGACGCGATACGGATGGAAGGCCATAGTGAGCGGTCGGATGTCGCCGCGGGTGGTGCCGACCTGGCTGATTTTCTGGGTCTGCGCTCCATTGGCACCGACACAGATGCCGCGATCGTCTTCCGTACCGGCGCATCCCTGGTTCTTGCCGTAGTAATTGGGGCAGTTGACGTAGACATCACCGGCTTTGGATCCGCCCTGGCATTCGCCGGCGGCATTGGCTACGCAGTAGGTGTAGGACGCTGACGCATCCGTGGCGATGGTGGAAGCGGGACTGCTGACATCCAGCAGGGGATGCATGCCGCACATCCCAAAGGCTGGGAGCGTCTTGACCTGTAGCGGCGAATAGTTGACCGAGACTTTGTAAAGTTGACCGCTGACCGGAGTGACGGTATTGAGGCTGCCATCGGATTCGAGCGGGCGCGCCATGATGACGTAGTCGCTGGTGCCCGGGGCAATGTAGAAATCCGTTAGACCGGGATTGCCCAAGCCTAGCTTGGAGGCGAAGGAAGGTGCGGCCAAGGGCGTCGTGGTGGGCGGCTTGGTCGCATAAACGGAGACATCTTCCGCCTTCTTGATGGTGAGGCAGTTGCCGTTGGCGTTGGGAGGGCAATCCGGATAGTAAGCCTGACCGGCGCCAACAGTTTTGGCGTAAGCGCCGTGATTGAACGGGTGCGCGTCGGGAACGATGTTGGTCAGAGAGCTATCTTGCGCGTGCGGGTCGGCAGAGAAGTTCCAGAGGATGCTGTCCACGGGGCCTAGCTGGCCGGCGCCGCATTGCTCCTGCAATTTGCTGTTGGCGGCATGGCTCTGGGTCAGGTAATTGTAATTGGCCCAGTAACCCCGGAGGATGGCCCAGGAATTCCCGGATTTCCCGATCAGCTTGACGAGTTCCTGCTGGCCAGGGGTTCCGGTATCGAACTGGAGGAGGTCGTTCACGGCGGCGTCCTGCAGGTAGGTGGCGGACGGATTGTAGGGACAATTGCGCGGCTCGCCGGCGCTGGGATCGGAATCACAAGGCTCGCCGATGACGGTGACAACATCGCAGCCGGCATAGCCGGGGGGACAGGATAAGCCGGAGAATCCGGGAATCGGATTGCCGGAAGCAATCGCACCCGTGGAAGATAAAGCGCCGCTGGTAATGGTGGTATACCAATTTCCCTGGCCGCCGTAGGCGCCACCGGAGTTAACCGCCGGGCCGTTGTTGCTGAATTCGGCCGCCGCCCAGGAAGGCGACCCTACTACTTGCGCGTACGAGTGGATGCGGCACCAGCGGGAGGCGGGGGCTTTCCAGGAGGGCCATGCGGCAACGATAGAAGACGAGGAAGGATCGAAAATCCAGAGCCAGCCGATGACGTCCTGCGAAAAATCGCGCAGACAATTGCCGACGATTTTGAGCCCATCGCCGGTCAAGCCGCGCATCCAACAGTTGGGGTATTGAGTTTTGTCGTAGGTGGCGTCGAACTTGTGGAGCAGATCCATGAGGCCGGCGCCCTGGGAAATGGGCGTGAGGTTCGTCCATGTCATGGGAGAGGCCATGGACGCGTACGGATACGGGCCGGCGTCCTGATTGTTGCCGGTATAGACGCCTTTGAGAAGAATCGGGCCGGTGGGAATGTTGGCGAGGCAGTACTCGGTGTTGCCATCGGCAGCGAAAGGGACGCCATCGGAGAGACAGGCGGTGCCGGAAGGGTAGGAATCGCCGCTGTACGTTCCGCCGGGGGGATGGGCATAGTCGCCCAGATTGCGGGTTTCGCCGGTGAGCGGATTGATCCAAACGAACCCGCCGAGCATGCAGTGGAAACCGTACTGCGGGGGCGTGCTGTTATCGGGCACGAGCGCATTGGAACAGAGGACGGTGGTATCGCCCGCGGGCCAGCCGGAGCCGTCGGTGGATTCCTCGTAGGCGTATTGCGCGGCTTTCACCGAAAGGGTGGCGTTGGCCGAATGCGCGCGCAGCAGGACGCCGAAGTTGTCGGCAGTAAAGGCTGCTGCAGAGGCGGGCACGGTGATGCCGGGGCAAGTAGAAAGGTTCAGGCTGAGGCGGACATCGTTGGTGACCGAAGAAATGGAACAATCGAACCCGGCGAGGGTGAGATGGCTGCCGGCTGTCCAGTTGGGGTTGAAGAGATCGCCGCTGGTCCAGGTGACATTACCGGAGACATCCACGTTGGCGTTGCCGGAGCGCCGGACCATATCCGGCTTGGTGAGGATGTGGAGGGCGTCATTCCAATAGACCATGGGGGAGTTGGTATCGGCGATGGTCTGCGCGGAAGACGGCTCGGTGGTGGGGACAGCGATGGTGCGAAGGACCGAACGGCAGGTGACGGCGTCGACGGTGAGGCAGATATCGGCCTGGCCATCGGTAGACCAGATTTTGAGCTGCGGCTGGAAGAAGTTGATGGAGTAGCCGTCGGCGCCCCAGTCCGCGCCGCCATCATTAGGGGTTTGGAAGTTGCTGGTTTGGAGCCAGAGCCAGCTCTGGGCGGCGCCGGAGTAGACGGCCGCCTGGCCGGCATTATTGGCCAGAGCGTAGGATGGATTCTTCCATTCGCCCGAGCCGCCGAGGTCGCGGGCGGCGGAAAATGGGTTCGGTCCTAGAAAAAGGTAGGAGCGGCGCGGCTTGGTGACGGGTTTGAAGAGGACACCGGTCTGCGGGTCGATCATGCTGGGATTGGCGGCGCTCCAGGGCATGTAGGGCCAGGCATATTCGCCGGGGTTATTGCGATCGACTGGAGGCACTTCCGGATAGGTATTGCCCACGGGGATATTGGAAGTTTGAAACGTTCCAGCAGCCTGAGCGGAGCCGCAGGTGATGCGGAAATAATGCGTGGTGTAGACCTGGAGGGCGCGGGAGTAGCGCCAATTGTCGGCGGCGATTTCGGCGGTGCGTTTGCCGGCGATGAAAACGCGGGCGCGTCCGCTGGAAATGGCGCCGGGGCGGCTATCGGAGTTGGCGCCGGGAAAGAGGGCGGTATCGACGTCATGGACTAAAGGAACGTACGTAGGCGATTCGCTGATTTCCACGGTGCAGGGATTGGGATCGGGCGCGGTGTACGAGATGACGGCCTGGGTGGACGTGGTTCCGACAACCTGGAGGTTGGAGATGGCAGCTTGCGCGGGAACGACGGCCAGAAGCAGCGCAGCGAATCGCATTAGAAGCTCCTCACGATGGTAGCCCGGAAGGTATCGGTGGGTGGGGCCGTGGTTACACCGGAGAAATTGCATAAACGAACTGCGACGGTGTTGGCCGCGCTGACGCGCATCAGGCCGAAGAAGCCCGCCGACAGGGTGGGGGGCCAACCGGGCGCGACCGGATCTCCGGCGGAAGCGCCGGGGAGGGCAAGGGTGAGCTCATTGCCGCAGGCGCCGTTGGGGATGCTGGGGAAGGAAAGCGTGGCGGAGGCGGTGTAGTACGTGGGCACGGTGGCGGAATCGACCGCGACGAGGGTTTGCGGGCCGGCATCGATGGTCACGATGCCTGTGCCGGCGGCTAGCGATTTCGAGCTGAGAAAGGCGCGCCGGTCGACTCCGGAGAGATCCCAGCTGTTGGCGGTGGCAGACCAAGTGTAGAGCGGGATCGCGTTCACCGGGAAGGCGGTGATGCCGGAGACCGCGGTACAGCCGGCCGAGCAAGTGAGCGTGAGATTGTGACCTACGGTTAAGTTGCCGGCAGGATCCATGTAGAAATAGGCTAAGCCGGTGCCACTGGCCAGGGTGACGGTCGCACCGGTTGTGATGGGGTAGACCACGCCGCCGATGCGCACGTTACAGGGTGTGGTGGGGGTACAGTTGGGGCCTACGGCCAAGGTGGTGGAGCTGGTGCGTGTGACCTGGAAATCGGCCAACTGCGCAGACAGGCCGGCGCCGCCCGTGGATGCGTTGCTGCTACCACCGCCGGCGTTGATCACCAGTAGGCCGCTTTGCGGCCGGGCAAAGCTGACGGTGACATCGTAGGTGGCGGGATTGATCAGGACGTAATCGGGCTCGACCCACCAGGCGGGAGTCTCATTGTCATAGACTTCGACCAGCAGGTTGGCGGTGCCGAGTTTATGGGTGGCGCCAGGCACCGTGATGGTGGTGGCCGCGGTGAAGGTGGTGGAGTAATTGCCCGCCGCGGAACTGCCCTGTACGGTCCAGGTGTTGGCTGCGGTGCAGGCATACAGATTCTGACCGGGCTGGGCGTCCGTTTTGAGAAATGTTTCGCCGATGGAGCAGGCGGCGGGCAGCAGCGTCCCGGTTTTGGACGGCTTGGTGGAAGCCGCGCCCGAAAAATCGACATTTCTGGTCTGAGTGCGCAGATCGACTCGTGTTTGCCCGAGCGCCGGGATGGCGGCCATAGCGGCCAACGCGCATCCCGTACCGAAGAAGTGCAATCGCATGAAACCCCTCTACCACCGGTGTAGCGCATGGACAGGGAGCGGAACGGCAATTTTGGGAAGACTTTGTTGCAAAGAAAGGGAGATAAAGATTTTCTGATGCGGTGAACAGGGTTTGGGCGCAGGGCGGGTTTTAGCGGTTTCCGGGTGGCGGTGCGGAGTTGAAAAAACGAACTCGCCAGGCGGCAGGCACACTGGCTCAGAATTCGCACCACCGGCCCTATGACCGCCTTAAACGACACCGTCGAGCGGGTCGTGCATTCAATTACCTTCCGTACAGGCTTAGCCAAGAATGCATGGCTGTGACCTTGTGTGTCGGTGTATTGCCCGACAACCTCTCCAAGTCATTGATTCCCCATGCATACGTGTTCACCGCGGAAGGAAAGACGAGCGTGATCGCGCCATAAACCTGTTCGAGAGTCAGCGTGGGATAGTGAAAGCGGATGCTTCCGGTGGCTCCCCGTTCTGGAACTGCCGGACGATGTGCGCCAAGGGTACACGGCTCCCGATGAGATAAAAGCTGTCGTGCCGGCGCTCGATAAATTCCTTAGCCATCGCAACCTTTCCACAGCTTACGCAATTTGGCGATCGCCGCATGTATTATTATATGTATATACAGAGTGCATTACGAGTGGGAAGAGGAGAAGAACCGGCAGAACCAACGAAAACACGGAGGAATATCCTTCGAACTGGCCACGCTGATCTTCGAAGACGAGCACTGCCTTGTTTACATGGATCGTATCGACGATCATACCGGCGAGCAGCGTTGGATCGCCCTGGGGAGGGCGCAACCCACTGTGGACGCCGCTATCTTGTTAGTAGTCGCGCACGTGTATCGGGAGGGTAAATATGGTGAAGAGATCATCCGCATCATCTCCGCACGGGAAGCGGAGAAGCGTGACGTCCAACGATATCAAGCGCAGGCGCTGGACGAAAACTGAACTCGATGTTGCCCGCCGCATTGCCGCACGGCAGGCCGCAGGCGACGATTCGGGTATAAGCTACGACGAGATCCCTCGCTTTACCGAGGAACAGTTGGCAAAAATGGTGCGCTTGCGCGACGTCAGGCCGAAGGTCCCAGTGAGCGTGCGACTTGATCCGCGCGTCCTGGAATGGCTGAAATCGAAAGGCAGAGGCCACTTGACGCGTATTAATGACATCCTGACCAACCTCATGGAAGCGGAGCATAGGGCCGGATCCAGGCGGTAGGCCTAAGCTGGCTGTAATTCTTGAAAATCTGCAGCGGGGCAGGCAATCGTGCCCGATGCCGCCTTTCGAGGCGGGCTTGACCGCGTGGGAGCTTGCGCCGTCTCCGCCCACGCCCAACCCCGCGCGACCAAAGATCAACGGGAGGCGGCAGGAAGTCGAAGCGTTCGTAAAAAATCGGGCGGCTTTGTCACTGGCATGCACGGCGAAGGCTCGATATCGGTTCATACAGTGCAGAAATGCTTCCCGCGCTGAACCTCAGTCCGCGACCATGCCCAACAACACCATTCCTTCCGCTGCGGCGGCGGCACGCAGTTCCCGATCTAAGGTGGCGAGGGGGATGCCGCGGCGTTTTGCCAACTCCAAATAAGCGGCACCGTACAGCGTCAGATTGTGGCGGCCGGCTAATCGCAAAGTGGCATTCCAGGCATGTTGGCCGGTTTCGGCGTCGGTACGAATCGGCAGGCTGCCCAAATTGGCAAGAGTGGCGTCGAAATGCGCTCAGCGGCACAGGCGTTCCCTGGTCGAACAAGACGCGCATTTATCGAGCGTACGCCGGAGGTTTGTCCAGACTGCGAGCAGCAAACTCGATGACGGCCTTCACCTGATCGCGATCAAGCCCATCGAACCACTCCAGGATGTCGTCGATACTGGCCCCCGCTTCCAAGTTCTCAAAGATGGCCGACACGGGCATACGGGTTCCTTTCAGGACCCATGCGCCGCTAACTTTGCCGGGACACTCTCCACGGCGGGACATTGTGACCAATCCAGCGCAGGCATATACATCTGCTGTTATTCTGGCAAGCAGGCGGTCAGGATTTCAGGGATTGCGCGGAATATCTTGCCCCACCGCGATCAGCCACTAAATTCGATATCTCAAGATTCCTTATTGCGGTGCGGCCTTTTGTTTTTCGCAGCTTTCCGAAGGGCGTGCACGTCCGCGAGGTCCTGTGGTCTGCCGGATGCCAACTTGGCGGCAATCAGGTCTTCGCGGGAAATGAAATAGGCTTTCAGCGCGGTAGCAGGGTCTACAACCTCTTCCACTCGGCGTTCCCATGCCGGCTCGAAGTCGACGCCAGGGATTTCGGTAAGGATATCGATCGCGACCGGCTCGCGCCCCATGCGGAAAAACGGGCCCTGCTCGGCGAAGTCGGCGGCGGTCAGGCCTTTCAGCGGCGTGCCGAATTTCGCCAGCGCCTGATAGACAGCGTGGGCGTTCTCGGGGTCAGGCTTGACCCAGATGTCCAGATCTTTGGTCGCGCGGGGCTGGGCGTGGACGGAGACGGCGTAAGCTCCGACGACAAGGTATTTAACGTGGCAGGCGTTCAAAACGGATAAGAGTTCTTTCCAGTCGGGGTACATCCGGGGTTGCGCCCTTTATCGCGTATAGCGCTTGAGTGAGTTCGGAAACCGCCGCGATGCGCTCATGCACGGGCCGGCTTTGCCAATAGCGATATTCTTCCGCTTTAATTTGATCAAATTCAGCGGCGGCGAATTTGCGAATGGTTTTATCCATGGTCCCTGCTGTTATTGTCGCAAGCATTCATTGAGCGACTTTCGCTTCGCCGGAGCCGTAGCGCCGAGCCTTCCAGTAGCCCCTCCGGGGGACTGTCGGCAACTGCCTGACATCCAGGTCGTGAACTGGAACTTAAGAAAATGAACCGGATCGCGAGCGCTGGCTGGTCCCCAGAGTTCAGGATTGTGGTTTCTCCAATACGCTGGGTTCCGTTAAAAGCCGCCGCAAACGGGGCTTCGGCAGGGCCGGACGATCCAGTGCAGCTACGAATGCAGTCCATTGTTCGGCGTTCAAGGAGAATCGCCGCTGATCAGCAAGGGCCTGTTCGGCCTCTGCACAGGCGCTCTGGATGATGAAATCGGTCAGGCTCTCGCCGCGCTGTTGCGCACCCCGCCGCATGAGCTGTTCCTGCTCCGCTGAAGCGCGGAGATTCAGCCGCCGTGTTCGAGGAGCTTTTAAGGTCGAGGGCATAACGTACTCTGTACATACATTGTACGCTGGTAAGGATGTCTTTGGATACCCGTGGTGGGTTGTTATCAGCCGTTGAGAAGCTAAGCAGCCGACATCAGGTGAAGGGCTTCAAGTCTGGCAAGCACTTCCTCGATCTGTTTCTAAAACGGTACGCGTTAAGAAACCAGGAGTTCGATTCCGCGCGAACGTATGTTGTTCACCGAAACGATCGTGTGGTGGGTTATTATTCGTTGACGGTCGGGTCCGTTGATCGGGCGGATTGTGCCCCCGGTATTGCGGAGAATATGCCTCCCGATTACCCGATCCCTGTAATTCTGCTAGCCCGTCTGGCTGTGGACAGAAAGGAGCAGGGTTGCGGTCTAGGTAGCGCTCTGTTGAAGGATGCGTTGTTTCGTATCGCTTCGGCAGCAGAGATCGTCGGCGCGCGCGCCGTGCTGGCACTTGCTATCGACGCCGAGGCGAAAGCTTTCTATGAGCATTTTGAGTTTGAAGAGTTTCCTGCCGGCACATTCCATCTCATGCTGCCGATGAAAGTTGCTCGCGCATGCATTTCGACGAGAGGATAGTGGCGCAGGAGGCGCAACAAGCATCAGTAGAGTTCAACCCGCTTCCATACCTAACAACACCATTCCTTCCGCTGCGGCGGCGGCGCGCAGTTCGCGATCTAAGGTGGCGAGGGGGATGCCGCGGCGTTGTGCCAACTCCAAATAAGCGGCGTCATAGAGAGTCAGGTTGTGGCGGCCGGGTAATCGCAAGGTGGCATTCCAGGCACACAAGCTGCGCGCGGCGCTTTCTGATGACCCCCTCCGGCCCGCCCGGCTCGCCGCCGTCGGAGCAGCCTCCGGTTCCGGCCCCGGCACCCAGGCGCCCCGGTCCATGATGCGGGTGAGGACCTCGCGAATGGCCGTGGTGTTCTCCTCGCGGTAGACCCACGCCAGAGTAAGGGAGCAACCGACATCCGCGATAGCCATATCCCCATATCAATGAATATGGCAATATGGGTAGGTGAAGACCACGGTCGATATTCCGGACTCCTTGTTCCAGGAGGCGCGGTCGTGCGCCGATTCGCGCGGTGTGCCGTTTCGTCAACTGGTAGAGGAAGGATTACGGGCCATGATCCAACAGTACCGCCGGCCGCGAAAGCGCTTTCGGCTGCGGGACGGCTCTTTTGGTGGACATGGCTTGCAGACGCCGATGTCCTGGGAAGACATTCGCAAAACCATTTATGAAGGCCGCGGCGAATGATCGCCGTGGACACGAATCTTCTGGTATATGCCCACCGCACCGACTCGGAGTGGCATGAAAAGGCCGCTGGCGCGCTGAGGCAGTTGGCCGAGGGATCCGCTCCGTGGGGCGTCGCATGGCCGAGCGTACATGAATTTCTCTCGATCGTCACTCATCCACGCATTTACAATCCGCCGACTCCTCTGCCCAGGGCGATCGAGCAGGTCGAGATCTGGATGGAGTCCCCTTCCTTGCGGCTGCTGGGCGAATTGGCCGGGCATTGGATGGAACTGAAACAATTGCTCTCTTCCGGCCGGATCGCCGGCGGAACGGTGCACGACGCGCGCATCGCCGCCATTTGCCGGGAGCATGGCGTTCAGGAAATCTGGTCCGCGGACCGGGATTTCGGCCGCTTCGCCGCTGTCAAAGTACGCAACCCATTGGTCGGTTAAGAGAGCGCAACCGTTCAGACTGCTGTCCATCATGTACCACGACGTGGTCGAGACCGGGAATTTCTTGGTGCCGATCGGGAGCGCCCACGCTGGATTCTCGCAGGCAGCCCCGCGCCACCAAAGATCTGGACATCTGGGTCAAGCCTGACCCCGAGAACGCCCACTCTGCCGCGCGGCAGGCGTTCAAAACGGGAAGGGCGTTCCCTGGGCGCTCTAGGTGGCGAGCCAGGTGGAGAGGTCGCGGTTTAGGAGGGCACTGAGCGCGGTTATTCCCGGCTCAAACTCGCGGGTCAACGAGCGCCGGAGTTCGGGATCGAGAGGCGTTCGCGGCGCATAAGCGAGGTTCAGACGGTAGATGGAGCCGCCCACCAGGCGCCGGAGACGCTGGGGCGTGAACCGGCGAATCATCTGGCGTAGCGGATTGGGTGGATGCTCCAAGAATCGCTGCAGGCGCGTGCTGCGAGCGCGCCGATTGGCATGGACGACCGGAAAGGCGGTGCGTTCGTCCGGGCTGACATCCAGAAAACGGAGCACATCCCGGTAGACAGGCGCGGGGTCGCGCTGAAAGTCATCAAACAGGACGATCTGCACGTTCTCGCGGCCGAAGGTATCCAGGTACGCGCGAAGCTGGCGCGCATATTGCGCCATTTGGCGGTAGGGCAGGCCCGGCGGGCGCGCCAGGCGGCGGGGGGAGTGGTCGGCTTACCGTAGTAGCCGACGCTGACGGTACGCAGGCCGGCGCGGTAGAGATCGTCGATTTTCTCTTTGAGGAGAATGGCATTGGTGGTGAGCCAGGGGCGCAGCCCGAGCGCCACGGTCTGTTCGACAATGCGGACGATATCTTTGTGGAGAAGGGGCTCCCCACCATAAAGCCGGATATTGCGGATGCCCGCCTGACGGCAGTCCTCCAGGAGATCGCGCACGACGGGCCAGGGAAGAGACGAGCCAGGCATGAAGTCCCGCCCATAGCGGCAACCGAGGCAGCGCAGGTTGCAATGAGCCGTCAACGTGATATAGATCTCACGCGGATCGGGCTGAATGATTTGGGGCAAGACGGCCGCTACTGTGTGGCGAACCAGATCGGAATTGACCTCGACGCGGCGGAGGGTTCGTCTGATTTGCGGATGCTTCTTCAGCCACGGCGAAAGAATACGCAGTAGCGCGCGGCGCATGATTGCTTCAAGTATAGGAGGGGCGCCACGATTTCCAGCCGCGAACATTTTCGCGGCGAGTGTTGCTGGGCACGAACGCGGTATCGGATGCGTGCGAAACGTTCCGGCGGGAGCGCCTCACGAAAATTGCGATTATGGGAGTTGCCATTAGCGGTCCTGTCACCTGGCCAACGCGAAACGCTGATCGACTTTCTGACCAACGTCTTTCAACTTCCCCGGACAGCGCCTTTTGTCGATTGGCGGCTGATGGAGTGGAAGTATGACGAGGCGCGGCCGGATTGGGAGGGGTCGCGCAGTTATGCGTGGATGGATGGGGACAAGATCGGCGCGCATGCCTGCTTGTGTCCGGTGCGGTACCGGGCTGGCGGCAGCGAGGTTACGGGCAGCTATTTGATCGATTGGGCGGCGGACCGGCGGTCACCGGGGGCAGGCGGGCTGCTGCTGCGGAAACTGGGGGGCATGTTCCAGGTGCTGCTGGCGATTGGGGGGTCGGAAGACACGCAGAGCATTCTGCCGAAGCTGGGGTACAAGCAAGCGGGAGAGATCGCGTTTTTTACTCGGGTGATCCGGCCGTGGCGGCAGTTCCGGACGGACCCATTTCCGCGGGGGTGGAAGGCGCCGTTGCGGCTTGCACGGAATGCGGCGTGGAGCATGAAACCTGCGCCTTCCGTTCCGGCTGGTTGGACATGCGCGCGGGTGCCGGCTTTTGCGGAAGAGCATAGGGCTTTGCTGGGCGCGGAAGTAGGGTTTCCGGCTACCTGCCGGACGCCGGAGTTGATGAATTATTGGCTGCGATGCCCCGGGGCGGCGCTGTCGGCATTTGTCATCCAGTTCGGAGGGTCGCTGAAGGGGTGGTTTGTGCTGGCAGGGGTGGGCGGAGTGGTGCGGATTGCGGATCTGCGGGTGGTCTCTTCGAATCCGCAGGATTGGGAGGCGGCGTATGCGCTGGCGACGCGTACGGGTTTGAGCGATCCGCAGGGATGCGAATTGGTGGCGGCAGCTTCCACGCCTGTGGGGCAGGCGGCGATTTTGCGGAACGGGTTCCGGCGGCATCATAGCGAGCCGGTGTTTTTGCTGGATGCGAAAGGCGTGCTGGCGCCATATGCGCCGGTGGAGATTGCGCTGATGGAGAGCGATGCGGCTTATTTGTATGACCCGGGGTATCCGTATTTGACGTAAGAAACACCGCTCCCTGGCGGTCGAGCTGCAAGCAGCGGCTCGGTTATACCGTCGAGAGGATGTAGGCGGAGGAGGTGGCGAAGTCGGTGCCGGACAGGGAGCGGAACCGGCGGGCTACGCGGGATGGGGGCAGGCCGGGGCGGCGGCCTTGGACAGGAAGCACCTGGCGGATGGCGTGGCCGTAGCGTTTGGTTAGCTCGATGTATTGGGAAAACGGAACGCGATTGAAGTAATACGGGCGCTTGCCGCGGATGATCTTCCACAGGAGTTCCGGGTAGCCCCAGTGCTGGTTCCAAAAGTAGGTGTCGACTCCCAGGAAGGAAAAGTCGATCTGGTGGCTCATAATGCCGCCGGGCTTGAGCCAGCGCGTCATGATGTCGTAAGCGCGGGGGAGATCTTCTACTTCCTGAAGGGTGGCCTGCGAAACAATCAGATCGACGGAAGCTGGTTCCAGGAGGCTGGCCTCATACCAGGGGCAGACATAGCGGATTATTTCCGACTGGTGTGGATTTTCGATGGCCGAGCGAATACGGGTCAAGCGATCCGGGTGCAGCGAGCCTTCGCTGAAATAGCGAAAGGGAAAACTGTAATCGGGTAGAGCAGGATAGACGCCGGCAAACTCTCCGTCGCTGGGGATCGGTTCGCGGCGCTGGAACAGGTCCACAAGCTCATCGAAGATGGCGAGGTTGGTCTCGCGGTTGGCGTGCTCGACAACATCCAGGGCGATGTAGCGGTGGGAGCCGGAAAGGAGCGCGGCGAGGCCGAGGCCAATGGAATCGCCGGGACCGAGCTCGACGATGGAGCCGAGGGGCTCGGCGAATCCCGCGTCGCGGATGAGCGTGAAATGGCGAAGCCAGGCGGAATAGCAGTAGCGGGCGGAATTGGATCCGCCGGTACCCCGATACGTGGACGGGGCATAGCTTTTGATCCCGCCGGCGAGCAATTTCAGAGTGAAGAGCACACGGGTCCTTTATGCCGGTTGCCCGCGGAATATGGTGCGGAGACGCGCCAAGCGGGTTTCCCACATATCGCGGAAGATTTCACGGTGCTCGGTTTCGAGCGAAATAAAGAAACCGGATGCCCAAGCCAGGCAGCCGGCAATCGCCGATGCGGCGGCAATTTCGAGCAGGTTACGGCCGGGGAGGACGAATTTCTTGAGCGCGTATGTGACCGCGATTAAGGGAAGAGCAATGAGCGATGGACGTGCGTAGATTCCGGCCATAAAAAGACGGAAAGGAAAGTGCAGGACGCGGCAGAGATACCAGGGCGTGTAAATGCCGCGGTTGAGAATCATGAGAGTGGCGGCGACGGTTGCGGCGCCCAGGATTCCGTAGCGCGGGATCACATAGACGAGGGCGGATACGCTCAGGACCGCTTCCACCAGCAGGCCCCGCGCATAGCCGGGATGCCGCCCGAGGCCATAGAGGATGGAGGCGGAGTTCACCTGGCCCACTAACGCAAAGACGACGCCGAGCAACAGGATGGGCAGTAAAGGCGCGCTGTAAGTGACGTAAATGGATTTGCGGATCCAGACCTGGATGACTTCGTCGCGGTAGATCCAGAGGATGGCAGCGATGGGCAGGAAGATGGTGAGGCAGTAGCGGTTTACGAGGAGGCCCATGCGAGCGATGGTTTTCATTTCGCCCTTGGCGGTCATTTCGGCGCTGTTGGAGCCGGAAACGGCGATGACGCTATCGGTAGCGGTAATAGAGGCCTGCAGAAGCCGCTGCGGGACGGCATAGTATCCGACGAAGGCCGCCGGAAGAAAGTGGCCGATGAGGACCGAGGGTCCTTGAGTGACGACCTGCCAGGAACCGTTGGCCACGAAGGTGTGAGCCCCATACCCGGCTAGACGGCGGAACATGGAGAGCTTCGCGCCGCGAGGATGGAAGCGGAAAGCGGGGACGGCGCGGCGGAAGTTGCGATAGTGCAGAAGGTAGAGCATCCCCTGAGACGCAACCACCATAACGCCCAGGGGCACGAGGCCATATCCGAGGAAGAGCAGCGCGAGGCAGCCGGTGGAGCGCACGCCGGTGTAGATGATGGAGGCGCGGTTGAACAGGTCGAAGCGCTGGAACCCTTCCAAAGAGGCGCTAAAGGAGTGGCACACGGCGCCCAGCGACCAGGAGAAGCCTACCAGCAAGATAAGAGTGGCGAACTGCGGCTGGAAAGCGGGGGAGATGCGAAACAGCACGTGCAGTGAGCGGAAGACGAGGAGGGTTCCGAGCATGACGAGCGCGGCGATTACCGAAAAATAGACGAGTGCGGTATTGATCACAGTATTGATTTCGGCCGGCTCGTTGGCGGCGCGATGATGTGCCGTATACTTCACAACGGCGGAGCGGAAGCCGAAATCGAGCATGTCATAATAATCGATCAAGGCGAAGACCAGGGCCCAGATGCCATAGCCCTCGTCGCCCAGTCTGCGGATCATGAACGGAGAGAGGACCAGGCCGGCGAGGATGGCGAATGCCACTCCCATCCAGCTCCAGAGGACATTCCGCAAGAACCGGAGAGTGCGGCCGGCGGGTGGCGATGGGGAATCGCTCGTCATTGAGGAAGCGGGATGCTGCGGCCTCTGAAATTAACCATTCTACGAAGCCTCAAAAGTACGGGCATATTCGGGCTGGCGGCAGCTTCGCGATGGCGGCAGCAGCGGCTGCTGATTCTGTGCTACCACGGCATATCGCTCGAAGACGAGCACCTTTGGGATCCGGATTTGTACATGGCGCGGGAGCAGTTCGCGGCGCGCATGGAACTTCTGGCGCAGAACCGCTGCCGGGTGCTGCCGCTGGGCGAGGCGGTGCGGCGCTTGTATGCGGGGGAATTGCCACCGCGCAGCGTGGCGCTGACATTCGACGACGGATTTTACGATTTCCCGGTTCAGGCACTTCCTATTTTGCGGCAGCACGGGTTTCCAGCCACGGTTTATGTGACTACTTACTATTGTGAACATCGGATGCCCATATTTACCGTGGCGTGCCGGTATATTTTGTGGAAGCAGCGAGGGGCGGTGGTGGCGGGGAATGGGGAACTGCCGTGCGACTTGGATTTGCGGGACGAGGCTTCCCGGGGACGGACGTTTGAGAAGCTGCTGGCGTTTTGCCAGGAGCGCGGGCTTTCGGGGGCGGAAAAGAACGCGTTGCTGGAACGCGTGGCGCAGCGGCTGGGATTCGATTTCGAGCGATTTCTTTCCAGCCGCATCTTGCAGCTCATGACGCCCGCGGAGACGGCAGCGGTGGCGGCATCCGGGATCGATATCGAACTGCATACCCACCGGCACCGGACGCCGGAAGATGCGGCCTTATTCCGCGCGGAGGTGGAAGAGAACCGCAGCCGGCTACAGGCGATGACGGGAATGGCGGCGAACCACTTTTGCTACCCATCGGGCGTGGTGCGGCCGGCATTTTTGCCGTGGCTGGAGGAGTTGGGAGTGGTTTCCGCTACCACGTGCGTGCACGGACTGGCGGACGCGGCGGCACGGCCGCTCTTATTACCGCGGTTCGTGGATACTTCGGGGGCGACGGAAGTGGAATTCGAAGGATGGCTGAGCGGCGTGGGGGCTTTTTTCACGCGGAGCGCGCTGCATCTGGCGCCCGACGATCAGACGCGTAACGCGGCGGCAAGCTGCGGGAAATAATCCATACCGTATAGCGGGTCGACGGGGATCCGGCGCAGGAGGAAGAGATCGTCTCCGGGGGAGTTGATGCCGGGGATGGTGGTGACGGCGGTCTGATAGCCTGCCTGGCGCACGGCTCTCACGGTTTCGGGGGTGAAATCGCGGGCAGTGCCATTGGGATAGCAGAAGTGGCGGACGGGGGCATTGAGCATTTGCTCAAGGCGCTGCTTGGAACCGGAGATTTCGGGCGCGAGCTCTGCGGCGGGCAGGCGCGAGAGGATGGGGTGCGTAAGGGTGTGGGCGCCGAAATCGACGCCCTGAGAAGCGAGAATGCGTGCGTCGTCCCAAGAGAGCGGCTCCTGCCCTTCGGGCGGCTGTGGGGGGATGCGGACGTCGAGCAACTGCGGCACGCACGAGAGGGCCGCCAGGCGGTCCGCATTGCGGATCAATTTGAGGGTCTCGCAGAGCTGGCGCGCGGCATGGCGGCGCTGCTCATCAGTGGAGAGCGTGAAGTAGAGGGGTGCCGCTCCCGGCAGATCCATATGGAACTCGGGGCGGCGGGTGTGGCGGAAGGCGTAGCGCACCTGATCAATCCACAGCCAGCGGGCGCCATCGAGGAATTCGGTGACGACGTAGATGGTGACGGGGAGCTGATACGCGGCGAAGATCGGGTGCGCGACGGTGGCGAAATCGCGGTAGCCATCGTCGATGGTGATGACAAGGGAATTGGGTGGCAGGGGGTCTCCCGCTTGCATGCGCGTGGCGGCTTCGGTGAGGGAGATGGTGTGGTAATGCTTGCGCAAATGGCGGCATTGCATCTCGAGACCTTTAGCGCTGTGGAAGCGGTGGTACATGAGGATGCGGAGGCGCTTGCGGTTGAGCCAGCGGGCGAACTGGAGGCCGCCGAGTTGCATGAAGGCGGCGCGGAGGGCGCGCTTCAGAGGAGGCTGGGTGTACAGGGGCTCGGGCTGCACGTTGTCAATATAGCAATGGGTCACCGCGGGCCAGTATCCAATTAACGGCTTCTGGGAGGTTCTGCACGCGGACATCGGGCTCGTTTTCCGGACCTCTTTCCTGGTAGCCGTAATCAATGAGAATCGTGCGGCAGCCGGCGCGGTGGCCGGCATCGATGTCGCGCCAGCGGTCACCGACCATGTAGCACGCGCGCAGATCGAGGCCGTATTGCGCAGCGGCTTGATCCAGCAGGCCGGTGGCGGGCTTGCGGCACGTACAGCGGTCGGCATCGACGTGGTAGCAGACCAGGATGTCGTCTAGAGGCAATTCGGCGCGCAGTCGCGCGTTCATGGCTTCGACGGTTTCGCGGGATTGCCTGCCTTTGGCGACGTCGGGCTGGTTCGTGACGACTACGAGCAGCAGTCCGGCGGCTTTTAGTTGGGCCAAGGCCTCGCGGGCACCGGGGAGAATTTCGAATTGTTCGAGAGCGGCAGGGGGATACGGTTTGCCATCGCGGACGGGGGCGCGGTTGAGGACGCCATCGCGGTCGAGGAAGACGGCAGCGTTAGACATGTTGATGAGGGACAGACAACATCAGTAAAATTGCTTCTTCCGCGTGATCATTACCCGCAGCCCGTTGCGCATTTCTCTGGGTGGTGGAGGCACCGATCTGCCGTCCTATTATCGCGAGCACGGTGGATTTGTTCTATCGGCGGCGATCGACAAATACGTCTACATCACCCTGCACGATACCTTCGAGCAGGAGTTCATTATCAAATACTCGAAAACCGAGCTGGTGAAGTCGGTGGACGAGATTCGACACCCGATTATCCGCGAGGCTTTGCGGATGGTGCCGGTTGCGGCGCCGCACCTGGAAGTGGTCAGCATGTCCGACATACCGGCGGGAACGGGGCTGGGGTCGTCGGGCAGTTTTACGGTGGCGCTCCTGCGCGCGCTTCACGCCTATAACAAAAACTCGATTTCGCGCCAGGAATTAGCGGAGGATGCCTGCCGGATCGAAATTGATCTGCTGCGGGAGCCGGTGGGTAAACAGGATCAATATATTGCCAGCTTCGGGGGCATTACTTCCTTCCTTTTTCGCCAGGATGGCCGCGTGGCGGTTCAACCGGTCGCGCTCAGCAGCGAGACTCTGTACAACCTCGAGGACAACCTCCTGTTGTTTTTCACGGGGTTCACGCGAATGGCTTCGGCGATTCTGCGTGAACAGGACGAGCGCACACGCGAAGGCGACTCCGGAATCATCGACCACCTGCACGAAATCAAACGGCTCGGGTGCTTGAGCCAAACCGCGCTGGAAACCGGAGATCTACGACGGTTCGCAGCCGTCATGCACGAACACTGGGGATTGAAGAAACGGAGGTCGAACGCGATGACGAACCCGCAGATTGACGAATACTACGAGTTGGCGCGAGGCAATGGAGCGTTGGGAGGGAAGCTCATCGGGGCGGGCGGGGGCGGATTCCTGATGTTTTACACGGAAGACAAGACCAGGTTGCGGCACGTGATGCGCGAAGCGGGGCTGCGAGAAGTGCGGATGCGGTTCGATTTTGAAGGGGCGGGGTTGGTGGCGCGGTCATAAGAGGGGAGCCTGAATGGGCCCGGCCCGAGTCAGGTATCTTCCACGGCCCGAACTGACAGGTTCCCCTCATCCCATTTCGATGGAAAAACGTCTATACGAAGGCAGCTTTTGGCTGGAAGTCATTGTATTCTTATATAATCTCTTTTTATGGAACTCGTGGTATCTCTCTGCAATCAGAGATCTAGCGAACGGAGGCGTGACCAGCAATTAACTCTTCTAAAGGTCAATACGGAGAGTCGCTCAGTGACGCCGTTCCGACTACCAGATGACATCACTCTTGGCTCGCTAGGAGTAACTGGACTTATCGGTCTCTCAAATGGCTATGCACTTATACTTACGCCGGCAAGGCTTGTAGTACTATCCCGAACTTTTGAAGTGGAGCGGGTTTACGACCTAAACTGTGTCAAGGATGCGCATTCCATAACTTACACCGGTGATACTTTCTATGTAGCCTCGACGGGTTCGGATTCAGTCATCGCATTTAAGCCAGGCGAAGATGAGAGACCTGCCTGGTCCGCTACAACCTGCGGGGTCGATACAGTGCATTTGAATTCGGTCCTGTGGCATGCCGGGCACCTATTTGTAGGTGCTTTCGGTGCGAAGGCAGGCACGCTGTGGGCCTCGGCAGATAAGGGCTTTGTAATCAATACTCAAACGGGCGGACGTCTTTTCGGCCCGCTTCAACATCCCCATTCCATTACCGCAGCGTCTGGAGCCCTTTGGGTCTGCGAGTCCAGCCGGGGTCGTGTGCATTGCAGCGATGGCCGCATCTTCGAATTTGCAACCGGATATTTACGAGGACTGCTGCTACAAGGCGATATGATTTACGTGGGGAGTAGCGCGGGCCGGAACTACTCGAAATCGGCGGGTTATTTCGTCGGCAACCCCGCAGACCCAGGAGCGGTGATCGGGAATACGGGGATTGCCACTTATAACTCGACCTCATCCTTGCCGGCGCCTACTGACTTCATCGACCTGAGAGAGTATGGCGACGAAATCTATGATATTGTGGCTTTTCAACACGAATCCTAAAGAACCCGCGATGTATCGACTAGAGAGAGCGTTCGTCCAGGTTTCCGGCACGTTTAACGGATTCGAGAACGATGCCATAATGTCAAAATGCTTGATAAAACCCGGCTGTGGGCAGCCGTATTGTCCGTAGCGTCCTTTCTACTTGGATGCAGTTCTAACCGCCAGGCTGCCGTTCCGGCTAAGACTAAGCAGCATGTCGAGCATGATTTCGATGGTAATGGGAAGTCCGACATCGTGCTGGTCAATGACGTTTCCCACCAGATTAGCGTCTGGTTTTTAGGCGGAAATCGTGATTTGCTGCTGCTAGGAACCCCTGTAATCGGAACCTTCAATTCCGGGTGGCACGCGGTCACGTCCGGCGATTTGGATGGCGATGGTAAGCCGGATATTCTTCTGCAAAATGCCACGACTAACGAATTGAGCGCGTGGTTCTTGGAGGGGACCGGCCAGGATATCAAGGCCGTGTCAACGCCGGTTTTCCCCACGGTGCCTCAACGCGGTTGGCATCTTGTAGGCGCGGGCGATTTCGATGGGACGGGCAAGGCAAGTCTTCTGCTGTGGAATCAAGACAAGGCTCAGATCAGCTTGTGGTCGTTATCAGGCGACCGGACCGTACGGCTAGTTTCCGACCGGATCTTGGGCAGCACCGGAGGGCCGGAATGGCGTTTTGCATGCGCCGCCGATCTCAATGACGACGGGAAAGCCGAGATCCTTGTGCAGAACCAAACTACTCGACAGATTGGCTTTCTTGCTGCGGGCGGTCCCGCACCTGTTGCAACCCCGTGGGCTACCAGTTCGAACCAGCAAATTGTGGCGTGCGATGATTTTTACCGCACCGGGGAGGTCGCTTTGCTGCTCGAAAATACGGCGACCGGTGATCTGACTGTGATGTCTCTTGGTTCGGGGCGTCCGTTCTTTCCCGGCTTCGTTCTGGGGGCGCCAGCACGTGGATGGCAGGTCCTTTATGCCAGCGGCGCGTAGTGAAGGATCGCAGGAATAACCCGTTTCAAGCCGCTCACTTGTCCCAAATAAAGGACCCTGCATTGGCAGCGCTGCCCAAACCTCTTCAGAAGCCCCTCATCTATCCACGCAAGGTTCAAGCTCTGGTGATGGTGCTGGCCGCAGTCATAGGCTCGCTCACTCTGGTTTCATCGGACAGGCTATATACCAATGACGAAATGCGGTTCGACGCCAAGCTCTACGCGGCAATGGCGAAGGACTTTGTTTTTCTGGCGTCGCATCACGAAATCGACCAGTATCACACGCAACGGGTGCTGCCTTCCGCGCTCGTGTATTTCGGATTTCGGCTAGGCCATATTACCGGTTCAGATCGGAACGTCATTATTGCGTTCCAAATTCTTGATGCGGTGCTGGTATTCGGCATTGCGTTGGTCTGGACAAAACTCTCGCTTAAAGCGCGCCTCTCGCGTAACGCCTATCTTTTAGGCGCCATAGCACTCTTAGTGAACTTTGCAGTATTAAAGCATCGGACATATGATCCGGTGCTGACCGATACGGCTGCGTATTTCTTGTCGTGTTTGATGCTCTATGGATATCTTGCTCGTAAACCCTTCGTTCTGGGATGCAGCGCCCTAGCGGGAGCTTTTACCTGGCCGACGCTCTTCGCAGAGGGCTTCTTGTTGTGGCTGTTCCCATTTACGAAGACCCCAGCCGATCTGTCTGCGGCCCCAAACACCCCCTCTCGCCTGCAGCGAACGGTTGCCATTGCGGCAGCACTATTGTACTCAGCTACGGCGGTTTACTTGTTGAAAATCCACTACGCGCTTCCTCTGCCGACATATTTGCCCGCGGCACCGGTCAGTGTAATCCTTGGCGCAGGCTACACGTTTTTGGGGGTGGTCTACCTGTTTCCACGAAAGATCGATCTTCGATTGATAGGCCGTCCATTCCTTGCCAGGCTCTCAGCCGGCTGCTGCTGTTATCTTTTGATTTCCGAGATCCGTAAGCCGATGGCGATCCCGGGCGCATTGAGCTATGGTTGGGTGCATTACCTCTATGTAACCGTCATCTCATCCATCACGTATCCTTTGGTGTTTCTCGTAGCGCACGTTGTATATTTCGGCCCCATATGTTATTTGGTAGTTTTCAACTGGCGAAGGGTCGCATCCCGGTCGCACTGTTATGGGGGGCTCACCGCATGCCTGCTACTGTGCTTGGCTAATGCCTTGAATGCCGAATCGAGAGGCATTTTAAACTTCTATCCGATTCTTGTTTTGGTCACGCTTCTGGCAATTGATGGCTTTGACCTGACAAACCGATCCCTGGCAATCTTCTGGTTGCTTTCTTTGGTAATGTCGAAAGTGTGGCTGACAATAGGCCCTCTGACACTTCGGACGAACCGGTTTCTCGGGGATGAGTCCGAGATGGCTCAGCTTTTACTGGACAACCAGCGGTTCTTTATGAATAATGGTCCGGCGATGGGGCGACCTGAATATGTACTCCAGGCGGGCGTCGCATTAACAGTCGGCATTGTGCTCGTCGCGTTGCGGTTTCTGACGACAGCAAGGCGCGAAACTATACAATAGCTATGAATGCGATTGGCGCGACTTAAACGGACCTGCGGAGCCAAAGACTTCCGCCGCCTCCTAAACGGGGGAAGCGGGAGAATACCGAGGCTGTCCTTTGGGCGTATCTGGTAGAAAGGAGATACGACCCCCAGACAATTTCAAAAGAGTGATTGAATTGGAGGAACGCTCTCATAACATACTGCTCGTTCCAGTTTCTCCCTTCTTCAATCGCCCAACGTTTGGGATAGTCATCGGGTAGAAAAATATCGTGAATGTGGACGTAAACACCGGGAGCCAGAACCGGTAAAACGTGAAAGATGAGGTAGTTGACGTCGCTGCCGGTTTTACTCACGTGCGACGAATCAATGAACAGAATGTCGCCGGGCTGAAGCTGGGTAAAGAGCTCAAGGCCGATACTCTGGACACGTTCACGAAGAAGTTTCCCTACGCCAGGTACCCCGTCGATTAAAAATTGGCGGGGATATGGCTCGACACAGGTGAGATCTATCTCCCTTTGCAGCTTTCGCCGATTGAGCTCCGCCATAATGAGGGTTGAAAAACCCGATCCAACTTCAACAATGCTGCGCGGCGTGAGGTAGCGCATAAAGCAGTAGAGCGCTTCGGCGTCGAGGCAGGGATATTGATCGTTGGTATAAAAGTACCGTCGTGGATCCGCGGGAGGGTCAACCGGGAAGTCTATTTCCTGGACATAGGCGGCGAACTTCTCGAGGATGGCTAGTTGTTGAGGAATGCGGTAATCAATGGCCTGGTCGGTGGGATCAACGATTAGCTCGGGCCAAATCTCTTTTTGCCGGGCGATCAAGTCGTCTGGATCGCAAATCGGGGAATAGAAATGCCCGGCCGGGAACAGCGTTTCGATGGTTTTCATCAGTCGCACACTACCATATTGTGGGAGCCTGGTGCACTTGGACAGGATCCGCATATCTGGTCGAGGCGGCTATTGGGGATCAACCGCCTCCGTCACCCCGTTTCATGGTGGAGCGGCGGCTTCCGCGGTACCGCGCGAGGGGTGACCAGACTTTTAAGTGTCTGATAGGATGGGTCATGCGGCCCTGGGCTCTACCGTCAACAGCCTTTATACCGAAACGCCATTCGTACGGCGGGCTGGGGCCGTGGTCCGGCCATCTTCCGTTCGCCTTTGATTTAATAACATTTCTTCGCCCGGCCCTGGTCGTTGAACTCGGAACCTTCTTTGGCGAATCCTATTTTGGGTTTTGCCAGGCGATCCAGGAAGCATCCATTCCCGCTACAGCGTACGCAGTTGATACGTGGATGGGCGACCCGCATGGAGGCTACTATGGGGAGGAAATCTTTGAGTCCGTCCGAGCATATAATTCCGATAATTACCCGGCGTTTTCGCACCTGCTCCGGATGACCTTCACCGAAGCCCGTTCCTCTTTTGGGAAAGATAGCATTGACTTGCTCCACATTGACGGATTTCATTCGTATGAGGCCGTACGGGACGATTTCGAAGAGTGGTTACCCAAAGTCCGTCCTGGCGGCGTGGTTCTATTTCATGATATTTCAACCCGCGGAGCCGAGTTCGGCGTATGGCGGCTGTGGGATGAGCTTCGAGAACGCTTTCCGAGCTTCAGCTTCACTCATAGTGCTGGGCTAGGTGTCCTTGTTAAACCAGACGGTGACTCCCTACCCCAATTCCTGTCGGCCTTAGTAACTGCCGATCCGTCGGGGTGCGCCGAGATCCGACGATACTATAGTACCTGTGCCGACCATATCCGGCAGGCTTTTGAAAATGAAGAGTTACGCCGCCGACTGGCACGCCCATCAGGAACGACACTCCAGGTGTTTTACGCCGACGGAGAAACATACGAGGAACGAAACAGCGTCGCGAGGGTAATCGAAACCGGCATATGGCAACGCGTGACCATCGATTTGCCGGCGGGAGTGGGCGTGCGGCCATTGAGACTTGATCCGGCTGATCGGCCTAGCATAATAGAACTTTCCAATATCCGGATTTACACAGAAGATCGCTCAGCTATTCTGTTTAACTGGCAGCCGCCCATGCCGCTGCCTGAGGTTGAAGCGCACGGCACAGCGCGCCTCCTGACCATGCGGAGATCAGATGGCGGCATAACCCTCCTTAGCGACGGTGGCGACCCCCAGGTATATCTATGTAATCTTCTCGGTGCCGGGGTGGAATCAGCCCAGCCCATCGAGCTCGAGGTCGCCTTGCGCGTGACAGAATGCGTCGAAGTTCATGGACAGTTGGTACCACTGGGATCGGATGCCGAGGAGTATATTAAATACCTCGAATTAGACCGACATTTCCTCCGTGATGAGGTACGGCCTGAGCTGCGATCGATCCAGGGGACAATGGCGGCGTTGAATAACTCTGCCGAAGCTAAACTTCACGCCATCGGCAGCCAATTCGCGGCACTTGATCAGTGCATTGACGCGAAACTTGGCAGTATTCACGCGGCGATATCGGACGAAGCGGTTGCGTTGCGGGCTTTTGGTGAAGTTAATCAACAGCTTGTGGTAATATATGGCGATTTGCGCGGTTCATTTAACAAGGTTACGGAGCAGATGAGCACATTGTCGGCAGAGAAAAGCCGGCTTGACCAAGAGTTTTCAGCTATCCAAACCAAGCTAGAACGCACTACCGCCGAATTGAATGAGTCGAAAAAGCAAGTATGGGCCGAACGCTCGCGCCGAGAGGCGCTTGAAATGTCCTGGTCGTGGCGCGTGACGCAACCGCTCCGGTATCTGGCGGATCTGATGCATCTGAACAAATTTACCGGGAACCGACGGTAGCGGTATTGGAATATCCGTGACATACCACCCCCGCCAAACTCTGTTTAATAGGATCTTGCAACGGCTGCCTCGTCATGCGTTCGCACTGGTTGCGGAGCTAATCGGGAGGCACGCTATCTCGGGATCGGAGAGTGGGGAACAAGGTGGCTTTTGGAACCGTTTGCGGAACTTGGTACGGCGGGATTTCAGGTCACCGCATTACCTCTTCGATCCAATCTATTATCTTGACGAGAATCCCGACGTAAAAGCCAGCCGTTGGCCTCCATTGCTCCACTTTGTCATGTGCGGAGGGTTTGAGGGCAGGAAGCCTCACTGCCTCTTTGACCCAGCTTGGTATCTTGACCAGAATCCGGACGTAGACCGGTGCGGACTAAACCCCTTGCAACATTACTGCGCATTTGGCTGGCGCGAGAGCCGGAGCCCCCACCCGCTCTTTGATATAGAGTGGTATCTGCACACATATACGGATGTTAAGGCTGCCGGCCTTGAACCTGTGGGGCACTTTATCTCGTGGGGCGCCTCGGAGGGCAGGAATCCGCATCCCCTATTCGATACCCATTGGTATGTTCAACGATACCCACAACTGAAGGCCGCCGGGATCAATCCGCTCATTCACTTTATTAGTCGCGGCAGACAAGAACACCTAAACCCGAACCGCTATTTTGATTCCAGGCGGTACCTTGAACAGAACCCGGACGCCTCATCTAGCCGCATCGATCCGTTGACTCATTACCTGACGGTTCAGGACCGGGGCGGATACAATCCACACCCAGGGTATCCCCGGCCTGGGCGTCGGAGCCGGGCCAGAGAGCTTCACCGCAATATTGGCCGCCTTTCGCTAGAGCCAATTGCATCGGAGCCCAGCTATCCACCCACTTCGTGGCGGAACGCGCCGGTTGAAGGTCCCGTACCTATTTTCGTTGTCTACGGCCGGTCGAACATTGGCTTTATCGAGTCCCACCTCATTCCCGCTCTTGCCGCGCGAGATTGTCGGACCCGTCTTCACCTTCACCTCCTAAATTATCGGACGTCCACATCACTTTTATCGGCCGATGCTCTTCGCTTTTCGTCCGGATCTCTTACAGGCGTCACGGACTGGTCTGTCGGCCGGAATGACTGTCACATTGGCTTCGGCGAAGCAGTCAATTATCTCTTCGGGGAGGTGAAGCCTCGAAGCTGTTTTTTTCTGATCAATCCGGACTCCATGCCTATGCAAGGCTGCCTGGACACTTTGATCGACACCTACAGCACGCGACATGGCGCTATTGTGGAGGCGCGTCAATGGCCGGCAGAACATCCCAAAGAGTTCGATGCCGTTACCCGATATACGCCTTGGGCTAGCGGTGCGTTCCTGCTTATCTCGAGCCGAGCCTTTCGGCAGCTAAATGGCTTTGATCCAATTTACTTTCTTTACAACGAAGATGTCGATCTGAGTTGGCGTGCCTGGTTAGCCGGCATGCCTGTGCTGTACGAGCGGAGTGCGATGTGTGCCCATTTTACGGGCGCTCTCTCGTATGGTCCGGGCCGCTTTTATTTCGAACAGTTTTTCGGCATCCGAAACTCATTGATAATTGCATACAAGTTCTTCGGCGATGAAGGTGAAGCTGCTGCCTGGAAATGGATTGAACATGCGAAACTCCCCCACGCCCTTTATGAACGAGTGAGGGACAGCTATTTGTGCGTACGCAAGGATATACAGGTCGTATCCACGGACCGAGGCTTTTACAAAGATCAAATTAAGATTCTCGGCCTCAATCTTTATCATGAGCTGCGCCTGGTATGAGCGACCTTGTCATATACGTACTGTGTTCCAGTTCGACTTCGCGGGAAGAGTGGGAGAACCGTTCATCCTGGTATCCCGGACTAACTCTACGGCCCGTTGGGCCTGTCGATTCGGCAACCGATCAAGTCCACAGTTGGATCAGTAGCGAACGGACGCCATTCCTTGTGTGCCGCGAAGAGATCTGGTTTGGACAGGGCCTTGGTGGTGAAGTGCGGGTTCTGATAAACGAACTCAACGGGTCCTTTCGGAACTGGGCGCTGTGCAGCAATCGCGGTGTGAGGTGGGATGGTCGGCATGTGTATGACTTTACGTATAACGCGAACGAGCCGGGCCTCCAGACGTCGAGCGGTCCGCAATCCGTGATTTGCCTCGATGACAATTTGATGCTGGTCAACGCTCCGCTGATGCGCAGTCATAAGCATTTAGCACCGGGGGTTCGGGGATCTGGCAGCGGTGTCGCGCTTTCTTTGGAGTGTCTGTTGAACGGTTCGACGCTGGCGGTTAGCCCGCGGCTGATGGCAGTTCGGACCGCACCAGTAGACGCGATCCAGATGTCGCCTGAGGCAGATACTACCTTCCAACGCTATTATCGAGCGTTTTTTCTTAATCATATGTTTCCGACACCGGATGGTGTCGTTAATGTCAGCGAGATCGTTGACTATAGCTATGTCGCCCAACCGGCCAGAGGGGTTGACCAAGCTGATATTCTGGATCTTTACGATGAGTCTTTGGCGCGATCATGGGTAAGCGGAAAACCCTCGTTAACGATATGCTGCCGGACTCAGTTTCGGCGCCCGGAACTCCTATCGCGAGGTGTTTTGTCTTTTTCGGTCTTCCGGGAGACCGCGCGGAATCTCATGGACGTATCCATCCGGCTAATTACGGATCAGCAACAAGATGTCGGAGTCCCGTGCGTAGGCGAGCTTCAGGCGCTTTACCCTGCCGCCGGTCTGGAGTGCTGGTACCACGAGATTCGGCCGCCTCGCCACAGCCGCACGGACCTGCTGTTATCGGCGATTGAGAAGGCCGAAAGCGACTATATTTGGTTCGTGGATGATGACGATTTTGTGAACGCCTCCGCAGCAATTGCACTGGCGCGCACTTTGCGGCCCGGACGACCGGCTGTCGTTATAGGTGGCTCGACAGTTCTAAAAGAGACTTGGGAGCCACAGGAGGGAGGATCGAGCCGAGGCCGGTTAGAGTTAGTGGTGTCCGAACGTTCATCGGCGTATCGTGCCGCGCACGTCTTCCGTGTCCTCAAGGGACAGAATTTTACCCCGGTGTGCAGCCTGATTCTGCCAGTGCCGCTTATGCAGGAGCGCACGCGAAATCGCTGCGCTTTAGGTGACTTTAACGAAGACTACTTCCTGCTTCTTCTTGCACTAACCGCTCCGCGTGTAGAAGTGGTTGTGCTTGAGACGGAGGTCGCCTCCATTTCGATTCGCGGTGAGGAAAATACGGTTGCTCAGAAAGATCGCGCCCGCTGGCACTTGTCGCTCGCAACCTTCTTGCAAGAAGTACTGAACAATCCAGAAGGGAACAGCCCGTTTCTCTGGCAACTCGGAAACACCCCGCATTGGTAAATGAGGATCTTTAAACGTGAGAAGGCTCGCCCTTGAACGGCAGCCGCGAGCCGGATAATTTCCGGTAGCCATAGAAAAAGACGGCGAACCAGAGTGCATACGCAAGTGCGGACGTACCGGCTGCCGCATATAGCAATGGAGTGCGGTACTGCAGATGTATCCGATGATGGCCGGGCGGAATCACCCAACCACGGAGAGCGCCATCAACCCGATGAGCTGTAAGAGCCTCACCGTGAAGCTCGCACCGGCCGCTCCAACCGGGGGCAAACACCTCGTTCTCCACGGCCAACGAACTTTGGCTAGCAGTGACGTCATAAGTGACATCATTCCGGGCATAATGAACGGCCCGGGCATCGTTGGAGGGCACTCCAAGTGGTACGTGCTCAGCAGGTCCACCCCCACAGTATGCTGGGGAGCAGGGAATCAGGAACATCTCGCTTGGCTGCTGCACAATGGCGGTGAGCTTTGGATCGGCAGCGATTCGCTGTTCCGATAGGGACTTAATATTGTCGTTAATCATGTAACTGCCATCGATATAGCCGCGCCAGCTTAGATCCAGAAACCCCATGCTCGTTATCCGGCGGGGGCGTTCAGCTTCGTCACGCGAGAAGATCAGCCGGGCGGTCAATTCGCGGCCCGACTTCAAAGGCAAACCCCGTTTATCGTAAAACAGCTTTTCGATGGTGGGGTCGGACCAGTATCCTTTCATTGCTTGAACCGTCAAATAGCCGGTCCAAATCGTGGCACTCAAGACGACAATAGCGCACGCGCCCCGTAGATAAGGCCGGTGGGAGAAGAGGTAATACGCAAAGGCAACTGCCGCCGCAGATGCTATCCAAACGTCAAACCAATGAAGGAACCCGGCCTTCTGCGGAGCGCCCATGCCCGCGGCCAAATGGGCAGAACCGAATGCCAGAACGAGGGCAACAGCCAGAATTGCGGCTATCACCTGCGCATATAGTTTGCGCCTGCTGAAGGCGAAGTCGAGACCTGCCACTGCAGAAAGGAGCACAGCGAGGTACAAAAAAATCCGATAGTCACCGACTGGAAATCTTGACCAACCTAGAATGGGAACGCGGCTAACGAATGGCACAAAGCAAACAGCTGTGGCAACCCCGGCGACGACATAGAAGGGGAGCAGCCTCCGTACCGAGGAAAGACAAAGCGGTACGAATAACAACAGCGCGGCCGGGAGCTGCATGGCCAGCATCGAATAATCGCTAGTGGAGACATAGCCCGAAGGGATTATCAAGTTAAGGATGTCCCATTTCGAAAAGTAAAGGTGAGCCAGTTGCCCGAAAGACTGGGTCCTGTACAGCTCCGTTTGCATAACAGCCGTTGGGAGAACATATATCGCAGCCATACATACGCCCAGCACAATTGCAGATATCAGCAAGCCCGCATCTTGCCAGGCGGACAGTAATTCGTGGTCGTGCGGGCCGATCAGGACCTGACAAATAATGAAGACGGCCATCATCACGAATGTCGAGACAACTACACCAGGATAGGCTCCGCATATAAACCATGACAGCGCGAGCGGCAGTAGCAGATTGCGGCAACGGAGACGTGTTGGAAAACTTCTCGAACCGAGCCGGACCATCCTAAAGTCTGGATCGAGCAACAGGAGAAGGAGGAGCCAGGGAATCCACGAAAAGGCACGAATTATGTCAGGATGCTCCGCGTTAGAGAAAAAGCCCCCGAACAACCCGAACGCGGCCGCACCTATGAGACTAACCAAATTGGATTTGAACAGACGGCGGGCAAGCAGAAATAGACCCACGGATCCGAATAAGACGTGTAAGACCTGGATGATATTTGCAAGATGGAGAGTATATTGCAACCGAAAGAGCGCGACAATCCAAAACGGCGGATAAAATAAACCCAATTGGGGATTCAAAATTGCGGGATACCCAACGGCGTCATATGGAATCCAATGGGGCCACTCTCCTACGGAGACGGAGGTCAGCCAATAGGCTGTACCGGCGTAGTAGCCCATGGGGAAATCAAATGTAAATGAAGTGCGACCCCGCCAATGATCTGCGAATGTAAAGAGGTTGACAGCGAACAATATTAAAAGACAGCCGAACGAAGGCAGCCACCGATTGACGGATTGAAGAAACGGCCAAGCGTGTTTCTTAACCGATGGCGTTCGCTTATCATGCGGAGCGGAGGGTTGGCGATGCAGTGGTTGACTTTCCGGTATACCCGCTGGTGTGGCGCCAGGAGAGGATCGCAGCGGCGCAGTAACGGCCGAATCGGCCGCCGGGTGTTGTGGAGAGAGGCCATTTCCAGTTGCATAACCCGCCACCATAACCGAAGGTTGGTGAGATGCGTTGCTGCTATAGGCGTGCACGACCTCGGATGCTGATCCATCCTGGATGAGTTTTCCATGGTCAAGCCAAATCGCCCGGTCGCAAAGCGATGTGATGGCGCCAAGGGAATGAGAGACACAGATCAGCGTCCCTCCGGAGCGGCGGAATTCTTCGATGCGGCGGACGCATTTGTCAAAAAAATCCTGATCTCCGACTCCCAGGACTTCATCAACCACCAGAATATCGGCATTAACATGTATAGCGACGGCGAATGCCAGCCGCATGATCATGCCAGAGGAGTACGTCCGGAGGGTTTCTTGAACAAAATCGCCGATGCCAGCGAATTCAACGATGGCGTCTACGCGTTCCGTGAGCTGCTTTCGGGTCAAGCCCAATAGGGCAGCGTTTATTCGTATGTTTTCATGGCCCGTTAGATCCGGATGAAAACCTGCGCCCAACTCCAGCAAAGGCGCAATTCTGCCGTGAACCGAAACGTGCCCAGTGGTCGGCTGACACAATCCCGTGATCAGGTTTAAGATCGTGCTCTTGCCTGCACCATTGTGGCCGATGATTCCAAGCGATTGTCCGTGTGGGACCGCGAAGGAAACCGCGGAGAGCGCCTCAAAAGATGGGTGATCCGCTGCGCGAAACCGGTGAGTAAGACGATCTCGCAACAGCAGTTGGCCAGCATGGCGAGGAAAGGTTTTCGAAACATGATCGAAACAGACGGCAACCATGGTCAGATGTGTTCGAAGAACATTACACTCATTCGCCGAAAGAATGTCAGGCCCAAAAAGAAGGTGGCGAATGAGACGGCCGTGAGCTTAAGAACGGTCATTGTCGGTGGCGCAGTTGCGTCTAACAGAACATTGCGAAGGGAGAGAACGAGTGCCGCAACGGGGTTAAATTGATAGATCTCTTTATACTGTAGTGGAATGATCTCGAAAGAATAGAATATAGGCACGAGCCAAAACAAAACCGTAGTGAACGATTCTACTACGTAACGCGTGTCCCTGATATAGACGTTGAGGGCCGCGGAAGCCAACGCAAGTCCGCAAACAAACACGACCTCGACGCCCCAAAGGATCGGCAGCCATAACCATTGCTGATTGGCACCGATCCCGGACACAAGAACTACTGCGAGGAGTAAGCCCATCTGAATTGCCAAATGGACACAGTTGGAGAGTACGGCCGAAATGGGAACGATCTCCCGGGGAACTGGTACCCGTTTGATGAGGCCAACGTTCTCGATGATAGAGTTCGTTCCGCTTGACCAAGCAAGGGCAAAGAAATTGAATGGAATGATGCCGCAGAGGCAAAAAACAGGAAAGTGTTTCTGAGTATTGTTTGGAAAGATTTTAACGAATACAAAAGTCAGGACAGCCATCATTACAAGGGGATTCAGAACGGACCACAACACGCCCAAGGACATGTTTCGGTAGCGCACCCGGAAGTCCTTTAAAATCAGGTTTTGCATTAAATAGACGAGGTCCCCATTCCACATAGGCGGCAACCGGAATGAATAATTGTATCAGCAGCGCCGCTTCACCCTGCAGAGTACTCGTAAGTGGTTGGCAAACAACGGCTCTCACGTGGAACGGAATTTGTCAATGACTTTGAGACACCTGCCCGCATAAATTAATGTTGCTCGTGTTCGCTCGCCGCCCGGACTGGCGGCGGGTTGATCCATACGGCGGTAGCCGCGCCGGTGGTCGGGGATGCGCGCGGACGAAGCGTTCGGGATTTCGTTGGAAAGCCTGGCTCAGAATGACCTGGCGTTAGGCGATGACCTCGTCTGGCCGGCCGTAGTGGAGCACCTCGGGCGTGAGCAGGCCGATACCGCTGTGATGGTGCTCGTTGTTGTACCAAGGGAAGAATCTCTGGCAGAAGGCGCGGGCGTCCTGGATCGAGCCGAAGCGTTCGGGGAACTCCGGCCGATATTTCAGGGTTTTGAACTGACTTTCCGAGAACGGGTTGTCATCGGAGACATGCGGCCGGCTGTGGGTCTTGGTAACGCCCAGGTCGGCCAGCAGCAAGGCGACGGGCTTGGAGGCATCGAGGCGCCGCGATCGGCGTGGATGGTGAGCTGGTCGGGGGCGATGTTCTGCTTGCGACAGGTCTCGCTGATGAGCCGCTTGGCCAACTCGGCGCTTTCGCGTTCGGCGACCATCCAGCCGACGACGTAACGGCTGAAGATGTCCAGGATCACGTAGAGATAGAAGTAGGTCCACTTGACCGGCCCGAGCAGCTTTGTGATGTCCCAGCTCCAGACCTGGTTGGAGCCGGTGGCCAGCAGTTGCGGTTTCTGGTAGTTGGGATGACGGAGTTGAGCGCGGCGCTCGCGGACCTCGCCGGCCTGCTCCAGGATGCGGTACATGGTGCGG